>Ga0181535_10000003_pt1 | contig 464505 bp, 365 predicted proteins | sample PEATcosm2014_Bin_44_FD_119774 | JGI IMG/M metagenome (GOLD analysis project Ga0181535, IMG submission 119774) | Peatland microbial communities from MTU Mesocosm Facility, Houghton, MI, USA - PEATcosm2014_Bin17_30_metaG | ecosystem: Environmental > Terrestrial > Soil > Wetlands > Peat | place... | reverse complement strand
CGGGACGGGAAATACCTGATCTATCAGCGCGGCACCGACTTGTGGTACGTGACCTTTCCGGGACTCACGGCCACTCTTTTTCTGAAAGCGACCTCTGCCCCTAATGTGGCCCGCTTTTCACCGGACAGCAGATGGATCTCCTATGCTTCGAATGAAAGCGGACGATGGGAGATTTATGTAACTTCCTTTCCCGCAGCGCATGGAAAGTGGCAAGTGTCGAATGCGGGAGGGGAACAGCCCAAATGGCGAAGCGACGGGAGAGAGTTGTTCTACCTCGCGCCGGATGGCAAGATCATGGCCGTGCCCGTTACCACCGGCGCCAATTTCGATGCGGGATCCCCAGTGGCGCTCTTCCAGGCGAATCCCCGCGAAATGGTCGCTACCTCCGAACGGTTTGCCTATGATGTAAGCAAAGACGGTCAGCGATTCTTGATCAACACGCAGCTGAAATCAGCATTGACGCCAATGTCCGTAGTGATGGATTGGACTGCCAGCCTGAACAAATAGACAGCGTTCTCGAACCGGACAACGCAAGCTGCTCAGATTATTCGCTCCGACGGATTCCCACCGAGCTGTTTTCCAACGAACTTCCGCCTAAGGTTTTTGGGCGAAATCCACCACTGCCTGGTTGAAATCAACCGGTGTAAGTCAATCAAAAGAACGGAACTCTCCCTCATTCCCCGTGTTCAATCTAGTAACAGGAATTCTGGGGGACATTATGAAAACCAAGTTATCTAAAACGCTTCTTACAGCGGTGTTGACGAGCGCAATGGCGCTCGGGACTGGCACTTCCTTGGGGGCGCAGGACCAGTCGATGGACAAGCCCTCAGCGGCTGTGGGCGCCCAGGTGGATCAAGGACCGCCGCCAGAGCAGACCGCGCCGCAATACAATGCGCCGGACCAGAGCGCGCCTCAGGATGTCGCGCCTCCATCACCGCGAGATCAAGATACATACCAAGACCAGGCGCAGGCGCCTCCGCCTCCAACGGGGCCGGATCAGCGGCAGTACACAACGTTGCCTCCGGAGCAGTTGCATAAGCTGGTAGCTCCGATTGCGTTGTATCCTGATTCGCTCGTGGCTCAGATACTGGCCGCGTCAGAGTATCCAACGCAGATTGTAGTGGCGGACCGGATGGTACGGGAGAACCCAACGCTGAAGGGACGGGATCTGGCCGAGGAAGTGGACCGGCAGGATTGGGATCCGAGCGTGAAGTCTCTAGCGGAGTTTCCCACAGTGTTGGCGAACTTGGACAGGGATTTGTCGTGGACCTCTGAGCTGGGCGAAGCCTATCAGAACCAGCCGAATGACGTGATGCAGGCGATCCAGGATATGCGTCACAAGGCTTACAACGCGGGCAATCTGCGGAGTACGCCTCAAGAGCGCGTGTACGAGCAGGGGCCGAATGTAGACATCCAGCCAGCTGATCCGAATGTGGTGTATGTGCCCGCTTACAACCCGGCGTATGTATACGGATATCCCATAGGCGTGTGGCCTGGGTTCTATCCGTGGTGGGGAGTTGGCGGCCCCTACATTTCGTTCGGCTTTGGCTTCCCGATCTCGCCGTTCTTCGGCTTCGGCTGGGGGTGGCATGGATGGGGTATCGGCTGGGGCTTCCACGGCGGAATCTTCTTCGGCGGCCATCCTTATGCCTTCCGCAGCGGAGCGTTTTATAGCCACGCCGCCTTTGTGCACGGAAATTATCGAGGATTCTCTTCCGCGCATGGCGCAGTCGGAGCGCACTCATTTGCGGGTCGCGATGCGCACGGGTTTGGCTCAGCCGCAGGTCGCGGATATGCGGGCGCATCTCGAGGCTACGCGGGGGCATCCCACGGCTTCGCCGGCAGCAATCGCGGAGCTGCCGTTAACCGGGGCGCTGAAGGTAACCGAGCCTACGCAGGCAACCGGGGAGTTTCCGGCGGCGGACATGCCAGCTTTGGACACAGCAGCGGTGGAGGTCACAGTGGCGGCGGACACGGAGGCAAACGCTAAGTGTTCCGCATAGTCGTCACCGTTCCACTCCAAATTGAAGGCCCCGCTCTCACGAGCGGGGCTTTCTCGTTCGGACTGTCTAGGTGGCGGCCGCTTCTATTTGTTCTGTCATTACTAGCCGTTTGTAGCCGCTACACGGCGAGTAACAGCACGACCCGCGGCTTCCTTAAATATGTATCGAACGGGAATTGGGCTCTGTGATTCCAGGATGGTGCAGAGCGTCACCATCGAAGGGCAGAATAGCAGTCGGTGATCTCATATACAAGTATTTCGATAGCGTTACTTGTGATACGTAGGATGCAATTTTTGGCTGCGTCGAGTATTGATCGAGGTGGACACATGCCTTTGGGGGCAGACGTGACACAGGGTCAGGATCCAGCATGATCGCAGCGAACATCGAATCGCCGAAAATGCGATCATCTTCGATCGGGCGGCCAGCGGAAACGGTAAGCTCGGTAGGTATCGTAGCCCTTGGGTAGAGTGGCGTCGAAGATCAGGCGCCCGTTGGGGTCGAATTCCGAGAAGCGCCCCGGCTCACCCCAACCCACAAACGTATTGCCATTGTCCAGCAGTTGGGCGCTGCCTTGCGAGAGCACCGAAATATGATCGGGATGATCAAGGGAGCGGATCAGCGTGGCAGTTTTTGCCGAGGGATCAAGCTTCAGCCAGATGACGCGCGAGCCGGGCAGCACCGGCTTGGGATTCACTTCGTTGTCGAATATGCGGATCGTATTGGGTCCCGCCGCAACCGGGTCGTGCTGAAACGAAAAAGCGGCTCCCGCGCCAAAACGAAAATCACTCTTCTTGCCTCCCAGTCGCCAGATCACTGCGCCGGTGTGGCGGTCGAGTTTATAGATGGTTGATGTGTGGCGCGCCGAGAGCAGCAAGTTTCCGTCGTCGTCAAGCGCGATGCCGTTGATGTGGGTGTAGTCCCAGGCCGCGGTGGGCGAGTCTGGGAGTGGCCAGTAGCTTTCGTCGAATCCAACGTTGCCGAGGCTGTGCCATTCGAAGATCACTTTGCCGGTTGCGACATCGATTTCCTGAATCGATCCCTCCCACACCGGGGTGTTCTTCGATCCACCAACCGAGGACAGGTCGGCCGTTATGACGTCGTAGATGGTAACCAAGGCCGTGCCTTGAGGCGTGAGGAGGAACTCATGGGCATCTTCGTTGAGGCCGTTGCCAGCGCGCACGGTGGCGATGATGTGATAGGTGTCGTCGGCGATGTAGTTCACCGACGTCGCCCCGGCGAGCTTTCCGAAGTTGCTCTGCTGCGCCCACGTCAGCACCGGTTTGCCACGATAGGACTGAACCCGGAAGTCGGCTGCGACCTGACCATTTGTCACTGGGGAGAACCAGATGACGCGGCCGCGGCTATCCACGATTTCGGGTCCTACCGGGCCGGGCTGCGGGCCACCGCCGATGCCCGCGCCTTTGGGGGCGATAAAAATAAGCCCATCGGATTGCCCGGGACCGTTCTGAAGAACGGTAACATTCGGCGGCTTGACGGCGGACGTCTGCGCCTCTGACGAATTCCCTGCAACGCAGAGCAACAGGAACATCACGGCAGACAACGGGCGTAGCATGGGCAAATCTCCTATGTCTAGTATTTCCATCGACTACATAGTATACTGCCGAAAGTTGAAATAGAAGGCGTCATCGCAATCAGGAAAGCTGCCTTATTGCGGCACTAATTTTTGATCTGTTCCCTCCCCTAGCACTCATACCGTGGACAAATGCGATAAGCCCGCGCCCGGAGCGTGTCACCGGCAGGATGTGTAGTTCTCGCACGAAGGGCGAGTGAATCGGAATGAAGTACAACTACTCGTGGGGAAATACGCGCAACGATTTGCTCGCCGGCGTGACCGTCGCCGCGATCTCGTTGCCACAAGCCATGGCTTATGCTCTTATCGCGGGCGTCGACCCGCGCTTTGGGCTGTATTCCGCTATCGTGGTCACGTTCGTGGCCTCGATCTTCGGTTCGTCGAAGCACCTGATCAACGGTCCCACGAACGCGATTTCGCTCGTAGTTTTCAGCGCTCTCGGCTTCTTCAATTCCGACGCCCGGCTCGACGCCTACCAAGCCATGTTCCTGTTGGGAATCATGATTGGCTGCATCCAGATCCTGATCGCGATATTCAAACTCGGAGACTTGACGCGCTACATCTCGGAGTCGGTGGTGATTGGTTTCATGGCCGGGGCCGGCACTTTGGTGGGACTAACCCAACTGGGCAACCTGACCGGCTTGCGCGATCGTGGCACGGGCCAGCAGCATGTGCTTTACCGCATTTGGCTGACGCTTAGCGGCGGCCACGCGAATCCACGAGCCCTTGGTATTGGAGTAGGAACCATTGTTCTCGTCATCCTGCTCAGACAACTGGCGCGCCGATATCGTCTGCCGCAATTTGACATGCTGATGGCCTTGATTGTTGCAGCTCTTGTGGCGGCCGGCTTTGGCTGGTCCAAGCCAGCGCTCGATGGAGCGACCATTATTTCTGTCGTGGGTAGTGTCCCGCGCAATTTACCGATGCCGCATATTCCCCACATTCAATTCTGGTGGGTAAAGGAATTGTCGGGAAGCGCGTTGGCCATTGCTTTTCTTGGACTCCTGGAAGCGTTGGCGATTGCAAAATCGATAGCCAACACCACGCGCCAGTCGCTCGACTACAACCGGCAGTGTCTCGCGGAGGGTCTGGCCAATCTCACCGGAGGATTTTTCCAATGCCTACCCGGCTCAGGCTCCTTGACGCGCTCCGCCATCAACTTTCAAGCCGGGGCTGTGAGCCGTGTTTCGGGAATCTTCGCCGCGGGAACGGTCGCCATTGTCGTAGTTGCACTCGCACCCTTCGCCCGCTACATTCCGAAATCGGCTCTGGCCGGTCTGCTCCTGGTCACAGCTGTCCGGCTGGTTGATTGGAGAAGGATGAGTTATGCCGTGCGAGCCTCGCGCTACGATGCCGCACTGGTTGCGGTTACGGCCTTCTCAGCGATCTTCATCAGTGTTGAATTCTCCATCCTGATCGGGGTGGCTTTATCGATTCTGATGTTCGTTCCCCGCGCCGCACTCCTGCGTTGGAACGAGTTGGTGGTGAGCAGCGACCGGGTCGTCCGGGAACGTCTTCCCGAGGACCGGCCTTGCACTGCCATGGTGCTCTACGATTTGGAAGGTGAATTGTTCTTTGGCGCAGCCCCTGAGCTTGATCGCTGTTTCGATCACCTGAAGCGCCGCACCGAGGCCGAAGGCATTCGCTTCGTCGTGTTGCGTCTTAAGCGCACTCGCAATCCCGACATGGTTTCACTCGAACGCTTTGACCATTTTCTGCATGACATGGAAGCGCGAGGAGTAACCGTTCTGCTTTGTGGGGTTCGGCCAGCATTGGCGAAGGCCATGGCAAACCTGCACTTTCACGATTGGCTGCCGGGCGACCGTGTCTTTCCGGAGGAGGCAGAAAAGTTTTCTGCCACTCTCAAAGCCGTGCGCCATGTTTACGAACTCTTGGAAGACAATCCCTGCGACCATTGCCTGCAGGCCGAGTTCGCAGGAACCGACCAGCAGCCTCTTTATTACTTGGTCTAGCCGGCGGGCTCCTCCCTGCAAACGCTCCAGACTCCGGGCAGAAGAGCGGCACTTCAGATCGGCGCGGAGCCGACACACCCTGAGCCATAGTCCACGATACATCCCTCAACAATCGGTTCAAATGGCGGGAGAGGACCGAGCTCATCAAGCGGTACCGGCGCTTCAGCGCGAACTGGAAGCAAAAGTCCGAAGAAGCGAGGCGCGCGAAGTAGAGACACCGAACTAATGGTGTTCTCCCCCGTCTGTGGGTTTTGAAGTGTCCCATAACTCTGGGTACTAGGGGTTCTGGGACACGGGCCAGCAAAAGGACGATGCAAGAACAGCGGTTAGGTTAACCGTCAGACAAAAAACCCGACTTTGCTTTCAATAACTTGAAAGTCTGGTTGTCACGTAGGTGTCAGTTATGAGCGCAATTGAGATTATCGACGCGAGTGAACTGGCCAAACGTTGGCAGGTTCCACAGACTTGGATTCGGAATTGGACACGAGAAGGGTATGCCAATGACCCTATCCCCCACGTTAAACTCGGGCGCTACGTGCGATTTGAACGGGGTTCTAAGTCACTCTCGGAATGGTGGGAAAAGCGCAGACGCTGAACGCCTCGTTTTCTTGTCCGAGTCGCGCGCAAACCGGAAGTTATTGTTTTGTCAGTCGGGTTCGGTACCGATAAACGTTCTTGTGTCCATAAACAGCAAGCGGAATTTGTGACTCAGGCAGAGGCATTCCCGGCTATAAAGCTCTCGCCACCTCGATTGCGGTTGCGAGTTGGGTGTCTCTTCCTTGCTTCCATGCTTCCCGCGAGAGTTCAATAGAAAACTTCGGCGCAATCCCCGAGGCTGCCTCTGCTCCTCCCGCCCTTGCTTGTTTGTGTTAACTGTGGTTAACTGTGTAGAATAATCTTTGGTTAATATATCAAGCAGAAAGACGTTGCCGGTCTTGGGGCAAATGAGTGGGGGCATTCATGGCGCGGGCGTTTCACGTTCCTCTTTTCGTGTTGACCGTGGTGTGCCTTCTCCCGGCGAAAGCACTGGCGCAAGGCGAAACCACCAGCGCCATCGTTGGCGAAGTCAGCGACGTATCTGGCGCGGTTGTCGCGGGTGCCACCGTGACGATCACAAATCACGAGACCGGTCTGAAGCGTAGTGCCAAGACCGATGACGCAGGCCGGTTCAACTTTCCGCAGCTAAAGCCGGGTACCTATTCGGTCACAGTGGAAGCGCGAGGCTTCCATCCGGGGCAAAATGACAACGTCGTTGCGGGCCTAGGACAGAAGCAGACCGTGGATTTCACGCTCAAGGTGGCCCGATCCAATGAAGCGGTTGAGGTCAGCAGTGAGGCTCCACTAATCAACCTGGAAAACGCAAACACATCCACGACCCTGAGTGCACCGGCACTGGAGGACCTGCCGAATCCCGGAGGCGACCTGACCTACCCCCTGCAGTTTGCGCCTGGAGCCCTGATCAATACGGCCGGCAGCAGTAACGATTTTGTCGGTGGCAGCAACGGGTATGGCAACGTGGAATTCAACGGACTCCCGGCACTCTCCAATGGCTACATCGTGGACGGGTTGGAAACGAACGACCCGCTCACCAATCTCAACAGCGGCCTCTCCACCAACCTCGTTTTGGGACTGAATTCGATCTCAGAGGTGACCGTCAACACGCTTTCTTATTCGGTGGACCAAGGACGGTATGGAGCGTCTCAAGTCGACTACGTCACCAAGTCTGGCACGAACCAGTTTCACGGAAATCTTTACGAACTGTGGAATGGAGCGCTGCTTAATGCGGCGGACTACTTCACCAATGCGACGCCGGGGAATCACAAGCCGGGGGCAACTGTGAACCATTTTGGAGGCAGTGTGGGTGGGCCGATCGCGCACGACAAACTGTTCTTCTTCTTTGACAGCGAATGGGTGCGGATCGCACTGCCCATCGTCACGCCCACGATCGTTCCCAGTCCGGCATTCCAACAATACGTCTTGAACCAGCTTTCCACGGGCCAGCCGACCGGCTGCGGGTCCAGCGAGGCGAATGAGAATTGTTTGTTCTATCAACAAATGTTCAAGCTGTATGGAAATACCAGCGGCACAGCCACCCAGGTGCTCTGGTGTCCTTTCAACTCGGACGGCACTGCGGCGCCCGGCAATCCACCGAATGGAAACGGTTGCGCCAACCGGCAGAGCATTTCGCACTCCAGCGACGACCACGAACAGGTGCAGACAGCCCGAATCGACTACAACATCAATGAGAAAGATACGACTTGGTTTCGTTTTCAAGCGGACACCGGCCTGCAAGCCGCGTGGACGGACCCCATCAACCCAGTGTTCGACGCGCTTTCGCCGCAGCCTCTCTACTCGCTTGCCGCGGGATATACGCACGTCTTCTCGCAGAACCTGGTGAACTACTTCAATCCCGCGTTCTCCTGGTACGAGAGCCTGTTTGGGCCAAACAACCTGCAGAAGACGCTTTCGGTGTTCCCGATTGTGTTGCAGGGCAGCGGCGCGAATGCCTTCACGCCCATGGGAGGACTCGACAACACCTGGATTCAAGGCAGGCGCGCATCCCGCTTTTTCATCAATGACAATCTCGCCTGGAGTCACGGCGCTCATGAACTGCGATTCGGAACCAATACCCGTATCTTCCGCTTGAACGATTACGACTTCGGAGAAGGAACGGTTCCCACTGTGACCTACGCTAACTTGCAGAAATTTATCGAGGGAGTGGCGAATACCGCGTCAGAGACGTTCCCTTCGAACGCAAATGAGCCCTTTAACTTTGTCAATCTCGATGTCTACGCGCAAGACACTTGGAAAGTAACTCGCAAACTGACCTGGACGTTCGGTCTGCGAGACACCTTCAACTCCAATCCGCTGAATCCTCATGATCAAGTCGCTCGGCTTCGCGGGTCCTTCAGTTCCATCCTGCATAACGATCAACCGCTCAACGCCGTTATTCAAACTCATCTCGACCATCTGTTTTCGTCCACGCCGGCGGCCATTCTGCAACCGAGAACCGCGATTGCGTGGCAGTTTGAACCGAAATCCGTGCTCCGGTCCGGCTTCGGAATTTTCAGCGACATCTTACCGGGCACCGTGGCCGACCTGATCGGCACGAATCCGCCCTACGATAAGACGTTCCAGGGAGGAGTGCTTGGCAGTGTGGGCGGCACAGCCATCGCGCCGGGAGCGCCCAACAGCGCAGTCGGCGCACTCTTTGCCGCGAATCAGACTTTTACTTCGGGATTTCCCCAGGGCCAGCCCTCGCTTCCACCGGTTGCGATCACGGCCATTCCAGATGGCAAACTCCACGCGCCGTACTTCAGGGAGTGGAGCCTAGGAATGGAACATCAATTCGGGACGACGGCCAGTTTGCAAGCGCAGTACGTCGGCACGCGCGCCGTAAACCAGCCGTACTCAACACAAGTGAACGGTTACCAGACCGTATGCCAAGGTTGTTTTGCGCCGTTCCCCTACATGCAGCCGACCGATGCACGATTCGGAGCAGTGACGCAGTTCTCCACCGGCGCGAACAGCCACTACAACGGTCTTCAGCTGACCGCGATGAAACGACTCGGCCATGGCTTGCAAGGACAAGTCAACTACACTTGGAGCCGTTGCATTGATACGGTCTCGAACGGAGGGTTCCTTCCGTTTTCCGCCGGAGGGATTCTCTCGCCTTTGCCGGGAGACTTGGCCCGCGATTATGGGCCTTGTGACTATGACATCCGGCACAATTTCAACGCGCAGTATGTGTATCAGTTGCCGATCAGAGTGCGCAGTCGTTCTCTGGGCTACGCGCTCAACGGCTGGCAGATCTCCGGAACAGCGTTTTGGCACAGTGGAGTTCCGTTCTCGGTACTGAGCACGCCCTACTCAGCTGCCAATCCAAGTACTGGGCAGCAAGACGGAATTGTGCAGGGCAGTGGGCCGCAGTTTGCCAGTGTCGTTCCCGGCGTTCCGCTGTATGTGCATCATCCGATTCCCGGCGTAACTCAGGCGGGAACGCTGCAGTGGCTTAATCCGGACGCTTTCGTATCGGCGGTCGATCCGAGTACGGGGCAGTGCTATGGCGGCGACAGCCCGCAAACCTGCCAATTCGGAACCCTCGGCCGCAATGCCCTGCGCGGTCCCGATTTCCTCTGGAGCGACTTCTACCTAACAAAATGGTTTCCCTTGCAGGAGCATGTGAAGCTGCGGTTTGAGGGTCAGTTCTTCAATGTCTTCAACCATCCGAATTTCGCGCTTCCCAGCATGGTGCAGGCCGGCATTCCAGGAAATCTTTCCACGCAGAGTGGATTTGGAGCGCTGGGGTCCACAACTTCTCCGCCGACCGGCTTGCTGGGAGTCGGATTGGGTGGCGATAGCAGTCCACGCATGATCGCCTTTCAGGCGCGGTTGGAGTTCTGATCGTGCCCCCGATTCTGGACGAATAGTCAAAGAGGAAGTGATCTGATGCTGGCGACCGCGATTGGTAACGACAAGTCGGCTAGTGTTCAGCTATGGGGCAATGTGGCGGACCGCTGGTTCATGGGACGAACCTTAGTGACACGGTCCAGAAGCCCGTTTCCGAAGCGCCGACAATTCGGGAGTCGACGCTACTGCGATTCGCGCTTCCGCGGCTTGCCGATCGCGAGCAGGAAAATGGCACTCTTGTCCTTTGCGTGCGGTGAAAAGAAGCTGACCACATCATCGTCGAAGAAGGTCAGCCCAGTCGCACCTAGGTGCTGGGCATATGCAGCCAGGTAGACCTTGCCCCCAATGGCGCCCGCCTCGAGCTGGACGGCCCGATACCCGCGGTTCCCATATCGCTCCAGAATGGGTTTCAAATCAGCGAGAAAAAAAATGTCCGCGCAGGCATCCGCCGGCAGTTCCTGCTCCAGCCCAAGGTGATGGGCCTCGGCGCGGAACTCTCCCTCTCTCAAAAGCTCCAGGATGTTCTGATCACGCCGGAAGAAGTAAGCACCCGGCTTGAGCCCCTGCACCGAATGCACGATCAGGTAAAAATCGTTGAGCTGCTCGCCGGGAGACTCAAGAAAGTCAGCCTGAAGACCTCGCGTAGCGCTGTCGAGAATGGTAGAAAGTTGTGCCAGTGTGATGGATGCCGTCTTCTCGAACGCTCGGGTGGAACCGCGGCGCAAGATTACCTGCTCGATCGTGTCCTTCGGCTGTTCTTCTTCCGGCGGGGGGTGCAGTCGCACTCCCCCGCCCGCCGGACTGCAAGGAGGAACGACCGGTTGCTTCCCGCGCCATTGAGCTACTTCCTGTACGGACGCAAGCGAAGACGCATCGTGCATCTCGAGCATGGTGGGATATTCAACCTCGCGCTGCGAGAGGGGAATCGTTTCCAAGCCGAGTGCATCAGCTTCACTGGGCGTTGGGGGCGAACTGTCCGATCTGTGCCCGATCGGTACGAGGCACAAGGAAACCTCGTGCCGGGTATCGAGATCGAGTACGCGATTCACATCGGCGTCCACGAACCCGAGCACGATCTTGGCGGGCAATCCCGAAGCCGCAGAAACAGCCAGCATATTCGCCAACAGGGTGCCATTGTCCCAACCAAAATGGCGATAGGTGCGTGCCTGATACTTCCAGGCATTCCGCCAGTATATTCCGGTGCAAATGATGGTCACGGGCGCGCCCACCACTGCCGGTTCCAGCGCCGTCGCCAGAGCTAGGTTTCCGCGACAATCACCTTTTCGGAGAAGCCGTAGCGAAACATCCGCCGGATTGAAGTGGTACACGCCGGCATCCAGGCCCGCGAGATCGCCAGTCACGATATACAACTCGATCTCGTAGAGGGCTCCAGTACAGGCTGCGGCGCGAAAGTAGATTTCTCCGCCTGGAGATCCGCGCTGTTTGGTGATCCCCGCCGAGAAATAGAGGATGCGCGCCAGATCTTGGAGGTCAGGTACCGAATCAGCCGGCGAAGAGGACAACGCATCTGAGAGCGCGGAGAGCGCGGCCACGCCCGTTTGTGACACGTCTCGCGGTAGCGGAAGCCGCTCTAGCTTCGGATAGATTTTGAAGGGCTGGGGCCGATTTGCCCAGTCCAGGAAGTGAGGATTGTTACGAATACTCCAGTAGGAGTGTTTCGTACTATCGTGATATTTCCAGGCTGCCTGGATGTCGCGGTTGTTCATCAGTTCCTACGTCAGACTAGCACCTGCGGTGGACCAGGGGCGCAATGAGCCTGGTGACTGCGAATTGCGCATGGATGAAGGGCTAACCGGAAGTCATTCCGGGCCAGAAGTCGGCTAGGCTGGAGACAAAATCCTGGATGCTTGCGCGTTTCACAGGACTAATGTCCGATGTCGGTTCAAACCCTTGCTCGATGAGTGCATTGCCCTGTAGTCACCAAGAGAGATTTCACAGCGCTGCCGATGAAGAAACACACGGCGGCTTAGCGTTAGCGGGGAACATTCTTCTGGAATGAGCCGATCACTAAAGCACGTCTAGACAAATCATCAAAAACGGCTGGGGCGAAACGTCAATGAGCCGCGGCGGCTTCCTGTTTGCTTAATGCCTTCTCGAAAGTCTCCTGAGCGTTAGCGACGAACTCCCTATAACCCTCAGGGTCGATAAAAACATGGGGACCATCTTGCGGATAGCGCTTCAGTTTGGTGAGCATGTCGAATTACCCACCATGGGCTCCCAGAAATACGTCGCAGGGCAAAGCACGCAACACCGAAAAGGTATGCTGGAAATCCTGAACGATGCCGGGGTAGCTTACGAGATGGCGGGGTGTAGCGACGAAGTGGTACTCCGACCAAAAACCCGCACCGCCGACGATGACGATATTCCGCATCGTCTCCGCTGGCTCTCCTGGAAGGTGAGCGCGCAATGTCCACGTGGTACATCCGCGCGTATGGCCGGCGGTTTTGTGGGCTGTCAGTGTCACACCGCCCAGGCTTACCGTGTCTCCGTCATGGAGAATGCGATCTACGTAAACAGGAGCATATTTGAGGACGTTAGGCGAAGGCGACAAGAAGTCTGCCCGTGCGCCGGTTTCGGCGACGCTCACGTCACCGTCCATCACCATGCTTTGCGCATGTGTCTCGCGAATCACCTCCGCCGCGCCACCCATGTGGTCGGAATGCGCCTGGCTGTTGAGCAGGATATTGGTGTCATTCCAATGAAACCCTAGCGCCTCCACACTCGCCCGTAGCTGCGATGGAGAGGTAGCCAGGTTCGCATTGATTAGGATATTTCCTTTGGGCGTGACGACGAGGTAGCTGGCAAGGTCCTGGCTTCCCACGTAGTAGAGGTTGTCAGCAATTCGAAACGGAACAATCGGAGCGGTCCATGAAGGGTTTGCCTGAGCAAGGATGAGTTTGGGGCTGGAGAATAAAAGTAGTAACAGGCAGGAGAGGATAGCGCGCATTCTATTTTTGTAGCAGAGCGGGAAGAGATTGAGTTGGTCCGAAACGCCGAAGGAGGCAAAGCGCTCATTAACTTCAAAGGCACTCCCAGGATCAGTCCCCTAAACGCGCATGTCACCAGGATCGATTCTGGATTGGCGCTAAATCGCCAATGCGCTCACCGACACCGGATTAGTACCGATATGTCGGCTAGTGTTTACCGATGGAGAGAGGTGGCGATTGCAATTACTGCTTCTGCCTGAGTCACGGCGAGCGGATGCGGCACTTGATCGCGCACTTTGACGCTGGCCAGAAGTCGGCTTGGGGGAGGTGCAGTGGCGGCGAATGCCAACCCAGCCGAGAGTTCCGCGAAGCCCGTTTCTGGATAGCTTCCGGACTGCCGACCATCCGGGAGTGATCGCGCGGTAACTCGAATTAAAATGCGGACGCGGTTAACGTTTACGAGTTGTGCCAAGTGAGTCATGCGCCTTCCTTGGGGTGCTAAACTTACCGTCGATTTGCATCCCCTTTCAGAGAGAGAAGCGTGAGCGATCTGACATCCAAGTCAACTCCGCACAACGCGGGCGCGAGCGACAGTTCGGCTCCTAAGGCCGCCTTCGACGTAGCGCTACTCCGATGGAACCTCTTGCGCCCGACCTAGGTTCGATTGGGCCCTATCGCCTGATCAGGAAATTGGGAGAGGGTGGGATGGGAGAGGTGTGGCTGGCGGAACAGTCTGCTCCCGTCAAACGGCAGGTTGCGCTAAAGATCATTAAAGCAGCCCGCTATGACAAGTCCGCATTGATACGCTTCGATCTGGAGCGGCAGGCGCTCGCCATGATGGATCACCCCTCCATCGCCAAGGTTTTCGACGCCGGTTCCACGGCCGAAGGCCAACCGTACTTTGCCATGGAGTATGTGCAGGGCCTGCCCATCACCGAATACTGCGACGAGAAGTGTCTCTCTCCTAGCGAGCGCCTGCTTATTTTCACAAAAGTATGTGAAGGCGTGCAGCACGCGCATCAGAAAGCAATTATTCATCGCGACCTGAAACCCACGAACATTCTGGTGGTTGAAGTGGATGGCAAGCCTGTGCCGCGCATTATCGACTTCGGACTGGCCAAAGCGATCTCCGAGCAATCGCAGCGCGGGACGCTGGTGACGCGTGCCGGGGGGTTGGTGGGCACGCCCGGATACATGAGCCCGGAGCAGATGGATCCCATTGCGGCCGATGTAGATACCCGAAGCGACGTCTATTCGCTCGGCGTGGTGCTCTACGAACTGCTCACGGGAGTGTTGGCCCTGGATGCACAGCAGTGGGAGAGCAAACCCTTTCATGAAGTTCTGCGGCAGGTGCACGAGGAGGAGCCGACGAGTCCGAGCACAAGACTCACCACAGACCCGGCTGCGGCGGCCATTGCGGAGAAAAGGAGCACGGACGCTAGGCAATTGGCAAACATGCTGCGCGGCGATCTGGACTGGATCACCTTGAGAGCTCTGGAGAGAGACCGCGCTCGCAGGTATGGCACCCATGGGGAACTGGCGGACGATCTCGGACGCTATCTGCGCAACGAACCTGTCATTGCGCGGCCTGCAAGCCTGGTTTACCGGACCAAGAAATACGTTCAACGCCACAAATTCGGAGTGGTGGCGGCCACCGCTATGGCAATGCTGCTGATAGCGTTCGGATTGATGCAGGCGATCGAGTTGCGGAGGATTACGCGGGAGCGCGACCGCGCCGACCGCGTCACGAAGTTTATGACCGGTATGTTCAAAGTATCGAACCCCAGCGAGGCGCGCGGCAACGCAGTTACAGCGCGCGAGATTCTGGATAAGTCCTCGAAAGATATCGACACTGGCTTGCGCAAGGATCCGGAGTTGCAGGCCCAATTGATGGAAACCATGGCGCAGTCGTATGCCGGACTGGGATTGTATGGCCGCGCGCAAGATTTGGTAGTACACGCGCGGGCAATTCAAAGCTCAATGTTCGGAGAACGAAGCCGGGAAACACTGGCAAGTGAAAGTTATCTGGCCCAGCTCCTCCGCGCCCAAGGACATTTGCCAGAGGCGGAAAAGCTGTTGCAAAACACGCTAGAGGCCCAGCGCCAGGTTCTCGGTCCCAATGATCCTGACACTCTGGCGTCTATGGATCGCCTCGGCTACGTTTATGCCAATGAAGCACGTCACACCGACGCTGAAAGCATGTTCGGCCAAACACTGAACGCGGAGCGCAAAGTACTTGGCCCGGACGATCCTCAAACTTTGAGCACTTTGAACGAGCTGGCAGAAATTCTGACCCCGCAGGGGCGGTATGCGGAAGCAGATCAGATTTATAGCGAACTGGTCGCAGCACAGAAGCGAACTCTCGGGCCGGACCATCCAGCGACCCTGCTTTCGATGTCACACGCGGCTGAAAACCTTGAGGAGGAGGGCCGCTTCCCAGAGGCTGAAAAGCTGTATTCCGACGTGATTGCCGCTCAGCGTCGCGTACTGGGGCCGGAACATCCCCAAACTCTTAGGGCAATGATGATGCTTTCCGTCACCATGATGAAGGAAGGGCGTTACGCCGAAGCCGACAACCTCCAGAGCCAAATTATCGAGATCAAAACTCGCGTGCTAGGCCCGACCCACACCTCCACATTGCAGAGCATGGAAATGGAAGCGCTGGTCCTCAGCCGGGAGGGACATTATGCTGATTCAGCGAAAATGTTTCGCGACGTGATCGAGACAGCGGAGAAAACCAGTCAGCCGGCCACAGTGGCCGAGGCTTGGTACAACTTTGCCTGCGCTGAGGCGGCGAGAGGTGCGCCGGACGAAGCCTTCGCGGACCTGAACCACGCCATCGAGAACGGCCTCATCTCGCCGGGAGAACTTTCAGCTGATGCTGAATTGAAGTCTCTTCACGGTGACCCGCGATTCGACGCCTTGGTCGCAAAGGCACGCGAAACGATCAGCGCCAGGAAAAAGTAGGAAGCATGAGGCGCTCGTTTCATAGTCCCGACTGCCCCTCGCGCTGGTTTCGCTTCCGGGGATTGCGGCGGGGCGCTTCCAGATCGTACCAGTAGGGCCGGGGCAGGCTTGTAGAGTTCGGAGCCGCGCCGGTGCCCAAAAGCCGTATGATCATGCTTGATACCTGATTTTGGATGGCACATTGCTGCAGGGTTGCCGTTTGACGGCCATTCTTGGGGCACGAATCTCCGGAAATATCAAGGAAGTCATTTCCCGGCTTTTCTCTGGAGCGCACACCCGCAGTCCGGTTTCACTGAGGGCATTAGGCGAATGCAATGCGATCAGAAGTCGGGGAGCCAGCTATAGCGAGTTGACTTTTGCAAGTACCTTAAAAACCGAGTTCGTCAATAAAGACGCTATTGTCGCCGTTTTGCACGACTGTCGGCCCGATCAGTCGTCCGCGGTTATTTCCGGTTTGCCCGGTGCCGATCTGACGCGCTTCCCAGAAGCCCGTTTCTGAACCTCCGCTCTTCGCAAAAAACGCGAAGGAACGGAGCACCCACTGTGTTGGTAATGCCCGCAAGATCCAAAAGCCTGGGCCAACCGCCCACAAGACGTAAATGGTTAATGAGGTGAATCCTCCGCCTGGAAGTAGACGCCGAGTTGATTTATGGAGGTGAAGTAGCCGGTGCCTCCCGGCTGGCCGATGATGCGCACGCCATCTCCCCATGTGTTCGGCAGGTTGAAGGTGTAGGTAGTGAAGCTGCCCGCGTCCGCCGTAAAGGGATACGGAGGCGTTACGGTCACGCCCGGAACGTCCACCCATTCAAAGTTCCGCCGCACTTGAACCCGCAGCTTCGCCGCATACCAGCCACCGTTCGGGAACATGGTCCCGGTGGTGTAGACCATCTGGTTGATGTTGTAAGCCTGGGGCCAGATGTAGCCCCACCAGTCCGATGTCTTTATCTGCTCGTCGTAATCGTCTTCGCTCACGGTCGCATTTCCGCCATCCAGCTGGTCGGAGCAGCCACGGCCGCAAAGGGTTCCGAAATGTGTGCTCTTGCTGATGGCGCGCGTACCCCGAGAGAGAGCCAGATTATCGGTCGATGGGCCATTGCTGGGCGAGGAGGGCTGGGCGGGCTGAAGATAGACTCTGCGCAAAGAAAACCGATAGGAGTTTCCAGCGCAGCAGACGTTGCTCTGCAACCACAGCGTTTTCCCGTCAGCGCTGATGAACTTCGAGGGGATGCTGGTGCCGTATTGTCCTCGGTTCCGCCTCAGACGAAGCGGGCCGAAGTCGGTCGACTGAAAATGCTTCCAAGGACCCCACGGCCGACTTGCTTCATAGAGCTCATGCGTGCTGCAGGACCATGACGCAAAAATGTACTTCTGCAAAGGCGCGTCGTACGTGACGCCGCCCTGTGCAATTACCTGCTGGTAGGGCGGGCAATCCGGTCCGAACATGACGGGATAAAGCAGGCGCGTGTCGGTGAGCACGGGCATCTTCTTGGTGATGTCCTCGGTCCAGACGGGCGCCCCATCTACATTGGTGCCGGCATAAAACTCCCAGTCCGCGCGCTTCTGTACCTTGTCGGCAGGCACGCGGCCAAGGTACATCGTCTCCTGCGAACGCCAGTTGTCGTCGAGACCGTAGGCATAGACATAACCATCGATCGCGTTCGCAGAATCTTGGCCATAATCGAGGAAGAAGACAGTGGTGAACTTGTAGGCTTTTGGGCTTGCGGGGTTCGTGGGCGTGCCGAACATAGGCGCGTTTGCATTCCAAGTCCAGGTGACTCCGTTATCGACGGATTTGGCGATCGAAGCAGCCGGCGCGTCATCGAAGGTCGATTCGTTCAGATTCTGAAACGCGAGATAGATGGCTCCTCCTCTGCAGAGCATACCCGTCGGTTTGCGGGTATAGACACTGCCGCTCCAATTCGTGCCAACATTGGTCGCGATCGTGGTGCCGGTCAACTCTCTCGGCGTGCCGCTGATGCGACTTACCGCCATGTCGGTGTAAACGTCGCCAAAGCCTGTACCATCGCCATTGCCTGCATACAGGTTGTCGTCATCTGCCCAGCATGAGGGCCAGAGATCGCCATTCCCCGTCATCTGGTGGGTGGAGAAACGTTCCTCCGCGATGGTGGAGAAAAACTTGCTCTCCGGCGGAGTTTGCGCCGGACATGATGGAAGGAGCAGCAGGCCGAGAAAAAAGAAGCAAAAAGTGCGCAGAACGAAGTTGCAACGCATGGAGAGGTTCTCCTCGAGAATGGCAGATAGAATAGCCTGCCGAGATTGTGGATTCAATCCTTATAGAAAAATGGTAGTGGTGCAGTTTGAACTGCACCGCTACCAGAAAAAGAGAGAACCAGCCGAGTTTCAGCGCCATAGGGCGACAGCCTCATGCTAGACGAGGCCCCTAAGAGGAGGCTGAGATGTTCGTCCGGCAAAACGATTATGTGTACGAGGTGGGCCAGAAGTCGGCTTGGGGGAAGTGCAGTGGCGGCGAATGCCAACCCAGCCGAGAGTTCCGCGAAGCCCGTTTCTGGACAACTTCCGGATTGCTGACCATCCTACCAGAGACCTTGAGGCCTAGTGCTGCCCGAGGTGGCGATCGCCTCTACTGAACCAACTGAACCTGTGCTTGCCGAGCGGGCCCTGACTCTGTCGTCACGTTCTTCACGTTGTCATCGGGAATTCGGTCAATCAGCAACGCGAACGGATCGAAGCCTGCTTTCTCCGGCAATTGGGCCGTTGTGAACGTGAAGCTCGAATTGCGCTGTGTAATATGCATACGTTCGCGGTAGAGAGTGTCGCCGTATTTTCTTCCACTTGCGGGCTTGGCGAATGCCCCGATATCGATCCAGTCATCCACCGGCACTTCGGTTTCGTTGCCTTTGGCATCGGCCTTGAATTTACGGGCTTCTACATTGATGGTGACGTCATATTTTCCATCCGCGCGCTTCACCGCCCTGGCTTCCAGAGTGCGATTCGAGAACAGAGTGATATCTTCAAACAAGTCTTTGATCAAATATTGCAGGTTGGGCGGAGTCTGTTCCCGCAACGCATCCACCAAGGCATAGGACGTGGGATAGGGTGGAGGGGCATAGGCATACTGGAGAATCACGTTGCGCAAGGCTCGATTGACTGCATCCTCGCCGATCATCTCCTTCATGTAGTAGAGCACCACGCCCCCCTTTGCGTAGTGAATGTAACCCTGCTCGGACTCGACGGTAAGGAGCGGACGTTCCTTGAGCCGCTCCTGGCCGCGGGAGCGCAGGTAGTTATCCATCTCAAGCATTAGAAATTTCCTCATCAGATCCCGGCCATACTCCTTCTCCATGACCATGAAAGACGAGTATTGCGCCAAGCTCTCAGAAAGCACGGTTGCTCCCTCCATGTCGGCGCCTATCACTTGATGCGCCCACCACTGGTGCGCCATTTCGTGGGCGACCACATAGAAAACGGAATCGATGTCGTCGGGATGATTTAAATTAGCAATGAAGCCGATGGATTCGGAATAAGGCATGGTCCCGGGGAATGCCTGGGCAAAGCTGGCCACCCGGGGAAACTCAATGATGCGCGCTTCCTTGTGCTCGTACGGCCCGAAATTCTTGATGTAGTAAGCCAAGGACTTCTTCATGGAGTTCATCATCCGGGGAACATTCCAGGGTTGTTCCTTGAGGTAATAAACTTCCAGCTTTATGCCGTTCCACTCCTCGCGCGCCACTTCATAGCGGCCGGACATGAAGGAGTAAAAATTCAACGAGGGATGATCGAGTTCGTATTCGAAGTAGCGGCGGCCATCCTGCCGCCATTCGCGCACCAGCGATCCCGGTGCAATGGCGATCTGATCAGGTGTCGTGCTGATGATGGCGCTTATTTCGACCCAATCTGAGTGTCCAGGGATGTAGGTGTTGCTGCAGTCGGCAGTGCAGTTGCGTTCCAGGGCGGGCATGAGGTCAAATTCCAGAAGGCCAAATTTCTTACGCTCCACCGCATCACTGAGCTGGCGGAAGTAGTTGTAGCCGATGATGGGGCTGCTGTTGAAAAACGTGCCGTTCTGGACGACATCTGTATTGCTCACATTATTCTCAAAGCCGCGGTTCTTGCTCTTCACGGTGAAGCGCAGGGTGCGCTCTTCGCCGGGCTGCAGGGGTAAGGTAAAACGATAAATGCGATAGGACAGACGCGTGTCGTCCTTAGTGAGCGCAGCTCCGGGAATGTCTATGGAGGTGTCATAGAGTGGGTTGAGTGAGAAATGAATTTCGTCCAGGGGACGGGAGTAGGGATTGTAGATAACTTCATCGCCGCGCATGGTCGCGTTGCGGGTCGAGGGGAAAATGTCGATAGCGTACTTCACGCTGCGCACGCGCGGCTGGGGCAGTTTGTCCAATGGCTTATAAGTCTTCTCATAATCAGCCTGGACGCGCTCCACGTCTTTGGGGCCCAGGAGACGATTCAATATTTCGGTGTTGTACCAGATCCAGCCCCCGCAGACGGCAAAGGCCAGCAGAGAAACAGCTGTGGCGGCTTTCCACCCGGAACCAAACCGCAAGGCTGCGTTACGGCTGCGGGCTAGCCATCGCTCTGGCTTGCCACGCGGCCAGAACATTACGGTGGCAATGGCCATGAGCACTGAGAAAAGCAACCAATAGAGGGTGAACCAGTCCCACGCCGAACGGTAAGGCGCATCGCCAAAGAAATCCGAATAAATGACGTTGGGCCTTCCCGCAAATTGAACCAGGTTTGTGGCCACGTTCAAGGGCTTCCACAGAAAACTGTTTACGGAATAGAAGGCTATGAAAACGAAATACCCCACGTACTTGTTGGGCGCAAGGGCCTGGATAAAAAATGCCAGAACCGTAATTAGGACGATCCATGAGAGGTCTCGCAGCAGCAATTCGTGAGCATAAAGACCGAACTGGAAGCGATAGTAGCCATGAGCTGCCTGCGCGACGATGCCGGCCAACAAGGCTACAGCCTGAATCACCATCACCATCGCGACCAGCGTAACCAGCCGTGCCGCATAGGACACCCCCTCCGGGGTGGGCGTTGCGTCGGCGATTTCGTCCATGCGATCGTCACGGTCTTTCCAGACCAAAGCGCCGGAGAAGTAGGTGATGATGACGATCAGAAGGAAATCAAGAGTTCCTCGAATCAGCTCAATCACCCAGTAGGTTACGGGAAATGTTTGAACTGTCTGATTGCCCTGGAACTGGGTTGCTTCCAAGGCCAGAGCCAAAATGCAAAGCATACTGGCGATCATGACAACGACGACAAAGGCTGTGTTCTTGGCCATCCCTCGGAAATGAATTCTGAACGATCCCAGGAATTTTGCCCATGTCGAATCCGCGAGTTGCAGATAGGGCGCGGGAGTTGCGTCCGGAGCTATCGCCGGTTGCGCACCAGGTTCGAGCACTTTTGTTTTCGTCCGCCCCTCGGCAAAGCTGAAGCGGGAGTAAGCGAGAGCAAAAGCCGCGCACCCGATTCCAATCCAAATCAACCGGTTCCAAAGCAGTAAGCCACTGAAGCTGAGAGGGAGAATGTTTTTGTCGGCCACCGTCCAGTACTTGGTGACCACGAGAAATGTGTTGACGGCATAAGGGTCGAACAAAGATCGAATGCGATCCCACTGCGGGCCCTGCAGCATTGATAGGGTCACAGCGCGGCCTGCCAGCAGGAGAATCGCGGCGACAAAGGGCGCGATGTCCCTGCGCCACACCACCGCCGCGGCAAACAAAATGGCGGCCGTAAAAAAGGTGTCGGGCAAGGCGAACAGCAGAATGCCTTTCAAATGCGCGGTCCAGATCACCGCCTCCCAGCGTTCCCGATCCGCCCAGGGCATGTACTTGGCCAGCAGAATGCCGAGAGAAACTCCCAGCATGGGCATCGCCGAGACCAGCGTGGCCCCAAGAAAGCGTCCCAATAGGAAGTCGCGTCGCCGTACGGGCGTCGAGAACATCATCTGGTGGGTGTTGTAACTGAAGTCGCGGAGAGCCGCAAAATTAACAAAAACGGCAGTCATCAGCAAGGCGAGCACGCCCATGGCTGCGTAAAAGGATGCAATTGTGAATGGTGCATTCCGGCAAATATTGGAGAGGTTCAGTTCCGCCATGACCTCATCGGAGCTGATCGCCCCAAAAATCAGCAGACCAACAACGACGAGGAAGATCCAGAGCATCCAGGAGCGAAGCCAGAAACGAATTTCGAACCATGCGATATGCCAGAGCATAATGGTCTTCTAATTCCATGAATGGATTTTGCTGAAGAAAACGTCTTCCAGGTCGGGTGCGCTGGGAGCAAATCCACCGGGGAGCGGCGCCGGGCTGTAGACATGAAGAAAAGGACGACCGCCGACCAGTTTGCTCGAGACCACCTGGTAACGCTGCTCGTAACTGGCCAATTCGGTTTTGGCGATGGAGATTTGCCAGATTCGCCCGTTCAATTGAGCGATGGCATCCTGTGGACGCCCCTGATATAGCACTTGGCCCTTGTTAATAATCGCCGTGTTGGTGCACAGGTCGGTCACGTCTTGCACGATGTGCGTGGAAAGAATCACGATCACCTGCTCGCCAATCTCAGCCAACAGATTGTAGAAACGGTTCCGTTCTCCGGGATCCAGGCCGGCAGTCGGCTCATCCACAATCAGCAGCTGCGGATTGCCAATCAGCGCCTGGGCAATGCCGAAGCGCTGGCGCATGCCTCCAGAGAAACCGGTGAGAGCCTTCTTGCGGTCGTCGTACAAGTTGCAGCGCTTGAGCATCCACCCGACCACATCTTTTCGTTGCTTGGCATTGGTGACGCCTTTGAGCAGGGCGATGTGGCTGAGCATATCCTGGGCGGAGATGCGCGGATACACTCCAAACTCCTGGGGCAGGTAGCCGAGCCGGTGCCGTATTGCGTCCTTTTGCTTCAGTACATCGATGTCACCGAGCGTGGCCCGGCCGCTGTCCGGCTCCTGCAAAGTTGCCAGCGTGCGCATGAGGGTGGATTTGCCCGCGCCATTTGGGCCGAGCAGTCCGTACATGCCGGCGGGAATGGTTAGGGAGACGTTATCGAGCGCCTTAACGCCGTTTTGGTACGTTTTCGAGAGGTTCTCAATTCGAAGTTCTATGCTCATGTCCTCACTCTTAACCGCTACGAACCAAACTCTTGCGAACCAACTTTTGAGAATCGGGAGGTAAACCCACGATTCCTCCAAGAAGGAAGCCCCCGCAAGGTTGTGCTGATGCGACCTCGGGAGGTGCGATCAAAATAACCTTAGAACGATGGTTGCATCAGCGCATAATTGCGTCAATTTCATAATATTCACAATCAACTTGCCTTTTCTGCAATATTAGTTGATCCTTGATTTCGGTGAGGCCTAATTTTGTTTGCGGAACTCCAAGCTCTTGTCGCCTTGGCTGAGACCGGCTCGATGGAACGAGCCGCCAACGATCTCTACCTTACGCCCTCGGCATTGACTCGAAGAATTCAGCGCTTGGAGCTCGAACTCGGTGTCGTTCTCCTCGACCGGCATTTCAAACCTCCAAAGCTGACGCGAGCAGGATTCGAGGTGCTGGAGAAGAGCCGCGCCATTCTCACGTCTCTGAGCGACTTGAAGACTTCCACGTCTGGGACCGCAACCCCGGTTGGGCCTTTCCGTCTGGGTCTCTCGCATGCTCTGGCGCGGCCAGAAATATCGAATGTCATTATCGAACTGGGCAAGCAATTTCCCCTCCTTCAACCCAGCATTGGCAATGACATAAGTTGCCAGTTATTGGCACGTCTGCGCCTTGGTGAGTTGGACGGGGCACTTGTCGTCATGCCCACGGAAACGGCCCTGCCCGACGACCTGGAGGGAGTAACGCTCACGCACGACACGATGCGAGTTGTTCAAGCACGAACCGCGGTCCAGCCAAGGTCTTCGAAATGCTCGGAGTTCTATCGGCGGAATTGGGTTCTTAATCCAGCCGGATGTATGGTGCGAGAAGAGATAAGGCATCGGGTTGAACGGTTGGGCGCTCCACTTATGGTTGCCGCCGAGCTGCATAACCCTGACTTACAACTTTCGCTCATTGCTGGAAATGTGGGTGTGGGAATGTTACGAGCCAGTTTTCTGCGAACTCACTCTCTGCGCCATCGACTCAGCATTATTGAGCATCCGAATTTCAATATTTCAATCAGGATCGCTTTCTTTCGCGCCAGGCATCTTGGCACACGAGAGCAGGTAGCCCTCGCACTCCAGCGGATACTCGCGAAACGCTTCGAAGGTGCCAGCGAGGTTCCCCTCCGAGTCAGTCGTGAGGATCTGATCGGTAGAGCAGCCGAGCACCCTGGGCGAAAGTAGCCTCCCCTTTGCCCCTGTTTTCTCGCTGTAGAAGAAGGGATTAATGGGGGCGCTTCAAACTCACGGGCTCGTGAAACGCGAGAACCAGATCGACTCCATCCGGCGCACGATCGCCTGGTTCGATCAATCTCATGGGAAAGCGAGAAAACCGAAAACTGAACCGAACAAAATAAGTCCCATGCTGTGGCTGACGTTGAAGTCCACCTGACACCGCCACATTGTTGTTTTCTCTCGTAATGACGGGTGCGATCTGGCTCATCAGCAAGGTCAAACGCGGGACCGCATTCGCCGCAGTGTTCGGGTGGTCCGCCGTCGTGGTGTTGGCTAGAGTTGCCTTGCCGCAGCGACTTCCTGACGCATCACAGAAACTCGCCATGCACACTGCGGACGGGCCGTCCCATCGGCGGAGGGATTGTCGGGCCCAGCACTGCCTACTGGCTAAGCGGAAGCTATGCGCCGGTACGGGCTCTGAATGACGCTGGCCAGAAGTCGGCTTTTAGGAACTTGGCGCTCTCCGACGATACAAGAATCTGAGCGACGGATCTCCAATTTCATAACTAGGAGGCGAAACTCGTGTCACAAAGCATGAGGACGAATCTCCGGAAATATCGATTTATTTACCTTTTTGAAGCCCTTCCTGCGGAGAGACGTTCGCTTTTGGACTGTGCGGTAAGCAAGTAGTCGTTACGCACCCAATGTCGGCCCCTTTCCAAGGCCACGAAGGAGACCACTTTCAGCCACACTATCGTATGCCGTTCGCCCTAATGAGCGGACGAAAAGATGAACTGTTCTTTATCGACCTAGCGGCCAGTCACTGCCTGTTGATTCTCTGGTTAGGTGCTGCACCGCCTGCAAGTTACGCAAACGTCGGGGGTTGCGGAATTCAAAACGGTAATGCGAGTTCGAATCATACTCGCTCCGCCAGCAAGTCTTAACTGCAGAGAAATTCCGCCGCCCTTTCCCCCAAAATACGCGAAACATGCCCGTTTTTCGCAATATTGGCTCCACAAACCGGACTGGAGAGAAAGGACCGTTCAGGATAAGTAACCGCAACGTGCCGGCTTTTCTCCGGAGGGCACATGCGCAGTCCGGTTTCAAGTAGCGCATGGGACCGTAAATAGCCCGAATGGATTCGGTCCTTGTTCGCCCCCGACGTCCTGAAAAACCTCCCAAGGCCCAGCGAAGTCGATCATGGTGGAGCCTTCGGTCAATACGAAGGCCACTGGAATCTTCTTCCCATCCGCTGGTGGCGTGAGATCGTGCGATGCAGCCCCGTTGGAGATTGGCGATGCACTTAGGGAACTCTTTGCTCCGATGAAGGCCAGGACCAGAATCAGCCCCAGAACTGGTGTGACCAGGATCGTTGATGCGCTCTGTGCCATCCGGAGACGTTTCATTCTTCTTGTCATGATGGTCCTCCTTTACAACTTCGACTTGCTCATAGGAGCAGAGTACGTACAAAATGGAACGTCCAAAAGGACATTCATCCGGCAATTTTAGACATTATTGGAATGTCTTAATGTCCTGATCTGCCCGGTGGAGTCATGTCGGACAATCAAACTACGGGCTATTCTGGGCCGTCACGCTATGACACCCAAGAACATCGCTATCGTCGGATACGACAGCATCACATCGCTCGACCTGTCCGGTCCGCTGGAAGCGTTCAGCAGTGCCGCATCGAGGATGCGAAGGGAGAGCGTCAGGCTTGCTACAAGGTGACGATCGCGGCCTTTGGCGACGTGCGAGGATTGCTCAACAGTTTGTTCCCAATTCGCCTCGCCCACATGCTACGCGCGTCTCCCGTGGCGAGCGAGACCAGTCTTGCGCGGGCAGTGGGCAACGTTGAAATAGTCTCACTCCACCGCTTCTCGTTCCGGGTCACACCTTCTCGGTTATTAAGGGATAAACCACTATCCTTTAGTAGCAAGCATCGCGCCATCCTCCGCAAGGCGCATCGTCTCTGTAAGATGAGTTTTGGTGACTGGGTGCGACTGTAAGTAGTTGGGAGAGTTCGGGGAAGCCTGGGCGTTTTCATCATCCACTTCTTGCGACGCACCGGGACAGACTCTGCGGCCGGTTATTCCCTCGGGTCAGACCCAGAGCCACCGGTTCGGATGCGATCACTTAGCTGTACTCGGCGATCAATGTGCTCGGAGCAGATCCCCAACTAATACTTCCACATCCTGATCTCGTTTCCGCGGTCCTGGAAATGAACTTCGTCCATTAACTGGCGGATCAGGTAAACTCCGCGTCCGTGGTCGGCATATAGCTTCTTGCCCCGTGTGGCATCGGACAGAACCTCGGGCCTGAAACCCGGACCGGGATCGGTCACGATAATTACGATGCGGCCCTGTGCATCGGACTGGAGTCGGCAACGAACCTGTTTTGACGGGTCATTTCCGCACCCATGCACAACCGCATTGGCCAAGGCTTCCTGAACTGCCAATGCAACTTCAAATCGTTTCTGCTCCGGGACCTCCAGTCGCATCAGGGTCTCGGATATGGTGTCGACAGCGGTAGCGATCGCCTCGGCGTCCGCAGGCAGATTCACGTCGAGCAGTTCAGACAATGCGCCGGTTTCTGTATCACCGCTAAACTCAGCTGGCATAGAGGCTCACTTCGTTCTCGAATCCAATTGTCCAGATGCGCGATTAGGCGAAAGATTCCACAGCCGCATCATCGTTCTCGAAAATCTCGAACAGCTTGAGTACGCCCACCAGGCGCAAAGTCTGTACCGCGAATTTGGAAGGTTGCGCGAGCTTGATATTCCCACCCTGTTGCTTGATTAAGGCCAGAAAGCGTACCAGCAGACCAATGCCGCTGGAATCAACCATGGGAACTTCCGACAAATTCACCACAATGCGAGTGTCTCCGCTATTGAGCGCTTCCTCCAAAGTCTGGCGAAAGCTGTCCACTGCAGGGCCCATGCGCAGAGCCCCCCGAAGCTGAATAACCTGCACTTGCGAACGCCTACGAACGTTTATGTCCAAACTGTCCTCACAAAGACGATTTGCCAGGGATTTGGGTTAAAAGTGGTTATTCGGAACGCGTCTCAACTTACGGGAAGCAGCAGGGTTTTGCAAGTCCTCGGCATTTGGCCGCCGGCACTCGAACGGAGCCCATCTTTGAAAACAGCTTCCAGGGAACGAATGCGGTTGCCTGGAAACATTGGCTCCTGCGAGCGGAACGGATCGCACCGGAATAAATATTTCATCCCCAAGAGTCTAAAATTTGACATAATCGATGCCGGCCAGAACGGCTCATGCGCTCTCCAAATATCCGCAGCGAAGCAAATCGTTTCACTATCGTCATCGTCACCACGGACGAACGGGTACGTCCCGAGGCCACGACCTACTTGGCGGACGGGTACGACCTGTCCCTGCTTGAAACCTGGGATGAACTGACAGCGTCGATTCACAAACGCCCACCCGATGCCGTGCTGCTGGACGTCGATACGGTAGGCGAACGCAGCGAGGATGGCATTGCCGCACTGGCCGAGCTGCGAGCCTTGGCTCCCGACCTGGTTCTGGTCGGGTTGACTCGTTCAAACAGCCATAACCTTCGTTTGAAGGCGGTGGCCGCGACGGTCGATGAATATTTTGTGGCGCCCATCGACTTCGCAGAAGTGCGGGACGTACTGAACCGGGCATTGCAGAAACGGGCGTTGAAGATCGAGTGCCGGCAACGAGATTGCGAGCAGTCCGAGCGGGAGTCATTTTGTGACTTGATTGGCGCAAGCGAACCGATGGGGCACGTCTACGATGCCATCCGGCGAGTAGCCGCCGGCAGCAGTACGGTGTTGATCCGGGGGGAAAGCGGGACTGGCAAAGAACTGGTGGCGAAGGCGATTGTTGCCCTGGGACCGCGCGCGAAAAAGCCTTTCGTCAGCCTTAACTGCGCGGCCTTACCGGATAGTCTCATCGAGACCGAATTGTTCGGCCACGAAAAGGGCGCCTTTACCGATGCCAAGACAACACGGGAGGGTCACATTGAACTGGCACACACCGGCACGCTGCTACTGGATGAAATTGCGACACTGAGTCTCGCCCTCCAGTCGAAGTTCCTGCGCGTGCTGGAAGATCGGGTGGTAACCCGGATTGGAGGCCGCAGCGCTAAAAAGATCGACTTTCGCCTTATCGCGGCAACCAACGAGGATTTGGAGGAACTGGTGCGCGCCGGCCGCTTCCGCGAAGACCTCTATTACCGCATTAATGTCGTACCCGTCGTGCTGCCAGCGTTGCGCGATCGTCCAGGAGATGTTCCCCTGCTCGTCGATCATTTCTTGCGCTCTTACTGTGCCGCCAACAACGTTCCCCTGAAGCGCTTGGAGCCGGAAGTGATCCAGATCCTGGAAGAAGACAACTGGCCCGGAAATGTGCGCGAACTGCAAAACCTCGTGCAACGACTGGTGCTGATGGTCGACGGGCCCCTGATTAAGGTCCAGCATTTGCCGCAGCGGCTTCTGTACGACAGTGCAGCCAGCCAGGAGTCCATGCTGATTCCTGAAGGAGGGGTCGACTTTGATGAAGAAATCGCAAAGATTGAAGTTGCCTACTTGACCGCGGCGCTTCGTCGTTCGGATGGCAGCAAGATCGGAGCGGCAAGGCTGCTGCGAGTCGATAAGCAAAAATTGCACTACCTTTGCCGCAAATATCAGATCGGCAGGGAGTGAAATATTCAACTCGTCTCGCAGTAAGGATTAAAATATCATCTACAGAAGATAAATATTTAAACTATTCTGAAGGCTCATCCATACCGTTCCAGGTCGCTGTCGCGCGGGAATCGTGCTTAAGTGGCTGACACCTATAGACATTGCGAGCACGGGAAGAACTCGCATCGCTTTGGCAGCGGACTTGCTATCCATAGAACCGAGCAGCGCAGAAAAATCAAACAGGAGAAACGCAAAATGGCGATCCAAAAGAAATCTCTGATCGGTAATCTGACGGCGGCCAAGAAGGCCATCATTGCTACCAACGTCGCCCCAACAGCCAAAGTTGGCAAGAGCGTGGAACTCGGCAAGCGTGTAGAGCTCGGCAAGCGCGTGGAACTCGGCAAGCGCGTAGAACTCGGCAAGCGCGTGGAACTCGGCAAGCGCGTGGAGCTCGGCAAGCGCGTAGAACTCGGCAAGCGCGTAGAACTCGGCAAGCGCGTAGAACTCGGCAAGAAGATCTAGGTTTTTTGACTCGCCGGGCCCGGTTGCCACTTGGGGGAGTGCTGCCAGGGCTTGGCTGAGGTACAAGAGAGGGATCGCCACTGGCGGCCCCTTTTTTTTATCTGTACATACTTAGCTTGTACATACTTACCACAACTTCCGCTGCACGAATTCGCGGACGTTCCTCCATATCAGGCCAGCCAAACTCTGTTGCGCGACGCGGATCTTAGCATCCCCCGACATTCCCGGTCTCATCGTCTCGCCAGGATTGGAAATCAAAACCGTTGCCGCATAATAGGCAGGTGGAGCAATGCCTTTGTACTTATCCTCTTGCGAAAGACCGGCGGCGGGTTCCGAGGCAGCGGGGGCAATCGACGCCACGGCACCTCGAATCGGCCAAAACACAGACTCCAGCTTTAAGGAAACTGGAAAGCCAACCTTCAGTCTCTGAACCTGGAATTCAGGGATGAAGATTCGCGCCCTGAGCGTCGTGGCGCCATCCACCTCGCCTAACAAATCTCCCGCCTGTACGAACGAACCTACCCGGTCTCGAAGTCGGGGCGTAGCCACAATGCCGGAAATCGGACTTGCTACCTGAAGCGCCGAAATTTGTTGGAAAACGGAGCGCGACCGCCCCGCCTGGGACGCACGCTCGGCTCGTGCCACCCCAAGGTTCGCATAACGCATTTCTGCCTCGCGGGCGTTGGCTTCCGCCGTGCGCAGGCTGGCTCGCGCTTCATCGGCGTCGGCCTCGAGTTCGGAATTGCGCAGAATAAGCAGTGGAGCACCCGCTGCCACGTGCGTGCCTTCGTCAGCCAGAACCTCTGCGATCTGTCCCGGCACCGCCGCGCGGATACTTGCCCGCTGCTGCGGTTCGAGAATAAACCGGCCGGTCACAGTTTCGCGCCAAACTGGTGCGAATAACGCCACCAACGCCGCGGCGCTGATCAGGACCTTGCGGGATCCTGTCCACCACCCGAACAAACTTTGTCGTTTGTCCAAGTAGAAGTCCTTCACAAATCTCACGGCGGAGCGAAGGCGCGCCCGGAAAATCAGGAATGCCAGCGCCAATGAGGGTATGAATGCCCAGTCCGGGTTGAAGCGAGCGGAAACGTTATACGAGAAGCGCACCACCGTATAAAGAAGAGCGTAGCTGTACAATCCGGAAATCAAGGCGTAGCCCACAAATAACCAGCGGCGCGCGGGACGCAGGTATAGAACGTCCATCGGCAACCGGAAGACATTGCGCTTGACCCAGCTGGAAAGATATTCAGTCGAGCTCTCCTTCATCGACGGTACGCCGACCATTTCGCCAAAGAGGTAATAACCATCCAGCTTGATGAGGGGATTTAAGTTCATCAGAACCACGGCCACGCCAGTGATCATCATGACCTTGTAGGCGAAGTCGTGCACGCCGCTGCCTGCGGGAGTTCCCCACCAAACGATACTCGCCACGGAACAGAACATAAGCTCGATCCAAATGCCCGCCAGGATGGTCGCGATGCGCTGCCACTTGGCGCCGTAGACGTACACTTCGCTGACATCGACACAGAAGGCGGGCGACAGATAGATCAGCATGAATCCCATCTGATGAACTCCGCCCCCATAATGCTTACAGGTGAGTCCATGGGCGGACTCATGGAAAAAACCCAGCCCGCAGAACAACAGCCAGAACTCCGCCAAATCTGCAGCGCCTTTGTCGGTGAAGGAGTAGTACTGCATAGTGTCGCGCCAGATTTCGCTCCACCCGCTCACGAAAATCAGCGCCATGATCGTGAACATTCCTAGCGTCACAAAAGCGAACCATTTGGTGTAGCCAAAAGCTAAAATCTCGTTCAGCTTGGTGAGGTAGGCATCGGGGTCCCACGCCGAGAGACTCATAAAGGACAGGTCTATCTTTTTCTTGTTCTTCCGTCGCTGACGCTGCTCTGCCACTTTGTCCGTCGCAGTGACATTTTCCAGGGAGGTCTTATACCAGACATTCGCTTCCTGGAGCGACTCGGCAAATTCACGCACCTGCTCCTCGCCGAACTCAGCTCCGGTCTGCTGTTGGAAAACCTCGGCGATTTCGTGGTAGGACCGGACTCCGTCAAACAGCTGCACCAGTTGCCACTGTTCCCGACTGAACCTCAAAATATGACTGCCACCGGAAACCATCGCGACGACGGTCGGAATTCCGTTCTCAATCTGTTCGCGCGCAATCATCTTGGGATGAAGGCGCGGAAATGTTTTCCCGATTCGTTTTGCCGGCAGCTCGGGCAGCGCAACGTTGAGGACTTCGGCGAGATTCATTGCGGATTCTTCAAGCGGATGTTGGCGGTCATTCCGGGTCGCAAGTTCGCAACCGATCCTTGCAGTTCGGCAGTAATGTCAATGGTGTCGCTGGAGGGATCGACCACCGGGCCGACTAAGACAACTTTGGCTTCATGCAGATCATCGGGAGCCGAGGACGCCACCACGACGAGTTCGGTGCCCTTTCGTACGTGGCCCAGATAGGCTTCGGGAAGGGCAAATTTCACGCGTAAGGGCGCGACCGCGGAAATCCAAAACAGGCGATCATTCTTTGCCACTTCCTGCCCGGCGCGAACATAGCGTCGCGCAATAACGCCATCAAACGGAGCCGTAATTCTGGTTTTTTCCAGTTCAAGCTCCAAAGACCGCTGCGTCTCTTGCGCAACTTTCAATTCCTCGCGTTGACGCTCAACCTCAAACTCGCTGGCGTCATATTGAAACTTCGCCTTCTCTTCCTCGGATTTAGCGATAATTTTGTTGACCCACAACTGTTCGGCGCGATCGCGCTGCGCTTTTGCTACGTTTGCGGTCGTCTCCCAATTCTTAAGGTCCGCCTCCGTGCTTCGCGCCTTGGCGGCCGCAGCGTCCTTATCGGCGGTAAGCTGGCGATCGTCAAGTCGAGCTAGAATCTGTCCCGTTTTTACGGAGGTGCCGGTCTCGGCTAAGACCTGCACCACCACTCCGTCGCGCTGGGCCGCCAGATCGACTTGATTCTCCACTACAATCGGCCCGGAAGCGATGTAGTCTGCGGACGGCGCCTGTGCCTGACTGGTGATCTCAGCGGCGGGCTTTGAAACAGAAAGTGCAGCCGCCCCCGCGGGGACAGGACTCGAACTGCATCCATACAGCGACACCGTTAATCCTGACGTTGCTAACAGCACCCAACGGCAGAGTAAAGACTTATGCATGACCGACTCCCCGCAACGCGATTTGCTGCCTACCAACCGAACCACGCCCATAACTTTCCCCAAAGCCACATCGCGCTACCCCGCAACAGCACATATCCGGCCGGATGCCAGCCTACGAAAACCTTGCCACGTCCCTGCATACCCGGACGGATCGCCCCGTCTCCATTCAATACCTTCACCCGTGCCATGAAGACCCGGCGCTCCGGTTCCACCTGGCTCTGCGGACTGATGAGGGTTACATCCCCTCGAAAAGTCTGCAGAGGAAAGCTCTCGAGTTTGATGGATGCCGCCTCACCGCTCCGCAGCAAGGTCACGTCCTCCTCTGGAATCGCAACGTCGGCGGTAACTGGGGAAGTCTGAATAATTTCTGCGAAGGTGTCTCCGTGCATAAGACGGCGGCCCACAGAGCTCATTACCTGCGGCGTGGTCACGATTCCATCAAAAGGAGCCCTTATCCTGGTTCGATCCAATCGTTCGCGAGCGCGCGCCAGTTCCGACTTGAAGTAGTCGACTTTGGTACGTTCCGTCCCCGCCAATCCTCCATCATTCTGCGCCAGAGCTCGATTCATCGTAGCCATGGCCTCTCCATACTTGGCCTCGGCGTCAGCCAGGTCTGCGCGATAGTTCCAATCTTCCATCTCGGCAAGCACCGTGCCTTGCCGCACGAAATCACCTTCTCGGATGAACACATTCTTGACCACGCCATCGACGCCGGCCTGCACCTGAGCTGCCCGGACCGGTGCTACGGTTGCTTCGCCGGCAACACGCATGGGCAATGGACAGAATATGAGGAACAGTCCCGCCGCCGCCGCCAATCCCGTCACGAGCCGGCGCCGATGCTTTTCCATTGCCAGGAAGCGTTTCTTCCTTTGCAGCAACGGCTCCAGAAGATTAATGAATGGAACCTCCCGGTAGAGCGAAGCATTGCGCAGAGCCACGGTGGCCTGACCAGCCAGCACCTTGATGATCTCCAGGTGCGCCACCGTAAGAAAATCCGGATCACTGCTTTCAAACGACAGAATGCCCAGACGCCCCTGGTCATCGATGAGGGGAAGCGCATAAAAACCGCGCATTCCGGTCGCCGAGAAATAGCTGGCAAACTTCGCTTGCGTCTCCGGGCGCGGGTCATCAATCTTGTCGCCGTGTTGGGTGATGTTGATTTCCTTCCCAGAAATCGACGCCCATTCCAGCATTTCTTTCAGATCGGAAACAGCGGGGTCCGCGGGATTGATCTGCGTCATGCCTGAGATTGCCTTCAGCTGCAACCCGCCCCGCTGTTCCAAAGCAATCGCAGCACGTTCGAAGGGAACAATGGCCTGGGTGTGGTTCACCACCGATTGCAGCACGCGATCCAGGTTGAGAGTAGAAGTAATCTCGCCGCTCACCTGAACCAGGGTTTGCAGGATTTCAACCTTGCGCTCCGAAAGCAGCAAACTCGCATTGTGCAGAGCATTGCTGGCCGTTTCGCATATATTGGTCAGAAGGAATTGATCATCTTCATTGAACGGCTCGCCATCCAGGCGATTCACGGCCTCGATAACGCCCACCAGGCTCTCGTGCTCCATTAGCGCAGCGCTGACCAGAGAGAATACTGCCCCATCTTCATGCCCAGCATTGCGTTTCCGCAGGCGTTCGTCCTCAGGATCATCGATCAAGACCGGCTCACCGTTGTCGGAGATGTCTCCTGCAATGCCTTCGCCTGGCTTCTGCACTTGACCCAAAGAAACAGTGGGATCGAATCCTTCCGAGCTCATCAATTCAAGCGTATTGTCCTTGACCATCCACAAATTAATTCCCTGGACGCTCATCACTTCCTGGAATTTCTTGGCGACCGTGCCTAGCAACTCGTTCATCTCGAGCGTGGAGTTGAAAACCTTCTCCAGGTCATACATCTGCGTAACGCGGCTTATCGAATGAAGGCTGGTATTGCGCTCGCTTTCGTAAGATAAGGCGGTAGCCAGGGCCGGCGCCGCCAATTGCGCGACTTCGTCCAGGGCTTCCTTCAATTCCTCCGGAAATTTCTCCTGGTAGCTGACAAGCTCGATGGCGCCGAGCAGCTTTTCGCCGGCTACCAGTGGCATGTAAGCAAGAGAGTTGACGGTGCGCCGGACATCGAGGTGCGCGTATTCCTCGCGCGTAAGATCGCTGGCGTTGAACTGTGCAAATTCCCAGCTTTCCGCTAGTGCGCCGAGCGTACCGGTGTCGAATTCCATTCCCGCCGCGACACTGATTTCACCCGCGATAGCTTTCGCCGTCCAGGATGGGTTTTCCTGGTCCTCAATAACGTACACCACAACCGCGGTACCAGGTAGCAGTTGCGCCACCAGCTTGGCTATCACCTGGCAGCGTGGGCCCACCTCCGATCGAGCCAGCAGGGCCGCAGCAAGTCCCGCCACCGGAACGGCGAATTCGGATCTTTGGGTCGCCATGAGCGGGGCTCCTAATTGTGCAGGTTCGTCGCGATGCACTTCGCCCGCGTTTAGGGGAGTGCCGCATCTTAATCCGCTCGCTGGGACAGGTCAACCTTTGATTTAAGTCTTAGGAGGCAAAAGCTATCGAGTGCAACATTGAAGCCTGAACACGCAGAAGGTAGGAAGGAGAATGAGAGGCGGAATTGTTCTTCTCAGCAAACGAAAACTGGTTAATCGAATGCCTCAGCGGCGGGGTTTTCAAAGCCTTATTTAGTCGATTTCCACGACGTAATCCGCTTTGGCACATTCCTGCTCAAGCAGCGAGCACATCATCCGATTTCTACCGTGCTTCAATGGGATTGGCCGTTGATTGAAGCGGCTCAACGGCCAAAGCCTTTCCTGGTTGCAAGAACGCAATCTTCTTTATGGTTCTCCTTCTTTTTCTATGTCCGTCCAAGATTACTGCTGCTGCGACTGAACGCTCTGGTCGCTCTAGTCTTGGTCAGCACCTGCTTGGTCGTCGCCTATGTCTTGCACAAAGGTAAGCTGGATTGCCAGGTCGGGAAACTGCGCGTCGTACAGGTAGTAGTTGCCGTCGTCTCCCTGGTCGACGTAAAGGTAATCTGCCCCGACGGCCCATTGGCCGGGAAACTGGCTCATCAGGCCGAACCAGCCGCCATTCCAAGTGAAGTACCACTCGCTGCCCCTCAGGACGCAGCAATTGGCCGGGTCGTTGAAGTGGAAGCCGTAGGCACGTCCGTAGTGCGTAGCAAAGTAGCTGGGGTTAATGCGGATGCCGCCCGGACGGCTGTTGTACGTCATGGCCCGGGTCAGGGCCGGGGTGATAACGGTTGGCCTGAAGGCAGTCGCGTTCGGGTGGTTTGCCCCTAGACCCGGGCGGCTCTCCGGTTGCACACTATTATTATTATTGTACGAGCGATTTTCTGGTGGGGCGTTGTACGAGCGGTACTCTGGCCTATTCTGCGGCTCGGGTTCCGGACGAGGAGCTGGCCGCGGCGCTGGCGGCGGAGTATAACGCGGCACGTTTGTGGTTGTCGTCTTCCGCTGTTGTGCCTGAATCGGCCCTACTGAGCTCACGGTCAACGACGCGAGAAGAACCAGAAGAGCGGCTTTCTTTGGGGATGTCATGTGTGGCCTCCGATCGATTTGTCTTAGGTTTGGAGGGCGTCGAACCGCGCGACCCAGTCCGATCGTCCTCACTCAGATACGCGACGTTTTCTCGGAAACGGGGTCATGGATCTCTTGGAGCGTGCGTTACCGGAAGATCCGCTCAGCATCGGATAGAGCAAATCGCAGGTTTGCCCGGCGGTGGGTGATGAACCGGTACTATGGAGCTGGGGTGGGAAGAGGCGTCTCTCGTGAGATGGGAACGTGCTACTGGAAGGGCCGCGTTGCACGACCCGGTAGTCTGATGACTTTTCGGACGTGAGAGGGGATTGGCCGTTGATTGGAAGCGGCTCAACGGCCAAAGCCCGGCAGATCATTGGTCACCGGCCGACACGGCAGGTACCTACATAGGACACGGTGCACATGTAATTGGGGTTGTCGTCGCTGCCTAGATTCGCACATTGATCGCCGGTCTTGGACGAGCTAACCAGAACACCGATGCATTCCATTTGCATGTTGCCGCTGGCCTGCTGGTCGGCGGCCTGGTCCGCTGTGGCCTGGTCACCGGCGAAACCGACGCCGATGCCCGAAACTGAGAGCTGAACTGCTCCAAAGGCCAGAGCGGCCAGGGTTAGGAATACCGCAAGCGTCAACGCAGACTTTTTCATTTTCATTCTCCTCTTCCTTCAAGATTTCACTGACGGAGTAGCCGTCTGGTGATTCGGGCAGGTTCCGGAGCACTTTCTCCGTTTTCCGCCTTCACTTACATACGCGACAAGCGCAAGAAAACGGGGTCATCGGTCGGGGAAGAGATGAAAATTTGCGCGAAAAGAGAATATGGCGTCGGTATCTGCTTGTTTGCTTTGAAGGGTTAACGCGGTTTCAGGATTGTTTGCCTTGCCCGACCAAGAACGAGAGCAGGGTGACGAGGTCGAGGGCCAATGCCGCCGCCTTCTGACGAGGATTAAAAGCGCGGCAGCACCAGCCCAATACTTATTCTTTTCGCACCTAATCGCCGAAACCGGTTAAGGTAATCGGCGTGGGACCCGTTCCCCCGCTGACCAACAGCCGTAGATACCCAGTGTAGGAGGCGCCGCTTGCCTGCGGCGTGAAAGTCGCTTCAATGACGCAAGACAGGCCCGGCCCCAGAGATGTGCCGCAGTCATTCGTCTGCGCAAATACGTGCTTCCCTGTGTCGATGATCTCGAATTTCTCGATGTTGACGGTCGCGGACGTAGTGTTGGTCGCAGTGATACTTATCTCCGCGGTGCTTCCCACCGTTTCACCAGAGAAGTTCACCATCCAATTAGGGTTCAACACAATGCCACTGCCGACGCCGAAGCTGAATTGGAGAGTGGCGTCACTCGCCAAAGGGATGGCAAGCGGGATTGTGCCCGTGACATCCGTTCCCGTAGGAGGCGGAACTTCACTGACCATAATGTAATAAGTGGTGCCAGCCGAAGCCGCGAAGTTCACGTAAGAGAATTGAACGATATCCCCAAAAATAGTAGGCGAATCGTCATTGCAGGCGACCGGTGTCGGGGATGAGGGAGAGCCGGTGAACACATAGATGCCCGTATCGTAACGGCTGTTCGCGGTGCTGGCCACATAGTTGTCGCTCGTCGAGGGCGTGAACTTGTACCAAACGCTTCGGAAGACGCTCGCGCCGCCTGGCCAGGATCCGCTGCAGGAGGCCCCGGGGTTGCGCAGAGCTGGATCCTGAGGTATCGGATCGCCCTGGGGATTTACCTCGCCTCCAGCGCCGGTGCCACTCAGGATTTCGGTTGGGCTTGTTGCCGATGTGTTAACGAAGCTTTTGAAGGGCACTTTGGTGATGTTCATCGCATTCGCAAAAAGATCGTTCTTAGCCGCCAGCGCCGTTTTGACGCTTAGACCACCGGCGGTCAATATATTGTTTGAAGCGTCGGTCACGATCGCGAGGAAGTTGGCAGGGACAAAAGAGGCTGCGGTCAGAGGATTCGAATTCGGATACCTGTCAATTTTAGAAAACTCTGTGGGAAAGCCCTCGACCGCGAGAGCCAAGCTTGCTCCCGGAATAAATTGAGCGAAATCCCAACGTGTGGTTTTGGTATCCGCCAGGTCGATTGGCGTAGGCTCTAAAGCGTATTCTGGACTTCCTTCCGAATAGAGCAGGAAACTCGAGTCAGCGATGCAGTACGGCTGCGGCAGGGGATTGTTCGGGGCCGAGGCGCAGACCATGTAAGTTGCGCCGTTGAGCTTGGACCCGATCACGAGAGACTGCAGATGCATGCCGGTCGCCCCGCTGAATTGGACCGAGAAAACTGTTTGCTTGCTCGGGGCACTGGAAAATTGTCCATCGCCTCGGTCCCACAGAGCAGGCGTCACGGTTACCGTGAAACCCGTTCCCACGAGAGGCACCGCCAGATTGGGATAGGGCGAAGGTGGGTTTGGCTTGTTTGGATCGCTGGTCGGCGTGCATGTCGGAGGAGGTGACGCCGAACCATCAAGCGGTGCAAAGAAAGGTGTGGCCGTCGAGCTCGGGCACAGCGAGTCGGGACCGGTGCCATTCCCAGAACTGGAGGTGTCCGGCCGACGGTAAGCGTATAGAGGCAGCGTGGCTAAAATGCAGAACACCAGAGAGGCACGGCCCACACTCTTAAGATTGAGCATTTGCGTAACCTTCCTTGGAAACTGTGTGCGGTAAGCGCGGAGCCCTTCGTGTGAGGAAAACGACCGCGTGCAGTGTCTTCGGTTTTGCTCGTCTCGTCAAGTGAATTGTTGGCGATTTTTTCGACCGCCGGCAGGGCGCGTGCTGTGCAACGACTTTCACACTCGTACGTGCGCCATCCGACTGATCAGCAACCCAAATCCGGCCCGCTCGGCGCGCCTGCGGATGGAAGACAGCGACTCTTTACGCGCTCCGGCCGAGGTATGGCCGTCGGCCTCGAGTTCCAGCAGGAATAGCTCTGCTTCGAGAGCGGCGAAATTGCTTCCACGCTGTTTCGCTTCCGCGGGAAGACTGCGGATTTGTTGCACAGCTTCGGTGCTATGACCCGTGGCCTTAAGGTAGGTTGCAAGACTCATGCGATTCTCGAAACTCGTGTCGGGATCCTGACTCGCAATTTGGCGGATGCGGTCCGCATACCTTTGGGCCTCCGACAGCTTGCCTGCCTCAACCTCTACTCTTAGTAGAACCGAGTCGGCGATTGACTCAAGATTAGGATCGGGAGCTTCTTTGAGCTTTTCGAGGGCGTCGAGCGCCTGCCGCTCGGCCTCAGACAGCCGATTCCGCTCCAGGTTGATCTCGGCCAGGGACATGAATCCGAGCGCAACGCCAGGTTGGTCTTTTTGCTCTGTACTGATCTTGATTGCCTCCCGGTAGGAGGCTTCCGAGGCATCGAACTCGCCGCGATGATACTGCACATCGCCCATATTAAAGAGGCATGTCGCCACTGCCGTGGGATCGCCGTTCGCCCGCCGCAATTGCAATACCTTCTTATAGGTAGCCAGCGCGCTGCCGGTGTCGGTTTCCGCCTGGTACTGGGCTAGATTGCTGAGGGCCGTGGATTGGATCCCGGTGTTACCCAAGTCCTGGGCCAAGGCAAGAGCCTTGCGTACCTCCTCCCCGGCCTCAATCTGATGGCCTCCGGCTGAGAGCACCTGGCCTTTCAGAATGTACGCCCGGGCCTCGTCTTCCTTGTCTTGGATGGAGGCGGCCACATGCAGTGCGGTGTCGATGTAGCCCTGCGCGTCCTGGGGCTTTCCCATCCTGACCAGAGCCACGGCCATGTTCACATTCGCGCCAGCCAGATCCTTCTGAGCGCCGGCGTCTCGATGAATCTTGATCACCCGTTCGTACGTCTGCCGGGCTTCATCGTAGCGGCCCCGATCCAAGTACCACGTGGCGAGATCATTGAGGGCAATGGCGGCATTGACGGTGTCGCCAGAGGCTGAAAAAAGCGTCTCAGCCTGGTTGCATGCCGCAAACGCATCGTCCACGTGACCCAGGTTGCGATGGGCCCAGCAAAGCTCGAGTTCCGCGTTGGCCTGCATCAGGCGCGCGCCGCGCTTCTGTGCTTCGCTTAGCGCCATTTGGGCTGATCGAAGTTCGCCGCTGAAATCGTTCATCGCTCCGTAGACTTTCGCCTTTGTGATCTCGATGCGGGGATCGGCGTTCATCGGCGGCCGAAGGCCGGAGAGTTGATTCAGAGTATCAAGCGCTGCCTTGGGCTGGGACCCTTCCAGTTGAGCATTGGCTAGCTGGAGGCCATAGCTCAGTTGCTGATAATGCGGAAACAGAAGACCGTAGTCCTTGCCGGCACTGGCCCAGTCCCGGGTCATTTCCTCGGATCTAGCCCGGGCAAGCACGATGTATTCAAAGGGAAGTGGTGTTTTTCCGGCAAGCTCGGCTGCTTTCTTTGCCTCGTCAGCGGCTTCCGGATCATGCTTCAGTTGGGACCAGGTATCGGCCAGCGTGGAATGAATGGCGACGTTGCCCGGTTCCTGCTGCGCCGCTTTTTTCAACGAATCCAACGCGCCAGGGGCGTCCATAGAACGGAGCTTGTCGACGGCTTCGAAATACAGCTTGCGAGCTTCGCGATTGCTTGGATAAAGATTCTGCAGTTGGGAAGCCTCTGTTTCGGGGAGACGAGCCTTTCCAAGCTTGCTCAGAACCTCAGCCGCAACCTCCGTGACAAGCTTGCCGTACTCTGTCTCGTTGCCGCTGCGCTGGAAGCTACCGAGTGTTTTTCCGGAGGAATCTTCGAGGTGTAGATCGAGGGTGAGAGTCTTCTCCAGCGACTGGGAGTTAATGGAGTAGCTGCCAAAGACAACGTAGTTGGCGCCAAGGACCTGGCGCACCTCGGCAAGATTCTGGCTCTCGAGATTCTGTGTTGGAGGAATGGAGAGTTCGGTGCGGACCCGGGCCAGTTCGTCGGGTGGTACCGTCTGTATGTCGGTCGACGCGCCCAGATCTGCCGTCAGGGTCTCGCTCAAATCGGTGGCGAGCCAGTCGTAGGCCGGGTCTCCCGAATCATTCTTAAGGCCGGCTACCACTACGAAAGGTTTCACGGTCGGGTGCAGCGTCCGCCACTCGTGGACGCCGACTCCAGCCAGCGCAGCAAGAATCAGCAAAATAGAAATGCCTGCGACCGTCGAACGGCTCCTCTTCGAAGTGGGCGCGGGATGCAAAGGGACCGCAATGGGCCGTGTGGTGACGGCTTGCGGGGAATTTTCCGCCAGGGCAACGGCAACCTCGCGCGCGTTCGGGAAACGATCAGCCGGATGCAGCGCCAGGCAACGAAGGATCACAGATTCACAGGCAGGACTCAGGTCGGGCACGAAGTTGCGCGGGGGCGGCGGAGCCTGGGTCAAGCGCTTGAAGGCGGAGGCAAGCGGGTTATCGCCGGTGAAGGGCTTTTCGCCCGTCAGCATCTCAAAGATCACCAGCCCCAAGGCGTAAACATCGGAGGCTTTCGTCGCGGGCCGGCATTCCAGCTGCTCGGGTGCCATGTAGGCCGGCGTTCCCAACAGACCCGGGCCGGTGGAGAAAGATATACCCTCGTCCGATGCCAGCGATTGCAGGGCAAGGCCGAAATCCGTCACCACGGCACGCTCTGCGTCTTGTCCGGGTACTCCGACCAGCACCACATTTCCCGGCTTGAAGTCCCGGTGGACAATGCCCGCATCGTGCGCAGCTGCGAGAGCCGAGGCCATCTGCCCGATCAGCGGCAGCGCCTCGCCCATGCTCATGCGTCCCCGCTCCTTCAGGCGCGCAGCCAGGGACTTGCCGCGCAGCAACTCCATGCTGATGAACACGATTTCGTCTCGCCCGCCCTCTCCTTCCGGCCTGTGGCGGAACAGATCGAAAATCCGGCAGACGTTGGGGTGAGTTACTTTTCTCGCCAGGAGGACTTCGCGCTTGAAGCGCGCCATGGCGTTGGACTGCATCAGGATCTCCGGCCGGATGGTTTTTACAGCGACACGCTCGCGCAGCTCCTGATCGTCGGCCTCATACACCTCACCCATGCCCCCACCGGCAATGAAGCGGATAATCCGAAATCGTCCGGCTAGCACCTGCGAGACTGACAGTTCCTGGGTCGTGGAAGCCGGGTCGGGGACCGGATCGCTCAGCGGCGCCGTGGAAAGAAACGATGCGGCCTGGTCGTGTTCGGCGAGGAGCCGCTCGACTTCCGCGCACACACTTGCATCCTGGCACCGCTCCCTCAGAAATGAGGAACGGCGCGCTGCATCCTGCTCTAGGGCGGCCTCAAACAGCGCCTTGACTGCCTCCCAGTTATCCTGCTGTGTCGCCATGGCTTGTTTTCAGCTCTCCGTGGAGCCAGGCTTTGGCCACACTCCAATCCCGCTTCACCGTCTTTGGTGAAATGCTCAGCAGGTCGGCCGTCTGTTCCACGGTGAGTCCGCCAAAGAATCGCAGTTCCACGATCTTGCCCTGCCTCGGGTCAAGTTGGGTCAGCCGCTCCAGAGCCTGATCCAGTTTGACTAGCTCCTGCGCCTGTTCCGGGGCGAACACAAGGGCCTCGTCGATGGGAACTGGTTTCTGGCCTCCGCCCCGTTTGTCGCGCAGATGCCCGCGAGCGTGATCGACCAGGATTCTGCGCATGACCTGGGCCGCAATCCCGAAAAAATGGGACCGGCTTTGCCAGTCCACGGCACGCTGCCCCACTAGCCTGAGATAGGCTTCGTGGACCAGCGCCGTCGGCTGCAGCGTGTGGTCGCTGCGCTCACGCCGCATGTAGCCGGCCGCCAGCCGACGCAACTCGGAGTACACCAGGGGAATCAGCTTGGATCCTGCCTCTTCATTGCCCTTGGTCAGTTGCGCTAGAAGTTCCGTCACATCTTCAGTAGTTGGATTCATTGGTCCCGTCACCGTGCCAACTGGTCCGCCATTCTAACCCAGTTTCCTGCCGCACAACCGAATTCAGCAGCTCGGTCTGTCTTCTCGGATGACCCCGTTTTCCGCCGCATGTCGCGCATGAAGGTGAGGGCGGAAATGATAAGCACCCGAGGAGAACTACGATGAAAAATCTCCGAGTCGCGAAGTTGGCGGTGACGGCACTGGTCCTGGCGGGGCTGAGGTTCGCTATTCCGTGCGCTTTCGGCTTGCAAGGAGAACAGGTGCCGGGCTCCAAGCCTTCGGCACAACAACAGAGCCGCGCATCAGATCGGCCGCAGCCCAGCCGAGCCGTGAACAGCGCCGGCCCCAGGCTGACCGATGCGAGCGCTACCCGGACAGTCTTACCGAGTGGCGAGATTTTCTACACCAGTTCCTTCGCCGACCATCTCACCGAAGGCGATGTCACCGACGGTGAAGATCCCGAAGTACGCCAAGCCGCTATCGGTGCTCTGGGTAATATGAACGGCACTGTGCTGGCGATCGACCCGGCGAGCGGCCGCATTCTAGCCATGGTGAATCAAAAACTTGCGCTTTCCAGCGGTGCCCAGCCTTGTTCAACGATCAAATTGTCGGTCGCGTTGACGGCGTTGAGCGAAGGCATCATCACCAAAGAAACCCAAGTCACGATCGGAGCGGGCAAACGGATGAACCTTACTGCTGCCCTTGCCCACTCGAACAACCAGTATTTCGAAGCATTGGGGCGTCAGCTGGGTTTTGAGAAAGTCAGTCTTCATGCCCACGAATACGGCCTCGACGAGCTGGCTGGAATCGGCATCTCCGGCGAGAAGCCCGGTGTCTATCCGGCGAAAGAGATCCCAGCAAGAGTTGGCGGCGTCGGCAAAATGTGCAGCTTCGGCGAGGGCATTTCCATGACTCCACTACAGCTCGGGGCCTTGGTCTCCGCGATTGCGAACGGCGGCACTCTCTATTACCTCCAGCATCCGACCACCCCGGAACAGGCTGCCGACTTACGGCCGATCGTCAAGCGCCAACTCGACATTACTCCTCTGACTGGTGAGATTTCCGATGGAATGGCAGGAGCCGTAAACTACGGCACCGCACGTCGCGTGCGCTACAGTTTCACTCAGGAAGAAGTTCTCGGTAAAACCGGAACCTGTTCGCACGCCGGTACCCGCTTCGGTTGGTTTGCCTCCTACGCCAACACTGATGCAGGCCGCATTGTTGTCGTCGTTTTCCTGCAAGGCGGCGTGCCAACCTTCGGTCCCAAAGCAGCTGAGGTTGCTGGGAGAATGTACCGTCGTCTTTATAGCCACGGTTTTTTTCACGCCAAACCCAAGTCCAATGGCCATCAGCGCCAAGTCGATGACAGCTCTACGGTAGTTTTGGCAGGCCAGCAGCTTCGCCGAGGAGTGATTCCTACAGGGCAGAGTAGGTGATTCCCGCCGGCCTTCCTTTGTGCTCAATGATGCTCTGTTCGGCGGGTGTGGATCAACTGTCAACAGTTCTGGAGCACAAAGCGAGCACAATAACTGCCGAATCAAAGGCCCCGAGTACGACTCAGAGGCATCGGGTCCGACCGTAAGCCCTCGAGAACGAGAGAGGGCGGCGAGAACGATTCATTTGCTAAACCGTTGTTCGGGCTAACACCTGTACCGAGGGTTCGAATCCCTCCCTCTCCGCCAGTACCTTAGTTATCTGGCACTTGCAGGTTTCCCCACCGCGGGATGCAACTCGACTTCCTCGACTGCCTGAAAGCCGTGGCAGAGCGCGCCGAACTCGACGAAGACAACTTGTGGCTTCACAAGTTCCGAGCAACATTCGCTACTCGGGGTCTCGGGGCAGGTGTCGATCCGCGCACGGTGCAGCAGTGGCTCGGCCATTCGGACATGGAATCGACGCTGCGCTACTTGAAGCCGTCACGCAGCCAGAAGGTACGAGACAAGTTCAACGCGATTTTCGCTTAACCACGAGCGGTCAATAGGAATTGAAGCGAATGTGCGTACTTTGAAGTGAAGTGGGCTGTTTCCGGTCGAGCGAAGGATTCTCGCAGGCGACTCCGACTTCCGGAGCTTCTCCCCGCCTAATTTTGCTCCCATTCGGCGGCATCCCTAACAGCCCAACGTTCTAAGAGAATGCTAGCGATGCGCTGGGGAGTATGAAAGTGACAGAGGTAACGAGCACACTATACGGCTGGGTCGATGACTGAAATGGCGATGTTGCGACAGCAACGTTTGGCATCGCCAATTAGATACTGGATAGTCTTCACTCGCGGTGTCATTTCAAGCCAAGCTCGCCATCGTACTGTCGCATAACCCCATAGCATTCGCAGGCGGAGTTTTCAAGTTTCTTGCGATTCACGATCTTTACTGCGCCACGGGTATACTCGATGAGCTTTTTCTTCTGCAAAACACCAGCTGCCTCGCTCACGCTAGGTCGATCTGTTCCTAACATCGTTGCGAGAAAATCATGAGTGATGGGCAGCGAGCCGGAATCCACTCTATCCTGAGTCATTAGTAACCACCGTGCAAGGCGCTGCCCAATATCGTGCAGCCGATTACACGCCGCTGTTTGTGCAACCTGCATACCCCGAATTGCGGCATAGCGGCTTAACATGAGTTGCAGGTGGGGGGCGGTTTGCAACGTGTTCTGCAAAGCACCGACCTCGACCCGAAACCCATCCCCCGTGATTTGCACCACCGCGTGCAGCGTGCTCCTGCTCAGGCCAACAGCCGCCAGTGTGCCTGTAAAGCCCTCATTCCCGACTATGCCAGCTTCGGCCGTTCTTCCATCTTTCATTACGACTACAAGAGAAATCAAACCTCGATTCGGGAAATACGCAAATTCTAGCTTTCCACCCGCCTCATGAAGGACGAGATGGTTTGGCAAGCTGATGTATTCGAGATGGGGACGCAGTGAGCTGTAGTCGCCATCGGAAATCGATAGGAGTATGAGGCTGCTGACCGGCTTCCCTTGGGTATTCGTCCGCTCGCCAGACTGCACGACGCGGCTGCCTTTGCCCTCCATAAATCATCCTCTTGGGTAATCGTGTGTTCACCTAATTGGAAGAAAAGACCCTGGCGCATTTGCCCGAGACTTCTCTCCGCCCTCACCCTCTAACGCGCAGCAAAGCTTCCCAATCAGGGTCATCAGCTTCTGCGGGTCCGTTTCTTTACTAGCCTGTTCTGCGATGGGTCTCCAATCCCCCTTCTCAAGTTGCGGGGCCATAAGCGGGACTCCTTTCTCACCACTCACAAAGTTACCTCGGATTTGAAAGCCGATTCTGAGCAATAACGCACATTCAAGCAAGAGACACGTAAGTGGAGAGCACGACCAGGGTGATAGTGCAAGCCGTTGGAGCGCACCCCCAGTGGGAAGTCCGGGCGTGCGCCGGAACCAAATCTAGCTAGGTATGTAGGATGCCCGACAGACCCATCAAACTTCGCCTATGTAGACTGCGGTGTTTATCCCTATGACAGCACGCTGGTACTCGTTGGCGAGACAGAGGCAGCCATGAGCAGGAAGCTGGTGTGGATTGAGCTGAAGCGTTTTCGGGGTTTTGGCTGCTCCCAATGCGGATGGCGGTTCAAACCCTCCGGTGCTCCTGAAGGAAAATCTTTCGATGAAATGATGCGCAACTTCGAGTCGGAGCGCGACAAAGAGTTTAAATCCCACGTTTGCGCCGATCACGCTGCCGACAAGAATCCAGGATAGTTTGTGTGACCAATCCGATTTCACTCATCGACTGCGCGGGAGGATTTTGTGGGCGTTCACAGTACGTACATCCGAAGCATCCACCAGACAAGGAATATCGCAACGATGGCCCCCGCGATGTGAACGATCCAGTCGCCAGCTGTTTTCGGTTTCCCAAAATTGAACATTAGCAATCGTAGCAGGCCCGCGCACGTGGCGTAGCGTTGCCATTACACTTATTGAACGGTCAGCAGTCTCAACGAGCGCAAACTTCCGGGTTGCTCGCCACTCGGGAGCTACTCACTTTAAGGCATGGTCGATCCGTTCTCTCTGCAGCATTTCGGCTGGCCTACAAAACGTGCAAGAATTGTCTTGATTGGGAATTGATCGAGGCTTTTTTCATTAAGGGCAAAGCATGTTTTCGCATCAAATCCTGACAAAACTCTGTCTCGCACTTCTGGTCTCGGGACTGGTCCCGCTGTGCATCGTTCCCCGTCTCGCCGCAACCTGGGGTGCAGCATTTGCATCTCCCTCGCAAACAGCGCAAGAAAATATCCAGCAAGCTTCAGCGAGCCTCACTTTTGTGCGTGTCTTTTCGTCGGCTGATGATGTTCGACCGTCGCACCCTATCCTGGACCGGTCTCTGGACATCATCGCAGGACCGGCGGACCCCGTCACTCGCCTGAATGCGTTGCAATCGCCATCCGCAGTGACAACAGACTCGAATCACCGTGTCTTCGTGGCCGATCCCGGTGCTAAGGCCGTGCACATCTTCGACTTTATTCACTCGAAATACAGCCGTATGGAGGGACGCGGCAATCTTTTGCAGCATCCCGTCTCGCTTGCCGTGGACGGTCAAGACAATCTATACGTGGGCGACCAGAGCAACGGAAATGTACTCGTCTACGACCCGGCAGGAAAGTTTCGCCGTTACTTCGGAAAACTGAGAGGAGGAGAATCGTACTTCGATAGCCCAACCGGGATCGCGATCGATCCAGTTGCGGCACACGTTTACGTGTGCGACAGGCAAAGGCACATGATCATTGTTATGGACGAGCGAGGAAAACTCATTCGCAAGCTGGGGATCCGGGGTGGTGGTGAGCATCCCGGCGAGTTCAGATTGCCTACCCAGGTAGTGGTCTCCGGCAGTGAACTGTTTGTCCTTGATGTGGGCAACTCGCGGATTCAGATTCTGGATACAGGAGGGCATTTCCTGCGCGCCGTGAATCTGGCCTATGCAGACAGTCGCACCGGATTGGCTGTAGACCACCAGCACAATATTTACGTCAGTGATCCAGTTCTCAGCAAAGTTCAGGTTTTCCGTGACGACGGGCAGACGCTATACACATTTGGTACGGGCGCGGTCGGAGACGGGAACGTTAGCCGGCCAACATCGATGTGGGTTGACGGAGGCCGTTCCCTTTATATCGTGGACTCTCAGAGCAATCGTATAGGTCTGTTTCAAATCAACGGACAGAATACGTCGAAGTAACTAGGAGCGCGCGTTACCAGCGTCTGCTGGTTGAATGGCGTAACATCCTGATTACACTCATTGACGAGGTCGGCAGTAGGGAACTTCTTAGTGATGCTAACGCGTGGCTAGTCGGCGATTCCGGCCCAATGCGAAGTCGTTTCTGACATGGCGCTCCAGCATGAGGAGCCTCAGAGCTTAAATAGTGAGCGCAACGAATCGTCCTCAACATGGCTCTCAGGCGGTAGCCAATGAACAAACTCTCTGGCGGTGATGTGCGAGGGCTTTTGAACCTCTTTTTTCTCAACCCCAGACTCAAGGTCTGCTTGTTTACCCGTGTTGTTGATCACCGTCCATGTCTTCGTCTTCATTGTCTTTGTCTCGCTTGATCGCGGCTAATGACATTTACGTAAATATCCATCGCCTGTTTCGCCTGCGAATCCACCTCCCAGTATGGCTAGTTTTCAGTTCCGGAACTGTGCCGAAGTGACCAGTTCTTGGGTTTTTTCGCGCAGACGACGATCTTGGCTGCTGGCTGGTGAAGCCGATGAGATCCTTGTGAAACCGTTCCAAATCGGCACGATCAAGGAACTTATTCGACCAAGACTAGCCGATCCGCGCAGTATAAAACGAGCGAAAATGGAGTCTGTCGCTGCGATGGAGCGCGAGCCAGAAACCCGATTCAGAATTGGCTCGACCTTAGTGGACTACAACGCGCAACCGACAATGTTTGCGCTGAACTGATTCATGAATCCTGGAACTGTTCGATTGTGCACAGGCTGCTCCGGAGTACAACCTTGCTCGAACAGGCCGACGTCGAGCAGCGAACTGCGAACCTCCAAACTACCGGAGAAACAATCTCGCCGTGAGCGCTTCGCTATTTTACTGCCATGTTAGTCTGATGTACCCTGACTGCAAGCATTTTGTCGTTGCAATCCTTCCTGATGGTGCGGAGATCATCCACTAGTTTAATGTATGCCGAAAGAGGTAAGCTCTGGCTCGGGTATATTAACAGCCCAGCGGCGAAGTGCTCCTTGGCGCAGGACGCCTCATAGTCTACAATCAGCCGCTTTCCTTCGTAATCACTCGCGAGTCTTGTGTTTTGTGTCATTACTTATGGTATGCCCGCAGCAATCGTCCCTAATACACCTATAGGACATGACCAACCACAGGACAAAAGCCTTTGGGTGGATTATTGCATCGTGGAAGCGAGACAACGTTAAGAACAAAACGACGCGACAAAGTAGTCGCACTCAACCTCTTAGCCCTGGGATTAGCGTTCTAAAGACATCACCTGATTTATCGGAACGTCAAAGGTAGGCTGCTCTATATTCTTCGTACCACCTGCTCGAAGAGTTGCCCTCCCTTTAACTTCCGCCAGGAATACATAAAATCCGTCTTTTCCCATTACCTTCACGTGATCGCCTTTGTCCAAGTAGTCTCCGTGGGGCATTAGCTGTTTTGATGCAGATAGAGAATTGCCAACTGGGTTGCTATACCCGTGCAACTTCTGAGTATGCGAGGTCGAAGCGCTAGGGGACCCGCACCCGTATGGCGGTGCCGGACTTCCGAAATGCTATGCCTTAGGATACCTGCTTATTAGGCTGCCAATTGTGTGTGGCTTCCTAGCATTGTGGACGGTCAAATGTTTCAACATCTCTGTTGCTGCTTGGAGGGGCCTCTGGCAAATCTCATTTAGGCTGATTTGGTAGTCGCAGTCACTGCATGTGGTAATAATTCCAGTTGCATTACTTGTGGTTGTATACATACTGTAAGTCTACGGCCGATTGCTAAAAAGGTGTCAGTCGATGAAGTCTCATTGGGTCCGCAACTAATGCGGCAACTACGGCCAAATGACGGTCTTTTTGAGATTCATCAAGGCCAGAATATTGTCCTAGTGAAAAGGTGTGGGTCCGTCGCCCAGGGCGGTGAACGACAAAAGGAGTACAGTGAAGTTACGCGCCACTACACCAATAAAACGATGAAGCTTGGCCCGATTCGACCAGCGGCTTGGCTAAAGTTATCGGCCTGGCGTCTGAATGGATTGTCGCCGCCTGCGTGCTTGTTAAATTTGTTGCTCGTCGTACTCGCTGCCGATGCGCACGGTGGGCCCGAGACTTCCGCTTCTTGGCCTTCTCCCTACCGGCCGTATACTTACATCCATGTTTCCGCAGGATTTCATTAATGCCGCAGGAATTCAGAGTTGAAACGGTCTTTAGCGGCTGCGCTTCTGGTGTTGAGTTTGGGCGGGGCCTCTGCGAGTTGTAAATTCACCTCCGAGACAGCACCTCGCTTACGAACTAGAGAGGTGCCCCTCCTCGACAGCATTCACCGAAGCGCCGACCCATTCCAGCAGTTTCCCGAATCCTTCCCGCTTCAAGTCGCGGTATTCTGGACCAACCCCGGCCCCGATCCCGAGAATCCTCTTGCGCTGGTTCACTCGCTGAAGGAAATGGGCATTCCTTTTTTTATCACTCGCGATCTTCGACAAGCCCTCGGACATCGCCTTGTCATTCTCTATCCCAGTGTTGATGCGCACACCCTCACCCAAACCCAGGCCGACCAGCTGACGACGTTCGTGCGGCAGGGTGGATTTATCTTTGCCCAGAATGTGTTTTGGGGAGGCCTCCAGAACCTGTTCGGTTTTCGCAGCTTTGCCCCTTCGCGCAAACGCTATCACTTGGCATTTTCCGCGACAAAAGATCCTGTCACGAAGTATCTCAATCGCCCCGAGGAGCGCGAAACTCAACTGGGTAGCGATCACTTTTCCGAAATTATCTGGAGTAATGGATACGTGCCTGCCCCTGGCGCTGAAACGCTGGCCCATTTTGACGATGGGAGCGCCGCTCTGCTGACGAACTTTGTTGGCAAGGGAAAGGTTTATCTCCTGGGACTGAGTTTGCTCGACGTCGTTTTGCGGAATCAGAACAATCGCGACTACGAGGCCCAGCGCCACTATGTGAACGCCTTTGAACCAGGCGCGGATGTTTGGCTATTGGTCCTGAGGGGTTGGTACGAAGCATATGGCGAAGACTGGGTCCGCCTCTCCACTATCCCCGGAGGCCAGCGATCCGCCGTGCTGCTCTCGCACGATGTGGATTGGGAGAACTCATTTTCTCCAGGTCTCGACTTTGCTCGCATCGAGAAAGCGAACCATGCCAGCAGTACCTTCTTCATCCAGACGAAATATGTTGACGACGCCAATAGCAAAGCTTTCTTTTTCGAACCGAACCTCAATATTCTTCGCCAACTGAAAGCTGGCGGCTCGACCGTCGGCAGCCATTCCATCATTCATTCGCGAGGCTTCAATAAGTTCGAGTTGGGCTCGGGCCATGAAACTTATTCCAGTTATCAACCTCGTGGGCTCGGATTCGATACCGCCTCGGGAGCCACCGTCTTCGGCGAGGTTCGAGTCAGCAAGGAATTGCTGGACGGAGAAATTCCGGGGCAAGATACGATCTTCTTCCGTGCCGGACACTTGCGGGTTCCCGTCTCTCTGCCAGAAGCCCTTGAGCGTTCCGGATATCAGTTCGACTCATCCTTCACCGCCAACGATGTTCTCTCCAACTTCCCGTATGCGCTTCCTCGCGATCTTGGGTTCGCGGAAGACAGCGAGATCTACGAATTTCCGGTAACCATTGAAGATGAAGAATCTCCCGGCTTTGCCAAGCGAGTGCCGCAGGCATTGCAGGTGATCTTCGCCAACGCCGAAAACGGCGCCGTGAGCGTAGTGTTGATTCATTCCAATGAATCCATCCTGAAAGCAGCTGCCGAACAGGATTTGCTTCGTCAGCTCCCTTCGGACATCGTTAAAACTGACATGCTGACTTTTGCAAAATTTTGGCGCGCTCGCGATCGTCTGCAATGGAACCTGACCACGACCTCCGTACCCACGGAAGTCGTGCTGCAAGTAAAATCTGACGAGAGCGTGGCCGGTCTCACGTTTGAATTTCAACGTTCGATTGCGACCGCCACCGGCGGTGCGTCCATCTCCCCGGACAATCGGCACCTCGTGTTGCCGGAACTCGCATCGGGCGACAGCGTTTCAATCCACATCCACTATCTGCACTAACCTGGGCTCTGCAATTTTGAAAAGCGAGGTAAGCAGTCGCCTCGCACCTAAGCCCAGCGGCCATGCGTAACTACACCCAGAACCGCATTTGAGACCATAGTAATAAGGATAGCAATGACGGTGCATTGCTGCGCTCAGGACTTCGCCCTGACGGTCGCGTTTCTCTCTTACATAGATCTACTTGCTGCTTGAAGCTGGAGCCGTGAACCCAATGCCGGCTTCGGATCGAGCGGACCCACAATTGTCTGGAGTTCTGTCGTGACGGTGTCTGAAAACGGATTCATTCATCAACTGCCCAGACGGTCCCTAAGGACCGTCCTCGCAGCCTTGCTGCTAGCCGGTTTCGTGCCTCTTCTCGCCGCGCAGACGACCGACGACTGGCAGCCACAAGTTCGCACGGCAGTCGAGAGTCTGCACATCGATGCTGCTCTTGCCATCGTTGATCAACGTTTGGCCGACGCGCCGGAGGACTTGGAAGCTCACGGCTGGCGCGGACGATTGCTGGCCTGGAAAGGCCGCTGGTCTGAAGGAGAAGCTGAATACAGGGTCGTCCTCGAAAAATTCCCCAATGACACTGAAATCTTGACTGGTCTATCCGACGTCCTCCTCTGGCAAAAGAAATATACCGAAGCACTACAGGCACTAGACCAGGCGAGAAAGATCTCCCCCGCGGACCCTGAGATTCTGTCACGCCGGGCTCGCGTGCTGGCATTGTTGGGTCGTACGCCCGAAGCGCGCTCGGAATACCAGCAGACTCTTCTATTCGACACGGAAAATACGGATGCGAGGACAGGTCTGGACAGCCTGCGTGAAAACACCAAGCACGAACTACGCGTTGGCGAAGACGTCGATGTCTTCAATTACGCTGACGCCGGCCAAACCCAGGGCGTCAGCCTCAGTTCGCGGTGGAACCAGCGATGGTCCACCCTATTCGGCGTCAGCACCTATCAAAGGTTTGGCCAGGATGCCGTCAAGTTTCTCGTCAACACCGCCTTCCACTTCACCGCGCGGGACTGGTTCACCGTCGGCAGCGCCGTTGCCAACAGTCAGAGTGTGGTGCCCACCAACGAAGCTTTTTTCGAATACGGCCACGCCTTCCAAATGGAAAATCGCTGGGTCAAAGGACTGGAAAGTTCCTACCAGCAACATTGGTTCTGGTACCAGGGCGCGCACGTCCTTGCCCTGAACACAAGCCAGATTCTCTACCTTCCCCACCAATGGACCTGGGCCCTGAACGTGACTGGCGCTCGGACCGGATTCTTGGGTACTCCCGTCGACTGGACGCCGTCCGGCTGGACCAAGATTGGCTTCCCGCTGCAACGTCGGGTCACCGGCGACGTTTTCTTCGGCGTGGGCAGCGAAAACTTTGCTCAAATCGATCAGATCGGACGCTTCTCTGCCCACACTTTCGGCGGTGATCTACGCTACCAGTTCGCCGCCCGCCAGGATATCAAGGGCTACGTGGCTCGCCAAAATCGCACCCAGGGACAAATCGATACCAGCTTCGGACTGAGTTATGGGATCCGTTTTTAAGGGAATCGGCAAGCTCGGGTCCGCCGGGTTGGTACTGGAGGCGATTCTGGTCTCAGTACTGGGAATCCTTCTCCTCGTCGGATTCATCGTGCTGCGACGCTGGTACCGCGCCCGGTATTTTCATAAGAGAAATCAGCACACGGTTGCCTTGCGTTCCCAATGGGACGAAATCCTCTCCGGCAAGATTGCCGCCGAAAACTGGCGTTTCAATGCGCTCGATTGCGAGATTGTGGAATCCATTCTGCTCGATAGCATCGAGATGTCTTCAGCTGACAAGTTACCCCCGCTACTGGATTGCCTTCGGGTCAGCGGGTTGCTTGATATGCGCATTTACGAAGCCCGAACATCGCGCGGATTGAAGCAGCGAACCGCCCTGCTGGCTTTGGGGCGAACTCGCGCCATGGAAGCAATCCCCGCTCTGGCCGCAGGATTGGATTCACGTTTGCGCGAAACTCGTATCGCCGCGGTTCGTGGCCTCGGCCGCACCGCCCGCATGGAGGCCGCCATCCCAATTCTCGACCGCATCGTCGCTGGCCGCTTCGATGCGCCCGAACGTTCTTTGAAAAACGCCTTAGTCAACTGTTGCCGCTCCTCCCCCGAGGTGCTGGTCAATTACGTTGAGCACACGCATGGACTGGTTCGGGAGCTGCTGGCACGCGTGCTCGGTGAGTTGGCATCCCCGGAACTTGGTGAGCAGTTACTGGTCCTAGCCTCAGATGTATTGCCCGAAGTAAGAGCTTCCGCAGCCCGCGCTCTCGGCCATACCAACGCTTCTTATACTCTGCCGGCGCTGCACAGTTTAGCCGCCGATTCAGAATGGTTTGTTCGTCTCCGTGCAGTAGTGGCACTGGGACAGATCGAGAACATCGGCAAAATCAGCATCCTGCTGCGCTCCCTCTGCGATACCAACCGCCACGTACGTCAGCGCGCCGCATGGGCGCTCGCACGAATGGAGCCGCAACTCGATCAGATTCTCGAAGATGTGGTAGCTACCAAAGACGATTATGCATTGCAGGCATTTGTCTCCGAACTCGAGCGTTCAGGCGCCATCGAGAAAATCATCAGCGGCTTTGCTGGCTCCGGAAGTCACTCCGCTGAAACCGCGCTGATGGAAGTTGTAGCAGAAGCAAGAAAACGTGTGGAACTCACCGGTAAAGCCGCGGCAGCCGTCGCTGGGGCGCACTGACCGTGCATTTACTTGCCATCTCGAACGATACCCTGTTCATCTATTACGCGCTGTCCAATTTAATTTACCTCGGACTGTTGATCGTTGCGATTGTAAAGAACGTCCGCCATCGTCATCGCCTCGGCAGTCAGCGCCTGGAGTTGGTGAAAGCTTCTCCCTTCACCCCACCTATCACGCTCATCGTTCCTGCGCACAACGAAGAACGATCAATCGTCGGCAGTGTCGGAGCGCTGCTTGGACTCGAATATCCCTGCCTCGAAGTTATCGTCGTCAACGATGGATCGGACGATGCCACGATGGAAAAACTGCGGCAGGCCTATCAGCTTCAGACCGCCCGCATCCTCTATATTGCTGACATTGCGACGGCCCCGCTTCACGCCATCTACCGCAGCCCGCTCGATCCGCGCCTGTTCGTCCTCGACAAAGAAGCCGCCGGCTGTAAAGCCGATGCCATTAATGCAGGGATTAACGCCGCCACCAGTCCTTACATTTGCGTAGTCGACGCTGACTCAATTCTTGAAAAGGAATCTCTCATTCGCATCATGGCGGGAGTGTTCGCCGACCCTGGACGTATCATGGCCGTAGGCGGCATCGTACGCGTCTTGAACGGCTCCCGCGTTGTGAACAATCAGATCGAGGAAGTGCGCCTTCCCAAAAGTCCGATCGAAGTCATGCAGGTCATCGAATACTTGCGCGCCTTCCTGGTCGGGCGCGAAGCCTGGGCAGGCTTCAACATGCTCCCGATAATTTCCGGTGCATTTGGAGTTTTTCAGCGCGACCTCGTCCTGCAAGTCGGAGGCTTTCGCACTCATGCGGTCGGGGAAGATCTCGATCTTGTCATTCGCATGCATCGCCGCCTGCGTGAAGATCACCGCTCGTACCACATCGACTTTATTCCTGATCCCACTTGCTGGACGGAAGTGCCCACCGACTGGCGGTCGCTCGCCCGCCAGCGCGCACGCTGGCACAAGGGTCTCATCGATACACTTTGGCCCAATCGCGACATGCTCTTCCGCGCCCGCTACGGACGCGTCGGCTGGCTTGTTCTTCCTTATATGTGGATCTTCGAATTCTTCGCCCCCATCATCGAGGTCGTCGGATATTCCACCATCCTCCTCGCTTTGATCTCCGGAGTTTTGAGCAAGTCCTTCTTCCTCGAATTCCTGTTGTTCGGCTACGCCTTCGCCACGCTGCTTTCCATCGGTTCGGTGCTGCTCGAAGAAATGACTTTTCGCCGTTACAGCGATTGGCGCGAGGTTGCTCGCCTGCTAATCTACTGCCTCTTCGAACACTTCCCCTATCGCCAACTCACGATGGTTTGGCGTCTTCAAGGCATCTGGCAGTATCTCCGCGGAGACCTGCAATGGGGATCAATGAAAAGAGTAGGAATCGCTACCGGCGCAGACGCCTGATCCGCGTCGATCCGGTAAAACTGGCTCCATGTAACCCTTCGCCCGACACCCAAACAAACTTCCTATTTCCGAAACTCGCACTGCAACATGTTCCCAAATTAAGGATGCTAACTTCCGTTCCCAACCTTTGCATCTGCCAAACACTGGCAACTTGTTGCGCGCGATATGTCCACATGTCAGCTGCCTGCGACTAATTTCCACCAACGTGTTCTAGAACACGCATCACGTGTCGTTTATGGGATTCTTTCAGGGACATGAGGATTTCATCCGATCCAACTACATCCCCCGATTGACCTCGCACTGGCTCAGGCAGATCGCCGATGTCACTTTTAAAAGTCTTGTGGCGTAATACTATTAGTCGATTCACGGAGGCGATGTTGTATGACTCAAATACAACAGACGCGTCGCACAGAGTCGTGACTCACCGGTAAGAGGAAACTTTAGTTTCGGGCCATACCGTTGTGAAAGACTACACTTGAAGTTATGAGATATTACACGATCAAAATGATGCATGGTTTTAGTGCGTTTAAGTGTGTATTTTGCGAGCACTCAGTGACTACGCGGGAGTTCAGCATCCAACACGGCAGCTGCCGCACTCAAGCTGCCAGGGTGATGAACGAGCACGCCGCTGCTGCACATAAACGCCCCCGGCCCATGTCATCGCATGACGCGCAGCAGTGGCACGCCAATTAAGAACAAGTCGCACAAGTTAGCGTAAGGCAGCGCAGTATGCCACCTGAAACGTGCTACACAATCCGCAGCATCCAGTCACCCCGCGGAAGTGGAACGCCCGCACTTTTGAGCTGACTTACCGGCGCATCTGCCGCCCGGAACTTAGCGACAAACATCAGTGGTGTGACGTCTTGGTTGAACAAAAGGAAGTTGGGGAACCCCATATTCCCTCTTAGGCGATTGATCATAACGCAACCAGGGGTCGATACTCGGGATTAACTTTGTGGATTAGTTGTTCCTTAAACTATAGGAAACGCAACAAAGGTCTCATTTCCCTTTCACGAGATATGCAATGTAAGACAGATGGGATTGTGGAATGGTTCATAACAACGAAAGGCGTGTGGGCGGCACTCGGACAGGGCGACATTTCACGCCACATCGAACATGCTGCGTCCATCATGCGCTCTTTGGAGCAAGGACGTGTCCAGTCACATCCACAGCGGTCACGATGTCGGCGATGCATCCGTCGAAGAGCACTTCGGAACACGTAATCTCCACATCGATCACGGTTCCGTCCTTCTTCTTATGTTTCCAGGGTACCTTTGCTGAGTCGTGTATTTCCTTGTGCGACATTTCCCCAATTAACGGACCTGTGTTCTCGCTAGACCGAATGTCCATGATGGTCATCGACAGGAACTCCTTTCGCGAGTAGCCGTAGTCATGTATTGCCGCGTCATTGACAGCGGAACAGGCGAGGGTCGTGTTATCGAAGACCCACATGGGCTTCGAATTGAAATCGAAGTCAAAACGGTTTGGTGCTTCTGAAGTCCGGGCATCTGCTGTGCTTGTTTTCCCAGAAAGCGCATCATCTTTCAACGGGCGTGGCGAGCTGCACGAGTGTGATTCGAACTGTCTCGCAATTATGTCGTAATGCCCCGGCAGGAAATTCGACGCTTAGGTGGCAATCAATGCACACCACACAGCGACCCGTGGGGGACATTAGGACGCCGATGGGGTGCGAAGAAGAGAAAACAGTGCTGGCCGACATTGCATATTTCAACTCTCTTATGTGCAAGACCATCATACGCTTCAATTGTCGGCATATTGTTACTTAGAGCTAAGCAGTAGGTGGTGTCTTGATTCAAGACACTACCAAGCCGCAATTAATCGCCGAACTGTGGAACAGTTCGGACTGAACGTCTGACATCGCAATTCGAGGAACAGCAAAAAAGGCTGAGGTCCCTGACCGATAACAGACTTGTTCACTTTTGACCAGTTCCAGAGTGTTTCAGGGGCTATTGTGGCGTTAGTCGTTAGGAGTGTTATATGGCTGCTCCAATCGAAGCACCAATCGCACAAACGGTTCTGCGTTCGCATGAGAAATCACAGCCTACCAGCAAGGAGAGCGTGGCCGCGATACTCAAACGCTGTAAGACCGATCTGATTGCAGATTGGTTGGAACATACTAAGCGCACTCCCGAACTCAACCATCTTCAGCTTCGCGATGAGGACCGCATGGGACATCTTCCGAAGCTCGTGGACGACGTCCTGGCACGTCTGGGCAGACACGAGGTGCCCCTCAAAGACAGTGATGCTACCTTGTCCTCCTCCGCCGTCGCGCATGGCAAGTTGCGGCGGAGGCAGGGTTACACGTCCTCTATGCTGATACATGACTCACGACTTCTTCAGGTGACCATTTTTGGAACCTTGCAGAAGAACCTCAATGTGCTGGACTTCAACTTGCTCCTGCCTGATGTCATGGTTATCGCGGACGAAGTGGACGGGCAGTTAACCCAAACGATGGAGGGCTTCACGAATGCCCCGCCCAAATCGGCGAATCCCCAGCTTTCGGGAACGAAGTGAGTTCTGCCAGAGCGCGTGCTTCTCAAAACAGTGAAGTGGGGAGGTCGTGAGGGTGGAACGTCGGCTTTCCAACCACTAGCCCACGACAACCAGCCCCCGGTACCCACTTGCTTTCAGGCCTGTTAACTATCTCTGCAACTGTTCACTTTTGGACATGTTCCACGATAAACCTTTGTCACACTTTAGTTAGTTCGTGAAGAGAGGTGGTGCTGTATGACTCCGACCGAACGCCCTACCAACAAGGTTCTGCTTGTGGATGACGACGATGCCGTTCGCGAAATGATGACTGCGACTCTTGAACATAAGGGTTTCGGCGTGGTCGCCGCCGCGAACGTGACAGAAGCTCTGAAGCTGATCACGACAGAGACTTTCGATGTCCTGATCACCGATCTCCACATGCCCAATCCCAGCGACGGCTTTTCGGTGATTACGGCGATGCGCCACATCCAACCAAAGGCACTTACGCTGCTGGTCAGCGGCTACCCCGATGTGAAGAGTGCGATGGACGCCATCCTTCTGGAAGCGGATGAAATCATCCTGAAACCATTCGAGACTACGACACTCGCAGATCTCGTCCACGATAAGCTGACCACTCGTAAACCCACGGTCCCGACGCCAAAGGAAAGAGTCGCGGGAATATTACAGCGTTGCACTAGCCTTATCGTTGAAGACTGGCTGGCGAGGGTCAAACAAAACGCGGTCCTTATCCGCATTGTTCTTAGCGATCAAGAGCGCACGGGATATCTTCCCAAGTTGATTGACGACTTGATTGTGCGCCTGAGATCTCCCCACATCACGATACAGGAAGGCGGTTTCATCGTTTCCGCTGCTGCAACTGCCCATGGCAAATTGCGAAGGTTACAAGGCTACACTTCTGCGATGCTGGTGCAGGACTCACGAATACTCCAAGTAACGCTCTTTGGGACGTTGCAGAAGAATCTGGGTGCACTGGACTTCAGCTTGCTGTTGCCTGATGTCATGACTATCGCGGATGAAGTCGATTCGCAGTTGACCCAGGCGATGGAGGGCTACATGCAGGTCGCGGGGCAGCCAGCAGCGGCATAGAAAGTCCAAGGCGTGGAATAAGGATACTGCTCACTCGGGGCAAGAATCTCGATAGAAGGTACTGGCGGGAAAGTTGAGCCCTCTCCCGGCTGCGACTCGACCCAGATTCCTCCGCCCAGCCGATTTACGATCTTCTTGCAGCTTGCAATTTCGCCCCTCCCAAGAGTCGTCTTTCCGGGAGCCCAATGGGGCCCGTTCGCAACTGCCGCAAGTCGACGAATCTAATGCCGGACAAATTTAGGTTCGATGTGGTCAGCCTGGGCAAACCTTTTGGATAAGGACACCCGGGCTTGCGCCTACCTCCTTATTTTTCCTCGCACTTCGGCATCACACGACTCCGCTAGATGGTCTTTGCCCCAACACGAGAATCTTGGCTCAACTTTCCCCACCGTGCCCGCTGGAACTGTTTCCGGAACCCGGAACAAAAGCTGCTGTTGACGCGCCGAACCTCGAATAGAATAATTGGTTCATACACTGGGTTCTTGGGTTCCTCTAACATTGAAAGGGGGCCGAGTCATGACACCCGTGGCAGCGGTCAAGAAACGCAGCAAGTTCAACCTCAAGACGTTCCTTTCGACCATCGACGGTGGCAGGATAATCGTCGCCGCTCCTAAAAAGCAGACAATCTTCGCTCAGGGCGACTCGTCCGATTCGGTTTTTTACATACGGGGAGGGAAGATAAAGCTCACCGTTCTTGCAAAAAACGGAAAGGAAGCCACGATAGGCATTCTGAATGAGGGTGATTTCTTCGGAGAAGGTTGTCTCGCGGCACAGCCTTTTCGCATGTGCTCCGCGACCGCAATGACCGACTGCACGCTTATGCGGATCGATAAGAAGTCCATGATGAATGTGATTCACCGGGAACGCGCGTTCTCAGATATGTTCGTGGCATATCTGCTGACGCGGAATATCCGATACGAGGAAGATTTCGTTGACCAGCTTTTCAATTCCAGCGAGAAACGACTAGCTCGCATATTGTTATTGCTGGCTCATTTCGGCAAGGACGGAAAACCGGAAGTGGCGATTCCCAAGATCAGTCAGGAGACTCTGGCAGCGATGGTGGGTACAACTCGCGGGCGAGTCAATTTCTTTATGAACAGATTCCGGAAGTTGGGTTTTGTTCGCTACAACGGAGGGCTTGAAGTCTACCCTTCGCTGCTCAACGTGGTGCTCCACGACTAAACGTTCGCGCGAGACGTAGCTTTACTCTTCCGCCTCGTACGCAGATGCGGATCATGCGGTTTGTGCGCGCTTCAAGAGCTTCCATCTGGGGGATTGCGAGATTGGAACTCGCGAAAAGATTATTAGAGCTTGATCCACAGGTATGCAACGACCAACAGACAACAGGATATAAGTGCGACGAATTTCAGACTATTCCGTCGCTTCTGTTCCTTAGCTGTGTCGATCTGAGAGAGTGCTCGCTCTCGGGTTCTGTCGATGAGTTCGTCAGAGGGATGTTCGACGCCAGTATCGCGTAGCCACTGGGCATATCGTTCTCGTTTTTGGGGACTCATCGTTGTGATATTTTTCGACACTTCGCCTCCATCATCCAGACTACAAAAGCACCTTAAGTTAATCAGTGAGACAAATCACATCGACATTACGACTGGTCCGTTTGTGCGCTTCCTTTTCTTTGCGGCTAAAGCTCGCGGCATCACTGCCCAGCTTCCAGTCTGTGTAGATGTCCTTCGTTTCCTGCGCCGTAATGGCGTATGCATGCACGACAGTCCACAGGCGTGGATCGTCTTTGCAAACAAGAACCATGCCCGGCCTCGGCTTCAAAGCAGCATCAAGCCATGTCAGCGTGTGCGTTGTGTCGGTTCGCAATTCGACTTGGATGACGTGTTCCACTATGCGCCTACCCATTTGCTGGCGAGAGAACGAACGGCTGCCAGTTTTGGAAAGACGCGCTCTCCTGCCACCAGGACGCGAGATGCCTTGTGTGCAGTCGTGTGTTTCAATAAGTCCGCTGCAGATTGAAGGGAAGTCTTACAAATCTTGTTCATGCTGACCGCATACCCCGGCAGTCGCCACATGCCACAAGAGTATCGCCTGCAATGTTTCTAATCGTGATGTACATACTCCAAGGCTACGCTTCGCCGACTTGTAGTGCTGCGGGCATTGGTCCAGCAACTATGGAGGGTCGCCGTTGACCAAAAAAGTGACGCTGCTCACATTGACGATGAATGACATTTGGTATGCTCTGGCTATCATGTATCGCATCAGAAAAGACCATACCGGTACGACTCTGGTCTGTAGTGCATGCCCTTACACCGAGCGCGTCCACGAAATTGACAGAAGCATTGGAAACTCACGAACGTTGGCCGCTCAAGCAATGCTGAAGCACGTCCATGCCGAGCACAGCCGTGAAAGTCCCCGCATGCGCGCAATGGCGATGGTAATGGAACGGCAGCATGCGCCCCGATAGCCCTCCCGCACTTAGTAGAAAGGACCGGCCAAAGGAGAACCTGCCTTGGGCCATTTGTTACAAGGAAAGCTTATATGCGAAATGTGTTTGTAGAAAAGTGGCCGTCGCTGTTGAAGTTCCTACTAGTGGCTGGTGTTGCGCTGTTCGTCATAATTCGCTGGGCGTGAACTAGAGTCACTCAATGCCCTGCCGGGCGTTTTCGCCTTCGCCGTTTCAAACTTATGAAGCAGCGAACATCAAGTGGTCTAGTGCGCACGAGGTTTGAGGGGCTTGGAAATAACTTCCGGCTCTGGCCAACGGTCCTCCCGAAACGCTTAGGCATCAGTTCACGGGAATGAGTTTTCGATTTCTAACTAAGGTACATGCTGAGAGAGAAGAGAGAGCAAGACGTATCCTGCTCTCTCAACCGCGGCACCTTCCCATCATTTTTCCGCTATCAGACACTGGCGCTGCGCCAACATCACTATTGCAGCCTCATAAACCGCGCTCCGGATCGGCCGAAGTGCAGTTGTTGCTGAAGCAGCTTGCGGGCATCGTCGCTCAGAACCCTCCGGCTCATCACATCTTGTGAAGTGGTCTCGCTGGTTGCAGCACCGTGTGTCGGTGTCGCGAGATAAGTGTGGATTTCGCCGGTGCTGGTCAGACCCAAGCCGGTGATTTCCCCGCGAGAATTGATGGAGCAACCAGTCAGCAGATACAGGGGAGAATCGCCTGCAATCAGGGTGTTGAGGTCGGTCATCACTCCTTTCTCCCACAGAAACGCCCGCGGGTTGGAGTTCGAGTCCAGGGACGCGCCCACTACCGCGCCGGCATCGTTAATGCTGATGCTGAGGCTATCTACGTCCCCGGAGAGTGTGTTCAAATCCTGCATCCCAGTTCTCCGGGTCCAGAGAAAGGCGTGAAAATTTGTGTCGCCCAGCAGGTCCGAGTTACCGACCACCTGACCTAGGTTATTAATGTCAAGGGCGATGTTTCCGCCCGCCAATCCCGTTGTGCCGCCAAGACTGCCGAGGTCAATTGCTTTGCCTTTTTCCCAGAGCAATGCATGAACCGGCACGAGGTTGAAGAAGAGATTCGTGTTGAAAGTTGCACAAGTGCCCGATCCTCCGACGACCTGTCCGGAGTCGTTGATCTGCTGGGCGACGCCATCTGGATCGCCCGCAAACGTAGGCAGTTTGTGAATCACCCCTTTTTCCCAGACGACAGGCTTAAAGTGGAGAACTTGTGGAGTTGGGCAGCCTGGGTCCGGTGTCGAGGTCTCCACAAATCCGGCCACTTCTCCCCGATTGCTGATCGCCATAGCCACACCGTTGTTGCCACCGAGTGTCGGGAGCTGAACCATTTCCCCGTCCCGCCACAGGAAAGGTAAACAGGTAAGGTGGGTACCGAATCCGCAAAAATCTTCCCCGTTGGGATCCGAAGCAGAGGTTTCAGCTTCACCGGCGGACTGGAATCTTTCGTTGTCGCCAAACGCGATGCTGTTCGGTCCCCCGAGTCCGGGCAAGCCGATGTCGACCTTCAGTTCTTCCAGCCAAAGGGCTGCCTGCTGAGTGCCGTCCGGGAGGCTCGACGAGCCACTCACCAGACCATACCTGTTAATAAAGAACGGCTGGCTGAAATTGCCGCCCGACAAAGTGCCGAGATCGGTCACGGTGTACTGAACGGCTAGAAGGGTACGTGGCTGGGTGTCCTGCGCGGCGATGGTCAGCGGAACCGCCAGCACCGCGAGTAACCATGCCGACGGCGACAGCAGAGATTGAAATTTCATGTGACCTCCTAAGTTTTGTCCGCGTTGTATGCGGTTGATCTTTGAGCTCATTTCGCTCTTGTCGAAGTAGGCGCAATCTGTGGCGCGGAACTATCATCCGGGAACCTCTTTATCTTTCAAGGGCTGGATTGGCAAGGTATGATTTCCCGTGCGGGCGGCTATGGGGAACTCAGAGCAGCCGGTGAACAAAGCGGCGCAGGCTCCCGATAATGGGGAAGTGAGCGGGTTGCTCCGAGCCTGGAGCGACGGAGATCGAGCCGCGCTCGACCGGCTGACCCCCATCGTCTATGACGAACTGCGGCGCCTCGCGAGGCGCTACATGCGAGGCGAGCGTCCCGGCCACAGCCTTCAAACGACGGCCTTGGTGAACGAGGCCTACATGCGACTGATCGATTACAAGAGCATGCAGTGGCAGAATCGCGCCCATTTTTTCGCGGTTTCGTCCCAGTTGATGAGGCGCATTCTGGTTGATCATGCGCGGCGTCACAATCTGAAACGCGGAGGCGGGGTGCAGCACGTTTCTCTGGAAGAGACGGCCATAGTGGGCGGCGATCGAGCTGCGGATCTGGTCGCACTCGATGAAGCTATGGATGCGCTGGCCCGTATCGATCACCGCAAAGTGCAGGTCGTCGAAATGCGTTTCTTCGGCGGACTCAGCGTGGAAGAGACGGCGGAAGTGCTCAAGGTCTCGCCCGTCACAGTGATGCGTGACTGGAGCACCGCCAAAGCCTGGCTCTATCGTGAACTAACCGGCGGGGCAACCAATGGACTCTGATCGCTGGCAACAAGTCGATGCCGTGCTGCAGTCGGTGCTGGGGCGTCCGCCCGGGGAGCGCGATGCATTCCTGCGGCACGCATGCGCGAGTGACCAAGCCCTGGAAAGCGAAGTCCGCTCACTGCTGCGGGCACAGCAGCAGGCTGGGAGTTTTCTAGAGAGTCCCGCGATACAAGCAGCCGCTCTTGCCCTCGCGCAGCAGCAGCGCAAAGAACAGCAGGACGACGATTTCCTGATTGGCCGCACCGTATCCCATTACCGAATCGTGGGAAAGCTGGGCAGTGGCGGGATGGGCGTGGTTTACAAGGCCGAAGACACCGAGCTTGGCCGCTTTGTTGCATTGAAATTTCTGCCCGAGGACCTGTCCCGCGATCCGCAAGCTTTGGAACGCTTTCGCCGGGAGGCGCGAGCGGCGTCTGCTCTCAATCATGCCAATATCTGCACCATATACGAAATCGGCAAACACGATGGGCAGTCTTTCATCGCCATGGAGTTCCTGGACGGTGTGACCTTGAAGCATCGCATCGCAGGGCGTCCCATAGAAACCGAATTGATCTTATCGCTGAGCATCGAGATCGCCGACGCACTGGATGCAGCTCACGCCGCTGGCATCGTCCACCGCGACATCAAGACTGCGAACATCTTTGTCACCAAGCGCGGACACGCGAAGGTCCTCGACTTCGGCTTGGCCAAGGTTTCCCTCAACGACGAAGGTATGGACCTGAACGCCTCGACGATAGAGGAGTCTCTTACCAACCCAGGCACGGCTGTGGGAACGGTCGCCTACATGTCGCCGGAGCAAGTTCGCGGAAAGAAATTGGATTCCCGTTCCGATCTGTTCTCCTTCGGCGTGGTGCTCTACGAGACGGCAACCGGAACGCTGCCATTCCGCGGGGAAACCACAGGCGTGATCTTTGACTCCATCCTTAACCGGTCACCTGTTCCTCCTGTGCGAGTGAATGCGGACCTGCCGCCCGAACTGGAACGAATCATCGGCAAGTGTTTGGAGAAAGACCTCGACCTTCGCTACCAGCACGCCTCTGAAATACAAGCTGATCTGCAAAGGCTGAGACGCGACACCGATTCGGCGCAACCGCCGGCGACCACCGGGACCGAAACCTCAGGTCGTATCAACAAACATAGGACAGGCATTGTTCTTGCTGCAGTGGTTGTTCTGGTTCTTACGAGTGGTGGTTACTTCTATCTCCATCGCACGCCGAGGTTGACCGACAAAGACACAATCGTCCTCGCCGATTTCCTGAACACGACGGGCGATCCCGTGTTTGACGGGACGCTGCGGCAAGGTATGGCCGTGCAGTTGGAACAGTCGCCTTTCCTGAGCCTCATCTCAGAGGAGCGTATCCGGCACACCCTGTCCCTGATGGGCCAGTCATCCGATGCGCGGCTTACTCCAGAGCTCGCCCATGAAGTGTGCGAGCGCACTGCGAGTGCCGCTGTCCTGGACGGCTCCATTGCAAATCTCGGAAGCCATTACGTATTGGGGTTGCGCGCAAAGAACTGTCGCACAGCAGACATCCTCGATGAAGAGCAGGTGGAAGTGGCAAGGAAAGAAGACGTACTGAACGCTCTGACTGAAATTGCGAGTAAGTTCAGAATGCGAGTCGGAGAATCCCTTGTGACCGTCGAAAAGCACGACACCCCGCTCGCCGAGGCTACGACCCCGTCACTGGAAGCCCTAAAGGCTTATAGCATGGGCTGGAAAGTTACAGCCTCCCAGGGTGGAGACGCGGCAGTTCCTTTCTTCAAACATGCTGTCGAAATCGACCCTAAGTTTGCCATCGCATATGCCTCGCTCGGGCTCATGTATGGTTCCATGGGCGAAACGGAGCTGGGCACGGAGAACACTAGAAAAGCCTACGAATTGCAGGACCGCGTCAGCGACAACGAGAAGTTCTTTATCGCCGCTTATTACGATGGACGGGCGACAGGAAACCAGAAAAAAGCACAGCAGACCTGCGAGGCGTGGGCACAAGCTTATCCCCGTGAGTGGACGCCCCACTCCTTCTTAGCGGGCTTCATTTATCCTGTGCTCGGCGAACATGAAAAGGCAGCCGAAGAGGCCCAAAAGGCGATTGAACTGGCTCCGGACTTTGGCGTTGGCTATGCCCTTCTTGGTTCCAACTCTCTTAGCCTAGACCGTCTGGGAGCAGCCGAAGACGCGGTTCGCAGAGCCTCCGAGCGAAAAATTGAAATCCCTCTGTTAGCCCTTCTGCGATACGATGTCGCTTTTTTGAAAGGCGACAGCGGCGGCATGCAACGGGAAGTGGCCGCGGCTCACGGAAAATCCGGAGCGGAAGAATTGATTTCCGACCACCAAGCCTTTGCCCTCGCATATACCGGTCACCTGCAAGAGGCCACGAAAATGTTACGGCGGGCAAGCGATTTGGCGCAGCAGGCGGCTCATCGAGAGAAGGCGGCTGGATTTGAAACCCGAGCAGCCTTGTGGGAAGCCTTTTACGGGAACGCGCCAGCCGCAAAGCCGATGGCAATGGCGGCCCTTGCGCTTGCCAAGAACAGGGAGGTGCAGTATGGCGCGGCCCTCGCCCTGGCTATGGCGGGGGATTCTTCGCAAGCTCAAACCCTGGCCAACGATCTGGAAAGCAGCTTCCCCGAAGATACGTCAGTTAAGTTCAATTACTTGCCGGTCGTGCGTGCGTTTCTTGCTCTGAACCATGGCGATTCCGCAAAGGCAATCGAACTTCTCCAAGTGGCCGTTCCCTATGAACTGGGCCAGCCGCGCAGCACTCAAACGGGTTTCTTCGGGGCTCTCTATCCCATCTATGCACGTGGTCAGGCGTATTTGGCCGCACGCCAAGGCCCTGAGGCCGCCAGGGAATTTCAGAAAATTCTGGATCACCCCGGGATAATGGTCGGGGATCCCACCGGCGTACTCGCTCATCTCCAACTGGGTCGAGCATATGCCATGCAGAGCGACGCCGCCAAAGCAAAAGCCGCCTATGAGAACTTCCTGCTCCTCTGGAAAGACGCCGATCCCGACATTCCTGTCCTGAAGCAGGCCAAGGCAGAGTACGCGAAGTTGCAATAGCGGCTGTCCCTCCACGTCGGCCACTGACCCTGGTGATTGGCGCACTGGCAGTTTAATAAACCTTGCCGACGATTCTGGCTGGATAACGGGCGGCCCGGGCTTATCGGTTTGTCCGTCGAATTAATACTGAGAAACGCCCTTGGCTTTACGTTACTGTCAGATATGGTCGGCAACTCGTAACTGGTAGGAATGTCGCTTGATACAATCCCTCGCGAGGGGGGAACTCAATGAACAATGTGACTGGAGTCGTCCAGTTGTTGAAGAAGGAACAAGAACGCTTGACAAAGGAACTTCGCGGGATTGGGGCTGCGCTCGCGGCTTTCGGTAACGCACTCGGAAGAAGAACTGGCGCCAGAAAGGTGTCCGCATCTGCTCGGGCGCGGATGGCGGCTGCACAAAAAGCACGCTGGGAAAAGGTTCGGGAAGCGACAAAGGGTGTCCCTATAAGGGGTAAACGTACTCTCTCGGTGGCTGCCCGCAAGAGGATCGCCGCTGCCCAAAGGACTCGATGGGCGAAGGTGAAGGCCGCGAAGAAAACAGCCTAATCACTGAGCTGGCGATCACAAACGTGGTTTGACTGAGTAAGCATATGACCAACACACCTGTTCGACAGGCGGGGTCTGTGTTGAAGTGTCCGAATGACCGCAAAGACAGACTTTTCAGCGTCCAAGCGACGTATCCGTGCGGAGTTCAGCAGTTGCTGGCCGAGTTGGTGAGCAGTTGCGACGGGCCGAGTTTAGCAAGAGTCGAGGTTTAAGCTTCAGGATCGCCATCTGAAACAGCGGCGTTGGAAGAGAAGGCGTAAGTCAGTTTCCTCGGCCTGCAATTGGTGGCGTTCGCTTCATACGAATCCCGTTCCCCGTTTTCGCCTCGTGTTTGCGTCGCCGCGAGAATGCCATTTTCAACAGCGTGTGCAATTGTGACCAGAATCCAGATTCCCCCCATGGGACAATCCTCGCACTTGGCCACGAGACCCTGCTTGTCTCCCCAGCCGCTTCCAAGGAGGACTTATGTGGAGCCTTTCGAGGAACTCCAAGCAAATGGCATGTGAGCATTCGCAAATGCAATCGATGATTCTGCTACGCACCGCTGAGCTGCAGAACCTATCTCAGCGGCTTCTGAAGGTGCAGGATGAGGAAAGACGCAAGTTGTCTCGTGAGTTGCACGACAGCACCGGCCAAACCTTGGCAGCGTTGAAAATCAGTGTTTCGTTTCTTGAGGAACGCTGCAAGAAAGATCCGGCCGTAGCGGCGCTTTTGTCAGACGTGACCCACCTGGCGGATCAGGCCATCGAGGAGATTCGTACCACGTCTTACCTGCTCCACCCACCCTTGCTGGATGAAGCCGGCTTTGCCTGTGCAGCTGAGTGGTACGTCGAAGGTTTCGCCAAGCGCACCAGAGTCAACGCAAAGGTGGATATTGCAACCCTTGAACAGCGACTCCCACTCAGGATAGAGATTGCCCTCTTCCGCGTCCTGCAGGAAAGCTTGACGAACGTACATCGCCATTCTGGAGCTTCGGAAGTTAGGGTCTGCTTCCAGCAGCAGCTTGAGAAAATAACTCTGGAAATACAAGATGATGGATGCGGCATACCAGCGGAGCGTCTGGATCGACTTCGTGAAACAAGTGCAGAAACGGGTGTTGGCTTGGCCGGAATGCGCGAGCGCATGAATGAACTGAACGGCAAACTGGAAATAGAGTCGGATGGTCATGGGACTACGATGCGGGCGATAGTTCCACTCTCTGCGCTAACTACATCCCGTCAGCTCGGTGATTGCCGTCAAAAGACTGTACCCTCAATTCACAGAGGCACGCGGGAGCTTCCAGGTTGCTGTATTTGCAATAGCCCTGTTCCGCTTGAGACCAGTAATGCTGACGAGGACGGGCAGGCGGTTCATGAGGAATGCTATGTCCTCAAGCTCTGCGCGGCGGCGGAGCTTCTCACCGACCGGGCATCTCAATCGAGCCCAGCCAACAAGCATTCGATCATCCAGCCATGCGAAGCCAAGATGCCAGCGGACTGGGAGTCGCTGAAACCCACGCCACCCGACCCGCTTGCAACAGCGCTCATGCAGCGAGCCAAGCTCTTTCCCTGGCCCAAGCCGCCGTGGGACGTGAACGTAGCAGCATTTGCTGCCGTCCTCGTATTAAGTTGCTGGATTGCCTACAGCGACCGCCACACGGCTTCGTCCGCGGGATCTTTTGAGCTGAGGGGAACGTCAGCGGTCGCGGAGCAGGTACCCCTTCCACTCGCAAATATAATGCTGGCGGAATACAAGCCTACGGTTCAAACCGCGGGAATTCCAGCGGAAGAGGCCAGGACTCGCAGACCCCACCGGCAGGTGGGACTCGCGGAGCAGGAGGTTGTTCACATCGGAGAAGATGTGACGGTGCGCTACTTCACGGCCAAACCCGCACCACATCGGGGTTTCGCAGGACAGCATCAAATCGTTCACATGGGAGAAGATGTGACGGTGCGCTATTTCACACCCGTCGGTCGTAATACGAGAAACTAGGCTGCATCGCTTCCCGGATTGTGACTCTAAAGCCAGCGCAAAATTCGAGGTGCAAGAGCGGGAGAGCGAGTCATGAGAGGCTGGTCAACTAGTCAACTTGCGCCAATGGTTTCGCAACTTCCTCCGGCGGGCGTGCGATGCATCTTTCGATCAGCCCTGCACGTCCTTTTAGCCCGGTAGACTGCTACCGGCCTTCAGCAACTCCGATGGCTTCGGTGATCAAGTGCATGCTGGTTAGTGGCGCGAGAAGGCCGAGGTAATTGCGCCTTCTCGTGCCCAACCAACTGAGAGTGTCTGTTATGCGGTCACGAGTTGGTGCTGCTGGAGGGTTGAGGTGACAACGTCAAAGGTGTGAACCTGGGGCGTTCCCTCGATGAATTTCGCCAGCGTCTTCAACACCTGCTGGTAGGTATGGGCGTTGTAATTGTCGGCATCGTTCTTGTTATCCCACAGACTGATGGCGGTCACATCAACTCCGCCTGGACCGGCGAACGTGATTTCGTCCTTAAAGCCATTCTGCTTACGCAGCAAAGGCAGGACGTCTTTTTCAAAAGCACGGGTGTAATCGGAGAGCATATTCGACTTCAGATGGAACGAGACATTGCGTGAAAACATATAGGCAACCTCCTAGGGTTGAGGGTAGCTAAGAGAGAGAACTTCAGATGGGCTGACTTAGTTCAGGAAACCTGAAAGAGGAGAACGATGCTCACTCGGTTTAGATGGTGCAGTTCAGTGGCCCTCTGTCTCGACGCCCAACTTATTGTTTCCAAACCGGATACGATGCTGCACAGTCTGCTGTCGTGTACCTTTGGCGGAAAGCGAGCCAAAACGGCGACTCCTATTGCCCTCGGACAACTGAACGCTGGCGCGTAACTGTCGCGGAATCCCTATTTCACTCATTGACCCCTGGCGAGGTCGCCGTCAAGCTAAATCGGCAACTGCTGATCATCCACGCTGCCGAGAATTATCGCGGTGATCTTTATTGCTCAGTTTGAACTCGGGTCTTGGGTTTAGCCTGTTAGTGACCCCTAAGGAGGGCTCTTATGGGTAGCCGCCCCTTCCCGGAAATACCCTGCATACTTTGCGGCCGCGCCGTAGACTTACAGAATGATTTGTTTGCTAATGAAAACGGCAAGGCAGCTCACGAAGATTGTTACGTTCGGCACATAACAGGGACGTATTCTTCCGACTCTCGCGAAACGGCCTGAATGTGCCTTTTACGAATTGCCGGACTTCAACTTCTTTTTTTGTTTCCAATCCACACCTCGAGTAGTTTCCGGGCGCCGCTATCGACGCATTCCGGCGGGCCTTTTCTAGCTTTCCCATCTCGGCCTTGATGATCGCGATCTCCCGCGGGTATCACTTGCCGGCTCGGCAAAGGGATGAGCTTTGTCGCTGACCTTCTTGAGCCAAGGCGGGTGCAGTCTCATACGACCGTCACTTTACAAGCGCATCGTCTTCGTTGGTTTGCTCAACTGTTCCGAATTCTCCAGTCGGCTTTCCAAAATCAGCCAAGCCCTCGACGCGATCACCGGGGTTCAGTTCCGAGTCAGGAGCAGGGGTTGGACAAGCGGGGCCTCTTGGCCCGGTGCGCGTCAGCAGGAGCTCCAGCATGTGACAAAGGCGGTTGCGGAGCTTTGCGCAGCCGGGGTGCCACTTTATGGATACGGCCCATTTTCCATTACCCCAGAGTCTTTCCTTCGCCTGGTCATCTGCTCAATAAGTAGAACATCGGCTTGGAAAGCATGGCTCCGCTGATCCAAACCGCTCAGTCCTGCCGATTAACTTTGCAGCAGGCAGCGGCCCATCAAGACAGGCGCAGACTCGTGAGCGAGGCCCGAACCGCTCCTCGACTGATGTCAGGCACAATGACCAATTCAAGAACGGTGACAGCCGAGAGTGCAACTTGAAATTCTTCAACCTCGCGGATTGCGTTAGGAGGACTGAAATTCCATTGCTGGCGCACAATTTCTCGAAACGAGCGACCTTCATCCGCAGACCATCGCAACACGAACTCTTGCGTGCGCTCAGTTTTTGCTTCTTCGAAGACGAGCGAGATGCGTCTGAGGCTTTGCGGCTGATCGAAAATTAGGCGGATGGTTTGTGCACCAGAATCGGCGGCGCGCCAGCCCCGTGTTCCCCCCGATACCAATGCGGACTCGACTGGATATTCCTTATCTTCCGATGTGACCTCGACCAAGGCCGCAGCGTCGAGGTCGAGCCAGCCCTTATCTGGAGCCGGAGCAGTTTGTGGAATCGCAGCGATTAGGTTCTTTCGCATAATGCCAGTCTACGTTTGGTTCTGAGGTCGTGACTTCTGGTCCTCAGCATGTACGAAAGTAGTGTCCGCAGACTGCTCAATATTGCACATTTTCAAACGATCTTGCTGCAGACAGTCTTTTTGTGTAACTCCGATCGGCTTTAAAAACTTAGTCGCGACGAGCACTGCCAATATCGTCGCGGTATTGCGAACATTTCCCGCAAACTTTTTCCAGTGTTTCTGACACAGGAGGATGGTGCTCAGCCAGTCAGCCAGTCCCCCAAGCCGAGTGCTGACATCGCGCTCCACGACCAATGTTTCTGTGCGGGAAGAATCCGGGGCAAGGTGTACACAATTGAACGGTTCCGGCATTCATGAATCAATATGGGTGCAAACAGCTCAAGCGCACAATAGTAGTCGGTTTCAAGGCCCTCGCTATCAGTTTTTTCACAGATACTGTTGAAAAACTCGTCCCATTCCAAGCAGAAGCATTTGTTCAATTATGTTTAGCTGTTCAAGCAAACTCCGGGCCCCACGTACGACTGCCGCTGTCTAACTCCGTTGTCGCCGATGGCGCAAAATCGGCATTGACAGTTTTTGAGTGTAAAAACTGGCATAGTCTCACTATATAGACTATCGAATTACTAGACATTGTGTCCTCCTATGCCCGAGGAGCGTCTGGACACGTTTACACTCCTCTGCATCGTCAATGCGCCAGTTCTCTGTAGGTAAGTTGTCGCGTCCAGTCCGCAAACTGTTTGCCGTCTACCTCAACATATATCTTGGGCAAGGAGTTCACTGGACCATCATCTTGCGGAGGCTGCATGATCAAGTCACGGCCCATCGACCAGACCACGCGACGGTCATCCAGATTGCCGAAGTAGTACTCGATTTTGTCTGTGTCGGCACCGTGGTATCCAGTTGAAGTCGTAAGCTCCACCAGTTTCTTGTTCTTATCGTTAAGCGGAATGTTTTCCGAATAGATGTTGGCCAGGGAGGCGTCGAGCGGCAGCCAGCCCAGCCGCGGAGCAAAGAACTGAATCCAGCAGTGGTAGCTTGCGTCCACTTCCATTCCGTTCAACGTGGGCTTTAGCAACGAACCGTAGACCATGCGGACAGGGATGCCGGAGGATATGGCCAGCGATGCAAACAGTGAATGGAAGTCCGTGCAGTTGCCGGTCCTGGTGCGGAGACAGTATTCGGAACTACCCACGGGAGAAGCCTTGAGATGCTCGGGATCCTTCACCCAGTAATTCACGTTCTTGTATGTCCAGTCATAAAGTTTGCGCGCGGCCAGAACTGGATTCGGCTCTCCGCCGGTGATCGAGGCAGCGAGCTTCCTGATCTCGTCGTTAACAATCACGTGGGTCGCCGGTTGCAGGTAAGCGGCCAGGGCCGCACGTTCCTGATCCGTCAGTGGCCGCGTCTCAGCGGCGTTGATCGTATTGCGAACTTCAGTACGGGTTAAGTCAAATTCCTCTTTCAACAAGATCTGGTCCCGAGTGGGGTTTTCGATATCTACGTATCCTACCCTGTTGCCCCAGGAATCCCCGGCATACTGAACCCCATAGTCGCCGGCCACATTCACGTTAAAGTTACGCACAATCGAATAGGCGTCCTCTTGCGGGACAGCGAACCAAACGCGCATTGTTCTTGCGCCTTTGGGCACCTTGATCGTTAAAACATTGCTGATGTGAAAGGAGGCCTGTTCCGGCGATGTGGTTTTGGGAACATCCAGCGCCCAGGCCCCCACCGAAAGAGCAGCCAACAACACCAGAACAAAAGCTCTTCGCAGCATAGGGATATCCTTTGCAGGTTTGGAAATCAAAGAAATTGTTGCCACGACCCACGGGCACTTAGGCTGGACGCACTCAAGTGAACCCGGGCTTGTGTGGCGGGTTTTGGCCGGATCCGGGCATGGGAACCGTCGAATTTCGTTGATTGTACTCACAACAATGACACTTTGTCGCTACCGGAAACCACATCGCGGAAGCGGGGAGGAGGTGCCCGTAAGCCTGGCGCGATGTGGTTCTCAGCGCCGAGCCTTCAGCACCTGCACTCCGTCTTGAATCAACAGAAGGGTGACGCTTCCGGAGGGAAACAGGTCTGAAGCAAGCGCGTTATGCCCCTGGTTCGCAGCGGGTGTATCACGCGTTGCCCCGGCGTTGCACGAGAACAAATGGAACCATCGCAGTATCAATATGATCGCGACGATCCACCACAAGAACCAAGTCCTCTCAAGGAAAAGGATCACCGGATTCCTCCGCAGCCTTTGCTGACTACCACGAAAGTGGCATTTCCAGCCAAACTTTCGGCAGTATACTATATAGTCGATGGTAATACTAGACATTACCCCAAGGCTCCTAGCACCGAGTGGGGACAGGCGAGACGACACTCATGAACGGAATTAACGGAGACCAGAGAATGTCCCAGTTAACTGTTGCAATCATCGGAGGGGGTTTCACAGGCGCGACGCTCGCGGCTCAGCTATTGCGCAAGTCAGGCGGCAGCGTTTCCGTGGTTCTCATTGAGAGGGGTGAGCGCCTTGGCCGCGGCGTAGCCTACAGCACCGAATGCGACGAACATTTGCTGAATGTCCGGGCAAGGAACATGAGCGGCTACCCAGATGATCCGGGGCACTTTCTGGAGTGGGCGCGCCTCAACCATGATTCCAGCGCCTCCCCGGATGATTATCTCCCGCGTCCGGTCTACGGTCGGTATGTTGGATCGCTGTTGCAGCAAGCGATCGAACGTCACCCTGGCCAGATCGAACATGTGCAAGACGAAGCCGTCTCCATAGCTCGTGTTGGCGAGACCGCAGAGATCCATCTTCGCAGCGGGCGGAAACTTTTCGCAGACAAAGTAGTGATCGCACTCGGGAACTTTCCGCCGGGCGATCTCCGGCTCCCGGGACGAACGCCACACAGTCAGCGTTATGTTTCGAATCCCTGGAAATCTAGCGCGCTGGGCGATGTCGCTGAGGAGAAGAGCGTTCTGTTGGTCGGTTCCGGGCTTACGAGTGTGGATGTCGCGATCACGCTGCGTGAACGAGGATTCCGCGGGATTATTCACGTCCTCTCACGCCGCGGCCTATTGCCGCAGACTCACAAAGCGACTGCTATCTGGCCGCCGTTCTGGGACGAGCAATCTTCCAGAACGGTTCGCGGGCTCTTGCGCTTGATTCGCACGCAAGTGGAAGCTGCGGAAGGAGGAGGCAGTGGCTGGCGAGCCGTGATCGACTCGCTCCGTCCTTTCACGCAAGAGATCTGGCGCTCCCTTTCGTTTAAGGAGCGACGCCGGTTCTTGCGCCACGTCCGGCCCTATTGGGATGTGCATCGTCACCGGATCGCGCCAGCGATCGGGGCTCGGCTCAATGCGCAAATTCAGAACGGCCAGATCAAAACCCATGCCGGCAGGATCTCGGCGTACGCCGAAGACATGGACGGAGTCGAAGTGACTTACCGCGACCGCGAGTCCGGGCACGTTGAGCGGCTGCGCGTGCACCGTGTAATCAACTGCACCGGTCCCGAAAGTGACTGTCGCAAGATGGACGATCTTTTGATGACCGATCTCATGCGGCAGAAACTGGCCCGGCCGGACCCGTTGTTTCTGGGTCTAGATGTTTCCCGGGATGGCGCCTTGATCGACGCCCACGGCGAGGTTTCTCAAGTTCTTTATGCCATCGGCCCAGTTCGCAAAGGGAGCTTGTGGGAGACCATCGCGGTTCCAGAACTTCGAGTCCAAGCTTCGGAGATGGCAACGCTTGTACTCGGGGCTGAGAAGGAAGAGAATTCTAGGGCGCTTCGCTATGAACCGGCCGCGAGATTTGCCCGGCAGAAGGAAGGAAGAGGCATGTACTTCGAGCAGTTTTACCTGGGCTGTTTGGCGCACGCCTCTTACTTGCTGGCGTCGGAGGGAGATGCGGTCGTGGTCGATCCTCAGCGGGATGTGGACATTTACATAAAAGCCGCTGAGCAGCACGGGCTGAAAATCCGCCATATCTTTGAGACTCACCTGCATGCTGATTTCGTTTCCGGACACCAGGAGCTGGCTGCCCGCACCGGAGCCAAGATTTACATCGGTCCCAATGGACGTGCGACGGTTCCCCACGCCGAGGTTCAAGACGGTTTTGAGTTGCGTGTGGGAAACATGCGAATCAAAGTTCTGGACACGCCTGGGCACAGTCCGGAGAGCATCTGCCTGGTGGTCACGGATGAAGAAAAATCTCCTGATCCTTGGGCAGTCTTGACGGGGGACACACTCTTCCTTGGAGATGTGGGGCGTCCCGACTTGTCGACGACGCATACTCCCACGGTGCTGGCGGGGATGCTTTACGACAGCCTGCACAACAAGCTGCTCAAGCTCGGCGACGATGTTATCGTTTATCCCGCCCACGGAGCCGGCTCGCTGTGCGGGCGCAACATGCGCACGGAGCGTTCTTCTACCATTGGCACCGAGCGGCTCACCAACCACGCCCTGCAGATTGAGGGCAAGGATGAGTTCATTCGGCAGTTGACGACGAACTTGCCGCCTCGTCCCGAATATTTCCCGCAGGATGCCCAGATCAATCGCACCGGCGCGCCAGCGTTGTCGGAATTGCCCGGCCTCAAAGCGGTTTCAGCACGAGAACTGCAGTTCCTGCTGGATGAGGGAGTGATCGCGTTGGATGTTCGGCCGGCAAATGAATTCGCTTCGGGACATGTGCCAGGATCGATCAACATTCCGCTATCCGGACAATTTGCCTCATGGGCGGGCATACTGCTGGGGTTATCGTCCCGACCGTTGCTGATCGCGACATCGCAAGAGCAATTATCTGAAGCGCGAACGCGGCTGGCCAGAGTCGGCATTGATGATGCACGCGGATACTTACAAGACGGCGTCGAGGGCTGGGTCCGGGCGGGGTTGCGCCTGGCCGAACTGCCGCAAATCACCGTAGAAAATTTGAATGAACATTTTGCCGCGGATAAGTTTCAATTACTGGATGTGCGCCGGAAGCCGGAATGGGAAACAGGGCACATTGAAGCGGCGGCTTGGTGGCCGCTGGAGGACTTCAAAACATCCCTTCCACAAGTGGACCGCAATGCGCCGATTGCCGTCCTTTGTAAGGGCGGCTACCGGAGCATGATTGCTTGCAGTTGGTTGCGGCGAGAGGGCTTCGGGAACGTCACCAACGTTATCGGTGGGTTTGACGCCTGGGAGAAGGCGCGACTGCCATTCGTCTCGGAGATGCCCGTCGGCATTTAGAGCTCGGTGCCGGGAATATCAATACTGTGCAAATCAGATCAGAACGAGGCTTCGAATTCGTGGCATAATCGCCGAATCATGGAAACCTCAACTCTCGATCTCGTGTACTCGGAGAGAGGTCCATCAACCAAGCCTTCCGTCTGCGTCTGTGTCAAAGGAAGTGTCCGCAAGGATTACGAGGGTGTGAAGGCTGACCGGTTGCTCACTTCTCCCTGCCTGAGTTTTATAGAGCTGGATGCAGAGATCAGAAGGCTGCACGCAGAACTTGACGAAATTCGTTCCCGGGCCAAGAAGAAGTTCTATAGGGCACAAGCCTCCACAGCTGGCGCGTGAAGGCATAATTCCACGGACTCCTTAGTTTTTCCCACAATGGCGATGCATTAACTTGACATTCACAACCGGAAGCGTTACATCTCATCAGGAATTCTTCACGAGAACAAATTTGTGCCTGTAAGTTCTCGAACCCGGCGCAACAAGTTTGACCGCCGCGACGATTATTCGCTTCGGCTGAGAGGCACATCAAATCCGAGAACGCGGTGATGCGAGTGACAGACAATTCCGTCGGCGGCATCTACCGTTTGTACCTGAACGGCATCGTTTCTGCCCAAGCACACTCCGTAATTTCTGTGCATCGCATTCGTCAATCATTCCCTTTTGCTGTTAGAGGAGCTAATCCATGCCTGAGAAAGCCGAAGTCCGTCATACGCTGAGCGAGCAGCAGGCGCGCCAGCTTGCGAATGTCACCAAAACTGTCCCAATGATGGAGGCGATCACGCCACGCTGGCTGGTCAGTTTCCTGTCATGGGTCCCGGTTGAAGCCGGCACGTATCGCGTGAACAAGGTGAAGGTCACGCGGCCGGGTACGCGGACGATTGAGTGCAGTCCTGACGAAGAAATCGATCTGCCAGAAATTTACGTCGACTACGAAGAGAAGCCGCGCGAATACACCCTCAACGCGGTCACCACGGTTTTGGATGTGCAGACCCGCATTTCGGATTTATACCGTAGTCCGCACGACCAGATCCGGGAGCAACTGCGGCTCATGATCGAGAAGGTCAAAGAGCGCCAGGAGAACGAACTGGTCAACAATACCGAATACGGTTTAATCAATAACGTTGCTTCCGAGTTCAAGATCAAGACTAGAAAAGGAGCACCCACGCCGGACGACCTCGATGAACTGATCGCCAGGGTGTGGAAAGAGCCGTGCTTCTTCCTGGCGCATCCGAGAGCGATCGCCGCGTTCGGACGCGAGTGCACCCGCCGCGGTGTTCCGCCCCCGACCGTGAACCTGTTTGGCTCGCAGTTCGTGACCTGGCGCGGCATCCCACTGGTGCCTTCCGACAAGCTGGCGATCAAGGGTGAGAAGACCAGCATTCTGCTGTTGCGAACCGGCGAAAAGAGACAGGGCGTAATCGGTCTATTCCAACCTGGGCTGCCGGGCGAGGTTTCGCCCAGCTTGTCCGTCCGATTCATGGGGATCAATCACAAGGCGATTGCCTCGTACCTGATTTCGCTCTACTGCTCCATCGCGGTCCTGACGGAAGACGCCATCGGGGTACTGGAGAATGTGAATGTCGACCAATACCACGAGTACAAGTGATCGCTTACAGGCTGCCTCGCTGACGTCGTCTCCGGCGCAAGAAGAAGGCGCACAGAAGATCGAAAGCGTGTCGCCCTTCGCGGCGGTACTCCCCGATCCAGCAGTGATTGCAAAGCTCGCGAATGAGTTCTTTGCAGCCCTGCCGGGAGCGCCTGCGCCTCCGGACGCCTCAGTGTCAGCGTTCTCGCCTGACGAAGCTGACCTGCGCGCGATTCCAGGAAAGCTGCCGCAGACTACGGTTCCGGATTACCCGCGGGAGATGTTCTCGTTTCCCACGGCGCCGAACCCGCGACCTGTTCCAGGATCTCCAAATCTACCCTCGTCGCCTCCCGCGGATTTGTTGAATGAGGCCGATTTCAAGGCGATTGCCGCTTCATTGGCTGGCGTAGTGACACTCGTGCCCCATGTTCCAACTCCCGCCTCCCCATCCGCGATACCCAGCCCCTCGCCATCTTTTCTTGAAAGAGAGAAAGCTGGACCCTGGACCGCTGTCCCGCAGGTTCCACCGGCCATGGAGATGTTTTCGTTCCCTGGCGTTCCGGCAATGCCTTCGTCACCGCCGACGGGCCCGCCGAGCGGGTCGGATCTTGCAGCAGTATCGGCCTCTCCTGCGGTCGCCGCGACTTACGACACGCCAGCCAATTCCGTGGATGGAGGCCGAACTGATCCATGGTCTAAAACCCCTAGCTTCCCGACGCAAAATGAAGTCTTCTCTCTCCCCAGGGTTCCCGGCGCGTCAGTTCCGGGTGTACCAGACGCAGTCCCGGCACAGCCGAGCGTACCGGCTTCCCAACCTGCTCATGGTGTGATTCCGGTTTCGTTTCCTGCGGCGCCTGCAACAAATGCGCCAGGGATCCCTACTGGTGTCCTTGAGTCTGCCGCCGCGCCTGCGATTCCGGAGATCGCAGCTGATGCGGTTGGCCTCGAAAAAATTGTTTATCCAAGCGCACCTCAGTTTCCTGCGGTTAGTGAACTGTTTTCTTTTCCCGGAGTGCCTGGCGTGCAGTCGCCTCCTGGTGTTCCCGCCCTGCCTGTGTCATTGCCCACGAAGCCTCCGACAGAAGCCGACTTTCGGACGTTGCCCTCGTCTGGCAATCTCATCGATGCCGAAAAAACTCCCGGGAAGCCTGCTTCTCTGCCAAAAGGCGTCGAGTCCTTTGAGTTCCGTCCCGATCTTACTCCCGGGGAGCTTGGCATCGCCAAGCGTCCACTCGACGCCCGGCTGATTCGCCGGGATTTCCCGATCCTGCAAGAGCGGGTCCACGGTCGGCAGCTGATCTGGCTCGACAACGCCGCCACCACCCAGAAGCCGAACGCGGTGATCGATCGTCTGTCATATTTCTACCAGCACGAAAATTCGAACATCCATCGCGCCGCGCACACGCTAGCAGCACGTGCCACCGACGCCTACGAGAGCGCTCGCGAAAAGACACGGCGCTTCCTGAACGCTTCCTTAACGCGCGAAATCATTTTCGTTCGTGGCACAACCGAAGGCATCAACCTCGTTGCCCAGGCATGGGGGCGCCGCAACGTTCAGAAGGACGACGAAGTGCTCATCACCTGGCTCGAACACCACGCCAACATCGTCCCTTGGCAGATGCTCTGTTCAGAGAAGGGCGCCCGCCTGCGAGTGGCACCGGTGAATGATCGCGGCGAAGTCATCCTCGAGGAATACGAGAAGTTGCTGGGCCCACGCACACGGATTGTGTCGTTCAGCCAGGTTTCGAATGCCCTCGGAACGATCACACCGGCCCGCGAGATGGTAGAGATGGCCCACCGTCACGGCGCGCGCGTGCTGGTCGATGGTGCGCAGGCTGTCTCCCACATGCGCGTGGATTTGCAGGCCCTCGACTGCGATTTCTACGTTTTCTCTGGTCACAAGATCTTCGCTCCCACCGGCATCGGTGCTGTTTATGGAAAATTGGAACTGCTCGACACCATGCCTCCCTGGCACGGCGGCGGCAACATGATCGTGGATGTCACTTTCGAAAGGACTACTTACCAGACAGCACCGGGGCGCTTTGAGGCCGGCACTGGCAATATCGCAGACGCGGTCGGGCTGGGTGCGGCTCTGGATTATGTGGAAGAGGTCGGGAGGGAAAGCATCGCCGCCTATGAACACGAACTTTTGGACTATGCCACCGCAGGACTCCTAACCGTTCCCGGTCTGCGGCTGATCGGGACGGCACGCGAAAAGGCAGGTGTGCTGTCGTTTGTGCTTGATGACGTCCGCACGGAGGACGTGGGAGCCGCCCTGAACCAGGAAGGCATTGCGGTACGTTCCGGGCATCATTGTGCTCAGCCCATCCTGCGCCGCATGGGCGTCGAGAGCACCGTCCGCCCGTCACTGGCGCTGTACAACACGAACGAAGAGATCGATGCACTGGTCGCCGCACTCCTGCGACTGCAGGCGAGTCGAGGACATCGCAAGTTGTGATTTGGGCTTCGCGGCGGAAACACTTTTCCTCCCCCCTCTCTCCAACTCTTTCGACGAACATGGGTTCAGGGGAACGCAGAGCGGCGACGCGGGACTGCACTGGACCTGCTACAGCAGCGTGGAGGGTGGCGTCAGGAATGTATCGCTGGTAAATGTGGAACGGATTTCTAAGGGCTTGCGAATTTCCTATCCCAACTGTTTTCGCGCTTGTGAGTAGGATTCGTGGTCGCTGTCCGTCTGACCTTTGTCCCGAAATGCATTCGCACTTCCCACACGCCCGTTTGTGGATAGCTTCCGATTGGCCGACCAACCGCCAAGTGACCTGCATCTTCTTGAACTGACGCGTTACGCAGGATTTCAGCAGCATCCTAGAATAGTGATTCCGGCTCAACACTGCCTGCCGAGAGGTGCGGCTTGAAACCTGTCAAGAGCTTATTGCTTCCCATCGTAGCGTTCTGGATCTGAGAAAGGGCTATACCCTCGGTAGCAAGGTGATTTCGCCGAAAACTGTCAGACTGCTGTTTGTACCGGTTCATCACTATCCGTTCTTTCTCGCGAAACAGTTTTGGTAGTCGGAATTACGACCTGGATTCGGGTTCCCGAACCGTCGGACTCGATGCTCATTCTCCCAGAGAATTGGAGAACCCGTTCTCGCATGCCCCGGATCCCGACACCCGAACCTGTCGACTGAATTTCTGACAATCGTTCGGCGGGCATACCGTTTCCTTCATCGCGAACCTCCAGGACGATCGCTCCGTCATCGCGAATGATGCGAATGCTGGCGGTCTTGCTGCCTGAATGGCGATGAATGTTGGTGAGACATTCCTGGACAATGCGGAACAAGGACAGCTCATAGTCGCGATCCAAACGCTCGATCGCGTCCGGAAGATCAAGCGAAACCCGAATCCCACTTCGTTCTGCGAAGCCCTTGACGTATTCGGTGAGGGCAGACTGCAGGCCGATTTCGTCCAGCAAGGGCGGATGAAGAAGGTGAGACATGGTGCGAATGTCTTTGTTCATCTGCATGACCAGCGACTCGATGTTGCTAAGCGACGCAGCGGCTCGCGAAGTCAGGCGGTCGCTCTCCCTGGCGAGGGTAGCGGCCTCCATCCCGAGCGCCGCGAGAAGCTGCCCGGCACCGTCGTGGAGTTCTCTGGCGATTCGTCGTCTCTCCTCGTCCTGAGCCTGTAAAAGGCGGGCAGACAGTTCCCGGAGCCCGTTGCTTGCGTTGACCAGTTCCTGCGTGCGTTCCCGAACTCTCCGTTCCAGCTCTGCGTGGCTTGACCTGAGCTGCAATTCCTGATCACGCTGGAGCCGGGCAATTTCGAGTCTGCCGCTGACGCGAGCCAGCAGTTCCCGCGCGGAGAACGGCTTTATCAAGTAATCATCAGCCCCAGCCTGGATGCCTTCCACCCGCGACTCTTCGCCGGCGCGAGCCGAGAGAAGGATGACGGGAATCGTCCGAGTCTGCTCATCTGCCCGTAGGGCCTTCAGAAGCTCGAAGCCATCGAGTATCGGCATCATGACATCGCTGACGATGAGATCCGGAGGACGCGCGCGCGCAGCCTGAATGGCCGCCTGACCGTCAGGAGTAGTTTCTACTTCGTACAACTCCGACAATAGACGGGCCAGATACTGGCGCATGTCGGAGTTGTCGTCGGCGACAAGAACGCGGGGACGAACGGTGGTCGACGACATCGGTGGGGACGGCACCGGCAGCAGTTCGTCTGGCACAGCAGAAATCTCGACGCCCACGGCGGCGGAATCAGGAAGCCACCGCAGGGCCTCCTCGACAAACGGCTTCGCGCCGACACCCGTAGAAGACAAGCTGGGAGCGCCATCCGTTTGGCCGGACCCGAGGTGATCTTGCCCAAACGGAATGCTGACGGCGAATGTAGAGCCTTGCCCCACAGTGCTTTCGGCTCTTACGGAGCCGCCGTGCAGCTTCACTAACTCATGGACTAAGGCCAAACCAATTCCACTTCCTTCCTGGGTTCGACTTGGCACGTTGGGAACACGATTGAATCGCTCGAACAATTTCGGGATGGCTTCTGCAGGAATTCCTACTCCTGTGTCACGAACGCGAAGCTCGGCCATGTTCCCAACGCGGTGGACACTGACGGAGATTTCCCCATGGAAGGTAAATTTGAAGGCATTGGAAATCAGGTTCAGAACGACTTTCTCCCACATATCGCGATCTACATAAACGGGCTCCCCGAGATCGGGGCAATCCACAGTGAGGCGCAATCCAGCCTTGTTGGTGGCAGAGCGGAATACGCTGGCCAGCTCAGAAGTAAAGCCGGCTAAGTCCGTTGGCTGATAGACGGCCTGGACTCGTCCAGCTTCCAGGCGCGAGAAGTCCAGCAAAGTATTGACGAGGCGCAACAGGCGAGCGGCGTTCCGACTCACCAGGTCGACCTGTTCTTTGGCGGTTGGAGAGAGGTGAGTCTGACTTCTTGCCAGCAGGTCTTGAAGGGGGCCCAGCATCAAAGTCAGGGGTGTACGAAACTCGTGGCTCACATTGCTGAAGAATGCCGTCTTCGCGCGGTCAATTTCGGCGAGAGCCTCTGCACGCTTCCTCTCCGCCGAGTACGCCCGTGCATTGGCGATGCTGGCGGCGATTTGGCCAGCCACGAGATTGATGAATCCAGCGTAGCCAACATCCAAAGGACGAAATGGATTGAGGGCTGCGACAATCACGCCAGCGGGGTTATCTTGACCTTGACTCGTGATGGGCAGGAGGAGAGCTCGCCAGGGTGACTTGTCCCAAGAGCCGGAGGGGACCGACTCGAACCTCTCCGACAGGTTCTCAACGATGATGCAATCTTTCCCAGCGAGCAGTTCGCTGATTGGCCAAGGTTGATTCTTTTGGGTCAATTGAATCGATTCTGGCGCGGCCGGGTGACGCTCCGGCATTCCGGTTTGGCAGGCTAGGCGGGCTTCGTTCCCCCCTTCTGTGAAGAGATACAGGAGGGCAAATGGTAAATCCCTTTGATTTTCGCCGAGACAGCGAGCGATACAGGAGACCACTTCCTCCTCAGTGATGGTCTTGCTCAACTCTCCTGCCAGGGAGCGCAGTGTCTTGAGCCGGCGTTCTCCGATCACGCGGTCGGTTTCTTCAGTGACTACGCAGAGATGCCCTGCAACCGTGCCGTCGTCTCCGGATAACGGACTGTAAGAAAAAGTGTGATACGTTTCTTCGCGATATCCGCTGCGCTCAAGGAACAAGAGCAAGGCTTCATCCCACGTCGCCTCACCGGTCTCAAGGACTTTGTGAATGCGCGGGCCGATGTCGTCCCAAATCTCCTTCCATACCTCCTGAGACGGTTTTCCCAGCGCCCACGGATGTTTCTTCCCAAGGGTCATCCGAGCGTAGTCGTCGTTGTAGAGAAAGGTGAGTTCTGGTCCCCAGCTCATCCACATGGCAAAGCGTGATGCGAGCAGGACGCGAACGACCGTATTCAAACTTTGTGGCCATTTTTCGATGGCTCCAAGAGGTGTCTTCGTCCAATCAAATTCACGGACCAATTGGCCCAACGCACCTCCGCCACGCACCCATCCTGGCGTGAGAGCGGCTTCTTGCCTGGTGCCTGCGACGGTCTTGGAGGCTGGATTCTCGAACAGCTTTTTGATGGTGGTGGGCAACTCCTGAGTAAACTCCGCCTTCGTCACCGAAGCTTTCGCGTCGACCGCTGCGGCTTGCTGGCGGGCAATCGTTTCGTGATTCTGCGTAACAAGGATCACGTTGCAATCGGGAAGCTCCCGCCGAATGATTCGTGTCGCCTCCAATCCGTCCATGCGAGGCATATTGATGTCCATCAGAATGACGTGAGGGCGCAGTTGCTTCGCCTTCTCAATCGCTTCGATCCCATCCCCGGCTTCGCCGCAGACCTGCCAGTTGGGCTGAGATTCAACGAAAGATCGCGCGGTGCGCCTGAACAACTCATGGTCATCGGCGATCAAAAATTGGACAACACTCATTTTCTAACCCTTCTGCGTGCTGGGGTTCATAGCATTTCGTGCACAAGTAGCCCGTTATTATCTAATGAACCCCAATCCGGGGCCTTTACAGTTCTCGCTGTATTACTTATTGGTTAACCTCGCAATGAGAACCGATAGTTTCGTGGTCTGCGGAGCCGCGGCCCGCGGCCCGGCTCGCCGATGACCAGAAAGAATGATGCGCAGCTGTCTTTTCCGCACGGTGATCGAAGCAAGTACTGCTTTCCGATTATTGACCCCGTTGCAAAGCGTCCCTATATTCGCCGCACTTCAATCTGTGGGCGAATTCTCGCGCGTGTTCTCTAAAGGGCCAGCGAGAGATTGTTTTGCGGAACCAATCTTGATTCTTGAGGACGAATGGGGAGAAGCATGCCTAGCGCGAAAACGTTGACGTTCCTGATGGCCCTGCTTGCAAGTTTGAATGTTGCCGGACAGCAAATTACAGGGAGCATTCGCGGAACGGTGGGCGATCCGAGCGGCGCGATTGTGCAGGCCGCTACTGTCACCGCAAAGCAGATCGAAACCGGCTTGACACGGGTTGCGGTCACAGACCGTCAGGGAGGATACGTGCTGGCCGAACTCCCGATCGGGCACTACCAGATCGAGGTTCAGGCGAAGGGCTTCCAGACGTACCTGCAGCAAGGCGTTTCGTTGGATGTGAACCAGACTGCGACAGTCGGCATTCACCTCAAGCTCGGGTCGGAGACGCAGCAAGTTGAAGTGAGTGCGAATGCGGCTCTGGGGCAGAGCACAGTCAGCAGTCTCGGACAAACCGTGATGGAGCACGAGATTCTGGACCTCCCACTGGACGGTCGCAATTTTTCCCAGTTGGGACTTCTTCAGCCCGGCGTCGTGCCCCTGACTCCTGGCCTTCTCGAAGCTGGCGGTCCGGCGCGACAGAATCAGGCCTACGCCGTCGATGGTCAGCGTCCGGAATCGAATAATTTCTTGATCGATGGCGCCGACAATGTCAGCTCAGTAGACGGAGGATTTGTTCTCAAGCCGCCGATCGATGCGATTGCCGAGTTCAAGATTCTCAGCCACAACGCGAATGCGGAGTTCGGACGGAACACCGGGTCTAACACCAATATCGTCACGCGATCAGGGTCCAACACTTTTCATGGGGCCGCATGGGAGTTTTTTCGCAACGACGCGATGGATTCGTCCGATTACTTCACCCAAAGCGTGCAGCCTTTAAAGCAAGACCAATTCGGCGCCACCTTCGGAGGACCGATTGTCCCGGACAAGACTTTCTTCTTCGGGTATTACGAAGGCTTCCGAAACCGGCAGGGGGAGACCGTGCCTGCAACCGTGCCTTCCGCGGCGGAAAGACAAGGCAACTTCGCGCAGCTGTGCACCTCGATCCCCGGGGACGCATTTGTGGGCGGCATTTGTACCAACACCACAACGAACGCGCCCGACTTCAACGGGCAGCTGCTCAACTTCGCCATGGGCCCGGCGCCGGTTCCAATCCCGAACAACCAGCTACCATCCATCGATCCTACTGCGACGAATGTTCTACCGCTTTTCCCTTTGCCAAACGTGGGAGAAAACGGCTTCATCGCCACGCAGACCCTGAGCGAGAATAACGATCAATTCGGCGTGCGCGTGGATCATTATCTCTCCCGTGCTGACACTCTTAATTTCCGTTATATGTACAGCAGTGGCCCCACGACGGATCCGCTTTCGCCGGTGGGAGCGAATGTGCCCGGCTTTCCCGTGGGCGAGTATGACCGAGCGCAGAATTTCGTCACTCAAGAGACTCACATCTTCTCGCGAAGCACCATCGGCGTCGCGCGCTTTTCGTATCTCCGCAATACGTTCCTGCTGGATGAACACCTGAATCACGAGTCGCCCTCGGACCTGGGTTTTCAGTACACTCCCACGTTGCCTTCAGCCGCTGGACCTCCCTTTATTCAGGTGGGGGGATACGCTTCGGTTGGCGACCCCATCACGGGACCCCGCAACACGTTTCAAAATACATTTGACCTCTCCGGCTCTCTGAGCTGGATCGACGGTCGCCACGACCTGGAATTTGGCGGAGGCTACCGGCGGGATCAGATCAATGCCTTGCAGGGCATCGCCAGCAATGGCTTCTTTGTCTTCTCCACTTTTCCCTACAGCGACGGATTTGCCAGCTTCCTGTCGGGCAATCCGGTGGTGTTTCTGCAGGGCGGAGGCAACTTTGCGCGCGAAATCCGCGACCGTGCTCTAGATGCTTATGCCCAAGATACCTACAAGGTTAACTCTCGCCTGACGTTGAACATGGGACTTCGCTACGAACTGCCTTTTCCCTCGACTGAACGGCACAATGAGGTCAACCTCTTTGTTCCCGGAGCGCAGTCTCGAGTGGTCCCCAACGCTCCAGCGGGGCTTCTCTATCCCGGCGATCCGGGTGTGCCAGCAGGCTTGATTCCAACGCAGAAAACAGCCTTCGCTCCGCGCTTCGGCGTTGCCTGGGACCCACTGGGTGACTCCAAAACGGTAGTTAGCGCAGCCTACGGGATTTTTTACGAGCCGTACTACACCGGCGAGGGCGGTCCGCTGCAGGATCCCGTCAGCTCTCCTCCTTATCTCAAGACGCAGCAAATCAGTTTTCCCGTCAACTCATTTGCCAATCCGTTTTATACGCCGAATCCTTTCAGCCAGGCTTTCCCCGAGCCGATGACGCTGCTAGTAGTTGCTCGCAACCTGCATCTGCCCTACGCGCAGGATTGGAATCTGAATATTCAACGGTCGTTCGGCCAGGATTGGCTCTTTCAGATCGGGTACGTCGGCACTACCGGTGTGAGGCTGCCGCGATTCATCGAGGGCAATCCTCCAGTCTTTGTCCCTGGCGTGGACACGACCAGCACTGGCTGTTCGGTGGCGAACCCGTGCCCGATTTCCACCGAAAACAACGTGAACCAGCGGCGCCTCTACTCTGGATGTACCTTAGCGAACCCGAACAATTGTATCTACAGCTCGGTCGGTGAGATCGCGAGCGTCGCAAATTCCAGCTATAACGCCTTGGAAACCAGCCTGCGAAAACGCTTCAGCCACGGACTGTCATTCCTTGCGTCCTACACCTGGTCGCATTCCATCGATGATGTTTCTTCGTTCAACATTACCGGCTCCGCTTCGCAACCCGTCGCCGGAGAAAATGATCTGGCGCAGGATCCGTTTGATCTCGCGGCCGAGCGCGGTCGGTCCATGTTCGATTCGCACCATCGTTTCGTATTGAGTTATCAGTGGATGCTGCCCTTCCTGCAGCACTCCAGCCGTTGGTACGGGCACGTTCTCGGCAACTGGCAGCTGAACGGAATCATGACTGCGATGAGTGGTGGGCCATTCACGGTATTCGACTCGAACGACGTTTCGCTGCAAGGGCAGGCACCGGAGATCACCGGATTTTCCGCGAACCGTCCCAATCTGATTGGAAACCCAAACTCTGGCCCGCGCACGCCTCAAGAATGGTTCAACGTAGGCGCTTTTCGGCAACTCCAGCCGGATCCTCTCGGGCGGTTTGAGGTCTTCGGGGACGAAGGCCGAAACGTAGTCCAGGGTCCGGGATACGTGAACTGGGACGCGTCGGCATTCAAGAACATTCGGCTGACGGAATCGAAAGAACTTCAATTCCGGGGTGAATTGTTTAATTTGCTGAACCATACCAATTTCCGCTTGCCGGTCAGCGACATTGAATCGCCGACTTTCGGGCAAATTCAATCGGACGTTGGTCCGCGCGTGATTCAGGTGGCGCTGAAATTTCTTTTCTGATGCTGAAACTAAATCCATTCGCTCGAAGGCTCGTGCTCACGGTTTTTGTTGGCCTGATGATCGGTTACGCCTGTTTCGGGGTTTATGTTTGGTGGGCGATGCACCAGCCTCCTGAGACCTTCGCTCGCGTCATGTCCAGGATGCCCGGCCCCGTTCCTTTCCTGATCTTTCCATTTGAAACTGCCTGGATCCACGCTCGCGCCGGAACGCTTCACGTCGGAGATCAAGCGCCGGACTTCTCGCTGCTCAAGTTGGACAAGAGTGAGCGAGTTCAACTCTCCGTGCTAAGTCAACAGCAACCCGTGGTTTTGGTATTCGGCAGCTACACCTGACCCCCGTTCCGGCGGGAGGTTCCTGCCCTCAACAAGCTTTACGAGCGGTATCGCGGGCGCGTCGCGTTCCTGGTTGTCTACATTACCGAAGCGCATCCCAGCGACGTGTGGCAGATGGAAAGCAATGTCAAAGACAAGGTGGTTTTTGCCAGCCCAAAGACGGAAGAAGAGAGGGCATTCGTCGCCGGGGCGTGCGTGCGGAAACTTGGGATCGAATTTCCGGCTGTGCTCGACGAGTTCGGCAATTCGACCGAACAAGCCTATACGGGCTGGCCAGACCGAATCTATTTGATCGACTCCCTAGGCCGCATTGCTTACAAAAGCAAACCTGGACCATTCGGATTTAAGCCTGATCAGTTGGAAATGGCACTTTCTCGGGCCTTACCGACCAGAGCCTCTCACTCCGAGTGATGGGCCGCAAGTCGTTCTCGCAGCAGCTCGCACATCGAGCGTCTGCTCATACAGCCAATTGCGAACAAAAAATACACAGATAGTAGTAGCCGAAAGGAAGGTGGTACGCCGGCCCGCGCTAATTGGCCGTGAAAGTAGTTCTTAGTACATGACGGATGATCTATCTGAAGAGTAGGTATTAGAGCAAGATTACACACTACAGATGCACCTACGTTGCAATTGCTGCAAAATCACCACTGCACTGATCGAGCATAAGCCCGCCTGCTACAATCCCGACGAGGGGGATTCAATGACGAACCTAGGTGGTGTAATGCAGGTGTTGAGGAAAGAGCATGATCGGCTGAGCAAGGAAATGAACGCGATTGGTGCAGCGCTATCAGCTTTCGGAGCGGCATACGGGAAAGGGACAGCGCCTCGGGGCAGGATGTCCGTCGCTGGAAGAGCCAGAATTGCGGCTGCCCAGAGAGCACGCTGGGCGAAACTGAGGGCAAAGGGCGAAAAAACAAATGTCGTCGCAATGCCGAAGAAACGAACGATGTCTGCCAGCGCTCGTAGGAGGATCGCCGCGGCACAACGCGCTCGGTGGGCAAAGGTGAAAGCTGCAAAGAAATCGGCTTAGAGATGGCGATTTTGCAATAGCCGCTGGCCTAGGCTGAGCAGCAAGAGCGTCGCCACGGCAAAGGAAGATGGCTTCATGAACTCTCCTCAGTTTCGATGCAGAGGCAAACATGCGGCTCATTTACGCGATGCCGCAGCCGGAGTCGTTTGCGTCACCTCAGCGACCTTCTCCGACGGAAGCAAATGCAGTAGCTCGACAAAGGCGGCATTGGTCCAGCCAAATCCAATTACGTTCGCCGCGTATCCCACTGCGACATTCGTCTCTGCCGACCGAGTTACGACGTTGTACTTCTCGCGAATCGTCTTGTCGTGTTCGAAGTTTTCGAGCACCATCGAAAGAAACTCGGTAGACACGCGGTCCGCCTCTTCATTGTGTCCGTAACGGCGCATCCCCTCTACGGCAAGCAACTGGATCGGGGCCCAGCCGAAGGGATAATCCCACTGGCCCTGAGATTCTTTTTCGCTCATCGCGATGCCGCCTGCTCGCTCAAATGAACCCAGATTCTTTACCACCGCGCGCGCTTGCGCATCGGTTGCGAGTCCAGCCCATAGCGGATAGAAGGTGGTTGCATAGCGATAAGTCGATCGCTGCTCTTTCTCGAGGTCGTAATCAAAGAAGAGTCCCCTCCCCTCATCCCACAAATATTTTCGTATGGATTGCCGGCGATTCTCCGCCAGCTTTTGCCATTCCGCGGCCTCCGCGGCCTTGCCCAACAGCCGGCTCATCTCTTCCAGATCGCGCTCAGTCTTGTAAAGAAGACTGTTTAAACATACGGGAGCGTAGTGATGAGTGGCCGCGCCGTAAGGACCGAAGCGGAACGAGATATCGAAACCCGACTCGCGCATCGATCGATCTCCCTTGTAGTAGTCGGGCTCCAGCTTGATCATGTGCTGCGGTTCGCACGATGTCTTCGGCTGCGTCGCTTCACAAACGAGCACCGAGTAAGCGGCTCCGGATGCCCCTCCGGTGGGAAGATCCGCATCCGCGGTTTCGTAGGAAGGAATTGTGGGGTGAAACAGAAAATATGCCGCTACCTTTCGATAAATCTGATCTTCGTCCTGCAAGGCTTCTGGAGCTGGCCCTTCGCCGAAATCATAATAGCGGGAAAGCCCCGTGGCTCCCGCCAGATGTGGCGCTCGCGTCCACATCGCGTAATCTCGTTTCACGTACGTGTAAGCCGTCTCCAACCAGGCTCGGTCATCTTGCCCCGCCGCTTTTTGCGCGCGATGAACCGCCATCACCATGGAACTGAGAAAAGGAGGTTGGGAGCGCGTCAAATAATAAGTGCGGTTGGCATTGAGCACCGCACCGTATTTCTCGATTTCGAAGAAAAAATTGTCGACCATGCCTCGCGCCAGCTCCAGGCGGCCATCGCGCAACAGGCCGAGAATAATAAAGTAACTGTCCCATCCATACATTTCGTTAAAGCGCCCTCCCGGAACAACATACTTATTCTTGAGATAGAGCAAGCCTGCGGGCTGAATCGACCCCACGTCCGTTGTTCCCGGTTGATGGATGACCTGAGGCAGATAGGCAACTTTGACCTGACAGTCGCGTTGCATCTGAGTGAGTTCCTGGGGAAATTCGAAACCAGCGGGAAGGTAGATCACGGGCGCTGCACTGAGTTTCGTGTCCGTAACGGCCCCACAGGAACTCGTTGAGCGGGTCAGCGAATCCCAACTATTATGGATGTAGGCGAGGATTTCATTCAAGCCTGCGTCGGCGGTTGCGTGCTGTGGCGAGGATTGCCCCCAGGTGGCCCCGCTGATAGTGAAGAGAAGGAGCACAGCACAACGATTTCGCATCTTTCGATTCTAAACAAAATGCCTTGCCATTGATTAGGAGAACTCGGTGATACGATTCGCTTATGCGCTGGAGGCAACCTTCCCCTGGGAGTTCCGCGATCCCTCTCGTATTTTTCTTCATCGCACTGTGCTCCGCCCAGACTTCAAAGCCTCCCACTCCAACTGGCAGGCCTTACTCCGCCAGCGACCTTCACCCCGGACCCGCATGGTTCATTGACGTAGCTCCGCAGGCCGGGCTCAAGATGGAAAACGTAAACGGCGGAGTAGACACCAAGAAGTACATCATCGAAACCACGGGCAGCGGCGTGGCAGTTATCGATTACGACAATGACGGTTGGCCCGACATATTTCTTGTCAACGGCACCACGTTGGACGAAGCGAAAGAGAAAAGCACGAAGCCAACCAGCCACCTGTTTCACAACAACCATGATGGAACTTTCACCGACGTCACCCGTGCCGCAGGGCTGGACTTTACAGGGTGGGGACAGGGGGTATGTGTCGGCGACTATGACAACGACGGCTTCGACGATCTTTATGTCACTTACTATGGCAAGAACCGTCTATATCACAACCAAGGCAACGGCACATTCAAGGAAGTTGCCGAGGAGGCGGGAGTCGCGGGCAACGGCAAGGCGTGGGGAACGGGTTGCGCGTTTGTCGACTATGATCGCGACGGCAAACTCGACTTGCTCGTCTCCAACTATGTTCTGTTCGATATCAAGACCGCGCCTAAGCCGGGACAGGGAATGATGTGTGTCTGGAAGGGGACGCCCGTGATGTGCGGACCGCGGGGTCTCGAATCCTCGCCCAACATTCTTTATCACAATCTGGGCGGCGGAAAGTTCGCGGACGTCAGCAAGTCCAGCGGGATCGAAAAGACCGACGGGCATTACTGTTTCAGTGTGTCCACCCTGGATTATGATGACGACGGCTGGCCCGACATCTTTGTGGCCTGCGACAGCACACCGAGCATTCTCTACCACAACGAAAAAAACGGAACCTTTACCGATGTCGCCGCCGAAACGGGCGTGGCCTTTAATGAAGATGGGCGCGAGCAAGCCGGCATGGGCTCCACCGTCGCTGATTATGACAACGACGGCCATCCTGACATCTTTAAGACGAACTTCTCCGACGATTCCTCTTCTCTCTATCACAACAGCGGCGATGGAACATTTACCCCGACGATCTTCGATGCGGGCCTCGGATTGAATACGCAATACCTCGGGTGGGGAACCATGTTTATCGATATCGACAACGATGGCCGCCCGGACATTCTCTTAGTTAATGGCCATGTTTATCCGGAGGTCGATTCCGCCCATCTTGGGTCCAATTACCGGGAACCCAGGCTTCTGTATTGGAATGCCGGGGACGGAAAGTTCAAAGACATTAGCCAGCAATGTGGTCCCGGTTGCACCGAACCAGCCACCAGCCGCGGCTTGGCGATCGCTGATCTATGGAATGATGGCCGAATGTCTGCGGTTGTAAATAACATGAGCAGCCAGCCCATGCTGCTGGTAAACCAGGCCCGCAATGACAATCATTGGCTAGGCGTTATCACCAGGGGCACGCAGTCGAATCACGACGGCATCGGCGCCAAGGTTACGGTCTTCGCCGGAAATCGCAAATTTGTACAAGAGGTGCGAAGCGGCTCCAGCTACATCTCGAACAATGACCTTCGACTCCACTTCGGACTGGGAAACAGCCAGGCCGTTGATCGCATCCAAGTTCGATGGCCCAATGGCAAGATCGAAATGTTTCCGGGGACAGGTGCCGATTGCTTCGTTACCTTGTTTGAAGGGCGAGGATTGAAGGCCGAGGCGAGACCCTGAGGCGGTTCATGAAACAATCGGCTGCTTCCACGCATCTCTTCCGCTGCCGCTGCGCGATCCAGTTCGTGATCAACTGGAGCAGAGCCTTGGCCTATACTTCCTCGACCACCTTCGAGAGAGCTCCATCTTTGCAGGTAAGAGTTTTGGCTGCCTGTTCCAGCAGGCTCTGAACAGAATCGCTCCGCTTGGGATCAAGGAAATTTCGCAGCGCCCGGTTCTTACTGGGAGGGAAGGCTTAGAACATAGTCTACACTTCGCCATAAGTGGGGAGATATTTCTCTCGACACCGCGGTCTGTAAGCAATGCGATCATTGCACACCGACCCATTCGGTTTGCAATTTTGGCGATTGGTTCAACGTCTGCATGACCACACAATACTGTTCTGTCTTCTCGCGCAATGCGCGCAATTGCTCAGTCGTCGCCTGAGGAGCGACAATTTCAAATCGGGTATGAATGCGCTGAAAGCCGACCGGTACTTCCTTCGAGATACCGAGCGTGCCCCGAAGGTCCAAATCTCCTTCGACCGTTACCTCAATCCGTTCAATCGGTATTCCCATGGCCGCGGCCACCATCTGGCAGGTGATTTGCGCGCAGGCCGACAGAGCTCCAAGTAGCATATCGCCTGAACAAGCTGCCGTGCCGGCGCCTCCTACACCAGTGTGCGCTTGGGCCTGATACATAGCGCGTCCGATGGCGACCGAGCATGCAATAGGGGTCTCAGTTTGGCCACCTCTCGCCTTGAGCGTGATTCGAGAACTGTCGGGATCGTTGCGATATTGTTCCTTCAGCGGTTTTTGAATCGACTTAAGATCCATGTTGGCCTCCAAAACTGATCCTGGGTAATCTTAGAGAGCTCCTGTAGCCCAGCGATTTGCCCTCTTGTACCAAATCTGCCCACTTGCTAGCATGCGTTTTACGGAGGTTAGCACATGCCCAAGTTCGTGATCGAGAGAGAAATACCTGGAGCCGGAAATCTATCCGATGCTGAACTACAGGAGGTTTCTCGAAAGTCCGTGGCTGTTCTCAAGGGAATAGGTCCTGAGATTCAGTGGTTGCAGAGCTATGTCACGGGCGACAAGGTCTATTGTGTCTACCTTGCTCCCGACGAGGCAATGATCCGAGAACACGCAAAACGGGTAGGCTTGCCGGCAAATCGTATCTCCGCCGTGCGACGGCTGATTGACCCTACCACGGCGGAGTAAACCTGAATCATTAACCCACCTTCTCTCGTCTCGTTTACGTGCGCGTTCAATGTGCTCAGTCCTGGGACTTGCAACCTTACGGCTGACCAGAGGTGTTCCTGAGGACGTCCTCAATGGCCTTTTCGACCGGCATTACCCACCCCTCTAACCATACTGTTCGTCCTATCGTGGTAGTCAGAGCCCGTCGCGCCGGGTCCAGACCTCTTTCAAGTTTCACCTGTTCTGCAGGTGTGAGCGGAGCGCCAATGCTCTGGCGCAGTGCCGCCGACGCGCCTGCAAGCCGTAACGACCGATCCGGTTCGGATTGCGCCGCTGCACAGCACGCGAAGGATTCCAGCAGACGCGCGACCCCTCGCTTGTGTTCGAGCGATTGGAAGACTCTTATGCTCTCCCGGTAGAGCGAATCTGCCGTGCGATAGTCACCTTGCTCCCGAGCGAGGTTTCCCAAATCGGCAAGTGAGCCGGCAATTCCCCATCGGTCGTTGAGCTCTCGAAAAGTCGCCAAACTCTGTTCATACAGCGATCGCGCCGCTTCAGAATCGCCCTGGTCACGGGCCACATCTCCTTGGTTGTTGAGCGCCCAGGCGGCACCTGTTCTGTCCCCCAGTTCCCGAAAGATCGATAGACATTCCTCGTAGAGCGAGCGCGCGTGTGTGTAGTTCTCCTCCAGCTTGACGACATTCGCGAGGTTGCTAAGTGCGCGAGCAACTGCTAGCGCATCGTGCAGTTCTCTCCATTCCGACAGACTCTCTTCGAAGAGCGCGCGCGAAGCCGCCAGACCGCCACGGCCGCGTGCAGTGACTGCCAAGGCATTGAGCGACACCGCGATGCTTCGCTTGTCCTCTAACTGCCGCCCGATCTCCAAGCTCTCCTTGAGAAGTACGTCGGCAGCAGCGTAGTCTCCCTGCTCCTCCGCCAGGACTCCCGCGGCAAAAAGCGCGCGTAAGCGCGCATTGGTTGGTGCCGCCGCCGCTCGCAGTTTCAGGAGTTTTCCGAGTTGGTCTCGGCCCTCCGCCAGATACTCTCGCATCTCCCAGAAGCGGAAAAGTGCTGCACCCAGGCGTAAACCCCATTCTGCATCGCCGGTCTCTGTAAGCCACTCCAGGGCTGTGCGAAAGTTGTCATGTTCCAACTCGAACCGGTCTAGCCACTCAGTCTGGTTGGCGGCGGTATTCTCGGCAGCCCCCTCTTCCGCCAGCACCATGCAGTAGGCGGCATGGGCTCGCCTTGTTTGCATTTCTTCTCCGCTCTCCGACATTTTTCCCAGCCCATACTCGCGGATCGTTTCCAGCATCACAAAGCGCGGCTCCCCGTCCGCTTGCTCGATCTGCCGTACCAGGCTCTTGTCCACCATCGACGCCATCCCATCGAGCACATCCAATTCCAGATCTTGTTTGGTGTCGCACACCGATTCCACTGCTTCCAAAGTGCACCCACTTACGAAAACAGAAAGCCTTCTGAATAGCTTCTGCTCAGGCGCATTCAGCAGGTCATAGCTCCAATCAATTGCTTGCCGAATGGTCTGTTGTCGGGCAGGCAGGTCCCTTGCGCCACCAGTCAACAACTGCAGGCGACTCGCCAGCCGCGTCCTCATGGCCGACGGCGAAAGAAGCTTGGTGCGGGCAGCTGCAAGCTCGATGGCGAGCGGCAGCCCATCCAGACGCGAGCAGATTTCCACCACAGCAGCCGCGTTCCCTTCGTTGAGTCTGAAATCCGGCTTGACGGCTGCGGCGCGTTTTACGAACAGGGATATCGCCGAATACTGCAACAACACTTCGAGGGGAGGCAAGGATTTGGCAGCCGGCAGTGCGAGCGGTGGCACGGGGAACTCGTGTTCGTCGTATACGTGCAGCGCAGCGCGGCTGGTCACCAGAAGCTTCAGATGGGGCGCCATCGCCATCAGTTCGGCCAGCATCGGTGCCGCCGCAACCATATGCTCGAAGTTGTCAATCAGCAGAAGCATTTGTGCGCTCAGAGAATTCTGCAAGTATTCCTTCAATGTCTCAAGCTGCGTCTGACCTCCTGTTTCCCGAACACCCAGCGTCTGCGCGATTACGATGGCGATCGAACTCGGATCGCTAACCCCCGCGAGTGGCACAAAATAAACGCCTGACGGGAAGTGCTTCACCACGTCCCGTGCCACCTCGAGCGCGAGACGCGATTTGCCGATTCCGCCGGGTCCGGTCACGGTTACGAGGCGCACATCTCGTCGTAGCAACAGTTCTTTGGCAGCGGCCAGCTCCTCATCGCGTCCAACGAATGCGCTCCCCGGGATCGGCAGATTGCTCGGACGAGTCTCCGGGTGCCGCTGTTGAAGATCCAGGAGGCGGTCTCGTATGGCCACGAGGTCGCGCGCCAGGTCGCCGGTTGAGAAGTAGCGTTTCTCCGGCTCTTTGGCTAGACAGCGTTCAACCACCCAACAGAGTGGAGGGGGAGTCTCGGGATTCAGCGAGCCCATCGGTTCGGGCTGTTCCCGGAGAATAGCTACCAGTGTCTCCGCTGCAGTGCTTCTCCGAAAGGCGCGCTTTCCTGTCACGATCTCGTAGAGCACCAAGCCGAACGAGAACTGGTCTGACCGGAAATCCGACCCCCGGCCGTCGGCCTGCTCAGGGGACATGTATCCCACTGTTCCTAGGACCAGGCCCGATGGAGTCAGGGACGTGGTGCACAAGTCCGATGGCGCTCCTTTGGGCGATGCGAGCTTCGCTAAGCCAAAGTCGAGGATCTTGACGAATCCCTCGTGAGAGACCATCAGATTCTCGGGCTTTAAGTCTCTGTGCGTGATGCCCGCTTCATGAGCCTTAGCCAGGCCCTCAGCAACCTGCACCGCAATTTCAATTGCCTTTCGAATTGGCAGCAAGCTTGAGAGGAGTAGCTCCCGCAGCGTCTTCCCCTCTACGAGCTCCATCGCGATGTAGGGACTGGTACCGTCCCGTCCGAGTTCGTAGATGGTAACGATATTCGGGTGGTTGAGGGCAGAAGCCGAGCGTGCTTCCTGCTCGAAGCGGTGCAACCGATCATTATCGGTGAAAGCGGGGCGCAGAATCTTGATCGCAACATTACGATCGAGGTGCGTATCGCGCGCCCGATACACTTCGCCCATCCCGCCGGCGCCCAGCTGCTCAACGATCTTATACTTCCCAATCTTCGTGCCGGCAGAAAGAGTGCGCGGCGGGGTCAGTTGCAGAATATCCGGCGCGGCTGCACCCAAGAACTGGCTTCCGGCCTCCTCGTGCGAATTGATCAACGACTCCACTTCGCAGCGCAGATCAGCATCCCCCCGACACGATGAGTCAAGATAGGCTTGCCGTCTCTCGGGCTCCAGCCGCAGCGCTTGCTCCAGGATTTCCTTGGTCCGCTCCCAGCGTTCTAAACTCATGTACTGGATCTCCGGGAAATCTCCCGATGCAGCCAGGCACGGGCCGCGGTCCAATCGCGCTGCACGGTCGCGGTTCCAATCCCCATTACCTCAGAGGTTTCCTCCAACGAAAGGCCGGCGAAGAAACGCAACTCAACTACATGACTCTGCCGCGGATCGATTTCAGCCAGGCTATTCAGCGCATCATTCAGCGCAACGACATCGACGTCTTTGCGCTGGGGCAGGGTCTCCACATCGCCGAGTGTGAGCATGCAGACGCCGCTTCCTCGTTTTGAGGCACGATGGCGGCGAGCGTAATCCACGAGGATCTGGCGCATGAGTTGGGCCGCAATTGCGAAAAAATGCGTGCGGCCCTCCCACTGCGGGAAATCCTGCCCGACCAGTCGCAAATAAGCCTCATGCACGAGCGCTGAACTCTGCAGAGTGTGCTCGGCCCTCTCATTCCTCAAATGTCGGTGAGCCAGACGGCGTAATTCGTCATAAACCAAAGGCAGGAGCGCGTCCAAGGCCTCGCGGTTGCCATCCCGCCAGCGCTGCAAAAGCTGCGTGATCTGACTCGGAGGCCGATGCGCCACAGATTCGCCTCGCCTGGGAAGCACTTGGGTGAGTAGCCTATCCCTTCCCATTTCGCCTGTCAAACGCTGAGAACGGGGGGGCTGTCTCGTTATTAAGACTTGTTTCTCCGCTCCGGTGATCAAATCCGCCAATGTTTTTCGCCGTTACATATAGGGGGTTGATGAACCCTCACAACCAGAATCAAGTAATTTCCTCGCGAGAAACATTTAAGGAGAGTCACAACATGAAAAAGATACCGTTCGTCGCTTCAATGTCCGCGCTGCTTGTTGTTTTTCTGACACTTACGTCTTTGGCGTCGGCTCAGCACGAAATGCAGCCAGCGGCACAGGGAGACCAGAGTAAGCTCGTTGCGATTGTTCGAAAAGCCACGACGCAGTACGCGGATGTCAACAACGCCGTTGCAGCTGGATACGCCCCGTTCCTCGGCTGCGTTACCGGCCAAGACCATGGCGCGATGGGCGTGCACTACGTGAATGGCACACTCCTCAGCGCAGGCGAGATCGATGCTTCACACCCTCAGGCACTAATCTACGAGCCGTCGAAGGAGGGCAAGATGCAGCTGGTCGGCGTTGAGTTCATCGTGTTTGCTGAACCCTGGCTGACCAACAACAACAACACTCCACCGGTGTTGGAGGGGCAAGTTTTCCAATACGTCGATAGCCCCAATCGGTTCAATATACCCGCCTTTTTTGAGCTTCACGTCTGGGCTTGGCGGGACAACCCCCAGGGGGCATTTGTGGACTGGAACAACCATGTGACTTGCGCAAACGAGTAAATTGCCAGCGGTTGTTTGCTCACGATTTGCTATCTCCCAACCACGGAGCAACGTTGTCCATGCATCGTAAAGTGCGCGAGAACTGAAGGAAGCGAAATTCTGTCGGGAGCGAGATCTCGCACGGTAAAGCTGACTGATGGGATGGCGGCGAAGCATCTGAATGAATGGCCGGTGGCCTTCGCCGGCCGTCCCCGGCAGCCTCGCGAGGAAGCAACTGGCTGCCTATTCCTTCCCATTTCAGCGAGCAAACGAGAAAGGAGCGGCTCGACGATCCATCCAGAATCGCGGGATCCGTTGACTAGCAGATGCCGCCTCCGTAAGATGAAGCGGCCCGCAAGCCGACGCATTGTGATCGACCAGACCATCTCGCACTACCGCATCATCGAGAAGCTCGGTGGTGGCGGTATGGGCGTAGTTTACAAGGCCGAGGACACTCGCCTGCACCGTTTCGTCGCTCTGAAGTTCCTGCCTGACGAAGTGGCTCACGACCCACAGACGCTTGCCCGCTTCCGACGCGAGGCACAGGCCGCCTCCGCCCTCAATCATCCCAACATCTGCACCGTCTACGACATCGGCGAGCAAGGTGCGCAAGCATTCATCGCGATGGAGTTTCTGGATGGTCAAACCCTGAAGCACAAGGTCGAGAACCGTCCGCTCAAGATAGACGAGTTGTTGGAGCTTAGCATTCAAATTGCCGACGCACTTGACGCTGCCCACAGCCGCGGTATTGTGCATCGTGACATCAAGCCGGCCAATATCTTCATCACCAGCCGGGGACAGGCGAAGATTCTCGACTTCGGACTTGCCAAGCTTAACGCGAGCCGAAATCTTACCGCTTCAATGACCGGCTCAACAATCGCCGATGTCAGGGACGAACAACTCACCAGTCCGGGCAGTACCGTGGGCACAGTTGCCTATATGTCCCCCGAGCAGGCTCGTGGAGAAGAACTCGACACCCGCACGGATCTATTTTCGTTCGGCGCGGTAATGTACGAGATGTGTACTGGCACAGTGGCCTTCGGCGGCAGTACTTCCGCCGTCATCTTCGATGCCATCCTCAACCGCGTCCCCACGCCGCCGCCACAGCTCAATCCCATCTTGCCACCCGATCTCAACCGAATCATTGGACGGGCGCTGGAAAAGGATCGCGAGCTGCGATATCAGACGGCTTCTGAAATACGCGCCGAATTGCGGCGCTTGAAACGCGACTTGGATTCAAACCGGAATGCGTCGGCGCAGAGTTCGGTCTCAGCGAAGGAAGCCGCAGTGGCCGTGGCGCCTGCAACCGCGTCGGCCAGAAAGGCACATTCCATCCGATCCATGGGATTGATCGCCTGCGCGGCCCTCGTTCTGGGCACAGGTGCGGGCTGGTTTCTCCGCGCCGCCTGGATGCCGATGTCGCAGCCCCTCTACCATCAGCTCACCTTTCGCAGAGGCACCATTCGGTCCGCGCATTTTACGCCTAACGGACAGTCGGTCGTTTACGGGGCTTCCTGGGAGGGATCTCCGATTGATCTATTCATTACCAGCCCTGAAAGTCCGCAGTCGAGGTCGCTTAATCTCGCTGGAGCTGCGCTCTTGGCGATCTCCTCTTCCGGCGAAATTGCGGTATCGATGGACAGTCGCCCATCCGGAGTTTATGCCCAGGTGGGCACCCTGGCCCGAGTGCCACTCAACGGTGGATCTCCACGCTCTGTACTGGAAAACGTCCAGTGGGCAGATTGGTCACCGGATGGCAATAACCTGGCGATCGTCCGGGATGTGAATGGTCGAAACCGACTGGAATTCCCCATCGGGAAAGTGCTGTACGAAACCTCAGGCTGGATCAGCCATCCACGGGTCTCCAGAAAAGGCGACTTCGTGGCATTCCTGGACCATCCTCTTCCGGGCGATGATGGAGGTTCTCTCCGCGTAGTAGACCTGAGCGGAAACGTTAAGACTCTGGCTACAGACCTCCAAACCATACAAGGGCTAGCGTGGTCTGCTGACGGTCGCGAAGTATGGTTCACGGCGGACCGGCTCGGGCTGAAACGCGCTATCTACGGTGCCACGTTAGGCGGGCATGATCGGCTCATTGCACGCGTTCCTGACACTCTGTCGCTACAGGATATTTGGCAGGATGGGCGCGTACTTCTTTCCCGAGACACCTGGCGGCGGGAACTAATTGGTCTCGCCTCTGCTGAGAGCAAGGAACGTGATCTCTCGTGGTTCGACTACTCGTACCCGTCAGATATCTCGTCCGATGGGAAGGAGTTGCTCTTCACCGAGGCGGGTGAAGGCGGAGGTCCGAACTACTCGGTTTATCAGCGAAAGATCGGAGACACCTCGGCCGTCCGCCTGGGGGACGGCCTTGCCATCGCCGTTTCGCCCGATGGTAAATGGGTGATTGCCAGTCCGCCCACGCCGCCCGCCCAACTCGTTCTTCTTCCGACCGGGCCCGGCGAGGCCAAGCCTCTCACTCACGACTCCATCAATCACAGCCGGGCAAGATGGCTTCCCGATGGCCGGCGCTTCCTTTTCTCCGGCAAGGAGCCAGGTCACGCTGCCCGTATTTACCTCCAGGATTCTTCCGAGGCAAAGCCGGTGCCGATCTCGCCCGAGGGAATCGATCCTCTCGTTCTGGTCCTTTCTCCGGACGGTCAGCAGGTGGTTGGCGTTGGGCCGGATGAAAAGGCGTATTTCTACCCGGTCGCAGGCGGAGAGCCTAAGGCCGTTCCCGGCATTGAGATGGGAGAGCAACCGATTCAATGGAGTGACGACGCAAAGGCAATCTATTTTTACAAACCGGGAGATCTGCCCGCCAAAGTCTATCGGCTGGATTTGTCGACGGGACACAAGACTTTGTGGAAGGAACTCATGCCTTCCGACTCAGCAGGCGTGAGCCGCATTGGTCCTATCCTGATCACGCCGGACGGTAAGTCGTGCTTATATGGCTATCACCGTATTCTGTCAGACCTCTATCTCGTCGAAGGACTAAAATAAAGGTCATCTTTTCTTAGCCTCCCCACTTAGCAAACGGCGCGGAACCACCCTGGAACATACTTGGCACTTCTCTTTTGTCCGGCATGGTCTTCTATTGTCTAGCTGGAAGTTCCGATCTGCTTCGCGCGATCAGTCTTGTAGACAGACACCCGACAAGGGCGCGCTTGCTTCTGTGGGGATTCGACTCCACAGCGATCGCGTCATTCGGGGCTAGCCTCTAGCAGCAGATGTTTGTCGAACCGAGCAGAAAGTGTGGCCTTCGGGCCGTGCACTCTTCCAAAATCTTGATTGTTCACGTAATCGACAATGCGATAAGTGCGGTCTTGCAGACCGCGAAGTTCAATCCGTCCACTCCAATGGCGGGCGAAGAACGCATAGTAGAGTTCCTGATCTTTGCGGATAACATGAGCTTCAGGAAGATCGAACCCTATGTCGTAGAGATTTCCAAGATACTCGCCTCGCGATAGCATTTTGTCGTTGTAAATATGCAGCCACTTCTCGAAGACCTTTTGCCGCTGCGGGGTGAGATCTGACTTGCCGTGTTTACTGACGAGACTCGGGAGCACGAACTGCGTACCGACAACTCCTCCTACTCCAACGGTCGAGGCGAAATCAATTGCTTCGTCGCTCAACTCGACGTGGTCACCAAAATAAGGAACGTTATCCCCCATAAGCGCCTTCAATGTCTTGCCCTTGGAGCGAATCTGAAACGAACTTTCCGGATCGGACGCCACCGACATATTGAAATGCGGCATGGTGAAAAAGGAATAAGCCGTTCCACAGGGACAAAATTCGACCAAGGCGTCAGGTTTGACGCTGCGAGCGGTTTCATAAATTTCACGAAAGAAATCGGGCAAGGCCTCAACCGAGTCTTCCGGGCGGCTGTGGTGATGCGCGGGATTGTAACAAGGTGGAACGGCATTCATGTGCTGGCCATCAAGCTTGAGGCCGTCGAATCCCCACTCTCCCAGGATCTTGCGAACCAACGCTTTGTGATATTCCACGACCCCTCGGTCGGATGGACATAAATAAAAAGAATTCCACCATGAGATCTTCCGCTTCGATCCGTCGCGATTCAGCAGAACGTAATCAGGATGGTCTTTTAGCAATCTTGAATCCGGGACGGCGCTTAACGGCGACCACCACAGTTGCGCTTTGAAACCTTCGGCATGAATTCGATCCACCAGGGCTTTCATGTCGGCGTCGCCGTTGGGAAATTTCTTGGGGTCGAGCGCCCAATCGCCGTAGTTATTCTGCCAGCCATCGTCCAAGGTGACCCAGGAGAAGCCCATTTTCTTTACGGTTGGAAGCGTGTCGTAGACCTGCTTGAGTTGCACCGATCGGCCGTAACCCCAAGCGCACCAGATCGGGCCAAAGGCGCTGTCGGGCGCCGAAGCCATTTGAAATCCCTGCCGCACCATGAGGCGGCGGTATTCCGTGAGCGTGCGGAAGTAGTCCCCTCGATGCACGGAGACAAAGGTGTGAAGGGTATGGAAACTCTCTCGTGGTTCCAGAGTCCGCTCCCGCGTAGAGCGGACAGCAACGCGAACGTGGCGTGCGTCGGGCATGGACACGGGAAGCGATATCAGGCGGGGGCCGGGCTCCACGTGGCCTACTGCGAGGCCGACGTCTTTGCGCCATACATCGACAATCGGAGTCCCTCCCCCGTAGTCGCTGGCATTCATACCGAGGTAATTTTCCTGTTTGAATCCGACGCGCAACGGAAGCACCCAATTCGGACGCTTCTCATAGGAACCACTCTGGTAGGACCAGAATGCGGGACCGCTTGCTGCCGGCTTGGCGGAAAGTGAGTACTGATGATTGGCCCAGCTCCGGATCGTGAGAGAAGCAGTTCCTTCGTTTGCATAGACGACGTCGAAGATCGCAATGGAGGGGAAATCCTTGTATATCGTGACCGAAATTTCCTTGCGCAAATCGCCTGACTTGCCGGCGAGCGATAGACGTTCGCCCGCGCCAAATGCATCCGCAACATGCTCCCGACGGCTCGTGATCAGGGCAAAATCGCTCCAGGTGCGGCTCGTGGTGACAGTCTCCGACTGGGAGAACGAGTTCAGAACTTGCGGGCTTCGACCGGTCAGCGCGACGACACGGCTGCGCAGGTTATGGTCGAATTCAATTCGCAAGACTGAGCTTTGGATCTCAAGATTCGTTGCGACTTCGAGTGCGCCGGGAGGGGTGGATTGTTGAGCCGAATTGTTTTGCCGCGAATTCCAGGCGGGCAACACAAGACCAAGCAAAACACAGCAAGTTTTCGCGAAGAATCGCCCGCGCCTCATTCTCAAGTAGGACCGTCGGTCTTTCTCTGGTCGGGATCTCGTGCCCCGATCAGGTTGGTTTTTCATGCCGCCACCTGTAGGTTGGATGATCTTTACACGAACGGAAGAAGTTGTGATGTGTTACGAACAGTTTGTTTTACTTTCTATTCTTCGACGTTGTCAAGGTGATTGCGAAGGTGATTCGCAGCCGGAAGCCTGGAATGAACTCGGCCCGGTCTGCTTGCCAGCGTCGAGTTCCGACGTTGTCATGGTGCCATTGGATTTGCGCTTGACAGGGAGCGGAAACGAACGTAAAAAGTGTGGATGAAAGGAAACGTTATTAAACGCAAGCATACGAAATGTAGTCTGGTCGTTGACGGAAGGCGATCTTTAATAAGTCCATTTATTCCGGCAACAGGATAGTCCGGATTCGGATTAAGGTTCGAGTTGTGAGGGTATCGATTTACTGACTGACAGAGGTTCAGCCATGACAACCGTGCGGTGCGGCGTGGGGCGGAGCGGATGGCGCGTCCTTATTATTTTCCTGCTCATGAATATTATCCTGCTCGCGGCCGCGATGGCTGCAGGACAGACACGCCTCGGCGTACCCTCCTATCAGGACCCCGGATCGCCGCAATGGACGAAGTGGGCGGCGCCGGGGGCATCGGCGATCGGCGTAATGATCGTCAACCTCGACAACGGGGACGATGAAACCTACTATCCGAGTGTAGACCGCGCAATCCGCGCAACCCGCAGGCGGGGTATTTCTGTCCTCGGATATACATACACAGGTTACGGCGCCCGGGATCCGAAAATCATACGGCGGAAGATCGATGCGGTGTACCGCAACTATCTGGTCGATGGCATCTTCTTCGACGAAGCGCCCACCGATTGCAACTCCAGCAATCCGTTTTTTCCCACCGAGTTTTTGTACTACGAGGCACTCACAAACTACGTGCGCGAGAAGGCGGGCGCGCGGATCACCGTGCTGAATCCGGGAACCTACAGTCCGAGCGATTGCTGGATGGGGATCACGAACATCCTGATGAACTGGGAGGATCAGGGTCTGGCGAACTATCGCGACAACTACGTGGACTTTGCCTGGGTGCACAAGTATCCGCCCGACCGGTTCTGGCACATCGTCTATGGCATGAGCTGGGACGATCTTCAGACCGCGTTGGAACTCGCCAAGCTGCGCAATGCCGGTTGGGTTTACCTGACGCAAGAAACAGGGAACCCGTATGCCAGCCCCCCGCAATACTGGCCCGCGGAAAATGCGGCGGTGCGACTGCAGGCCGTGCAGGCTCCGTTCGCCAGCGCTTGGCCGGACTCCTTCGATTCGCAGGGCGCAAGTGAGCGCGGCCGCACCTCGATCCGTTGGGACGGTGCCGGCGCGACGAACTGGCAGATATTTCTCGACACCGATCAGAATTCGAAAACCGGGTACAACGGCGGTGGCATTAGTGTAGGCGCGGAATACATGTTCGAAACCGAGAGCGGTAAGGCTCATCTGTGGCACTATGCGGGTACGGGCACAGATTGGAACTGGACCGAGGTCGCAGCAAACGCCGCCTTCGACGTTATCGATCCCGGCGTTCAGGCCGCGAGCTTCGATACGGCAGGTCTCGGCGGCACAAAGGCCTTGAACTTTCAGATTCGGGCTTTGAACGCTACTGGCAGTCCGACCTACGACAGCTACGTCTTGCCGCTTAGCCTGAACAATACGGGGCTGGTGTTCGATATCACAAACCATCTGCCGTGAGCGGAATGCCCCCTTTAAAGCGCGTCGAGTTTGGGCTTGCGGCGGTGCACTCGTTTCCCTGAGAGCATCCCTGCTGTAGCACCGCCCCTTGCCTAATGTAGTCGATACGGGTCGAAAGTATTCGTTACTATTCGCAAATCCGCAATGTAAGCTGGATCAACTTTGCGCGGAGCCTTGGGGAGAAGCCGGATTGAGCCCTGTGATTCAGAAGTGCGGCCGCAACGCAAGCGCCAGCTTGCAGGATTTATTGATCCACAACCGTCTGTCTGGAAAAGGCGGTGTCTATGCCGTTTGTTCCGCTCATCCATGGGTGATTGACGCAGCCATACAGCAGGCCATGGAAAATGGCTCTTTTCTGCATATAGAGTCCACTTCCAGTCAAGTCAATCAGCTGGGTGGTTACAGTGGACAGACTCCGAGTCAGTTCGCCGATTTTGTCCACGCAGCAGCGCGCCGTATGGAACTTCCCCACGATCAGATACTGCTGGGCGGAGACCATCTCGGGCCATTTCCGTGGAGGACCGAAGCATCAAACAGCGCTTTGAACAAGGCTTGCGAGATAGCCCGCGCTTGTGTGCTCGCCGGTTATCGGAAACTTCATCTTGATGCGAGCATGGCATGTGCCGACGACGCGAAGGTACTTTCTGAGCAGACTGTTGCGCGGCGTGCCGTTGTACTTTGCGAAGCCGCTGAAGAGGCTGTGAAATGCTTGCCACCCGGCACCGACCTCCCTCTGTACGTTATCGGAACTGAAGTTCCCGTCCCAGGAGGCGAATCGGCCATGGGCGCACCTCCTGCTTTGACCACGGTGGAGAGTCTTCGTCAGACCCTGCAGGTCTTTCGAGAGGCCTTTGACGAGCGAGGCCTGTCAGCGGCCTGGCAAAGAGTGATCGCGGTGGTGGTGCAGCCCGGGGTGGAGTTCGGGGACAACCTCGTATTTGCATACGACAGAGCAAAGGCTCGTTCCCTCTCGGCAGGATTACCGTCCAGCCCTTCGCTGGTATACGAGGCGCACTCAACCGACTATCAGTCTCCCGGCGCTCTGGCTCAAATGGTCGAAGATCACTTCGCCATCCTGAAAGTGGGCCCATGGTTGACCTTCGCATTCCGGGAGGCTGTGTTCGCCCTGAGCGCAATCGAACAGGAACTGCTTACCGGGGAAAAAAGCCAAAGGTTATCTCAGGTGCGAGAAGCGCTTGATGAGGCAATGCTGCGCAAGCCAATTTACTGGCGCTCCTACTATCAGGGGGATGAGCGCCAACTGCGCATCGCTCGCGCCTACAGCTATAGCGATCGGTGCCGATATTACTGGCATGAGAAATCGGTCCAAACAGAGATCGAACGCCTAATCGAGAACCTCACGGCGCGGGCGCTCCCGCTAACCCTGATCAGTCAATACCTGCCTCTGGAATATGCGGCAATCCGGGCGGAGAAAATCGAGAATGAGCCGGGGGCGATCATTCGTTACCACATTCAGTTCGTGCTCCGTTCGTATGCGACAGCATGTGGAATGGTTTGAGAGTGAGTTCCATGACTGCGGCAGACATTTGATAGCAGTTTCAGCAGCGTGTCGCGGAGGCACGGCTGAGGTGGTCCGCAGTGGATGGTGGAGGCAAAGATGCGAAAGCTGGACGTATGTGTGGTTGGTGAAATCAATCTCGACCTGATCCTGTATGGTCTGCCCAAAGAACTGGTACTGGACCGCGAGTTGTTGGCCAGCGGTCTGGCGCTCACTCTAGGCAGTTCGTCCGCAATTTTTGCCCATAACCTGGCAATGCTTGGCAGCAAGGTCGGGTTCATCTCGAAAACCGGCGGAGACCCGCTGGGGAAGATGGCGCTGGAAAGGTTAACGGCAGCTGGGGTTGACGTAAGCCGGGTGCAGCAATCCCCGGGTCGGACACCCACAGGGCTTACCGTTGCTTTGCCTTATCAGCAGCATCGCTACATCCTTACCTTTCCCGGCACCATGTTTGAGATGCGTTACTCAGACATCGACATCGATTACGTTCTTTCCGCGCGGCACCTGCACCTCTCGTCGTATTTTCTGCACCGTGCCCTGCGCCCGCGAATCGGCGACTTATTCCGCCGGGCAAAGGCTGCGGGACTGTCCACATCTCTAGACACCAATGACGACCCTGAGAACAAGTGGGAAGGAGATCTGCTGGAGGTTCTCAAGCACGTTGACATTTTTTTCCCGAATGATCGTGAAGCGAAGAAAATCGCGCACACGGACGACCTCGCGCAAGCGCTTAACATGCTGGCTCGATACGCCAAGGTGGTGGTTGTGAAGCGGGGTACGGCGGCTGCCATCTGCCGGACAGGGGAGGAACAGTGGAGCATGGCGCCTCCCATCGGGAAATTTGTGGACGACGTGGGCGCTGGCGACAGTTTCGACGCGGGCTTCATCCACCAACATTTGCGGGGCACAAAACTTGATGATTGCCTGGCGTTCGCCAACCTGACCGGAGCCTACTCCACCACCAAGGAAGGCGGCACTGAAGCGTTTCGCGATAGCAACGCGCTTTCCGCTTTTATGCGTCAGCAGTGGAACACCCTGGGGCGGGGTGCGCTGCCCTTCAAAGCGTAGCCGGGCATCTCCCTCGCTCGGTGGACGAATATTCCGGTTGACAAATGACGCAAAACGTAAGTAAAAGTAATAATTCGTAAAATTACGCAATACATTCGCAATTCGCAGTAAGAGTCCAGCGCTTTCTGGAATGCACCTTAGGGAGGCTTGCCATGACCGTTTCTTCTCGCACCCGACCAACTCTTGTGACGCTTTTCCTTGCGGTAGTTATTGGCTTCGCTGCGCCGTTATGGGCGCAAAAAGATGCCGGTACCATCGTAGGACTGGTGCGCGACTCCAGCGGTGCGGTGGTCGAGGGCGCCAAGGTCACGGTAGAGGACGTGGATCGCGGCGTTCAAATGACTCTCTCCACCAACGGTGAGGGAGAGTACGTCGCGAGTCCTCTCCATATTGGACGCTATAAGATCTCGGTGGAGAAGACCGGGTTCAAAAAGGCGGTATCAGAGGTTGTGGAGTTGGATGTGCAGGGGCGCATCGCTATCAACGTGTCGCTGCAGATCGGGCAGATATCCGAACAGATGGTCGTCACGGGAGCGGCTCCGCTGCTGGAGACCGAGACTTCGGAATTGGGACAGGTTGTGGACCGGAAGCGCGTGAGCAACCTGCCTCTGAACGGGCGGAACTTCGCTCAGTTGGCGCTGCTCAGCACGGGCACGGCGCCCAGCGAACCGGGCGCGCGCGATGAAGGTGGATACGGTTTCAGCTCCAATGGAGCACGATCGCTACAGAACAATTTTTTACTGGATGGCGTGGACAACAATTCGAACCTGCCCGATCTGCTCAATGAAACGAACTTCGTAATTCAGCCTCCGGTAGAAGCCCTGCAAGAATTCAAGGTCCAGACCAACGCTTACAGCGCGGAATTTGGGCGCGGCAATGGAGCAATCGTGAACGCGGTCATCAAGTCGGGGACCAACCAGCTTCACGGCTCGGCGTGGGAGTTTCTTCGCAATAACATTCTGGATGGGCGGAACTATTTTGATCCGCTAGGACCGGTTCCCCCGTACAAGCAGAACCAGTTTGGCGCGACATTTGGCGGTCCAGTATTGCTACCCCACTTCTACGACGGCCGGGGACGCACGTTCTTCTTCGTGGACTATGAAGGATACCGCGTGCGCCAAGCGGAAACTCAGGTTGCGTTTGTGCCGCCAACGGCGTGGCGGACGGGGGATTTTTCAAGCCTGATCGACTACACCACGGTGACTGGCACGGATTGCAACCATCAACCAACCTATGCGGGCGAAATTTTCGATGCCAAGCTTGCGCAGGCAAGTTGCGGGGTGCCGTTTCAATATGATGGAACGGGGAAACCTGTGAACATTATCCCTGCTACACCGGTCGTGCCAGGCGGCGGTTCGCTGGATCCTTTAGCGTTGCGGCTGGCAGCGTTGTATCCGGCGGCGGGGCCAATCAACTCGAGCGGCAACAACTTCGTCGCCAATCCAGTACACCAGGAGACGCGCAACAACTTTGACGTTCGCGTGGACCAAAAATTCAATGAGAATGACAACACATTTTTCCGGTTCAGCTTCGAAAACCAGCCCAGCTTTATTCCTGGAACCTTCGGTGGGCTGGCCGATGGCGGCGGATTTTTCAGCGGGCAGGAGGATTTCGCCTACCGCAGCTTTGCCACGAGTTGGACGCACATTTTCAAGCCGACGTTGATCAACGAATTCCGACTGGGCTACAACCGGGTGAATGCCCATCGCCTGGAATTAAATGCGAACACCAATGTATCGGCCGAGCCCAACATCGATTTCCCTGGCGTTCCTTTTTCGCCGGGCATTGGCGGCCTGCCACAACTGATATTTAGTGACGTCGCCACCCTGGGCAGTCCCACGTTCCTGCCTTCGATCGAGCTCCAGAATTCCTACACTCTTTCCGAGAATCTGACTTGGGTAAACGGGCGCCACACCTGGAAATATGGCACCGAGATCCGGCGAGAAGAGTTCACAATTTTCCAACCTGCCGCAGCGCGCGGGACGCTCAACTTCAGCCCCACCCTGACCGATAATCCCGCAGACATCGGTAGCGGCGGAGGCGGGTTTGCCTCCTTCATGGCAGGGCTTACCAGCGGCGGCAGCATCAACAACCTGCACAACGTCGACTATTTCCGGAATACTTATGCGCTTTACGCGCAGGATGATTGGAAGGTTACGCCGACGGTAATATTGAATCTGGGTTTACGCTACGAACTGTTTGGGACCGTGGCGGATCGCCACAACGACGAGGGAACCTTTGACCTTAGCGATCCCACTACTCCCACGATCTTCGTGCCGAAGGGACAAACGGCACAACTCACGCCCTACATCGCGCAGTACGTCAAGATCAGCGCCACGGGCAGCCGTGGTCTGATCAACTCGGACCTGAATAATTTTGCGCCTCGCGTCGGCCTGGCGTGGCAGTTTGCCCCGAAGACTGTGTTGCGAATGGGCTATGGAATTTTCTATGGTGGGCAGGAGAATGGACCGTATTCGAATCCTAGTCCGGGATTCAATCCTCCGTTCTTCACGAACGAATCGTTCATTTCACCTTGCGGCGCGCCGACGGCCAACGCCGCGGCTGGGGATTGCCGCGTAACTCAGATTCCGGCTCTGGCTGGCGGCTTCCCCACGAACTCGCTGGTCAATCCCAACACCCCGATCTTTTTCTCGGTCGATAAGAACCTGCGCACGCCGTACATGCAGCAGTGGCACTTGAGCGTTGAACGTGAACTTCCCGCCGACAGCGTGTTCACGCTGACCTATGCAGGTTCCAAAGGCACGAAGTTGTACACGTTCTTCAACGGCAACCAGGCAGCGCCCGACCCGAATCCGAACGACGCAACCGCGCCGCGCCGGCCGGTGTTTGCGAACTTGATCGGAGCCACCGGGAACTGTTCCCTGGCTACACCGCAGGACTGCTCGCCGGTATTCGATACCGGGATCGATTGGTTCCGCTCGACTGGATCCTCCGATTACAACTCACTGCAGGCAAGTTTGGAAAAGCGCTTCGCGAAAGGCCTGCAGTTCCAGGCATCCTACACTTACGCGCATTCGCTGGATATCGCCTCCAACGCGAACCTTGGTCCTACGCAGAACAACAGCGACTTCCGCTACTTCCGCGATCCGCAGGCCGAATACGGCAATTCTGATTTCGACGTGCGCAACCGCTTGGTATTGAATTCGATTTACGAACTGCCCATCGGCCACGGCAAACACTTCTTGGGGGATGCCACCGGGTTTATGAACCAGGTAGTCGGAGGCTGGCAGATTGCGAATATTCTCTCGATCTCCAGTGGCAACTGGTATACCGTGCTGGACGCGGACGGCAACTTCGCCAATGCTGACGGGGGCGCCGGGGGCGTTTCCCAGCGTCCTGACCTGGTCGGCGACCCAACCACGGCGGGCACTGTGCCGGGCAACCCTACCTGTGTTGCTCCCGCGAAGATCCACACGCCGACCGCGTGGTTTAACACCTGCGCGTTTGCCGACCCACCTTTGGGATCATTCGGCGACGTCGGCCGCAATACCGTCGAGGCACCGGGATACAAAGAATGGGACTTCTCAGTATTCAAGTTCTTCCACACCTCGGAAAGGACGGATCTGGAATTTCGTGCGGAGTTTTTCAATCTCCCGAACCATACCAATTTCCTGTTCGCGCAGAGCGGACCGCAAAATGGAAACAACGCAACCATTCTCGGGACGCCACAGTTCGGCGATTTGACGGCCGCACGGCCGCCGCGTCAGATACAGTTTGCCCTGAAGTTCTCTTTCTAGACGGAGCGCCGTTGGCGCTTCTGACGAGCAAGCATCGCCGGACGAGGCTACATCACGTCCGTAAGCAAACTTATCTTCGAAGCAAAGAGCTTTGAAGATGGAGTTAACTCATGAGCGACGCACGATGTCTGGTCCGAAAGCTAACAATTGCACAGCGTTCGATCGAAACCGCGCGAACGGTGCTTGCAGTTTTGCAGCGCAGCCTGATGGGAGCGACGCTCGCTGCCATTACGCTGGGCGCGATGCCGTGCTCCGCCCAGCAGTTGACCAATAGGGCTCTCTCCGTGACGGTCAATCATCAAGATGGGTCCTATCAATTTGGACCCATTGGTAGTCAATCTGTGCTGCAGGCAAGTACAGGCGCGCTGATCAATCACCAGTGGCTGCATTCCAGCGACTACCCATCGCATTCGGTTTCGGAGTCGCCATTCAGCGATGCGCTTGGTTCCGGCCAACAGTTGACGGTCACATGCAGCGGACTGCGCGGCAGCCCCGACCTTATCTATATCGTGCAGCTTTACACCGAGAACCCCTACGGCACCCTTCAAGTGCGGATCAGGAATACAACGAGCAAAGCGACGTCAGTGCAGGCAATCCGCAATGTTGAGGCTATGGGCGACTCGGTCATTAACTTAGGCGGGCATCCATCAGATGAGCGAATCCTTTCCGACAGCTTCAGCGAAGATTGGCCCAACTTGGTCATCTACGATCTCGGGGACGCTCCAGGGGGCATGCATCGCGGTGTGGGAAGCCAGCTTATCTATAACCGAAAGACGAAGCAGAGCTTATTTCTTGGCGCACTCACGTCGGATCGGTTCTTGACTCTCTTGCAACTCAAGACAGCGGGCAAGGGCGCCGAAGCTCAGATCGCATCTTACACAGTCGACTCTACCGGGACCACGGAGATTCAGAAGGATTTTAATCTGTCCAATTCTCCTGAGAGCGACCGGATCGAACTGAGTCTTCCACTGAATCCTGGCGAAGAGCTGAGCTCGGAACGATTGCTGTTCGCGGCTGGGCCGGACTACTTCGGGCAACTGCTCGCCTATGGTTCCGCAATTCGACGTCTGCATCGCCCACACGTTTCGAGTGAGATCCCAATCGGATGGTGGAGTTGGACCGCTTACTATGCCGCGATCGACGAGGGCGAGACGCTGGCGAATGCCGATTGGTTGTCGCAGCATTTGAAATCGCTGGGTTACAAGTATTTCCAGATCGATGAAGGCTATCAGTACGCGCGCGGAGAGTACATCACCGCCAACGCGACGCAATTCCCGGACGGCATGCGGTTTGTCGCGCATCGCATTTTGGGAGATGGCCTGACAGTTGGCCTCTGGACCGCACCGTTCGAGGTCACTAATCGTGCGTGGGTTTACGAACATCACAAGGATTGGTTAGTCCACGATGCCAAAGGGGAACCGATTCCATTAGGGGACGTGTGGGGGCAACATACTGATACGCTGTACGCGCTTGATACGACACATCCTGGAGCGCAGGAATACTTGCGCGAGACCTACAAGACATTGGTCCGGGAGTGGGGAGTTCGCTTCATCAAACTGGACTTCATGGATACGACGGCAATTGAGGGTTACCACTACCGCCCAAGTACCACCGCGCTCGAAGCCCAGCGTATTGGCTTGCAGGTAATCCGCGACACCGTCGGCGACGATGTGATCCTGGACAAAGACGGAAGCCCGATGCTCAATCCGGTTGGGATAGTGGACACAGGCCGCGTCTCCGCGGACACGGGGCACACCTTTCTGAGGTCGAAGACTGCAGCCCCCGGCATCGCGGCCCGCTTCTACATGAACGGCAACTTCTTCATCAATGACCCGGACGCTTTCAATGTTACCGATACATATCTAGTGGAGCGCTCGAACGAGCGTTCCTCACATTCGCTGGCGACGGCGCAGACTTCGATCGCACTCTCCGCAGTCGCCGGTGGCATGTACGAAATCGGCGATGACCTGCTGGTGCTCCAGAGCGAAAAGGATCGACTAGCCTTGGTGGAAAACCGGGACTTGCTCAGCATGGCCAACGCCGGGCGAGCCTCTACTCCGGTAGATCTGATGACCTATGAACCGGAGGATGGACAACCCAGTATTTTCTTGCTCCGGCAAAGCCCTCGCCAAAGCATCTTGACCGTTTTCAACTGGACCGACAGGCCACGCTCGCGCTCGTTGAGCCTCAGAGATCTCGGGCTCCCAGTGAGCTCCACGATGGTGGCGACTGGGGTCATGGATTCAAGCTCCGCGTTTGCGGTCGAAGGTGGCTCGGTCCGGCTTGAGAATCAGCCGCCACAATCGGCGATGGTTATCAAGCTGGTGGATACAGCTGTGCCCAAGTCCGCTCCATCTGTAACGGCCCGAGTCCCGACTCAGTCGAAGGCTGGGGAGACGATAGCCTTCTCGGCTGAGGCAGCCCCCGACGGCGTACCGGCGCTCGGCTATCAGTGGGACTTCGGTGATGGGACAATCTCGGAAGGGACCAACGTTTCTCATTGCTATACAAGGGCGGCTGACTTCACGGTTCGGCTCACCGTAGACGGGCCGGATGACGCGCGCTATGAACAGAGCTTTTCCATCCGAGTAAGCGGCGAGCTGAAGCCGACTCCCGAGCTCCGCGCGAACCGGCGTTTTGAGCAGCCCTCTGACAAATGATGCACGCCGAGATCACGTCCACGGCAATACTGCAGCGCCAGGTTCATTTCGCGATGAAGTTGCAGTTCTAGCATTTCGATTCTTAAGAACTCGCAGTCGAAGCCAATTTGCCGGCTACGCGGCGAATTTGTAACGGAGCGGAAGGAGGAGGGAATTTCGATGCAGCGCAGGGACTTTCTCAAAAGCAGTGTTGCGTTGGCCGTAGCTGCTGAACTCGGAACCGGCAAAGCGCAAGCATTCGTTCCCGCTCACAACTGGGCGAAGTACGATTTCGGCTCTGGCCCTCCGGTTACCGATCGGCTGAATCAGGGTCCCTTCTCACAGTACCCACCGGATGCCGTTATTCCTACCGACGATGTGGTAATGACGACCACTCCATCGGAAGAGGTCGTGCCCAACTACGGCAAGGGGCTGATTACCTATATCACCGCTGATATGGGTACGGAAGAAATCAAATCGGACAACGTATCGCAAGCGATTGAGGATCTCGTTCGATTCCCCCTGGGACAGCAGCTGTACATACGGCCGACCTGGCGGGAAGTTCAGCCGCGGCCCGGACGCCTCGACATGGCCGATTACCTCAAACTTGTTTTCGATTTAGCCAAGAAGAACAACAAGCGCATCGGCCTGCGCATTCAAATGAGCGCTCCCGACTACACTCACGAGCCCGCGCTGCCAGATTTCGTTCTCGAAAAAGTACCGAAAGTTGACTTGGTCCTCACTGATAGTGATAAAGAAAGCCAGGCCGCGGCCCAAAGATACCTGAAGAATCCGCACGCGCGCTATCAACCACGGTTCGACGACCCTTTTTTTCAGCAGGCATTCAAAGAGTTGGTTGGCCTGCTGGCAGCGGAATTCGACGGAAATCCCGCCGTCGAATTCATCGATACCTTCATGTATGGATTCTGGGGCGAAGGTCACACTTGGCCTTTCGCCAATAATCCCTTCCCCGACTACCAGACTGCCGAGCGGACATGGATCAACATGCTGGAGGTGCAGTTAGAGCACTTCAGGAAAACTCCATTGCTGACCAACACCCAACCCGACTACAGCCGAGTTGGAAACTCAGAAGTTCTGGATCGCGCGGTTCGCAGCAATAACTGGATCCGCAGCGACACCATCTTCATCGAGAACGAACAGATTGAAGCCCTGAGTAATCGGCCGCCTTGGATCGGAGCACTGCTCGAACAGGCGCTACCTGGCAAACCCCCTGATGCGCGCGCCGTGCAGGAAGGAATATCGCCGGCCGACAACATCATCGCTCACGTGATCGATGTAGGGGCGAATTACTGGTCGCTTTGGAACTTCCACCAAATCAACGTCAAGAATTTGATGAGCTACTACCAGGCATCGCCAGCCTGGTTTGACCGAATCAATCGCCGAATCGGCTATTGTGTGAGGCCGTCCATGATCTGGAGCTATGAAGATAGCGGCTATTTGGGACTGATTGTCGGCTTCGCCAACGATGGTATTTCGGGTGTTCCGGGCGTGTTGCGCGTGACCGTGGAGAGCGAGGACGGAAAGCCACTTAAAAGCGGTTGCTTGGATGCCGGATATCCTCTGCCGGGAAAGATCCGGCAGGCGCAGTTTGTGCTGCCGCGAGGGACAAAATGGCAGGGATTAAGGCTCAGAGCGGAGATCGAGGTAAAAAATATGCGCTATCCAGTGCGCTGGGCTTGTCACCAGAAACTAAATGAGGACGGTTCACTCACTCTGCGTCCCAACCTCCGTCCGGAGGTTTAAGCATAACGGCTGATCTAGCCGGCAGATTAGACGATTCAATCTTGAAGCAGGCGAGAGCAGCCGGGCACTCGGGAATCTTATCCATTGCCACGCCCAGTCAGAGGGTTGGCCGCATAATTGAAAACTCAGTGCGAGACAAAGCGGACGGGAACCACGGTAGCGTTGGCCTCAGGATTGTAATAATCGTAGAGGAGAGATGACGCTGTCATCGCGTCCATACCGTAACGCAGACGGAACTGGAATTCAAAACGGGATCCGCTGGCCTCGGGCCAGAGATAGAAAATGATGCGGTCGGGTTGAACTTCATAACCTTGGATCGAGCCCGTTTCTCTTGCAGTCTCCAGCGATTCCCGATCTACCTCGGAACCGGGGGGCAATCCGATTTCGGCGAGCATCATCCCATAGCCGCGAAACCCTATGCGCTCGGCTTCTACGTGGCATTTCACCTGCTCGTCAGGCCTCGGATCGGTGTGGTCGTATCCCACCTTGAGGCGGAGTGCGCGGGTATCGCCGGAGATAAAGCTTTCGCCGGCAGTCGAACCAGAGTCCTTCCAGGGAATGTAGTGCGAGGTGATGACCAGCGCATTCATTGCCGATGAGTTCGCGCCGCGAACAACCTGGACAGTGTTACGGCCGGGGTGTAGGTATTGTGCAAGTTCCAGCGTCGCCGGGCCAACGATGGCGCTCGCTTCCCGCAGCTGCATGGTGGAAACGCGGTGCCCATTCACGACGATGTCTGCTCCCGAGGGACCTGCCGTCTCATCGCCTGAAGGCATGGCGGCAATCATCGCCTCGATCACATTCTCCGTGGCTTGCGTGGAATACCAGACCGAATAACGATCTCGATGACCGAGCAGGTACTGGAGCCCGCGACTGATTTGCTGGGCTGTTTCCCCAGCAGGATTCTTGTCTTGCAGGTTGGCAAGGGCCTGCACCACGAGGGCGGTTGTCTCAAGGCGGCCAGCGTTTCCCCAGCCATAGAAAGGCGAGGTGTTCGCTTCCAAATTCCAATAAGTAGCAGCGCCCTCCCGATGCGCCAGGCTGCTCAGCAGAGATCGAGCACGAGAAACATATTCGCTCTCGTTTGATGCAGAAGCGGCGATGGCGTAATTTCCCACCAGGTACGGGTCCTTCCACGAATCGATTTGGTCTTCGAGATAGTTCATTCCCAGCTTGAATGCGGCTTCTGCAGCCTGCTGGCTCTTGATCTCTGGCTGATCCTTGGCGCCGGCTTTGATTGTGCTTTTCGCCCCAACCGCGGGAGCCAGAGTGCGTGCCATGTATGCCGTGAGGTTCAAGTCTTCAACATCTTTCTCCTGTCCCCAGCGATGCGACAGCCAAGCTCCGGTCTTGCTTTGACGGCCAACGATGTAGGCTACCGCTTGGTTAATCACATTGCGATCGACATCGATAAACTCACTCGCGCCTTCCAGGAATCGCAGGACGTAAGCCGTGAGCGCCAGATCCGAGAGCTTAGTCTGCCAATATGGAAACCCGCCGTCGGATCGCTGAAGATCCACGAGTTGAGAATATGCATCCTGGACGGCCTTCCTGGCGATTGCCGCCAGTTGTGCGTGAGGATTGGAAGGATCGTTACTGCGATTTGCCTTCGCCAGAACTCTCAGTCCCATCAGGCTCACATATGCCACTGAGGTGATCTGCTCAGCACAACCTGCGGGACGCTGCCCGATCCCGTGGATGGCATCGAGAACGTGTGCAATCAAATTGGGGTAGATGCGCAACTCAGCGTCAATCGAGCCGGGGATAGCGTCTTCCGGAACTTCGATCTCCAGAGAATTGACTGGCCCCGCCAACACTTGCGCTACGCTGGAGGAAATCTCCTGACCGTCAGGATGAACCAGCACTTCGCGTTCGACCGCGTCTCCGGTTTCAGAGTTGTGTGCGGTCACTCGCTGCTTTCCCTTTCGTACGCTGTGATCTGCGCGAAAGGAGAAGATCGTGCTGGCGTCGCCGTTGGCCGCCACAGTCACGGTTTGTCGGGGGGCCGATAGCACCAAAAACCATGACTCCGCCTTTAACTCTGTTTCCAGCGATTGGGACTTCGCGGAGTAATTACGGATGACCACGGGCAAATGGATGCGATCGCCTTCCGTGAGTATCTTTGGTGGGTCGTGTTCCAGGAACAACGGCTGGAATGTTCGCAGTTCCTTCTCCGCTACTCCGATCTGCCCCGCTTCGGTGGAAGCAATCACTGACATTTTCCAGGCCGTGATGTTATCTGCCATAGGGAAGCTGATAAGAGCGTGTCCTCGCTTATCTGTGATCACTTCCGGCAGCCAGAGCAGAGTTTCGGGGAAATATTGGCGCAGGCGAGGCGTAAACAGCGGCTTTTCAGGCGGCGCTCGGTTGGGCGGCGCCGTCCCGATGGCTTTCTGGGTGACGGATGCTGTTTCTGTTTGCAGCGATGACAATTGCGCTTCAACCATGATTGATTCTGAGCTGCCGCCGACGTCGAGCGTAGCGTCGACCTGGGTTGTTCCGGACGGCTGCACCGGAACCCTTAGCACCACCCGCGTTCGGAACCCGGTAGCAGCGAATTCAAGGCGATAGATTCCCGTGGGGATATTGGAGAACGTGTACCGGCCGCTGCTGTCGGTGTATTCGGTAAATTGCACGCCACTCTCTGCCTCGGCTGTCACCGTGGTTTTTGCAACGACCGCGCCGGACGGATCGGTGACCACGCCGCTGATTCCGCCATGCCCTCCGGTCCGGGGAGGCTCCTTGGCAGTGGGAATAATCCGGATGTCTTTGCTGCTTTGTTCGGCGATCACGCGGCTGAACTCGGCCACTTGAACCCCACCGTTGGAATCGTTGTCTGGGCCGTTGCTGACGACCTGGATATAGGCCAGCTGTTGCGTAACCGGCGTTACTTCGGTGGTCCGGCGCGGTGGCTCGCCATAGACCGAGATACTCTGGGTGTTGACACGGTCCCAATAACGGCTTCTCGTGCTGAACGTAAAGTGGTAGGGATGGCCCCACGGGTCGAGCAAGCGCTCAGAGATCAGCTTCGCAGCCTGCAGAACGGGTTTGAGTTCCTCGGCACTCTGGGGAAACTTTCCCGTTTGTGCAAAATGCTCGGCCAGTGCGCTCTGCAGGTCGCTGGTCTCTTGTTGGAAGTAGTGGATCGATGAGGTCCACTCATGAACGTCATCCGACGAAGGTTTCGCTTTAGTGTCGAACTCGCCGTCCGGACCCGCGCTTTCAATGCGGATCTCAAAGAACGCCCCGGCAATCTCAAAACGGTAAGAATAAGGATGTCCCCAGGGGTCGCGGAGCGCGTCCAGGTCGATCTTCTTCTTTTTCATCTCCTCGCGGAGCGTGGCGTAATCGCGAATGTATTTTCCGGTGGTCTCATAAAATGCACGCGAAGCATTGTCCATGGCAACGCCGGTTTGATGGAAGTACGGCCAGCCAAAACTCAAGGCCAGAAAATCATCTTTCGTATTGGGTTTCTTGTCGATGCCATTGCTGAAAAGAGACAGTACGTCGTATTGGCCAGATACAGAAAATACGGTCCGATAAGGAACGTTCCATGGATCGAGCACGCGGTCCAGATCAACGCCGCAATCATTGAGTTCAGATCGAAGTTCGCTCGCGTTCTTCGGATACGACATCCTTGTCTGATAGACCTCGTCGAGAGCACCCTTTAAGAGCTGCGTACTGTTCTTAAGTGCGCTGTCAAAGTAGGAAGCCGCATCGCGGCTGTAATCCGATGCGCCTCCAGCGAGCGACAAATCGCCTCGCCATGGGCGATATCCGGAGTTCAGGATTTCCTCAGCCACAAGATCAAGCCCTTCGGGAAAGGGTTTACTCGAATCAAGATTGAGTAAGTCGCGATAGGTGATGCCGCCGATGCTTAAATAGTAATAAGGTCCATAGTCGTAAACAGAGAAGCCATACTCGCGGCCGAACTCTTCATCGGTTCGCACCCGCTCAGCCACGGCTTTGTCAAAAACCAATACTCCCAAGGCACTCTCGACTACTCTTCCTTCCGGCGTCAGGATGTGCAGGTCCGCATTCGCGGTTTCTCCGGGGCGCAATGTAGTGCGCGCCATGCGCAATGCCACTTGCAGCTCCTGGCGGGCCGGGTAAATGATATTCGTGATTCCTGACAGGGCGCGATTCTGGTCACCGACGCCAGTCATCGCATAGGCAACAATGGTTAGCGCGCCGCGGAACTGCGGATCGTAGGGCACGTTCAGTTCTGCTCGCCCATGTTTCAACTGAACAACTTCCGAAACCGCCAGCCCGCTGTCCGCGAAGATGTCGACGATGATGTCCTTAACTCTTACGTTTGAAAGTATCCGGATCAGGATTGGATCGGATGGCCGGTAGAGAGCATGGTCCGTTTTTACCAGGACATAATCAAGATTGGATAAGATCGCGACTTGTTCACTGTAATGGCCAGGATTCCCCGCGGCATCAGCCCCTCGCAAGAGAATAAGCGCGTTGCTCTGGCGGTTCTGCTCGGAATTGTTATAGTTGCGGTACTCGGACCAGGAATGTGTCCAGGGATGCGAATACCATTCTTGATAGCCGCCACTCCCGATCGCGGTGAGCAAGTCTTTGGGTAAGGGCTGAAGCTCAACGCGGGCGACTCCATAGTGATTGGTGTGAAATTTACCTAACGGCACGCGGTCGGACACGCTGGGTTCTTCGCCGAATTGGCCGACACTATCGGACCGTGCGCCTTCGACCACGCCGTGAACCGAAGCTGGAGTTCCATCTGCGTAAGAACTGGTTACATAAAGCACAAAAGGAGCATCCGCAGTAATTGTTCCCGCCGTCGAGACGTATAGGTGAATGGGCTGCGCGCTCAGCCGCAACTTGAACCGGCGTTGTTCCGTGCGCTTTGTAGAAAGATCGGTAACATAGGCGGCCAGAGTGAGGTCTTCGAAACGCTGGTAGAAGGACTCCTTGAAATCGTGGAAATCTCCGGTTAGGTCCACATGCGCGGTGAACTTGCCGTCGGCATCGAGTTCTCCTTCCAGAGCCTGCGACTCGTCTGCCACCCACTCTCGTTTGTCGGAATCCCAGTGCCGGTTTTCCTGGCGAACTACCTTCACCTTGGCGCGCTGGACGGGCTTGCCAAAAAGGTAGTCGGCGCGAACTTCTACGCTGGCGTTCTGACCGGGAACGTAGTAAGGGCGGTCGGGAGAAACCTTCACCGTGTAAGTGGGCAGTTCATAGCGACTGATGCGGATCTTCGATTCGGACTCCTGGTTCGAGTACCGGTCACTCTGCACCTCGGCGGCGATGGAGACGTCACCTAGTTGCAACTTCTGCGGAATCTCCCAATCGGCCTTGGCCACGCCGAACCTCGACGTGTTGAATGTATCTTCAAATTGCATTTGTCCCTGGTCGTCGGTAAGCGTGACTTTGACGGGGACATTCGCGAGCGCATGGTTGTCGGGGCCGAACGCCAGCACGCGCATATGAACAGTTTGGCCCGGCTGATACAGCGGCTTGTCGGTGGTGAGCGTCACCCGGACAGCGTCGGGGAGCTTGATGTCGATCGATTCTTCTTCGCTGAAATCGCCGCGAGTCGCCGTGGCCACTACTTTTCCCTCAACATCGGAAGGGGCATTGGGGAGGTTGAAGTCTACGACGGCGTACCCGGAGCGGTCGGTGAGTTGCTTCTTCCGCGCCGTTGGTTTGTCGTCATCATCGTCCCCAACCTCGAGCTTGAAGTCGACCGGGACGCCAGCGATTGGCTCTCCCGTGGCTGGGTTGTCCACCCGCACACGTAACGGATACTTGGCTCCGAAACCAACCGTCTCGGCACCAGTTATTCGGAGTTCAAACGAATCGACCATCAGACCCCCCATCTGAAGTACACCTTGTACTGGCGCCGCGTCCGAGCCGTTGATGGAAGGAGTGAACGTGTATCGCAGGCGGTACCACCCCAACTCCGAGGGTGTCGTAGTCGGAAGGGCTTTCGCGTCCCACTGTAGCTTTTCTACAGTGGTGCCCGGCTCTTCTTGAAAAGTCCCCTTCATGGTCGAGTGAACCTTATCGTCAAAATTAACGAGTTCCAGAAGGAAGGTTCCTTCCATGTGCTGCCGCGAAAGATTAACTACAGGCAGCTCAAGTTCGGGCTTGGGAAGGAGGTGAAACCGGACGTTGTGTTCGTCAATTTTCAGCAGACTATCGGGTGGTTGCTGCGCGAGGACAAAAGGTATGAATAAAAAAAACAGAGTGGCCGAAGTACACCAGTGACGCATTGTACCCATGTGGCCTCCCTAAGATGAGGACATGCAAGAGATGCTACCAGTTCGAGCCACACTTTGAACGGCCATCGGGATCTCGCTCGTTACTTGAGGCGATCGCACTCAAAATCGCGATGATCGGGTTGACGGGTGAAATCGCGATGTTTCCCGAACGACAGTCGGTCCAGAGTCGACTGCGCTGCCTGAAACCTACCGGGCGTGGGAGAAGGACCTACTTTAATGAAGGTGTCTGCCCCCGAAGTCTGTGGGACAGGTACTCGATCGCGTGAATCCGTGAAGTCGGCACGGATTGTTGCCGGAAGAACGCGCGGTGGATTATGGCACGGACGTGACCGTCGGCGCACGCAGGGGCCATTTACCGATGGCTCCGATAAATCTAGGCTGTCCTCGAACAGTATCATGAACAAGAGAGGGCAGTTCAGGACTGTTCAAGCTAGCTTCCACTCGCGTCCCACGACTGAAACAGAGTCTGGGACGCTTTTTTCGTTCATGCAACGTCCCAGCGTAAGTTGAGTCACGGAACGCCTGTCGATCAGCTCCCAAGTGCCGCTCACAGTTTATCGACCCGGAGACAGCGAATCCAGTAATGATATATGGAGATCGAGATTGATTCCGCCGGTCCAACCACGATGTAGACAGGCTGGCGGAGGTCGGCTCTTCTGAGCCGATGGGTAAAATAGCGAAAGGTGATTGCGAAATGGATAGAAAAGAGTTTCGTGACATGGGCCATCAGGTCGTCGATCTCCTGGCGGACTACTTCGATCATATCGAGGAAAACCGGGTATTCCCTGACGTGGAACCAGGGGTGGTGAACCGGCTCTTTACGGAGCCACTGCCCCAGGAACCTAGTTCACCCGACAGCGTGCTCGGTGAACTGAAGGACAAGATGCTTCCTTATTGCACGAACGTCGGCCATCCCGGCTATATGGGACTGATCACGCCGTCGCCAAATTCCGTGGGAGTGATCGGAGACTTCATCTGTTCCGCCATCAATCAGAACGTTGGCGCATATTCAATTGGGCCGTCGGCGGTCGCGATGGAGCGAAGAGTAGTGCGCTGGCTCACCGACCTTTGCGGCTACGGCGAAAGCGCGGGCGGCAATCTGACCAGCGGCGGAATGATGGCGAATTTCATCGCACTAAAGCTCGGCCGGGATGCGGTGACGCGCGATCACGGCCAATACGAGGGGATACGCGAGCGCTGGGCGGTGTACGTATCGGAGGAGAGGCACGTTTCCATTGACAAAGCCGTGGACTGTGTAGGTCTGGGACGAAATGCACTGCGTCCGCTGCCGACAGATGCTGCGTTTCAGGTTCGGCTCGATGCACTTGAGGATGCGATCGCGAAGGACAAGAAAGATGGCGTCCGCCCGATGTGTGTAGTGGGCCTCTTTGGAACCACGAATACGGGCGCAGTCGATGATATGCGCGAATTGCGGCGCATCGCCGATCGCGAGGGAATGTGGCTGCATGCGGATGCGGCATATGGCGGCGGCATGCTGCTCTCTCACGAATGGCCGATGCGCGACCGTGGGCTCGAGCTCGCGGACTCGATCACCATCGATCCTCACAAGTGGTTCTATGCTCCGCTCGATGCCGGTGCCGTGCTGGTGAAAGATCAACGCCGGCTCACCGCATCATTCGGCATGAAACCATCGTATCTGACCGACGAGTCCGACCAGGAGAATGAACGTTATCAATATTACGTTCACGGATTCGAGCAGTCGCGGCGGTTTCGCAGTTTGAAAGTGTGGATGAGTTTCAAACGATATGGCGCCCGCGCGATCGGGGAGTGGATTGACAACAACGTGCGCCAGGCAAAACACCTTTGTGCCCTGACCGCCAAAGACCCTGACTTTGAGCCAGCCAGCGTCCCACCCATGTCGGCGATCTGCATCCGCTATAAAGGCGCAGAGCTTAATGAGGCAGAGTCGAAGAATCTGCATGCGGAAGTGGCGCAGCGAGTGGAGCAGAGCGGTCGCTTCTGGATTTCAACAACCGAACTCAAGGGAAAAGCTTGGTTCCGAATCAATCCTGTGAATTTCCGTACGCGCCAAGAGCACATGGAGAAGCTGTTCGCGCTGCTTCAGCAGGAGTGTCGTGCAATCTTGCGCGAAAAGCGATGACACGGCTAGATCGAGATCAGTTCTGCTTGTAATCGCAGTGTGCGGTTGCCGCCTGTCTACAACCCCGCCGTCAGCACTCGCGTGTCCGGTTCAACCTGACGGTGCGTATCCGTCTTCATGAAAATACGTTTCAGATGAGTGCGCGCGGTGTGATGACTGATGACGAGTTCCGCCGCAGCTTCCTCGATCGATTTTCCCTGCAAGAGATGTGCCGCCAGCCCGGCCTCTGCACGCGTCAAGCCGTAAAGTTTACAAAGGACCATCTCATCCACAGCCGGTCCCGCCTCTTGACCGCGCGTTGTCAGAAGGGCGGCGCGATTTTGTGAGTCGGGAGAACCGGGAATTCCGCCTTCGCTTGGAACGCTATAGGCGGGTTTGGTGGCAGCCCCGCTGGACGACTTTCTCGACGCCGATCGTGCTCCGATGACGTTGGAAAGGGGAATGAAAGTTTGTGCTTGCGCCGATGATGTTGTTGCTACGCCTAGCCCCACGTGGTTTCCTCCTTTGAAGCTTTTGACTGAAAACCAATTTGGGTGAAGACGGCTATTTGGGATATTTCAGCCGCCGGTTGGGAGACAGTTAGACTTTTGACTCTAGTCTTACGTCCTTCAGGCGATGACACAAGTAGCCCTACCCAGTAGGGATTGTTGCCAGCGTACTGTTCATTGGGGACACTGTCATCCCTCAAACAGGGTACGTATTTACAAGAGAGGAATCCGAACGAGAACAGCTGGCGCGCCCACGCTGCGTCGCTTCCCCGCATTACACCCGTTTGGACTACGTCTTTTTCGGCAATCCGAGATTCTCCTCACCCCTTTGTCGCAATCGCCGGAAACCGGTATAGAATGGCTGCCATTCTCCGCGGCCGAAATAAGGCTGCCTGTGGGAGTTCTACCGTTAGCAACCTCAAGGTGAAATCTTATGATCAAGAAAATTTGTGTCTTGTTGACAGTCGTAGCCGTCACTCTCGCCATAAGCTCACGCTATGCTGCCCGCGTGCTTGGGGCCTCGAGCAGCCATATCCTCATTACGGAACCGATCGACGAGACTCAGTTGGTAACACTGTTTGGTAACACTCGACCGGAAGCCAAAGCCGCGAATGATCACGGCCGTTTGCCCGATACCTTCCCGGTGGAGCACATGCTGCTGCAGTTGAAGCGCGCGCCGGAACTCGAGCGCGAGTTCGCGCAGCACATCGATTCGATCACGGACAAGTCGTCGCCCAACTTCCGCCAGTGGATGACCGCAGCGGAACAGGGAGAGAAATACGGCGTGGCCCAGCAGGACATCGATACTATCAAGAACTGGCTGGAGTCGCATGGTTTCACGGTCGGCTATGTATATCCCAACCACATGGTGCTGGACTTCTCCGGCAACGCTGGCGAAATCAGCCAGGCTTTTCACACCGAGATCCACGAACTCCAGGTGAAGGGCGAGCAGCACTTCGCCAACATGAGCGATCCAAAAATTCCGGCGGCCCTCGCGCACGCAGTGGTGGGTGTCGTTTCGATGAACAACTTCAAGCCTCGCGCGATGAACGAACGCCGCACGAACTACACCTTCGCCGGGTGCGGAGCCAACTGTTACGCTCTTGTGCCTGCCGACTTCCAGACGATCTACAACGTGAGTCCGGTATATACCGCGGGTTTTACCGGTAAAGGCGAGACCGTGGTGGTTGTGGAGGACACCAACTCCTTCGGCACCGACTGGGCGACCTACCAGAAGACGTTCGGCCTCACATCGTATGGAGGCACTCTGACCACAGTCCATCCTAACTCGGCGGGAAACTGCACCAATCCCGGCACCAACGGCGACGACATTGAAGCCGACCTGGATGTAGAAATGATAACGGCGATTGCGCCGGGCGCGAACGTGGAACTGGCCTCCTGTACCGATGGCGCCTCTTTCGCCACTTTCGGCACCCTGGTGGCCATTGAAAATCTGGTGAGCGCAGGCAGCCCTCCGCCGATCATCAGCATGAGCTATGGGGTCTGTGAGGTGATCAGCGGCGCCAGCACTAACGCAGCATTCAACTCGGCGTTTCAGTCCGCGGCTGCGGCGGGCGTCTCGGTGTTTGTTTCATCCGGGGATGACGGAGCCTCCTCTTGCGCGCGTGACTTTACGAACGGTGAGCTTTACGCGTACCCCGGGATTGGCATTACCGGATGGGGCGAGAGCGTATACAACGTATCGGTGGGCGGCACGGATTTCGAGGATTTGTACAACTCCCTGGAAGGCGGTCTCCCTCAGAGCACTTATTGGAACTCCGCCAACACCAAGACCTTCGGCTCCGCTAAGTCGTACGTCCCGGAAATTCCATGGAACGACTCTTGCGCGAGCTACCTGGCGTACACCGTAGAAGGCTTCACCGCCCCCTATGGCAGCACAGGCTTTTGCAATAGCAGCGCCGGAGCCGGTTTCCTGAGCACCGGTGCCGGGAGCGGCGGCCCCAGCGGCTGCGCCACGGGTGCGGGCAACGCCACCGGCGGGTATGTCGAGGACACTACTTGTAAAGGCTACGCCAAACCCTCGTGGCAATCGGGCATCTTCGGCAATCCGGCTGACGGCGTTCGCGATGTCCCGGACGTATCGCTGTTTGCCAGCAACGGCGTCTGGGGGCACTACATCATCATCTGCGCGTCGGACAGCAGTAGCGGAGGCGTGCCATGCACAGGCGCTCCCAGTACCTGGTTTGGCGTAGGTGGAACCTCGGCCTCTTCGCCCGTCATGGCCGCGATTCAAGCCCTGGTGGACCAGAAGTGGGGTATTCGGGCGGGAAATCCTAATCCCATTTACTACTCCATCGCCAAAACCGAATTCGGCAAGTCCGGCAACAGCGCCTGCTACTCGATCAATGAAACCGCAGGTAATAGTTGCGTGTTCAACGACATCACCCAGGGCGACAATGACATCAACTGCCGGTACAACGGAACCGCGTTTGAGGCCGATTGCTACCGACCTTCTGGAACCAACGGTGCCCTGGGCACTCAAGCCATTAGCAGCTTGACCTTGAAGTCCGCTGGATCCGGCTACACCAGCACTCCGACTTGCAAAATCAGCGGGCCCTCGAACAAGTCGAAGTATCTTTCACCCACCGGCACCACCATTTACGCCGGAGGTACTCAGGCAACCTGTACGGCGACCATCAACACAAGCACCCGCGTGGTTACCGCTGTGACTCTGACGAACAAAGGTCAAGGTTATACCGGAGTGCCGAGCTGCACCCTGTCGGGCGGAGGAGGGAAAGGCGGGAAATGCACGGCCATCATCACGCCCACGAAAGGCGCAGCAGCGTATCAGCCGTCATTCGGCGCCACTCCAGGGTGGGACATGGCCACCGGCCTCGGCAGCGTGAATGCGTATAACCTGGTAACCAACACAGCCTGGTAGTAAGAAAAAAGAGCGCGGACCTGATACTTTCAGGTCCGCGTTTTTTTCGAAAAGGTGCGTGTCCTCTGGGCTGTCGCTCGGACCACGCTATCGAGATCCAGTCGTTCCTGCCATTGGTTCGGCGAATGATTTCGTGAATAGTTCTTCGATTTCCTTCGACTCAACCTCCCCGGCCGTGGCTATTCCGGCTGAGTCACTTGGGCTCCATCCACTTTGGGCAACGAATTTGAGCTGTGGGCTTGCGCGTACCACGCCGCGCCGAACAAGACTACGAGCAGCAGGATTCCAAGCCCGCTCCGGATCGCATGGTTGACATGTGGCTCAGGCGCCTGGATTGGGGCGGGAGTAGGGTACGGAGCAAGGGCTGCGGCTGCGCCTCCGCCGACGGAAACTACGCCGAGTGTTTGGCCGCAGCTAAAGCAGAAACGCGAGTCATAGGGTAGATCAATACCGCACTTTGTACAGGTCATGTCCTATTTTGGGAACGATATGCGCTCGAAACAAGGTTACTCAGGTCACACGCGAAAATGCGGTCACTCCGGGCGGTTGGAAACTGGCTTGCTCTGTAGCGTCGACTGATTCCTCAGCGCTCTGACTTTGCAGGTTGCGCCAAAAGCAAGTCTACAGTCATCGGCGGGTGGTCCGAGACGCGATCTTCAACCGAATCGTTCAATTCGCGCATAGTCACCGGGAAGTGTGGAGCGAACTGGTAGCTCTGTTCCGTGCGCCGCGGATCGTTGATGAACGGCTTGACGAAGATCCAGTCCAACTTGAACCGGCCTACCAGCCCTCCGAAGTCGCGAGTGAACGAGTAGGTAGGAACGAAGCCTTTCCCTGCGCGTTGGTTACTGTCGGCAAGCGTACGGCTCTTAGGCGGCATGGTGCGATCCGGTTCGCCGCGAAAATCGAAGGCACGACCGTCGGCAAAACGGAAGTTCTCCATGGTCTTGAACAAGGGTTGCTCGCGATTGTCCCACAAAATCGGGAGATGAAAGGCCGTGGGATCGTTGTATCCATGAAAGTAACGGACCGGAACCAGCGTGTGCTGAAACATTCCCAGCGGGTGGAAGTGGGAAACGGCCTGGCCAACCCAGAATTTGTAGTCCGTGACTCGCGTCATGATTTCATTGCGGATCGATGTGGGAGTGTTGTCACGGCTGGTGGTGTTTAGATCGCCAGCGACGACTACTGGGTTTTTGTCTGATTGCAAATCCGCCAGCAGCGCCCGCATTTGACGTCGGCGGCATTCGGGCGGACATTTGTTTTCCAGGTGAGTCGCCACGATTGTGGCATGCCCGGTCGGCAAGTCGGGAATCGAGATCTCCGTGATCAACGCCATGCGGCCGCCCTGACGGAGTTCTCGCTCGACCCGTTCCCGGAAAATTTTGCGCGCAGACCAGCGCCTTCCCTGCTCGAGTTTCGAGATGGCAGCGTATTCCTTCGCGTACCAGTCGTAACACACTGGCAGACGAAGGATGCGAGCGTGGTCAATTGGATACCGGCTCAGGATCGCCGTACCATGCAGACCGTGGTATTGCTGGCGGTCCACTTGCAAATCCTTCTGCAGGCGTTGCTCCTGCTGCGCATCGGTCAAGTGCACTGGTTCCGTATCCAGATCGAAAAGCGGGTCGACTTCCACGAACTCCACTCCATAGGCGTAGTTCATGTGCAGAGCCTTGGCCAATTCCCGGGATATGTCCCGGTACTCGGTTCGCTTCATGCCCCAGTCCGCTTCATTCAGGATGAGAACATCAACTCCTTGCAGAGTGGCCAGCTGCGATTCGACGATTTCCTTCTGGCGAGGAGTGATGCCTGCCTTGGTCGTGCGCAAAAACTCGCTCGGGTCGCTGAGCGCAGAGCGAATCAGGTCGAAGTTCAGACCTCTCTCGATGTTCCAGAGGCCGACGCGAAGAACAAAGCCGAGACCCGTCACGTTCGGTCGGTGGGGCTGGAAGTTTGCCAAGCCGGCATCGCTTTGCACGAACGGCGTATTCAGCAATGCGCTGAGTCGCGCGCCCAGAACGCCTTCCGGCTTCGCCGTCGAAGCAAGCGAGACCAGTTCGTCGAACGAGAGCAAGTCCGGATTCTGGGATTGTTGCGCTGGGGAATCTGGCGGTAGGGTTGGCGCAGATTTGTCCTGCGCCATGCACGAAGAGAATGCAATGCCCAGGACCAGGCTCCAGGTTCTTGTGATTGCCGCCAGCGCAAATGCGAAGCGCGATAGGGCACCGAACTCGTGCGACTCAGAGTGGATGGTTTGCATTCCGGGTTATGAATACGGACTTGGACCACTATTTTATCGCAAGCTCGGTGGCCGTTTTCATCACAACCGGAAACGCAAACCGCTTCGGACGGCGATCAAGGACGGAGCCACACCACTCTCGCGGCTACGCCCCGACCGCCGTCCGAATCAAAGGTTACTGCCCAACAGCGGTGGGATGGTGTTGGTCGTGCCGCTCAACGGAGGTTGAGGCTTGCGCCAGGGCCGCTGAAAGTGCCTTCCCATCAGCCGCTCGAACTTCCTTCTCGATTCTGCTCCTGAGCAATGGCCTCAGGATAAAGATGGAGCAGAGTGCCGCGATCGCACACAGTACCGCCGAAATGTAGAAAGGCACGGCAAAAGAGCCGCCGAAGTACGCCGCCAGCGTTGCCGCTCCAAATCCGGCGAACACGGAAGCCGCGCCCTTGGCGGTATACACCATGCCATAGTTGGCAGATGCATTCTTGGGGCCGAAAACGTCTCCCGTCGTGGCGGAGAAGAGGGAATAGATCTCACCCCAGAACAGGAAGATGAAGGAGAACAGCACCAGGAAGGCTATCGGAGCTCCGGCTATCTTGGTCACCAGGAACACGAGGACCGCTTCGACGCCGAAGGTCAGGAACATGGTGCGTTCTCGTCCCAACCGGTCAGAGACCGAGCCCCAAATGATTCTCGACAGAGCGTTGCAGAGTGACGTGAGGGTTGCGGCCAAGGGGACAATCGCGATGCCCCATATCTTCGCGTCACTCACATGGAGAGACTTGGCAATCTGGGAAAGATTCGCCGTAGCGATTAAGCCGCCGGCCGTCGCAAAGAAGAACATTGTGTAGAGCAGGTAAAACTCGGGCCTTCCCAGAGTTTGAATCCAGGTAAAATTCACCTTTGACTGGGCAACGGCCTTGCGCACTTGTTTTGCCTTCTGGTCCCAGCCAGCCGGAACCCAGCCGGTAGGTGGGTGGCGCAGGATCATAGCGGCAGCAATCGCGACGATGCCTTGGCCAATACCCCAAACGGCCATCGCATGCGCCCATCCCATGGTATGGATCGAATGGGCAATGGGCATGATGGTGAGAGCGGCGCCACCACCGAAGCCTGCAGCCGTCAACCCAGCGGCCAATCCCCGGCGGTCGGGAAACCATTTCAAGGCATTGGCAACACAAGAAATGTAAATGATTCCTGCCCCGGTGCCGGAAATCACACCGTAATAGATGTACAAGTCGAGCGGGGACTTAGCGACGGTTCCGCCCAGCACCCATCCGAGCGCGATGCAAATCGCACCGAATGTCATCAGCTTCCGGATGCCGAACTTGTCGACGAAGTAACCTGACACGGGCATCGGCCAGGTCTCAAAAAGAATGAACGCGGAGAACACCGCTGCGATTTTCGCGTAAGGCGCTCCGGGGAACGTCAGCTTCATGCCCGGGGTAAAGAGTGTAAAAGCATACTGATAGTTGGAGATGACGATCATCGCGACGATGCCGCACGCCAACTGGATCCATCGGTTGCCAGCGATGCCGCCATAAGTTTGTTTCGCGGTATCTCGCTGACTGGGAACTAAAATTTGGGTAGCCATGAATTCTTTCTCCTAGTGAAGCAATGCGGAATTCCGTGCTGCAATGCGGTGAAGCCCCGCACTTCCGAATGCATCGCAAATCCGACCGACCCTGGGGGATAAACAAGTCTTGGGTGTTTCGAATAATTTCAGGGGTCCGGCTGAATGGCGACGAACGAGGGCAGCGAGGTTGGTGTATGGGCTTGAGGCTGGCGGACTGAGGACGAGTGAACAGGCGCATTGCGGGTTCGCGATGGCGACCATCGCAAACGTGCGAGCGTGCGTCCGAACCCAGCGATTAGGGATTGTGGATTCTGTGCAAACGAAGGAGGTCACATACGTGGCCACGGACCCTCCTACCTAAATGTCACAATTGCTTGTTCCTTGCTCGTCTCAATACGCCTGCACTCCTTGCCGGAAAACATCCGGGTAATGAAAAAAACGCGCCCCCTTTTTTTAAGAAGGGGGCGGCGAATTATTCGGCTGTTTCTATGTCTTTCTGGAGCGGGATGATTCCCGGCACCAGCCACTTGTTCCACATGTCATCGATTTTGCTTTGGAAGTAGTCGATATCCTCATCGATGAAATGCGCGAACCTTCCCTGCTTGAGCAAGTAATCACGCACCGGCAGACGTTTGAATCTGCCGCTGGCGATCTGTTCAGTCTTGCCGTAGAGCTTCAACTTGCCGTTTTCAACCTCGTATAGAGGCCAAATGCCGGTGTTGACAGCCAACTCGCCCAGTTCGAAGGAAAGCACTGGATCGAAGTCCCAGCCCTTGGGGCAAGGATTGAGGCAGTGAATGAAGGTCGGGCCGCCGATCGACAGTGCCTTGCGAACGCTGTTCATCGCCTGCAGTGGGTACGAGGTGGAAATGGTTCCTACATACTTCACTGTGGGATGGCCAACCATCATCAACGGAGCCATGTTCTTCTTCCAGCGGTGATTCATGATCCGCTTTACTTTTCCTGGCGTGCTGAACGAGGTATTGACGCCGTAGGGCGATGTCCCGGAAATCTGGATATCGGTATTGGCGTAGGATTCGTTGTCGTACATCAGGATCAGCAGGTTGTAATCGGGGTGACACATGGTGGCTGAGATTGCTCCCAGACCCATGTCCGCTCCGCCGCCATCGCCGCAGAAGGCGATAACATTGATGGGCTCGTCCTTCATGACGCCCTTGCGCATCTGGACGCGGAATGCTGCGGCCGCTCCTAATGCGCTGGAGCCAGAACTGCCCAGCTGTGTATGCATCCAGGGGACGCCCCAGGGAGTGGCGTAGTAAGAAGTGTTAGCCACGTACATGCACCCAGTACTTCCCAGAACGATCGTCCTGGGACCTGCGGCCTTCGCCATCAACTTCATGATTTGCGCAGACTCGCAGCCCTGACAGGTGCGGTGGCCGGACGTGTAGTACTCCTCGTGTGGAACCTTCTTTACTCCTTTGAAGGCTTCCAGCTCTTGCGTCGGTTTTTCATCTACAAATGTGCTCATGATTGTTTGTCCTTTCCGGCTATGAATAGCGCCACGCGTCGACTGGCGTTATCCCCGCAGCCCAATCCATTGCGTCAGGGGTTGCGGCTTACCTCTTGCAGCTTGGAATATTTTCTCGGTCATGTCTTCAACATCTGGCACGGTCACTTCGCGCCCACCCAATCCGCCGATGAAGCCGATAACTGGCGGCCTGGTGGCGCTGTTGCTATACATGGCAGACCGGACTTCGGTTGCCACCACGCCACTCAAGTCCGGTGAACCGAACGAGATGTCGCGATCCAGTACGCCAATGGCCTTGAAGCGCTCCAGGCACTTGCCGATTTCCTTGCCGGCAAACGGACGGAACCAGCGCAGACGAACGAACCCGACTTTCTTGCCTTGTTCGCGCATCTTGCGAATGGCTACCTTGACCGGCGTGGAAAGCGTGCCCATACCCAGCAGAACGACTTCCGCATCTTCGGTCATATACTCTTCGAAGAACGGGTTGCCGTACTTGCGGCCAAACGTTTTTTCGAAGTCGGCATAGACTTCGCGAATCACGTCGCATGCGATTTCCGTGACTGCGTAGTTCTGCCGCCGAATCTCCGTGACCCAATCTTCGTTACACTGTGGGGCCACCGAAATCACATTGTCGGGATGGAGGAGCAGGTCGCCACGGTTGTAAGGAGGCAGGAATTTCTTAACCTGCTGCGCAGTCGGGATCTGTACCAACCCCTGCGAGTGAGTGAGAAACGCACCGTCGCAGCTGATGGCCAGAGGTACGAACATGCGGCGGTCTTCCGCCACACGGTAAGCGATGAGGGCTGTGTCCAGTGCTTCCTGCGCACTATCGACCCAGGTCAACATCCAGCCCAGGTCACGGACGGCCAGGGCGTCATTGTGTTCCACGCCGAAGGCGCCGGGATCGTCCAACGCGCGGTTGCCCACCATGGCAATCATGGGGACGCGGAGCGCCGGAGTTACGGTCAAACATTCCATCGCGTACATCCAGCCCACGCCGCTGGAACCGCAGAACACGCGTGCTCCGCAAACTGATGCGTGTTTCACGATTTCAAATTGTGAATGCTCGCCTTCCGCCACGATATATTCGCAATCCATTTCGCCATCTGCAACCAGCTGGCTGATGTATTGCATGACCGTGTCGTAAGGCCGGATTGGGTAAGCCGTGACCACATCCACGTTGGCCAGTTTGCAAGCAATTGCGATGGCCTCGGCGCCTGTGATCAGAGCTTCCTGCTCGGTGCCTTTTTTCTTTTCTTCAACCGGTAATGTTAATGTCGCCATTTCAATCTCCTTGTCTGTTCAGGCTGCGTCTTGAGTGCCCGCAGGGCTGCTAGCCTTTTTTAGCGATCTCCAATGCCTCGGGGATCTCTTCTGCATACTGACCGCGATAACGGAATCCATGAGACCGCTTCTCGATCGGTTCAGCCTTTTCAATCGTGGTTTCCAGCCATTGCAAGTAGGCTTTCTTGTCTGTCTCGTAAGCTTCCCACTGACTCTTGTTGTCGTGGAACTCGGACTCATTCACCATCGAGACGCATCCCTTTACCGGGCAAACCTCTTCGCAAACGCCGCAACCGCAGCAGGCTTCGAGATTGGCGTCATAGGTACCTTCGGCGGTGACGTCGAACGAGGCATCTGGACAATTCAGCCAGCACAGCGTGCACTTGGTGCAGGTCGAGAAGTTGATGACCGGCCGCAAGGTGCGCGTGGAATATTTCTTGAACAGTTCGTTGCGAGCGGGACGGAAGCCTCCGACTTTGCCCGTGACCGGATCCGGATAAGGGCCGCCCTGCGGCTGACCTTTAATCGAAGCGCCGGACCGCATGTCTTCCCAGCCGGGCAGTTCGAACTTGAACGGCACTTCGGGATTGCCTTCTCCAGCTTTTACCGGAACCGAGGTAAAGCGCTCGAAAGCGTTGCGCGCTGACGTGACTTTCAGCGAACTCTTCAGCTTGTCGTTGATGAACTGCTCCACCGACTTCAGGCCGAACACTTCGGGCAGAGCTTTGGCGATGGCGCCCAGGACGCGGACGTCAGTGTGGTCATCTTTAAAGACCCACATGCCGGAGAAGCTGGCGAGACCCTTGATGATTCCCAGCTTGTACGGCTCTTCCCGGCGGTGAATGCTCTCGAGCAGGGTGGGCGCATCCTCGAGGGAAATTACGATGAGGGTGTGTCCCGGCTTCAGAGCGTGATGCACCGGTTGCAATCCGTACCATGCCCAGGACTCTCCGCCCTTGCAGAGCGTGTCGTCGAGAACCACGGTGAGATCGACCTGCTTCGGTTCGTATTGCGCCATTCCGGCTTCAAGCGTCAGTTCGTCATTGGCGACGATTGCGAAACTCTTGGCTGGAATACCATTGCGCTCCGGAGCATCCCCGTAACGACCAAAGGAAATGCCCAGTTTGCCTTCGTTGTGCGCGGCTAAAACGATGTCGCGCGTGATGTTCTTCGCGAGAGTCTTTTGAAAGACTCCTCGGTAAATGACTTCGACCGCGAATAACTGACCCATTTGGCAACCTCCATTCTCTTAGAGCTTTTTCAGTACGACGGTTTCAATTTCCTGCAGGTGCCGACGCATCGCAGACTCAGCGGCTGCGGCATCGCCCAACTTCAAAGCGGAAAGAATCCGGTGGTGACCGGCAAGCGATTTTTCCTGCCGCCCTTCCACCTGCAATGAACTTTCCCGTGTTTCACGCAACAAATCCATCAACACATCCACCACTTTCAAAATCACGCCGTTGTCAGAGGCCAAGGCAATGGCATAGTGAAATTCGGAATCCTCTTCGATCCCCGATTGCCCCTGAAGCACCTTGGCTTTCTGGCGGACGAGAATATCTTCCAGGTCAGCGATGGCATCACGAGAAATGTGCAGAGCAGCACGGCCAGCCAGCGGGGGCTCGAGCATCTTGCGCACGTCGATGAGTTCCGCCACCATCTTCCGTTTCTCAAGCAGCGCCGTGGCCAGGGGGTTGTTTTGTTTTGCGGCAGGACTGCAAACTACGGTGCCGATGCCCTGGCGCGGCTCAAGGAGTCCCATCAGTTCCAAGGTCCGGATGGCGTTCCGCACGGAATCGCGGCTCACGCCCATTGTCCGGACCAGTTCGCGTTCTGGGGGAAGCAGATCGCCTGGCTTTAACTCTTCGACGATGCGCCGCTCTAACTGCCGGGCAACTTCCTGATACACCTTGTTCCGGGGAATCGCTTCGAAACCGGTCTTCGTGAGTGATGCAGTGCCTAGCATCTGAATGGTCTGATGACTGACCAGTTCATTTCAGGCCTAAACCCAAAACTGCACAATGATCCAAATCACGCTTCAGTGTGACATCTTGGCAGAGGAATGTGACGCGATAGGCGCAGGAAAGCCAACCTGATTTCGCGCTTTGCGGGAATGAAATCGGGCGCGGATCAAGACCGCCGGACGGCAGCATCCTATGCTGGAATAATCTTCCTAAAAGAGAGAGAATATTAGTGTCATGCTTTCCGGGGATGATACTGTCCCCACGACAACCCAAAGCGTGGGACGGGTACACGAACCGGGGCGCTTGGGGTTGAGGTCTGTACGACACCTGCCAGTCTTGTATCCAATCGCAGGCATTGCTCGTCGGATCTAAGTTTCCAGCGACGATGCCGGAACCCATCCGCGATTGTTTTACTACGGAGAGACATTACTATGGCCACGGTCACAATCGAAGTTGATGCAGCATCGAGTAACTTCCGGCACGCCAAGCTGGAGCGTTGGGTCGAAGAAGTCGCACGGATGTGCAACCCCGATCGCATTCACTGGTGTGACGGTTCGCCGGAAGAACAGGAGTCGATGCTGCGGATGCTGGTGCTGAGCGGGACAGCGATCCCTCTGGATGCGACCAAGCGACCGAACAGCTTTCTGGTGCGCTCCGACCCCGCCGACGTGGCCCGCGTGGAGGATCGGACTTTCATCTGCTCCCGAACCAAGGAAGAAGCTGGCCCCACGAACAACTGGGAAGATCCGGCGAAGATGAAACAGAAGCTGGGAGAATTGTTCGCCGGATCGATGGTCGGACGCACCATGTTCGTGGTGCCCTACAGCCTCGGTCCGATCGGCTCGGAGATTGCGAGAATCGGAGTGGAGATCACCGACTCGACGTACGTGGTCGCGAACATGCACATTATGACGCGAGTGGGAACCCACGTGCTGGATGTTCTTGGCGAGGACGGTGAGTTTGTGCGTGGACTGCATTCGGTCGGGCTGCCGCTTGGCCCCAATCAGCCGGATGCGACGTGGCGCTGTAATAAGGAGCACAAGTACATCTGCCATTTTCCCGAGACGCGGGAGATCTGGTCTTACGGTTCTGGTTACGGCGGCAACGCGCTGCTCGCGAAGAAATGCCATGCCCTGCGCATCGCATCGGTGCAGGCGCGCGACGAAGGCTGGATGGCCGAGCACATGCTGATCCTGAAATTGATCAGCCCGTCAGGCCGCGTGAAATACATGACAGGTGCGTTTCCTTCCGCCTGTGGCAAAACGAACTTGTCGATGCTGATCCCGACGATTCCAGGTTGGAAGGTGGAAACTATCGGCGATGACATCGCATGGATGAAATTCGGCGCGGATGGCCGGCTTTACGCCATCAACCCGGAATACGGCTTCTTCGGCGTCGCTCCCGGCACGAGCATGAAGTCGAATGCCAATGCCATGCTGACTATAACCAGGAACTCCATCTTCACGAATTGTGCGATGACGCTCGACGGCGATGTCTGGTGGGAAGGAATGACCGAGGAGAAGCCGGCCAAGTTGGTGGACTGGCTGCGCCGGCGATGGAGTCCTGCGACGCCCCGGCCGGCGGCGCATCCGAATTCGCGTTTCACGGCTCCCGCATCGCAGTGCCCGGTGATTGCCCCCGAATGGGAGGATCCGAAAGGCGTACCGATCGATGCCATCCTATTTGGCGGACGGCGCGCGGGAATTGTTCCGCTGGTCACTGAAGCTTTCGACTGGCAGCACGGCACTTTCCTGGGTGCCACGGCCAGCAGCGAGACTACCGCGGCCATCACCGGCAAAGTGGGACAGCTACGTCGCGATCCCATGGCCATGCTTCCCTTCTGCGGCTACCACATGGGCGACTATTTTGGGCATTGGCTCAAGATGGGTGAGCACTCGGCCGCGTCGAAGTTGCCGAAGATCTTCTACGTCAACTGGTTTCGCCAGAACCAGAAAGGCAAGTTCCTGTGGCCGGGTTATGGAGAAAACAGCCGAGTGCTGAAGTGGATCTTTGAGCGCTGCGACGGAAAAGTGCACGCTAAGGAGACGCCGATCGGACGTATTCCCGAAGTCGCCGATCTCGACACAACCGGCCTCGACCTCGGCAGCGCCCATGTAGAGGAACTGCTCAGCGTAGATATCGAGGGCTGGCTGGCAGAAGTGCCATTGATCCGGGAACATTTCGCCCACTTCGGCAGCCATCTTCCCGAGGGATTGAACTTTGAGGTGAAGTCTCTGGAAGAACGTTTGCGAGCGGCGAAGCAATAATTTTTGGTTGTGTGCTTTCGAGTCCCGGGCTTACAAGCCATTCGCCGCAGCCGCGCATTGAGAAGCCAGCGTTCCGAAGAAAAGACAAGGGCTCTCTTTCCTGCGGGAAGGAGAGCCCTTATCTGTCAATTTGCATCAACCAATGTCACCGCTTAGCTTCTTTACGCCACACCTCGCGCCTTCACAGGCATAGGCACCCCGCCACCCGATGTCATTTGATCCGAAGCGCGGACGGCCCGGGCTGCCAGAGGCTTCAGCCACAGCAGAGCCATAAACGCGGCGATCAGGTCGCACACAATCATGGCCCAGAAAACCTTGGTCCACGAACCGGTCTTAGCGAACAGCCAGGCAGCGCCAGGGCCAGCAAATGCCGCTGCGACGCCCTTCGCGGTGTACACGATGCCGTAGTTAGTGGTGGCCCACTTTTTCCCGTAGAGGTCGCCGGTGATTGAGGGGAACAACGAGAAAATATTGCCCCAGGCAAAGAAACACAGGCCAGACAATGCCACGAACCACACCGGATGGCCAATCAACTGGAGCAGGGCATAGACTGCGACCGCCTCGAGGATGAACGAGATAAAGATGGCATTCTCGCGTCCAATATGGTCTGAGACCCATCCCCAGAAGGGACGCGTCAAACCATTCAAGATACGGTCGACCGTGATAGCCACGACCAAGGCGGTCATACCCCACAGCACCACGACTTTGTCGACGTGGTATGAAGCAGCCATCGGGTTGAGTTGTGCCGTGACCACCAAGCCGCCGAAGGCCAACATGGTCATCATCACATAGATAATGTAGAACGACGGCTGGCAAAGCATCTGCAGCGGCGTCATGTCGACGGCCGAAGTGTTCACTTTGGCCCTGATCTTCGCTTCTTTCTCTTTCCAGTTCGGCGGCGTCCATCCCACCGGCGGCCTGGCCAGGAACAGGGACGAGGCCAGTACCACGAATCCCTGGATCAGTCCCCAGACGATAAATGTGTGCTGATAGCCAGAGACCTTCAGCATGTCGGCAATAGGAGCGATCGTAGTCGCGGTTCCTATGCCGAAAGCTGCTGCAGTCAGGCCGACGCATAGACCACGGTGGTCCGGGAACCATTTCAGCGCATTCCCAATGGCTCCTCCATAGACGATTCCAGCGCCGACGCCGCCAACTCCATACCAGAAGTAAAGGCTATTGATCGTCTCCGCACGGCCCGATCCGATCCAGCCCAGTCCGACCATGATGGATCCGATACCCAGCATGAATCGGGGACCAATCATATCCACCAGAAAGCCTTCGAAGGGAACGAGCCAGGTTTCCAGGGCGACGAATATAAAGAAGGTCCACTGAACGGCCTCCAACGTGACGTGCAGATGAGCTTGAATAGGTTTGGTGAAGAGAGTCCAGGCGTACTGCAGGTTGGCGATGGCCATCATCGCGACGATACCGGCAACCAACTGGATCCAACGATTGGGAATTCGCGAGGGGTGAATCAGAGCGGCCGGAGATCCAGCCATAGGTGTTACCTCCATGACAGCGCGTTATACGTTAACAGCGCATTGCAAGAACGCCTGTTGCCTCGCGACTTGCTTCCTGCGGAGTGCAGGGTGTGTCGACTGACGCCGGCCAACAGGTTCGGCGTCGGCTTCCACTTCCGTCAGGAATTCAATCACATCGGAGACCGGGCACTTTCCCACAACTTATCGACTTCGACTTGGAAACCGTCAATGTTGGTCATTGGTGAAATTCGCCAATCTCACCAAGAGATGGCCTCGGTTCGCCGCCCGACTTGCCAGCAGCGATCGGCTTCATCCTGCCAAGGCAGGCTTCAGCATCCCTTCAGCTTCTTAGTGCAGCCACCCCACGTGGCCGGTAAACGGCGAATCTTTTTGGCTCGGCGGCGAAACCCGTGATATATACTGGTCCAGTCATCGAACCACTTGCGGCTGGAAAAGTTAGCATGCTTCCCACGGACTGTCAAGAGTTCTCGAATCCGAGCGGCGACACGGCTCGCAAGGCATCCTCCCAAGATTTGGACACCCAGCCGGAAAAGCGACCGATGGATGAAAGCCTGCGGGCACAGATTGAAACCTACCTCTCTCACCTCAATGGCCTGATTGGCCGCGGCCGTCAGCTTGGGGAGCTACTTGCGGCGGATCCTTCCAGTGCGTCTGCCATCGGCGCTACACGCGCCTGGCAGGAAGACTGCGGAATTACGATCAATCAATTGTCGGGAGGGAGCAAGGCCCACTGGCTTGCCCGGTCATTCAGCCAGGCTTTTCTGATGCGCTCCGGGGACGGTCATGCCGTGGAAGGGGTTGCGCCGGCCGAGATCGTCCAACGGTTGCTTGCCGTCCTTGAGCAAGGGGTTGCATCGCTTTCCCAAACTGATAGCAGACCGGTCATTTCCGCGTCGTCGGAAGCACCGCCCCCGCACCGCTTCGATTTTGTGCACAACCCCGAACTCCGGCCCGTCGTCGAGCAGGCTTATCTCGATAGTCGCGGCGCGCTTGATCAGGGCGAATACGAAACCGCGTTGCTCACCTCCTGCGGAATCCTGGAAGCGATCGTGACGGATGCTTTAGAGCACAAGGGGCTGAGCGCGCTGATTGCGTCGGGTGCCCCCGTTGAGAAAATTTCTGACTGGTCGTTTGAGACGCGGCTCGCCGTCGCGGAGAGGGCAGGACTGATTCGCGGCGGATGCGCGCGCCTGCCGGCAATCGCGCGAGCGTATCGAGATCACTCCGGCGCCGAGGGCAGTGGAGAACTGAACTCTAAGGTTACGGAACGCGACGCGCGGCAAACCGGCCAGGTCCTGCATGTGGTGATGAGAGATTTGGATCCCGGCCGCTAGACGCCCACTGCAGGCGACCGAGCCTATCTGGATCCGACGAGAGCCGAAACGCGGCTTCGCGATCGAGTTTATCAGGAGAATAATATGGCAGTTCGAGATGCTTGGATCGAAAAGCGGTTGGCGGCAACAGCTGCCGCGAATGGTTCACGGAACGTGTCGCAAATGCATTATGCGCGTCAGGGCGTGATTACGGAGGAGATGGCATTCGTCGCTGGGCGCGAGAAGATTGAGCCGGAGTTAGTGCGCAGTGAAATTGCCCGCGGACGCGCCATTATCCCCGCCAACATTCACCACAAATCGCTTGAGCCCATGGGCATCGGCATCGCGTTCAAGTGCAAAATCAACTCGAACATCGGTAATTCCTCGACCACATCGAACATCGACGAGGAACTGAAGAAGCTGCACCACTCGGTGCATTACGGCGCCGATACGGTGATGGATCTCTCGACGGGCGGCGACATCCCGGCGATCCGCAAAGCCATTATCCAGGCCTCGCCCGTGCCCATTGGCACCGTGCCGATTTATGAAGCGCTCTCGCGAGTGAAGCGCAATGAGGATTTGAGCATCGGCCTGATGCTCGAAGTAATTGAAGAGCAAGCCGAGCAGGGCGTCGACTACATGACGATCCACGCCGGCGTGCTGCGCGAGTTTGTGCCGCTGGCTCGCAATCGCATTACCGGCATCGTCAGCCGCGGCGGCGCTCTGCTGGCGCACTGGATGAACACGCACAAGAAAGAAAATTTTCTTTACGAACACTTCGACGACCTCTGCAAAATTTTCAAGAAACATGACGTGAGTTTCTCGCTGGGCGACGGATTACGCCCTGGCTGCCTGGCCGATGCCAGCGATGCAGCCCAGTTCGCCGAATTGAAAGTGCTGGGTGAATTGACGAAGAAAGCGTGGGAACACGATGTCCAGGTGATGATCGAAGGACCGGGCCACATCCCGATGGATGAGATCAAGCTTCAGGTGGAGAAAGAAATGGAGCTCTGCCACGAAGCTCCGTTCTACACTCTGGGCCCGCTGGTCATCGATATCGCGCCCGGCTATGACCACATCACCAGCGCGATCGGCGCGGCGATGATTGGTTGGCACGGCGCGTCGATGCTTTGCTACGTGACGCCGAAGGAACATCTTGGCTTGCCCAACGCGGATGACGTGAGACAGGGCGTGATCGCCTACAAGATTGCCGCGCATGCCGCCGATGTAGCGCGGCACCGGCCTGGCGCGCGCGACCGTGACGACGCACTTTCCTACGCGCGTTTTTTGTTCGACTGGAACAAGCAGTTCGATCTATCGCTCGATCCCGAAGCCGCGCGCTCGATGCACGATGAAACGCTGAAGGATGATTTTTACAAAGACGCGAAATTCTGCTCCATGTGCGGTCCGAAGTTCTGTTCAATGAATATGACGCAGCACGCAGAGGCGTTAGACGGTAAGGATCAGTCGCAGCGTCAGCAGAAGTTCGTGGAGTTGCTGGCGAAGGTGGGTAGTTAGCAGCGATCGAATCGCCCTTTGTAGAGACCTAATCTTCCAGGTCCTGCCGAAACACCGGTTGCGTGGGATCGAGGCTGCCATCGATCACGGCGACCAGCAGGTTTCCGAAGGCGTTCGTCGCTTCCGGCAGTGAGGCGTAGCCGCGCTCGCGCTGGAGCGCTCCGCCATCCGCGTAGATCAAAGTGAAATAGCGGCCCGAGGAATACTGCAGCTCCAGTAGCTTGTTCGGCATATCCGGATCGCCCTGCTGACCCAGCACATCCATCAAAGCGACCGTCCACTGCCTGCCCTTCGGGTCGGTGACGACCTCGCGTTCGAGGAATTGCCAGTCGTTCATGCTCCACAAAGGCATATTTATTCAAGCAACTGCGCCAGCGCTCTTCCGACCTGAGCGCCCGTAAAGGGTTTCGGAACCAGCAGAACCTTGCGCGCGTTGCGCGAGCGCAGACTCGCATCCGCCTGCTCTGGCGTGTCGCTGATGATGACGATCGGAAGCTCGGCGTGATTCGGATGGTGACGCAAGCTATCGAAAAGCGCCTCACTCATATCAAAGGCCGTACAATCGAGCACGACCGCATCGGCGCGATGCTCCGTCACCAGATCGTTCACCGTGGGGGTATAGCCCGCCGCGAAGACCTCGTAGCCGAGGTCACGCAGCGAGAACGTCAGCAACTCGGCGATCTCCGGCGTGTCGTCGATCAGCAAAATGCGCGACAATCTACTTCTTACCCGGGCCTGTGCCGGGCAGGCGCGGCTTCTTGCCTTCGCAGGGCTCCAGATCCATCATCCAAATTCGCCCGCCGGCCGTGTAGTAGGCACGATGATCATTCTCGATCATCGCGCCCCAGGCCTCCAGCGTGCGCATGGCGAAGGTAACTCCTTCGAAGTTGTTGCGCGCATGGCTCAGCACTTCATTGGTGTGCCAGTTGTCGGTAAGGATCGCGTCTCCCGGATGCACGCGTACGACGGTGTAGTAGCGGTCGAATGCCGCTTCTGGTCGCACGTCGCGGGTCGACCCACGTTTTTTGCCTTCGGTGACGATATAACTTTCCTGCGCTTCCGGAGCGGCAGGCGGAGCAGTTGCTTTTGTGTTCATACGGTTTCCGCCACAGTCGCGGCCTCTTCTGCAGCCGCCATATTAACCAAGTTTTTCGCATCGGCCGCCTGGATCAAAGCCTCAGGCAGCTCAACTCCCATCATCCGCCATTGCTCATTGGCGAACTTCTGCAGGTTGGCAATGTGCTCGGCATGGAGATGGCCGAAGCGGCCTTGCAGCTTCAAGTACTCCGAGACCGGCCGCATGCTCGCCGGGCGGAAGCTGTAATTGAACGCGCGCTTCTCGGGATTCCACTCCCAGATCGGGTACAGCCCGCATTCGACGACCAGTCGGCCAAGGTCGATCGAGCGCGGAGTTTCGTAGACGAAACCCTTCTGGCAAGGTGTGTAGATCATCAGGTAGGCAGCACCCTTGTGGTTGAGTCCCTTGCGCACTTTGTTCATCAAGTCGATGGGATAGCCCACGCTCGCAGTCGCCACGTAGCAGTGAGGATGTCCAGCGGCCATCATGCGAGCGAGATCTTTGGGATATAGCTTCTTCCCTTCCGGAACTTCGGGGCCCGGAGGAGAGAATGTAGTCATGCCACCGTAAGGTGTGCGCGACGAAGCCTGGATGCCGGTGTTAGCGTACTGCTCGTTGTCGTAGCAGATGATCAGGCAGTCGTGATTCCGATAGAGCGCGCCGGAAATCGAGGCGAGGCCGATATCGGACGCGCTGCCGTCGCCCGCCTCACAGATGATGTTGGGAAACTGGCCCTTCCACTTGCCCTTGCGGATCATGGCTTCGTACGCGGCGGCGACGCCTGCAGTAAAGCTCCCGGCGCTGCCTATCTGCGTATGCGCCCAGGGCACATTGTAAGGCGTGCACAAGTACGAACTGTTGGCGACATACATGCACCCGGTCGGTCCGACCAGGATGGTATTGTCGCCCGCCGCCTTGCTCGTCATTCGATATTGAATGGACGGGCCGCAGCCGGCACACGTGCGGTGGCCGGGAACGAACGGTTCGGATGCCGGCAATTCAGGGTTGTAGAAGCGCGCGCCCTGATTCGGGTTGTCGAGAATCGGCAGTATCTGCCGCTGAACTTCTATGGTCGCCATATTAATTCCTCCCAGTAGCCCGGCACGAGAGTTTCTGCACCGTCACTGTTGTACCGCGATAGCAAAGCTCTACTCTTCAAATCCAACCCAATGCGTGCGTTTTTCAATCTTCCCACGTTTCTGCACTTCCAACATTTTTTCCGTCATCCAGTAAAATTCTTTCAGCACAATCGCCTCGCCCCCCATGCCCGCCATGAATGAGAAGACCAGGGGGCGCTTGTCGCTCTCGTACAAAGCCGCGGCAGCTTCGGCATACAGCACACCGCCGCTGCTTACGCTGCCGAGCCCCATGTTGGTTTCGATCACGCCGACTACCTTGAACTTGCTGAGGACCTCTTTCACGCGATCGGTTGGATATGGGCGAATGGTTCGCAGCCGTACCATGCCAACCTTCAAGCCGCGATCTCGCATGTGCTGAATGGCGAACCGCGCCGTTACGGCGTGTGCGCCTTGCAGGAAAAATACGACTTCTGCGTCATCGGTCATGAACTCGTCGACCCAGGGATCGTAGCGACGGCCGAAAATCTTCGCGAACTCGTCGTGGACTTCTTCAATCACGGCCATCGATTCTTCCATGGCGCGCGCCCGCTCCAATTGCAGCGGCGGACCTTGCTCCGGCATGATCTGCGGCCCATGCGAAACGGGATGGCGCGGGTCGAGCGGATAAGGATGCTTGTACGGCGGCAGGAATTCTTTCACCTGCCCGGAGTCTGGCAACTCGACATCTCCCGTGATGTGAGAGACGAAGAAACCATCCTGGCAAACCATCTGCGGCAGAAGCACCCTCGGGTCTTCGCCGATGCGATAAGCGATCAGGTGATTGTCGAATGCTTCCTGCGCATCGCAGGACCAGCCCATGATCCAGCCCATGTCGCGGGTCGAGAGCGCGTCGGTATGCTCGGAGCCGAAGTCGCCGGGAGGATCGAGCGTACGGTCGGCGATCATCATCTGCACCGGCATACGGCTACCGGAAATCGGCGAATACAGTTCGTACGCGAACTGCACTCCGACTCCTGAACTGCCGGTGAAGACGCGTGCCCCGGCAGATGCGGCGCCGTGGGCGATGCTCAACTGCGAGTGCTCGCTGTCGGCCACAATGTACTCGGCATCGAGTTCACCATTCGCCACCATTTGCGCGAGCGCCATCATGGTTGCGGTATAGGGCCGGATCGGGTAGGCCGCGATCACATCGACATCTGCATATTTGGCAGCCTGCGCCGACGCGACGCAGCCGTTGATTCGAACCGTCCTCTTCTTTGCTGCTGTAACTGTTTGCATATTTCGCTCCGCAGCGGCCGCCCAGGTGGTGAACGCTGCAATCTATGGACTACACAGTTCCAACGCTGGCTCTGTGCAGTCTCTAAATGTTCTTCGCCGCCCGGTCGCCCAAGTTTCTTAACTCTTCCGCCTGCCGCCCGTGCAAGCCCGGCGAGATAGCGAAGGCTGTATCCATGCGCACCACGCCGGTATCGAAGTCGAGCTCAGGAACGCCTTCGAGGCATCCCGTGGGACACTCCTCGATACACACGCGACAACCTTTGCAGTAGTCGACCAGAATTTTGTACATGCCGTTCGAACGCTCCGGACGCGCAATGCATGGCTCTGGACAGACCAGATAACAATTGTCGCAGGCGTTACAGGTGCCGCAACTGAAACAGCGGCCCGCTTCCTCGACTGCCTGCTCCTCCGTGAACGCCTGAATCACCTCGTCCTGCGTCTTTTTCCGGCTGGCCGGAGGAAGCAGGTCCTGGTGGACGCGCGGGAAGTGCGGGAAATACGTCATGTTCATCCGATTCAAATCAAAGATGACGTCGACCGGAATCGTGCGCGGTTGCAGAAACTCGCCACGCATCACCTTATCCAGATTGAACGCAACCCGCTTGCCGTCGCCAACCGCATTCACTACCATCAGCGGCTGACCTGAACCCAGTTGGACGATATCGCCAGCGGCGAAGAAGTTCGTGTCGCCGAGGCGTCCGAACTTGTCGATTTTGATGGTGCCGCGCTCAGTTTTGAATTCGTCCGGCAACCATTTGATCGATGCGCGCTGTCCGACAGCGATGATCACGTTGTCAACATGAAAACGCTCGGCCTGGGCCTCTCGATCAACCGTGATGGGCGAGGCATTGATCGCTCCAGAAAAGCGCGCTGGATGCAGTTGCAAGGCTTCGACCTTGCCGTTGCCGAGCACGGCAGTCACGGCTCGCCCGTGCATCAACTCCACACCTTCTTCCAGCATGTCGTGGAGATCTTCCGACACGGCCGGCATTTCCTGAGGATTGGCCTCCACCGTGATCATGGTGACTTCCACAGCTCCCTGCCGCAGAGCTTCACGAGCGCAATCGATGGCTGTGTTTCCGCCACCGATGACAGCAACTCGAGCGCCCACCTTGACTTTGGATGTGCCCATGCCGATATCGCGAAGGAAAGGAAGACCGTAATGCACTCCCTCCTTATTCTCTCCTTCGGCACGCACGCTATTGGGCTCGGTGAGGCCCACGGCCAGAACTACGGCGTCGTAGTTTTTCTTCAGGTCGTCCCAGGTGACATCCTTACCGACTTCGACATTCGTCTTGATGGTGATGCCGAGTTCGACGAGGCGTTCAATCTCGCGATCGAGCACGTCCTGCGGCAGGACCCAGTCGGGAATGCCGCCACGATTGAGGCCGCCGGCTTTGGGAGACTTCTCAAGGACGGTGACTTTGTAGCCGAGGCGCGCGAGTTGATACGCGGCACTGTGGCCTGCCGGACCTGATCCGACCACGGCGACTTTCTTGCCGTTCGGCTTCCCAGGCTTCACCACGTCATGCTTCAGGGCTTGGCCGAGATCGCCAAGAAAGCGCTCAACGGCGCGAATCGAGATCGCCTCATCGTACTTGCCGCGATTGCAGGCTTGTTCGCACGGGTGGTAGCACACACGGCCAGTGACCGAAGGAAACGGCATGTCTTCCTTGATCAGCGCATAGGCGTCCAGATACTTGCCGCGCTTCACCAGGTCGAGATAGCCCTGGATTTTTTCGTTGGTGCCGCAAGCATTGTTGCAAGGTGGCAACTTGTCGCGGTAGACGGGGCGGATGGCGCGCCAGTTGCCGGTGGGAAACAAGTCCTGCCCTTTTTCCTGCGAGGGCGCAGGCGTGATGCCGGCGAACGGAATCTTGAGACGATCGGGAATATGTGTGCCTTTGGTCGACATGTAATCCTTCCTATGCAGCCACTGGGTTCAGCTTCATGATGTGCAACTGGTCGAGTGCCAATTCGAATGCCGTTTTGTTTGCGATCATCGGCTGGATTGTTTGCATCTTGACGATGCCGGTGGTCTTGACCACGGCGGCAATGAGCGGAGCGGCGATATCGGGCGCAACCAGCTTGCTGCGCTCGGCGGCGCCTTCGGTTGAAAGACGGTCGAGGCCGAGTTCGCCCAGCCGGTAGTAGAGCCATTTGTGGTCGGCCAGATGAGCGGCGTCAACACAGACCAGTTGCGCCAGGCGCTCAGGGCGAGGCACGAAGCGAACCATGTAATCAGGGGTATAGTGCGTGTTGATCACCAGCGTTCCGCCGGGCGGCATGCCGCGCATATAATCCCACCCTTTGACCATCGTCCCCTCAACCAGCACGACGATGTTGGGCTGCTCGTTTTCGTAGGTGAGTTCGTTCTCGATCACGTCATCGCTCACGCGGCAGTACTTGCGCGTCGGGCAGTTGGTGCGATCGGGATTGTCGACGTAATTTTCCATGGCCTGCGCATACTTGCCTTCAATGCGGGCGGATGCGGAGATGGAATTCACGATGTCGCGGCCTTCCTTATCCATGATGATGCCGCGCGTCCAAACTGTAAGTTCCGTGTAGCTCATGATCAGACCCTCGTCCTGCTTAGTAGATGCGACTCAATCGGAAGCTTCGGCGCAATCTCCAGCGCCATCGTTCAACGCACTCGTCTTTTTCCATTCGTTGATGACTGCCACCTGCTTGGGATTGCCGCGATCCGAATCAAGGACCGCGAGGAAATCGCCTCGCAAGACCACGAATGGCGGTTTGCGAGTACCATCATGAAATTCTGCAATCGCTAACAGCGTCGCCTTCTTGCACAAACTTTCAATATCCGCTCCGGTGGAACCTTCCATGCGGCTGGCAAACTCGTCGAAATCGACATCCGGGGCCAGGGGAACACGCCGGCAACAGAGCCGCATGATCGCCGCACGGTCGGCTGCATCGGGCTTGGCGAACGGGAGAATGTAGTCGAAGCGCCCGCTTCGCATAAGCGCCGGATCGATGCGCTCGGGGCGATTGGTAGCTCCGAGCAAGATCACCCCTTTGACATCGCGCAAGTTATCGATCTCGCGCAGCAACTGGCTGAGAATCCTTTGATAAACGTCAGTGCCAAACTGATCGGCGCCGAACTTCGGGGCGACGGCATCAATCGTGTCAAAGAAGAGAATGCAGGGCGCGGACCGTCTCGCCTTCTTGAAAACCTCGCGCAGCGCTCGTTCGGATTCACCCAACCATTTCGAGTACAACTGCGGGCCGTCGATGGCGATGAGCGGAATCTGCTTTTCGCCGCTGAGAGCGCGAGCCATGGCCGTCTTTCCGGTGCCCGAAGGTCCGATCAGCAGAATGCCTCGGGGCGGCGTCAGCGCCACCTGCTCATAAATCTCGTCACGCATGTGGGTATGCTCGAAAACAGCATCGAGCAGGCGCTTCACGTCGTGCAGACCTCCGAGGGACGCGAATGTGGACGTGCTCTTCTCGATGAAGAATTCGCGAGTCGCGCTGGGTTCGACTTCCTTCAACCCGGCGAGAAAGTCTTCGCGCGTAACCTGCAACGCCGCAAGGTCCGCTGATTCCGCACCGTCGGTTTCGAGCGGGCACGCGCAAAGGAAGCGGCGCAAGGCAATCATGCCGACTTCCTGGCCCAATGCCTCGAGGTCGGCGCCGACGAAGCCGTGGGAGTGCTCGGCAATTTCCAGAAGATCGACATCGGCCGCGAGCGGCATGGCACGGGTGTGAATTCTGAGAATTTGCAGGCGTGCCTGCGTATTCGGAACACCGATTTCAATTTCACGATCGAAGCGGCCGGGGCGACGCAGCGCCGGGTCCAGCACCTCGGGAATGTTGGTGGCGCCGATGACGATGACCTGGCCGCGCGCGACGAAGCCATCCATCAAACTGAGAAGCTGCGCTACCACCCGCTTTTCCACTTCGCCGGCGACTTCGGTGCGCTTGGGAGCCACGGCATCGATCTCATCGATAAATAGAATCGCCGGTGCATGGCGTGCTGCTTCTTCGAAGACCTCGCGGAGTTTGGCCTCGCTCTCCCCGTAGAACTTCCGCATGATCTCAGGGCCATTGAGGTGAATAAAATGCACGCGGCTTTCGGCCGCTACGGCGCGAGCCAGCAATGTCTTGCCTGTGCCGGGCGGGCCGTACAACAGCACGCCTTTCGGCGCGAGGATTCCCAACCGCTCGAAGATGCGGGAGTGCTTAAGCGGCAACTCGACGATTTCGCGAACTCGCGCCACTTCGCGCTCCAAGCCGCCGATATCCTCGTACGAAACCGAAGGAGCGCGAGCCGCCGTCTGCTCGCCATCCACCACGCGGATGTCAGTGCGTTTGCCGATGACGACTGGCCCGGATGGAATTGTGCGCACGACTTGAAAGTTGACCGCCTTGGCGAACGTGGGCACTCGCACCACTCCGCCCGCGATGACCGGAACGCCTTCGAGATCTTTGAGCATGCGATCGGGAGCAATGGTGGCTGGTGCGGCCCCCACCCACAACGGCGACAAACGGACAGCCACTGCCTGCGCGTGCTCGACGGGCGCCACCGTCACCTGCTCCTGCAATCCTGCGCTGCAATTGCTGCGACAGGTGCCGTCGATCTGGATCATGCCTTCGAATCCATCATCTGAAAGCTCGGCGCGCGCCACACCGCTCGTGGCACCGGAAATCTTCAGCACCTCGCCTGCCTGGGCACCGAGGCGAAGCAGATCCGCTGGCGCCAGCCGCGCAATGGCGTGGCCGATGTCCTCGACGCGAGCCTCGGCTACGCGCAACAGAATTGTCGTCGCCGTCTTCTCCATCCCCATGGGATCCGAATTGCGAGACGCGGTGGCAACACCGGTCGTGTGATTTCCCAGTTCAGTCAAACGAATGATCCCCAGCTAATGATCCCCAGACCGGTAGACTCGAAGGCCTACCCTTTACTTTTGGCGGAAGGAACCGCCCGTAACGCAACGCGATCGCTATCCCACATGATGGCGAATCGCTGGACCGCGGAGAAATTCCCGCAGGTTAAAACTCGTCGAGCACAATCTCTTCGACGTCTTCAATGTGCCGCCGCATTGCGGCCTTTGCGGCTTCCGCATCCTGATGCTTGATCGCAGCCAGAATCTTGCGGTGGCCGAGCAGAGATTTCTTGGGGCGTCCTTCGACCTGCAAAGATCGTTCGCGGGTTTCGCGCAGCAGGTCCATAAGAATGTCGAGCACCTTCAGCACCACGCTGTTGCCGGAAGCCAAAGCGACGGCGTAATGAAATTCCGCGTCTTCGGTGATGGTCGTTTCTCCGCTCGACAGCTTTCCTTCCTGCCGCTGCAGAATCTCCTCCATCTCTGAGATTTCTTCGGGAGAAGCGTGTGTGGCCGCACGGGCGGCCAGAGGCGGTTCGAGCATCTTGCGAAAATCCAGCAGTTCGCTGACCAGCGCCTGCCGCTGCTTCAGAGCAGTGGCAAAAGGATTCACCAATGTGTCGGCGGATATTTCGCGAACAATTGTGCCGGCGCCTTGCCGGGGCTCGACCAGGCCCATCAATTCCAAGCCGCGAATCGCGTCTCGAATGGAACTGCGGCTAACCTGGAGCATCTCCGCAAGTTCGCGCTCCGAAGGCAGTTTGTCTCCGGGTTTCAGCTTCTTGAGGATGAGACGTTCGATCTGCCGGGCGACCTCTTCATAAACTTTATTCTTTCGAATAGCCTCGAAGTCGGATTTGACGGGAGTAGCCAACATGGGCTCCAAGTGGTCCGATAAGTGGACCAGCGGACCAGAGGAGTATACCCCCATTGTCAAGTCCCGGCAATATTTTTGTTGGGCTGAGGGAAAAAAACTGATGGCACTGGCCTATTGCGCTTGCTGCCGGGCAGCACGCTCTGCCAACAGCTTCGTACAGTTGTACACGGTTCGGGTACAGGTCATGGGTAGCCCTACTCGCTCTCCTAATTCTACGACCGCGCCCACCAGCGCTTCCAATTCCATCGGTCTGCCGGCTTCGAGATCCTGCAACATTGAGGTTTTATGCTCCCCGACTTTTTCTGCGCCGGCAATTCGCTGATCAATCGAGACCGGCAATTCCATCCCTAACTTGCGGGAAACTTCCTCTACTTCCTGCATGATGTTCCGGATCACCGAACACGCTCCCGGATCACGTACCATTTGCACGAGCGTCGCGCGGGTCAGCGCGCTTACCGGATTCAGAGAAGCGTTGCCGAGAACCTTCACCCAAATCTCTTGCCGGATGCGAGTCGTGGCGGGGCTGCGCAATCCGGAGGCGACGAGTGCCTCGGCAATGCGACGGAGGCGATCGGATCGGGTGCCATCGGGTTCGCCGAGGGTAATCCGGTTCCCTTCGATATGTTGAATCACTCCTGGCGCCGTAATCTCGGTTGAAAAGTAGACGATGGATCCGACCACGCGACGCGCTTCGATCGCTGAGGAGATCACACCACCGGGATCGATGCGCTCAAGACGCAAGCCTTCCCATTCGCCACCGAAACCCTGGAAGTACCACCAGGGAATTCCGTTCTGAGTGCTGACCACCGTAGTTCCGGGCCCCAGCACCGGCTTCAAGTGGGGCGCAAGCTGTGGCAGGCCATGGGCCTTCACCCCGAGAAAGACGACGTCCACCGGACCCACCTCTTCGAGAGAACCGGCGACTGCGGGCCGCGCCACAAAACTTCCGTCGTCACTTTTCACTTGCACGCCGTGCTCCTGCATGGCGCGAAGATGCGGCCCGCGGGCGAAGAGAGTTACATCGAAGCCGGCTTGCGCCATTCGCGCACCGATGTAGGCGCCGATGGCGCCGGCCCCCGCGATCAGAAATTTCATTCGTGCCCACCCGCGAGCACAGCGGCAACCGCGCGCCGACGAATCTTACCGGTCGCGGTGGTCGGAATACTCTCGACCAGATAGATCTTCCTTGGGCACTTATATTCGGCCAGATGCTCGCGGCAGTGCTTGATGAGTTCGGATTCGATGGCACCATTGCGTTCGTGCAAAACCACCGCGGCAGCTACTTCTTCACCCAGAGTGGGATGCATGCAGCCGAATGTGACTGCCGCCGCGACCGCGGGATGCCTCAACAAAATCTCATCGACTTCGTGAGGCGCAATATTCTCGCCGCCGCGAATGATGATGTCTTTGATGCGGCCGGTTAAATGCAAATAGCAGTCGGAATCAAGAAAGCCCTGGTCGCCGGTACGAAACCATCCGTTCACAAAGGCGCGAGCGTTCGCTTCTGGATTGTTTTCGTATCCACGAAATACATTCGCTCCCTGGATCGCGATCTCGCCACGGTGATTGGTGCCGAGATGATTGCCCTCGGCGTCCATGATGCTGATGCGCAAGCCAATGCCAACCCCAACCGAGCCGGCCTTGCGGTGCCGCGGAGGCAGAGGATTTGAAGTCATTTGATGGGCCGCTTCGGTCATTCCATAGGCTTCCACGAAGGGAACGCCAAAGAGTCCCTCGATCTTATGGATCAGTTCTGACGACAAAGGCGCGCTGCAGGAGCGGATGAAGCGCAGGGTGTCCGCTTCTGCCGGTTTGTGATGAGCCCGGGCCAGCAGAAGTTGGTGCATGGTGGGCACCCCTGAGTACCAGGTCACGCGATTTTCGCGTACCGTCCGCCAGAATGAAAGAGCGTTAAATTTCGTAGGAACTACGACGGTGCCACCGGAAAGCAAAGTGGCCATGGTGGAACCAATCAACCCATGAATGTGGAACAGCGGCATGATACACAGCGCGACATCTTCCCCGGTAAGCGCGTAGGTGTTCGCAATATTTGCCGAGGATACCGCCAGGTTGAAATGCCGCAAGGGCACACGCTTGGGACGACCGGTGCTTCCACTGGTGTGCAGGACCAGGGCAATGTCATCCGGCGTGGGCTCCGTTGCAGTGGCTCCACGGGGAGCGCCCACCATGCTGACGTCACCGTGTTCGTTCATTTCCACGGAAAATACCGGGATGTTGCGATCCTTTGCGGCGGTGCGAACGAACTCCGCGCCGACCGAAGGGCAAAGCAAAATGCGCGCGTTAGTGTCTCCAAGGAAGAAATGAAACTCTTCATAGGGGTACGCCGGATTTAAAGGGGCTGCCGTGCCGGCGATCGAGGCAGCCAGAAAGCTGACAATCGCGGGCAGTCCGTTCGGCAGTGCGATGGCTACCGCGTCGCCTCGGCGGATGCCGGCGGACGCCAGCGCGTTCGCCATGGTCAGAACCTGCTGCCGGAGCGAATCGTAGGTGACATTAATCCCAAGCTCGGGAACGACAATCGCCGTGTGACTATCGGCGAAATGTAGAACATCAAGAAGCGTGTCAACCGACTTGAGTGTCATCGTTCTCGCCTTTAGGGACCGTCGTTGGATGATGAAACGGCTTTATCCGTTACCGCCAAACGAAAAGAATGTAGCTGCACACCCACGCCCGCCAGGCATGCGGTCGGGTTCTATAAATCAGTTAGAGTAGCCCTGCGCTGCCAGGACCTTCCGGAACTCCTTCAGAAAAAACTGGACGTTCTCTTCGGTGGCCAACGGCCCCATCACACCAATGCGGAAGACCTTGCCTGCCAGGGGTCCGAACCCACCGGCGATTTCGATGCCGGGGCCATCGAGCAGTCCCTTGCGTACTTTGGCCTCGTCAACACCTGCCGGCACGCATACGGTATTCAGGGTCGCGATTCGGTTCGCTTCGGGGACATGCATGCGCAGACCCATCGCTTCAATCCCTTTGACAAAGATCCGATTGCAGTGGCGATGCCGTTCCCAGCGATTCTCGACTCCCTCTTCAGCGATCACCATGAGCGCTTCGCGCAAGGCGTAAAACATGGAGATCGGCGCGGTGTGATGATAACGATGCGACACCGTGGAGTAATCATGAATCAACTTCAGGTCGAGATACCAACTGCGCGAAGGAGTGGTGCGAGCGCTCAGGAAATCCATGGCCCTGCGCGACATGGCCATCGGAGATAGACCCGGCGGACAGCTCAATCCTTTTTGGGTGCAGCTGTAGGCGACGTCGATTCCTGTGCGGTCGAATTCCACCGGAACTCCGCCAAGCGAGGTCACGCAATCCGCAATCACCAAAGCGCCAGCATCGTGAGCCGCGGCACATATCGCGCGGCCCGATTGCAGCGCTCCGGTCGAGGTCTCGGCCTGAACATAGGCCACAACATTGGGTCTTTCGCCGCGAACGAATTCTCTGGCCTCGTCATCCGTAAAGATCTCGCCCCAACCCTTCTCGAAGCGTACGACGTTCGCTCCCTGGCGCTTCGCCATCTCGGTGAGACGATCGGAGAAATATCCATTGGCGAACACCGCAAGCTTCGCTCCCGGCTCTACGAAGTTGGCAATGGCGGCTTCCATGCCGGCACTACCGGTACCGGAAATCACCAGCGTGGCGCCGTCGTTCGTTCCATAAACAGATTTGAGTAACTGCTGGACATCTTCCATGACCTGGATGAAGTAAGGGTCGAGGTGTCCGACAATTGGTTTCGATAGAGCTTCATAAACCCGCGGGTGAACCATACTGGGTCCAGGGCCATACAGGTAACGGCGAGGCGGCTGCAGCGGTGACAAGGAATTCAGTGCGGGAGCTTGCTGATCAGTAGTGCTCATAGGCCTCGTTTCTTCTTCGAAGGATAGTGACATTTTACGGGAGACAATCTCCAGAACCCAGCCGCGGTCTCACATCAGGACAGTGATGCAGTCTGACAGTGAGCACCAGGGATACAAGTGTAGTCAAGCTAATTCTACTTATATGTTCGATCAGTTTCTCTTATAGTTGTTTGGCTTTGCAGTTTTGTGCCGGGCAGCATGCGGACGCTCAGATGTGGCCAGGTGACGGGCGGGTTGCCAAATTTCTGGCGAGCGCAAGCCGCACGTGAATGCCGCGCTAGCGGACCGTAATAAAGAAGTATGCGCTCATCGAGATGCCGACGCCGATCACCGCGATACGCACCTTGCGGGGGTCGGCCTTCTGCGCGTAATGCGCGCCGAACCAGCCACCTGCAAGAGAACCTGCGATCATGACGGCGCACTGCCGCCATAACACTGCGCCCGCCACAATAAAGGTAATTACAGCGGCCGCATTGATAGCAACAGCCAAGAGAGTCCGAATCGCACCCATAGCGTGAATGTCGCGCATCCCGAGCATCGCCAGCATGGCCAGGGTCATGAATCCGATTCCCGCACCAAAATATCCGCCGTAGATTGAGACCAGCAGCTCGGCGATCGAACTCATCAGGACCGCTTGCCAGGATAGGTTCTGGAGGTCGTCGACGACTGCGGTCCTGCCGGCGACTGTGCGGATCGAATTACCGAAGGCGAACAACAGAGTGCCACCCAGCAACAGCCAGGGGACGAGACGCAGAAAAGTATGCTGCGGGGTTCGTAGCAACAGCACTGCGCCCGCCCACCCGCCGCCAACGCTGGTTATCAGCAAAGGAATCAAGATGCGCAACGGCGCGTTCAGGCGTTTAAGGTAGGCTACAGTGCTGGCCGCCAGCCCTGGCCAGAGTGCAACCGTATTCGTCGCGTTGGCTAAGACAGCGGGAATTCTCAGGAACAAAAGAGCGGGGAAGGATACGAAACTGCCACCGCCAGCCAACGCGTTCAACGCGCCTGCGATCCCGGCCGCAACGAGCAAAAAGATTGCCTGACCGAAGTGTAACCCCATAAGAATTTTAAAACTGGATGAGGAGAGAACTCGCTCTCGCACGCCGACTCGAAACAAAAACAATTTATCAGGGATTTGCCGAACGAGCCTTCGTCGATCCTCGCTGGCTGACAAAACTTTACTTGAATTTCGGAGAATGTGACTTTCTATCCCGATGAATGTGATCGACGTCACCGCAGTAAACTACGGTTAACATTGCGTCAGTCCAATAAAAATACTAGAGGCCGAAATTTCTTGACAGTAATCGCGGGGATGTAGTACTACTTCGCCCCGGTGGCAATGGTCCGCTTTTCAGACCGGCTAGGAAATCCAGTTCGCAATCTTGGGATACTTAAAGCCTTTCAGCCGACCAAATAAAGCGGGGCGTAGCCTATGCGCCTGCCCGCTAGAGGCAGTGCCCCTTAGCCCATCCACCTCGGAGAGGAAACACATGCGCTCGCTAACAGCGTTTTTCGTGCTTCTGGTCAGTTTCATGGCGCCAGTTTCGCTTGCCCACGCTCAAAATGCGGGATCCGCAAACAAGGGTGATGGATCCACCTCTGGGGTCGCGACCAAGGAAGAGGTCAACCAGTTGCGCAGTGAAGTGGCCGCGCAGCGCCAGACGATCGAAGAACTGAAGGCTTTGGTTGAAAAACTGGCCGAGGGAAAAACTGCGGCAGCTATCAGCGCCCCCGCCGAGATTCGGCCCGTGGCAGAGACCTCTTCCGCAAGCAACAACGCACAACCAGTGGATGCTCCGAGCGCCAGCGCGCCCCGGCTGATGAACGCGGTTCTCCTGGCGGCCGAGCCTGAACCGGCAGCAGTTGTGGATCAAACTCCTGCAGCCGCGCCTAAGAAAGACGCACCGCTCACGGCAGGATGGAACGGGGAGCACTTTTTTATCAGGAGCGCGGATGGACAATTCACCATCAGTCCCTATGGCTACGTAAACACGGACTACCGCGCTTACTCAGGCGACGGAGTACCCGCGAACACATTTCTCCTGCGCCAGGCTCGCTTCGGATTTCAAGGCAGTTATGGTTCTCACTTTGATTTTGCGCTGCTTACCGACGCATCGGCCACAACCGGTTCGGTGGTACGCGACGTTTACCTCAATGTCAGGCTGAGACCGGAACTCCAGTTCCAAGCCGGGCAGTTCAAGGCTCCATTTGCCCAGGAAACTGGAATCGGCGACACCAGCCTGGACTTTGCGGAGCGCGGGTTCCAATCCATGCTGTATCCGTCGGCGGCCACAGCATATCGCAGCCCCGGCGCCACGCTGCACGGCGACATTTCAGGCGGCGTTATTCAGTACTGGGTCGGAGCATTTAACGGCAAGGGATATGCACTGGCCAACACCACCAATGAGCCGGAGGTTGTTGGGCGCCTTCGCTTCTACCCGTGGCGCAGATCCAAGAACGACTGGTTCAAGCAGTTCGCCTTTGGCGGATCCATTGATCATGCCCGTTCGCGCGGTCTTTCCGGGGATCAAAGCTTCAGCGGCACGCTGCCCGACGCCGCTTACACTTTCTTCCCGCAGTTCCCCATTAACGGACCCATTCAGCGGTACAACGGTGAGTTTACTTACCTCAAATCGTCGTTCTCGCTGCGCGGTGAATTCGATCAACTCAACATGTCCCGCAACAACATCGGCTCCGAACAAGCAGGTGGGCTGGGCTTCATAAGTCTTCCATCGATCATAGCCAAGGCTTGGGACGTCAGCGCAACGTATCTGCTCACCGGAGAAAAGCGGCCGGAAAACGGTACTCCCCGCGTAAAGCGGCCCCTGTTTGGCCCCGACACTCCTGGCGGACAGGGACGCGGTCTGGGAGCCTGGGAACTTGCCTTCCGATTCACCGGCATTCAGGCAAAGGAGCCAGGGGCAAACTTCCTGGACTACTACGATCCCGGTTTTGTGCCTACGTTTGATTACCACACCATCGAGTACACCGCCGGAGTCAACTGGTATCCCAATTATTGGGTCAAGTACGTGCTCAATGTCGGCATTGATCAGTTGAAGGACCCCAGCACGATCGGCGCTGTGCCGCAAAACTACTTTGTTATCACGCAGCGGTTGCAGTTCAGGTTCTAATCGTGGTCCCGATCGAGTGCCGGTTGCGCATCGAACGGCAACAAGTTTGGTAGACGCCAGGACTGGCCGCAGGCTGGTTCTGAAGAGAAATTGCAGGAGGGGATTTGATGAGACCGAGGATTCTTCTGACTGTTCTTCTCACCGCACTCTTTGTGATATTGAGCGGCTGCGGCACAACGTCGAATTGTCCAGTTTGCGGCACGACGACGAACGGCGCTTACGCCGTGATTGACGTCGTCCCCGTGCCGGAGCATAACAATACCGGCGAGCCGGGCGGTCCATTTAATTCCTTCGATATTAGTTGGGTATCGACTCCTCCTTCCGGCGGAGCGTCGGGAATCGACAATCTCGACTATGTTTCGGATCGCATCGGCATCGCCGTCCAGGTGATCGACACAAACACCAACCTCGCCGTTTATTCGATCGCCGGCCAGAACGGTATCTCCGGGGGCGGAGACAATGCTAGTCCTTGCGTTTCCATTTCGGCTAACCCCATCCCTCCCATCGTATCTGTGTTGGGCAACTGGACGAGATTTGGATGTAGAACCGGAGCCTTCCACATTCCTGGCTTCGGCGCCAGTGGTAATTTCGGCGGATTCACGGGAGCGCAGTGCTGCGCGGCTCGTGCAAACGGCATCAATCCGCTATCCGGCCCTAACGGAATGGTCGTAACTGCTGACGGCAATACGCTCTTCGTCGGCAACGGTAGCAGTTCGTTCGTGGTCTTCGACCTCACTTCGATGAAATTGCAAGGCAGCGCGACCGCTCAGCCTGACGTGATCGCCGTGATCCCGACCGGTTTGTCTCCCGACTACGACGGGCAGTTGGGTAATTCCGCCCCATGGCCTGGGGCCCCCGCGGGCACCCTGGGCAATACGACCGGGATCGCCGGTTGCGCTGAGTCGGCCAACGGGCGTGCCTTTTCCGATCCAAGCTGTGGAGATCTCCGTGGAGACGAAATGGCGTATGACTCCAAAGATCACATCCTCGGCATAATCGACGGCGATCCGGGCTTGCCGTACATCACGTTCATTGATGTCTCGGGGTTGGTAACTCGTCCGGTCACCAACAACTGCCTGCCGGTTTTGCCGACAACGCCGTACGGTCCGCCGCTGGGCAATCCCTTGGGTCTCGTCAACCCCTCGAGCTGTATCCTTGGCCAGATCTATTACGACGGAGCGCCCCAAAATAATACCGGCGTCCCAGTTGACGACGTTGGTCTGAATGCGCCATCCGCCTTTGGCTTCGTCTGTCCTGATCCCTCCAATCCTCAGGTGCAATCCGGGGTGTCCGGAAATCCAGTTGGAAATCCAGTTGTAAACATTACCGGCACCACACCCATTCCATGCCATCATGGACCGATCATCGACAACGCAACGGGTATTTACGATCCGACTTGCAACCCAACGGTTTCTGGGGCGGCTTGTATCGGTGCGATTTCTCCGGCCGGTCTGGGTGCCCCTGCGTGGAACCCCAGCACTGACCATTTTCTGCTCCCCAACTCGAATTCCACGGGCGTTCTCAACGTGGGCTCTATCGATGAGATTGATCCCAGGCCGGGCAATCCCAACGGACCTGTGGTCATCAATAGCTTCCCAACGCCGAATTGCATGCCCACCAGCATTGTTCAGGGACCCGGAGACAATTTCCTGGTAGGTTGCGCAGACCATGACGGCGAGGCCTTTCCGGCAAACGAATACGTTATGAACGGCACTACGGGCGCGATCGTGGCCACCATCACCAATGTGGGCGGTGTAGATGAAGTCTGGTACAACCCGGGTGACAACAAGTACTATCTGGCGGCGCGCGACATGCTTCCCGGTCCCGTCATGGGCGTCATCGATGCCGGAACGAATCTTTGGCTGGCCAACCTGCCGGTGAATACCAATGCCCACAGCATCGCGGTCGATCCCAAAACCAACCACGTTTTTATGCCCCAGCAGGCGGGCGCTATCTGCGGGACGCAGGCGGGAGCCGGATGCATTGACGTCATCGCGGAACAGTGATGAACGGCACTGGCCGGTGTTATAGTTGGCTTGGACGCGAGATGGGAGCGAGGTTCGCGTCCCGGAACTGTGAAGTGATTTATGGAGATTTCCTCTAGCGTATTCCAGCGGACTTCGGTGCTCGTGTTATCGCTTCTGGTTTTGTTCGTCGCTCCTGCCAGCGCAAGCGATCAAGTCGTGTCCAAGCCTACGGATGTCCCTGCCATCGTGATCGCTCACCTGCATTTACCGCAGGCAACGGGAAGTCAGATGTTGTTGCAGAAGGAAAACTCCAAGCAGTACCTCTACGTTCAGCAGGCGGCGAAGCAGGGATTCATGATCGTAGATGTGAGCCGGCCGGAGCAGCCGAGCCTGCTAAAGCGAACAGCGGAATCCAGTCAGGCAACCACCGGAGACCTACGGATCGTCAGCCCCGACGTGGCCATCGCCGAAGCTCCGGAAAAAACACCGGCCACCCTCACCAGCAGCGCTCATCCCACCGAGACGGTGCGCGTGCTCGACTTGAGCGACCCGCGTAATCCTAAGACGCTGGAAACTTTCAACAAGGTCACCAGCCTCCTCGCGGACGGCCATCACGGCTTGATCTACCTGACCAACAACGACGGCCTATGGGTTCTCCGCTATAACCGCCCTGCCCCATTGGAGCCGGAGAAAAAGAAGCCTCTGTGCGACTCCAACGCGGAAATTATGGCCATGCCGCCGGACTGCGACTGAGAAGGCTATCTTTTTCCCCGAGACCTACTGCGCTGAAACTTGATGGGCCGAGCACTCCTTGTCGATGGTCTTGATCGAGGTGACAGTTAAGGTCACAGGAGATGCCGATCTTCTTGTGGCGTCGGAACTCGTGGCCAAGGTTGGCGATTCGCTGCCGGTCACTTCCACGTGCTGACCTAGGTAGTGGCTCAGCTTTATCTTGTGGCTACTCTGAAGTTCGTAGGTAACGGCCGGGTCCTGCTTGATTAGAATGAAATCGCCGCTGGCCCTGCTAACGCAGCCCTGCAACGTTACTTGCCCTTTGGAATCCTTCGAGTCTTGCGGATTTGCATTGGGGGCGTCCTGTGCCAGAAGAAGACCGCCAGAAAGCAACAGAGCGCCCAGTATCATTCTCATAGAAGTTCTCCTCTCGCAGATGGGATGGCATTGCGATTGGAGCGGTTGCAATAAATCTTGGAGACCAAGCTATTTGACGTGGGTTTCCTGGTAGTGCACCTCTTTCCATTGCCCGGCACGCTTCACCCACAATTCACTGATATAGACCCGCGAGTACCGTACAGCCGACTTTGGCGGGAACTGCATGGTGCTTTCATAAATGACGAGCGCGGCGTCCGGCCCTGCGGGAATAACCTTGAACCCCCACAACGTATAGTTAAAGACGTTTGTCGCTGTCAGTTCGCCTAAGGCTTGGAGCTTCGTCCGCTCGCCTCTGCTATCGACCTCAACGCCCTGATAGTCATCTGCCAACAAATCGCCGTAGGCTTTCTTATCCTTATTTTTCAGTGCTTCCCATTCCACCTTTATCTTTGATTGGAACATGTCGTTCAGGGCGGAGTCGGCAGACGGCGCACTCGAAGGCTGGCTGTCGGCAGTTTTAGCGGGCGTTGCGGGGGTCTGCGCCAGCGCCGTGAAACTCAACCCCAGAACGCACAAAAATAGCACCCAATCCCTCATTATTCCCCCTCAGCCAAATAATGAATCCTAACGTAGATTCACCAGATTTCGCGCAGTGGAACCTATCGCAGGTTGCTGACTTTCTTTCTCACTTCCGCGAGTAATGGAGCAGGCAATGCGGCGTAGCCTTCCTGAGCGGCATATTGCTGGCCATCGGTGTATATCCAATTCAAGAAATCCACTAATGCGCCTGTGCGCGCGGACTCCGACGATCGCGTTCGAAGGTAAATCCAAGTGAAACTGGTGATGGGAAAGGAATCAGCTCCCGGCGCGTCGGCCAGCGAGGCGGAGAAGTTATTCCATCGCGGCGCTTCCGCCGCTTGGCATGCGGCGTCAATACTTTCGCTTGATGCCTTAACGAACCTGCCTCCGGCATTTAAAACTGCTGCTTGCGCGACACTTCCTTTCACCGCATATTGATACTCGACGAAGCCAATCGAGCCACGGGTGCCTCTTACCTTATCCGCCATATCCGAACTGCGCTCTGCCGCCTCTCCAACCGGCCATTTCGGGGAAGCAGTGACTCCAACTTGCGCTCGAAATTTAGAACTCACCTTGGAGAGAAAATCGGTGAAGACATAGTTGGAACCTTTTCCCCCGGGGCGGTTGATCACCTGGATTGGAAGACTTGGCAAAGTAATCTCTGAATTGAGCTTTGCGATCTGTGGCGCATTCCAGGTCTTTACATCGCCGAGGAATATCGCCGCCAGCACTTCCCCCGAGAGCCGAAGCTCCTGGTGAACGTCGGGGAGGTTATAAATGGGAACGATGGCAATGAGAACCACCGGCAGCTCAATCAAGCCGCCCTCTTTTCGCTCTTTGTCTGTGAGCTGAGCTTCTCCGGCGCTAAAATCGCCCGCACCGTGAGATATTTGTTTGATCCCTTCGCTGGTTCCCACAGCCAGGTAGCGCATCTGAATGTTACGGTTCTGCTTGCCATATTCCTGTGTCCACCGGTTGTAAATCGGGGCTGGGACACTGGATCCGGAACCCACCAGCACGATGGCGTTTTGGGCGAGAGCTGGAGCTCCAGGCAAACTGAGAATAAGAAGGAGCAACCGATAGACAGATAAGGACCAACGCGGAATGGTCTGTTGTCGCGTAATCTTTAATGCCGAAAATCTTGCCGGTAGCCTGATAGTTCCTCCTAATCGTGGCTGGTTTTCAAACGAACATCGTGACCGGCCACAGGAGTGCTGACAGCTGGCGACTGTAGATACCGACCAAGTTACCATCATTCTGGAGTGATCCCAACTGTTGTTTGCTGCAAGCTGTTGTCCGGCTAGAGACAGCAAACGACTCAAATAGCGTTTGTTTGGTGCAAAATTATGCCGAACTATGACACTGAAATGCTAGCGCGCGAACTCTTGTCCGCGTATGAGATGGGCAAGATGATCGACGTCCGTCCCTCGGAGCATCCGGGCTTCGATCTCGATGCGGCATACGCGGTTGAAGCAAGGCTCAAGCAGCTTCGCGAAGGGCAAGGACACAGATCGGTTGGCCGCAAGGTTGGGTATGCCAACAAGGCGATGTGGCGTGTGCTCAAACTTGAAACTCTGGTTTGGGCCCACATGTACGACGACACTGTGCATTTCAGTGATGGCAATTCCGCCACTCTGGCGATCGCGCATCCTCGTTCGCTGAAGATCGAACCAGAGATTGTGTTTGGTCTGAAACAGCCGGTCACGGGGGGTGTCCCTGATGCGGCCGCCGCGCTTGCATCCACGGATTGGCTGGCGATTGGATTCGAAATCATCGATTGTCCCTTTCCGGAATGGAAGTTTCAGCCCGGTGATTTCGTAGCGTCCTTTGGACTTCATGCTGCGCTCGTGGTCGGAGAGCGGGTACAGGTACGGCCAGAGCTCGTCCCTAAGTTGGTAGACGAGTTGCCAAGATTCAAGGTGCGGATTTCGAGGAATGGAGAGTTTGTGGAAGAAGGCTCAGGCAAGAATTCTCTAAAGAGTCCGGCGTTATGCCTGGCGGAGCTCGCTACCGCCGTCGAGCGGCGTTTCCCATCCGATCCGCTAAGTGCCGGCGGGATTGTCAGCTCGGGAACGCTTACTGCCGGACACCTGACCGGCGGAGGAGATCTCTGGACAGGTGAGGTCGAAGAGCTGCCACTGCCTTCGCTCACACTGCGCCTATCTTGATTCCAAAGCAGGGACCATTCCGTAGCCGCGGTGGAATGCTATCGCCCGGAGGCGGCTTCGCAACCCGGAACTGTTTGGTAGTCAGCCAACAGGTCCTTGGCACTCCAATTAAAAACCGGGTCGAGCCCTTCCAACTTTAGCTTGCCTGAATAGATTGGTGCGTCGAACGACCGAGCCGTGAACTGGCATCCACCATGATGAAGTGAATAGCCACCGGGCGTAGTTGCACAGTTGAGCGTGAAGAGACAGCCGCCTCCTCTCGCCAGTTCAAGGCATACATCCCAGTCTTCCCGCGTGCTCGCAAATGCGGCCGTTGTCGGCGAAAAAATATTATGAAGAGCCACGGTCACCAGAAACTCCTGGCGAGTGAGCAGGTATGGGGTGTCTTGAAGAATAGCTCCGGGAGCCAGCTTAAGGCGAGGCGTTCCCAGGATGGTGGCGCCGCTGCCGTAGTTCCGCTTCAAGTATTCCTCGTGCAGCATCAGCATGGACCAGTCTCGCCTCCAGTCCGATAGGCCGGAGAGGACTCCGATACCGACATGCTCGATACCCGTCGCGAGCATCCGTTCATAAGCATCCAGGCGGTATTCGAAGTCTGCTTTCCTGGTCTTGCCAGGATGAAGCATGGCGTACCGATCCCGATCGTAGGTCTCCTGCCACAGCACCGACCAGCACAGTCCGGCATCCACTAACCGGCGGTAATCATCTTCTTCCAACGACTCAGCGCTGATTCCAACCAGGCCGCCGCCATGACGCTCCAGGACGCTCCGTAACCTTTCAACATGACGGCACATCGCATCCACTCGCATCCGTGGATCGGTAGCGTAAACCAGCTCGAGGACTCTCTGCCCCTTTTGCTCGATGAGATAGACCGCCTCCTGTTCGAGCTCGTCGTCCGTCAATCGCCTGCGTTCAACCTCGATCCCTTTGTTTCCTCCACGGAAATTGCAATAGAGGCACTGCTCCTCGCAGATGCTGGTCATATAGATGGGCACGATCACGAAGACCCGTCCCTCGTAAAGACCCGCTTTCACTTCGGCGGAACGAGCGAGTATGGCACGATCCAACTCGCCTCCCAGCCCGAACCCTTCGCTCCAAAAGAAAGGAGCATAGTCGGACGCCACCGTGGGCCGGAGAGAGTCGAGGGGCGCCCGTCGTCGATGGGAAAGCTCAGATACTTCTTCGCAGGCAATATCGTAGTGACTTGAGAACATGGGATTCCTACCCAGATTTAGTAGCTAAATGCTACGCGGATCGATGGCGTGGCACTGTGACCTCGCACACAAGCGGCTGTGATTACGCTTAGGACCAGGGCAAGGCCGGTAATTACCGACGTAATTACAGACGTTACGTTGAGCTGTGTTAGAGATTACTAATTGAGGTAGTTGTCGGACTTGGCGTCTGGAAATCTGACACCTTGTGCGGAAGCTGTACACACATCAACGCTCGGTTCGGGCAGAACTTCGAGGGAGACCATGTCAAAGAAAGTCCTGGTGGTTGACGACTCAAAAACGGCCTTGATGATGGAGCGCGAAATTCTGGAAAAGCGTACCAGCTACCAGTGTGTAACCGCGGCCGACGGACAGGAAGCAGTCGAGAAGGCAGCACAGGAACACCCTGATCTGGTCTTGATGGATGTGGTGATGCCCCGCATGAACGGGTTTGAGGCGTGCAAGATGATGCGCCAGCAGGCAAGCACACGCGAGATCCCCATCGTCCTGGTCACCACTCGCAGCGAAGAATCCTACATGGAGGCCGGGTTCCAGAGTGGATGTAACGACTACATCACGAAACCCGTAAATGGCGCAGAGTTGGTAGCCCTGTTACAGAGCTACCTGGGCGAGTAGAAACCGTGGCGACCGGTCGACTCTTGCACTTGGCGGAATCGGTGCAATTCGATGCAACAAGGATTTCATGAACGGTAACAGGAAGAGCATACAAGGAACCAAGTCGTCGGGAGCCGAACCGATGAACGATGCGCGCTTGCGGGCGGCGCGCAAGAGACTGGCCGAGAGCAAAGATCAAGACGACGCGATCGAGGGCGTGCGGGAGATCGTGGCCAACTTCCTCGGCTCCGAAGAAATGGGCCTGTTCAGAATTGATCGCAGAACCTCCACCTTCCAGGTTTTTTGGTCCTTCGGAATCGATCTGGAGGAATACGACCTGCTGCGCGCCTTAGGGGATGCTGGCCTTCAACGCGTGATGCGCGGTGAGTGCCATGTTGAGTTCGGGGTTCGCGAACGCTCCGGCGCAACCTCCAAAGCACAAGCGTTCGTTCCTATCAGTGTTGCCGACCAAACGATCGCGATCCTCGCGATCTTGCGGTTGCTGCCGCAGAAGGCTGCTTTCGACAGGTCTGACATAGACTTGTTCAAGCTTCTTTCCGACGAAGCCGCTACGCCCCTGTTTGGCCCCACCGGCCATGCAAAGGCAGGGAACGAGGGACCAGGAATGAACGCATGAAAGAGACCAGTGCAAAATTCAATCCAGCAGTATTACCCGCGGAGGTCATGAAGAATTTCGAGAGTGCGGATTCGAGCGAAGCCCGGCACTTCCTCTATCCCGGCCAGGTGTTCGTAACGCGCGATCCAATCACCATTTCAACCATCCTTGGGTCGTGCGCAGCTGTCTGCCTGTGGGACCGGCACAAAAGAGCCGGAGGCATGAATCACTATCTCCTGCCGGATGGATTGGGTGAGGGACCGAACCGGCTGCGCTACGGCAACGTAGCCAACCCAGAGCTCCTGAAACAAGTGCTGGCGCTGGGATGTGAAGTTCGCAACTTGCAGGCAAAGATCTTCGGCGGTTCGAGCGCGTTCGCGGTCGATCTATCGCAGTCGGTGGGATCAAGGAATGTGGAGCTTGCCGAAAGTTTTCTGCGCTCGGCGGGCATTCCGGTAGTGGAAAGAGAAGTCTCGGGAAAACATGGCCGCAGGCTGAACTTTCGGGTAGTCGATGGCGTGACGACCATCAGGAGTTTCGAACAACTGAAGTAAGAAGGTCGCTGGCGAGTGGCGACGACCACGAGAGGGGGAACGATGGATTTAGCGGACTTTGATCGTGAAGCAGTCTTCGCGTCGTTCCTCGTCGAGTCAGAGGAGGGCCTGGATGCCATGGAGCAGGCGCTCATCCAGATGGAATCGAACCCATCCGACCTGGAACTTCTGCACACTATTTTCCGCGTGGCGCACAGCTTGAAGGGAAACGCGACTTCCCTGGAATTGAGTGAACTCGCTGGGTTTGCTCACGTTGTGGAAGATCTGTTGGATGTTTTTCGGGAGCAGCAGGCCCTGCCCAGCGCAGACGTGATTTCGCTGCTGCTGAAGGCCGTCGATGAACTTCGCGCCCTGCTCTCAGCGGCTACGGCTGGGCACGGGGAGCTCACCGCCGGACAACATGAGCTCAGAAAAGAAATAGCACGGGAGGTAGAAAAGCGGTCGAAGCGAGTAGTCACCGCCAGCGGACTTCCTGGGGAGTCCGGTTCCGCGGGAAGGGGCGACTCGCTGCCGAACGCTGGTCATCGCACCCTGCGAGCCGACGTCGACAAACTTGACCACATGCTGAACCTGACAGGGGAGATCGTCATTGCCCAAGGCCGCCTGAGCCAGATGATCGAGGAGCTTGGCACCGAGCAAGGACGCGCCATCCTGGAGATGCATCGCGACGCCGAGCGCCTGTACATGGATCTGCAGAGTGAAGTGATGGGTATTCGCATGGTGCCAGTTGGCCCGGTGTTTCGCCAGTTTGTCCGTTCTGTCAGGGACCTTGCGCGGAGCCACGGAAAATTGGCGCGTCTCGAAGTGATAGGAGGAGACGTTGAGGTCGATACCACCGTCCTCGAACAATTGAAAGATCCTCTGCTGCACCTGGTGCGCAACGCCGTCGATCACGGTCTGGAGAAGCCGGCGGTGCGCGAAAGCCAAGGTAAAAATCCTTGCGGAGTGATCCGGTTGACGGCCGCTCATAGCGGAGGAAACGTCATTGTCAAGCTGGAAGACGACGGCGCCGGTTTTGATCGCGCACGGATCGTCGACAAAGCGAAACGCCTCGGGCTGCTGTCTGGAAAAGAGGAGCTGCGCGATCAGGATCTTTACGATCTCGTGTTCCAGGCGGGATTCTCGACCGCCGAGTCGGTAACAGATCTGTCAGGCCGTGGCGTCGGCCTCGATGTCGTCCGCCGCAACATCGATATTCTGCGCGGGACGGTCGAGGTATCGAGCACAGCCGGCAAAGGCAGCACCATTGTGATCCGCTTGCCGTTGACCCTGGCCATTATTGAAGGCTTCTCGGTAAGGGTGGGCACTGAAACTTTTGTCGTCCCTCTGGAACATGTCATCGAGTGTACGGAACTCCCGGCGGAACAACGCAGCCCGGAGGCCAGCGGCATCCTCAGTCTGCGGGGCGCAGCCCTTCCTTACGTTCGGTTGAGGCGCGTGTTTAGCCTGTCTGGTCAGGCTCCTAAAAGAGAGAACATCGTGGTCGTGAAAATCAATGAGTTTCACGCCGGAATTGCCGTCGATGAATTGCTGGGTGGCATGCAGGCCGTAGTGAAGCCGCTGGGCAGGGCGTTTCGAGGAGTTCCCGGAATCGCTGGTTCCACTGTTCTCGGGGATGGACGAGTCGGGTTGATCATTGACGTTCCGAGTCTTCTGCGCGGAGTAATGCAGTCGACTTTGCAGGCACAAGCTTAAAAAAAAAGAAAAAAGAGGGCAGCATCGGAGAGGGAAAGCACAATGAAAAACTGGCAAGATCAGAAAATAGGCACGCGACTCGGGGTTGTCTTCGGGGCAATTCTGTTGTGCGTCATTGCGGTGGGCGGCTTTGGGCTGAACTGGCTCGGCCGGATGAATTCCAACATGTCTGCCATCATGCAAAAGCGCTACAACACGGTTGAGGCGACGCACAAGACCATTGAGAACTCAATCACCAACGCTCGCATCACGCTGCAATTGTTCGAGACCACTGACCCTGACCAGGAGAAGAAGCTGAATCAGGAGAATGATGCGATCAGCCAGGAAATCACCAGCCAGATCGCTTTAATTGAGAAGAGTCTCAGCTCTTCCCAAGAGCGGGAACTGTTTGAGGTCGTCACCCAGAACCGGCAGGCTTATATCTCGGCCCGGCAAAAGGCAAAGAAGCTGCTCGCCGACAAGAAGCGTGACCAGGCGCTGACGACGTTGAGCGAAGAAGTGATCCCGGCCCTCGATATTTATCGCGCCTCATGGCAGAAGTTCATCGACCTTCAGACCGCTGCCATGGAGCAAAGCATGAAGGAGAGCCAGGAGGCTTATGCCCTGGGACGCAGGATGGCTTTGTTGCTGCTGGTAATTACACTGATCGGCTCTCCTCTAGTCGCGATCAGCGTGACAAAGAGTATTACCGTCCCCATCCAGCAGGCAGTCGAGCATGCGGAACGCATCGCCTCCGGCGATTTGACCAGAGACATTGTTGTCACAGACCGCTCCGAGACCGGACAATTGCTGCAGTCGATGCAAGCGATGAGCAGTCGACTGTCGGGCATCATCCGGGACGTCCGCGAAGGGTCCGCCGCTGTTGCTTCCGCGGCCCAGCAAGTCTCCTCTTCCTCGCAGAGTCTTTCTCAGGGAACCAGCGAACAAGCTGCTTCCGTTGAGGAGATGAGCTCCAGCCTGGAACAAATGAACGCCTCGATTACCCAGAACGCCGACAACAGCCGGCAAGTGGAGCAGGCGGCTGCCAAAGGAGCTATGGCTGCGGAAGAAAGCGGCAACGCAGTCAAAGAAACGGTAGAGGCGATGAAGCAGATTGCCGCTAAGACGTCAGTGATCGAAGAAATCGCCTACCAGACCAATCTTCTCGCACTGAACGCTGCGATTGAGGCGGCTCGCGCCGGAGATCAAGGCCGCGGCTTTGCTGTGGTCGCGGTTGAGGTTCGCAAGCTCGCCGAGCGCAGCCAATTGGCTGCGCAGGAAATCGGAGGCCTGGCCGGAAAGAGCGTCAGCGTGGCTGAGCGATCTGGACAATTGCTGTCGGACCTGGTGCCGTCGATCAAGAAGACTGCCGAATTGGTGCAGGACGTCGCCGCTGCTTCCACCGAACAGTCCGGAGGGGTAACGCAAATCAATCAGGCCATGTCCCAAGTCGACACGGTCACGCAGCGCAACGCATCGTCCGCGGAAGAGCTTTCCAGCACCGCGGAAGAATTGGCTGCGCAGTCCGAACAACTGCAGCAGTTGATGACTTTTTTCCGCGTCGCCGGCGAACAGTCCACCCGTCGGGGTGGAGACGGCCAACAGAGGGTGGTCATGCCCGTGAACCCGGTATTCAAGAGCGGCTTCGCGAAGCCCGGCCACGCTCGTCAGACTAACGGCAAGAGCGAGGAAGAAGCGAACTTCGCTCCGTTCTAGGTGAATGCTGTCCGGCAACACTCGGAAACATTGCCTTGGACGTGGAAGCGGCCGGGTGCACATGACGATTCGGGAACGGCAGAATTGTGAGGAGTGAAATTATGGCAGCGTCGAACCAAGGGAAAAGCCAACTCCCCCTGAGCACGGTGCAGTACCTTACCTTTCTTACAGCAGGCGAAGAGTATGCAATCGCAATTGTGAAGGTTAGGGAGATCATTGAGTTTGAGGCCGTCACCACTGTGCCTAACACTCCAGTATGGATTCGTGGGGTGACGAACTTGCGAGGCAGCGTGGTCGCGGTCGTCGATCTGGCGACGAAATTCGGATTGCCTGCCAGCGGTATTTCCAAGTTCTCCTGCATCATCATCACGGAGGTCATGTTCCAGGGTGAGAGTCTGATCATGGGGGTTTTCGCCGACTCCGTGAGCCAGGTGATTGATCTTTCCGATGACGAGATCGAACAGCCCCCGCCCTTCGGCACTCGTGTAAAGACCGAATACCTTCTCGGCATGGGAGCACTGGGCAAGAAGTTTTGCCTGATTCTCGACATCGATAAGGTGCTTTCCGCCGACGAACTGCTTGCGGTCGCAGATTCCGTTGGCACCGGCGGACCTTCGGGCGCCGCGGGCGACGACGATCCGGCAAAAGACGACCGCGCTCATGACAACGGGGCACACTTCGAGGCTGGAGCCTAGCTGTGCCCGCAAGACCCGCCGCCGGCAGGGATTCAGGCAAATCCCGCCCAGCTGAAGTCTATCTCGAGCAACCACCCTATCTCTCTGTTAGTCCTGCATTGTTCCAGAAGTTCCAAAAACTGATCTACGCAGAAACCGGAATCTGGCTGGGGAGCGCAAAAACGGCGCTCTTGTGTGGACGACTTTTTCGACGGCTTCGCGCACTGGAGATCAGCTCGCTCGAGAGTTATTACGAGTGCGTATCCCAGCCAGAACAGTACGAAGAACGCGCCCGGATGATTGATGCCATCACCACCAATGAAACTCGCTTCTTCCGCGAGCCCAGGCAGTTCGAGTTCCTGGTGCAACACGTGTTTCCCCGCTGGCGGGCGGCGAGCGAACGCGGGTTGCGCCCCAAAAGAGTGCGGATATGGAGCGCCGGCTGCTCTTCCGGAGAAGAACCTTACACCTTAGCCATGTTGGCTGCCAAGTACCTTTCCGCGGAGGAAGGGTGGGACGTGCGTCTTTTGGCCACTGACATCTCGAACCGTGTGCTGGAGAAGGCATGCAAGGGAATCTATCCCATAGCGAAAGCGGCCGAGCTGCCCAAGGACTTGCTGCACAGTTTTGTGCTGCGTGGTATGGATGAGCGGGAAGGCGAGATGAAAGTAAAAATCGAGATCCAGCGGATTGTTGAATTTCGAAAGCTGAATCTGGACCAGCAACTCGATCTCGGCGAAGGTCCATTCGACGCCATTTTTTGCCGCAACGTTCTGATCTATTTTGACGCCGCGTCGAAGCAAAGGGTGGTCACGAACCTTGTCCGAAATCTCATGCCTAACGGTCTGTTATTCGTAGGCCACGCCGAGAACCTGACCAGCATGGCCTCCCAGCTACAAAGTATTGAGCCGACGATTTACATAAAGGCGGGAGAGCGAGAAGGCCTGTGAAGACGGGATCGCATATGAACGGAAACGGAAATGGAAGTGGTCTGCAGGTGCTCGTTGTGGACGACTCGGCCATGGTCCGCCAAGTGATGCAGGCCATCCTTGGCACTGACCAGAGGATTACCGTCAAGGCCGCTGCAGACCCTCTGATTGCATGGGGAAAGATGCAAAAGGAGCCGCCTGATGTCGTCATCACGGACTTGGAAATGCCGCGCATGGACGGCCTGACTTTCATCCGAAAGATCATGGCAGAGATGCCGACGCCCGTGGTTGTTTGCTCTGGTTTGGCGGCTCGCGGTACCGAACTGGCGCTTCGTGCACTGGAAGAAGGCGCGGTCGAGGTAATTACCAAACCAAAAGTTGGCGTGCGTGACTTCCTGCACGAATCAGCCGTCACCCTCCTCGATGCCGTCTGGAGTGCGGCTCAAGCGCAGATCCATCCCAGGTCCATCGTCGCAGTCCCTCGCTTAATGGCGGATGCAGTATTGCCTCGCGAGAAGTGCCGTGGCGCAGACGCGCCGAGCGGGCTGATCGCTGTGGGCGCCTCGACCGGTGGAACGGAGGCCCTGCGTACTTTTCTCAAAGCCTTGCCCACGGACTGCCCGCCGATCATGATCGTGCAGCACATGCCTGAAGTCTTCACACGGGCCTTTGCGGAACGTTTGAACAAAGAGTGTGAAATTGCGATCAAGGAAGCTTCGGACGGCGACCAATTGCAAAATGGACGGGCGCTGATTGCTCCGGGCAACCGGCACATGCTCGTCAATCGCATGGGCGCGGACCTCGTCGTTCAGATCATCGATGGGCCGCTGGTCTCTCGCCATCGTCCGAGTGTCGACGTTCTTTTTCGCTCGGTCGCTATTTCCGTTGGTCCGAAAGCGGTGGGCGTGATCATGACTGGCATGGGTGACGATGGCGCCCAGGGCCTGTCCGAGATGAAGGAAGCAGGAGCGTCCACGATCGCGCAGGACGAAGCCAGTTGCGTTGTTTTTGGAATGCCCAAGGAGGCGATATCCCGCGGAGCCGTGGACGTTGTTGTGCCTCTAGAGCGGATCGCCAGCGCGGCTCTGAGCATGCAGGTTAGGCAGGAAGGATAGACCGAGCGCAAATCTGGGATAGCAGAGCACGTTCTCTTCCGCTCTCGCGATGGTTACTGCCGCCACCCAAGATGTTCTTCGCGTCCTTCGAAAATCTTACGCAACAGCTGTTCGATGCGCTGCTTCAAAGTCACAGGTTGGGACTCGTGTAATTCCGCAGTCTCGGTTTTCGTTTCCGCCTTCTTCACCGGGGCGGGAGCAGCACCAGCAGCCATGAGTAATCTCCTCTTCTTCCTAGATCTTAATTTTCGAACTCAGTAGGTTGTGCGCGCTACAAACTTCGCGCTGATCGTCCACCGAGGGGGTTCGGGAGAATTTCAAATTGAGCTCTGATTCTAATGCGCCTCTCACAGCGGGAGGAGATCACCAACGGCATAGCACCTCAGGTAGTGGTTCTGCCACGTGTCCCGCGTAACTGAGCGTCTGGGGATAGCTCTGCGCCTGCTGGATTTTGCTAGATTCCTGGAGTGCCCTTCAGTCTCGCGCCTTCGCTGCACCAAAGATCGTGGACACCAATTCGAAAACTTCGCCCACCGCTTCATCCAGTTCAAACGAAAACAGAGCCAGGTCAACACCAGCTAGATTCTGGTATTCCTTCAGAAGGATGCCCCAAGCCGGGTCGCCCACTAGATCTACTCTGCGGCGCTCATAGTAGCCGTAGCCCAGACCTCGCATACGGCAAAGCAAATCACTCAGATGGACCAGCGCTACCAGGGATTGCGCCGACTCGCCCTGTTCTGGCGCATGATGGTGGGCGATTACTTGAACCATATCGTCGGCGAGGTTCCATCTTTCGGCCAGTGCGCGACCGCTCTCACAGTGAGTAAATCCCATGGCAGCGAGCTCTGCGTCATCGAGAGAAATTTGTTTCTGAGATGCGTGCGCCGCCGCAGCTGCAAACTCCTTGGGAAAGGCGATGCAGTTCACCATGAAGCCGAGATCGTGCAGCAGTCCCGCCATGTACGCCCGGTCGCCATCCTCGGCTTCCAGCTTTTCGCTGAACTTCCGGCAGACCATCGCGCAACCCAGCGAATGTCTCCAGAAGACAGTTGGGTCCAACGGCCAATTCTTGGTGGGAAAGGCATTGCCCAGACAACAAGTAAGGAGAATGGTTTGCACCTTACGCAACCCCAGGGCAATCACCGCCCCCTTGATGGATTCGGGCGACTTCGCCAGTCCAAATAAAGGTGAACTGGCAGCCCGCAGGCACTGTGCGGCGATGGAGTTGTCATAAGAGACCAACTTCACAACTTCATCCAGTTTCACTCGTTCCGCCGGCAAGTTCAGCAAATCGAGCAAAGGCAGAAAAATTGTCGGAATGGCGGGCATGGTCTCAATGCTCTGCACGCGCTCCCGGATAATTGCAGTAACGGATGTGCTCATAACTTGCCGCTTTTCAGGGACGGTTTCCAATAAGCGATCGTTCCGGGAAAATGCACGAGGTGAAACTTATCGTTCAGCTTCAAGAGCGACTCCGACGTCCCGAGGAAGAAATAGCCCCCGAAGTTGAGGTTGCTGTAGTAGTGGTCGATCACCTTCGACTTGGAAGGACCGTCGAAATAAATCAGCACGTTGCAACAGAAGATCAAGTCCATGCCCTTCATGAACAGCATGCGCGAATCGTCCTGCAGGTTGAGGCGGCTGAAAGTGATAAGTTCTCTTACCTCCGGCCGCACCTCAAGTTTCTTCTCGCCGGCCGGCGTGAAATATTTGCGTCTAAAATATTCAGAAGTCGAGCGCAGGGCATAGTCGCCGTAAATTCCTGCTTTGGCCGTCTCCACGGAGCGGTCATTCAAATCGGTGGCGAGGATTTCGATCGTCCAGCCTTTTAACAGATGCTCGCTTTCTTCCAACATATTCATCGCCAACGTGTACGGCTCTTCGCCCGTGGAGCAGCCAGCACTCCAGATTCGCAACCGTTTGATTACCTGTTTGTTTTTATCTTGCGCCAGTTCGGGCAGAATAACTTTTCGCAGCGCATCGAGTTGCGGCTGGCTTCGGAACAGACAGGTTTCTCCGATGGTGACTTCATTGAGCAGCTGCCGGAGTTCCGCCTCCCGGCTGGAATGCGCCGTCAAGAGATCCCAATACTCGCGCGGAGTTCGGACTCCCAACTGTTTCATCCTCCGCCCGCAAGCATCTGCCATCAGATAGAGTTTTTCCTCCAGCTGAAAAATGCCGCAGACCTTGTACACCAGGTCGCGGATTTGGCGGAAGACGGGGTCGATAGGGGCCACGCTCGGGGAAGGAAATGGCGAGGCCGAAACCATCTGGTTGGTTGTCATTTCGCTGGATGCTCCTGGGGGACGCGATCAACTTGCGTGCAAGTAACTCTCGGAGCTCGGCTCTGTAAGACCCGCCGAGCGATTTCCTCGGCTAATTGATTCAGGGGAAAGACGGCATCCGCCTGCCCAGAAGCGTGCACCAGCCCTGGCATACCCCACACTACGGAAGAAGCTTCGTCTTGAATGATGATTTCACCGCCGCGTTCACGGATGGCCCGAGCCCCGATCACACCGTCGGAGCCCATTCCCGTCATCACCACCCCCAGAACGTTCGCCCCGTAGACGTCCGCCACCGACCGGAACAAAACATCGACCGACGGCCTGCAGGAATTCTCCGGTCGATCTTGATTCAAGACCAGTCGCGAGCTGACGCCTGCGCGCTTTACGGTCATATGAAAGTTTCCAGGTGCAATCCAAGCATGGCCGGGGGTCAGCACAACATCCGCGCTCCCTTCTTCCACGGAAATCTCCGAGCGTGCGCCCAGCCGTTCCGCCAGCAGGTGCGTGAAAATCGGGGGCATGTGCTGCACTACAACGATTGGCAGGGGAAAGTCTTTCGGAATCCGGGGCAGAACTTCCGCCAGCGCGTTCGGGCCTCCGGTGGATGTGCCGATGGCAACAATCTCAATGCGCCGATTGACGGGCCTTCGTACCTGCATTGGTGGACAGGGCGGAGGCAGTGACTTGAGTTTTGTAACTGCGCCTGCGCACAAGGCCTTGATCTTAGGGGTCAGCTCAGCCCGTATCGCCGCGATGGCAGCTGCTGGACTGCCAGTATTGCTAGGCTTGGTGGCGTAGTCGGAAGCGCCCAGGGACAGAGCATCAAGGGTTGCTGCCGCTCCCCGCTCAGTGAGCGTGCTGAACATGACGACTGGCAGTTTGGGATAGAGCTTGCGCAGTTCCACCAACGTCTCCAAACCGTTCAGCACCGGCATCTCGATGTCGAGCGTAATCAGGTCGGGATGCAATTGCGCAATTTTCGCCAGCCCGATTCTTCCATCGCTGGCTGACCCGACTACTTCCAGTTCAGGATCAGCCGACAGAGTCTCGGACAGCAACTTGCGAATCACCACCGAATCGTCGACGACGAGAATGCGTATCGGAGTCATCTCTGTGTTACGCCTGTCCCTTCACCCAACAAGCTTGCAAGATTCTTCGCCAGCATCTACGAGCCCGCGTGCGCTGCCTTGGCGCGAACTGCAACGCCTCCGCCGGTTTCAGCGTTGACCTTGAACTGTTCGATCAGGCGGCGCAGTTCGGCCGAGGTCTGCACCAACTGTTGTGCCGCTTTCTGCGTGTCGCCCGCTCCCCGCGACGTGCTCTCCGCCGCCTGCGCCACGCCCGCAATGTTACTGGTGACCTCGCCGCTGCCGTGCGCCGCTTCGCTCACATTCCGCGCCATCTCGTTGGTCGTGGCATTCTGCTCTTCCACCGCCGTCGCAATCGTGTTCGAGATTCCGTTCACCTGATTAATCACTTCGCTGATCGACGCGATCGCAGCCACCGCCGCCTTCGTGTCCGTCTGAATGGCTTCAATCTTCCGGCTGATGTCTTCCGTGGCTTTCGCCGTTTCCTTGGCCAGTTCTTTCACTTCGTTCGCTACCACGGCGAAGCCTTTGCCCGCTTCTCCCGCTCGGGCCGCTTCAATGGTCGCGTTGAGCGCCAGCAGGTTGGTTTGCTGCGCAATCGAGGTGATGACCTTGATGACTTGTCCAATCTCGGTGGACGAGTCCCCCAGCTTCGATACCGTCGCCGTCGTGTTTTCCGCAACCTTCACGGCGGATGTAGCGATCTTCGCCGCTTCGCTGGCGTTCTTGGCGATCTCTTTGATGCTGGCACCCATCTCCTCCGCCCCGGTGGCTACGGTCTGCAGGTTCTGGCTGACTTGCTGAGCCGAGGTGGAAACCACGTTGGCCTGGGCGGAAGTTTCCTCCGAATTGGCCGTGATCTGCTGGCTGGTGCTGGAAAGTTCTTCGCTGGCGCTCGCCACCTGCACCGAGTTCTCCGTGATGTCCTGGATCATGCGTTTCAGGCTGCCACTCATCCTGTTGATAGCCGTGGTGAGATCGCCCAGTTCATCCTGGCTGCGAACTTTCAGGTCGTCCCGCGTCAGATCCCCGGCTGCAATGGCCTCGGCCTGGGTCAAAACAGACTGGGTAGCGCGGGAGATACTGCGGCTCAGCAAGACGGCCACGAAGATACCGATGACAAGAGCAACAACCGTAGTTATGGATATCGTCAGGCCCATCGCCCGGTTCGCTGCATCCATCTCCTCCCCTTCCTGGAGTAGCAATTTTTCGTTTGAAACCGCGATTTCGTCTAGCGACTTCTTGATCACCCCGTTGACATTCGTAGCTTTCGCGGTGATTTCGTCTCCCGCCTTGATGACAGCATCGCGCTCGCCACTGGCTGCATTCTTAATAGCAGTTGCCTGAAGTTCCCGGAGGGCCGGAAGCCGGCTCTCCGCCTCGGCGAGTCGGTCGCGGTTGGCCTGCAAGCTCCAGTGAAGAGCCAATTCGTCCAGTCTTGCGGTGTCCTTCCCAACGCCATCCCAAGCCTCATCGAAAAGCTTCTTTGCTGATTCCCTCTGGTCAGGCTCCCCTCCAGCCAGAACTGCTTGACGCGACTTGCTCGCGGTGTCAGTCAGGTGCCTTTGTAGGTCCTTGAGAGCGACGATGCTGGGTACACGCAACGTCGTGGTACGCTCCTGCATTGCCTGGACAACGCTTGACTTCATATAGGTGAGCAGCGCGCTGAGAAGCATCAATGCGAGGATCACCCCAAAGCCCAGGCCCATTTTTTTCCCAAGAGTCAGCTTCATTTCTTTCTTCCTTGCGGACCTCGCGGACCTTGCGAACTCAGGCCCGTCCGGCTATTGCCCTGCGACCGCACCCTCCGCGGTCATCTGACAGGCCTTTTCGGTGTCCAGCACGAGCATCAGCCGGTCATTCAGTTTGTGTACGCCGGTAATCATGGTGCGAACCGTGCCCCGCAGTGTTTCCGGTGGCCGTTCGAAGGTGGCTTCCTCGACTTCGACGACATCCCCGATCTCATCTACCAACAAGCTGACTGCGCCATCCTCGGAGCGGACCACGACATTCATTACCGGCAAATCCGCGGCGCGCGGCTTCAGTTCGAGCCGACGCCGAAGATCGACCGCGGTCACGATCTGGCCGCGCAGGTTGATCAGACCACTCACCACCTGAGGCGCCAGCGGAACCTGCGTGACCTCGAGCGAGCGAATGACCTCCTGAACGGTTTTCAATTCCACGCCGAACAGCAGCTTGTCCAGATAAAAAGTGCAGAACTGTGAAGTGTGGCTCATGGCTTAGTTCCCAACCCCCGCTGCTTTCGTCGCCTGGCCGGCCGGCATGGTATTCACGCCCGCAATCTGCAGAATCGCCGGAATATCGAGCAACTCCGTGACCCGCTCCCCGATCACGACGGAATAAAGAACGGCTGCCCGGGTCGCTTTGGACCTCACGTCGGCGCGGGCTTCAACGATGTCGAGAATCCGCTCCACGACCAGGCCGAAGGTGCGGCCTTCATGATTCAGCACCAGCACCTGAATCGGACCGGAGTCCGGCGCCGGCGGTGCTTGCAGCGCTCGCAGCCGATGCCGCCGCTCTTCGAGGACCACAGCCAGTCGAACCAAGGGCAAGATTTGACCGCGATACTGTGTGACCCATTGCTTGCCCGACATCTCCACCTGCGAAACCGGAAACTCCTCCAGCCGAGCCAGAACGTTCAGCGGGATGGCCATGCGGGAGTCGCCCAGTCCGGCGAAGAGAAGAAAGGTTTGTTTCTCGCCTGCAGTTCCGGCAGACTCCGCTTTTTTTTCCGCTGCGGGCCGTTCCCGTGACTCGCCGACGACACTGGCGCGCTGTGCCAGGCCGAGCACATCCAGGATGAGCGCGACCTTGCCATCTCCCATAATGCTCGAACCGGCAAAGGTCTTCACGGTCTTCAGTTGTTTGCGCAGTGGCTTGACCACGATTTCTTCGCTGTCGTTGATTTCGTCGACGACGAGCCCGAACTGGCGGTCATCGGCCTGCAGCACCACAATGTTGACTGCGGCGCCGCTGCTGCCGGCACTATCCAGCTTTTCCTTCAGCTTCAACTCACGGTTCAGATACGCCAGCGGCAGAAGCCGTCCGCGCAGCCGATACACTGGAACCCCATGCACCATTTCGATGGACTTATCGACTTCTTCCGCCTCCAGTCGCACCAGCTCAAGCAGGTTTACCTGCGGAATGGCGTAGCGTTCTCCCGCGCAGGTTACGACCAGCGCGGGAATGATGGCTAAGGTCAACGGAATCTTTACTCTCACTGTGGTGCCATGGCCGGGAGTGGATTGCAGATCCACCAGGCCACCGATCTTCTCCACATTCGTCTTGACCACGTCCATGCCGACGCCGCGGCCAGAGACATTGGTCACTTTCTCCGCCGTGGAAAATCCGGGAAGAAAAATGAGATTGAAAATCTCCCGCTCCGTCATGCGCACCGCCTGTTCGGCGGTAATGACCCCGCGCTCGATGGCCTTCTTGCGGATTCGGTCGCTGCTTAATCCGGCGCCGTCGTCACTGATTTCGATATTGACCTGGCCGCCTTCATGAAAGGCGCGCAGAATCAGCCGCCCAACACGAGCCTTGCCCGCCTTCACGCGCGCTTCCGGAAGTTCGATACCATGGTCGACGGAATTGCGCACCAGATGGGTCAGCGGATCTTTGATGGCCTCGATGATGGTCTTGTCGAGTTCGGTTTCTTTTCCTTCCATCTCGATCCCGACTTCTTTTCCGCACCCCAGAGCTACATCGCGCACGGTGCGCGGAAACTGCGCCCATATATTTCCGATGGGCTGCATGCGGGTCTTCATTACTTCTTCCTGCAGTTCGGTGGCAATCAAGTTCATGCGCTGGGAAACCGCCTGCAGTCCGGTATCTTCCACCGTATTCGAGATTTGCAGCAGCTGGTTCCTGGCCAGAACCAACTCGCCGACCAGGGTCATCAGCTTGTCCAAAAGGTTGACCCCGACGCGGATGGTCTCGGGCGCGGTGTCGCGGACCTTCGTCTCCAGCATTTGCTGCGCCGCCATCACATCTTCTTGTTTGGCTAGTCCCAAGGAAACAAGAATTTCGCCCAGGCGGCGGCGGTCACCTTTCTCTTGTTCCTGCAAAGCGAGCGCGAGATCCTCGGCATGCACCGCGCCGCGCTCGACCAGCAGCCCGCCAATCTTCCCGCGCACCGGCTTTCGTTCGTTGCTCTTTTTCTGGGGCGCGACCGGCGGCTCAACCGGGGGTGGCGGGGAGGCTTTGACTGGTTCGGGAGGATTCTCTGGCTTCGGCGGGGATGACGCGGCCTTCTGTTGCTCCGGCTCCTTGGTTGCGACTGCGGCTGCCCGAGAAGGTTGTGCTGAGGCTTTCCCGGCATCTCCTGCAGTCGGGCTTAGCAGTCGGGTCAACGTTTCCCGTAGCTCTGGGTAATCGTTCTCGCCATCTTGATCGGTCGATTCAATTTCCTTAAGCATCTGGCGGACCGCATCCACCATACCCAGCAGCGCCGTCGTGCGTTCTGGGCTGAGCATCAGCTGTCCGTCGCGCAAGCGAGTCAAAAGGTTTTCCCCAACGTGGGCGACCTTCTCCAGTTTGTTGAAGCCGAGAAAGCCGCACGTACCCTTGATGGTGTGAATGGTGCGGAACACCCCCGCAAGAGCTGCGTTGTCTTCTGGATTCTTCTCCAGACCGACCAGGTCCCGGTCGAGGCGGTCAAGATTTTCGTAACTCTCGACTAAGAATTCCTTAACAATTTCGTTCTCGCTCATCGTTACCCTTTGTCAGAATGGGGAATTGGAGTCACAGAAGACTCCTCAATGCCTGCCGGCTGCCCCTGGTGGATCTTTCGCTTGGTTGGCACGGATGTGTGGATTGGCCAGTCCCCTGCAATTCGTGTTGAGTTCCGACAAGCATCCATCGGCTGTACACGCGGTGTTCATTAGTCAACCGCTGGCTCCCCGGCCAAAGCGCGTCAGAACAATTCGACAGGCATGACTCGTCCAGTTCGGGGAACTCCGTTTAGGGGTGGCAGAATTGCTGGAGTGGATGTGGTGTATCTCAGCCCAAAGTGCCTGATTTCGGCTCTTCAGCGGCGCTTGTCATTGACAGTTCTCGCGGTCTCAGATTCAATGACCTAAGCGGCTAAAAATGGGGATTTCGCCTTCCTTGGCCGCAAATTTATTTTTGACTCAGGAGTACACCTTATGTCCGCACCTAGCCGCCGGCCGGAGATTCGTCGACGCCGCGCTCGCCAACACAAAATCACCACACTCCGCAAGCGCCTCGCTTCGGCTCAAACCGACGCCGATCGTAGCCGGGTCACCGCCAAGTTGCACAAGCTCGCCATCGCGTCGCCTGGCCAACCGTTAGTGAAGTAGATCCCGCCTACGAATACATATCGACGCGTCTGGTGGGTGAAGACTCGTTGAATTACGCGACGCCTGCCGTGGTTTTGCTGCTGTTCCCGGCAGGCGATCCGGGCAATTCCGCCTTGCCTGCGCCACTGAGTACTTCCTGGTATACGTCCCTGATCCGGCGGACAGATTTCTCCCAGGAAAACTTAGCTGCCTGCCGGTAGCTGCGTTCCTTCATCTTCTCGCGCAACGGCTGGTCGAGAAGAACCCGGTGGAGCGCGCGCATGATCTCGAAGACATTCTCCGGATGAACCAGCACCGCTGCATTGCCCACCACTTCAGGCAGCGAAGATACATTCGAAGTCACGACCGGCGTCCCGTGTGCCATCGCTTCCAGCGGCGGTAGCCCGAAGCCTTCATAGAGGGACGGGAAGACGAAAATCTTCGCCGCATCGTAGAACGTGCGCAGCACTTCGATCGGAACAAATCCCAGAAAACGCACATCATTCTGCACGCCGCTGCGGATTACCGTCCGCCGCAAATCAGGGTTGCCGGAGACGTCATCTCCGATGATGATCAGCTTCAGATCAGGAAACAAGTGATCTTTCTCGAGCTCCGTTTTCAGCGCGGAGAAAGCCTCGATCATGCGCACGACGTTTTTATGTGGACTGATCCTTCCGGCATAAAGCAGAAAGGGATAGGTCACCTGATAGCGCTCGACCATCAGCTGGCGGTCTGCCGGGCTCGCATGCCCCTGCAGTAATCTCTCATCGATCGCGTTGTAGACCACCTCAATGCGTCCGGCTGGAATGTCGAATAACTTTTCCATCTCCAATTTGGTGAAGTTTGAGACCGCGAAGATCCGAGCGGCCCCGTGCAAAACGCGCTTTGTCATCTGAAAGTGCAGGGATCGCCAGAAACCGGTCTGCTGGCGTGCGCGGGAAAGATGCTCCAGAATGTCGTGTACCGTCATCACGTAGGGGCAAGGCAGCACACGCGGAATTGAAAACAGATTCGGAATATGCACCAGATCGCACTCCAGTCGCTTCACCAGGGTGCGAAATTCGCGGAATCCCATGAAGGAGCGCTCCGGCTCGGCCAGAGGAACTGCATGGAAGTTAGGTTGCAGGGGGCCAATCTCTTTGATTCTGGCGGACGAGCCAATCAGGAGGTACGTGGTCTCGTGGTCCAGTCTTTCCAGGGTACGCACGACATTGCGGATATACGTGCCGACGCCGAACTCCGTCATCCGTCGGATATCGATGGCGATCTTCACCGAAGGCATTTAACCACGTAAGGCGTGGCGGGGCACAGTAGAATTCTTGTCATTCCGGCCTAGGCCCGCACTTCCGCCTGCGCTTTAGCCCTACGGTCGGCGTACAGGGGAAATGCCTCGCACAGGCCAAGCACTTCGTTCCGGATCCTCGCCAGCGCGGACGAATCGGTCCGATGCAGCAGCGCATCGGCAATCCAACGTCCTACCTGCCGCATCTCTGCTTCCCGCATGCCTCGCGTAGTCAGAGCGGGCGTCCCGATGCGAATTCCGCTCGGCTTCAATGGTGGATTGACATCGAACGGGATGGCGTTCTTGTTGACAGTAATTCCGGCCTCGCCCAATGCCTTCTCAGCCTCGCTTCCAAGCATACCTTTCGAGAAGACATCCACCAGCATCAGATGCGTGTCGGTTCCACCGGAAATGATGCGGAAGCCCTCAGCCGCCAAAGTCTCGGCCAACACTTTCGCATTCGCTACGACTTGTTTCGCATAATCGCGGAACTCGGGCTGCATCGCTTCCTGAAAGCAAATCGCTTTGGCAGCGATGATGTGCATCAGCGGACCACCCTGCATGCCCGGAAAAACTACTTTATCAATCGCCGCCGCGAACTCCGCTTTCGAAAGAATGAGGCCCGCTCGCGGTCCACGCAGAGTTTTGTGCGTGGTCGAGGTCACAATGTGAGCATGCGGCACCGGCGATGGATGCGCTCCGCCCGCCACCAGGCCGGCAAAATGCGCCATATCAACCAGAAAGAGCGCACCCACTTTGTCTGCGATCTGGCGCATGCGGGCGAAGTCAATAATGCGCGGATAAGCGCTGCCGCCACCGATAATCAGCTTCGGCCTTTGTTCCTCCGCCAGCTTTTCCAGCGCGTCATAGTCGATCGTCTCGGCTTCTTTCGTCACTCCATAAGGGACGATCTTGTACGTCTTTCCGGAGAAATTCAAATGATGGCCGTGAGTGAGATGGCCACCGTGAGCCAGATTTAATCCAAGAATGGTATCGCCCGGCTGTAGCACCGCAGCATAGGCTTCCATATTCGCCTGTGAACCGGCATGCGGCTGCACGTTGGCATGCTCGGCGCCAAACAACTGTTTGGCCCGATCGCGCGCCAGGTTCTCCACCACATCCGCGTATTCGCATCCACCGTAGTAGCGCTTGCCAGGATATCCCTCGGCATATTTGTTCGTGAACACCGAGCCCGCGGCTTCCAGCACGGCTTCGCTGACAAAGTTTTCCGAGGCAATCAGCTCGAGGCCCTCGTGCTGGCGGCGGGTTTCGTTGTCGATGGCTGCAGCGATCTGCGGATCGGCCTCGTAGAGCGGGCGATACATCTTCGAAGAAACTGCGGAATTCTTCATATCGTTGTTCCTGATTCTTACGGCGTTCCGTAAACGTTAGGCTGGTGCAACTCCATATATCGCTCCGGAGTTTCCACCGGAGTAAATCCAAACTGTGCATAGAGTCGGTGCGCGTCGCGCGTTAAGAGAATCCAGCGCCGTAAATTCGCCAGTGCCGGATGCTGCACCATGCACTGCATCAGCCACTTGCTCAACCCGCGACCCCGATGCGATTCCAGCACAAATACATCGCCCAGATAAGCCACCGTGGCAAAGTCACTGACCACGCGGGCAAATCCGACTTGTGCGAGGCCCTCGTAAATACCAAAGCAGAGCGAGTGCTCAATCGAACGCGCCACGACTTCCCGCGGAATTCCCTTGGCCCAATAACAATTTGTCAGAAAACCGTAAACCACATCCAAGCTAAGGCGTTCAGGGTCGGTGCTGATCAGAAACTCTCCGCGACGGTATTCCAGAACCGTCTTGTAATCCGTACGAACACCCGCCATGGTGACATTCTACCCCGTAATTTCCAGCTCGGCGGGATCGATCAGCCTTCAAACGCCGTCCGCAGAAACGAAGCCAGGTGCCAACCGTCCATGTAATTGTAGGGGGCTTCGCCCATGGTGTAATGACCGCAGGGCAGCACCACCACCTTGTGATCCAGTCCGTAGCGCTCGAATTCCACCACTACATCGCGCGAAAGTTCGGGCAGGAAAGTCAGATCGTACTTCGCATAAATAATGAGCGACTTCCGCGGCCACCGTGCGAACTGATTGAAATACGCCATGGGACTCACGGCGAGCCATGACTTCCGCAATGTCTCCAGAGTGATTTGCGATTCCATCCCCTGGCGGATGTGCCGTGTTGACTGTCCGTGCCACACGACATCAGCCACATAGGTCGACGCATGATTGAACGCCGCGACGCGAAGCCGCGGATCATGCGCCGCCGCGATAAACGCATAGCACGAACCCAGGCTCGTGCCCACGATCCCGAGTTTGCTGTAGCCCTGCTGCTCCAGCCAATCCAGACAGCAGCGGACGTCGACCACGCCCTGCCGCACGGCATCGAGAGTGCGGCCAATGTTGGCGGAGACGGCGTAGTCCGCGCGGGTGATCTCGGCGGGCATGCGGATATCGTGATAGGGCATGCTCAGCCGTAACACCGCAATGCCCAGCATATTTAACACCCGGCAGAGGCTGACATAGGCGATCGCGTCTGCGTTCCAGTGCGGCAGAAGCACGATCGCACGCTTCCCGCGTGCGGGAAACCAGCGCGCATTCACCAGATTATTTTCTGGATACGGCGTTTTCACCGGCGCCGTGAATCGCAGGAACTCCGCAAATGTGCCTTTTACCTTCGCTTCGAGCTTCGGGTCAGGAACTTCGCGGGTCGAGAAAACTTGGACTTCCCGCTTCTCCAGCCTGAAATCTGTCGGCCGCGCGTAGGAATAAAACTCATCGCTGGAGGCCACGATGCGCCGGTTGAAGTCGATCAGGAATTTCCCCGGATCGTCGACGGCCTGCCCCGGACGCCAGCCATTCTGGCAAGGCCAGTTCTGAGCATATTCCACGCCCCATTCCAGTGGCCGGACCACGCGGTTGTTATCCACCGAAGTGAGCCGGTGCTCCCAGTCATACATCCATTGTGCGTAGCGCGAAGGCATGGTCAATCTAAGTGTAACAAGCGCGAGTCTCGCGACTCACGCGGGAATCAGCGAACAGCGGCAACTGGCAGTTGGCGCTTGGCATTTGAACCTTGAGCGGGCGCGGGCTGCGCAGGAGAGTGTGAGGTAACGCAAGCTAGAACGAAACCACGGCAACCAAAGAGGCGATCCAGGACGGACGTCCGACGATATGGGTTTGTCGAAGGCATAATCCACTGAATTTTCTTGACTTCGATTCCCACCGCTGACATCATATTCTTTACGCATTTGTTCTTTGACATCTGAATAGCATTGAGATAACCATCGCAAATTCAGTATTTTGCGGACTCGTCCGCTAATTTCAGGCCACTTAGCTGAGACGGACCAACCTAAGTCCTTTGAACGGAATATTTTACGGGTAAGTGATTTGTTTGTAATATTTTAGCCAGAATCGCACTGGGCCAGAAGCACCCAACTCTTTGATTCCAGATATCTTACTCAAACAGCCACATTTTTTATCTGGACTTGATATGCGGTCAGCGTCCGTACTTTCGCGGTACGCGTTTGGATATATTGCAGAGAATCTCGTAGGGCGAACTGTTCGCCAGCCTGGCATGTTCGAGCGCATCCACGCTTAAGCCGTCACTCGTTCCCAGCAGGATCACCTCATCGCCAACCGCGATCTCTGGAATACCGGTCACATCCACGAGCGTGAGGTCCATGGAAATGCTGCCGATGATGGGCGCGTAGTGGTCGCGAACGATCACGCGCCCACGATTGGAAAGTCGCCGGTTATACCCGTCGGCATATCCCACGGGAAGCACCGCAACGTGCGCGGGAGCCTTGGTCACGTAAGTTCCGCCGTAGCCCAGCGCCTGATTGGCGGCGAAGTTTCGCATGGAAAGAATGCGCGTTTTCCAGGTCAGCACCGGCTTCACCGGAAGGCGTAGCGTCCCGCCGCTCACTTCTCTGCCTGCGCGCTGGAACGGCAAATAATAACCGTACAGCGCAACCCCCGGACGCACCATGTTGTTCCAGGTCTCCCGCCGCGAGATCAGGGCGCTGGTGTTGGCCATATGGATCAACTCAGGCGCGAATCCCGCCGTGCGCACCATGCTCAACGCCTCCTCGAAGCGTCGTTCCTGTTCGCCCACCGAGGGCGCATCCATAATTTCCGAGGAAGCTAAATGCGTCGAAAGCCCTTCGAGAAGAAGATGCGGCGCAGCCTTCAGAGCTTTCAGAACGGCAGGAAGTTCCTCCAGCGACACACCCAGGCGGCCCATGCCTGTGTCCACTTTCAGATGCACTGCTTGCCCCGTGGTTCCATTCGAGACGGTTCCGCGCGCCGCAGCCATCTCCAGAGACTCGATATGCCAAGGCTCCCAAACCGTGGGCGTGAGCCCCAGGCGAACGATCTCGCTCTCCTCGCCGCGCCAGAAACCGGTCATCAGCAGAATCCGCGACTCGATTCCCGCATCCCGCAGCGGGATCGCCTCATCGAGTGAGGTCACCCCCAGCCACTTCGCTCCTTCGGCCTCCAGCGCGCGGGCGCATTCCACTGCACCGTGACCGTAAGCATCAGCTTTGACCACCGCGCATACCGTCACGCCGGCGCCCGTATGTTTCGCCACCGCACAAAAGTTTTGCCGCAGACTGGTCAGCGAGACTTCCGCCCATGTGGGACGGGTCGCCACGCGGCTCATGATTTCTACAGTGCTCGCCACTGGGCTCGATTATAGCGGGAGCCGCGCGTGCGCTCAGGTTACGCTTGGGCTACTCCCGCTTGAATGTCTCGTGAGGCTCCGCAATCAGTTTCCGCCGAGCGCGAAGTTCACCGTGATCTGAGTCTCCACCTCAACGGGTTCGCCATTCAAAATGTAAGGCCGGTAGCGCCATTGGCGGACAGCGTCGATTGCCGCGGGCGCCAGCATGGGATGGCCAGCCAGGAGTCTGAGATTCTCGATTGTGCCCTGCTTGCTGATCATCGCCTCCAGCACCACGACCCCCTGAATGCGGGAGCTTCGCGCCAGCGCAGGATATGCCGGCTGCACTTTGTGAATCAGATCTCCCTCGCTGATGTGGGAGCGACGTAGCGGATGCGTAACCATCACGGGCGGAGGCGTCGGCAAAACCGGGCGCGTGCCACTCTCGAACAAACCGGGAAGGCCATGCGGATCACCGCTTCCTATTCCTCCAGGAACATTGAGACCAGGTCCCGCAGTCTGCACACCCGGCGGTCCATCATCGCTGGCAGGGTGCATGTTTATCGGGAGGGCTGACGGTCGCCGAAAGATAAACTCCGCTGGATTATCTGGAGCGGAGTTTGAACCGGAGTGTGCTTGCATCACGGGACCTTCCGGAAGCGGCTGCCCCAAACTGATCGGCGTCGAGAGTTGGTGGAAGGAGGGTAATCCCGTTGGACGCAGCAACGGCAAAACTAGAAGGACGCCGACGATCAGCGCCTGCAATCCGAATGAGGTTAAGGTTGTCCATCCGCGGCGCGCACGCTCAGTCCATGAGGGATCGAGCGTGTCGGCAAACAGTGTTTTGTCAAACGCTGTTCCGTTAAACATAGTGTCCTCCAAGGGTTGCTGCTAAGGACACCGATCGCTTCTTGCAGGTTCGCACTTGAGAAGGAAATGAGAAATAAAAAAAACCGCGCTGGGCGCGGCCTTTGGGAACCTTCGCGACACTCGCGGTGTCGTGAAAAGCTACTTGGAGGGTGGAGTGGCTGGCTTGGGAGCCGCCGGCTTCGGAGCGGCCGGCCTGGGTACCGTTGTTCCAGTTGTGGCGGGCGCGGGTACACCGGATTGCGCATTGTAGATGTCCACAACGACCTTGGTAATGTCTCCTTGTTCGCCGTACCAAAGGAGCGGGCTTTGCGGCCAGGGATTCGAAGTGTCCATCACCAGGGCGAATCCGCCTTCCTGCGCGTGCTTCACAATCACCGGCGCCATCTTCTGCAGAATGCGCTGAAAGATCTCCTTCTGCTGATTCTGGAAATCCTCCTGTGCGTCTTGCACGGAACGATCAAAGGATTTCTTCTTAGTCTCGATCTGCTTCACCAGGCTGGCGCGCGCGTCTTCGTTGAGCTTGTCGCCCTGCGTCTGTAGTTGCTTCTGCAAACTCTCGAGTTCGTCGTTCTGACCTTTGAGTTCGTTCTGCTTCGGCTCCAACTTCTTGCGCAGAGCTTCGAAGTCGCGTTGCCCTTCGTTGCTGCCCATCACGGCTTGCTCAATGTTGATGGTCCCAAGCTTGGTGCCGGTACCAGTGGCGATAGGGGTGGTGGGCGCCGGGTCCGCGGACAACGCGGCCGCACCCGCAGGAGCAGCTGGGCTGCTGGCTTGGGCCCAGGCGGAAGTCATGGAGAGAACCGCAATGGCCAGGACAGAACGTAGGAACTTGCTTGTCATTGGATCGCTAAACTCCTTGGAACATTGTTCCGGTAAGTGTGTTTTTGGCAAATACGGTTTCCGGATGAACTCAGATCACCCTGTTCAGACGACGCTGTGCCGTACTCGCAAAGCTCTTGTCTTGCTTTTCTTCAAATGGCCGCCGTCAGACCGTCATCGGACAAGGCGCACTGGATTGCCGGCGTCACACGCCGGAGTTGCGGACGTGTCGTCCACCCCTGAATCTATCTGCAATGGTGTGGATCGTAGCAATTATAGATAGCATCCTCCGGCGGCGTCAAACTGCATACGACTCTCCGCGCCCCTAGAACGTAGTGGCCACCGTGAAGCGGAAAGTCTTACGCGGCTCGCGCAACAGGAAGCTTGGCGCGTAGGTGTTCACCGCCAGGTGATAGGTGTATTGCCCAGCTGAGGTCAGGTAGCAGCCAGTTGGCCCGCAGGTGTGCGGGAACATGGCTGATGTAATCGGAATCGGCGGAGTCGCGGGACTGTCGAGCCGCAGCGGATTGTAGGCCCAGTAAATGCGGAAGGGCGCATTGATGATGGGCAGGAACATCTGCAGTTCGAGACCCGTGGACATTCTCGGCCTCCAGTTGGTCGACCCGAGTACTTGCAGTTGATCCGACGGCTGTGGCTTCAAAACGCTGCCGGGCGTGCAGCCAGTACCGGTTGCAGTCGCCGTGCCTATATCCAAAAGAGGACAGCCAAACTGCTGCGTGACCACCTGCTCATACTGCTGCGTGGCAATCTGCAACTGCGACGGCCGCAGAATGGGATCGATGCCCGCGTCCATGAATGGAGCCAGAGCCACCGGTCCATAAATGGTGATGCGGTACTCAAAGTTGGTCACGATGCTCAGGTCGCCGCCCGGAAACGTGATCTGGTCCACCGGAATCGGGATCGTCAAATTTCCCAACAGGGGATTCTGTGGATTCTTGAGGACGGGTGTTCCGTCAGGGTTCGTAAGAGTGATCGAACCGACGCTGGGCAGGAATGCGACCGGAGAAACGGAACGAATATCGAATCCGCGCAGGTCATTCTCGCCGCCCATGTAAGAACGCTGGAACGGCGGAGCCACCAGCCCTGCATAGCCGGTGATGAACGATCCCTGAATATTGAAGCCCACAGCGTTGCGGCGATTCTGTACCGGAATGAATTTTTTGTACTGGACGATCGGCCGAATCGAGCGAACGGTGCCGCCGAGGCCCGCCAGTTCCGCGCCCAAAGTGAATTGCTGGCCGTGGTGAGGCGATATTGGACTATCGATGGTATTGAAGGAAAAGTTGGGAAAGATCTTGCTAGTAATGATTCCTTGCAGCGCATTGGGCCCGGAAATTCCGCGGAAGGCGAGGAACTCGAACAGATTCTTCGATGCAGAACTCAACGCCAACAGTGAGGAGCGGTCAAACGAATAAGTGATTCCTACCCGCTTGAACGAGCGGCGCAGCGGATAACTTAACGACGTGGTGAATCCGGCGCTGGACTGCGTGTAATTTTGCAGATTCTGCAAAACCGTGTTGGGCAGGTTCAGATTCTGGCCGCTGAAAATCGAGAGTTGACGCGCCTGGTTGTAGCTGACCCGGTTCAGATATACGTTGAAGCCAAACTGCAGGGGCCGGTCAAACATATAAGGCTCAGTGAAACCGAAGCGGACGCTGCGCGCCAGGTTCCCCAGGCTCGCCTGCACCTGAAGCGTCTCACCCAGACCGAGGAAATTGTTGGTCGAGTAGTTGATGCCGATAAAGGCGCCCTCCAGTCCGCTCACGCCGCCGTTCAGTCCAATGCTGTTCTTGCCCTTTTCCTTGACCTTCAGCGCAAGGTCGACCAAGCCATCTTTTTCGTCCAGTTTGCGGTCGGTGACGTTGGGATCGTCGGGCTTTAGCTGGTCGAAGTATCCCAGCTGATTCAAGCGCAGCAGGCTCAATTCCCAGAGGCGCGAATTGTAAATGTTGCCTTCTTCGAGCGCGATCTCGCGCCGGATCACCTTGTCACGGGTGGTCGTGTTGCCCTGGAATTCGATGCGCCGGACATAAAACTGCTTGCCTTCGTCGACGTCGATGTCGAGAAAAATCTGCTTCTTGTCGTCGTCGAACCTGGTCTCCGGCACGGAAGTGAAGTTGATGTAGCCCTGCTCGCCGTAAGCCTTGCGCAGGTTCTCCAAACCCTTGGCCACTTTATCTTTGCTGAAGATGTCGCCGTCTTTGATGGGAAAGAGATTGCGGAGCGCTTTCACGTTCGAGACAGCTTTATTGTTCTTGAACGTGATCGAACCCAGGGTATACCGGTCACCTTCTTCGATGGGCATCGTAATGTCGACGGCCTTGCCCGGTCCGCTCTGTATCAGCGGAATATGAGCGCCCTTATGTCCGGTATCGTGAATTTGGGTCTTAGGCTCGTTCACGATGACTTTGAAATAGCCGCGATTCTGGTATTCGTTGCGCACGCGTTCGGTATCTTCATCCAGCTTGGTCGCATCGTAGGTGCGCGCGAAAATGTCTTCCAGGAAGATCGAGTGCGGGACTCCGATCGGGCGCAAGTTCTTCATGGCGTAGCGAAGGACTCGCGTCTTCACGTTCTTGTTGCCCTCAAACTTGATCTTGCCCACCTTCACCTTGGGGCCTTCTTTGATCACAAACGTAATTCCAACTGCGGCGGGAGGAATCTGCCGGATCTCGGTGCGGATGGTGGAGAACTGGCGGCCATGTTCCGCCAGCAGACCTCTGATCGCCACCTCGGCTTTCTTTAATTTCGTCGGATCGTACTGGCTTTCCACCGACAAGCCGACTTTGGCTTCCTTGAACCGGTCCAACACATCGCTGGTGGAGACTGAACTGAGGCCCACGTAATTGATTTCGCGGATGGTTGGCTTTTCCTTGACCTGGATGATCAGGCGCCAGCCCTTGGGAGTCTGCTCGCGGGTGAAGCGGACATCTTCGAAGTAGCCCGTGTTCCACAGCGCGTTGAAATCACGTTCCAGCGCCGCGGGATCGTAAACGTCTCCGGGATGAGTGAAAATGCGGGCTTTGACGGTTTCGGAGGGAATTCTTCGATTGCCGGTGACGTCGATCTCCGAGATAACGTCAGTTTGGGCCCAGCCGGCGGAGGCGAAAAAAAGCGCCAGCACAATACCGAGCGCCCACCCGAAGCCCTTCATTCGGCGACAAAGCCGTGCGAATGAGGAGGATGGGGTGTGAGCGGCTCCGGAAGGGCCGCAGCCGTTCTCGGGCACAACGATGTCCGTATGAAAGCAAAGATGAATCGCTACGACCTCAGCCTCTGGGATGTGGGAAAACGATCATTATACGGTAGAGATAGAGAAAGCGTCCAAGTCGCCACTCTTGCTGGTGGCTTCATGGAATGGACTTGGTTGACTCCACATCAACCAAGACGGAATAAAACGTGGCGGAGTTGCCCAAGTCGGAAAGTTTTTCTGAGGTCAGCACGTTTATGTTCCGGGCCCCGGGGCTTAATTTCGCCCAATTCAGTCTGGCCGAAACCACTCCCGGCTGAACTGCGCCATCCACTCTCGCCTTCAGAAAGATTTCTCCCCGATGGTTGAACACTCGCACCGTCTGTCCGTCAGCAATGGCACGGGCGCGGGCATCATCGGAATGCATCTCCAGAAGGTCGATCTCCTCCATCTGCTGAACCGAAGGCTGATTGGTGAAAGTTGAGTTCAGGAAATTGTCAGCCTTCCGTGCGAGCAGCTCCAGGGGGAACGTCGCCCGCTCGCTTCCGTGGCGCGATTCCGAGGGAGGTTTGAACTCGGCAACGGGGTCGAGTCCCAGCGCTTTCATGGCTTCGCTGTACAGCTCGGCCCTGCCTGATGGTGTGCGGAAGCCGCCCTGAGCGAAGGGAAGAAAAGGGGTTGAGCTAACCGGATCCTCCGCCCCCGAAGCCGGAAACCGAGAGCCGGATGCTGCGAAATTCAGTCGTACCTGGCCTTCGCGCTCCAGCCGCTCCCGCGTGATGCCCTGCAGCCACGGATTGCTGGAAGACAAAGCGCCATCGATCATCTCGTCGATAGTTTCGCTGAAGCACTCGTCGGCGAATCCCATGCGCCCGGCGAGCTCCCGGAATAATTCGACATTCGCACGGCACTCTCCCAGAGGCTCAATCGCCTGGTCTGAAACTTGCAGATAGTAGTGCCCATAAGCCGCTAGCAGATCTTTGTGCTCGAAAAATGTCGTCGCCGGCAAAACGATATCGGCATAGTCGGTGGTGTCGGTAAAGAACTGTTCGTGGACCACCGTGAACAAGTCTGGGCGCCTGAGGCCGCGCACCACCTCATTATGGTTCGGACAAACCGCTGCCGGATTCGAACTGTAGACAAATAAAACCTTCAGCGGAGGATCGCTCAGCGTATTGAGTGCCTTGCCCAGCTCCACCATGTTCACAATCCGGGGAGGTTTGGCGCCCTGGGGCCAGAGGTCCGGTCGCCTCAAAACCTGCTTGTTTAGATCAAACGCGCCGCTGGTCGAGAGGTGAATCCCGCCGCCCACTTCTTTCAGTGAGCCAGTGATGCAAGGCAGCATCGAAATCGCGCGGGTGGCCATCCCGCCGCCGTCGGATCGCTGCACGCCATAGTTGAGCCGAATGACAGCGGGCCTGGTCGTGGCATATTCAAGCGCAAGTTTGCGAATATCCTCCGCCGAAATTCCTGTCGACTGCGCAACCCGTTCCGGCGCGTAGGCTTTTACTTTCTCGCGCAGCGCGTCGAAGCCCAGCGTGTATTTCTCTATATAGTCGGCATCGTGCAGGCCTTCGCCGATGATCACGTGCATCATGGCCAGCGCTAAAGCGCCATCCGTGCCGGGGTTGATGGGGAGATACCAATCCGCGCACGCTGCAGTTCGCGTGCGGTAGGGATCGATGACAACCAGCTTCGCGCCTCTGCGCCGCGCTTCCACAATATAAGGCCAGAGATGAACATTATTGCCGTGAATGTTCGACGCCCAGGCGATGATGTAGCGGGAGTGGATGAACTGGTCAGGCTCAGTGCCGAGTTTGACGCCCATGACCGACTCCAGCCCGGCCTCGCCAGCAGAGGAACAAATCGTGCGCTCCAGTTCCGAAGCGCCGAGCTGAGTGAAGAAGCGGCGGTCCATGGACGCGCCATTCAAGGCGCCCAGCGTCCCGCCATAGGAATAGGGCAGAATCGCCTCGCTGCCAAACTCGGCAATGATTTTGCGGAAGCGAGCAGTGATCTCATCGAGCGCCACATCCCAGCTAATGCGGCGCCAAATCTGATCTGCTTGTGTGGCATCCGCCCGCTCTCCATGCGAAGCGGAGCTCCGCTGCGCGTTCGACGTCCCCTTTGCCGCAATCCGCCGCATCGGATACAGCACACGATCCGGCGAATATACGCGATCCAAATACTTCGCCACTTTCGCGCACAAAAATCCTCGTGTCACCGGGTGCTTGGGATCGCCTTGAATCTTGGTTGCGCGGCCGTCCTGCACGGTAATCAAGACTCCGCACGCATCGGGGCAATCGTGCGGACACGCGGCATGGACGATCTGCTTCACCATCGGGTAATTATAAGGGGCTTTTTGCGGAAGACCGCCGCGCAGAAGAAGAAAACGGGTGGCTTCTCGGCCACCCGTTGTTCAGTTGATTTACTTCACTCGAATTTACTGTGCCGGCGGAGGATCAACCACCACCCCCGCTGCCATGATCGGGCCGCCGGTTAGCTCGTCATAGAACAACAATCCGCCAGCAACCAACGATTCGCCAGATTGCAGCCCACTCAAGCCTGTCGTATTGATGAAGAGCGTGCCGTTGCCGGTCCATACGGTCAGCGGCCCTCCACCGAGCGAATAGCCAATCAGAGCGTTATTCTGCAGCTGGAAATTTCCGAAGTTGCCGCTGACGATGCTTGCGGTGCCCGTCATCGTGCCGTAGACGCCCTGCAGCCGCAGCGAAACCATCTGCGGGGTAAATACGCTGTTCGAGTAAGTCCCCCCGATGAAAATGCGCTGACCCACAAGTACGTGCGATGGGTTGAACAAAGCGTTGGTGATCAGATTATTGAAGAAGCACATGTCGTACTGAGAAGATGCTACCGCGCTGACATCGATGGTCTGGATCGTATCGACATCGCTGACCAGATCAGCACCGGTCTCGCCAACCCACATCGTGATCTGCTGAACCGGGCCTGAGGTTGGATTGATTGCCAACACGCGTCCAGAGACGAAAGTCTGTGAAGTGGTGATCACTTCCACGTTGGTCGCCATCAGGCTGCCATCCGCCTGGAAGTACCCCTGCACTCCAACAATCGCCGGAGCAGCGAGATTGTTGATATTCCATCCGCTGTTGAACTGCGTGCTGCTGTTGACGTCGACCGTCAACTGATGCCCATAGGGGCCTTGAATCACGAACGAATTGCCGGCCGCATTTGCCGAAACCAGCCCGCCCACGAGGTCGGTAATCTGACCATTCGGATCGCTGGCCTTCACTGCGTTGGCATAAATGGTCGGGTTCACCACACCTGTGATCTGGCCATTCCCATCCACTAGAACCGATTGCCGGATGTCAAATTCCATGCGCAATCCCGCGAGACCGTTCGCGCCGACAACCATCGGCGAGGGAAAGTTCACGGTAACGGTCGTCTGCGTGGTTGTGCCGGTGGTTGGGCTGAAGGTACCGTTCAGCGTAGTCAACGACGGCGGATTCGTAGTCATATCGACGTAAGAAATGACCGGATTGGACAACGAAAAAGTAGCGCTGTTGTAAGTGTCGGCGGGGACTGCGTTAAACGCCAGCGGCGAACGAAGACCCAGAAGGCGAGCGAAATCCACGGTTGTGGACGCAGACAATACTTGCGGAGAACCATTGTTGCCGTTCAGGGTGATCGAGTTGATGGTTACGTTGAAGCCGACCACTGAGGCCAGCGGAGCATCTTCGCCGGTCACAAATACCGCACCCGGCGATTGCGAAGATGGAGTCGTGGCCGAAGATGAATTCGATGACGAACCGCAACTCGCTGCCAAAAGGCAGAGCGCAAGCAAAAATGTAATCCCCAAGCATCGTTTCATGACAAACTCCGATTCCAGGATTTTGTGAAGACTTTTTGGGGGAGCCGCGATTTGCTTCACGATGATGGAAACACGCGGTCAGCGCGGATGTCGCGTAACCTGCGGTCAGGTTACCGGAGGCACCGCTGGAGTGGGGATCTCGCTATGTAATGGGATATAAGCGACTTAGGCGCGGCGCCGGAGAGGGTGCAACGCTTGTGCATGTACTTTAGTTTTCTTCCGCACTCAAGTAAGGCGGGATTCTACTTAATCTCCAGCACTTCCTTCTCTTTCGCTTTGCTCATCTCTTCCATCTTCTTGATTTCGTCATCGGTCAGCTTCTGAATTTCATCCAGCGACCGCTTCTCGTCGTCCTCGGTGATTTTCTTGTCCTTCATCGCTTTCTTGATGGCGTCGTTGCCGTCGCGGCGAATATTGCGCACCGCGGTGCGATGCTCTTCCAGTGCTTTGTTCAGATGTTTCACCATCTCCTGCCGGCGTTCCTGGGTAAGAGCAGGCACCGGCACGCGAATCAGTTTGCCATCGTTCATCGGGTTGAGCCCGAGTTCGGCGGAACGGATCGCCTTCTCGATGGCGCCCAACGACGAGGGATCAAAGGGCTGCACCGTGATCATCTGCGGCTCTGGAGCGTGCACCTGGGCGATCTGGTTCAGGGGCATTTGCGAGCCGTAGTAATCGACGCTTACGCTGTCCAGCATGTGCACGGAAGCGCGGCCCGTCCGCGTGGCCGCCATCGCCTTACGAAAATCCTCTACGGCTTTCTCCATCCGCGTCTTGAGTTGGACGTACGTCTCTTTAAGGCCGGGAATCGTGGCCATCGATGCTTGAGCCATATCGTTTTAGCTCCGTAAGAAATGTAAGTATCAAAACGCTGAATTATAAACCCACCAGAAAACCGGCCACGGATTTTCACCGATCAACACGAATCGGAAACGAAAAGATCCGTGTAAATCCGCGAGATCCGTGGCAAGTTTTATGCGCTTACTCTCGAACCTATCTTCTCCCCGCTAACGACCCGGCGAATGTTGCCGTGCTGATTCAAGTTGAAGACGATGATGGGCAGGTTGTTGTCCTTGCACAGGCTGATAGCCGTGGAATCCATCACTTTCAGCCCAAGCTTGAGGACATCCATATAGGTGATGTCCGTGAACTTTTTCGCATCCTTGACTTTCATGGGATCGGCGTCGTAGATGCCATCGACCTTGGTGGCCTTGAGAATCGCGTCAGCCTTGATCTCCATGGCCCGCAGAGACGCGGCGGTGTCAGTCGAGAAATAAGGGTTTCCGGTTCCACCGGCAAAGATCACGACGCGGCCTTTTTCCAGATGCCGTATTGCGCGCCGCCGGATGAAGGGCTCGGCCACCTGATTCATCTCAATCGCAGTCTGCACGCGAGTGTAGACGCTTTGTTTTTCCAGGGCATCCTGCAGGGCGAGGGCGTTGATTACCGTGGCCAACATGCCCATGTGATCGGCGGAGACGCGGTCCATGTCTCTGGCCTGGTCGGCAACGCCACGGAAAAAATTGCCTCCGCCGACGACGATGGCGAGCTGCACTCCCAGCTTGTGCACGTCGGCGATTTCCGCGGCGACTTCATGGATGCGCTTCGTGTCTACACCAAAGCCCTGATTCGCAGCCAGGGCCTCACCGGAAAGCTTGAGCAAAACGCGTTTGAAGGCGGGGGTCGGCATCGGTTTTCGAGTTTCCGGTTTCCAGTTTCGGGTTCTTGCTGTCCAGACGACAAGTTCAGGACACCGGAAACCAGAAACTGGAAACTCGTTTACTTCGCCACTTACTTCGCTACGGGAGCGGCAGCTTCGCCGCCTTCGTCCGGCTTCTGCGTTGTGAATGCGACTGTAGCGGTCGCCTCGCCTACTTTGAAGCGCGCAAAGCGGCGCACGCTGATGTTTTCGCCCAGCTTGCCGATCTTCGCCGCGATGAGCTGCGCGATCGAGACAGTTTGATCCTTGATGAAGGGCTGCTCCAGCAAGCAGACTTCCTCATAAAACTTCTCCATCTTGCCGGCCACCATCTTCTCCGCAATATTCTGCGGCTTGCCGGAAGCAACTGCCTGCGCCAGAAAGATATCCTTCTCGCGCGCAAAGTCTGCCGCCGTGACGTCTTCCTTGCGCACGTATTTCGGGTCGCTGGCCGCGATGTGCATGGCAATATCGTGCGCCAGCTCCTTGAAGTCGTCAGTGCGCGCCACGAAATCGCTCTCGCAGTTCACTTCGACGAGCACACCAATCTTGCCGCCGGCGTGAATGTAGCTGGTCACCGAGCCTTCGCTGGTCACGCGCGTTGCTTTCTTGGCCGCCACCGAAACGCCCTTCTTGCGGAGAATCACGACCGCCTGCTCCAAATCGCCCTTGGCTTCGGTCAGGGCCTGTTTGCAATCCATCATGGGAGCTCCGGTCTTCTCCCGGAGATCCTTCACTTGCGCTGCTGAAATATTCGCCATAGTAGTGCTCATAAATTAACTTCCAGTTTCTGGTTTCTAGTTTCTGGTTTCGAGTATTAAGAATGTGTGTCCCTATTCCAGGCTACTCGAAACTGGAAACCTGAAACTGGAAACTCGCTTTAACAAACTTTGACCCGCGCCGGACGACCCGCGCGGGTCTGATTTCAAAAGCCAGGTTTGTTCTTCCTCGGCAGGATCCAATCACCCGCCACAGCTCTTCAGACGGTCTGACTCTCGACCTTATGAATCTCAGCTTCTTCGTTCGCCACCGGCTTCTTATGCGTTCCCGGACCCAGCACTTCTTCCATGCTGATGTCCTCGCCGATATCCGCCAGGTCCGACGCGGCCGCAGCCTCCTGCGAATGACGCTCGAGCGCGGCTGCCGCATCTTCAGCATGCTGCGCTTCCAGAGCCTGCGCCTGTTCCGTGGCCGCCGTCATGTCGGCAATTTGCTTGTCGCTCATCAACTGTGCGCCTTCGGCAATCGATTCCGAAATCTTCGAAGTAAATAGCCGGATCGCGCGCAGCGCATCGTCATTGCCGGGAATTACGTAATCCACTTCGCTGGGATCGCAATTGGTATCGACCACCGCGACCACCGGGATGCCCAGCTTGCGGGCTTCGCGCACCGCGATCTGCTCTTTGTTTGAATCGATCACGAACACCGCATCCGGCAACCGGCTCATGTTCTTGATGCCCGCCAGGTTTGCCTGCAGGTGCTTGCGCTCACGTTCCAGCTTGATGACTTCTTTTTTCGGCAGCAGCTCGTAGCGGCCATCCGTGGCCATCTCGTCGAGCTCCTTCAGCCGCTTTACCGACTTCTGCACCGTGACCCAGTTGGTGAGCAGCCCGCCCAGCCAGCGCTGGTTGATGTAGAAGCCGCCGCACTTGGTAGCCTCTTCGGCAATGGCGTCCTGCGCCTGGCGCTTGGTTCCCACGAACAGCACAATCTTGCCGTCGGCCGCCAGCTCCTGCACAAACTTCGACGCCTCTTTGAACATCTTCAGCGTCTTCTGCAAATCGATGATGTAAATCCCATTGCGCTCTCCGAAGATGTATTCCTTCATCTTGGGATTCCAGCGCTTCGTCTGATGCCCGAAGTGAACACCCGCTTCGAGCAACTCCTTCATGGTGATGGTAGCCAATGAACCTCCTTATTTAGTCTGCATCCGGCTTACCCCAGTTTCCTGTTCCAGTTTCTGGTTTCCACTAAGGACCGAATCAAAGAGCCCCTGGAAGCTAGAAACCGGAAACTTGAAACTGCTCTTCCGGATTGCCATTCCCGTCCCCGCGCCGCGAGGCACAGGAAGAATTGAACACCTAAAAATCAGTTTCCGGTTTGCAGTTGCTGGTTTCTAGAAACTGGAAACCGGAAACTTGAAACTATCTCTTCGAGAACTGGAAGCGCTTACGTGCGCCCTTCTGACCGTACTTTTTCCGTTCCTTGCCGCGCGAGTCGCGGGACACCATGCCCTCGGACTTCAACTTGCCGCGCAACTCGGCATTGAACTCCATCAGGGCGCGGGCGATGCCGAGCTTTACCGCGTCGGCCTGACCGCGCACGCCACCACCCAAAACGCTGGCGACAATGTTGAACGAAGCCGCAGTCTCGGTGGACGCCAATGGCGCCTTCGCCGCCGAGCGCTGCGCCGGAGTCACGAAATATTCTTCAAACTCGCGGCCGTTTACCTTGAACTCTCCGCTGCCTGGACGCAGATAAACACGCGCAATCGCCCGCTTACGCCGTCCTGTTCCGTAATACTGAACCAATTCCGCCATTTCGCTTCTAGCTCCTAATCTCGTTTGTCATCCTGAGCGCAGCCGTTCTTCAGGCGGAGCGAAGGATCTCCCGCTCAACTGCTCCTGACGCTACGCCCTTACTTCCAACTTCAAATCCTGCGGCTTCTGCGCCTCGTGCGGGTGCTTGTCGCCTTTGTAGACGTTCAGCTTTGACAGCATGTGAGCCGCCAGCTTGTTCTTCGGCAACATGCGACGTACGGCGTCTTCAATAATCTTTTCCGGCTTGCGCGCCAAACGCTTGCGATAATCTTCGGTACGCAGACCGCCCGGATAACCCGTGTAATGGTGATACTGCTTCTGCTCCGACTTCATGCCGGTCGTTCTAATTTTCTCCGCATTGACCACGATCACGTGATCGCCGGTATCGAGAAAAGGCGTGTACTGCGGATTCTCTTTGCCCATCAGAACACGCGCCACTTGAGAAGCCAGACGCCCGAGCGTCTGCCCATCCGCATCCACGACGTACCACTTGCGCACAATTTCCCCCGCTTTGGGGAAATAGGTTGACATCGGAACTCTCCCAGAATAAAAAGATTGCGAAAGAAGACCGCTCGTTGATTCCCCGGCGAGGACGCCAGACCATCAGGCGGGCAACCGCGAGACTTCCCAAAGCTTTAAAGATACCGTAGCTTACGAGGGATTGTCAACGGCGAGTTACAGATTCGAAACCCCGGGGTCCAGGAGTCATGCTAATGTTCCGGCCCATTGCGGCGGCGCCTCTCGTCATACGCCGAGTACTGCTGATCTCGGTCGTTCTTGCGGCTTTCTGTGCCTTCGCGGCCGATGAGACCGGCCAGCCCGCTCCCCGCTTTCGGGCAAAGACAACCACTGGCGACCAGTTCACTAACGCGTCGGTGAAGGGAAAGGTGGTTCTGTTTGAATTCTGGACCAGCTGGTGCAAGTATTGCGAAGGGGAAGCCCCTCTGATGGACGATATCGCGAAAGAGTTTGCCGACAAAGGACTCATCGTGCTTGCGGTCAATGTGCTCGAGCCGGATCAAACGGTGAAGAGATATCTCGCTGAGCATCCGCGATCTGTCCCTATCGTTCTGACAAAAGACACGAACCTCGCAGCCATGTATAACGCACAGAGTTATCCGATCTACGTTCTGGTCGATCGCGACGGCAACATCGCCGGGGAACAACGTGGTGCGGCCGGGGAAAGGGGCCTGCGGAGGCTGCTCCGGCGCGCAGGCCTTGAGGCTAAGACGGAGGCGGAAAACTAACACTGTCATGGCGGCCCAGCGGACCGCCGCATCGTTAACTGCCTAACTTTTATTCATACGCCAGCGCGTCGATCGGATCTTTCTGCGCCGCCTTATAGGCTGGATAGAGCGCTCCCAGCACCGCCCCGGTCAGCGCAATCACCGTGGCCCGCACCACCCACTCGGCACTCCAGAAAAGGCGCAGCGTCGGATTTTCAAACAGAATGAGGCGACGAGCCAGGAGGCTCATAATCGTCCCTACCACAACGCCTACAATCGCCAGCAGCGCGGTCTCGCGAAGCACGACATTCACAATATAAAGCTTTGATGCACCCAGGGACTTCAGAATGCCGATCTCGCGCGTCCGCTCCATTACCGCCGTGTACATCGACTGAAAAATCACCAGAAATCCGATGATCATCGAGATCGCGATCACAATTCGAATCGAAGTCGCAAAACCCGGCAAATTTTCCGGCGTCATCATCGAAAGATATTCCTGCATGGAGCGCACGGAGTAATTCTCCATGCCTGGGACCTGCTTGATTTCGTCCACGACAGCGTCCACATTTCGAGGATCGTCGAGCTTCACATAGAAGACCGAAGCATGACCTGGAGCGCCGATCAAATCCTGCAACGTCGATAGTGGCAGAAACTTGCGCGCTCCTTTTCCATGCTCCACAATCCCGCAAATACGAAATTGGTTATTCAAAATCTCGACCGAGTCTCCGACCTTCACCCGCTTCGCGCCGGCAAAATAATCGTCGACGATAACGTCGTACGGCTCTTGAAACGGGCCTCCGGAAAGGAAACGGAATGGCGGAGAAATACTGTTGTAGCTGTCGATATCGATGCCATAGATAATTTCTAAGCTCGGCTTGGTGGTCAACTCCCAGATCACCGGGGCGGCCACCAACACATGCGGCAACTGCCGCAGCTTGTCGCCAACCTTCACGGGCATGGGCGCTCCGGTAACTCCAACCAGCGCGGACGATCCCGGGGGCTGCACCATGACATCGGCGCCCACTCCCATCTGGCTGGCCTTTGACCCATTCAACTGCCCGTAAAAAAAGGCCACAATCAGCAAAATCAAAATCACTTCCAGGGCAACCGCACTAATGCTGATCAGCGACCGTATCGGCCTTTGCACGAGATTGGCGACAACCATCTTGCTAATCATGTTTATTCATCAAGGATTTGACGCCACATCGCCAGCTACTACCGATTATGTGCTGCATCCGGCGGCGGAACGACAGCACTGGATTGCGGCTGCGGCCGGTCCAGGTGCACCACTTCGGCTCCAGGCGGCTGGTGCAGCGCAAATTGATCATCCCGCAGAGGTTTGTTGATTTCCACCTTCAACATGTTGAGAGTAATGTCGTACTCTTCCTGCGGCCGGAAAATCTCGATGCGCGAAGGAAAGTTGGTGCCATCGTACTCCTTGTAGTTGGCGTAGCGGGCATCCGTCACCAGCCTGGCTTGCTCGTCGTAGATATATTGGCGGTGAGGTTGCAGGTCGGTGCGGCTGAAGACAATTTTGCGCGACAGCACCCCAACGTTGTCATCCTTCTTTCGAATCACAATCAATTCGTAATCATCCTGCAGAACGCGATGTCCCTTGGCATCGTGCAGAATGTCGTAGCTGTTCTCCAGCACCGCAATCTCGTGCTCAGGATCAATCGGACGAATCAGCAGTGCATCATAGATCTCCTGCGGGCGGATGCTCTCCATAGGCTGATCCGAGTTGTGCGTCTGTACGTCGTTGCGCCCCACAACAAAACGATTCTTGGGCGGGATCCACAGCGCAAACTGCTGCCCGTCGCTGACCATGTCGAAGGCCGTGGTTCGAACGATTGGGAGCAGACCGATCATGTGCAGCATCGCTGGCTTCCTCGCCAGCACATAGCCGCGAATTTCTTTGTAGTCGGTGACGTGGCCTTTTTTGGCGCCGCCAACTGACGTATCAATATCCACCGTCGCTTGTAACGACTGGATTTTCCGCGCCTGTTCATTGATGGTGTCGATTAATGCTGATTGAGACGCCTCCTTGAGAGGCGCCTTGGAATAGGTCTCCTCCACTGGACGCGTATGGAACAGACAGCCCACAGTAGGCAGCACCGCGAGAACCAAGGCTAGAGTCCAAAAGGGCGAGCTACGTCTCATGAAGAATTCGATGATCTCCTGAACATTGGAGTATAGCGCGCCCGAAAGGGTGCAAGAACTGTGAGCCGAATCGGAACGAGGAGGCCTGAGAACCTGGTTGCTAACGAGTTACCGGGCGGGATCGAAGATTTTCAGGGCACCCGATCATCTACACTACAGCCATTGTGCGTAAGGTCGTTTGGCTCATCCTCATTGCGGCGCTCGCCTCCGCTGGCTGGTTCGCATGGGCGCTACTCACGCCAATCGCGCCCTCCGGACAGATCTTTGTGATGCTGCGGCCGGGTTACTCCACCCGGCGCATCGCCGCTGAATTGAAGACGAATGGAATTATCCGCAGTGAAGATGCATTCATCCTCTGGCACTACCTTCGCCGTCGCCGTTCACTCAAGGCAGGAGAGTATCTGTTCGAGAAGCCGGCAAACATGATCGACATTCAGAAGCGGCTCCGGCGTGGCGACGTTTATTTCCACACCGTAGTCGTACCTGAGGGGTTCACGATGTTCGACATTGCCCGGGCCATCGAGGCTGCAGGGCTTGGTCCCGCGGAAGATTTCTTGAAAGTTGCGCAGTCCGACACAGCTCTCATAGCCGATCTCGATCCGGGGGCGCAATCCCTGGAAGGCTATCTTTTCCCCGACACCTACCAGTTCAGTCGCATGATGAGCATGCAAGAGATGGCGGCAGCCATGGTCAAACAGTTTCGCCAGGTAGCGGGCCAAATTGGAATGATCGAAACGCCACCGGACGCCAAACCCGCAGGGAAGCCGCAGGTGCTCGCTAATTCTCCTCAAGGTACCGTTGCCTCTGCTTACCTAATTCCCTCTCCGAATGAAAGCCCGGTCGAGCTTGAGCACTCCGTTACGATGGCCTCTATCATCGAGAAGGAAACCGCGGTCGCTGAAGAGCGACCCCTTGTCGCCAGCGTCTACTACAACCGCCTGGCGAAGAAGATCGCGCTGGACGCCGACCCCAGCATCATTTATGCCGAACTGCTAGCCGGGACTTATGCCGGCGCACTGCATCACGACGACATGCGCTTCAACTCGCCCTACAACACGTACACCCACGCCGGGCTTCCGCCGGGCCCGATTGCCAATCCCGGGAAGAGTGCGCTGGAAGCGGCGATGCATCCGGCGCAGTCCGATTACTATTACTTCGTCGCCGACGCAGCCGGCCACCACCGCTTCGCTCGCACCATCGAAGAGCACAACAAGAATGTAGCGGCCTACCGGCGCGCGATGCGGGGACAGTAGAACTCGGCGCGATTTACCGTCCGCGATTTTCCATCCATCCCTGCAGAATCAGCACCGCAGCCATTCGGTCTACCGCCTTAGCGCGCTTCTCAATCGAAAGATCCGTCTCGCGGAGCAGCCGGTTCGCTTCGGCTGAGGTTAGCCGTTCATCCCACAGGTGCACTGGCAAACGAAATCGCTTGCGCAATTCCTCCGCGAACACCTGCATCTTGTCGGACTGCGTCCCTTCCGCGCCGCTCATGCGCAGCGGCAGCCCCACCACGATCTCCCGAACCGAATATTCGCGGATCACGGCCTCCAGTGCCGCCAAGTCCGTCCGCTTGTTGCGCCGCTGCAAAGTTTCCAGACCTTGCGCTGTGATACCCAGAGGGTCTGATACCGCAATCCCGATTCGTCTCGACCCCACGTCCAGCCCCAGAATCCTCCCCACCGCTCGTTTTTTCGAAGGTGCGGGCTCTGGGGTTGGTTCCACTAAAGGTGGCTGTTTACGGCTAGTTTCTATCCGGTCTGACGGCTCTATCGGATTTCGATCTTCCACGCTCACGGCGTGATTATATTCCGCCTTTCACCGTAAGCGATCGCGGGCAGCTAATGCCTGGAGGCGCAACCCATTTAACGCGAGCGACTTAAGCTCAGTTGCAATATCAAGTCACGCCTAACCGTCAGCCTCGCGCCGCTTCCGGCCTTGCTTTTCGTCCCATTTCGGGATAATATGTTTATAGTAAAGACAACGTTCTCTCCACGACCCCTCGCCTGCCCGGGTGCCTTTTTATGAACGGTGATTTGAATTTCCACATCGGCGACAAGGTCGTCTATCCCAATCATGGCGTGGGTGTTATCGAGCAGATTAGCAGCCGTTCCGTCGGCGCCACGGTAGAAAAGTTCTATCTCCTCAATATCAAGGCCAGTAGTCTCAAAGTAATGGTGCCCTGTAACAACGTGGGCAGCGTCGGCATTCGGCGGGTCGTGCGCAACGGCGAGGTGCAGAAGATTCTCGATTTCCTCTCGATTGCCGATGACCTCAGCACCGCCGACTGGAAAGATCGTTTCAAAGAAAATTCCGATCGTATGCGCACCGGCTCGCTTTTTGAGGTCGCCGGAGTCCTCAAAAGTCTCATCGCTTTGCACCAGGCCAAACCTCTCTCTTTCCGTGAAAAAAAGATGCTGGAACGCGCCCGCTACCTTCTGGTGAGCGAACTCGCTATGTCCCGCAATTGCGAGGAGACCAAGGTCGAGGAACTCCTCGCCTTGGCCCTGGCCAAGTGCAATCTCCGCTTCCCCGAAGCCTCCGAATTCCAGGCCTGATTCCTCGAGTACGATTTGCCGAGCAGAGAGTCCTGCTCCTCACCGCGCGATGGATGGACTTGCTGAAACCCATCCTCCGCTTTGACTTAGCGAAGTGCGGGCCCATAAGATAGCGCCTGCGCCGCCTCTTCCCTCGGCGGCCGAAAATGATCGGCCAGACAATTTCTCATTACCGGATCCTGGAGAAGCTGGGCGGCGGCGGCATGGGTGTCGTCTACAAGGCCGAGGATCTCAAGCTGCGGCGTTTCGTCGCCCTCAAGTTTCTGCCGGATGACGTTGCCAAGGATTCCCAGGCGCTCAGCCGCTTCCAGCGCGAAGCCCAAGCTGCATCGGCCCTGAACCATCCCAACATCTGCACCATCTACGAGATCGACGAACAGAGTGGTCTCGCCTTCATTGCCATGGAGTTTCTAGAGGGACAAACTCTCAAGCATCGCATCGAAGGACGACCGGTCGACACGGAAACTCTGATTGGATTGAGCATCGAAATCGCCGACGCTCTTGATGCAGCGCACGGCAGAGGCATCATCCACCGCGATATCAAGCCCGCGAACATTTTCGTCACCAAGCGCGGACAGGCCAAGTTGCTTGACTTCGGTCTGGCCAAAGTGGCGCCCGCCGCCAATGAGCACACCGCCACGGAAGCCACCCCGCAAACCTTGGTTACCAGCCCGGGATCGACCATCGGCACGGTGGCTTACATGTCGCCCGAACAGGTGCGGGCCCACGAACTCGACGCACGCACGGATCTTTTCGCCTTCGGCGCCGTCCTCTATGAGATGGCGACTGGAAAGATGGCTTTCTCCGGGAGCAGTAGTGGCGTGATCTTCGAGGCGATTCTGAATCGCATGCCGGCGCCGGCCTCGACGCTGAATCCGGCGATCCCAGCGAAACTCGATGAACTCATCACCAAGTCACTGGAGAAAGAACGGGACTTACGCTATCAAACCGCAGCGGAACTGCGCGGCGATTTGAAGCGCATTAAGCGGGATTTGGATACGTCCCGCGCCCGCTCCAGTTCGACCGCTATTCCGATCGTTTCGGACTCTGCGATTTCCGCCGCGACCCAACCCGCTCCGCCCGCTCCGGCTAAGCGCAGTTTATTGCCGCTTCTAGTGGTATCAGCTATCGCATTGCTCGTGGGTCTTGCGGTTGGCGCGGTGCTGCTGCAGCGCCCGGTTCAGCCTTCTTTTGCCAACTATCATCCGCTCACTTTCCGGCGCGGCATTGTGCTTTCCGCGCGGTTCGCGCCGGACGGCAAGACCGTTGTCTACAGCGCAGCCTGGGAAGGCAAGCCTCTCGATCTCTTCAACACGCGTCCCGAAAGTCCGCAGTCACAGGAAATGGAGCCGAAGGGAGCCGAGGTTTTAGCGATCTCTTCCTCGGGAGAAATGTTGCTGTCTCTGGACAGCCGTCCCCGGGATGCCTTCCTCTACTCCGGTACATTGGCGCGCGTTCCGCTCGTCGGCGGTGCGCCCCGCGAAATTCTGGACAACGTGGAATGGGCCGATTGGGGTCCAGATGCGAACTCACTGGCCGTCGTCCATGAAGTGAACGGGCGCAAGCGTCTGGAATTTCCGCTGGGCAAAACCATCTACGAGGCTGATGGCTGGATTGGCAACCTGCGGGTCTCCCCCAAAGGCGATTTGGTGGCGTTCATCGACCATCCCCAGCCCCGCGACGACGGCGGGTCGATTTTTGTGATCGACACATCGGGAAAAAAGAAGGACCTTTCGGATGGATGGGACAGCATTCAAGGAGTGGCGTGGTCTCCGAAGGAAGACGAAGTCTGGTTCAGCGCGACGCGCACCGGCGGCGACCGCTCTCTCTATGCTGTTGATCTCTCGGGAAAAGTCCGGCTGCTGGCGCGCGTTCCCGGAGAATTGACGCTCCTGGACGTTAGCCGCGACGGCACTGTCTTGCTAACCCGCGGTAACGATCGCGCCGGCATGATCGGACTGGCCCCGGGCGAAGCCAAGGAGCGCGACTTGTCCTGGCTTGACTGGTCGGTGCCCAGCAGTCTTTCACCCGACGGACACATGATTTTATTTCAAGAGGCTGGAGAAGGCGGCGGTCCGAAATACGCCATCTACATCCGCAAGACGGATGGCTCGCCAGGCATTCGGCTCGGGGAAGGCAGTGGCATGGCGTTATCTCCCGACGGTAAATGGGCGCTGGCGCGGCAAAATACCAACCCCGCGCCTCTCATCATCTTGCCCACCGGAGTCGGAGAAATGCGGCCCGTCAAGGACGACGGGCTCAACCACACTGGCGCCGCGTGGTTGCCCGACGGTGATCACATTGTATTTTCCGGGATTGAGGCGGGGCACGGGATGCGGCTCTACATGGAATCCTTAAGTGATGGCAAGCCCAAGCCCATTACTGAAGAAGGCGTGGGCGCTTCCGTGATCCTCTCGCCCAAAGGCGACCTCGTTGCGGACGTCGGCCCGGACCGAAAAATCTATCTCTACTCCACTGCAGGCGGAGAGCCGCGCGCAGTGCCCGAGACCGAGGTATCGGAAGTGCCGACCGGGTGGTCTGCGGACGGTCGCGAAATATTCGTCATCGTGCGCGGGCAAATTCCCGCGCAGGTTTTTCGCGTAGACATTGCCACTGGAAAGCGAACTTTGTGGAAGGCCTTGGAGCCGGCGGACTCCGCCGGCATCGATACCCTGGGCCGGGTTCTTCTGTCGTCAGACAATAAATCCTACGTCTACAGCTACGTCCGCACCCTCTCCGACCTTTATCTGGTCGAAGGCCTGAAATAACACCAGGCCTTCGCCAAACAAAGAAAGCGCATTCGCGCGGACGACCTACTTGCCCACATGCTGAATACACTCTTCCAGCACATCGAGGGCGACATCCGCTTCTTCTTTCGTGACCACCAGCGGCGGGCACAGCCGGATCGTGCTCGGTCCACAGCCCAAGAAGAGCACGCCGTGCTCGAATGCCTTCTCGACAATCCGGTCCCGCTCCGCCGCGCCATATTCTTTCGTCGTCTTGTCCTTCACGATGTCGACGCCGACCATCAAACCACGCCCGCGCACATCGCCCACCAGCGTCAACTTCGTAGGCCACTCCGCCATGCGCTTCATCATGTGCGCGCCCACTTCCGCCGAGTTCTCCAGGAGATTTTCTTTTTCGATCACGTCGAGCGTCGCCAGCGCCGCAGCCACGCACACGGGATTGCCGCCAAAAGTTGATGCGTGCGAACCCGGCACCCAGTCCATGATCTCAGAGCGCGTCATCGTGATGCCCAACGGCATGCCCGATGCAATCCCCTTCGCGATACAAACCATATCCGGCTCGACGCCCGTATGCTCCACTGCCCACCACTTGCCCGTACGCCCTATGCCGCTCTGCACCTCGTCGACCACCAGCAGAATTCCGTGACGATCGCAAATGCGGCGCAGCTCTTGCATGAAAACGGTAGGCGCGACCACGTAGCCGCCCTCACCCTGTACCGGCTCGACAAAGATTGCTGCGACCTCCTCCGGAGGCAGTGTAGTCTTGAACAACTTTTCCTCGATGAAGCGGGCACAACCCAGCGCGAAAGCCTCGGCGTTCTGATCTTGCGCACCACCCACGCACCCGCGATACACATCGGGATAGCGCACATGCGTCACTCCCGGAACCAGTGGCGCAAAGCGGCGCTGTTGCTGCGGTTTCGAGGCAGTCAAGGACAGCGCGCCCATCGTGCGTCCGTGGAATGCGCCGAAGAAGGCGATGATGTTCTGGCGCTTGGTGTGATACCGCGCCAGCTTCAATGCGCACTCAATCGCCTCCGCGCCGGAGTTGCCGTAGTAAATTTTGTGCGGTCCGGGCATGGGCGCGATCTTCGACAAGCGCTCCGCCAGCGTGACCATGTTCTCGTAGTAAAAATCCGTGCCCGACATGTGGATCAACTCGCCCGCCTGCTTCTGCATGGCGGCCACAACGTGGGGATGGCAATGGCCGGTCGAGGTCACGGCGATGCCGGCGGAAAAATCGTAGAACTCGTTGCCATCCACATCGGTAACGACAATCCCTCGGCCGCTCTTGGCGACGAGCGGATAGGATCGGGTGTAGGACGGCGAAATATACTTCTGATCGTTATCCAGCACTCGCTTGGCATTCGGCCCTGGCAGTGCGGTCTTGATTCTTGGTCCGGTAACGGCGGGACCGGCAGTCGCGGTCATGGTCTTGGTGGTCATGGCATCCTCCGTAAGCAACTCTCGGTTGTGAGCTGCGAGTGATGAGTAGTAGGAACCTCGGAACGCGGCCCTGGTTCAGCGCACGCACGCCGAAGCGAATCAGGCGGAGGATTTGCTAGTCGCTACCGAAGAGACTGGGACGCAGACGGGAAGGAAGATTCGCACGATAACGCCGCGGACACACCAGGCAGTGCAGCCAGCACTCGGGCAGATGCGAATTGGGCTCGTGCGATCTGGAAACGTTGCGCAGCATCGGTAACCATGTCTTCATGGACATTATACGTGGCGCGGGGCTGCGGCGTAACCCCCATTTTTGCTGACTTTCTGCGGATTATTGCACGCGCGGATCCGACCGGCCGAGCACCGGCCGACTTCTTTTGTCAATCTTTAGAGTCGCACTTGCGTTCGCACTCGTCTGATATCTTTTAGCTTCCCTGTTTCTCACCCACATGTCTAAGACTCACAGCCCAAGTCGGTTCGCGGTAACCCTCGCCTTTGGGCTGGTGTATCTGTTCTGGGGCTCGACGTACCTGGCCATAGACATCGCGGTGCAGAGCATTCCTCCGGCTCTCATGTGTGCGGTTCGGTTTTCGATTGCCGGGGTAGTCATGCTGGCGGTGTGCGCGGCAACCGGGCGCAGAATCTGGTATTCGGCACGGCAGATTGCGCTCGCCGCCGTGGTGGGACTTTTGCTTTTGATGGGCGGCAACCTGACTCTCTCCTGGGCCGAACAGACTGTCCCATCGGGACTAGCGGCGTTGATCATCGCGATCACGCCACTCTGGTTTCTGGTTCTGGACTCACTGCTGCTCGGTCACCATCGCATTTCCTGGCGTGGCAAGGCCGGACTGGCACTGGGGATCGCGGGATTGCTGGTTTTGTTTTGGCCAGAGTTGCATTCGAGCTCAGCGCTCGGCCGGCGCGAGTTAGGAGCTTCGGTTGGACTCTTGGGCGGATCGTTCTTGTGGGCGCTGGGATCGGTGCTGTCGAAGCGCTGGCAGTCAGGCATGGACGTCTTCAGTGCAACCGGCTGGCAGGTGACAGCAGCGGGCGTGGGGAATTTCTTACTAGCGCTGGCGCTAGGAGATTTTTCTCGAGTTTCGTGGACGACTCGCGGCGTCAGCGCGGTGCTCTATCTCGTGGTCTGTGGTTCCTGGATCGGCTACACGGCTTACATCTGGCTGCTGGAGCACGTTCCCACTTCAAAGGTATCGACGTATGCTTACGTGAATCCAGTGGTCGCTGTGTTTCTCGGTTGGCTGATTCTGCACGAGAGGGTAGACCGATTCATTCTAATGGGAAGCGTCATTGTTGTTTTCTCGGTGATCCTGGTAACCAGCGCGAAGGTAAAAGAGAAACAACCGGCCGAGGAGCTACCCGCGGTGGAAGCGGCAGGGGACTAAATTTTTACACCCGCAAGAGCTAATTACTTCGCCGCCTCTTCATCCTCGTCTTCCTCGGTGATCAAATCAACGACGTGTCCTCGAATGGCGAAGGTTTGCTTGGCCATACCTGCCGGCTCGAACGTAACTCGGATGGGCGAGCGCTGCCATTCGGGCACGGAGCAGGCGGAATCGGGAGATGCGCTGTTCCCGTCTCCTTCCACAATGCTCTGGCCATCAAGAAGCTTTTTCAACACTGGCCTGCGACGGCTGATCTGGGCAACCACTGCATAGACTTTCTTCCCATCTTCGGAGACTCCGCAATAGGCGGCGTAGTCGCGATACCAACTGGCGTCGGAATAAAACACATCAAACTCAGGAAGGTTAATGGGAGAAACGTGGCCGGTGACGCGGTCGACGAGAAGCCATCCCCCACGTTGCCACTGCCAGTGCGGCGGGGAGGCGGATTCCTGGGGAAGGCTGTCATTCACGCGAAAGGCACGCCGGACAACGAATAGCCGGTCGGTCACCTCGTGCGCCGCGCCAAGCGTGAATTCCTTGACCCGCATGTCGATAAGAAGAGGACGAACTTTCAGCGTGAGCGGTTTCCCGTCTGTCGTGGCCAGACCCGACGACCAGGAGACCATGTTTCCATTTGCCAAAAGCGATGACGTGAGGTTTGGAGACAGCGTGCGCCACACTTGCTCCGCAGATAATCATGAGAACCAGCGCGATCTGCATGCGACATTGCCGTTGGGAGGCGCGGACCATGCCTCAGGCTATGCAGGAGGCGGTTAGCGCAACAAGGTCAAACGTCACAAATTTGAGAGGTTGGTCCCAAAATGGAATGCAGATTGAAGTAGAATCAGCAACTTAATTGGCAGTTTTCATTGTCTCTCGCCGTGCCGGCTTTAAGATTGCAGTAGAATGTAGATCTTAGTCAGTAATCATGACTCTCCCTCGCGATTCCCGTTTTTCTTTGAGTGATCTCCGGACAACTTCCCGGGCACGCGACGCTTCTGATCAAAGCATGAGCGAAGTTGGCGCTCGTCGGCACTCTGCGCGAATTCTGGTGGTAGACGACAACGCCAGCATCGCCGCGCTGATGAGTCAGTTGCTGACCATGCGCGGCTATGAAGTGGTGACCGCGGCCGATGCTCAGCAAGCGGAAGCGGAGGTGCAGCAGCAGGCGCCGGATTTGATCCTCTCCGACGTCAGAATGCCGGGAAAATCTGGCTATGATTTATGCCGCGATCTCAAGGAAAATCCTGCGACCCGTCTGATTCCTTTTGTGCTGATTACTGGCTTGACAGACAGTGCGGACAAGTTGCGTGGAATCGAGGCTGGGGCAGACGACTTCTTGAACAAGCCAGTCCTGGCTGAAGAGTTGACGGCGCGGGTGAAGTCTCTGCTGCGCATGAAGGAATTTACGGATGAACTCGAGACCGTGGACTCTGTACTGTGCACTCTCGGGCTGATTGTAGAAAGCCGCGACCCTTACACCGAGGGCCATTGCGAACGCCTGGCACTGAATGCCGCAGATCTGGGCCGGCATCTGGGACTGGATGAGGATTCGATTGTGGCGCTGCGGCGCGGCGGATATCTGCACGATTTGGGCAAGATCGCGGTACCGGACGAAATCCTGAAAAAAGGCAGCGACCTGACGCCGGACGAGTGGAAGGTCATGAAGCGGCATCCGGTGACCGGGGAGAATATCTGTAAGCCGCTGAAGTCGCTGCGCCTGGTGCTTCCCATCATCCGTCACCATCATGAGCATATCGATGGATCCGGCTATCCTGACGGACTGAGCGGGGGCGAGATCCCCCTGCTGCCCCGGATTCTGCAGGTCGTGGACGTCTACGATGCTCTTCGAACGGAGCGGCCTTACAAGCCGGCGATTGGCCACGAGCAGTCGGCCCTGACCATGCGCGAGAAGGCGCGCCTGGGCTTGCTGGATGGCGATCTGGTGAATGAGTTTCTCGACTTGCTGCTGGAGAAGAGAAACGTAGCTTGAGTGACAACTCTCGGCTTTCTCCTGGATTCGCAATTTTGCTTCATCGACCTCAATCCGACGTACAATGACGCAGCGATTTTTAACGGCAACGGGTTGCAGCAAAGCGACATCTTAAGCGCTGCGGTATGGCCCGTAAGCCAGCTGCGTGGCGCCATCCGACTACGATATGACCTATAGCATCGTCATTCCGGCCTACAACGAGAGCAAGCGTCTGGGGGCAACTCTTGAGAAGGTGCTGGCGTACGTGCGCCAGCAGGCGTGGGATGCGGAAATAATCGTTGTGAACGATGGTTCGCGCGACAATACGGCGGAGATCGCGCGCGGCTTTGCCAAGAACAATCACGCAGTGCGGTTGGTGGAAAATCCCGGCAATCGCGGTAAAGGCTACAGCGTACGGAACGGCATGCTGAACGCGCGCGGCGACATCGTGCTGTTCAGTGACGCCGATTTATCTTCGCCGATCGAGGAGATGCCGAAGCTGCTGCAGGCTTTGGCGGCAGGAGCGGACATCGCGATTGGATCGCGCTGGTTGCGCGCCGAGTTGCAAACGCAACGGCAGTCCTCGCATCGGCAGCTCTTCGGCAGAATCTTCAACCTCTTGCTGCGAATTATTTTAGGGTTGCAATTCAAGGATACGCAGTGCGGCTTCAAAGCATTCACGCGCCGCGCCGCACAAACCATTCTGCCGCTGCAGCGCATCGAGCGCTGGGGCTTCGATCCGGAGATTCTTTTCCTCGCGCGCAAGTTCGGTTTCAAAGTGGAGGAAGTTCCCGTGCGCTGGGGACACAGTGGAGGAACTCGCATCAATCCCCTGCTGGACGGAGCACGCATGTGTGAAGAAATGCTTCGCGTCCGCTGGTACAACCTGACGGGAAAATACGATGGCGGGACCGTAGTTGCCGCACAACCGGCCAAGACCCTACCGGGGGGACCTGCGCCCAGAGTCTGAATTTCTTCTCAGGCTGACTTCTGCTGCCCAGCGTAAACCTTCACTGCATGAACTACTCTGCTCCCCATTTCCGACGTGGAGACTGATCCCTGTCCGGCGCGGGCAAGATCTGCCGTGCGGGCGCCTTCCTGCAGAACGGTGCCGACTGCGTTTTCAACGCAGGCGGCTTCGCGCTCCAGTTGAAACGAGTGGCGCAGGAGCAGTGCAACGGTAAGAATCGCTCCCAACGGATTCGCGATTCCTTTGCCGGCGATATCGGGTGCGGAACCATGAACAGGCTCGTACAAGCCGACCGGGCCCCCGATGCTTGCGGAAGCCAGCAGTCCGAGCGAACCGACCACGCCGCCGGCTTGATCGGAAAGAATGTCGCCAAACATGTTCTCTGTGAGCAGGACATCAAAATCTTTCGGACGCTGCACCAGCGACATGGCAGCCGAGTCCACATACATGTGAGAGAGTTGCACGCCCGGATAGTCTTTCGCACAGCGGATCACGACCTCACGCCACAAGCGGGAGCACTCGAGGACATTGGCTTTATCGACCGACAGAACTTTGCGGCGACGCTTCATGGCCAAGTCGAAGGCGACACGGGCGATGCGCTCGATAGCCGGTTCGCCGTAGGTCATGGTATTGGTGGCCACGCGGGAGCCCGGCGAGCCCGCAATGGAACGCGGTTCTCCGAAATAAAGTCCTCCCAGCAACTCGCGGACAATCATGATGTCGGTACCGCGAACCAAGTCAGCACGGAGAGGTGAAGAATCTTCCAGCGCGGGGAAAAAAATGGCGGGACGCAAGTTCGCGTAGGCGCCAAGTTCGCGGCGCAGCCGCAACAGTCCGGCTTCGGGGCGAAGGTGGTTCGGATAATGATCGAAGGCAGGATTTCCCACTGCGCCCATCAGGACCGCAGACGAAGAAAGGCAAGCCTGTAAAGTGTCCGCTGGAAGCGGATCTTCCACGGCAGCCAGCGCCGCGCCGCCAATGTTCTTATGCAACAGCTGAAGTTGATGTCCGAAGGCATCGGCAACAGCGTGCAGGACAAGAACACCTTGCCCAGTGACTTCGGGACCGATCCCGTCGCCAGGGAGAATGGTGAGGTTCAGAAGCATGCGGGTAGTTTATCCGAAGCTCTTTTGCAGCGCGCAAACGCTACACGCCCCAGAGGTAGTCTTCCTGATCGTGGGGTTGCTCCGCGGGAATGGGCAACGGCAAGCCGAATGCGTTGGTTTGCGGCGCCAGTGGAAACGGCCGCGGCGGCTCTTGCGCCGCGACTTTGGCGGCGGCCGAAACCGCGCTGGGAAGCGGCTCGAACAGCGGAGTAGCCGAAGCCGCCGGCTTGTGCGTATCGCGAATCAGTTCGAGCAAGTGATGATCTTCGACGTGCTTGATTTTGTCCGCCAGCCGGACGAATCGACGGTAGATGTCATCCAGGGCGCGGCGATCAAACTGGTAGCCCAGTTGTTCGCAGCGAATGCTGAGGGCATGCCGGCCGGAATGTTTGCCCAGCACCAGCTTTGAGTCGGGTACGCCGACCGACTGCGGCGTCATGATCTCGTAGGTCAGCGGATTTTTCAGAACTCCATCCTGGTGGATTCCGGCTTCGTGCGCAAAAGCATTGCGTCCCGTTACCGCCTTGTTGGGCTGCACCGGCACACCGGTAATTTCGCTGAGCATCTGGCTGGCAGAAAATAATTGCTCGCCCACAATGCCGGTCTGGTAAGGGTAACGATCGCGGCGCACACGCATGGCCATCACAATCTCTTCGAGCGCGGCGTTGCCGGCACGTTCGCCAATTCCGTTAATCGTGCACTCCACCTGGCGAGCCCCTGCAGCAACCGCAGCCATGGTGTTGGCAACCGCCATGCCGAGATCGTTGTGGCAGTGGGTGGAAATCATGACCTTCTCGATTCCCTTTACCCGGCGGCGAATGGTGGCGATCAGCTCACCGTATTCCGCAGGGACAGTAAAACCAACGGTGTCCGGAATGTTGAGCGTGGTAGCGCCTGCTTCCACCACAGCTTCCAGCACCTCGCAGAGAAAATCAGGGTCGGTTCGCGTAGCGTCTTCGGGAGAAAACTCCACATCCTCGCATAACGACTTAGCAAAGCTCACCGCGTCGCGCGCTTGCGCCAGACACTGCTCGCGCGTGATGCGCAGCTTGTACTGCAAATGGATATCCGAGGTGGCCAGAAACACATGAATGCGCGGGCGCGCGGCTTCTCTCAAGGCTTCCCAGGCGCGCTCGATGTCCGGGCGGCAGGCCCGCGCCAATCCCGCAATGATGGGCCGGCGGACGACGCCGGCGATGGCCTTCACCGCCTCGAAATCACCGTCGGAGGCGATCGGAAATCCCGCTTCAATCACGTCCGCGCCGAGGCGGTCGATCTGATGCGCCAGACGCAGCTTCTCCTGATGGTTCATGCTGCAGCCTGGCGACTGTTCTCCGTCGCGCAGGGTGGTATCGAAAACAGTAACTCGGACTTGCTCCATAGCCATGAATCTTCCTCTAGAAGGGCGCCTTGTATAGCTCCTATCGTACGAGCGCGAGCGGCTGAAGCAATGCTTATAATTGTGCATCGATCATTAGATATTCTTCTATGATAAGATTTGCTTATGGACTCTATACTTTTCATTACAGGCTGACCGAATGGATCTTTCGCAACTGGAAGTCTTTTTGAGCGTCGCACGCGAACGGCGGTTCTCCCGCGCCGCGGAAAAGCTTTACCGCACGCAGTCAGCCGTAAGTCAGACCATCCGCAAGTTAGAGGACGAATTGGGGGAGAGTCTGTTTGACCGTTCGTCGCGAGAGGGCGTTCTTACCGATGCGGGACAGGTGCTCTACGAATACGCCGAGAAGTTGCTCAACCTGCGTCGCGATGCGCATGAATCATTGGCGGAGTTGCGCGAACTGCAAAAGGGCAAACTGGTAATCGCGGCCAACGAATTTACCGCGCTTTACTTGCTCCCAGTACTGGCGGAGTTTCGCCGGCTGCATCCCATGATCAAGATCACGGTGCAGCGGGCGCTGGGTAGCCGCATTCCCGATGACGTGTTACAGCATAGCGCCGAGCTGGGCGTGCTCTCGTACAAGCCGGAGGAGCCGCGGCTGCACTCCGTGGTGACGTATCTCGACGAGTTGGTGCTGGTGGTTCCACCCAAGCATCCGCTGGCTTCGTCGCGGGAGGTAAGCATCCGGCAATTGGGCGCGGAGTCTTTTGTGGCGCACATTGTTTCGTCTCCGTATCGCGAGAAAGTTTTGCAGACGTTCCAGAAGTACAAAACGCCGCTGCACATGGACTTAGAACTCCCCACACTGCAAGCCATCAAACAGTTCGTCGCCCTCGGGAGCGGCGTGGCCCTTATGCCCGAGATCAGCGTGGAAACGGAAGTGGCGCGGGGTGAATTGATCAGAATCCCGGTACGCGAACTGCGTGTGCAACGCAAACTACGCCTGATTTACCGGAAGGAAGCGGGACTTTCCCACGCCGCCCGGGCATTCTTGAAAGTCGCCGAGGCAGTAGCGACGGAGCGGGCTGGCCGCTACCGTTTCCAACGCGAAAGCTGAGAGCCGGGCAAAAATACCACCTCGCTCCTGGCCCGGAGCGAGCGGCGATCATTACGGTGTTTGTTTAAATCAGCAATCGGCGCAGACTTCTCCTGGCTGGAACGCCGCCAACGCTTCACTCAAGCTGGGGTGAATGTCGAGCACTGAATCCATGTTGGTAAGGTCCAGCAGATCACGTACCAAGGGGCTTGGGCTGGCGCACTTCAAGTCGGCGCTCTTGGACCGGGCCCAAGTGTGCAGCAAAACCAATTCGCCAATCCCCGCGCTATCGATTGAGCTGACACCGCTGAGATCAAGCACCACCTTGCCGCTGCTCTCAAGAACTTCTCCTACCACGCGCGAGAGTGCGGCGGCTTCGTCGCGATAGACGATTCGGCCCTGGCAGTGAACGATCATTACGTCGCCGCGATACCGAGTTTCCATACTGAGCTTCAACTTCGACTCCTTTGGTTGAATTCTGGAGCCCGCCAGATCATCTGACTGCGGCTGTGTTTGCCAAGTGCTAGCCATGGATTGCATCCTAGTAGATAGACGCGGGCAGAAGCGTTTCGGAATCATAAAAAGAAGGTAAATTTGTGCTAAGGAGTTCCAAATCCGCATCGGCACAATTTTGGGACGCGGGCATCTTGGGCCTCGGTTACACTGCATCTAACGAATTTCACGCATTCAGGTAGAATTTGCTGCTGGCATAAATTTGCCAGGGGAGGAATTATTTTCGTGTCAAAAACCGCAGCCGTGGTGCTGGCGTTCCTGAGCTTGATGCTGTACGCAACCGCATCGAGGGCGCAATTGCTTCCGAGTGGGAATGTGTATGTCGGAGTTGCCTACGGCGATTCCGTCGATGTTATCCCTACCAACCGCTATACCTTCCGCGGATGGAATGCCTCCTTTGAAGATTTTCCATTGACCCGTTACCCGCATCTTGGGGTGGTATTGGATGGCAGTGGCTTTTACCGCGCCGGAATCCAGCAGTACAACCTTTTCCTGGGGCCTCGGCTTTCGTTTAATTACGGGAAGTGGCGACCCTTCGTCCACATCATGGGCGGAGCGCAACGTATGACCTCGGATGGTTTTACGCATTACCCCGTCGCGGAGGATGCCGGCGGCGGCGTCGATCGCAAATTCCAGTTTCTCTTCATGAAGCACTTTTCTTGGCGTCTCCAGTTCGACTACATGCGCACTCACCTCTTGAGCGCAACCCAGAACGATATTCGCGGATCGACCGGATTAGTCTGGCGCTTCTAGGAAAAACATTTCTGCGATATTCTGCGGCCTCGCCGCGGGTAAATCGCGGAGGTCGCAATGATCCTGTTTGTAATTTTTTGTCATCCCCCCGTTTCCTCAAGATACAAATCTTTACCCGACTCACTCGCAGGTCCACGCAACGCTTGGTTGACCCAGCTTCGTTTCGTTGCATCTAACACCGGTAATATTCCATCAACCTAAAGAAATCAGAAAGGCAGGGACAAGAATCAATGCGTAAGATCGGCTTCATCTCTTTTGTTCTGCTTCTATTCGCAGGTCCGGCGAGCGCTCAGATTCCCACCAGTGGCAACGTCTTTTTCGGCTACTCGTACGAAAATATGAGTTCCTCTGCGCTGGGTTTCGCCAATTCCAGCCGGGCGAACCTGAACGGATGGGAGGCTTCGGTCGAGGGCAAAGTATTTCCCTGGGTTGGTTTTGTTGCCGACGTTGCCGGCCATTACGGCTCGCAGAGCTATGTGTTTAACCTGGGTGGACAGAATTCATCGGTGAACGTCGATGCCCATGAGTTCACCGCGATGTTTGGACCGCGGGTTTCGGTGAGCGTCGGAAAGTTGCGTCCCTTCGCCCAGGCTTTGTTTGGCGTCGGCCACATCACCACCAGCCAAACGGCTGCTGTGGCGGACAACTTCGCTCAGCCCAGCGATACATCATTCGCCTGGGCATTGGGCGGCGGCCTCGACTACAAAGTCATTCGTCCCATCGCGTGGCGCTTCCAGGGCGACTACGTTGAAACCCGTTATTTTGGAGCGACCCAGAACGATGTACGGTTGTCGACGGGCCTTGTGCTGCGATTCTAAGAGCGGAAAAATGCGCTTTTAGGTGCCGCACGAAAAACAGGATCCAGCGGTTTGGCTGGATCCTGTTTTAGTGGCCACCAAGAAAAACCGGGTGAAAGACGAACTGGGCGGGTTCCCAGCCTAAGCCCAGTATTTGTGATCGCGGAGGAAGTAGTTTTCGTTCCAGTAGTTCATTGCAGTTTTCAGGAACAACCATCCCACGCGCAGATGTCCCATCTTTTGTAATCGGCGGTTGGTCGTGTACACACCCCCGCGCACAATGCCAAATCGCTTCCGCCCCACTTGCTGGCTGAGTAGATAATCTTCACCAAAGGCCACTTGCTCGTGAAATCCGCGAAGTTTCCGGAATTGTTTCACCTCAAACAGCATGAACATTCCGGTGGCGAAGGGATGGTGCAGACGCGACAAGTATTGAAACAAATCGTTGCCCGCATAGAACAGCTTGTCGATCCAGTTGCCCTCGCGGCACAGGATGTTCGTGGTCACGCAGTGAAGCTGCTTACTCTGCGCCAGTTCTACAGCGCGGCGGACCACCGACGGATGCGCGAGTTCAATGTCCGCGTCGAGAAAGAGCACATAGGTGCTATCGGCTTGCGCCGCTCCCAGATTGCGGCCGACCGAGGGCATTCCGCCGCGAATCACGCTCACATTCAGCCGATCGCGGAAACTTAGAACGATCTCGCGAGTACCATCGGTTGAGTTAGCATCAGCTACCAACACTCTCGTACTCGACATCTTCGAGTAATCCTGATTCCTCAGCGAAGTCAGCAGGCGCGGAATCAGGTTCGCCTCGTTCTTGGCTGGAATCACGATCGTCAGCTCGCTCGTTGGAGTCATGCTCGTTAAAGTCATGGATACGAACCCCCTGTTCGTCGACGGTCAGATAAGTCAAGCGGGAGTCGACCCAGCCGCCTGAATTGTAGTAGTGAATTCCATCCTGCTCGACATGAACCGCTTCGTGCGTATGACCGCAGAAAATACGGCCGGCATCAAGCTGCCGCGCGTATTGCAACGCTCCCGTGGACACCTTCGACGACATCCGCAGCCAGCGCGTGTTCAGCCGGTCGATTAGCCGCACGATCGGCTTGCTCTCGAAATCAAGTTTCTGCAACTTGAGATAAATCGAAGTACCCAGCCGGCTCAGCCGGACATTGTTCACCTGAAATCCATCGAACTGGTGCCCGTGAATCGCAATGTGCCGCTGCCCCGCGAAATTCCAGGTGTAGCGCTGATAAACCCGCACCCCCACCAGATGCGACATGATGTTCGTCAGACCGTGATCGTGGTTGCCTTCCACCCATACAACTTCTACATTCCGCTTCGGATTCGACAGCTTGCGGATGTAGCTGAGAAACTTCCAGTGATCTTTGGTGAGGCGGGCGAAATTAAGGTCGGCGAAAATGTCGCCGAGGAGAATCAAGCGGCGGAAGACATTTTCCTTGAGCACCCGAGTGGCTTCCCGCGCATGACTCGTCTCTGCACCGAGGTGCAGGTCGGAAAGGATCAGCGTGTTGTACACGGGCAGATCCACATCTCGATCGTAGTGACCCAATGTTAAGGGGTGATGAAAGTTGCATCAAAATCAGTGCAATAGTAACCAGCGAAGTAAACCCATGCTGGACAACAACTTAGGCAGTTTCCACGCGGCAAATATTTCAGAACTGTGAATGCGAGGGGTGCCGGACGATCAGAAACTCCGGGCAACCGAAATATTACTTCTGGGCGGGTGGCACGTATTCCTTCGGGACCGCCGAACCTTCTCCGAAAAAGAACTGCTCCAATTGCTTGACGATCACTTCCTGATCTTCGCGGCGGGCGGGATTCAGGCGATATTCATTGAGCAGCATCTTGCAATGTTCCGTCCACATCCGCCACGCTTCCTGAGAGACATTGTCGTAAACTTTACGGCCAAGATCGTTGTCGAAAGGAGCCTCGTCCAGTCCGGGCAGCTCCCTCTTCAATTTCACGCAAAACACGGTATGCCCCATACACTTCCTTCGGTCAGGAATTTGTCACCTCAAAGATTATTACACGGGAGGGCGGCTATGGGGCCATGCGTGGCGGACGACAACACACGCGGAATCCAAGAATTGAGGTAACGAAGCAGGACGATCGACTTACGGCTTGGCTGTGGCTGCGGCATACTGCACCAGAATCTTCGCCAGTTCTTCGGAGGTCACCGTGGATTCTCCAGCTGCATTCGCGCCAACCTCCGTTACCCTACCCTTGAGGCCAACGTAAACCGCATCGTAGGGCTCGTCGCCAACATTCTCGACCTTATGTTTGAAGGGTGGAAACCAGCGCGCCTCGCCAGCCCTCGCGACACTCTCTGTGACCTTTCCGTTCTGGTCGGTGAATCGGAGGTGTCCTCCCTTGACGATAACCACCACCCCACCCGGATGATCGTGCATCTCTGACTTTTCGTGCGGACCATAGTGCACGCTTACTACCTGCACGCGTTCGTTTTCAAACAAAAGCTTGTAATGCCTGGGTTCTACTTTGGTCGGGTCTTGAGCCAGGCCCGCACTCACTGCAAGACACACAATGGCCGCCGTGCACAGAAGTCTGCACAACATGGTTGAGGCTCCTCAGTTAAGGGTTAAGAGGGCTTTCCCCTGATCTCAGGCCACGCTACTCTCGCTACATTCAGCCTGTCAACAATTCGAAGCCCGTGCGCCCCAAAGTGGTTAATCGAGCATAGAACCGATGTTCTCTGCCGCCAAAAAAATAGCGGAGACGCTTTCCGCGGCTCCGCTCTCGCCACTCGAATCTGTCGCGATCGCAACCTATTTCTGGTCTGGATCCTTCGCCGGCTCTGGTGCCTTGTCCTTATTATTCTTATCCTGGATGGAGATCAACTCCACCTCGAAAATGAGCGTAGTGTCAGGGCCAATGTCTGCGCCCGCACCGCGATCGCCGTAAGCAAGATCGGACGGAACGAACAGTTGCCATTTCGATCCTACCGGCATGAGTTGCAGCGCCTCCGTCCAGCCTTTGATTACGCCGCTGACAGGAAACGTCGCTGGTCCACCGTGCTTGGAGGAGCTGTCGAACTCCGTACCGTTGATTAGCGTACCGCGATAGTTGCACACTACCGTGTCGCCCGCCGTGGGCTTCGGTCCTGCACCTTCCTTCACGATCTTATATTCGAGCCCACTCGGAAGCGTGACCACGCCGTCTTTCGCTTTGTTGGCCGCCAGATAATCTGCGCCTTCTTTCTTGCTCGCCGCGCCAGCCTCCTGCATCTTCTCCTGCTGCTTCTTACGCATGTCGTTCTGCACTTCCGCGATCGCGGCCTGTGCTTCATCGTCGGTGAGCAAGGTCTTGCCGCCCGCCAAACCATCTTTCAATCCGCGCTCCAGAATCGCGGGATCGACGGGAACAGACTGCTTCTTAAGGTTCTGTCCCATCTTCATTCCAAGGGAATAGCTGAATTTATCTTTCGCCGTCTTCAGAGCCAGGGGAGTCGCGCTCTTTGCGGTCGTGGCTGGCCGCTTGCTTGCAGGAGTCTGAGCCTTGGTGGAAGGAGTGGTCGATTGAGTCGTCGCTGCCGGAGTCTGCTGCGCCAGGGTATGCCCCAGCAGCATCGTCCCCGCCGCCAATATGTTTGCCGCTCTGGTAAAGGATTTGTGCATTCGGTATTGTCCCATCGTGAGTAAGTTCTCGGCAAACGCCAGTTATGCCTGAGTCTTGCTGAAACGCAGAAACTTGAGCCTTCTAGAAACAATCTTGGTGGGCCCGCAAGGATTTGAACCTTGGACCAATGGATTATGAGTCCACTGCTCTAACCGCTGAGCTACGGGCCCAATTGTTCTAAGCTAACACAATCCCTGCGAACGCAACGGCAGCCGGCGGTACGATGCAAGATAGAATAGTCGCGAGTGTTTGCCGGTTGCCCCTGCCGCGGCGAAATGCAAGAATTGACCCTACGGAAATAAGCTGCAAGAGATTAGTGTTGCTTTCGGCAATCGCCTGGCATCCAACGCTCTTGCGTTCATTGCGCCGGTGGGAGTTTCGTTGTAAATTCGATCACAGGACTCTGAGGTAGCATGTCGTCAAGCTTGAAACGAGTTGCGTGGCTTTCGCTGCTGTTGACGCTCTGGTCAGCATTCGCGTTTGCCGTGCATCACCACTCGAGTCAGGATGAGTCCACCACCTGCCAGGTTTGCGTTGCCGCGCAATCCGCGGCGCCGGCAAGCGCTTCCCCCACACCCAAGCCGGTCTTCCGCCGCGTGCTCCCGTACCGGCCTCAGCCTAGTTCCGCCAAGCAGCGCCTGGTAGCTTTCGCGCTGTCCGTCCGCCCGCCTCCTGCCGTCTAAAGATCTTTTCATCCGAAGTACCGGCCCGGTTCGTTTTTCAGGAACCGTTCCCATGATCTTTTAGACCGAATCTTACGGAGGAATCATGCAGTCTTCTTATATGAAGTCGCTCTTAGCGGCTTCCATGGTGATTTTCTTTTTGACCGTTGGCCTTCGCGCCTACGCCCAGTCCGGCGGTAATTCTGGAACGATCAGCGGCACCGTCCTCGATCCAACCGGCGCAGTCGTGTCCGGCGCAACCGTCGAAGTTCACAACCCGGTCAGCCATTTCGACCAGTCGACCACCACCGACACGTCTGGGAGTTTCAGCATTCCGAACGTACCCTTCAATCCCTACCACATGACGGTCACCGCGGCCGGCTTCGCTTCAGCTGCACAGGATGTTGACGTCCGCTCGGTTGTGCCGGTCAGCGTCAAGATCAATCTTCAAGTTTCGAGCTCCACCACAACGGTAACGGTCGAGGCTGCAGGAGACCTCGTGGAGAACGATTCCACTTTTCACTCCGACATCGACAGGAACTCGTTAATCAAGATGCCGCTGGAGAGTGGGACATCTGCAGTGAGTGCGGCGGTCACGCAAACAACACCGGGAGTTGCCGCCGATTCCAATGGCCTCTTCCACGGTCTCGGAGACCACGCTGAGAATTCGTTTTCCGTGGACGGCCAGCCGATTACCGATCAGCAGAGCAAAGTCTTCTCAAATCAGATCCCACTCGACTCAGTGCAATCGTTAGAAGTCATATCCGGCGCACCGCCCGCTGAATATGGGGGGAAGACCAGCGTTGTAATCGTAGCCACCACGCGTTCGGGCCAGGGCGTTACCACACCCCACGGCAGCGTAACCGCCTCCTACGGCTCGTTTGGCAGCTCCAACCTAGCGGCCGAGCTCGCTTACGGGGGCAAAAACTGGGGAAATTTCATCTCAGCGAGCGGCTTGAACTCGGGCCGGTTTCTGGATCCACCAGAATTCACCGTGCTGCACGACAAGGGCAACGAAGAAAATCTGTTCGACCGCGTAGACTACCAACTCTCGTCGGCAGACTCAATTCACCTGAACTTCGGGTATAGCCGGAGCTGGTTCCAAACTCCCAATTCTCTCGACGCGGAAAACGCCACCCCCTGGAGTGGACTGAGCGGGATTGAACCGCAAATGGCCTTCTTCAATGGCAGGGATCCGAACGGAAATATCGTCGGACCAACCGACCAACGCTCCAAGATTGGCACGTTCAACATTGCCCCCTCGTGGACGCATGTGTTGAATACCCACGCGGTAGTGACCTTGGGAACATTCGTTCGCCGCGACGACTACAACTACTACCCCAGCAGCGATCCTTTCGCGGATTTAGGACCGCCGAGTCTTCAGAGGCAGTCCGTCGGTCAGAACCGCACGCTCACTAATACGGGAGTTCGATCCGATATTTCCTACGTAAGAGGGATCAACCAGATCAAGGCTGGAGCCACTTACGAACAAACGTTTCTCAACGAAAACGACACACTCGGGATCGTCGATCCCACTTACAACGCACCCTGTATCACCGCCGTGGCGACGAGTTCAGTGAACCCGTTCCCCTATGTCGCGGCTCCCGGGCTCACTGCCGCGGATTGCCCCGGTAATACCGGAACCGACCAGCAAAACAACGCCTCCAACCCCAATGCCCCTGGCTCCGCCTTTTACCCTCATTACAATCCGATCCTGGCTCCCTACGACTTGACCCGAGGAGGAAGCCCATACGCCTTCCATGGCCACACTGACGTGAAGGAGCTTGCCCTCTACGTCCGGGATGTGGTCACCAAAGGAAACTGGTCTTTGAATCTCGGCTTGCGTGGTGACTTGTATAACGGTCTGACCGTAGCGCGGCAGGCTGAGCCCCGCGTAGGGGTGGCCTACAACGTCAAGAAGACCAATACGATTCTTCGGGTCTCCTACGCACGCACGCTCGAATCCCCCTTCAATGAGAACCTGATACTTTCCAGCGATGGATGCAGCAATGTGGTTCTATCGCCGCTTCTCCTCTGTACGCCGGGAGCAAGCGGAGCACTGAATCCCGGCTTTCGCAATGAATTCCATGCTGGCCTCGAACAAGCTTTCGGAAAGTATCTGGTTTTTTCTGGCGAGTGGATCACGAAGTACACGCACAATGGCTACGACTTCAGCGTACTAGGAAACACTCCCATCACTTTCCCGATCGAGTGGCACAATTCGAAAATTCCTGGATATGCGGGCCGCCTGAGCGTACCTGAAATCCATGGCTTCTCGGCGCTCATGGTCTTCTCCAGCGTGGCGGCGCGCTTTTTCCAGCCTCAGATTGGCGGAGCGGGCGCAACCGTGGCAACTGCTACCGGATTGCCTTTCCGCATCGACCACGACGAGAAGTTCAACGAGACGACTCACTTGCAATATCAGCCGTGGAAGCGCGGCCCATGGCTCGGCTTCAACTGGCGCTATGACAGCGGACTGGTCGCGGGGGCGACGCCGTGCTTCGGCACAAATGTCCCATACAACGATTGCCCAGGATCGGTCGTTCTCGGTGGCGTGAATAACATCAGCATGGGCGCTGCCAACGTGGGCGAGATTCCGCTTTCTGCCGATCAGGAGGCCGAGGCCGGGTTTACTTGCAACGGCGTACGTGCAACCCCGACGTCACCCTTGCCATTTAATTGCCCTGCATCGGCGTTCAGCTCTCCGCTCATAAAAGTGCCTGCGCCGAACACCGAAAACGACGATCACAATCCACCACGCATCGCGTCGCGGAGCCTCTTCGATCTATCCGTTGGCCAAGACAACTTGTTCCACGGCGACAAGTACAAATGGAGCGCGCAATTAACAGTGATCAACCTGGCAAACAACTACGCGCTCTACAACTTTCTCTCCACCTTCAGCGGCACACATTACGTAACCCCGCGGACCCTGACCGCTGAACTCGGGTTCCACTTCTGACGCAGCTCGTTGGCGGATGAGGGCAGCATTTTTGAAGTCGTACTGCCCTCATGCGCCGGGCAAGCTTCGCTGCATGTTATGAGGTTGGGAAATTTTACGATCGGGTGCGTCAGCCCTGCGTCTGCTGAACAAACGCCTTAAGATGTGTTTCGAGGACGTTCTTGTTGGCTTCAGGCAAGTCGACGAAGCGGAAAGGCTGCAACCATCCTTGCGTGGCCCACATGGGGAATAACATCTCCACCTTTTCGCGGATGGTGGTCTCGCCGAGATGGAAAATCAACTCCACCTTTAGCTTTTCATCGAGTGGCGCCTCAACGTTCAGCAGACCACCGGTAGTCGAGATCTGATGCAGCTTGCCTCGCACCTGGCGCCGGTTAGGCAGCCGAATAAGCGCCAGGATAGAACCTCGAAGCTTTACGCGAAACGGGCGCGGCTTAATGCTTGCCGTGTTAGACGGCGAACTCTCTAGTGCTGGTTCTGGCGTGGACGACATCGTGCATGAATTATGCCACCTCGCCGGTCACGTCACGAGGTTACGAAAGAAGGAGAAACCGGATACCCGTTGGCGTAACACAAGCGCTAAAGTTTTCGATTTCGCTGGCTTCGCATCTTCGGCGGGGCCGGTTGGCGGGGAATTATCTTCTTCTGGGATTCGTCTCGCTGTGACCGGAGAACAGATTGTAAGGCCAAACGTTCTTATCCTTGCTCCTGGGCACAGCGTTCTTCGTCACACTCGGCGAAGCAGCCGGGGCAGTAGAAGCGCAATTCCAATCCTCTGGCGGATCGGCGATTCCCCACACATTCCCGTGGTTATAGAGTGCCACCCCGATGAGAAACTGCTTCCCATCATTCCCCAACGGCAGGCAACTGGCCACACGGCCCGACGCGCTCCCACCCCCGGGCAGATCACTCAACAACACGGGAGTTTCAAGAGGCAATGCCTGCGGAGTGCTCAATCCGCAGCCCTGCGCACTTACCACCAGAGCAACACACTTTGCGGAAAACGGGTGCACGCGGTCGAGGCTGGTCGCCGTCAGGAAAATCTGCACGCGCAGTCGCGTGCTTTGCCTGGTCGCCTTGGGCGTGAGTATTTCCATTCCACGATTCTTGTAGGCAGCTAACACACTAGTTTGACAGAAGCGGCACGCTGCGCCTCCTAAGAATGAGCAAATGAAGGTGACAAAAGTAACTCGTAGTTTGGCTTGGTTTTGGCTCACTGCGGGCGCGCCGCACCAGGTCCTTTGGATCGAGGACGCCGCGTGACCCTGCTAAGATGACTTGAAATCCGTGACCCCTCCCGCGCCAACTGTTCCCGTCGTTCCCGAATGGAATCTCGTACTGGCGGCAAGTTCTCCGGAAGCGCAGCCATCTGATTTCAACCACGTTCGAATTCTTCTTGTCCCGCAACTGGATTGGGACGCTGTCCTTCTCCTCGCCGATCATCACGGCACATCTTCGCTGCTCTACCAGAACCTCGAGCCTTTCGCGAACATCGTTCCGTCTGCGGTATTCACATTACTACGCCAGAGATACGAGAGGAACATCCATAAGTCTCTTTTTCTCACGCGCGAATTGATCCGCATTTTGGAGTGCCTCGATTCGCTTCGCATCGAAGTCATTTCGTACAAAGGCGTCGTTTTGTCGGAGACTTACTACGGTGACATGGCGATGCGTCAGTCTGGTGACATGGATTTATTCGTGCGCGAGCAAGACGTGGGGCGGATCAAGAGCGCTGTGCGTCAGCTCGGCTATACGCCGCGCGTGTTGATTCCCGAGAATGCCGAAGCCGCGTACATTGCTTCGGGATATGAATGCACCTTCGATAGTCACGCTGGGAAGAATCTCTTGGAGTTGCAATGGGCGCTGCAGCCGCGCTTCTATGCTGTGGATTTTGATATGGACGGATTGTTCGAGCGCGCTGTGAACGCAACTATCGCAGGCCGAAGCATGAAGGTACCTTCCCCGGAAGACTTGTTGCTGGTGCTTTCGGTACACGCCGCGAAACACGTGTGGGGAAGGCTGATCTGGCTTTGCGACATCGCGCAGATTGTGAAGCGGCAAGATTTAAATTGGGACTGGGTGCGGGCTCAAGCTCATCACCTTGGCGTCGAGCGCATTCTTCATATCACGCTGCTGTTGGCGAATCGCTTTCTGGCGACGCCGATTCCGGCGCCGATCAGAGATGCAACCATGGCAGACAAAGCTGCGCATGCGTTCACGGAACAGATTGCCATCTCCGTGGCTGAAGGAGTTTGCTACGAGGAACACAAGATAGAGTATTTCCGCCTGATGATGCGGCTTCGCGAACGCCGAGCCGATCGCCTGCGATTCTTCACGCGGCTCGCGTTCACTCCCGGTCCGGGAGAGTGGGAGACAGTTCAGCTTCCCAAGCCACTGTTTCCTCTTTACCGTCTGGTACGGCTGGCACGGCTGGGCGCGCGATGGGTGAAGTGGTAGCGCTGGAAATCAGCGGCGCGCGTTTGCCCGCGCTTGCCGGATGCCGGCTGCAAGACCCCGCTCGATCGCTTTCCTGTAGCTTGCCGCGTCCATGGCTGCGAGCGTCGCGGCCGAAGTCCCGCCCGGAGTCGCCGCTTCGTGCAGGAGATCAGAAAGTTTCTGTCCGCTCTCTCTCCAATAAAAGATTGCATCCGCTAACGCGTGCGCTGCGGCAGTCAGAGCCGTCTTCGCGTCCAATCCGTTATCCTGCGCGGCTTTTGCCAGGACTTCCAGAGCGTGATAGCCGTGGGCGGGTGAGTAAGCCGCATTAAAGGCGTCCATGCGGCTTTCCGCCATCTCCAGCACCGGGCCAACTTGCTCGAAGAATTTGCGCACTCGATTTCGGTCCGAGCGGGTGAGGTCGCGAGCAAATGTCACCGCCGTCAGGCCGCGTCCGATGCGGCAGATCGGACTCGGCAAAGCGCGTGCCCAGCGGAGCCGTGACCCAGGGCGGCGCAATTTCTTGAGCGGAATCCCGGCTGCCACGCTGACCGCCAATAGCCCAGAAACTCCGGCGCAGCGGGCGATGGCATCGACTGTCTCCGCAACCGCCAGCGGTCGCACGGCGAGGATGAGCATGTCCGCCATTGCAACCGCGGACTGGAGATCAGGCGCGACGGCAACCGCGAAATCGCGCCTCAGCACGCGTAGCTTCTCAGGGTTACGATCGTGAACAACGATTGCTCCTTGGTGCCCAGCACGACGCAGTCCCGCGACCAGCGCGCTGGTAATGCGGCCCCCGCCTACAAAAACCGTGGTGCTCACCGGCTGGCCAGACCTCCCGCGATTTCGCCGCCATCCAACGTGTAGACATGGCCGGTGGCGTAGGCCGCGTCGTCGGATGCGAGATAGGCGAAAAGCGCTGCGATTTCTTCCGGCTGGGCGTGGCGGCGGAGCGGAATTTTCCGGTTCACTTCTTCGAGCATGGCGTCGGTGTACTCGGCGCGCTGCATCGCTGTAAGCACATATCCCGGAGCGACGGCGCAGACACGAACTTTCGGCGCAAGTTCGAGCGCCATGGAGCGCGTCAACTCGATCACCGCGGCCTTGGTCGCGTTGTAGTCGGCATAATACGGATAGCCCATGATGCCGTTGGTGGACGCTGTCTGCAGAATCACTCCGTTGCCCTGCTCCACCGAAAAACGTTCCATCATGTAGCGCGCCGCAGTTTGCGCGACGTAGAAGACGCCAGTGAGGTTTACCGAGATCACGCGCTCCCATTCTTCGGGAGTGATGTCGAGGAATTTGTGGCGGATGCTGATGCCGGCGTTGTTGATCAGTGCATCGACTCCATCCATCACGCGGACCGCGTCGGCCAGCGCGGCTTCGACCTGCATGAGGTCGGTGACGTCGGCAATGATGGCCTCGGAGATTCCGGGCAGTTGCTGACGAATGGCTGCGCACGCTTTGGCATCGCGATCGAGGATGCAGACACGCGCACCTTCTTCCAGAAAGCGGGCGGCGGTGGCCGCGCCAATTCCGCTGGCGCCTCCGGTGATGAGGACTCGTTTGTCTTTCAGTCCGCGCATTCGTGGAATTGCTGAATTCTATCAGGGGCCGGTAGCATCTTAAATTCTGTGGCCGAGATTAATTTGGATCACCAACCTCAGCAGGTTTCAGCGGAACAAGCAGACCTGCGAGCGCGGCAGGCGGAACAAGACATACGACCGGCGCAAGTGTGGTTCATGGCGTTCAGCGTGGGCGCCATTGTGGCCAACATTTATTACATCCAGCCGCTGCTGGCGACGATCGCAGCGACGTTTCGTATCTCCGTGCCACAGGTGGGAACGGTCGCCATGCTGACGCAGTTCGGCGCGGCGCTGGGGATGCTGCTTTTTTGTTCCGTTGGGCGATACCAAGGAGCGGCGGCGGCTGATTGTTTCCTTGCTGGTGGCCGAGTCCGTTTGTCTGACGGCGATGGCGAGCGCGCAGAATTACGCCTGGCTCGCGCTGGCGAGCCTGGGCATCGGAATTACAACCGCGACGGTTCACGTCATCGTTCCCTTCGCCACGCATCTCGCGTCTCCGGCCCGCCGGGGAGCGACGGTGGGAGCCATTCTTGGCGGGTTGTTGTTTGGCATCCTGCTGGCGCGGACCTTCAGCGGACTGTTGGGCGCGTGGGTGGGATGGCGCGCGATTTACTGGCTAGCGTCCGGGCTGATGTTGGTGCTGGCGGTCGCGATCCGCACAGGCCTTCCAAAGAGCCAGCCCGAGCTGCAACTTACGTGGCTGAAGTTGATTCGGTCGACCCTAATTCTGATCCGCGAACAGCCGGTACTGCGCGAGGCGACTACGCTGGGCGCGATCTTCTTTTGCTCCTTCAGCGCCTTTTGGACGACGCTCGTATTCTTTCTGCAAACGCCGCCCTATCACTATGGAAGCGGCGTGGCTGGACTCTTCGGGCTGGTCGGCGCGGCAGGTGCAGTTTGCGCGCCTTTTATCGGGCGCATGGCCGATCGCTACGGGGCGAGGAGGAACGTACTCGTGGCGCTGATTGTGACCCTGGTTTCCTTCGTGGTCCTTTATGTATTCGGAAAGCACATGCCCGGGCTGATTGTGGGTGTGGTGCTACTGGATATTGGCGTGCAAGCGGGTCACGTATCCAATCAGACGAGAATCTACGGTCTGCTCCCGGAAGCGCGAAGCCGGCTGAATATGGTCTACATGGTCTGCTACTTCAGCGCTGGAGCAGTAGGTTCGTACGCCGGATCGGTGCTATGGCAGCGGTTTGGCTGGGCGGGGGTTTGCGGGCTCGGATGCCTGCTCCTGTTGACCGGCTGCGTTGTCTACGGTTCTACGGGACAGAAGAATCGCGCAATACAAGCGGGAGCGATACCCGAATGGGGAACAGGCCCGGAAGTGTGAAGCTTAGATCGGTTTGCCGCGGAAGAAGTAGACCAGTTCGATGATCAGAATAATGACCACCATGAGTTCGAGGACGAAGGCGCGGCTTTGGTTGAATTCATCCACCATGAAGCGGTAGAGCTCTTCGGCGGTTTGCAGTTTCTGCTGGACGAGGTCTTTGTAGTCGGGCACGCCGACTTTCGAGGCGGCGAGTTTGTAGAGGCGGGCGGAAAACATGTCGCTGAGGAACTTGATGGCGTTGTCGGCGCGCTCGGTCAGCTCGCTCACGTCTAACAGGACCGTGTGCAGTTTCGAGGCGGCCCGGGCAGTGCGCCAGCGCGACCAGAGGCCGCGGCCTCCGCGCTCGAGAAAGTCGTAAACGTCTTCGAGTTGTTTGGTGAGCAGGTCGTCGTAGTGGCGGAACTCGAGCAACTGGGAGTTGGCGTATTGCAGCAGTTGGATGGCGGTCTCGGCGCCGGAGGGAGTGTCGTAAATGAAGGCCGCGTTCCATCCGATGACGGCGAGGTCATTGGGATAGTAGGAAATTCGTGACTGAAGAATCTCCTGGCGCTCGCCATCGGAAAGCGGCTGAGTCTCGCCGCGGACGACTTGGGAAATGTAGTCGCCTTGCGTGGTGAGAAGGTCCAGGGCGGAGGGCGAGCCAGCGATCTCGCGCAGGTGGAAGATGAAATAGTCTTCCTTCAGCCACTCGGCGGTGTAGGGCTTGACCAGCGCGGGAGCAGCGCGCTCCAGTTTCTGCTTGACGATCCGAGTGGCGAGGCTCTCGAAGTTGGTATCCCACACCCATCGGCTGGAAAGTTGGACCAGCTTGTCCCAATCGCCGGAAAAGGGCAGCTCGAAGACCACGCTGACCACGCCGTAATCGAAATACTTGATCTCGCCTTGCAGGTGCTCGCCGCTTTCGAGGATCAGCGGCTCAAGTGCCTCCTCTACCGGAGGACGCTGGAAGCGCACGTATCCGGGAGCCATGTGCTTAAAGCTGGTGTCGACGGTACGCGCGCCCAGGATGTGCCGCAACTCGTCGAGGCGAATCTCCTCGCAAACGTCGAACTGGATCAGGACCAGCACCGATCCGCAGAGGGGCGCATCGCTGGGTTTGACGGCGACCAGGGTGGGCAGAGCCTCGGCGGGAACCTTGCCGACGGCTGGTGCGGTGATTGTGGTTTCACGATCCATGACTGGTACCGGCGATTGCCACGACTCATCGGGGAGTCGCATGAGAGCTCGGCTGGTTGTAGAACCGGCGAGAGCTCTATTGTCCCAGAATAAGAGCAATCTGGCGAGAGGCCGAAGTTAGCCACGAGCTGCTAAACGCGTTAACCATTTTGGAATCAGCGTCTTCCAGGCATCCTCCACAGTAGTGCTCCGCCCGCGGTCAAGGCCGCCAGGCCCAATCCGGCACGCTTCATCGACTGAAATATCTCTCTCTCATGGCGGCGAGCCCGGGCAGACTCAGGATACGGACGGGACGTTGTAGCATCCGGGCCGTTGAGCGCCATCTGCAGAACTTCGGCCAGGTGAAGAGCGTGACGCGGTGTGCCCTGGGCAATCTGCTCGCGGCAACTGAAGCCATCGGCGATGATCAGCCAGTCGGGCGGAGCTTGGCGCACGGCGGGGAGCAGTTCAAGTTCGCCAATGGCGACAGACAAATCGTATTTGTCGGCCTCGAAGCCGAAGGAACCGGCCATGCCGCAGCAACCCGGAGCAGGGCTGTGGAAGTCGACGCCCAACCTCCGCAGGACGGCCTCTTCGGCGGTCATCTTCATGAGAGATTTGTGGTGGCAGTGGCCGTGAAGGATGGCTTTGCGATCAAGGAGGGGTAATGGAACGTGTGAGGCGTGAGTTTCCAGGAATTCGCTGAGAAGAAAGGTCTGGCGCGACAGGGCTTGGGCCCGCTCGTCGTGCGGAAAAAGGTTCACGAGTTCGTCGCGAAAGACGGCAACGCAGCTCGGTTCGAGGCCGACGATCGGGACACCGGCTTCGATCTCGGGTGAGAGCTCGTCAAGGATCTGCAGCAGAAGTGCCTGCGCACGGTCCAGCATGCCATGGTCGTAGAGCGGGCGCCCGCAGCACAAGTTGGCCTTTGGCACGATGACTCGGAAGCCGGCGCTCTCAAGGACATCCACGGCCGCCTTCGCCGTAGCAGGCTGAAAATAGTTATTGAAAGTGTCAGGCCAAAGGAGGACCGGGGGGGCATCTGCATTGCGCTGAGAGTCTCGGCGGTGAAACCAGTTTTTGAAAGTTTCAGGAGCGAAAGCGGGAATGGAGCGCTGCTGAGGGATTCCGGCAACGAGCTTCGCAATATCGCGCAGCAACGGAAGTTGCGTGGTCAGATTGACCATCCCGGGCACATGCGATGCCACGCGGGCCCACAAGTCGATGTTGCCAAAGGCGTATGCACTGCGCGGCCGCACGCGGCCTTCGTAGTAATGAGAAAGAAATTCGGACTTGTAGGTGGCCACGTCGACCCCGACCGGGCAATCGCTTTTGCATCCTTTGCAGGCGAGGCAGAGATCGAGCGACTCTTTGACTTCTTCGCTCCGCCACCCGTCGCGAATCACTTCTCCCTGAGTCATCTCCCACAGCAGGTGAGCCCGGCCGCGTGTGGAGTGTTCTTCGTCATGCGTGGCGCGGTAACTGGGGCACATCAATCCGCCTTCTTCGCGACGACATTTCCCGACGCCAACACACCGCAGCGTCGCCTCGGCCAGGCTGCCGTGGTCGGCGAGAAATTGGAACTGGGTTTTCGGTTCCCAGGGAGCGTAATCCGCGCCGAGGCGAAGATTCTCGTCCAGCTTGTAGGGATCGATCAGCTTGCCCGGATTCATCTTCCACGCTGGATCCCATATTGACTTGAATTCGCGGAAGGCCTGGACCAGTTCGGGGCCGAACATTTTCGGAAGCAATTCGCCACGGGATTGACCGTCCCCGTGCTCGCCGGAGATGGAGCCGCCATAGCTCACGACGAGATCGGCGGCCTCTTCCATAAACTTGCGGAACTTGGCAATGCCGTCCTTCGATTGCAGATCAAAATTAATCCGCGTGTGGACGCAGCCGTGGCCGAAGTGGCCGTAGAGCGAGCCTTTGTAGCCGTACGCGGCAAACATCTTGCGGAGATCACGAAGATAACCACCAAGCTTTTCAGGTGTGACGGCGGAGTCTTCCCAACCTTCCCAGTTCAGCGGTTCGCCGGGAACATGGGATGTAACGCCGAGGCTCGACTCGCGCACCTCCCAAACGCGTCTAGCTTGCTGCTTGTCGGTGTAGAGCCGCACGCTGGGAGAATTCGCGTCGCGGCCGAGTGACTGCATTAAGGTGCGGGCCTGAGACTCGGCCTGCAGCGCGGTTTGTGCTCCGAATTCGACCATCAGCCACCCGCCGCCTTCGGGAAGGAGCGCGAGGCCCTCGGAGTTGATGCCCTTAACCCGCGTGTAGCCGACGAGAAGATCGTCGAAGCCTTCGAGCCCGATGGGCTTATGCGCCATGATTTCGGGCACGTGATCAGCGCACTGATAAATATCAGGATAAGCAACCACCAGCAGAACGCGTTCCGGAGGACTCTCGACCAGCCGACAAGTCGCTTCAAGAACAGTGATGCAGGTGCCTTCAGAGCCGACCAGAGCGCGTGCCACGTGGAACCCATTCTCGGGCAGAAGATAATTCAAGTTGTAGCCGGAGACGCGGCGCGGGATGTTGGGAAATCGCTGCCGCACGAGATCGCCATACGTGGCGGCGATGGTTTGCAATTTGGCGTAGATCTCGCCCCGCCGTCCGCCTTGCTGAATAATTTGTTCGATCTCCGCGCTGGACGTCGCGCCAACCTTCATGCGCACGCCATCGTAGGTAAGGATTTCCAGCTCTTCGATGTTGTCGTCAGTCTTTCCCGCCATGACGGAATGCACGCCACAGGAATTGTTGCCGATCATACCGCCGAGCGTGCAGCGATCGTGCGTAGCAGGATCGGGCGCGAAGGTGAGATGGTGTTTTTCCGCGGCAACGCGGAGGTGGTCGAGCACAACTCCGGGCTGAACGCGGGCAGTACGGCGGGTCGGATCGATTTCGAGAATCCTCGCCATGTACTTCGAGAAGTCGAGGATGACCGCGACGTTGCAACACTGTCCGGCAAGAGACGTGCCGCCGCCCCGGCACAGCAGCGGCGCCCCGAACTCGCGGCACAGCTCGACAGTGGCAAGAACATCGTCGGCATCGCGAGGCAGCACGACACCGATAGGAACCTGCCGATAGTTGGAGCCGTCGGTCGCGTAGAGCGCGCGGCTGCCCTTATCGAAGCGGACTTCGCCGCGGACCCGTTTACCCAGAGCTTCCGCCAGACCCACGGCGTCCACCTTCGCAGATTTTGATCTTGCCGCCGCGGCGAGTTCTACGAGTTTGTCTGCCATTACGGCCTGACTTACTTTAATTCGACGACGAGTTCGCCGCGGCTGGCTTTCGGGTCACGGTGGTGATCTGGATCCTGGTCTTGTCGCCCTCGGCTTCAATGTTGATGGTAACCATATTTCTATGATCGTCGGAGATGATGGTGCAACGGCCGGCATCTGAGGTGGTGACCATCGCGTTAGGGAACTTAGATTTGTAGAAACTGGCAACCTTATCAACCGAGTCCGTGCTCTGGGAGTTCAGCGAAACGGTATGAACCCCACCAAAAGTCGCCGAGGTCGCGCCATCCTTCAGGACTTCCACGCCGGGATATAGATCCACGCCCAGATTGCGCGCGGCTTCCTCTGGATCTTTGGTAGTCTCGACGATTCCGAATGGCGTTTCCACTTTCACATTGTTGCCGTCCTGGTGAACGTGGGCATGGTGCGCGACATGCCACGCGACGAATCCAAGAGAGGCGATGCCAACAATTCCCAGCAGAACAACTACGCCGACCAAAATCAGAATGATTTTAAGGGCGCCCCCGCCCTGGGCAGTATTGGCCGTGGGGACGGAAGCGGGCGCGGCGGAAGGGACTGACGTTGGAGACCCAGCGGCAGACGCAGGCGGAAGAGTCGAAGCCAGAATGGGCGCGCCGCATTTGCTGCAGAAGCGGGTTCCCGCAACGATGGTCGTTCCGCATGAATTGCAGAATGCCATAAATCACCTCATATCCATCGATGAATTAAGCAGTCGGCGCGAGTATACAGCAGATTGATGGGAAGAAGAGTGCGACCGCGGCTAGCTCCACAACCGCGTCGCGTAGTCGGACATTGTGAGTCCCAATAACAACAGCAGGAAGAATAGCGCCGCGATCACCACCAGCTTGGTGAGCTTTTCGCTGGCATGCCAGACATGCATAAAGAAGAGCGCGACCAGGGTTGCTTTCAGCGTGGCAATTCCCAAAGCGACTGCGGCATTGAACCGGCCGAGTTCGATGAAGGCGGCTTTATAAGTAACGTAGGTACAGACCAGCAGTGTGATCCAGATGCCGAAATACATCTTCAGCGGCGACGATTTTGAATGTTCAGACATAAACGAGCCTCAAACATAGCAAGCCTAGGGATGCCGGTCGATCAGGTAGAGCAACGGAAACAGGTAGATCCACACAATATCGACGAAGTGCCAGTACAATCCACCGATCTCAACAGGAGTGTGCCACTCCGGCGTAAAGCGGCCCTTCCAGGCCATGATCAGGAGCCACGTAAAGATGCCGAGACCGATGATCATGTGCAGAGCATGCAATCCCGTCATCACGAAGTAGAGAGAGAAAAACATTTGCGCGTGGCGCGGATTGGCGAACTCACCCGGATGTCCCGGCACAGGCACGTGATCGAAGCTGAACGAAGCACCCGGAACGTGATGCTCTTCGAACTTGTCTTTGTACTCCACGCCTTTGATACCCAGGAAGGCCAGGCCGAGGAGCATGGTGATCCCGAGCATGAGAATCAACAGAGTTCGACGCGCGGTTTGAGCGGCCCACACGGCTAGTACGACCGTCAAACTACTGCAGATGAGGACCGCAGTATTGGTGGCGCCGAGCGTAGCGTCGATGGATTTGCTGGCGGCAGCAAAATCCGGGAAATACCAGCGGCGGTAAATCAGGTAGGCACAGAACAGGCCGCCGAAAAACATCACTTCCGTCGCGAGGAACACCCACATTCCCAGGCTGGCGGCATCGCGTTGCTGCTGAGGCTCTGCAAAGTGGTGCAGCAAAGCTGGATTGTGCGCGGCGTGAGCTTCTCCGTGATGGTCGTGAACCGCGGTAAAGGAGCTGGTGTTCGCGTTATCTTGCAACCGGGACCTCCTCCTTGTGAGGCGCGTCCAACTCCTCGTAGTTGTAGGCTTCCCAAGTCACAACTGGCTCCTCATCGAAGTTGAAGGTCGGCGGCGGAGAAGCTGTCTTCCATTCGAGTCCAGCAGCATTCCATGGATTGTCAGAAGCCGGCTTGCCATAACGCATCGACCACAGGAAATAGGCCATGGGCAATAGATAACCCACGCCAAGGATGGTTGCTCCCGCCGTGGACAGCACGTTCAATATCTGAAACTCCGGCATGTGGCTGTAATCGTAGTAGCGCCGTGGCATCCCCATGTAACCCAGAAGAAACTGAGGGAAGAATGTAAGGTTGAAACCGATGAAAACGATCAGTGCCGCCAGACGCGCCCATCCCTCGGGATAGAGGCGCCCTGAAATTTTGGGCCACCAGAAATGCATTCCGCCGAGATATCCCATCACCGCGCCTCCCACCATGATGTAGTGGAAGTGGGCTACGACAAAATAAGTGTCCGTGACGTGAACGTTGATCCCGAGGGCCGCGAGAAATAGTCCAGTCAGGCCGCCGATGGTGAACAGACCAAGAAAGCCGAACGCATACAGCATCGGCGCATCGTAATGGATGGAGCCCTTGTAGAGAGTGGCTGTCCAATTGAACACTTTGATAGCTGAAGGTAGCGCTACAGCGTAGCTCAGGAAGGAAAATACCAGCGCGGAGTAGACGGAGATTCCGGCCACAAACATGTGGTGCGCCCAGACGAGAAAGCCGAAGACGGCGATTGCGATCGACGAGAACGCCACGAAGTGGTATCCGAAGATGCGTTTGCGCGAGAAGCAGGCGATGATCTCGGTGACCACGCCCATCGACGGCAGAATCATGATGTAAACGGCGGGATGGGAATAGAACCAGAACAGGTGTTGGAAGAGAACCGGATCGCCCCCGAGTTTGGGATCGAAGATGCCCAGATGCAGGGCGCGTTCAGCAGCAACCAACACGATAGTGACGGCGACTACGGGCGTGCCCAGAAGCTGAATGATGCTGGTCGCGTAGTGGGCCCAAATGAATAAAGGCAGGCGCGACCAGGTCATGCCAGGGGCGCGCATGCGATGAATGGTAACCACAAAGTTCAGGCCAGTCAGGATGGAAGAGAATCCTGCGATAAAGATGGCGATGCCGGCCTCGACAATTTTCGTGTTGGTGAAGGATGTGCTAAACGGCGCATAGAACGTCCAGCCTGTGTCGACCCCACCGGTGAGCATGCAATGCAGCATGATCACGCCGCCGATAATGTAGAGGTACCAACTGAGAAGATTGATGCGGGGGAAAGCCAGATCCTTGGCGCCGATCATCAGGGGCAAGAGAAAGTTGCCGAGCACCGCTGGAATGGACGGGATCAGGAAGAAAAAAACCATGACCATGCCATGCATGGTGAAAAGCTTGTTGTAAGTGTCGGCCTGCACCAGGTCGCCCGCAGGAGTAAGCAACTCGAGGCGGATGAGCAGCGCGAAAAAACCTCCGATAAAGAAGAAGAACGTGATGGAAAGGAGATAGAGAAGCGCGATGCGTTTGTGGTCCGTGGTGAGCAGCCACGACCATACTCCGTACTCCTTGTTTAGATAATTCTCGCGTTCCACTTGTGGAATCGTGGGTTGAGGTATCGCGTTAGCCATACTCATTGCACCTGACTTCCATTCGTTCGCACTCGTGCTTGTTCACCGGTCTCGTCTCGCGGCGGAACCAGGCTGGCATTCGTCTTTGCACCGTCGGTCGGCTTGCCCGCCGAGATCGATTTGATGTAAGCGACCAGAGCATTGACCTGCTCTTCGCTTACGAGTCCCTGAAATGTAGGCATGATCGGCTGGAATCCTTTCACGCGCTTCGCGCCCGGATCGAGGATGCATTCGCGGAGATAGTTTTCGTCGGCGGTCACGGTGCGACCGTCTTCGAGTTGAACCGGCTTGCCGTAGACGCCTTGCAGATTGGGTCCGCGTCCCTGGGTATCGCTGCGGTGGCAGGTGGCGCAACCGAGTTCGGCAAAAATTTTCTCTCCGGTCGCGGATAACGGACCGGTGGAACCGCCGTTCATCCACGCTTCATACTCCGCCGGTTCCTGGACGATGATTGAGCCCACCATGCCCGAGTGTTGGGTACCGCAGTACTCCGCGCAGAACAGGTGATACACGCCGGGCTTCGTAGCTCGAAACCATTCCACCGTGTAGCGGCCGGGCAACACGTCCTGCTTGATGCGAAACGCCGGAATGTAGAAGCTGTGGATCACATCCTGCGAAGTCATGATGAGCTTGACGTCGCGTCCCACCGGGACGTGCAGTTCGTTGATCTCGCGCTGACCTTCGGCGTGCTCCACCTTCCACATCCATTGCTTCGCCACAACGTAAACTTCGGTCGCGTCGGCGGGCGGCGTGCGCTCTTTGAAGTAGACGACGGCGCCCCAGGCGAAGATCACCATGAAAATGAGAAGTGGAATCGCGCTCCAGGTAATTTCCAGCGCGGTAGAACCCTCGATCTGTTCGGCCCGAACGCCGGGACGGTGCCGGAACCGGGCCGCAAAAAATATGACCAGGGCAAACACCAGCAGGGCCATCATCCCGGTCACGATGAGCAGGAAAATGTAGAGTGCGTCCACGCGACTTGCCATGGTGGAAGCCTGCTGCGGCCATAATGGAAAATTATTGAGCATACCGTGTCTTCGTTGCCGTCTTCCTGGTTACCGAGCGATCCAGCCGCCACAAAATAAAAATCAAACCGCCAATCAGGAGAATGGTCGCGGCCGCCGCCAGGCGCAGGATGTTGGCCACCATGGCCCCGTACTTTCCAGTCTCTGGATCATAGTGGTAGCAGTAGAGCAGGACCGCATCGACGGCGTTGCCGATCTTGCCATGCGAAGCCTCCACCAGGCCCATGCGCAAATCCTTGGGCGGAAAATCCACGCCATAGAAATAGCGCGAGATGCGGCCTTGCGGCGTGAGCACCATGATGGCGGTGGCATGTGCGTACTGATTGCTCTTCTCGTCGTACTGATATTGAAAGCCGACGGTCTTGGTTAGCGCGTTGATCGAATCCGGCGAGCCAGTGAGGAAATGCCAGCCTGCTGCCGCATTGGCTCGCCCGTAACGCTTGACGTAGTCGGTCTTCTTGGCCGCGGCCATATCCGGAGTTTCGCGGGGATCGAAGCTGACCGTGACTACGTCGAATTCATTGCCCACGTCAAACTTCACCAAGCGCATCGCGCTCGCTAGCCCAGCCAGAGCTTCGCCGCACAGCATGGTGCAGTTGTAATAAACAAGATTGAGGATCAGGGGCTTGCGCCCGAAGTAATCTCCGAGCTTCACGGTCTTGCCGGTATCGTCGCGGAAGACAAGATCAGGTGGAACCTGCGCGTCCAGATGTTGCTCGATGCCCACATTCTGTAACCGCGGCGGCCGCGTGTTTGCCGGAGGAGACATCACTCCGCTATTGATCTGTGCGCTGGCAGATACGAGCAACAGCGTCAGCAACGAAATGCACGCGACAAAAACCGAACTGAACTTCTTGTAGCTCACTTCTTTTCACCTCTAGTGCCGGCTCTCGTTTTGGCGGTCGCCGTCGTGGTTGTGCCTGCACTGGCACCGGTATCTTCGGCACTCGTACCCTGCGGACGCACCGGCAGACCTCGTTGCACTAACAAATCCATGGCGCGCTGTATCGGGATGCGAACCGTTCCGGCCTTTTCATCCACCCAGCCATAGCTGTAAAGTGTTTTTTCTTCCACCAGCCGGATTCCGTTGAGCTGACCGCGCTCATCTTCTTCCAACTTCGGACTGGGAAACGCGCTCTGCGGATATCCGGGAGCGACGTGGCGCGTATCCTCGGGAACGTTGGTGACCAGCGGATTCACGGCAGGTTGCGACGCTCTCTCGCGGCGTTCGAGATAGGTATAGAGTCCTTTGAGCCCGAAAAGACAGATCACGGTCACAACACCGAGAGTCAGCAGAAAATAGAGAATGGCGCCTGCTTGCAGGTCCTGGTGCTCGAAGCTTCCATGCTCCTCGCCGTTCCCCTGTTTTTGCGTCTCGTCGCTCATAATCTCTCACTCATGCTCATGTGCCGGCTGCAGAACCTCGTGGGCATCCTGATCATAGGCGGGCAGCAGCGGCAGCGAAGCCAGGTTGCGGAAGAAATACCAAAGCCAGATTCCGCCGATCGTGATGGGCACAACCACATCGGCGATCGTCACCGCAAAAGTCTCCGAAAAATTTGCTTCGATGATCCAGAAAAGGTCGACGTAGCACATCAGCAACAACAGGACGGCGACCCAGACTAGCTTTCGAATATTGCGCTTGAATTCGCGTGAGAGCAGTACCGCGAAGGGGACGGAAAAATGGAATAGGACCAGACTCAGTGCAACCGATCCCCAGCCGCCGTTGATGCGCCTTAGATAGAAGGTGATCTCGTTGGAAAGATTCCCCGCCCAGATGATGAGCCATTGCGAGAACGAAAAGTAAGCCCAGACCATGATAAAGGTGAGCATCCATTTGCCGTGGTCGTGAACAAAGTTCGGCTTCAGCATCTCCGACATCGGCTTGTACTCGAAAAGAATGCGCTCGACGACTACCGCAAAACACATGGCGGAGAGCACTTCACCGATGAGGACGATCAGGCCGAAGATCGTCGAGATCCAACTCGGGTCAAGCGACATGACCCAGTCGATGGCGGCGAAAGAGATGGTGAACCCGTACAGGATAAGTCCCGGGCCGGCGACGGCTTTGAAGCGCTGACTGTTGTCCGGAGCGCCGGCGTGGTCAGTTTGCTTCGACCATTTCGAGAGCAGGAACGATAACACGTTCCAGATTGCGAAGTAGATAACCGCACGGATGAGAAAGCCTGAAAAGTTCAGGTAGCTTGTTTTGATGAAACTATGTTTCTCGAGATGCTCACGAATGTGAGGATCCTGGATCGACGCAAGCGGCATCGCCCACGGATAAATCCGCTGCTGCCAGACCGCGATGATCATCGGAATGAACAGAATCGCCAGCAGCGGCAGCGTGCGCATGGCCGCGCCTAGGATTCGGCGGATCACCGTGCCCCAGCCGCCACCCGTGAGGTGGCGAATCATGAGAATCGCCATGGAACCGAGGGCGACGCCCAGCCAGCACATGAAGCCGAGCAGGTAGGCGCGATAAAACTCATCGGGGCGGACGAATGCCAGCGCACCGGCGCCTACGGCGAAGAGCACGCCAATGACCAGCGAGCGCTGCGAGATTTTTCTTACGACTTCGGGCGCCGTTAGATCGAGTTGCGGATGAGTCGCGGCGCTCATTTCTGTTCCTCTGATCGGGTACTGGATTCGGGAACTATCACGGGTAGAGTTGCCCCGGATCCCGGCTCTCCGGCAAACGCCGGCGGCTCCGAGGGCACATTCTGTCCTGCGGGAACGTCCGTTTTGGTTGCGTTTTGACTCAGCTGCAGCGCTCGGATATAAGCCACGATGTTCCAGCGGTCGCGCGGAGAAATCTGAGAAGAGTAGTCCGACATGATGCCGAAGCCGTTGGTGATCACGTCGTAGAAATATCCTAGCGGTGCTTTTTGCAGGCGCGCGGTGTGATACGACGGGGGCTTCCGCGAGAAGCCACGGGAAGGAATAAATCCGTTGCCATCCCCAAGAGGCGAATGGCAAGGCGCGCAATAAATATTGAAGCGTTCGCGGCCGCGCTCCAAAACTTCCTTGGTCACGGGAAACGGCATGTAGTCGCCAGGATTGCTGCCGACTTTCCCCGTATAGAAATACGTATCGGCGCGCAAGTCGCCGCGCGCGACCGTACCCTCCACCAGCGGACGAGCGCCGCGCTGATCAGGAAAGAAATCACTCTTCGCGAGAGGATTGATTCGCGGCTGAACATGCATATCGAGACGACAGGCCGAGAGCAACGCAATGGCACCGACCAGACCGACGACGGAAATTTGGCGGAGGCGCGGCATTCTAGCTCGGCACCTCCGAGATGGAGCGAGGAGCTAACCCCTCCAGAAAACTGCGCGTGCCGGCCGGATTGTATTTGGGATCGGAAGAAAACACGATCAGGAAAAAACGGTCCTTCGACGCCAGCGCAAATCTGGGCACGTTGAACACGGGATGATACGGCATAGGCAGGCCGTTCAGTGCCAGCATGCCGAACACAGCGGAGATTACGGCAAAAAGAATCGTCATTTCGAAAGTGATGACGATGAATGCCGGCCAGGAGTGCGTGGGTTTTCCGCCAACGTTGAGGGGATAGTCGATCACGGAAATCCAATACTGCATCAGGTAGCCCGTAAGGCCGCCGATGATCCCGCCAATCAACACGACCAGCGGAACCGCATTGTGGTGAAAGCCGATTTCTTCGGCTAGACCTTCGATCGGAAACGGGCTATAGGCATCGATCTTTTGATAGCCAGCTTCGTGCGTATGTTTGGCGGCGTCGATCAACGCCTGAGCGGAATCGAACTCCGCCATCATGCCGTAAACGGGATCGCGCTTCATTCCTTCACCTCCGCTTCCGGCAGGAGGGTGCGCATCTCAAAGATGGAAATCGCCGGCAGCAGCCTGAGGAACAGGAACATCGCCGCCAGGAACATGCCGATGGTACCGATATAAGTCATCCAGTCCCAGCGCGTGGGGTAATACATGCCCCAGGATGAGGTCAGGAAATCGCGGTGCAGGCTGACCACGACGATGATGAAGCGCTCCAGCCACATGCCGATCAGGATCACGCCGGAAAGCAGGAACAAAGCCAGCGGACTGGTCCGCAATTTTCTGATCCACAGCAATTGCGGGATGAAAATGTTGCAGGCAAGCAGCGACCAGTACGGAACCGCGTAAGGCCCGTGGAGGCGATTCCAGATCGTGAAAGCATCATAGCGATCGCCGCTGTACCAGCCCATGAAAGCCTCAATGCCGTACCCGTAGGCGACAATCAATCCGGTCGCCAGCATGACTTTCGCGGAATTCTGTAAATGGCGTTCCGTGATGAAATCTTCAAGGCCATAAATCTTGCGAATAGGGATGGCCAGCATCAACACCATCGCGAAGCCGGAATAAATAGCGCCAGCAACGAAGTACGGCGGAAAGATCGTCGTATGCCATCCCGGAACGATGCCGATCGCAAAATCAAAGCTCACAACAGTGTGAACCGAGAGCACGAGAGGCGTAGCCAATCCGGCCAAGAGCAGATAGGCGGTTTCGTAGCGATGCCAGTGCCGCGCCGATCCGCGCCAGCCCATCGAGAGTGCGCCGTAAATCAGTCGAGCCGCGGGATGCGTGGCTCGATCGCGAAGAGTAGCCATGTCCGGGACCAAGCCGATGAACCAGAACAGCGCCGAAGTGGTGGCGTAAGTCGAGACCGCGAACACGTCCCACATGAGCGGGCTGCGGAATTGCGGCCACAACCGCATCGTATTCGGATAAGGAAATAACCAGTAAGCGAGCCACGGACGCCCCACGTGGATGGCGGGATAAATTCCAGCGCAAGCCACGGCGAAAAGCGTCATGGCTTCGGCGAAGCGGTTGATCGAATTACGCCACGACTGGCGCAGCAAAAGAAGGATGGCGGAAATGAGGGTCCCGGCGTGGCCGATTCCGATCCACCACACAAAGTTGACGATGGCGAAGCCCCAGCCGATCGGAATGGTGGATCCCCAAATCCCGATGCCTTTCAGGAACAGGTATCCGATCGCGTACAGCATCATCATCGTCAGCATGAAAGCGATGCCGAAGCCGGCGAACCAGCCATTCGATGCAGGACGGGTCAGCACAATCGCGCTGATCTTCTCGGTGACCGTGCCGAAGGTGTGACCCGGCTCGATCACCGGAGCTCGATCGTCTTCCACCGTCGTTTTATATGGCTCGTTCATTGATTCTTCGTCCGTGCTTGGGCGTGCTCCGCGCTTCTTGTCTTCTATGCTTTGAGATCCGGATTCGGGTTGCTGACTTCCGCCAGATAAGTCGTTCGAGGCCGCGTGTTGAGTTCGCCCAAAAGACTGTAATTGCGGGACTGCGCCTTCAACTTTGAAACCTTGCTGTCTGGGTCGTTGATGTTGCCGAATATGATCGCGCCCGCGGGACAGGACTGCTGGCACGCAGTTTGCAGTTCGCCATCTTTGATTTTGATTTCCTTGCCTTCGCGCACCGATGCGGTTTCGGTGTCGATTTTGTGCTCGGTGATGCGCTGCACGCAGTAGGTACACTTTTCCATGACTCCGCGACTGCGCACGCTAACGTCGGGATTCCGCATCATCTTGTACTGCGGAGTCTCCCAGTCCTGAAAGAGAAAGAAGTTAAATCGCCGCACCTTATACGGACAGTTGTTGGAGCAATAGCGCGTGCCCACGCAGCGGTTGTAGACCATGTCGTTCAGGCCTTCGCTACTGTGATTAGTGGCGCCGACGGGGCAAACCACTTCGCACGGCGCGTTCTCGCACTGCTGGCAAGGAACGGGCTGGAAGAAAGCTTTCGGATTATCCCGGTCGTGGGCTTCCTGATCTTGATACTGGTAATAGGTATCGATGCGGATCCAGTGCATGTGCCGGCCGATGGCGCATTGCTCCTTGCCAACGACGGCGATATTGTTTTCCGACTGGCAGGCGATCATGCAGTTGTTGCAGCCCACGCACGAGTTGAGATCGATGGCCATGCCCCAGGCGTAAGCCTCTTCTTTGTAAGGATAGGGTTTGTAAAGCGTCAGGCCCGGCGCTGGATCTTCGTCCATTTTCTTCGCAAAGTCAGGATCCTTCCGATATTCCTCCAGCGCGGTTTCCCGAACCAGCGGACGATGGCCGCCATCGGGCGTATCCATCCACTGATAACCCTGCGTGGAGGAGAGGTTGTAGGTGTCGCCAGTTTTGCGAATCTGCAATCCCGTGGCAAACCAAGGAGCGGCTGTGGTTCGCAGAGGATAAGCATCGAAGCCCTGCGCCGTTCCGACGCGCCCGGCGCGCTTGCGTCCATACCCGAGGAACGCGGTGACCGAATTGTCAGGATGCCCGACCTGAACCCAAACCGGGCCGGTGACCTTTTGCCCGTTCAATTCAAGTTCGACGACATCGCAAGTCTTGACCTGTAATCGCTCCGCCATTTTGGGACCGATGAGCACGGCGTTGTCCCAAGTGAGCTTGGTCATCGGCTTGGGCAGTTCCTGCAGCCAGCCGTTGTTGGCGAATTGCCCGTCGTAGATGCTAGGGTCGCGGCGGATGTTGAGCTCGATGGGGTTGGGGCTTGCATCAGCAGAACTGGACGAAGGGAAGTTCGTGGCCTTCAGCGCGACCGACTTCGATTCGTAAGTCGTCCCTTCGATCCAGCCGTCGTGCAGCGACTTGCGCCAGAAGGCCTCGAAATCCGCTCCCGTGTGCTGCTTCTGCCAGTGAGCGCGGACCAGATCGTAGCCTGTGGCATCGGATTGACCAGAGAGAAGCGCGACGAACTCAACCGGACTCTTGCCGTTATAAAGCGGAGCAATCAATGGCTGAATGATGCTGACGGTGCCGTCGTATGCACGAGCATCGCCCCAAGTTTCAAGTTCATGCGCCTGATTGACGTGCCACTGACAGAGTTCGGCGGTTTCGTCCTGATAAAGGCCGAGGTGCACGCGCAACGGGGCCTTGTTGCTCTTGAGGACATTCGCGAAATCGAGGTCAGCGGGCGCATCATAAGCCGGATTTCCGCCGAGAATAACGAGGAGATCAACTTTTCCGGAGTTGATATCCGAGACGAGATCTTTGATTGAGTCGGTCTGATTGACGGGATTCGCGTCAATTGTGTCGGTATAGAAAACGGTCTTGCCGACGTTGCCTTGAGCCTGATTAATTTGGTGGGCGAGGGCGTGAATCCATGGCGGCTGATGATCGCCTACAAGAACAAGTGACGAGCCTTCACGTTGCAGATCCTGCCGCAACGCAGCACGCAACTTGTTTAGCTCCGCGCTTCCATCTCCAACTTCGTGGACGCTGGCCGGACCAGCGAGCAGCGCGGCGGCTGTTTTTCCGATCTCACTCGCCTTCACCGGAAACCGATGATCCGCCTTTGCTCCCGTCGTCGTCGGAGTGCTCTCGATCATATACAGTCGGTTCATGTAGCCGTCGGGATTGCGGCGCTTGGCGAAATCGCGGATGTAGCGGACATTTCCCGGAAATCCCGCATACAGAAAATCGGCGTCAAGCGAGACGATGACGTCGGCCTTTTCGAAATCGTAGCGCGTTTCCACCGGCTGTCCGAAGGCCAGCTTCGCGCCTTCAAGCACGTTGTCGCGATTCACCGGCTCGTACACGTGCCACTTCGCCTGCGGATAAATCTTCAGAAAATTACGCAGTTGGTCGGCGAGCGTGGGCGAAGAAATCGTCGGCGTAAGAATGCGAATACCCGCGCCCTGCAAAGCTTTCTGCGCGCTCAGCGGCCCGCGGATCGCGGTCACAAAGCTTTGCCACGACCGCTGGTCGCCCATCGAGACCACGCTCTGCGAGCGGTCCGGATCGTACATGCCAAGAATCGAAGCCTGGGCAAAAATATCGGTGCCGCCGAGGCTGGCCGGATGCTGCTCGTTGCCTTCAATTTTTGTCGGGCGTCCGAGATGGCTCTCCACCAGCAGCGGGCTGGCGTATCCGCCGAGCGTCATGGCGGTGGCATAGAACATGGGACGGCCGGGAATCACTTCTTCCGGCTGGCGCACATACGGAACAATGGGTTCCAGGGGCAGGCGCACACATCCGGTCATGCCGGCCAGCGCCATCGATGCGCCCATCACCTGCAGAAAGCCGCGACGCGAGACGGAATCGACCCACTCGGAAGCGCCCTTGGGAAATTCGCGGTGCAACGCTTCCTGAAAATCGGCACTGCCGGCCAACTCTTCCAGGCTTCGCCAGTATTCCGGGCCGGCCTTCTGATCTGCCGCCGCTTCGATTTGCGCACGGAGAGAATCCAGATCCAGCTTGCCCTTCTTGCTGGGGCAAACGTCTTCACGCTTTGCGCCGCCGTCTTTCTCTTCCATCTTCATGACTGATCACACATCACAAAATCAGGGACTGTCATCCTGAGCGAAGCGAGAGTTCGCGAAGCGAAGTCTCGCGCAGTCGAAGGATCCCTATGACCGTAAATCTGAAGCATCTGCATCAACGCGCTCCCCCTGCGTTCTCGACGGCACCGTAAGAACGCCTAACATCCGCAGCGACGAAGCACGCCGCTAGGGATCCTTCGACTCCAAATTTGCTTCGCTTCGCGAAGCAAATTCTCCGCTCAGGATGACAGGTTCTCATAGTCAAGCGTTTCATCGGTGACACGTGTTGCAACTGGTGATGTCGCGCACGTTGCGGACGTTATATTTTTTTACCAACGCTGCGCCCAGGTCGGCCTGATCCGCATAGCTCTGTCCATCCACCACAACCGGATGCGCACTCGTGGGCGGTTGGTAACGCATATTGAAAACCTGATCGCGCGGGCGAAGATTATCTTCTGGAGCGCGATGGCAGCCTAAACACCACTCCATCTGCAACGATTCCTGCTGGTACATGAGCGGCATCTGGTCGACCGGACCGTGGCAGGTATTGCATCCCACGCCCTTATTCACGTGAATGCTGTGATTGAAAAAAACGAAATCGGGAAGCTGGTTCACTCGTGTCCACTGCAGGGACTGGCCCGAGCGATAGCTGGCTCGAACAGGCTCCAGAAGCTGGGCATTCGTCCAGATCTGCGAGTGGCAATTCATGCAGGTCTTGGTGGGAGGAATGCCGGCGAAGCTGGAAGTTTCTACCGTTGTGTGGCAATAGCGGCAATCAATGCCCAGGCCGGCAACGTGGTGCTGGTGGCTGAAGGGCACGGGTTGCGGCTTGCGCACTCCAGCGTAAGTGACGTACGGCGAACCCTGAACCTCGTATGCCACTAAACCAAGCGCGGCAATGACGAAGACCGCGCCAAAAATCGTGGCCCGGGAAAGGGTGTTCGCACTGCGATGAAAAATCTGCGACATGCTTACGTACGAGTTCTAAAAAATACGATTGAGACCCAGCAGATCCCCAATTTTTATGGAAGCCTATATGGTTACGACGCAAAAGAAACTTCCCACAGATTTTTTTCGCGTCAGCTAGGAGAACTGGGAATTATAAATATTTCGCACGAACTTGTCGCGCACTTCACCAGGAAATTTGCAGCGATATCTCAAATTGAACCTAGGCGAAAATAATGTTGTGTTTGTAAGCATCTAACGCCTCCTTTGAATCCCTAGCGCAGGTTCATCACCAACAGCTTCGGTTCGGTCATTTCCTCAATCGCGTAGCGCAGGCCCTCGCGGCCGAGGCCAGAATCTTTTACGCCGCCGTACGGCATCTGGTCGATGCGGAAGGAAGGAATATCGCCCGCGATCAGCGCGCCCACTTCGAGTTCGTCGTAGGCCTGGAAGAGCAGTTTCACGTCGCGGGTGAACAATCCTGCCTGCAGGCCGTAGTTGGAGTTGTTGATCCGCCGCAGTGCTTCGTCAAAATTCTGGTACGGTTCCACGGTCACGACGGGACCGAAAATTTCCTGACAGTTCACTTTCATGTCGGGCTTGGTGCCGGTAAGCACCGTCGGATTGACGATTGATCCGTCGCGGCCACCGCCGCACAACAAGCGCGCGCCCGAGCGAACCGCCTCCTCAATCCAATTGGTGACACGGACGGCGTCGCTCTCGCGGATCACCGGACCCACGTCGGTGGATTCTTCCATGGGGTCGCCGGTCTTTAGTTTCTTGACGCCGTCGACCAGCAGATCGGTGAACTTGCCGTACACCGACTGCTCCACCAGAATGCGCTGCACCGAAATGCAGGTTTGCCCGGCGTAACCGAAACCTCCGGAAACGCAGCGATCCGCCGCATAGACGAGGTCGGCATCGCTGTGCACGATGGCGCCAGCGTTGCCGCCGAGTTCTAAAGCGACCTTCTTCTTGCCGGCGCGGCGCTTGATGTCCCAACCAACGGGCACGCTGCCGGTAAAGCTGATCAGTTTGATGCGTTCGTCGGTGACCAGCAGGCTGGCGTCGTCATTGGAAAGCGGCAGCACGTTGAGTCCGCCATCCGGCCAACCGGCTTGCTGAATACACTCCGCCAACAGCAGCGAGCAGAGCGGAGTCTGCGGCGCCGGCTTCAACACCATGGAACAACCGGAGGCAATTGCGGGCGCGACTTTATGCGCGACCAGGTGCAGGGGAAAATTGAACGGTGTGATGCCCGCGATCGGACCAAGAGGATAGCGTTTCACGATGCCCCAGCGTCCGGCGGTAAACTCCTGCCAATCGAGGGGAAGATATTCGCCGTAGATGCGCGTAGCCTCTTCCGCGGCAACGTTGAAGATGAACACGGCGCGGTCCACCTCAGTGCGCGCCAGTTTGATGGGCTTGCCCGCCTCCTGCACAATGGTCCGGGCAAATTCTTCGCGGCGTTCGGCAATGGCCGCGGCCACGCGCCGCAACACGCGTTGCCGCTCGAAGGCGGGCAGACGACGCGTAGTACCGAAAGCCTTCACGGAGGCGGCGATTGCCGCCTCGGCATGATCCCGCCGCGCTTGCGTCACTCGCCCGACCACAGTGCCATCGAATGGTGACCGGACCTCGACTATGTCCCCGTCTTCCATCCAGCGGCCGTCGACAAAGAAACCGTGGATCGCGACTGGGGCGACGGTCATTTCTGCCATGGTTGGCCTCCGAGGTCCGAACGGACAATTTTCGATTATAGGCCTTCCCTTGGGGTTGCCTTCTAAAGAGATGATCAGGAAAGAGGGAAGGGAAAAATAATTTTGTGATGTTGAATTCCGGAGCACACTTGTCCGTCATTTAGGGCGGGTCCACTACAATAACCCCGGCCAATGTCCAACCTTGAAACCATTGTTGAGCTTGCCCCGCGTCTGCGGCGGAAGGAAATTTCTCCGCTGGAACTCACGCGCGCTTGCCTGGATCGCATCGAGAGACTGAATCCTGCCCTGAATGCCTTTATCACAGTGACGGCCGAGTCTGCGCTGGCAGAGGCTAAGGCGGCGGAGATCGAAATCTCACGTGGCGAGTGGCGCGGGCCGCTGCATGGGATTCCGATTGCGTTGAAAGATCTAATCGATACGGCGGGAACGCGCACGACAGCTGCCAGCGAGCTTTATCAGAATCGCGTGCCAAGCGAAGATGCGGAAGTGGTGCGGCGCTTGCGCGAAGCAGGGGCCATGATTCTGGGTAAGAACAATTTGCATGAGTTTGCCTATGGAGGAAGCTCGCTGGTGAGTTTCTTCGGCGACGTGCACAATCCGCGCAACGCGGCACATATCGCGGGAGGATCGTCGGGGGGATCGGCGGCGGCGGTTGCTGCCGGGCTCTGCTATGCGGCAATTGGGACCGATACGGCTGGCTCCATTCGCGAACCAGCGGCGCTGTGCGGGTGCGTTGGCATCAAGCCGACTTATGGTCGCGTGTCTACGCGCGGCGTGATTCGACTTTCGTGGTCGCTGGATCATGTGGGACCATTTACTGCGACCGTTGGCGATGCGGCGGTCGTGCTGCAGGCGATCGCGGGATACGATGCGCGCGATATAAACAGCGCCGATATTCCTGCGGCTGATTATGTTTCGGTTCTCCGGGAAGAGACTACGACGCTTCGCGTTGGAATTCCGCGAGCTTATTTTTATGATGATCTCGATGATGAAGTCCGCGCGGCGGTGGATGAGGCTCTTGGCGTGATCAAGACGCTGGTGGCGGAAACTCGCGAAGTGCAGCTCGATATTCCGACCGATCGCGTGGTGCAGAATGCCGAGTCGTATGCGGTTCACGCGGAAAACATTGCGCGGGCACCGGAACTTTATCAGGCGGAAACTCTGCGGCGCATCCGCTTCGGTGAAAACATTTCGGCTACGGAATATATTCAGTCACGCCAGGAACTGGACCGAGAGCGCCGTCGAGCTCACGATTTCTTCGCCGAAGTGGATTTGCTGGTCACGCCGACGACGCCCATTCCGGCGCCTGCTATCGCCGATCTGCGGAAAGATCCCGATGCGCTGCGTCCGGCGGAACTTGTTTTGCTGCGCAACACGCGGCCGTTTGATGTTTGGGGGCTGCCGGCGATCTCGGTGCCTTGCGGGTTTACGAAAAGTGGGCTGCCGATCGGGCTGCAGATTGCTGGACCTCACTGGCGCGAAGATCTGGTGCTGAGGCTGGCTCATGCGTATGAGTCGGCTGTGAATTTCTCAGCGAAATAAATCCCGGTGCGACTTGCGAATTTCGGCGGACTGCCCTGTCCTGGGGGGAGCGCAGATTAAAATCTTTTCCTTCGATATCGCGGAAAGTCTTGCCGGGCGCGGGTTTCGAAAAACCGTGGCGCGCAAAATCCAGTTTTCAAAGAACTTAGATATCAGAATCTTTAAAACAAAGGTGTTAGGGGCCGTTTTTTGGTGCCCGTCCCCGCGTTGTGCGGGATCGCTGTACTGCGTTTGCTAGGCCATGATGGAACAAATTTGTGGAGGGCACAAGGTTGGATGTCACGTGAGGAGGCTGTGGGTTTCGGCAGCGGCACGTCCCACCCTTGCAAAGAACGCAAGGATGGGACACCCCCGTCATGAATGACCGTTCTTGCGCCCCTCCGGGGCTTGTTCTCATCCTATTTTCTACCCACGGCTTGCGCCGTGGGCTGCATTCTTCCGCCGCTTCGCGGCTGCCGGTTCGATGCTTACCGGAGTTCTGTAATCTCGCGGCCTCTTCAGTCCACTGTTCGGACATCATCTGACAGCATGAGGACGAAGGTGCAGGTGCTGGTGGGGGAGCAGGTAAGGGTTCCGCGGCGGAGGACTTTTAGCGGGGTATCGTCGGGGAAGGTTAGGCGGTATTCGGCGGTGCGGAGGGCTTCGGTGAAGATTTTCAGTTTCTCGTCTCCGCTGACAAATTTCACGGCTTCGGCTTTAGCGGGGCTACTGGCCGTGCCGCTGAGCAGGACGAAGAAATCCGCAGTGCCGGTTTCTTTGGACTTGCCCAGATCGATAGTGCGGAGAGATTGCAAGCTCTGATTGTCTTGCCCTCCGCGATTCAGTTTGGAGTCGTTTTTGACTAGGGCGGCGATTCTGTCCTTGGTTTCGGGAGTTGGTCGGAGTCCGGTCACGGCGAGTTCATAGGTTTCGAGGGCGCGATCTTTCTTGCCCTGCTTCTCATAGATCTGACCAAGATGGTCGCCGACTTCGCCGTGCTGGCCCAGTCCCCAGGCGGCGGTGATGTATTTTTCGGCCTTGTCCAGGTTTCCTTCGTCGAAATAAACCCAGCCCAGCGTGTCCCAATAAGCAATGAGCGAGGGGACCAGGGGCAGCTCCTGCGCGGTGAGGCGGTCGAGCGAGAGGTTGCGCAGCGCGGCGGTCGTAGCCGAGACGGCGGACTCGGCGTACTGTTGCGCGCGATCCAGGTGGGAATGCTTCAGCGACAACTGGTAGGCGATGTTGTTCCAGACCAGCGGCGTGGCGGAAAGTTCGACGGCGTGGTCGAAGGTGGCGAGGGCCTTGTCGTCCTGACCGAGGTTGAGGTAAGCGTCGCCGAGGCTGACTTGCAGCTCGGGATTGTCCGGAGTGAGAGAAGTGGCTTTTTCCAGTTCGGCGGCGGCCAGGTCGTACTTGTGCCACTCGGAGTACATTGTGCCGAGACTGGCGTGGGCGAACTTGTCGAGTGGATTGATCTCGATCTGCTTATTGAAGGCGGTGACGGCTTCGTCGTATTTGAATTCCTGCCAGTAGGCGCGGCCGAGCGTGTTGTAGGCGTACTCGTCGTAGGGATTGATCTCGATCTGCTTCTTGAGAGCGGCAATGGCGTCGTCGTTCTGGCGCATGTTCAGGTAGCAGAGGGCCAGCACGTACCAGGCGTATTTATTTTTGGGATCGACTTCCGTGGCGCGCTTGAGGAGTTGCACGGCCAGCGGGAGATTGCTGGCGGCGTAGGCTGCGCGTCCGCTTTCGAACAGGTCGTCGGCTTTCATGTCGGCGGGCGCGGTAGGAGTACCCGCAACCGTAGTTTCGAGGGAGAGAAACTGGCCTAAGTCGGAGCCGACGGCGCGGCGAAAGGCTTGATAGTCCGAAGCGCGCTGTACGGGCAGTTCATCCTGATGCAGGGTCAGGGTTCGGTCGGCAGTGAAGGTGGTGCCATCGAGTTTGTAAGTGGCCTGGTACTCGGCGTAGTCGCGCTTGAGGGAAAACGGCAAGGGAGCGTGCGCGATGTACTTGGCGGGAAGTTCGAGCTTGATTTTGTAAACGTACTCGGCTTTGGGGCCAAGCTTGAGCGGGTCGGAGTCGGCGTCATCGCCAGCGTCGCCGAGGTCGGGCAGGTTGAACTGGCAGAGGGGCAACGGGAGATCAGACTTCTTCTTCGACCAGTCGAGGAAGTTTGGCCTGGAGACATCGTAGGTCATAGTGAAGGGCTCGCGGGTCGCGGCGGGATCGCTGATTTTCAAGTTGGTAACTTCGCCACCCATTCCGGCGTTGACGTTTTCGACGACGCGCTGCCACTGGGCCTCGGGAAGGCGGCGAAAAATCGAGCGCAGCATCAGTTCTTCGTCGCCGCGGAAGGTGTAATGGACGTGCACTTCGAGCTTGCCGATGCCGTTGATTTTTCCCTCGACTTCAGCAATTTCGCTGTCGGGCATGGGAGTATCGGCAGGAGTCTCTTCCAAATGCGGCGTGCCGTTGGCGGGGATCACCAACGCTTGCTTCTTGCGCAGCGTGTAGGCCAGCAGGCGGAAGGGAGCGACTTCGCTGGTGGTATCCATCCAGACTTCTTCTTTACCCATTGGCAGCAGGGTGATGACGTGATCGAACTGCGAGGGCGAAGGGACGTCAGTATCGAGCTTGCGGCTGGAGTTGATTAGTACGGAAGACGCGTGCATGCCCTCGGCTTCGAGGAGAGAAGCGAGCAGGGTGTGCTTATCCTTACAGTCGCCGTATTGGTTGTGGAGGACATCGCTGGCGGCGTGCGGCTGGTAGCGGCCTACGCCGAGCGAGAGGCTGACGTAGCGAAAATTCTTGGCGACGAAATCGTAGAGGGCCTGGACCTTGTCTAAATCGGTGTTGAGGCCCTTGGTGAGTTCCGCGGCCTTGGCGCGGACTTCGGGTGAGGCGGCGCGCCGGTCTTTTTCCAGGCTGGCGTACCAGCGGCCGATCTGCTCCCAACTGACGAAACTGGTCAACTGAATGTCAGGGCGGTCGTCGTCGGGAGTCTTCTTTTTCTTCTTGTCTTTATCCTTGTCCTTCTTGTCGTCGTCGCGCTCGAGGTGCGAGCTGGTCCAGTGGTACAGGCGGCGGCCATCCTGTTCGGAGATCTTTGGATCCATCCCAGGTTTTGTTTTCAATTTCAGCGGACGGCTGGCGGGGACATCGACGTCAACTTCTTCGTGAAGGTCGATGTTGATCTTGTCGAAGTCATAGTCCGTCCAAAACTCGCCCGGAGCCAGCGGTGTGTGAATCACGGTGACAAGGCGGTATTCGAGCACTTCGCCGGGACGGAGGCCGGGGACGGTGATGTGCTTCACGCGATAATCGGTGTAGACGGGAGCTTGCTGCTCGAGGGGGGCGCTGAGATCCTGTACGGCATCGTCTCCCGCCTTGACGATGCTGCCATCGGCCTTGATGACGCGGACGTAGGGAATCTCGACGCGCTCGTTGGCGGAGTTGTAGCCGACTTGAATCTGTCCCCATTGCTGAACTCCGGCCTCGCTTTGGACGCGGATGCGAGCGATGGTCTCCTTGCGGCCGGTGCCATCGTTTTCAAAACGGTAGAACGAGCGGTACTGCTCGACGACAAACGCCTCCTGGGAATAATCGGGTTTCTGAGCCGCCTTGGGAGGCGGGGTGTCCTGGGGCTTGGGGTCGGCGGGCGGAGGGAGGGGCGGGACCGCGTCCGATTGAGCTCGGACGGTAAAGGGAACGGCCAGGATAATGCCAAGAAAGGACAACCAGCAGAGACGACGCATAGGGTAATAGTAAGGCAGGTTGGGCAGTTTGTATTGGGAGGCTGGAAATCGCAGTGGTCGCCGCCGGTAAAATACCCCTCCGTAAGGGCTTGTGATCGAGATCACATTTCATTGTTCAGACGTCACAAAAGCGTAGTAAAATCCCGCCCAGATAGTCCTGCTTAGGCCATGACGCCGGGCAGGCGTGACGCATAATGTAATTGCGCCACGATCTTTCCGTTCGGAGGTTTCTGGTATGGAAGATCGGGCCCCTGACGTCTCTTCTTCGGCTACGCAGCCGTCCCTTTCCTCACAACAGGCCACCAGCAGGCATTTTGAAGGCCGTGGCGCCTGGGTTCTTACCGCTTACGGCATTTCTGGGCTGGCTCTCTTCGGTCTATTAGCCTATTTCTTTTCCGACTTCATCGCCCATTAGGTGAGCACCTGGCAGTGACGAGCGGGCGTGCGCGTCCGCGGAATGCGGTGATTGTGTGTCTGGAGTTTCCCGGCTTGGCGGCTTTAGCTTCCGGCGCGCGGACCAGTCTTCGAACGTGTTACAATGAGCGGCCTTAGAGGCGGTTGCTTCGCAAAAGAACCCAGCGTTTCCCCACAACTGTAAGGACTGAGGATAGAGACACCGCAGGAACCCGTGGCCAAGAGACCCACGTCCGCCGGAACGCCCATCACCTACGCCGACGCGGGGGTGAACATTGACCGCGCCAACCGCACCAAGCAGCGCATTAAATATCTGGCGCATAAGACTTTCACGCGAGGGGTGCTCGGCGAAATCGGAGGCTTTGGCGGCCTTTTCGCAATCGACAAGACCAAGTATCTGGATCCGGTGCTGGTTTCCAGCGTCGACGGAGTGGGGACAAAACTCAAGATTGCCTTCGAAATGGGTTTGCATTCCACCGTGGGTGGAGACCTGGTCAACCACTGCGTGAATGACATCGCCGTACAGGGCGCGGCACCGCTGTTCTTCATGGACTATCTGGCCACGGGAACCCTGGATCCTTCGGTCGCCGAGCAAGTGGTGGAAGGAATTGCCGACGCCTGCAAACACAATGGCTGCGCGCTGATCGGTGGCGAGACGGCCGAGATGCCCGGGTTTTATCCCGATGGCGAATACGATCTGGCGGGATTTATCGTCGGGGTGGTGGAACGGGAGCGCATCATTACCGGCAAGGACGTGCAGATTGGCGATGTTGTTCTCGGCTTGCCTTCCAATGGCTTGCACACCAACGGATACTCGCTGGCCCGCAAACTTCTCTTCGAAGTCGCGCACTACTCGCCTGACGACTACGTGAACGAGATCAAGAATAAAGTTGGCAATGAACTGATGCGGACGCACAAGAGCTACTGGCCGGCGCTGCGGAAACTGATCGACGGGCAATGCGTTTCCGCGCTGGCGCACATTACCGGGGGCGGCATCACGGAAAATCTGCCGCGAGTTCTGCCTCGGGGCATGGCGGCGGCGATCGAGCTCGGCTCCTGGCCGGTGCTGCCGTTGTTCGAGCATCTGGGGCAGCTGGGAAATGTTCCGCAGGAAGAAATGTTGCGCACGTTCAACATGGGGCTCGGCATGCTGCTCGTGGTTCCGCTGGCAAAATTCAAAAAAACTCAGAATGTCCTCGAACGCGTGGGAGAGAAAGCCTATACCATCGGCCGCATTGTGAAGGGCGAACGGAAAGTGATTTACAGCTGAGCACTGAATCACCACGGAGGCACGGAGCCACAGAGGAAACACGTTACCGCTTTTGCCGCGCGTAGTGCCCTCGTCAGGGTTGCAGCTTTCCATCTTGAACTTTCCGTTTCAGAATTCCTCCGTGCCTCTGAATCTCCGTGTTGAATTATCATTAACGTTGTTCAAACATTCATGAAATCTCTGGGTATTCTTCTTTCGGGACGTGGTTCGAATTTCGTTGCCATCGCCGATAGTATTGACGCAGGCCGGATCGGAGACGCGCGCATCGCCGTTGTTATCTCCAATAAAGCGGACGCGCCCGGTATCGCTACGGCTCGTCGGCGCGGCTTGAACGCCATGGTAATTCCTTCGAAAGGCAAGCCGCGAGAAGAGCACGACCGCGAAGTCGTCGCCGCACTGAAGGAACACAATGTCGATCTGGTCTGCCTGGCCGGATACATGCGCCTGCTCTCACCGTGGTTCGTGCAGCAATTTCCGCGGCGGATTCTCAACATTCATCCGTCTCTGCTGCCGGCGTTTCCCGGACTGGAAGCACAGGAGCAGGCCTTCGCTTATGGAGTGAAAGTTTCGGGATGCACAGTGCATTTTGTTGACGAGGAACTGGATCACGGGGCCATCCTTGTGCAGAAAACTGTTCCAGTGCTCGACGGCGATGATGAACATGCGCTGGCGGAGCGAATTTTAGAACAGGAGCACATCGCGTATACGGAGGCGATCAATGTCGTGCTGAACGGGAACTTCGAGATCGTGGGACGAAGATTGAAAGATTCAAGTCAGAAGGTAGAGGGCAGAATTCAGAAGTAAGGAATTGAGAATCACTGTGACATCCATCACAGACTCTAGATGCGCGAGGGCACCAAGATAGCCCTCGTGGGCGACAGCCGAGATCTGAGGGCGCGAACCAAACAATTTGCGCTTCGTATTTTGCGTTTGTATCGGGCTCTGCCAGCCAGAGATGAAGCCAGAATTCTAGGTAAACAGGTCCTACGCTCGGGAACATCCATTGGGGCGAACTACAGAGCCGCCTGCCGGGCGCGATCGAAGGCCGAATTCATCGCCAAGCTCGGTATTGTTCTGGAAGAGGCAGACGAAACAGTTTTCTGGCTCGAGTTGCTTGTTGAGGGTGGAATCGTGCGGCGCGAAAGGCTAGACGCTCTCCTGACAGAAGCCCAGGAACTTACGGCGATCTTCGTGACATCACTCTGTACCGCTAAGGGGGTCGCAGCATAGGACGATCCAATCAGCGCCGGGTCAACTTCTGCAATTTGACTTCTGCGTTCTGACTTTTTACTTGAATTCCTTCGCCATCCTTACAATCTGCAGCGACTCCCCGTTGCCTAGCGGAACCTCTTGGTCCTCGATCGCTGCATATCCCTTCGCTCGATAGAAAGCTACTCCACTGAGAGTTGCGCCCATCTCCAGGCGAGTGAAGCCGGCCTGTCGCGCGGCGTTCTCGCACCCCTCGAGAATCATTCCACCAATACCTCGCCGCGCCCATTTTGGATGCACGAAGAAGGCGCGAATCTTTGCCGCATCGCGCGCCGGGTCGAGCAGCGAATCTTCGCGGCCCGCGAATTGATCGCCGCCATACAAGGTCTTGTGCTTGCTCCATCCGCCACAGGCGGTGACTTCAACGTTGCCTTGCGATAGCGAGCACTCCACAACGAAATACGTTCCATCCGCGATGAGCTGGCTGTCGACGCCGTAGACGGATTTCAGCGCACCTTCGATCTGGCCGGGCGAATAGTAGTCAGGTTGCAGACCTCGCACGGAGGCCTCGATGACTTCTCGCAGCCTGGGAACATCGGCCGGAGTTGCCTTTCGTATGTGAAGGTTTGGGTCCATCTCGCGCACATTTGCGCAGTTCATTCTAACTTCCGCATTCTGAATTCTGCCTTTCTTTATAATGTCCTTTCCCATGCCAACCTCCGCATCGGTCGACGAACAACTCACGTATCTGAAGAAAGGCTCCGCGGAAATCATTCGCGAAGCCGACCTGCGCGCCAAGCTGGAGAAATCGCGCGCGACGGGTAAACCGCTGCGGGTAAAGCTGGGTATGGACCCGACCGCTCCCGACTTGCATCTGGGGCATACGGTTGTGCTGCGCAAGCTCAAACATTTTCAGGATCTCGGACACACTGCGATTTTCCTGATCGGCGATTTTACCGGAATGATCGGCGATCCGACGGGCCGGTCAGTCACGCGGCCGCCGCTGACCCGCGAACAGATTGAGGAAAACGCCGAGACGTACAAGGCGCAAGTCTTCAAGATTCTCGACCCGCAGAAAACCGTGATCGACTTCAACCGGCGCTGGATGGGTGCGTTCTCGGCGGACGATTTCGTGCGCTTGATGGCCAAGTACACGGTCTCGCAATTGCTCGAGCGCGAAGACTTCCACAAAAGATTTCGGGAGGAGAAACCGATTTCCGTGCACGAGCTGCTGTATCCGCTGGTGCAGGGATACGACTCCGTGGCGCTTGAGGCGGATGTGGAACTTGGCGGGACTGACCAGAAATTTAATCTGCTGGTTGGCCGGGAACTGCAGCGCGCTTACGGGCAGGAGTCGCAAGTGGTGCTGACAACGCCGATTCTCGAGGGACTTGACGGCGTGCAGAAAATGTCGAAGTCGCTGGGAAACGCGATCGGAATTCACGAGCCGCCGCTGGAGATGTACGGGAAGATCATGAGCATCTCCGACGAGATGATGTGGAGGTATTACGAGCTGTTGACAGACCTGCAGGTCGCGGAGATCGAGAAGATGAAGCGGGAGGCGCATCCGATGCAGGTGAAGAAAGAGCTGGCGCGTAGGATCGTGGCGGACTTTCATTCGGCGGACGCGGCGGCGAGGGCAGGGGAGGATTGGGGGAGGCGGTTTCAGAAGAATGAAGTTCCCGAGAATGTAGAAGAGGCCGAAATTGCCCCCGAAAACCGGCTCCGAATCGACAAATTAGTGGCTCGCGCGGGCCTCGCGGGGTCCGTTAGCGATGCCGGCCGGATGGTGAAACAGGGCGCGGTAAGAGTCAATGGCGCGGTCGTCAACGATCCCACTGTCGTCTTGAATATTTCGGAACGGCCCACGTTACAGGTTGGGCGCAAGATCAAGAGAGTACGGCCCGGAATCCCCGGCACGGGACCCGTTACCGAAACCTTGTCCCACTGATATCCGGAAACCGGACAGCCAAGGGCCTGTCCGACCGGCGAAGCTCGGCGGCTTGCTCCCTTGACTCTGTCACCTGAGCGAAGCGAAGGATCCCTTTCATGCAGGGACATCTCGCGGCGGTGCGGGGCGTTCTCACGCAGCTCCAGGCATCTCACAAAACACGGCGCCATAGAGACTCTGGCAGGGCCGAGTATTGCGTCGGCCTGAAAGGGATCCTTCGACTGCGGTTTCGCTTCGCGTTCGCGAAGCGAAATCCTCGCTCAGGATGACAGTGTTTCTTGGGGATGCAGGAGTCTGGTAGGGCGAGCCCTGACGATACGCCGTTGCGGTTACGGCAACAGGCCGAAGACGGCTACGCCGTTCGGCGTTCCTACGAAGACTTTTCCGTTTACGATCATTGGCGTCATGAACTTGTTGCCGGAGCCGAACTGGTCGCGGCCGCCGCTGGCCTGGTTGCTGTTGTAGAGTTCGTTCAGATTCGCCGCATTGTAGGCGTGCAAAACTGCGGGGCTCGCGTTCTCGACGGCCCACACGATCCCATTGCTTGCGCCATTGGCCGAGATGCTGGGGGTTGCGCCGGGATAGCCGAAGCTATTGGCGGTTTGCGCGGTGGCGCTGGTCGAAAGCTTCGCGTTGGTGAAGGGGAAGGCCTGGATGGGGCTTCCGACCGATCCGTAGTAGAGCATGTTGTTGAAATACGCGGGCATCGCCCAGACGCCTCCGGGCAATGCCCCCGCGAGTTCCTGATAAATGTTGGCGTTGTTCGAGCTGAACTTGCCCATGGAATCGCGATTCACCAGGTAGAGGTTCGAGTCTTTTCCGGCGCCGACGGCGAGATGCATAGTCTGGCCGGAGCCGTTGGTGAGATCGGGCAGCACGATCATTCCACCGGAACCCAGGTCGGTATCGCTGCTGTTTTCCGAGGCCTCGTTGTCCATCTCGAAGTAGTCGGCCACGGCGAGGCCGCTTGAAGTGGAGAGCTTCATAAAGGCGTTGCCGTAATCGCCATCACTGGGAAAGCCGCTGGCGTTCATGTTGGTATCGAAGTCGCCGTTGGCGTCGAGGAAATAAATATTGCCGGAACTATCGGCGGCGAGGCCGGCGCCGGCCATCCAGATGGCTCCCTCGTTGCCGTTGGGCGTGACATTCAGCACGCTCGTCTGCGCCAGCGTGGATTCGCTGTAACCGATGATCCATCCCGTGTAGGGGCGGATATCACAGTGGGAAGCCCAGCCCGTGTAGATGACGCCGTTGAGCAGGAGTAATGCAGCGCGCTCTTTGTATTGGCCGGGCTCGAAGACGACGTTTCCGCTGCTGCTACTATCGCCGGTTCCGGGATAAGTCGCCTGAATATCGACCGGACCGCTAAGTAATTCGGTGCCGAGGGCGAGATCGAGCGCGTGGATGCGCTGGTGGTAGTTGCCCGATGCATCCTTTGACATGGCGACGATATAGATCACGCCATTCGGACCTTGCGTGCGATCGATCACGGGAGTGGAGGTGACTCCGATTTCGGGAGTTACCTGTCCGCAACCTCGGTTGTCCGACGTAGTCTCGCCGGTTTTCAACATCGATACGTGCCACAGGGTCGCACCGGAATCGGCGTCGAAGGCGTAGACCGAATCGTGCTCGGTGGCGACGACGAGCAGGTTGTGCGTGCCGTTGCTCGGAACCGCGACGGTTGAGGCATAGAGCGGTTCGGCGTCAACCAGGCCGTCGACCGGATAGAAACCCAGCTTGCCGAATTTCGCGGAAGTGACGTTGCTGGTGGTCAGTGTGGTTTCGTTCAGATTCTGTCCGGTGCGCGCGATGTCATTGTGATAAGTGAGCACATCGGTACTTGCGGGTGGCGCGGCATTCACGGTAAGAGTGGCCGCGTTGCTGGTTGCATTTCCGGCGGAGTTGCTCACGACGACTTTATATTGCGTGCCGTTGTTCGCGGTTGTGGTCGCGGGCGTGGTGTAGCTGGCCGAGGTCGCGCCGGTGATCGCTGTCGTTCCCTTCTGCCACTGATAAGTCAGCGGATCCGTACCGGTTGCGGTCACGGAGAAAGTTGCGGTCTGGCCGGCAGTCACGGTAACGCTTGCGGGTTGCTGCGTGATCGCGGGCGCCACCGCGGTTGCAGTCACGGTGAGAGTAGCCGAATTGCTGGTGATGCTTCCGGCCGCGTTAGTCACTACTACGCTGAATTTTGAACCGCTATCGGCGGTCGTGGTTGCGCGAGTGGTGTAGGTCGCCGAAGTCGCGCCCGTGATAGCTGTCCTTCCCTTCTGCCATTGGTAACTCAAGGGAGCTGTTCCTGACGCTGTCACCGAAAAGGTAGCCGTTTGGCCGGCGGTGACGCTCTGGTTGGCGGGCTGGGCAGAAATGGTGGGAGCCGTAGGAGTCGTCGAACCGGCCGGTGACGTGGACGTGCTTACGCCGCTGCAGCTTGCCAGGACGAGGCTAACTGTAAGAAGACACGAGATTTTCGCCAGTCGTTGCAGTCCCATAGCCTGCCTTCCGAGAAACGAGCTGTCAGGCATCCATCATGCCAGCGGTTGCTTGCTTTGGGGAGGGGGACGCGTGGTTACGATAGTCGGAATCTGCGATGCTTTGGGAAGCGCGGGCGGTGGCCGATTGGACGAGGCCTTACGGCCTCGTCGATCCCGCCATGCGGTCTGATTCTGTTACTCTCAACCGCGCATATGCGCGCCGCCGCCATCCTCGGGCTGGGATGTTCTCCGAAAAATCTCAAGCCGTTTCAGGCCGACAAGAGAGTCGACTGGCGAGTCGGAATGCCTGCTGCGCCGGAGCAAGCGGACATCATCTTAATATTCGGCGGCGACGGGACGATTCACCGGCACTTAGGCCAACTGGTGAAACTCGGCCTGCCAGTACTGGTGGTTCCTGCAGGGAGCGGCAATGACTTTGCGCGGGCGCTTGGCTTCCGGCGGGTGCGCGATTCGCTTGCGGCTTGGCGACGATTCGGCGCAGGACACGACAACATCCGTGCCATCGATCTGGGGATGATCATGGAACTGGAAGACGCGGGCGGGACGCCACACGAGTCTGCGCGGTACTTTTGCAGTGTGGCGGGAGTGGGGCTGGACGCAGAGGTGTCCCGGCGAGCTAACGCTTTGCCGCGCTGGCTGCGCGGACACGGCGGTTATGCGCTGACTCTGGCACCAACGATTTTTCGCTTTGCTCCGCGGCCCATCAAGATTCTCGCAGCGGACGAAGCCGGTGGCTGGACGACCCGCAACGATCAACCCACCATGCTGGCGGCTTTTGCCAACACTGCAATTTATGGTGGAGGGATGAAGATCGCTCCCCGGGCGGAGATAGACGACGGACTGCTTGATGTGTGCGTGATCGGAGGCATCGATCCTTTCAGACTTGCCTGCATGTTTCCCACCGTCTACTTCGGCCGCCATTTGGGCATCCGGGAGGTCAACTATTTTCGGGCCGCTCGGGTGCGCGTGGAGACGGAGACTCCGTTCGACATCTATGCCGACGGTGAATACGTTTGCCGGACACCGGCGGAGATCAGCGTTCACCCCGGAGCACTGAAAGTCATTGTTCGCCCGTCACAGACAGGTTTCTAGTTTCAGGTGTCTAGTTTCTAGTGTGAGTCATTCCTACAAGGATCTTATCGTCTGGCAAAAAGCCATCACGATGGTCACCGAGGTCTACCCTGCGACACAGTCCTTTCCCCGGGACGAGACTTAATGGGTTGACCAGCCAACTAAGGCGGTCTGCAGTCTCGGTGGCCAGCAACATTGCCGAAGGCCAAGGAAGGATTTCAAAGCTCGAGTTTCGACAGTTCCTTGGCGTGGCCCGAGGCTCCCTTCTCGAAATGGAGACTCAAATCGTCATTGCCGATAATTTGGGTTACATTTCTCGGGACACAGTGGATCGCCTAGCCGCCAGTTCGGGCGAAGTAAGTCGTCTCCTGCACGGCCTGATGCAATCGCTCCAGCCGCGTGGGGTACCTCTGAAGACCGGAAACTAGAAACCAGAAACTGGAAACTGGAAGTTCCCGCCGGTGCTAAACTTTCTCCATGGCTGAACGACGTTCCCGCACCCTGCTCTGGATTCTGATTGGCGGAGGAGCATTCTTCCTCTTTGTGCTGGCGGTATTTTCGCTGGTTTATCTCACGTTGCACGCGGGTAGCAGCGAAGCGTCGTTCAGCGGCTTTGGCGACCGCATCGGCGTGGTGGACCTTGACGGCGTGATTCTCTCGCCGGAGCCGGTGGTTGGCGAGCTCAAGAAGTTCAACGACGACTCATCCGTCAAAGCCATCATCCTGCACATAAATTCGCCGGGCGGCGGCGTGGCTGCGTCGGAAGAGATTTATCGCGAGGTCAAACGCATCCACGATGAGAAAAAGAAGCGCATTGTGGTTTCGATCGAAACCGTGGGAGCCAGCGGCGCCTACTATGTTGCATCGGCCTCGAACAAGATTTATGCCGACAACGGTAGCATCGTGGGTTCTATTGGCGTCATTGCGGAGTGGGTGAACTATGGCGATCTGCTTAAGTGGGCGAAGCTGAAGAGCATTGTGTTCAAGACCGGCGAGTTCAAGGATACGGGCAATCCCGCGCGCGACCTCACCCCAGCCGAGCAGGCCTACATGCAGTCACTGATCGATAACATGTTCGGCCAGTTCGTGCAGGCTGTGGCCGATGGCCGCGGGATGAAGTTTGAAGACGTGAAATCGATTGCCAACGGCAAAGTGTGGACGGGCGAACAAGCGCTCTCGATGAAGTTGATCGACAACGTTGGCGACTTCCAGTCTGTGGTGAAGGACACGGCAAAAGCGGTGGGCATCTCAGGAGAGCCAACGCTGGTGCATCCGGAGAAAGATCGCAAAACGCTGCTCGATCTGATGCTGGGTGATGTTTCGCAGTATCTGCCCAACACCGAGAAAATGCTGGAGCAGCACGTTGGGTTTTATTATCTGTGGAAGTAGGGTGGGTCTTGGGGGTTAGGTGATAGGTCTTGGGCGTTGCATCTTAGCCGTCTCTACGAAGTGGTGCCTAAGACCCAGGGACCTAAGACCTGGAAGGGCAAGGCCCAAGACTGCGACTTGCATACAACCCCTGAAATTTGAGAAGGTTATGGAGGTTGCCGGTGTGAAGCTGGGGTTTCCGCCGAGCGATGGCGGCTCCTTTCTAAAACGGAACCTGGGAGTGAAGAAGCACTATGACGAAAGCCGATCTGATTGACGAAGTCTCGCGCTTGGCGGAACTTACACGCAAAGACAGCGAAGTGATTGTGGAAACGATCTTTGACAGCGTGGTCCGTTCCCTGCGCGCGGGGGACAAGATCGAGATCCGCGGCTTTGGCAGCTTCCGCACCCGCCAGCGCAAGCCACGCACAGGACGCAATCCCAAGACCGGTGAAAAAGTCGAAGTGCCTGCGAAGAAGATTCCCTTCTTCAAGCCCAGCAAGGAATTGAAGGATTTGGTGAACGAAGGGATCGCCGAGCCGGCGGCGACGCCTCCTCCGCCACCCGCGGCCGTGCCGCCCACCGCGTAGACATAAGGCAGAAGTCAGAAGTGAGAATGCAGAAGTAAGAGCAAACCCATTTCTAACTTCTGCATTCTGACTTTTGACTTCAGCCTTAGCTTCTGATTCCGACCACGCCCATCATCCGGCCTGTCTTGCCTTTTTCGGCGCGATAGGAAAACAGCAGGTCGGTGCGGCAGTTGGTGCAGAGTGGCGAGGGTTCGATGCTTTTCGCCGGAACTCCGACGGCCAACAGTTGTTGGCGATTGGCTTCTACCAGGTCGAGAAAAATCTTCTTCGGCAACTCGCTGTGGCCAGGTGCGCGCGCCGTCAGGAATAACATGGGATATTTTTCGCGCACTGGATCCGATTCCTCGACCACGCGAAACAATTTCTCCGCGTAGGCGAATTGTGACTCGAACTGGTGGCGAACCTCCTCACCGACTTCGTAACAACAGCCGTGAACACCGGGGCCAATCGCGGCTTTGAGATCGCGCGCGCGGCTGCCGAAGAAGCGGCGCATCTCGCCGACTCCCTTCTCCACGATGCGCTTGACCGTGCCTCGCCAGCCGGCATGAAACACGCCTACGGCGCGACGTTTCGGGTCGACAAGAATGACGGGGAGGCAATCGGCGGTCTGGATGCCGAGCAATACGCCCGGCGTATCGGTGATCAGGCCGTCGCCAACAAGCCGCGATTCCGCAGGAGACTCGATGAGCCGGATGATATCGGAATGAACCTGCCTTGCCGTGACCAACGGCCAGAGACCGGATCTGGCCTTTGCGCCAAGCTGGGCTAGAAACTTCTCGCGGTTGCGCTCGACTGCGGCTTTGGAATCTTCTTTGGTGAATCCCAGGTTGAGCGTGTCCTTTCCATAGACGCGCGAGAATCCCCCCACCCGCGTGGAAAATCCGTGGACGAGCCAGGGAAATTGGTGCAGGTGGGTAGCACGCAGAATGTTGAGTTTCGCTGGTTTGGAGACCCGATCCGACACTCCACCATGTTACCCGATGCACGGTTTGTGCCCAGCTGCGGCCTCAACGGCGGTTTGCCCAGCGCTCCCGCACTCCGGCGATGAACTTTTCCTTGTCCGCCCGCATGAGCCGCACGAGTTCGTGGTTGCCAGTGTCTTCGTGCGCAGCCGCCCACAGCACCATCTCGGTCAGCACGGGAGCGAGTTCGATTCCCTTCTTGGTCAGTAAGTAGATCACTTTGCGTCCGTCCGATGGATCCGCCTCCGTCCTGATGATTCCGTACTGCACCAGCCTGCGCAGGCGATCGGCCAGGATGTTCGTCGCAATACCCTCATAACATTCCAGGAATGTTTTGTAGGTGCAGGCTCCGCGCAGCATCATGTCGCGAATAATAAGCAGGGACCAGCGGTCGCCCAACATCTCTACGGAAGCATTGAGCGGACAACCGGACCGGCGCTTTGGGTCTGCTTTTTTCGACATCGTCTTCTTTGATTGTAAATTATCACTTGCATTTCGCAAGCAAGATGTTGGATACTTTCGCGGTCTGAGGGAAATCGATGAATCGAAAAATGGTCAGGACACTCGTATTGGGAAGTTTCGCACTGGCTCTCGTCCTGGGCGCGGTGTGGCAAGCACAAGCGCGGGAGCAAAAAGATCCCTATCCGAGCCTGGCCCCGCTTGAGCAGTACATGATGGAACGTCAGGCCGAGATAGCCCTGGCGCGGAGTGCAGCTCCCGAGTCGATCTCACGCGACGCCGAGGTCCTGGTGCTCGGACAGCACGGTTACGAAACCGCGGTGAAAGGCAAGAGCGGTTTCGTGTGTGTTGTGGAACGCTCGTGGATGGCCCCCTTCGACGACCCGGAGTTTTTGAACCCTGATCAGCGGCTTCCGCTCTGCCTCAATCCGCCGGCCGCACGATCCCACCTGCCACTCACTTTCAAAATGACAGAGTTGGCATTGGCTGGGCTGTCCAAAACTCGGATGTTCGACGGAGTCAAGGCCGCATTCGACAAGAAAGAACTGCCGCTGCCGGAACCTGGTGAGGTGTGCTACATGATGTCGAAGCAGCAATACTTTGGCCGAAAGTACGGGAACGCGGATCCACATTTGATGTTTTGGGTTCCCAAAACAGACGATATGTTTTGGGGCGCAGGTTTCCATGGCTCCCCGGTGTACGTACATCAATACTCTCCGGAGCCGATCACCGAGTTCATCATTTCGGTGTCCAAGTGGTCGGACGGAACGGCTGCACCGGCCGATTGATGCGCAAATCTCAGCACGCTGAAGTCATCATCTGAAGTAAGGCAGCCGAAACGGAGAAAAACGATGAATCGAGAGATAGTGAAAACGATCGCATTGCGAGGTCTAGCACTGGTGGTTGTGCTGTGCACTTGGCAGCAAGCGCAAACGCAGGACCAAAAAGAGTCGTATCCGAGCATGGCTCCGGTTGCGCAGTACATGATGGAACGTCAGGCCGAAATCACCCTGGCACGGAGCGCGGCACCAGAGTCGATTTCACGCGATGCCGAGGTCCTGGTCCTCGGACAGCACGGTTACGAATCCGCGGTCAAAGGCAAGAACGGTTTTGTGTGTCTGGTGGAACGATCCTGGGCCGCAGGAATCGACGACCCTGTTTTTTGGAATCCCAAGCTTCGGGGTGCAATCTGCTTCAACGCGGCCGCCGTACGTTCCTATGTCCCGATTACTGTGAAGAAGACAGAGTTGATATTGGCAGGAAGATCCAAGGCTGAAATGGTTGAAGGCATCAATGCCGCTTTCGCCAAGAAGGAATTGCTGATGCCGGAGCCTGGTGCGATGTGTTACATGCTGTCAAGACAACAATATTTAGGCGATAGCGCCGGGCACTGGCACCCCCACCTGATGTTTTTCGTTCCGCAAACGGATGCTGCAACCTGGGGTGCAGATCTGCCGGGCTCCCCGATTCTGGCATCTGTCGACACTCTGGACCGGCTGACCATCTTCATGGTTCCGGTGGGCAAGTGGTCGGACGGAACGGATGCACTGGCGGACGCACACTGACGTTCGATCCCAGCAATGCCTGGCGACGAAAGTTCTTGCTTCGGGAGTCGCGATTCTGAGTTACAAAAGAGCCTGCGACAAACGGGGACGGTCGAGCGGAGAGGAAACAGATTTCAGCCAAGAGAGGAATCGATGAGCAACGTCCGAGTTCTGGTGGGCACGCGTAAGGGCGCGTTCATTCTGACGGCCGATGGTAAGCGGGAAAAATGGGACGTAAGCGGCCCACATTTTGCGGGCTGGGAGATGTATCACGTCAAGGGATCGCCCGTGGATCCGAACCGACTGTACGCGTCGCAATCCAGCGGCTGGTTTGGACAATTGATTCAGCGCTCGGACGATGGGGGCAAGACCTGGCACCAGCCCGGAACGCCGCCTGGAGAACCGCCAGCGGCCGGTCCGCCGAAAGGCGTGAGCAACAAGTTCGTCTACGACGTATCTGTGGGAACGGGCAAGCCGCTGACCACGCACCAATTCTATGACGGCACGCAGCATCCGTGGGAGTTCAAGCGGGTGTGGCATCTCGAACCGTCGCTCACCGATCCAGACATGGTTTACGCGGGCGTGGAGGATGCCGCTCTCTTCCGCTCGACGGACGGCGGAGAGAATTGGAAAGAACTCTCCGGACTGCGTGGCCACGGTACCGGCCCGAAGTGGCAGCCTGGAGCGGGTGGGATGTGTTTGCACACCATCATTCTCGATCCCAGCAATCCGGACCGAATCTTCATTGCGATCTCAGCGGCTGGCGCATTCCGCACCGATGACGGCGGGAAGACCTGGCAGCCCATCAACCGGGGGCTGTATTCGAAATACATTCCCAATCCAACGGCCGAGGTTGGGCACTGCGTTCACCACGTTGCCATGAACCCGTCGCGGCCGGGCGTGCTGTTCATGCAAAAGCATTGGGACGTGATGCGCAGCGATAACGCCGGCGATTCCTGGCAGAAGATCAGCGGAAACCTGCCGACGGATTTTGGATTCGTCATCGATGTGCACGCGCATGAGCCGGAGACGATTTACGTCGTCCCCATCAAGAGCGATTCGGAGCACTTTGTTCCCGATGGGAAACTGCGCGTCTTCCGCAGCCGAACGGGAGGAAACGAGTGGGAGCCCTTGACGAAGGGACTGCCGCAGAGCAACTGCTACGTCAACGTGCTGCGCGACGCCATGGCGGTCGATTCGCTGGACAAATGCGGAGTGTATTTCGGAACCAGTGGTGGACAAGTCTATGCCTCGGCCGATGCCGGAGACAGCTGGAACCCCATCGTGCGCGATCTTCCGGCCGTGCTTTCCGTGGAGGTGCAAACACTAACTTGATACGAGTCCTATTGCCACAGCACCTGCGGGCACTGGCACACACCGGCAGCGAAGTTTCGCTCGACGTCGCGCCTCCGGTCACGCTCCGCGCGGTGGTCGACGCGCTGGAGGCTCGCTACCCCATGCTGCGCGGCACAATCCGCGATCACGTCACTGGGCAACGCCGACCGTTCTTGCGCTTCTTCGCTTGCGAGGAGGATCTGTCGCACGAGCCGCCGGATGCTCCTTTGCCTGAGGCGGTGTCATCCGGATCCGAGCCTTTGCTGATCATTGGAGCGATCGCCGGCGGGTGATGGCAATTCCACGGAGGATCACTGCGTATCTCACTGGCTGGCCTTAACGAGGGGGCGTCGAGCTTCGCTCGACTGGACAGCCGAGGGCGGCTGTCCCCACATGAGCAGTTCGGCGGCGGCCTAATTTGCCCGTACTGCTTCCCGTCCGCTATAGTTTTCTTAGCCATGTTTGGGGATTTCACTGCCACCGATCGCTGGACTAAGAAGCAAGTCCATTGCGTCTATCAGGCGCTGATTGTCGCCATCGCCACGCGTCACGCGGACGCGGTTGACATAAAATTTCTGGTCGACGGGAAAACCGTCTGGGTGGCATTGCCGCACCCCGCCTGGGTGGAATATAAGAAGCGGACCGGCAAAGCCATCACGGATTCTCTGGCGGTAGAAATTGCCGGCCATTATTTACAATCCGCGCTGCAGGCGGGCGAAGGATTGGGCCGCGAAATGTACTCGCTCACCATCGAGGAAACGCTGGCGCATCTCGAGGCCGCAGTCTCCGCGATGCAGGAACCGGCCACCGTCTAGAGACCCGAGGGCAACGGGCACTGCGCTTTTTTCGTCTCTTCTTTCTTAGTAATCACAGTGGAAAATTCGGGCTTCAAGATTTCAGCGAAGGCCACACCGAGCTATTCTCTGCGATCGGTCGATGTGTGGGCAGCGCTGCATTGGATGGAGAGGGGCATTTGCTGCCTGGTTGCTCCGGTGGTTGCCGATATAGTGGCCGAGTAGGTGCCAGGTTTAGCGGTTTTGTTCGCGGTGATGATGAGAATGCTGCTGCCTGAGCCGGGGGCGGCCAGAGTGTCGCGTGTGAATGTTCCAGAGATTCCGGTGGGCAGTCCGGTCACGGAAAAAACGACGGCTGCGTCGAAGCCTCCGCTGACCGTAGCAGTCAGGATCACGCTGTTGCTCAATCCCGCGGTGACTGGTAGAGAAGTTGAAGAAGCAGCAACGTGGATTGAGGGCGTGGATGCGGCATCGCTCCAGTGGCTGACCAAGACCGAGGCGTCGATGGAGCCGAGGCCGGTAGCTTGATCATATCCAACGGTGGCGGCGAAGCCAGCTTCTCCGGAAACGCTGTTGTTCCCGCTGGTGATGTCGTGGAAAACGGCCGCACCTCCTGCCCTCTGCTTGCTGGCGAGAGAATAGAAAGTAGTGTTCGCATTGCCTTGGCGGGCTGCGGAGTGCTGCACGACAAGCGCCATCAGTCCGGCGAACGACGGAGCGGCGGCGGAGGTGCCACCGACGACGTAAAGTCCTCCGTTCTGATACATGAGATAACCATCATGGCCGGCCGCGGTAAGAGAAACGTCAGGAACATCGCGTTTGCCATCGGCGGGAACACCGGTTCCAGTTTGCCAGGATGGCTTGGCATAAAGTGTGCTCGCGCCACCACCGCTGGCCCAAAGTCCACCTGAGCCACTTTCGTTCCAGACCACTTCCGGGATATAGCTGAGAGCTGACGACAGCGTGGCGGAAGCGTTCGAGGGCGACCAGTAGAGGGATGATTTAGAACCCTCGCTAAATTCCGTACCTCCGACGCACACGCTGTAGGGAGTAGAGCAAAGGCCGTTTACGCCGCGGCTATGGCTGGCTTTGGGGGAGGATGAGGAGTCGCAGCCGGCTGCGCCACTGTCTCCCGATGACACGAAAACGGTGATGCCCTGTGCCGCGGCTTGTTGCCATTAGCTATTGATGAAACTGTTTCCAGAGGATCCAAGGGCAGCCTCGCACAGCCCGAAGCTCATGCTCATCACGGGTGCGAGGTTGTGGCTCACGATGTACTGCGCGGAAAGATAAGTTCCGTCACTGGAGTTGGTGGACTTGGAGACGACAAATTTGATGGCAGCATTTCTCGCCACTGCGCCGGACCATTCCACATCGAGATCGGCTTCGGTTTCTTCGCCCGAGCTGAGAATGCCAGGATCGCTGCCGGTGATGATGATCTGCGGGTCGTTCGCGGGTAGGCCGAACGAGGTGCGGAACTGGCGGGCGTCGGCGATATTGATATTGGAGCGGGCCACAATGGCCACCGACTGGCTGCTGCCGCCGATGGATTGTTGATACAGCGGAGCAAGATCGTAGATGGTAGCGAAATCCGCTGGGGCAAGGTAGTGGGAACCGCCGGAGGTGAAGTTGGGCGTGGGTATGCGAGCTCCGCTGTGCATCGGCTCGCTACGGAAATCATGCAGGGAGACAACACCTCCAACGACTCCAGCGAAAGCCGCGGGAATCTGAGGATCGCTCGCGTTCGCGTGGTGGACTTCATTACCGATCTTATAAACGTGAATCCGAGTATGGAAGGCTTCTTCGACCTGCGCCGCGGTACTGCTGAAAATGATGGAGCGGCGTCCAGCAGTGACTTCTTCCACTTCCATGCCGTAGGCCTGCAACCATCGGGAAACCTGCGTGGCATCTGCTTCCGAGACCCCGAAGCGCTCGCCAAATTGTTCTGGAGTGAGCCACTGATGATAGTAAGGTGAATCGGGATCTTTCTGAGCGTCGAGCAGTTGGAGAAGTGCATCTTGCTGCGCAGCGGCGGGTTGTAAGGTGAGGAGCATCCGGTCCATACGAAAGTCAGGCGAGACGGAGCCCGCGTCGTATTGCGAAATGGCCAGAGGATGGCGGTCGCCATGCAGCGTGATTCGCTGCTCATCGTCAATAAAGCCCGGGACGCGGTCTTGCGGATCCACGAATGGGGATTGCGGGAAGATTGAATTTGGAGGATCGGAGGGATTTTGCGCAGCGGCAGGCGCGCTTTGAAAACTCAAGGTTAAGAAGATTGTAAGGATTTGCAACCAGGCTGCGCGGCGGCGGGAAAGAGTGACAAACAGAGGAAGCATTCGACCTCCAAGAGAATGTACGGGGCTTATGCGTCTGATCGGCGGGAACGAGAGGAACTGGAGGGATCAGCCCATCGTTTGGCGTAACAGGAGTCACCTGAAGGCGAACTTTGGTGCATCGAGTTTAGGAGGAGTGGTCGCTGAATATCTCGGCGGTAAAGGCTTGGATCTTAGCGCCTTTTCGCCAGGCATCCGGAGGTAAGCCGGCTTTCAGGCAGGTCTGTTCAAGGAAAGTGATGCGATCCCATTTGCGCTCGACGGGAACTTGAGGCAGGAGGAGGCCGCGGCAGCCGTGTTGGCTGATAAGCAGGCCGTGGCGGCCGACTTCAACGGCTTCCGCTTCAATCGGCTGTGGAGCTGAGAGGATGCTCAGCTCGATTTCGAGATGCGGAGCTTCGTCTTTGCTGACACGTGGAAAGCGGTTGTCGCTGAAGGCGGCGGCACGGGCAGTTTCCGCGACGGCCTGGTAGACCGAGGAAGCGGGCAGAAAATATCCCACACACCCCCGAAGTTCGCCGTGCAAGTGGAGGGAGGTAAAGGCCCCGCGGAGTTCGGCCAGATGCGGAGCAGGAGGGTCGAAAGAAATTGCGCGATCCTCAAACACGGAGGAGATGGAATCGTGTGCCAGACGGAGCAAAAGCAAGCGCTCTTCTTTCGAGAACTCCGGTGGCGCGACTTCCGAGGGAGCGATGGCGAACAACGAATTAGGTTGAAGGTGCGACATCGGCATCGGCCGGTTGCGGAGCGGGTTGCGGCTTGCGGCGGCGACTGAGAATAAAGGCGCGGCGGCGGCGCTTGGAAACTTGCCGGTCGATCTTCGACCAGAAGGCGGCGAAATAATCGATGGCAGAAATCAGCGACACTGCGACAACGAACCAGATGGCGGCGTAGGCAATCCAGTGCACCGGGAAAATGAAGTTGCCGTAGACCGGCCACTCCTTCCAGCGGTGATCGAGAATGACCGCGACCACGGAGACGATCTGCACCACCATTTTGAATTTGCCAAGTTCGCTGGCTTCGATGGTGAATCCGCCGGACGCGGCGATAGAGCGCAGGCCGCTCACCAGGAATTCGCGGCCAATGATGATGACGGCGATCCAGGCAGGAACCAGGCTGGGATTGAACTGCACCAGGGTGACGAAAGCAGCGGCAATGAGAAGTTTGTCGGCCATGGGATCGAGCAGAATCCCCATGGTGGTGATCTGGCCGCGTTTGCGCGCCAGGTATCCGTCAATGCCGTCGGTCATCGAAGCGGCAATGAAGATGGCTGAGGCCAGCAATTCTTTGGTGCCGTGCTCGCTGCTAAAGTGGCTGGAAGAAAGAATCCAGATCAGCAGAGGGATACTGCAGATGCGGATCAGCGTGATGGAATTGGGCAGGTTCACCGCGGCTCGGCATCGTTTCCGGAAGGGCGACCGGAAGACTGGTTTGATTATCCTCCACGGTGCGGGGGAACGCAATCGGGAGAATCTGTAGTTTGGGCAGAGTTTCCGGGAAGGTTCCTGTGTGTGAGAGATTATTTTGGCGGCGCCGGAGTCATGGCGCTGGGCTTGGGTTGCTTGGCGATGATCTGATCCTTGATCTTGTCGTAGGTAGCTTGGGGAATGATTTTCTTCTGGACCAGGTCGAGTTTGGTGCGATAGGGGCGACCGGCGATGATTTTCTGCGAATAGGCGTCACCGATCCCGGGCAGAGCCTTGAGTTGGTCGGCGGTCGCGGTGTTGAGGTCGAGCTTATCGGCCGCGGCAGATGCGGCTGGCGGCGCGGCGGCTGCGCTAGAAAGCGTCGGTGCAACGGCGGGTAAAATCAGGGATGCAAGCAGCAGGGGCAATATCCGCGCGAACAATCTCTTGCTCTTGGTGCGTAAACTCATAAATCCTCCTTGCGCTGTAACCCTCAGCGGCTAAAGCCGCATTGATTTTGGGTAACTTCCGGCACGAGTGAAACTCGTGCCCTTCCCGATCGTTCTCGATGCGAAAGTTTTTCAGCTGCCGATAAAGCCGAGCGCAAATAATATCTCGACCACGGCGTTGAAGCGCCGCGCCAGCCAAAATCTCCCTTACGCGTAAATTCCGCGCTGGCGGATGGTGTAGGCAACGCGATCAATCGCCAGCATGTAGGCTGCGATGCGATTGTTGACATGGTGCGTCTCGGCGTAGCGGACTACGTCGTTGAAGGAGGAGATCATGATCTCTTCCAGTTGCTCGTTGACCACCGACTCCTTCCAGAAGTAGCCCTGGCGGTCCTGCACCCACTCGAAGTAGGAGGTGGTGACGCCGCCCGCGTTGGCGAGAATGTCTGGGATAACGAAGACGCCCTTGTCAGTTAAAACATCGTCGGCGGCCGAAGTGGTTGGGCCATTGGCGCCTTCCGCGAGAATGCGGCACTTCACGCGATCGACGTTGCGCGAGGTGATGACGTTTTCAGTGGCGGCGGGGATCAGGATTTCGCATTCGGTCGTGAGTAAATCGGCGGGATCGGAGGCTTCGGCGCCAGGAAAGCCGTGTACCGTGCCGTTTTTCTGGCGGAAATCAACGAGCGCATTGAGGTCGATCCCATTTTTGTTGTACAAGCCGCCGCCTACTTCGGCGATGCCTACAACTTTGTATCCGGCCTGAAACATCAGGTGGGCAGCGTTGGAGCCGACATTGCCGAAACCCTGCACGATCACGCGGCTGCTCTCGCGGGGTAGGCCGAGCTTCTTGATCGCCTCGTCGCAGACCACCATCACGCCACGGCCGGTAGCCTCGCGGCGTCCGCGGGAGCCACCAATGTTGATCGGCTTTCCGGTCACGCAAGCCGTCACCGTCTGGCGCATGTGCATGGAGTAGGTGTCCATCATCCAGGCCATGATTTGTTCATTGGTGTTGACGTCGGGGGCGGGAACATCTTTCTCGGGGCCGATGAATTCGATAAGTTCCGAAGTGTAGCGGCGAGTCATGCGCTCGATTTCACCCATCGACATCTTGTGCGGATCGCAGATAATGCCGCCTTTGGCGCCGCCGAAGGGTATGTTGACCACGGCGCACTTCCAGGTCATCCAGCTGGCGAGGGCGCGAACTTCGTCGAGCGTGACATCGGGCGCGTAGCGGATGCCGCCCTTGGCCGGGCCGCGCGCGATCGAGTGCTGCACGCGAAATCCGGTGAAGACCTCGAGATGGCCGTCATCCATTTGAACGGGGATGTAGACGGTGAGTTCGCGGTTGGGATAGCGGAGAACCCGCCACAGGCCATCGTCGAGATTCAGCTTCTGGGCAGCCAGGTCAAAGCGCGCCCGCTGCGACTCCCACGGATTGCTTTCTTTATCCACGTGCGGGGCAGTGGTCATCGTAGTCATAAAAGTGATCTCCGGAATGATTGCGATTCAAGATGTTGGCCGGCGCCGGGGTGTTTCCCCGGGTGTAAGGGCAAACGTTCAGAGTATATGAGGCGGGGCGGTGGGGAAGCAAGGCGGGGGAGGCGAAGAACGCATCTCGCAAGCGCCCAGGAATCCTGCGAGTCAAGCCGAGGTGGCAATGGGCGTGAGGTCGGCAGCTGGGCCTGAGGAATTTCTCGTCCCGCGTGAATCTTTCGAATCAGGGGCTGAGTTCCAGAGGTGTACGGCAGCATAGGAGCGCCAGGGGCGCCAGGCTTCGGCGCGGCGCTCAAGCTCACGCGCACTAGTCAAATCCAACGCGCGCAGCAGGCCGAGGTCACTGGAGGGGAAGGCATCGGGCTCACGGAGAGCTCGCATTGCGACGTATTGTGCGGTCCATTTGCCGATGCCGGGAATTTCACAGAGGTGGGCAAGGAAGTCGGCAGAATCCGCGACCGCTTCAAAGCTGAGCTGACCGTCACAAACCGCCCGGGCAAGAGCTCGGATGGTTTCTGCCCGCGCGCCGGTGAGGCCAACGCCGGAAAAGTTGGCATCGGCAAGAATTTGCGGCGTGGGAAATAGATGCGTGATGCCAGCGGTTGCGGAAAGTGGCTGGCCGAGAGCTTTGACCATGCGGCCCGCCAGGGTGGTCGCGCCCTTGACGCCGACCTGCTGGCCGAGTATGGCTCGCACCGCGAGTTCGAAACCGTTCCAGCAGCCGGGCACGCGCAGGCCGGGATTCGCTTCAATCCGCCGGGCCAGCGCCGGATCCGTTCTTAGAGACTGGACGATCGCGGTCCAATCCGCATTCAGATCAAACATAGCGCGGATGCGCTCAGTGATAAAAAAGAGGGAACGAGGATCGCCGAACTGCACGCGAGCGGCGAGTCCGTTATTCGCCTCATCCAGAGAAACCTCAAAGTAGCCGTGATTGCCGTTCCACGAAATGGAACGAAGATACCGGTCGCTCTCCACGGCCTCGACACCGGGCGTGGCGCGAGGGGCGAGGAATGCCAACATTCCTTTCCAGTCATAAGGCGGGCGGAAGCGAAGACGGAACAGATATTGATTTTCCGGCTGGCCCTGGGTTTGTCGGGCAAGACGCCGTATTTGCGTAGGGGTTCGATGATAGATCTTACGAATGCTGGCGTTGAATCGGCGCACGCATCCGAAGCCTGAGGCTACGGCAATTTGCGTCATAGGCAAGCGAGTTTCATCGATGAGCTTCTTGGCGAAATGCAGACGCCGGGTATGAGCCACGGCGGTGGGAGATGCTCCGAGATGCTTCAGAAATAACCGGCGCAGGTGACGCGAGCCCACTCCCAGGCGCTCCGCCAGCGTTTCCACTCCACCGTCCTCGAGGCCGCTTTCATCGATCAGGCGCAGCGCTCGCGAGACCGTGTTGGATGTTCCCAGCCAGGCGGGAGTTCCAGGCGAGCACTCGGGGCGGCAGCGAAGGCAAGGACGAAAACCAGCTTCCGCCGCAGCGGCCGCCGTCGCAAAGTAGCTAACATTTTTCTCTTTCGCGGTAGGGGCGGGACAGATCGATCGGCAATAAACACGGCTACCCGCTACTCCGATGAAGAACTTGCCGTCAAAGCGAGGATCGCGTGACAGCCGGGCGCGGGAACAGGTCTGCAAATCGAGAGTCATAGACGAATTCCATAGTAGACGTTTCGCTGGCGATGTATGGACGTTTTCGGACTATGTTAAGCCGAGTTTTGGGCGGAAGGATCGTCGAGGACGCGGCCGGCGGCGGGGCGCCGGGTCCGTAGATTGCGCTCCGCGCTAACGAGGTCCGCAAATGTCCAACTCCCTTGAAGCGACGGTCTTAATGTTCTGGTGGTTTTGTTTCATACCGCTATGGCTGACCGCCTTCGTCACTGCCTGGAATGTCCGGAATGTAGCACCCGATATTTGATTGGGTTCAGTCCCTATCGAAACGGTTCATACCTGATGTCTTATATGACTGACTGTTCCGAGGAATACAGATTGTTCTGTTTTTGCCGGCGGCCGCCGGTTTGCAGTCGGTGGAATGGGAGCGATCTGAAGAGGTATTCAGTCTCGAATGGAGCTTACTATCGCGGCTACGGATCGCCGCAGGAGGTTTGGCTGTTCAGGCAATACGTAAGGCAAGAGCTGGACCTTCTTAATGCGAATCACGCCGAGAAGGAACGAAGAAAGTGAGTGACCTCCGCCATCAGAAACCGAACGCGTACACCAACTACAGCTTGATCTCCATCCCCTCAGCAGCGGCACGCACCTTGGGATAGTAGTTGCGGGCTTCGTGAACAACCTTGTCGATGATGGCGTCGGTGTGGTCGGGATCGTGATGGAAGAGCACGAGTTCTTTGGCGCCGCTTTCCATCACGACATTGACGGCTTCGCGCCAGTGGCTGTGTCCCCAGCCGCGGCGGTGGGCTTCGTATTCCTCGGGAAGGTACTGCGCATCGTAGATGAGGACGTCCGCGCCCTCGGCTAATTTCCGGACGGCTTTGTCGAAGGTGGCGTCGCCGGGCTCGTTGTCGGTGGCGTAGACCAGAATTCCATCTTTGGTTTCGAGGCGAAAGCCCATGCATCCCTGGGGATGGTTGAGCCACGCGGTTTGCAACTGAACGCCGTCTTCAACCGTGATGCGCCCGCTCTCGATGTCGTAAAAATCGCGGCGCGCCTTCATCTGGCCGATATCCACCGGGAAGTAGGGTGCGGCCATCTGATCGGCCAGCACTTGTTTGAGGCTGCGCATCCGGCTGGAGCATTGGAAGAGGAAGCGGCTCTCCGGATTCGTATACAAGGGGCGGAAGAATGGCATGCCCTGAATGTGGTCCCAATGAAAGTGCGAAACGAAGACGTGGGCGGAAAAGGGGCGGTCGCCGAATTCGCTTTGCAGCTGCTGGCCGAGGACGCGGAATCCGGTGCCGCAATCGAAGACGTAGATGCGGTCACCGAGCCGCACTTCGACGCAGGAGGTGTTGCCCCCATAGCGCATGTTCTCGGATTGTGGAGTTGGCGTGGAACCACGCACGCCCCAGAACTTAATCCGCATAGGCTTTGAGACCGCACGAGGGCCCGTTTGCTAGTGGCTTCCTTGGTATCTTCGGATGATGGGCCGCGCGCCGTCAATTGCCGGGATGGTTCGCGGCCAACTATTTCGGCGAGGGCCGGGACCGGCGACCCAGCGCGGGACGGCGTCCCCTTATAATGAACCGCTAGGCTTGCGCTGAAGCGGCTTCATCTTTCGGATGGCTTACCTTCCCATGATTAACCCTGAGTTCAAGGAATTCTCTCGGCTGGCGCAGTCGGCGACGCTGGTACCGGTGGTGAAATCGGTGAGCGCTGATCTACTTACGCCGGTTTCGGCATTCCTGGCGATTGCCAAGGAAGAGCCGCACGCGTTCTTGCTGGAGTCGATCGAGCGCGGTGAGCAGATCGGACGTTATACGTTCCTGGGTGCGCGGCCATACATGCGGGTGCGGGCGCGGGGGCCGGCCATCGAAATTGAACGAGGACGGAAGCGCGAGCGTCGGCAAGGCGATGTATTTCAGGTGGTGAAGCAATTGCTGGGCGAGCACCAGCCGGCATTGGTTCCTGGTCTGCCGCCGTTCACGGCTGGGGCGGTCGGTTATTTTTCTTACGATGTGGTCCGGCAACTGGAAAAGATTGGCGAACACGCCAAGGATGATCTTTCTTTGCCGGATTGCGAATTGATGTTCTTTGACCGGCTGCTGGCCTTTGATCATTTGCGCCACCAGATTCATATCGTGGCCGCGGCGGACGTTTCGCGCGAGAGTCCCCGGCGGGCCTACGAGCGGGCCGTGCGGGATATCGCTACGCTGGAACGCAAGCTGGCTGCCGGATTGCGCCCGGCGATGTGGCGTAAATCGTACAAGGCTGGCGCGGGAAAGCTGAAGAGCCATCCGCTTAAGATCAATGCCGGTACTACTCGTACGGCATTTCTGCGCAGCGCGGAGCGCTGCAAGGAATACATTGCCGCCGGAGACATTTTTCAGGTGGTGCTTTCACAGCGGCTCGACTTCATCCCAGGAGTTGAGCCGTTCGATCTCTACCGCGCCCTGCGGCAGGTAAATCCTTCGCCCTATCTTTATTTCCTACGCATGGGCGAGACACAGATTCTGGGCTCGTCGCCGGAGATGCTGGTGCGCGTGACCGGACGCAAGCTGGAATACCGGCCCATTGCGGGCACACATCCGCGGGGTCGCGATGAAGCCGAAGACCAGCGCCTCGAAGAGCAGATGCGGAATGACGAGAAGGAACGCGCCGAGCACGTCATGCTGGTTGATCTTGGGCGTAATGATCTTGGGCGCGTGAGCGAGTATGGTTCGGTCAAGGTGAAAGACCTGATGTACGTGGAGCGCTACTCCCACGTGATGCACCTGGTCTCCGCACTGGAAGGAACGTTGCGAAAAGATCTGAGCGCCCTGGATGCGTTCGCCGCATGCTTTCCCGCCGGGACGTTGAGCGGAGCGCCGAAGGTTCGCGCGATGCAGATCATCGAAGAACTGGAACCCGTGCGACGCGGCATCTATGGCGGATCGGTGCTCTACGCCGATTTTGCCGGGAACCTGGATTCGTGTATCGGGATTCGAACCATGCTGATGCAGGGGAAACATGCTTATTTGCAGGCAGGGGCAGGGATTGTGGCGGATTCCGACCCGGCGAGCGAATTTCAGGAAAGCATGAACAAGGCGCAGGCGCTGCTGAGAGCCGTCGAGATGGCCAGGGGCAGCGGTCAGTGATCAGTGGCCGCTAAGAAAATTCTCCACCAGCTTCTTGCCAGCGTCCGTAAGCACGCTCTCGGGATGGAATTGCACTCCCTCGACGGCAAACTTTCTGTGGCGCAGACCCATGATCGTGCGGGTGCCGTCTTTCTCGGTAGTCCAGGCGCTGACTTCGAGTTCTGCCGGCAGATTTCTCTCTTCCACAATGAGTGAATGGTAGCGTGTGGCCGTCATGGGGGTAGGCAGGCCATGAAAGATAGTTTTGTCATCATGCGTGACGGCACTGGTCTTGCCGTGCATCAAGTGAGGAGCGCGGATTACATGGCCGCCAAAGGCCGCGCCGATCGCCTGGTGTCCGAGGCACACGCCAAGAATGGGAACGTTCCCGGCGAAGTGGCGGATCAGATCGATGCTGATGCCGGCATCTTGCGGAGTGCATGGGCCCGGGGAGAGCACGATACGCTCGGGTTGCATGGCCTCGACATCGGCGACAGTGAGCTGGTCGTTGCGGCGAACCTCAACCTGGGCGCCGAGTTCCCCGAAATACTGAACCAGGTTGTAGGTAAAGGAATCGTAGTTGTCGAGAATGAAGATCACAGAATTCTTCGTCCTGCTTGCAGTTTACACGCGGCAGCTAAGCCAGTTGTCAAATCAAATCGATCGCTAAAGCGTGGGAATTGTTGCCGCTGCCCACCGACAGTGCCATTACTGTCCCCAAGGGTGGTATTGACGCGAGATACCCTCAAACCTCATCCTTGACCGCAGAATATAGCTGGTAGCCACTTCAATAGCTTGGAGTAACGCATGGCAGAAGCCCAGGAAAAAAGGGCTGCAAGACGTTTCGCGCTGCGGATTCCAGTATCAGTCGCCCGCGGTGAAAGCTCAGACCAAAGCGAATCTGCTCAACTTCGGGATGTGAGCGCCCGGGGTATTTGCTTTTACCTGGATTCGCCTATCGCACAGGGCTCGCCCCTGGGCTTCACCCTGACCCTCCCGCCTGAAATCACACTGACGGAAAGCATACGGGTACAGTGCAAAGGGCGCGTGGTGCGGGTCGAGGAATCTGCGAACGATGGCAAGATGGCCGTGGCCGCGGTGATTGAAGATTACGAATTCCTTCCCGAGAGCTAGAGGCGGAGCCCGCGCGCTCTCGAATCTCGGTGACGGCTGGCCGGACGCAACATCGCCCTCCGCGCCACTTTTCCCTATTCCCGGCAAATGATAAGGTTCCTTTCAGAGGGGTGGGAGGCAGTTTTTGTCGCGAGCGCGAATTCTATTTCTTGATACTTTGCTGGTGGCGGCGCTGCTGGCAGCAAGCGCTCGGTCGCAGATTGCTAGCAAGAGTGCGTCTACGCCACTGCCGGCTCCGGTGACGCCGGAGATCAGTCTCGTGACCAGCGTGAATGTGGTTCACGAGCGAGGGGTCCCGGCACTTGAAATTCTTTCCACCCTCCCTGCGGTGCCGACGATTCAGTTCCTGGACTCGCCGCCGCGCCTGGTGATTGACCTGATCCACGCCCGCGTCGGACTGAAGCAGAAACGGATCGCGGTCCAGCAGGAAAACATTCTCGCCATCCGGGTTGAGCAATATCAGGAAGATCCTCCCGTGACGCGGATCGTGCTCGACCTCCTGGCTCCGTATGGCTACACCTGGGATGAAGCGGGGAACCGGCTAATGATCCGGCTGAAGCCGCCCGAAGACACGCATGTGGCAAGCAAGAAGTCGCCGGGTCGGCCGCCCGGGGCTTTGTCGCTGGGTCTGGCAGGTGGGTCAGCTGCGGCGCCTGTCACGCGAAGCGATGCCAACGTGATTGCCGATAGCCGCCTCGTCCCCGGATCGTCCCTGACGGCCGGCAACCAAACGGCGGTGCTGAGTCTGGCCCGAGGCGGCGAAGTGCACATCTGTCCCGGCACGACGGTCTCGGTGACTCCCGCCAAGAATACGAAGAGCCTGATGCTGGGGATGAACACGGGCACGTTGGAGGTTCACTATACACTCGATGCCTCGGCCGATACCGTGCTGACCCCGGACTTCCGCATCGTGTTTGCCGGGCCGGGCGAATTTGATTTCGCGGTGAGCGCGGACTCGCACGGCAATACCTGCGCACGCGCGCTGAGGGGGAACGCTTCGTCTGTGCTGGTTGGCGAACTGATCGGGGACCGCACCTATCGGGTGAGGCCGACCGAGCAGGCGGTCTTTCATTCGGGAAGAATTGATAAGGTAGACAGCGATGTGCCGCTGGAATGCGGGTGCCCCTCGCCCGTTCCAGTGATAGAGGCCAACTCGACCGCCGCGGCTGCAGATTCCAAGTTGCCCACGAACACCAAACTTACGCCCGGCGAGGCGCCAAAGACTGATACGAAGGCGGAAGGTAACGGCCAGGGAAGCGCCCTAGCGACGAACGAATCCCAGACACTTTCCAATGGACCTGAGACTGGGCCACTGCCGGCGTCGGGGCCGAATGACGTTCACGTACAGGTGGACGCGCCGTTCGTATTTCGCGGCAAGAAAAATTCCGCTCCGCCCCCGCCATCCCCGGACGAGATGGCGGCGTTGCCTGTGGTGGCGGCTCCGCCGAAGCCGCCACAGCTCGAGATACAGATTCAGCCACCGCCCCCATCAGTGAATCCGAGCCGGCGCACTTCGGCGCCGCGTCGATTCTTTCGCCACCTCAGGAATATTTTCACCGCTCTGTTTCAGTGACGGATAGCCGGTGACGGATTAGCTGCGGTTGATAGCGCGCCGTAATGGCTCCACTTTGTCGCGCAGTTCGTCGGCCAGGTTGGCGCCGCGCTCGGCCACATCGCGGACACGTTCCTTCGCGTCGCGAGCCCGGTCCTTGGCTTCTTCGGTCCAATCCTGCAGGGTATCCTTTGCATCCTCATAGCCACGCTTCAGGTCACGACGAAATTGTTTGCCAGTCTTCGGGGCAAGCACCAGCGCCGCAAGGGCTCCTGCCCCAATGCCAATGAGCAGGAAAGTAATAGCTGTTCCTATGTGATTGCTGTCAGAGGATTCGTAACGTCCGGAACTCATGATTGACCTCATTTCATTTTCTGCCGAGCGGCGCGCTCATGCAACCCACTTGCGCCCGCTATTGACCTGGGACAATTCTAGTCCTGCGGGCGTGATCCCGTGAGGATCGCCCCGGGAAGCGCGGGGTGTATGGGATGAATCGCTCCGGGCAAAGGTTTTCTTTCTCCCGTGCGGAGTGTAGAATCATCCATTCGGTCCTCGTGTGCGGCGGAAAATGTGGCCTGCCCCGCCTTCCGTCAGCTCAGCAAACCGCACTTATTTGTAAGGAGATAGTTTCGAGCGATGTCGATCCCTGCAACCCAACTGCGCCCCGGCATGATCATCAAGCACAATAATGATCTGCACTCCGTATTCGCCGTCGAACACCGGACGCCTGGCAACCTGCGCGCCTTCATCCAGGCCAAATTGCGCAATCTTCGCACTGGCGCCATGTTCGAGCACCGCTTCCGTTCGCCCGATCCCATCGAAAAGGTCAATGTGGACGAGGTCGACATGCAGTTCCTCTATGCCGACGGCGATAACTACTACTTCATGGACACTTCGAACTACGAACAGACCCACCTGACCAAAGACGTTCTCGGCGATGCCGTGGATTACCTGATTGCCAACCTGGAAATCAAAGTGGAGTTTTTCGACGGCAAGGCCGTGGGGATTGAACTTCCTCAGACGGTGGAACTGACCGTGGTTGAGACCGAGCCCGGTCTGAAGAGTGCCACCGCGTCGAGCGTGACCAAGGCCGCGAAAACCGAGACTGGGCTGGTGGTGCAGGTTCCGCCTTTCATCAACGAAGGCGAGAAGATCAAGGTGGATACGGCCGAAGGCGTGTATTTGTCGCGGGCGTAAGGCAAAGTCAGAAATTAGAAGTCAGAATGCAGAAGGTAAAACCTGGAGCGTTCTCTCTTCTTCATTTCTAACTTCTAACTTCTGCATTTTTCACATCGGAGCATGACCTCCACTGAAAAACTGATTGAGGCTCGCCGCTTTGTGGTTCGCGGACGCGTGCAGGGGGTGGGCTTCCGCTGGTTTGTGGAACGGGAAGCTCATATTCTTGGCATCGCCGGCTGGGTGCGCAACAACTCCGACGGCGGCGTGGAGGTTCACGCCCAGGGAACGCGCGATCAACTTTCTGGCCTGCGATCGCGACTGCGGGAGGGACCGCGTGCAGCCCGCGTCGATGCCGTTGAAGAATCCGAAGCTCGCGTAGCCTCCGGAGTCAGTTCATTTCGCATTGAAGGAGCATGGTAGATTGTCGCCCAACTCGAGCCTGAATGCCGACCAACTCAAGCACCTGATCCGCGAAGTCCCCAACTTCCCTAAAAAAGGGATCCTCTTCTACGACATCACAACGCTTCTGAAAGATAAGGACGGCTTCGCCACCCTGGTCGACAAGCTTGCCGAGCACTATTCCGGGCAGAAGATTGACCTTGTTCTGGGCATGGAAGCCCGCGGCTTCATCTTCGCTCCCGCGCTCGCTTACCGTTTGCATGCTGGATTTGTTCCAGTGCGCAAGGTCGGCAAACTTCCGGCGGAGACCGTTAAGTTCGATTACGCCCTGGAATATGGGACCAACTCGCTGGAGATGCATAAGGACGCGATCCAGAAGGGCCAGCGTGTACTGATTGTTGATGATTTGCTGGCTACGGGAGGGACAGCCGAGGCCACGGCCGGGCTGGCAACTTTACTGGGCGCCGAAATTGCAGGGCTTGGCTTTATCGTGGAACTGGACTTCTTGCGAGGCCGCGAGAAGCTCAAAGGCTACGACGTGATGTCGTTGCTGCATTACGACAGATAGCCGCAGCTTACTTCCAGGCTCGCGTGACGATCAGTCCGATTCCAGTCCAGAAGCTTGCGCTGATGCCCAGCGCCACCACCAAGCCAAGGGCTACGCTCCGTTTGCTGCGGTTGGTGCCAGAGTCGCCTTGGGTGAGCGAATCGTAGACTAACCAGGAACGAAGGAACTTTGCGTCCTTCGAATCTGCCGGTGGATCGCCGCACGCATTCTGGACGGGCATGCCACTGGAGATTTGACCAGTGCTAGATAGGGGGAAGAGCTTTCTAGAGCTCATTATCCGCACCTCCAATAGGTTCATTGAGCAAACCGATTACCATCTCGCCCAAAATTGCAACTGACTGAAATGGAATGACTTCTGGCTGCGAGCTGATTGACTAAAATTTGCCGGCCGAGCAAAAAACTCCCAATTCAGGGCGCCAATCGCCCAGTCTGTTCCCTATACTTCGCTATTCGGCTGGAAAAGATAGGGATAATGGCCCTAGTCTCCGCTACCCGTGGGGATTTCTTCCAGTGACAATTTCGAGTCCTTGGGAAGATAACTCTTGCGCCGAAACCAGTCTTCCATCGCTTCGCAAAGCTTATCCAAAGGAACGCTCGTACCAATCTCCATCTGGCCGTCAGCAATGGGCAATGTATCGTCAAAAATACTGGCATTGGTGAAGTTGCGCATGGCGAAATTGTCCATCCACTTTAGAGGGCAAGGCCGCTTTTGACTTTGATCTTGGAGAATATACTCCACGCGAATCTTGCGAGCAAACATGTTTTGATTTAATCACAGAAGATGCAGCCGGCGGGGTTCGTCTCGACCAGCATGATCGGTACCAACTCCCCCGTATTCAACAGCATCCCATATTGTTGCTGGCAGAGTGCTCCGCTGGTCAGGCCAATCGCATCTCGCCGGGAGCTTAATCTGCGAAAGTGGCCCCAGGTCGACCGGCTCGCTATGCGTCTGTCAATTTTGCTAGTCCTGTTATCCAGCTCAATCGCCGGTTTGGCTCAGCTTTCATCGACAGGCCCGCAAGGCTCTTATGCCGGACAAACTGTCACGGCGGTAGACCTGATTGCCAACCCTCACCGGAATTTAGAGCCTCTGCGCGCCTCGGTAGCGCAAAAACTTGGGCAACCTTACTCCCAGACCGATGTTCAGGCCAGCATCGCCGCACTGCAACGGGCGGGAGGGTTCGAAAAAGTCACCGTCGATGTGATTCCGGATATTTCCGGCCTGCGGCTCAACTTTGTTCTCGAACCCGCATACTACCTGGGTGTGGTGGACTTTCAGGGAGTCCCGAAATCTCTCTCCTATGTGCGTCTGCTGCAAGTCGTGAATCTGCAGGACGAAGATCCTTATGATCAGGCTCGCATCCCGATCGCGGAAACGGCGTTGGTCCACTTTCTGCAGCGCGATGGATTCTTTCTAGCGCAAGTGCGCGCGGAAGCGCAAATCGATGACGCGAACCAACTGGTGAATGTTACTTTCTCGGTGGTCAGCGGAAAACAAGCACGAATCGGCAGCGTGGAACTCCGCGGCCCTTCCGGTTCTGAACAGACATGGTTGCTCGACAAGACCCGTTCGCTCCGAGCTAGATTCACCGGCGCGCTGCTGAATCCCGGGAAGCCTTACACGCCCGAACGCATGAAAGCTGCGACGTCGCTGATCAAAAAATCGCTGGCACGACAGCATCGTTTGGCGAGCAAGGTTCAGGAAGCGCCGCCGCAATACCATGCCGACACCAATCGCGTGGATGTGGCACTTGAGATTGAGGTTGGTCCTATAGTGATCGTTAGAACAACCGGAGCGCGTCTTTCCGCGATCCCGTTGGTATCGGGACGGGAAATGAAGAAGCTCATTCCCATTTATTCGGAGGGCACGATTGATTCGGATCTAGTGCAAGAAGGAGAGCAGAATCTTAAAAATTACTTTCAGAACAAAGGTTATTACGATGTGAAGGTAACTACCGACCTGCAGCGGCAGGCCGATCGAATTGTGCTCTCATACAACATTGATCGCGGGACCAGGCACAAGGTCGATCGCATCTCCTTCCATGGGAACAATCAGATATCGGCGAAGGAATTATTGCCTCTGGTTCAAGTCAAGCGTTCTCATCTTTGGACCCACGGCAAGATCAATCAGAAAATGCTGAAGCAGAGTGCGGATAATCTTCTCGCGCTTTATCGAGACAAGGGATACGAAGAAGCAAAGGTCACTCCACAGGTCGGGGACAACGAGCGGAAACTCGATATTGCATTTGAAATTGAAGAGGGCGCGCAGACGCTGATCGATCAGGTTCAGGTCACTGGAAATCATAGTGTTCCCGAGGATCAGCTTACCGCTCCTAAAGGCTTCGAACTAAAAGCCGGTGCTCCGTTCTCTTCGCGGCAACTAGCAGACGATCGGAATCGCATCTCTGCGACTTATCTGAATCGTGGCTATCTCAATGCGGAAGTAAAAACCACGGTCAGCCGTCATTCCAACAATCCCCACCTCGTGGATGTCACCTATGCGATCTCCGAGCAACAGATGGTGCGGGTGGACAAAGTCGTCTACCTGGGACAAAAACACACGCGCTTGCCGCTGATACAAAAAACGGCGAACTTACCGCCCGAGACGCCGATGAAAAGGGGTCAACTGCTGGGAGCGGAAACTCGCCTTTATGACCTGAACATCTTTGACTGGACGAGCGTGGGCCCGAGAAAGCCGATTACGGATCAGACGGAGGAGGACACGCTCGTAAAAGTCCATGAAGCCAAGCGCAACGAAATTACCTACGGGTTTGGATTTGAAGTTTCGCATCGGGGCGGCAACGTTCCCAACGGCACGGTGGCCCTTCCAGGTGGAGGTGCGACGATTGGTCTGGGCAACAATCAGATCGCGCCCAGCCAAGCCACTTATGCCAGTCCACTCGGCTCGATCGAATTCACCCGCCGAAATATGAGAGGACTGGGCGAGACCGCCAGCGGATCGATTCTGCTCTCGCGCCTTGACCAACGGGCGATTATCAGCTACCTGCAACCTCATTTCCTGGGTTCAGGATGGAGTTCCCTGACCAGCGTCTCGATCGAACGCACAACCCAGAATCCACTTTTTGCCGCGAGCCTTGGCGATATGTCGTTCCAGGTGGAGAAACTGCTGAACCGAAAGACGAACACGCGCCTTCAGCTTCGCTACGATTTCAACAAAACGATTCTGTCGCAGTTGCTGGTTCCCGGGCTCGTGCTGCCGCAGGATCAGAATGTTCACCTTTCCACTTTCTCGAGCACCCTGATCCGCGATACGCGGGACAAGCCCCTCGATGCGCACCATGGCGTTTTTGAAAACTTGAATCTGGGCATCACGCCGACGACTTTGGGCTCCAGTGCCAACTTTGTAAAATTGTTCGGTCAATATGCGTACTACAAGCCATTTCATTCCGTGGTGTTCGCCAACAGCGTGCGCCTGGGCCTGGCGAAAGCGTTCAACGGAAGTTTTGTGCCGACCAGTCAACTTTATTTCTCTGGTGGTGGGACTTCCCTGCGATCCTTCCCCATTAATGAGGCCGGCCCGCAACGCCTGGTTCCATTTTGCAATGTGCTGAAGGGTCAGATGGGATGCGTTAATATCACCGTGCCTCTGGGCGGGAGGCAATTGTTCATTGTGAATTCGGAAGTACGTTTTCCGCTTCGGTTCATGAAACATCTGGGAGGGGTGGTATTTTACGATGGTGGCAACGTTTATAGCGCCATCAACTTCAACAATTTCGCATCCAACTACACCAACACCATCGGAATCGGCCTGCGCTACTCAACTCCGATCGGGCCGATTCGCATTGACCTGGGCCACAACTTGAATCCGGTACCGGGCATCAATCCGACGCAGTACTACATCACATTAGGTCAAGCGTTTTAGGAAACTATGCGGCGGCGAAAAATCATTGGCGGCGCGCTGGCGGTGATTGGCATTCTGATACTTGCCGCGGGTGTGGGTGGATATTACTTCCTCAAGAGCAAGCGTTTCGAAAAGCTTGCCATCGACACAATCCTAGAAGATATCAATGCCGCAACCGGCGGCCGGGCAGAGGTCGGGAGATTCGACTTCCAGCTTTCGACTCTAACCGCTCATCTTTACGACATTACGCTTCGTGGCATCGAGCCCGCCGACCAACCTCCCCTGCTCCACGCCGACAAAATAACGGTGGGACTGAAGATCCAATCGATCCTTCGCCGCAAAATCTCCCTTAGCCAACTCTTGATTGAGCGTCCTGTGGCGAACGTGCAGGTTGATCGCAACGGCAAGAGCAATCTGCCGCAGTCTTCCCGCCCACGAAGCCGGAGCAGCCTCAGCGTGTTCGATCTGGCTGCGCAACACGTTTTTGTGACTGAAGGCCAAGTGAACTACAACGACAAATCGATTCCAGTCGAAGCCGACCTTTACGGCTTGAAAACAGAAATCCACTTTGTGCCCGCCGAGGCACGCTACGAGGGATCGATTTCGTACGACAGCGGACGCGTTCGCTACAAAAATGACCTTGCCTTCGTGCACAGTCTGGAAGCCAGATTCAGCGCGACTCCCGCAAGGTTCTCGCTGGAATCAGCACTGCTCAAGCTGGGATCGTCGGCGCTTTCGCTGAAGGCGGAGTTGACCGATTACAACAGTCCCGTGGTCGAGGGCCACTACGATCTTCGCATTCACACCCAGGATTTTTCTGCGATGTCGCAGCCGGTGACGCCGGCTGGAGATGTTTCACTTTCCGGAACGATTCACTACCGGAGCACGGATGAGGGGCAGCCGTTGCGAAATATTTCGATTGATGGCCGTGCGGTCAGCGATTGGCTAGCCTTATCGTCGTCTAGAGGCCGGCTGGATCTTCGCCGGATTCAAGGACGCTATCAACTGCAGGACGGGAACTTTCAGGCGCGCGACGTCGCTCTCGAAACTCTCGGCGGAAAAGTCTCCGCGGACATTGAGCTTCGACATCTGCATACAACCGTTGTTGGCCAGCTCCGAACTAAGTTGCGGGGAATCTCACTGCAAGCGGCGCAACAAGCGATTCGCGCGGTAGAGCTGAAACATTTAACTCTGGCAAGCGGCATCGAAGGGACCGTCGACGCTTCATGGACTGGCAAACTCAATGACATCCTTCTTCGCACAGACTTGACTTTGAAGAGCGCTCCCACTTCCACGATTCAGCTCTCTTCGGGAGCGATGCCAGTGAACGGATCGATCCATGCGAGTTATGATGGCCAGCGAAAGGTCATTGCTTTTCGTGACAGTTCGCTTCGCGTTCCCGCTGCAGCCATTTCTGCGCAAGGTGAAGTCAGCCAGCATTCGACGCTGCGAGTTGAAGCTGAGGCGAGCGACCTGCACGAGCTTGCCCGCATGATTTCGGACTGGAGCGGCAAGCCACCCGCATCCCTGGAGATCGCCGGATCTGCGTCCCTACAAGCACTTGTTCAGGGTTCGATTCAGAAACCTCATTTGACGGGCCAGTTCAGTGCACAGAAGTTGAAAGTGCAAGGGAGCGAGTGGAGCGCCGCGAAATTCGGTTTTGAGGCGAGCTCTTCGCTCATAGCGCTGCATGATGCCGTTCTGCTGAATGCACATCAGGGCAAAGCTTCCCTCAATGCCAACGTCGCACTGCGAGACTGGTCTTATCGTTCGTCGAGTCCGACGGCCATTAGTTTATCGATACACGGGATGGCGATCGCTGATTTGCAGCGACTGGCAAACGTGCACTATCCCGTCTCCGGCGATCTGTCCGCTGACGTTTCGTTTCACGGTTCGCAAGACAATCCTGCCGGCAGCGGCTCGGCACGGCTCGACCATGCACGCGCCTATGATGAACCTATTCAACATCTTGTGGCGACGTTTCGTGCTGACAAGAACTCCGTGACCTCAACGCTTGAGGTCAGCCTGCCGGCGGGCTCGGCGAATGGGACTGTTTCCTATTCGGCGCAAACCAAGACATACGTCATGCGGCTGAATGCTCCGTCGGTGGCTTTGCAAAAGCTGCAGATGGTGCAGGCGAGGAAACTGGGAGTTTCGGGAATTCTTTCCATTTCAGCCAGCGGATCAGGAACTCTGGACAATCCGCAATTGACGGCCGCGGTACAACTGCCTCAGCTACAGCTCCGCGATAAATCGATTTCGCAAATCAAAGGGCAGGTCGAAGTGGCGAACCACCGGGCAGAGTTAACGCTGGAATCGCAAGTCGCACAAGCCTCCGTCCGCGCTCACGCGAATATCAATCTTAGTGGCGGCTACTACACAGAGGCTACGATTGACACTACCGCGGTCTCGTTGGATCCTCTGCTTGCGCTGTACTCATCTGCCGCTCCGCAAGGCCTTCACGGCGAGACGGAGCTTCACGCGACGTTGAAAGGGCCGTTGAACGACAAATCCCGCATCGAGGCCCACCTCACAATTCCAACCCTCAAGGCCAGTTATCAATCGCTGGAGATCGGTGCTGCCAGCCCGATCCGCGCGGATTACAGTGACTCCGTACTCACCCTACAGCCAGCGGACATTCGCGGCACGGGTACGTCGCTGCGACTGCAAGGCAGGATCCCGCTGGGCGGAACGACCGCGCCCAGCCTTACTGCGCAAGGCTCAGTTGACGTTCGCGTCCTGCGAATTCTGGAGCCGGACCTGCAAAGCTCAGGAACTCTGTCGCTCGACATTCGAGCATCCGGAACACCGAAAGACCCAGCTATCCAGGGGCAGATTCATATTCAGGACGTGGCTTTGGCCACAACCACGACTCCACTCGGCGTGCAGAGGCTTAATGGAACGCTCGACATCAGCGATCGAAGCCTGCAGTTCTCCAGCCTCACGGGTGAAGTTGGAGGCGGACAAGTTTCACTTCGGGGATCGGTCTCCTACCGTCCCAATTTGCAGTTCAGCCTTTCGCTGCAAGGTCAATCGGTTCGACTCCGCTATCCTGACGGAGTTCGAGCCCTGCTGGACGGCAGTCTGGCTTTGAGCGGAACCAAAGACGCGTCCACTCTAAACGGGCGCGTACTCATCGATTCGCTTTCGTTCACTCCCGACTTCGACCTCACAAAATTCAGCGACCAATTCAGCGGAAATGTTGTTCCTTCGGAACCGGGATTGGCCGACAACGTCAAACTGGCGGTCAGCGTGCAGTCAAAGACGGACCTGAGTGCGACGAGTTCTCAAATCAGCCTCGAAGGACAGGTGAACCTGCAGATAGTGGGCACCGCCGCTAACCCTGTAGTAATCGGAAGAACCGACCTGACTTCCGGAGAGCTGTTCTACCGGAATGTGCGTTACCAACTTCAGCGCGGAATCATCAGCTTCAACAATCCCAACGAAACCGAACCCGTGCTAAACGTCTCAGCCACAACCACGGTCGAGCAGTACAATCTGACCCTGACGCTGCGCGGCCCTTTCGATAAACTGACCACGTCGTACACCTCGGATCCGCCGTTGGCCACGACCGACATCATCAATCTGATCGCCAATGGCCAAACCACGCAGGAAGCGAGTGCCGCCGGCCAGAGCACCGATTCGATCCTGGCGTCGCAGGTCGCGAGTCAGGTCACCGGCAGCATTCAACATCTCGCGGGGATTTCCAGCCTGCAGATTGATCCATTACTCGGCGGGAACAATCAGAATCCGTCGGCCCGTGTGGCCATCCAACAGCGCGTGACCAAGAATTTTCTATTTACTTTTTCGACTGACTTGTCGCAGCCCGGAAGTGAGATCGTGCAAGGGGACTATCAGATCAACAAACGATGGTCGGTGGGCCTGACTCGCGACGAAGTTGGAGGAGTTTCGGTCGACGGCAAGTATCATACAAAGTTCTGAACACGCAAAGTTCCGACTTCTACGCGGCCCGCTCGAAAATCTCTCGGCTTGTGGGCTTATCTTTCTCTACTTGAATGCAACTTTTTCAAAGTCATCCGCGGGAAGGTTCTATAAAGAGGGGCGAAGTCCCCCGCAGGACCGGAGAGGGTTCACTAGGGATGCGGGCTAACTCCCGGCAAGTGGGTTTGTAGTAAAACAGTAGTAGAGCGGAGAGGTGGCCGAGTGGTTGATGGCTCCGGTCTTGAAAACCGGCATACCTGAAAGGGTATCGGGGGTTCGAATCCCTCCCTCTCCGCCAGGCTGTCTTGACTGCGCAGGATCCCGCCAGCTTTGCTGCGAAAAGTGGAAAATGCCTATTTCGCGTTAATTCCGAACTTTAATTCCGAACCAGGGAGGCGCTGCTTGATTCGACCGACGATCCTCGCGATGTTCGTGGGAAGCTGTGTGTTCGCGACCGCGACCGTGAGTCTGGCCCAGTCCAAACCCTTTTTCTTGAATGATGAGCAAGCCCAAACCGAGGCGGCACATTTTCTTGTCGACCTCGTACGAATTGACACTCAGGATCCTCCGGGTGATGAGTCGAGAGTCGCGCACTATCTCGAAGGCGTGCTGAAGAGCGAAGGAATCGAATCGGAAATCCTGGAACCAGTGCCGGGTCGCGCCAGTATTGTTGCGCGGCTCAAGGGCAACGGGAGAAAGCGCCCGTTGCTGCTCATGGGACACGAGGATGCTGTTCCCGTCGATCGCTCGCATTGGACGGTTGACCCATTTGCCGCCACCGAGCGTGATGGCGTGGTGTACGGCCGTGGGGCGTCCGACGATAAGGCGATGGTAGCCGCTAATCTGGAGGTCCTCCTGCAATTGAAGCGCATGAAGGTGCCACTTGATCGAGACGTCATCTTCCTGTCCGAAGCCAGCGAGGAGATGTCTTCGCCCGCGGGCATGGCCACGATCGTCGATCGATATTGGGACAAGATCGACTGTGAGTTTGCGCTCAACGAAGGGGGCGGATCGCTGGTCGAGAATGGAAGGGTAAAGTACTTCGGCGTCGCGACCGCAGAAAAGCTTCCGAGAGGCTTGCGTCTGGAAGCCACGGGCAGCAGCGGACACGGGTCGGTGCCCCGAGTCGACAATGCAGTCGTCCACCTCGCTGCTGCCGTGGCGAAGGCCGGAACCTGGGATACTCCCGCGCGTCTCAATGAAACTACGCGTGCATTTTTCGAGCGACTGGCCACAATCTCAGCGCCCGAGGAAGCTGCATGGTATCGAAATGTGCTGGACCCGAAGGTGCAAGAAGAATTAAAGCGCAAGAAGCCCCAGTATTACTCGATGGTGCGAACCTCCGTCGTTCCCACCATGCTAAAGGCCGGCTACAAATCCAACGTGATCCCGCCATTCGCCGAAGCGACGCTCGACGTGCGTGCACTTCCCGACGAAGACCTCGGAAAGTTCCGCGAGATGCTGGCCGAGACCATCAATGATGCGCAAGTAAAAGTCGTGGCCGAGGATGTTTCGCTTTCCATGCCGGCCGCGCCTCCCAGCAAGTTAGGTACGGAAATGTTTGCCGCTTTGGAGCGTGCGCAAAAGGAAGTCAGTCCCGGGGCCATTACCCTGCCCACGATGACGACGGGAGCTACTGATTCCTCGTTTCTGCGAGCAAAGGGCGTTCAGGCCTACGGGATCGCCGTGCCCAAGACCGAGGAAGAGAGTCGGGGCGTTCACGGCAATGACGAGCGCATCGAGACTAAGCAGCTCGGGCTATTTGTGCGCTATCTTTTTTCGGCCGTTACTGGGGTGGCGGCGCCCTAGTACCGCCAGTAGGGACCTTGGGAGACGCGTTTTTGAAGGCGCTGACGGATGGATGGCTGCAAAAACTTAATGCCGCTGGCCCTCGTTCGTTCCCTTGAATTCCTTGAAGAGTCTTTCAGCGTTAAGGTGGTATACCTTTTCCAGCACTGGATCGGGAAGTCCAACTCCATAGATTTCCCACCGTCCCTGGCCGGGGTAGCCCCAAGGGTCAAAAGAATCGTCGCTGGTTTCAAGCCAGCGAAAGTAGTTGCGATACATCGCCTCATCCATTCCGCCGTCGGTTCCAAACATGATTCGATCCTGATATTTCAGGAATAACTCGCGGGTCCGGCCGGGCTGCCTTCCGAGTTCAGCTTCGCGGGCGCCGAATTCCACCATCACGTTTGGATATTGGTCCAGCATCTGCGCGACCCAATCGAGATTCTCCGGCCAACCCATATGCAGTGATACGAACTTTGTTTTCGGAAATTTTGCGAAGACGTGATTGCGAGCATCGAGAAGTTGCTGAAAACCTGGAAATCCTGACCCGTAAAAACTCCAGTCCGGATGTTCGATGAGTTCGTCGTAACGTTCATTGGTCCCATCGATGGGATGGAAAAAAGCTTCCGGGTCCCCGGTGTGAATGAAAACTGGAATTCCCAGCTTGCCGCACTCTTGCCAAATGGGATCAAGGCGACTGTCATCGATCGCAATGAGCTTTCCACTTTTATCGCGTACTCCCAATCCAAAATCCTTCAGGAATTTGAGGCCCCGCGCTCCACGCGAAACCGAATCATCGAGTTGTGCGACCATCTCCTTGCCGAAATCCGGATCGTCGATCTTGCTCCAGTCGAGTTGCTCGAACACCATGAATCGCCCTGGGTAGGGTTTCACCATCTCGTCGATGACCTGTTGCAGCTTCTCTCCCCACATGCCGGTCAGAATAACGACGGTTTTCACGTTGGTATTGTTCATGACCTCAATCACGCGCTCGGGCGGCATATGTTCGTCAATTCTTGCAGCGTCATTCGTGTGATTATGGACGTCGATCACATAAAACTTGGCGCGGTTTACTTCATGCACTGGCACATGCAGCATGGACTGCGGATGGAAATCCTTGAGCAGGAGCGTTTTCTTCTGCTCGGCATCCGGGGCGGCCTGATAGCCAATTGGCGAGGATTGCTGAGATGGTGATTGAGGCTGCGGATTCTGGCCGAAGCACAAGACAGAAAGCGCCGTCGACGCTATGAACCCGGCCGCTAATCTCGTGTTCATGAACAGGCTCCTGGGCCGATTTATTCCTGACTATTTGACCGGATTCAATCGGCGGTTGCGGTCAGGGTGAAACTGTGTGTCGATTTGGCCGCTGACCTTGATTGCGAAAGTGCTTTCGTATGGCACGTCGTCGATTCCCTCCGCCACCAGATGAACCTGGAAGTCGCCGGCGTGCGTGAAAGTATGCGTGACGGATGGGCTGGTGAGGTGCGATCCGTCGCCGAAATCCCAGCGATAGGAAAGGGCTGGAACGCCGTTGGGATCGCTCCCAGCCGAAAAATGAACCGGCAGTCCAGTAGTGGCTTCCTTTGGAGCTTCTGCCGTGATCGTAGGAGCGTCGGCCGCGATCGAGCGGTCGACGATTTTCACCACGCGGGCCGAGCGAGGCGGAACGGTCAGCGAAAACGAGGTCGACTTGCTCGCGATGGCCTGATTTTCCAGAACTTCTATCAACTCGTAGTTCGGTCCTGAGAGGTTCGATCCTGAAAGGCCAAAGTCAGCCAGGGAAAACTCGCGTGAACGTGGCTTGTCGGTCCAATTGAAAACAGTCAGGATGCTCTGCCGTTTACTCTCGCGCAAAAGAAACGTGCTGGGCATGCCATCTTCTGGCGCGTAGCTCATCAGGTCGAGCGGTCTTGCGGATCGTCCCAGGCGCGCGATATTGATTAAGTCGCGGTTCTTTATCAACGCGACGCGATCGGCATCTTGAAACAAGGTAGACAGGTCATCGCCGATCTCGAACATTCCTCCGGAAACCGCAGACAGGGCAATGGAGGCTCGCGCTTCCTCGAGGGTAAGCACTTCTTTGCTGGGGTGCGATTCATCTTCGTCCGCTCTCTGGCGGGAGACAGTGAACGCGTCAGGATCCGCAACGAAATAATTACGATTCATGAAATAGCGCGCGGCCACGCCGGGAGCGGCCTGTTTCGTGGCATCGAACATGTGGCCGGTGTCGCAGGAAATGCGGCCGGCGTCTACGATGCCAACCGGATTCAGCATTACGCTGCCGTCTTTATCGAGCAGCACATCTTCTCCCACAGCTTCGCGAATAACCTTTAGACCGATTCGTTGCGCTTCGAGCGCCGTCGTGTTCGGACGAAAATAATAGCCCTCGATCGCTGAATCGTCCATGAAGTCGAGTTTGATGTAGCGAATCCCCCAGTCTCTGGTCAGCGTGGTGTAGGTAGTGCGCAAATATTCCTGCGCCCCAGGGTTGGTTGAATCGAGGACGAACAAGGCATCCACGTTGCGCCTGGTGCCTTCCTCCTCCAGGACAAAACCAGCATGAATGGGCTGGCCCTGCGCGTTGTGCACCAGCCAGTCTTTGTGGTTCTGGTAGATCCAGGAGCGCTCCGAAACTTGAAGGGGAGAAGTCCAGATTCCGGGAACGAGACCCAGACTGCGAACCTTGTTTTCCAGCGGAACCAGTCCGCGCGGGTATAGCGTGGCGTTGGGATTCGCGTATTCTCCGCGGGCAAACTGATAGCCCTCGTCGATGTGAAAGAAAGTGTAGCCTTGCTCTTTGAACTGAGCGGCCAGCACTTCCGCATTCGTCAGAGCCGCGCCTTCGTTTAGTCCAAAATAGAATGCGGTCCAACTCCACCAGCCTATCGGGGTAGGAGCAGAGACTCTCGCGTGATGCAGGCGGCGAATCAGATCGCCATACGCTTCCAGTTGTGCGTGGTAATCGGAAGCGAGGCTCACCAGTAAGCGCTCCGAGGAAAGGCTCGCTGCGGGTGCGACCGGCAGGCTCAACTCCACCTGGTCGTCTGCGGTTGATTGCTTTAAAGAATTTTCTTTGGTGAGTTCGGATGTGCCGGTGGAGTCGACTTCGTACTTGATGATTTGCGGCTGCTTTGCGTCCACTGCAAGCCGCAGTACCGTCAGCCATCGTTCCGATGTCAGAGTTGCCAGGAACAAGCTGCGCCCGCTTTGGCGGTTGTAAATCAGTTGGCTGCCCACGGCGCGATGCATTCCGTCGGTCGCATCCGCCAGATCATGGATTTTCATCTCCGGCCGATCTTCACTGAAACTGTCCGACAGTATTCGATCCGCCGACTCAGGGCCATCCACATGCACCTCGGCTGGCGCCGCTGCGTTCACCACTCGCATTCCCTGCACCGTGATCGGCTTCCCCGTACCGTTTCGAACACGAACCTCTATCTCCACGTACGCTGGACTCTCATGGAGCCGCAGGAAGCACAGCAGGTCGGGCTGTCCGGCCAGACCCGTATTCGTTTCTTCGATTTCACGACCGCTCCCCAACTCGTCCGTGAAAGATGAAACCACGGCTTCGTGTCTTGGATATTCTGCGGAAAAGACCCAACGGTTGTTGATCTTGGCACCGGTTCCCGCCGTGATCCAGTCTTTCGCCGATGATCGTTCAGAAGATGACCGGTCGGAAATGGTGTAGTCTCCGGTCGCCAAATCCACCGTGGCCTTGTGCTCGGCGCTTTCGACTTGTACTTCTTTCTTTGGGGCAGCTCCCGCAGGCAGCGAACCAGCGAGAACAAGCAATGGCAAAAGCGCGAATTGCCAGAAAAACCGCGACCCGACCGCCATGAGACGAGCCTCCAGGCCTTCAACGATGCGATGGAACACTAATTCGTTTTTGACAATCGCGCCGCGAAACGAAAGTAAAGGCAAGCATTCGTAATATACGAAAAGTGCCTTCACTGTCAATGCCGGAGCCTTTTTGGGCGTGTGGTCGGCCAAGACTCCACAACTTCCCGGTCGGAGTCCCTTCGCGGCAAAGTTCTTCGTCTGAAACCGAAATCCGGCGCGGATGCCAGCTTACCCGTAAATCATTACGTCGTGGACGACACGGCTAATCGCACCGTTGGGACTTGGCCGGTCCGGTGTCAAGTTCCATCGCAGGGAGAAGAAGAGTCCGAGCAACTGACCGAACAGGACGTCCACCGGAGGGCGACAATCATCCGGCACTGGCGTGCGAATTTCTGGCGAGAGATAGCGTTCGGCAAGGCCGTCCAGCGAAAGTTCTGAATGACCGCCCACTGCGATCCGAGTTTTCGCGAGTTGTTTCTTCGTGAGTTCCTGCAGCAGATCTTTTTCGTAGCGGAAGACTTTTTCTTCGCTCGAAAGAAAAGCAACCAGCAGCGTGCTCTCATCAAGAGCGGCCATAGGGCCGTGGCGCAAGCCCATGACCGATTCCGACATTGCGAGAACTCTTCCGGCGGTCAGTTCCAGGACTTTCAATGCAGACTCGACGGCTACGCCTTGCAGCGCGCCTGACCCGATAAAACAAACTTTGGCATAGGGTCTCGAGGCAAGTACTGCCGCGGCGTCGGCAGCACGCGGCAGGAAGGTCTTACCCGCTTCTACGAGGCGGCTGAGTATGCCTTCATATTCCACCGGATCATGCACCCAAGCCATGCATTGGCCGGATACGACCATGTTCGAGAACGAACTGGTCATGGCCAAGCCTCGGTCATTCACGGCATCGTCGAGGACAATCGTAAACGCTTGCTTCTTGCCGGCGGCGCTGTGAAGCATGCGTCCCCGGGCGTTGCAGGAAACGACGATGTGATGGACCTCTGGATGTCTGAGGAGAGCTTGCTCGAGGACAGCGACACCTTCCGGGCTGTCGCCAGAGCGCGAGAACGAAATCCAAAGGTAACGCTGACCGGGGATCAGCCACTCGTCCATGTGCGTTAGAAGACTCGTGCTGGGAACGGCAGTCACTTCACACTTCCATTTTCGGCGCAGGAGAAGAACGAGACTTCTGCCAACATAGTCGGAGGTACCAGCGCCGATGAGAAAAACGGCGGGTTTTGGCTCAGTGTCGTCAACGAAACCTGCGACGGCGAGAAATTCCGCCAACTCCGTTCGCCGTTTCCGAAAAAGAGAGTATGTCGATTCCCAGGTAGCGGGCTGCTGGGCAATTTCTGCGGGAGTATATACCAGGCCCCGTTTAAGTTTCTCTTCTCCCGAAAGATCAAGAAGTTCGTCAAGAGCACTCACCACCGGACGCTCCTTTGTGAAACTGTAGAATTACGGTTTATGACGTTTACGACTATCCGAAACATACACCCCCGGCTTGGATGAATCCGCGATACATTGGGGCAATAGACTTTAGAGGAGGCGTCACGATATATTTCAGAGACTTTCGAGTTCTTTCGAACATAGACATTTACTTGCGATTTGTATGGAAAGTCAAGCGTAAAATGTCAGATTCAAGACTGGGCTCGCTTTTTATCGTGGGAGAGGAATGCCTTCGCATACCGGCTCAGTCTCAAGTGCCCAGCTTTTTTCGTGGACAAACGAAAGTTGCAAACGATAGAAGAACTTGTACGCTGTGACTGCCAGAGGTGGGCCGCGTGCTGATTGAAGAACGTCGAAGAGCGATTCTGGAAGCGTTGCGCCGGGACGGCCGCGTGTTGGTGGCGGACCTTGCGCGACACTTTCGTACATCGCAAGTGACCATTCGCAAGGATCTGGAGATTCTGCACTCCAGCGGAAAGATTCACCGGACGCATGGAGGCGCGCTGCCTTCGCGGGATGGAGCACTCGAAGACCCTACCCTGCGCGAAAAAGAAAAGCTGCATCGCAAGGAGAAGCTCCAGATTGCGACTGTGGCAGCGCAGATGGTGAAGGAAGGTCAAGTGGTGATTCTCGACTCCGGGACTACCACTACCGCAATCGCCAGAGCGCTCCGCCATCATCAGAATCTTACGATTATCACCAATGCGGTCAATATTGCGGCCGAACTGGCGGGCTCGTCGCTGGATGTAATTCTGACCGGAGGAACTCTGCGCAAGAATTCCTTTTCGCTGGTTGGACCGATCGCGGAAGAAACTTTGCGCCGCTTGAATGCGGACGTTCTTTTCTTAGGGGTGGATGGCTTCGACGTTCACTACGGACTGAGTACGCCGAATCTTCTAGAAGCAAAGGTGAATCGCGCCATGATGGAGGTCTCTCGGGTTGTGGTCGCGGTTTGCGATTCGAGCAAATTTGGACGCCGGAGTCTCTCTCTGATCGCGCCTCCGTCCGCCATCCAGCAGATCATTACCGACCGCGCTGCTCCCAAAAATGATATCGAGCAATTGCGCAAGGCGGGCGTGGAAATTACGCAGGTTCACGCGGATGGACGACCCGCATCGGAGGATGTTCGCCAAAAACGATCGCAACCGCGAGGTCACCGGGAAACGCAATTCTGATTGAATGCTTCAGGAAGTTTGCTTTGCGATAGAAACTCTCAGGCGTGAGTAGGTTTCTTCTGCTACTTTGCAACTCTCGTCAAGATTTGTTGCAATTCGCCGGTCGAAGTAAAGCTCACCCCACCCACGAAATTGCCTGAAGCCATCTGGTTGCGGATTTTTTCGCGGTTGGGGCCGGCGCGGTCGATGGCCTCGGTGAGGCTGTGCAGCGCTAGCTCGATGGGCGTACCTTCCGGCAAGCGAAATATCCAGGGAATGTTGGTTGTAGTCAGAGTGCGGTCGGAAGAGATAGCAACCACGGGAAGAAAGACCTTCACAGCGATTTGTTCGGCTAAGTGGCTGGATGGGCGATCGAGTGCGATTAAAGCCAGAACGCGATCCTGATAGACAGCCTTTGCGAGTTCATCGGACGCCTTTCCCCACGAAAGCTGGGAAGGAATCGCAACCAGAGATATAGCTTGGCCTTTGCTGTTTATGGTACCGAGCAGACGGACTACGTCAGCGGAGCGAACGATTTCATCGGCTCGCGGCCCGAAGACACCGATGGTCAGATGGTTGGATTTCTCATCGGCGAGAGTCGGCCCCGCGTAGTCGACGCCGTTTTCCCCTACGCGAGCATAAGGCTTGTCCATCGTGATGCGGCGATACTCGACTCTTCCTTCGTGGACTCGGGCGAGAAAAAGCGGAGCGATATTCTTGCAGTTCGGATCGAAGGCCATGTCGCCGGTGACACCCTTATAATTCTCGGTCACGGTGAGTGCGTCGCGAATCCTACCTTTGTTCAATCCGGCACGGCAGATGGCATTCAGCAGGATCTTCATCGCATCGTAGGCGAGAGATGCGAAATGATCGGGCTCTTCGTGGAAGCGTGCCTCGTAGCGGACCTTGAAATCGATCCAGCGCGGATCAGTGCGAGTGGGATCGTACGGAAAAACCGCCTCAAAGTTTTCTGCGGCCGATCCCGCCAGCTTTACCAGTTCGTCGTCACTAGTCCCACTGATGGTTCGGTGACTGCCGAATACGCGCTGCCTCATGCCCAATTCCCGCATCTGCTGCAGGATCATGGCAGCTGGGCCAATATCGGTCCAGAGCACAATGCCGTCGACTCGCGAATCCTCGATGATCTGCAGTTGATGGCGGAGATCCGTATCGCCCGGCATGAACTTCTGCTCGATCACAACTGGATGACCCAGCCGCCGCGAAGCATCACGAAATTTCAGAACGCCGAAGCGCCCGTAGCGATCGTTCACGCGCAGGATTGCAATTCGTTTCAGGCCGAGTTCGGTATAGATGTGGCGCGCCAGGGTGTAGCCCTGCAGCCGGTCATCCTGAATATCGGTGAAGTACCACGGGATGATGGTTTCGGGAATCGTGGGATCGGTGGAGGCGCTGTTGACCAGCGGAGTTTCGGCCTTCAGGGTGAGCCGCAAAGCAATGTGGGTGGTGTCGGAACTGATCGATCCGAACATCGCCCATACCTTTTCCTCGTAAACCATTTTGACGATTTCGTTACTGGCCGCGCCCCAAATGGCGGAATCATTGTGCACCATCAGCTTGAAGGGCTTTCCGGCGTAACCGCCGTTGGCGTTCGCCTCTTCGATGGCCAACGTGGCGCCATTCAACATACGATTGCCTAAAGCCTGTTGAGGATGGTCATAGAGAGGACCGACGAAACCGATGCGTATCTCGGACAAATCTTTCAGTTCGGGATCCGGCACGTCACGAGCCGCGCCGTTGTATTCGACGAGATCCTGATAGTACTCGTGATACGGGGTGGTGAACTTTGAAAACGGCTGCAGGTCGTCGGGCGCACCGGTGTAGGGTTTCAGTGAACGGAATGCCGGCGGACCTGCAGAATTGTCTCCGCAGGGGCATGGCGTCTGCGCCAGCGCTGTGGACACAAGCGCCGCGGCGACAAGGTACCTGCACAGGCTTCGCATATGCGCTACTCCGTCGGCGATTCGCGGCGGAACATGGCGATCGCTTCAATCTCAACCAGCAAGTCGGGGCGGCAGAGAATGGCCTGGATGCCCGTGGATGCGGGCAGAGGATCAAGCCCCTGCTCTTTGTAGAACGCAGTCCGTTCGTCGTTGAATGCTGCGTAGTCGCGCTCGATGTCGCGCAGATAGCAGGTGGTGCGAACGATATCGTGCCAGGTTGCGCCTTCAGAGGCCAGCAGCGCGCTGATGTTATCGAACGTGCGGCGCAATTGACCGCGCAAGTCGCCCGTGTGGACCGTACGGCCCTCGTCATCGATGCTGGCGGTGCCGGAGATAAGCAGGATCGTAAGACCATTCAAATCGATCCGCATGCCGCGAGAGAATGCGCTGCCGTAAGCGTAAGCTTCGTTAAGCGCTGAATGGTTCGTGATGGCGCGCTTGACCACGGGCGCCGTGGTCACTTCCGCGAGTAGTTCCTGGACATTCATAGAATGACTCCTTAAGAATTCATTTCTGTACCAGCTTGGGTGCTTGCGCGAGTTGCGCGGCTTTCGCTGAATCAGTTTTTGTTTGAGCAACCTTGGACGAACCGCCTTGCCGAATTCCGTGGCTCAGGCCTTTGGCGGTGGCTACCCAGAGATCGTCTCCCTGGAAATCGACGCCGAGAATATAGTTGTGCGCGGGCGCGCTCTGCACCGCAATTTTCTTTATGACGCCAGCCGCATCGCGCACCAGCATCTCTGGCTTGTGCGTATCGAGCGCGGGCCGATATACCGACCAATTCGTGCCATCGTAATAAGCCAGTCCTTTGTCGGTGGAGAACCATGCGCGATTAGCATCTACTGCTTTGATCTGGTTTAGAAAATTGCTGGGCAGGCCGCTATCCTTCTGCAGGAAGTTATGCCAGTAGCGCCCATCGTAGCGGCTGGCGCCAAAATAAGTGGCGACCCAGAGAATCTTGTCGACGTAGCTGACTGAGGTCGTGATTTCGTGGATCAGTCCCTGATCCTTCATCAATACCAGTTGATTCTCGCCGTCGGGATCGTTGTAGTCCTTCCAGCGCTCGGTCTTAACGTCATATTCGAGCACTCCGCCGCCCCACACCGCGTAGTAGACCTTGTCTTCCCCGGGACTGACGGCATAGGTCCAGATCTCGTACATCGGAGTGTTGCGTTCGTTGAACAGGGCCCACTGGCCGGTGCGCGTATTCAGGCGGCTAGCGCCGGCCGCGGTTGCGGTCCAAATGAAATCTCCCTGCACGCCCACGCCGTAGACAATGTCGTTGCTGAGACCGGAATTCAGCTGAGTGAAGTTATCAATGCGGCTGGCGGAGATGCGGCTGAGCCCGCCCATGGTTCCGACCCAGAGATCGCCGGTGCGCTTGTCGAGAGCGAGCGAAAGTACAGCCTGGTGCGCCAGGCCACCGGCGGGACGGAAAGTTTTCCACGCGCCGTTTTCGTATAGGCCCAGGCCGTTCTCCGTGCCGGCCCAGATGAGGTCCCCGTCCACGAGGACACAGAAGACGTGGTTATCAGGCAGGCCGTTCGCGGTGGTGAAGTTCTCCCACCGGAAGCGAGGCATGTCCTGGGCAATCGCAAGCACATGCGCGAGTAAAGTCACCATTAGCACAACTAGCGTCGCGGACCGGATTTTTGAGGTCATCTTCATAGCGTTTTCAAATACTCGATCAGATCATTTAGTTCATCTTTCGTGAGATCGTTGCTCACGCCGTGCGTGTCTTTCGGGTTGAACACAGTCCATATTTCTTCCAGAGATCGCGCCGAACCATCGTGCAGATACGGCGCGGAGTAAGCGACATTAGGAAGCTGCGGCACATCGATCACCGGCGAGCGGTCCGTGGACTTGCCGGTGCCGACATCGACCTGCTGCTGGTTCGTGTACTTGGGGCCGCTGTGGCAATATGCACACTGGTTCTTTTCAGAAATTGGCTTACCACTCTTGTATTTGGTCCTCTCAAAAATCGCCTTGCCGCGTTCCTGCGCCGGAGTCAGGTCTCCATTGGGCAGACGGTAACGATTCGGACGGTAGGGGAGCGAGTAAACAAAGCTCACCAGATCGGTGAGTTGTTGCGGCGTGTAACTCTGGGAGCGATAGAAAAACTTCTCGGTGCGCGGCCCACACTCGGTCGGCATGTCAGGGTTGCCGCCGTTCCATTTGAACGGCTCCGTACCCGCCAGGCTTTCCAGCGATCGATTGTCGACGATATCCTTGCCGAAACCGTCGGGCTCAAGGTCCCACTGCAAGCCGTCAATGGTTGCGTCGAGATGACAGTTGGCACAGCCGAACTGGCCTTGGAATGCATAATCGGCAGTGAAGAAAAGTTGTTCACCGCGGCGAAGTGCGTTGATCGTTTTGGGTCCGCCGAGATCAATGGTTGAAATTACTTTGTCAGTTGATGTGTCAATGACCGAGATATTGTCATCGAGCCGATTTGCCACATATAACCGCTTGTTGTCTTGTGATAACAAGGCTCCACGCGGATTGCGGCCGACTGAAATTCTCGCAGTTACGTAGTTTGCCGATGCGGAAAGATCATTCGCGAGGTTACTCGACAACTGTCGGCGGGCTTTGGCAAAGGCCAGCAACTTTTGCACGTCAATGACGGTCACGCTCTCGGACCCAGCGGTGGTCACGAACAATTTCGATTTGTCCGGAGTGAATGCCACGCCCCAGGGTAGAGCGTAATAGCGATCGAGTTCATCGATTGGGACCTGAAGCGTTCCGCCAATATCGTCACCGAACAGAGTCAGCGAATCACCGAATGCCCAGCCGTGCTCCACGTGCGCCAGGGGAATTAAATTCTTAGGACGGAGTTGCGCTGCAACTCCCAGCTTTCCGTCGCCAGAGAGCGCCACGTGGAATACTCCAGCGGCGTTGTGCAATCGCTTGCGCTCGACTACGGCCTGCCGAACGGTGTCGATGATGGTGATTTCCGAATTCGGCTGCGTCCGGAAAGCTCCGGCATTCGGATAGATGTGCGTGCCGTATACCCATCTGCCATCCGCGGACAGAGCCAGATAGCTCGCGCCGCGGCCAGCGAGTAATCGTTTGATTTCCTGGCCGGTACTTATGTCGATCACGGAAATGTCGCTGCTGAGGCGATTCGCGATGTAGAGAGTCTTGCCACTCTTGTCACAGACGATGCCGGTAGGTTCGAAGCCAGTGGGAAGCGTGCGTACAACTTTCAGAGTTGTCGCATCGATCACCGAGACTGTGTCCGCCCATGCGTTCGTCACATAGATCTGCCGGCCATCGGGAGACCGCACAATTCCGCGTGGCACGTGACCTACGGGAACTGTACTCAGGACTTTGCCAGATGAGAGATCGACGATACGAAGTTCGTCGCTGGCCTGGCACACGACGTAGAGCAGATGTCCATCTGGCGAGAATGCCATCTCGATTGGCGACAGGTAGTGCTGATTAACTGCTTCTTCGGACTGCGTCGATGCGGGTTTGGCTGCGGGCACAAGCAGCACCAGAAAGAGAGTCAAACCGACCGCAGGAGCTATGCATGCAATCCACTTCGTCTTCCCGCGCAATAGGCTTCCCACGAGCATCTACGGCTCCTCCACCGTAAGTACGCGGTCTACGGCAACATTCTCCAGGACCTGCACTTTTCCGCTGGGCCAGTGGATGATGAGCTTGTCAGCCTTAGTCGCGGTTCCCAAGCCAAAATGAACGCGGCCGTCGTCCTGTGAAAGGTAGCCTGATCCCGCGATGCGCTCGGCGATCTGCTTTCTTCCGCCGGCAAGCAACTCCAAATGCGCACCGATACCGTCGCGATTGCTTTTTTTTCCCTTGAGCTTCACGGTCAGCCAGTGATTACTGTTCTGTGTGACGTTGTGCAGCAGAGTACCGGGCGCGCCAAGATTCACCACGAATGCATCGATTTTTCCGTCATTGTCGTAGTCGGCAAAGCAGGCGCCGCGCGAAACTGTTTTTACGTCGAGCGCCGGACCCGCATCCCGAGATACGTCGGCAAACTTCCCATTACCCAAGCCGCGGAACAGCGACTGCTCCTGCGGAACCAGGTGAATCAGACCGCCGTGAAAAATCATGATGTCGAGCCAGCCGTCATTATCGAAGTCGTATACGCCCGTGCCCCAACTGGTGTATTGCGCGGTCGCCTGCGAAATTCCGGAGCTCGGCCCGATATCTTCAAATCCGTTCGCTCCTGTGTTGTGCATGAGGCGGTTATATTTCGAGTCGGTCACCCAGAGATCCATACGCCCGTCGCCATCGATGTCGGCGAATACCGGGCCCATCGCGGAAGTGTTCTCCCCGTTCTGGCCATACGCGACGCCGAATTCAGCCGCCACTTCTTCAAACGTGCCGTCGTGCTTGTTGTGGAAGAGAAAATTCTCGGTCTTATCGTTGGCGACGTAGATATCGGGATAACCGTCGCCGTCGTAATCCGCCGCGGTTACACCCATGGTGCGGCCTTTGTAAGCGCCGATTCCGGATTTGTCAGTCACGTCAGTAAACGTGCCGTTGCAATTGTTGTGGTAGAGGCGGTTGGTTTCGGCGGCGTAGTCGAGGGGACCAGGATAATTGTCGGCAGCGTAGTAGTTGCGATACTTGGGATCGAACTTCACATAACGGCCGACAAACAGATCGACGCAGCCGTCGCGATCGTAGTCGAGCCATGCGGAACTGATCGACCAGCCGTCCACTTTAAGTCCGGCTTTCTCGGTAACGTCTTCGAAAGTTCCGTCGCCGCGGTTGCGATAAAGAATAGCTCGTCCGTAGCCGGTGACGAAGAGATCGACAAAGCCGTCGTTGTCGAAATCGGCAGCAATCGCGGCCGTGCCGTAAATATTGGCGGCGACTCCCGCCTGCTCGGTGACGTCGGTGAATGTGCCGTCGCCGTTGTTTCGGTAGAGATGATTGTGCGGAGCCACGGCCGGGGGCTGCTTCAGCGGGTAGGGATGCATTCCCTCCTCGAGCGGCTTGCCGCTGACTACATAGAGATCCGGCAGACCGTCGTTGTTGTAGTCGAACCAGACGCAACCTGAGCCGGTACCTTCCAACAGAGAGCCTAGTTCTTGCGCTCCGAAGCTGTGAGTAAATTGAATGCGGGATTTTGCAGTGGCGTCTTCGAAGCGGATTGGAGCGGCTGTGCTCGGCGTTGGCGACTGCGCCCGCAGAGGCCAACACATCAGCAGGATGAGAAGACTTAATCCGGTCGAGATTCTCGTTTTCAATTTATTGCCCTCCTGCTGCGCTGCGGACAACGCCAGTCATGTCAGCGGGAGTTGTAGACTTCAGCAGAATCATGGGGACGACATTCTCCGGCGCTGTTTCTGGTCCCGCGTGGCAGCCTACACACGCACGTTGTTCGCCTCGGCGCATCCAGAACCATCCTGCCTGCCTCTTCAGGGTCTTGCCCGAGCGATCGAGCAGTTCGATTTGCAGTGGCTGCTCGGTCGGTACTTGAACGAAGAAGGATCCATCGAGCTCCACCGGCGCCGTTCCCAGCAGCTTGATTGCGCCCGCATTATTGCGTGTGTATATCCGAACGGACCGGATGGTTCCTGCGGCAAACTTGTATTTCGAGGTGTAGGCATTCAGACAAAGGAGATTGGCATTGGGCCAGTCATGCAGGCCGGAGGGATGACGTTTCGGCACGGTGCGTTCCATAACCAGCGCGGGCTGGACCACATTCGCATTTGATTCCACAACCGCCGGCCGTAGAGCGACCGCACCCGGCTTCCACCACATCAATTGAAATGGATTTTGCCCTCGCCTCCATGACACTAGCCAGTCGCCCGATGAAGCCTCGGCGATTTCACCTGCATATTCTCCAGTTGGCGCTGGGATGCGAATTTCGTGTGCCAGCGCTGAAGTGAAGCGCCCGAGACCGGAGCTAGAAGTGAACACGATGTCGCCGGATGCGACCTGCTTGCCCGAGTGACGCGCTTTTCCGTGATCGCAGCGATACGACTCTACTCCGCTGCCATCGGAATAAACTGCATAGAGTTCCGGCGCTCCGTTAGTTCCCAGAGGGTACGACGACTCAAACAGAATGCGGCCGTCGCGGAGAACATCCGTCGGCAAAGAATTTCCCGGGCCATAGGTTAATTGCACGGCTTTGCCATCCTCGGCATCGATGGCCTCAATCACAAAGCGGCCGCCGGTTTTCTTCGCATAAACCACGCGATCTTCGGGCAAGTACAAAGGACGAACGCAATCCTCCGTGCACGACGTGATGCGCCGCGGCTCGCCGCCAGTAGCGGCTACTTCCCAGATCTGCCATGGGTCCTGATTTCTTTTCTTGCCCGCGAACAACGCGTTCTTGCCGTCGAATGAGACTGCCGGGTCGGCGGAGGCCGCGAATCCTGGAATCAGCGGATGCATCCCGCTTGCATCTTGAAGAAAGATGGCGGCATCGGAGCTGAATCGGTCGGCGCCGCGAACCCATGCGAGCGGGTCGTACTGTTTCGCAATGGTGAAAACAAATGCGGGAGAGTCCTGGCTCGAGGAGAGAACCGAGCGCGTGGGTGCGAATCCAATAGTAATAATGATAAGGAGGGAGAGCAGCCCGATCGTAATGGGCCGCGCTCGCATCAGTCCGCTCCCCCAACCGCGACGAGATGCGGGCCGACGCGCTGGGCAACGTCCCGGAGCGCCAAGTAAGGTTGAAGATCGTCCATCATTTCGCGGAAGCCGCGGAAGGTAAGCGATTGTGCGCCGTCGCTCATCGCTTGATCCGGCGACGGATGCACCTCGACCAACAATCCGTCGGCGCCCACCACGGCGGCTGCCCGCGACAGAACCGGGACGAGACTGCGCACTCCGGCGGCGTGACTCGGATCGACAATCACGGGCAAATGCGAAACTGCCTTGAGCACCGGCACTGCGGCGATGTCCAGCGTATTGCGCGTCGCCGTCTCAAAGGTTCGAATGCCGCGCTCGCAGAGAACGATCTGCGGATTGCCCGGCGTTGCCATAGCGATCACTTGCGCGGAACGCAACAACTCTTCCAAAGTCGCGGTCATCCCGCGCTTCAGCAGCACTGGCCGGCCACATCCGCCCAGTCTTTCGAGCAGCGCGTAGTTTTCCATGCTGCGCGTGCCCACCTGCATCAGGTCCGCATACTCAGCAATCAGATCGACGTCTTCTTCGCTCATCACTTCGGTGACGATGGCGAGGCCGGTTTCCTCTCGCGCCTTGCGGAGCAGCTTCAGGCCTTCGACTCCCAGGCCCTGGAATGCATACGGGGAGGAGCGCGGTTTGTACGCGCCTCCGCGCAGCATGCGGGCACCCGCGGCGGCCACGGCTTCGGCGGTTCGTAACAATTGTTGTTCAGATTCGACGGCGCACGGCCCTGCCATCACAATGAAATCGCCGCCACCGATCTCCAGACTGCCAACTCGAACGACGCTGCTGACGCACGCCTCGGTTCGGGCTACGAGATCAAAGCACGAGAACTGGCCGTTCCATTTAGGATTCATGATCGGCGACCCGCAATTCTACGCAGCAGCGAGCGGCCAATCACTACTAGGAAACAATTAACGTTTTTGTGATTTCAATCACACTCAACTGCCAGCGCGGGCGCGCTGGTGCGATCAATTCAGCCGTATGTTTTGTTCCGAACTCAAAGCCTCAGCATCTCTCTTGCGGTGCAGACCCGTCGCGCTGGCGCGGCGCGTCTCAGTACGAAGCTGTGACCACCGCGTCTTCCGGATATCCTTCCATTCCAAACTCGGGGACGTCGAGACCTTCTTCTTCCACTTCCGGCGCCACACGCATGCTCTTCACTTTGTTGACGCACCAGAAGACGACGTAGGTTGCGCCGAACGCCCACACCGCATACAGAGTTGCTCCCATCAGCTGACACAAAAACTGACGCGTATCGCCATGGATCAAACCCGTTACGCCTTGACCGGTGTGGCCCAAGTAGGAAGTCGCGCCAACGCCGTTCCATCCCGCGCCATAAGCGCCATCGGCAAAAATCCCCACGCTGACCGCGCCGAGCCATCCACAGTAGCCGTGCACTGAAATCGCGCCACAGGGATCATCGATCTTGAGCACACGGTCGTTGAAGAGAACTCCAACGCAGACTAGACAGCCCGCCAGTGTGCCGATCACTACCGACGAAGTCGGAGACACGAAAGCACAAGGAGCGGTGATGGCGACCAATCCCGCGAGCATTCCATTACAGGCCATGGTGATATCGGGCTTGCCGAAAAGGAAGTACCACAGAAGCATGGCAGCGGCGGAGCCGGCGACGGCGGCCAGGTTGGTGTTGACCGCGACGACGGAGATGCGAAGATCCGTAGCTCCGAGGGTGGAGCCGGGATTGAAACCCATCCATCCAAAAAGCAGGATGAATGTGCCGGTCACTACGTACACGATATTGTGAGCGGGGAAGACGCGGATTTTTCCTCCGGGACCATACTTGCCAAGACGCGGTCCCAGAATAATTGCAAGAGCCATGGCGCAGAAACCGCCAACGGCATGGACAACAGTCGATCCCGCAAAGTCGACATAGCCGTGGCCCAGATTCAGGGTGGAACCGACCTGCGATAGCCATCCGCCGCCCCAGGTCCAGCAGCCAGCGATCGGGTAAAGAATCGCCCCGATGAAGAGTTCACATATCAGAAACGCCCAGAAAGTAATCCGCTCGCACACCGCGCCGACAATAATGTAGCCGGCTGTCTCCATGAAGACGACTTCAAAAAGAGTTAAACAGTTGCTGGCGCTGTCATACGCGGGGCCGACCAGAAAAAATCCTTTCCCACCCACAAAGCCCCACTGGCCGCTGCCGATAAGAAAATGATTGAGAGTAGGGATTCCTCCAAGATTGGTAGGAGCGGCATTGATTGCGACTGCTCCAAACTGAAATGCATATCCGACGGCGTAGTAGGCCAGAAAGGCGAAGACGTAGGCCGCGAAATTCAACATCATTAAATGGGCGGCATTCTTCTTTCGAACCAGTCCGCAGGTGAGCAGGGCAAAACCTGCCTGCATGAACAAGACCAGGTAGCCGGTATTCAAGGTCCAGGCGAAATTTGTCGCGACGCGAACGTGGCCTACGCTGTCGGCCAGCTTTACTGCGAGCGGTTCCTTGGCCACCTGAGCTTGATAGTCGTCGAATGCCTTCTTGTTTGCGGCGTAGTCCGGAGCCGTCTTATCCGTTGGCTCGGTAACGACAAAGGGATTGCCCGCGGCGTCTACTGCCGTCGTTTTATCCCCAGTGGCGATGCCGGAGGGATCGGGTTTAGGCCCGTCGTCGGCAAAACAAGGCGCTGATAGGCCGGCCAACAATCCGGCGGCTAGAATGAGGGCGGCACCGGCCGACACTGTCGCCGATAAGAACGACAGGCGCAGAGAGTGCCCGTCGGCTCGCTTTGTCATGTTTGCTTGCTCCTGTTTCGAAGGCGTGAGTGATGCTTTGGTAGTCGCGCGCCTGCTGGAAAAGTCCAGCAGGCAGCCGTGCGACGGCACTTCTGAATCCTGGAGGGAAGGGCTGACCCAGGAAAGAGCCGACCCCGACGAGCGCAGTTTGCGTTCAATCGCAGTCCTCTCCCTAATCCGCAGACGATAATAGGGATGGATCAGTTGAGTCCAATTCAAATTTCTTATCACCCGAATCAGAGTGTCAAATAATATCCTGCCGGGCTTCACCGCTGTTTACGAAAGGTCTATAGGATTCTCTCGTGGGCGTAGCCTGCGGCCAGTAAAGCCGTTAGCAACTCAGCGATATGCGCAGGCCCCCGAGTCTCCATGGTGATGTCAATGGCGGTGTCGCCCAGGTTGACCCCGTGGTAGGCGCGGTCGTACGCGGTTTCCACGATGTTGGTGCGGTGTTCCGCCAGAATTCCGGTGAGCCGATGCAGCGCGCCGGGATAGTCCGTCAGGTGAATCCGCAGACGCACCAGCCGGCCATCTTTCACCAAGCCGCGCTCGATGATGCGCGCGAGCAGCGTGACATCGATATTGCCGCCGCAGACCAGCACCGCGACCTTCTTGCCCTCCAGCGGGAGCTTGTGATTCAGGACCGCGGCGATTGATGCAGCTCCGGCGCCTTCGGCCAGAGTCTTCTCTCGCTCCAGCAGCAGCAGGATGGCATTGGCGATCTCTTCCTCTTCGACGGTAACGATGTCGTCCACATATTTCTGAACCAGAGGGAAGGTTCGTGCACCGGCTCGCCGCACCGCGATTCCGTCGGCAATCGTGGCGGCCGCCTTAAGCGTCACGGGACTACCTTGCGCGATGGCGGCTTTCATGGAGGGCAGCTTAGCCGGCTGCACCCCGAAGACCCTTATCGCCGGATTCATCTCCTTCACCGCACAGGCGATGCCGCCGATGAGCCCACCTCCTCCGATGGGCGCGACGATGGCTTCGATGTCGGGTTGCTGTTTCAGGATTTCCAAGCCTAAGGTCCCTTGGCCTGCAATCACGGCATCATCGTCGAAGGCGTGGATCAGGGTGAGATGGTGTTGCTGGCTTTGCTCGACCGCCTTTTCGTACGCTTCGTCGTAATTCGTGCCGTGCAGAACGACCTCGGCTCCGTAGGCGCGCGTGGCGGAAACTTTCGTGAGCGGTGTGGGCAGCGGCATATAGATGACGGCCCGAATGCCGCGGCGGCCTGCATGGTAGGCCACTCCTTGCGCATGATTTCCGGCAGATGCGGCGATCACGCCCTGGGCGCGTTCTTCGGCGGTCAACGTGAGCAACTTGTTCAGCGCGCCACGTTCTTTGAAAGCTCCGGTTCGCTGCTGGTTATCGAGCTTGAGAAAGATTTCGTTCTTGGTAAGGCCCGAAAAAGTTTCCGAGTGAGTGCAGGGAGAGACGCGAATAGCTTCGCGTATCCGGCCCATCGCGGTTTGAATGTCCTGGATTCCGATCATAGCGCTCGAGCAGCCATCTTAATCCCTGGAACGGCTGTCGACGGCTGAATCATTAGGCGATTTGCTGCGCGGTGGTAGCCAGGGGAACGGAACGCACTGCCATGGCTCTGAGATAGGTATCGACGGCCGCGGCTGCCTTGCGGCCCTCGGAGATCGCCCACACGACCAGCGATTGGCCGCGACGCATATCACCGGCGGCAAAAACTCCTGGCACGGACGACATGTAGTTGTGATCCGTGGCCACATTGCCCCGCGGATCGAGCACTACGCCCAGTTGTTCAATCATTCCATTTCGAACCGGCCCCAGGAATCCCATGGCGATGAGCACCAAGTCTGCATCGATCGTGAAGTCACTGCCAGGAATCGGCTCAAACTTCGGCGGAGGGCCAACGCGCACGGCGTGCAGATGCTTGACGCTACCCGCCTCGCCGCTGAATTTTGTGGTGGCAATGCTCCAGTCGCGAATCCCGCCTTCTTCGTGCGCGGCTTCGGTGCGCAACTGCATCGGCCACAACGGCCAGGGAGTTTGCGGCGATCGCTCGTCTGGCGGCTTGGGCATGATCTCGAACTGATGCACCGAAAGCGGCCTCTGCCGATGGCAGGTTCCCAGGCAGTCGGCGCCAGTGTCGCCACCTCCAATGATCACCACTCGCTTGCCAGTAGCCAGAATCTCGATGGAAGAATCGACCGTGTCGCCGAGGCAGCGGCGATTTTGCTGCGGAAGGTATTCCATTGCGTAATGGATTCCCTTCAACTCTCGGCCAGGTACCTTGAGATCGCGCGGATGCTCGGATCCGCCTGCAAGTACGACGGCATCGAAGTCGCGCCGCAGATCTTCGACCGAAACATTTTTTCCAACTTCCGCACCGGTAACGAACTTCACGCCTTCAGCCGACATCTGGGCCAGGCGGCGATCGATGATATTTTTCTCGAGCTTGAACTGTGGAATGCCATAGCGCAGCAGCCCACCGATGCGGTCCGCTTTTTCGTAGACCACAACCGCATGGCCAGCGCGGCAAAGCTGCTGCGCTGCTGCCAATCCAGCCGGTCCAGAACCTACGATCGCGACTTTTCTTCCGGTGCGAACCTTCGGCGGCTCCGGCCGGATCCAGCCCTCCTCGAACCCTCGCTCAACGATGTTCTTTTCGTTCTGCTTGATCGTGACTGCAGGCTGATTGATACCCAGCACGCATGAGGCTTCACATGGCGCGGGGCAAATGCGGCCGGTGAACTCGGGAAAATTATTGGTCGCGTGCAACTGGCGCACCGCTTCCTTCCAGCGTCCGCGATATATCAGATCGTTCCAGTCGGGAATCAGATTGTTGACCGGGCAGCCCGTCTGGCAGAACGGCACACCGCAATCCATGCAGCGCGCGCCTTGCTTCTTGAGCGTCTCCTCGGGAAGATCGAGATAGATTTCGAACCAGTCGTTAACACGCTGGGTCACGGGACGGCGCGGAGCCAGTTCGCGAGAGTAATCCAGAAAGCCGGTCGTCTTACCCATTTTGCACCCGCGCATGGGACATCGGCTCGGCGTGCGTGAGGACCGCCAACGGCGAGTTCGAGCCGTAAGGCTGGCGCCTACGGCTCATTCCGAGCACTCGTTTGAATTCGTGCGGGAAGACTTTGATGAAGCGGGGCAGCAGCTCAGCCCAGTTCTCGAGAATCCATTTCGCGCGGCGGCTGCCGGTCAATTCCAGATGACGCGTGACGAGATCTTTCACGATCGGCGCATCCAGCGTTTCCGCCACGGGCTCAAGATCGACCGAACCGAGATTGCAGCGTTCTTCCGTAAAGTTACGGTGCTCGTCGAAGACATACGCAACTCCGCCGCTCATGCCAGCGGCGAAATTCCTTCCGCACGATCCCAGCACGAGCACCATTCCTTTGGTCATGTACTCGCAGCCATGATCACCGACGCCTTCCACCACGGCGGTTGCTCCGGAGTTGCGAACCGCAAATCGTTCTCCGGCGACTCCGTTGAAAAAGGCTTCTCCACTGGTTGCGCCATAGAGCGCAACGTTTCCAATCAGAATGTTTTCTTCGGCTGCGAATCCGGAAGCCCGCGGTGGATACACCACCAGGCGTCCACCGGACAAACCCTTGCCGACATAGTCATTAGCCTCGCCTTCGAGCGTGAGCGTCACACCGTTCGCTAGGAACGCACCGAGGCTCTGTCCCGCGGATCCCGTCAAGTGAACCCGAATCGTATCTTCGGGCAATCCCGCAGAACCGTACTTACGCGCAATCTCCCCACTCAACATCGTGCCTACCGTGCGATGGACGTTGCGCACCGGCAAGTCGATCTCGACGGGAACAAGCGTATCGATGGCGGCGCGTGAGGCGGCAAGGATCTTGTGATCGAGAGCTTCTTGCAAACCGTGATCCTGCGCCTGCACGCATCGCCGAGCAACGCGCGATGGCAGCGGCGGGCTGTAGAGAATCGTCGAAAGATCGAGGCCCCGCGCCTTCCAATGATCGACGGCGGGTTCAACGTCAAGCATATCGACACGCCCAACCATTTCGTCGAAAGTGCGGAAGCCCAGCTCCGCCATATACTCCCGAACTTGTTCCGCGAGAAAGAAAAAGAAATTGATGACGTGCTCCGGCTGACCCTTAAACTGCTTGCGCAACACCGGATCTTGCGTAGCGATTCCGACCGAGCAGGTATTGAGATGGCACTTGCGCATCATTACGCAGCCCATCGCGATCAGCGGCGTGGTGGCGAAACCGAATTCTTCCGCTCCAAGCAAGGCGGCGATCGTGACATCCCGGCCGGTTTGCAACTTGCCGTCAGTTTGCACGCGGATGCGGCTGCGCAGGTCATTCAACAACAGCACCTGCTGCGTCTCCGCCAATCCCAACTCCCACGGAATGCCCGCGTGCTTGATGGAACTCAGCGGCGAAGCTCCAGTTCCACCGCTATCCCCGCTGATCAGAACAACGTCGGCGTGGGCCTTCGCGACGCCGGCAGCCACAGTACCCACGCCCGATTCGGCGACCAGTTTCACCGCAATGCGGGCTTGCGGATTAACATTTTTCAGATCGTAGATCAGTTGCGCCAAATCTTCGATAGAGTAAATGTCATGATGTGGCGGCGGCGAAATCAGCCCCACTCCCGGGATCGAATGGCGTATGCGAGCAATTACTTCGTCGACTTTATGTCCCGGAAGTTGGCCACCTTCGCCGGGTTTCGCACCTTGCGCCATCTTGATCTGCAATTCGTCCGCGTTCACTAGATAATTCGCGGTCACGCCGAAACGCGCCGAAGCCACCTGTTTTACCGCACTGCGCCGAAGGTCTCCGTTCGCATCGGGCTTGAAGCGCTCTTCATCTTCTCCACCCTCGCCGGTGTTCGATTTGCCTCCTATGCGGTTCATGGCAATCGCGAGAGTTTCGTGCGCTTCTTTGCTGATCGAGCCGAACGACATGGCGCCGGTGGTAAAGCGCTTCACAATTTCTTTGGCCGGCTCGACATCTTCGATCGGAACGGGTTTGTCGCCCTTCTTTAACTTCATCAGTCCGCGTAGCGTGCACAAATTGGCGCTCCGCTTGTCGATGAGGTCGGTGTATTCCTGAAATGTCTGAGAACTCTCTTCCCGCACAGCCTGCTGCAGTTTGCTAATCGTCAGCGGATTCAGCAGGTGATACTCCCCGTTCGTCCGCTGATGATAGTTGCCTCCCACGGCAAGTTCGGTCTCAAACTCCGTGACCGGGCGCAGCGAATGCTGGTGATTGAACTGCGATTCGCGAGCGAGAACATCGAGTCCGGAACCTTCCAGGCGCGAGGTTGTACCGGCGAAATAAGTCTCAACCAATTTTTTATTCAGCCCGATTGCCTCGAAAACCTGCGCTCCCTGATAGCTCTGCAATGTCGAAATGCCCATCTTCGCGAAGGTCTTCAGCAGCCCCTTCTTCACTGACTTCATGAAATTCTTGACGGCAAGCTCCGGCGTAATACCATCCGCCAATTCGCCGCGCCAGGCAAGATTCTCCACCGTCTCCAGCGCCAGGTAAGGATTGATTGCGCTCGCTCCGTATCCGCTGAGCAAAGCGAAGTGCATCACTTCGCGAGGCTCCCCGGATTCCGTAATCAGCGCTACCTGGGTTCGCGTCTCTTCTCTGACGAGCAGGTTGTGCACGGCCGCGAGCGCCAGCAGGCTAGGGATCGGCGCGTAGTCTTTATCGACGCCGCGATCGGAAAGAATCAGCAGACTATATCCCGCTCTCACCGACAAGGACGCTCTTCGGCACAGCTCGTCGAGAGCACGCTTCAGTCCAGCTTCGCCTTCGCTTGCCAGAAACAGCGCGGGCAGCGTGGTGGCAAGCAGATCGCGGGTCGACACGCGCCGCAGCTTTTCCAACTCGCGATTGGTCAGCAGCGGATGCTCCAGCTTCAACATGTGGCAGTTTTCCGGCGCCTCCTCGAGAATGTTGCGCTCGCTGCCGATGTAGCTGATCAGCGACATCACCATTTCTTCTCGGATGGGATCGATCGGAGGATTGGTCACCTGCGCAAAGAGTTGTTTGAAATAGTTAAACAGCGGCTGCGAGCGATCCGAAAGACAAGCCAGCGGCGTGTCCGTTCCCATCGATCCAATCGGCTCCTCGCCAACCGAGGCCATGGGCGCGAGGATCATCTTCAAATCTTCGTCGGTATATCCGAAGGCTCGCTGCCGGCGAAGCAGCGTTTCGGGATCGGGAGGGTGCGTGCGTGAAGGCTCGGGCAGTTGGCTCATCGTAATCTGATTCTCCGTGAGCCACTGCGCATATGGCTGCTGCGAAGCCAGATTGTGCTTGATCTCCTTATCGGAAACGATGCGGCCTGCAACCGTATCCACCAGAAACATCTTCCCGGGTTGTAAACGTCCTTTCCTCTTTACTTGCTCCGGGGCCACGTCGAGCACACCAGCTTCCGAGGCCATGATCACAACGTCGTCGTGAGTGACTACGTATCTTCCGGGACGCAGACCGTTGCGATCGAGCGTGGCTCCGATCACGCGGCCATCCGTAAACGCAACCGCCGCCGGGCCATCCCACGGCTCCATGAGGCAGGCGTGATATTCGTAGAAGGCGCGCTTCTCCGGCTTCATGTGCGGATTTCCCGCCCACGCTTCCGGAATCAGCATGGCGATGGCGTGCGGCAGGCTGCGCCCAGCCTGGAGCAGAAGTTCCAGCGCATTGTCAAAGTTGGCGGAGTCGCTGCCTTCCGGCTCGATGATGGGAAAAAGTTTCTTCAGATCGTCGCCGAAAAGAGGCGATGCCAGCAGAGACTGCCGGGCGTGCATCCAGTTCACGTTGCCGCGCAGCGTATTAATTTCGCCGTTATGCGCGACATAGCGATAAGGATGGGCGCGCTGCCAACTCGGAAACGTATTCGTTGAAAACCGTTGATGGACCAGGCAGAGAGCGCTAACCACATCCGGATCGGAAAGCTCGCGGTAGAAGTTGGCGAGCTGCGACGCGAGCAACAGTCCTTTGTAGACAACGGTTCGGCAGGAGAGCGAAGAAATGTAAAACATCCCAGCGTCCTCAATCTCCGACTTCCGCATTTCATCTTCCGCGCGCTTGCGAACCAAGTAGAGCTTGCGCTCGAAAGCATCTTCATCAAGACCCGGCCGGCATCCGATGAAAATCTGTTGCATGTAAGGTTGCGAGGCTCGCGCCACACGGCCCGTTGCCGAAGCGTAGACCGGCATATCTCGCCAGCCCAAGACGGACAAACCCTCCTCGCGAACGATGCGCTCAAGAACGCCTTCACACTGCAGGCGGGCGTGCTTTTCCACCGGCAGGAAGGTCATCCCGACGCCGTAGGAGCCGGGCAGAGGCAGCTCGAATCCTAATTTTACGCATTCTCGTGCGTAGAATTTATGCGGAATCTGGATCAGCACGCCGGCGCCATCGCCGGTCTCGGCATCGCAACCGCAAGCCCCGCGGTGTGCCAGATTCAGCAGCACCTGGATGCCGTTGCGAATGATTTCGTGACTTTTTTCGCCGCGAATACTGGCTACGAATCCGATCCCGCAGGCATCATGCTCCTGCGCAGGGTCGTACAGACCTTGCGCCGGCGGGATGCCATTTCTATGGCCTTCGCGGGACATCGCGGCGTCTCCCTGGGGCGAAATTACTGCCAAAAATCGGTTGTTCCTGGATTCGAGCCCGCGGCTGCTGGCGCAGCCCACACTCCACTCCAAGCCTATTCCGTCGATTCTGTGATAAACCCTGGCCGCTGGCAAGTAAAACTCAGAATTTCGATGCAGTGTATGTGAATTTCAAGACGGCCCGAACCGAGGGTGCGGCGACCGCGACTCGCAACTTATAATCGAGGGCCGTGGGAAACGATTACTCCGCCATGCTCGAAGTTGCGATCGCGGAAGCCCGCAAAGGGCTGGCCGAGGGCGGCATTCCCATCGGCGCCGCGATTTTTGATGAAGCCGGAAAACTCATCGGCGCCGGTCACAACCGCCGCGTACAAAACGGCGATCCTTCCCTACATGGCGAAACCGATGCCTTCCGCAATGCGGGACTCCAGCGCAGCTATCACAAGCTCATCATGGTCACGACTCTTGCCCCGTGCTGGTATTGCAGCGGCTTGGTGCGGCAGTTTGGCTTCGGAAAGCTGATCGTCGGCGAGAGCCGAAATTTCCAGGGCGGCGTAGATTGGCTGCGGTCGCTGGGCGTCCACGTCGTCGACCTCGATTCCGACGAGTGCGCTCGAATGCTGGGCGAGTATATTCGCCACAACCCCGAGATCTGGAACGAAGACATCGGCGAGGAGTAATCTCTCGACGATCGCCGGTGAAGTCTGTCCGAAGTTCCTATTAAAACTGAACCTGCAAGCTCATCTGGATCTGGCGAGGACTGCCGATGGTTTTGTTGGTCACGCCTAAACCAGCGGGACAGTTGTAGAAGGCGCTGGTTGGAGTGCTCGTGTTGCAGCCGGTCGGCAACGGCGTAGTACCGATGACTGGAAACTGGTTGTAAAACTGGTTCTGCGAAACGTCATCGATGGGGATGTCGAAGCTGGCGGTATTGGTTACGTTGAAAATATCGAGGCTGTATTTCAGAAGGACTCCTTCGGTGAGCGAGGTGAGCTTCACGAATGAAATATTGGCGCTCTTCTGCCAGGCTTGCCGGAAAATATTGCGCTGGCCGTTGGTGAAGTTGGTCTCGAATGTGTCGCCGGCAGGAATCGCTCCCCCGAGGTCTCCCGGATTGAGCAGCGGCAACGTAAAACAATTGGACTTGAGCGCTGGTGTACCAAACGCGCCCGAGGCGCCGGTGAGAGCATTCTTTGCTGTGCAACCAGGCGCAAGCGGCACAATCGGATTCGTGATGCCGTCGTAGACGCTGTAAAAGATGCTGCCGACCGCGCCAGTGTAATCAATGATGCTGTACGGCTGCCCGCTTTGCAGGACCGTATCACCGTTAATCGACCAACCGTCCGCCAACCTGCCTTTGATCGTGGATGCCGGGAAAAACTTCGGCAACTGGTAGTTGTAACTGATATTGAAGACGTGAGTGCGGTCAAAGTCGGACGACCCGTATGCTGAGCGCAGGTCGAGGGGGTTGTTTCCGTTAAAGAACAGGCCCATGCCGCTTTGCTCATCGAGCGCGTGCGAATAGGTATAGGAAAAACCGAGCTGCAATCCGTGACTCATGCGCTTTTCGAGGTGCGTCTGCAGCGCGTTGTAAGCCGACACTCCCGCGGCTTTGTAACTCTCCGATTCCGCTGAATAGCCAATGTAGGGCACGCGCAGATCCACGTTGCCGCCTTCATAGTTGGCGAGGTATTGCTGTCCGTTGGGCAGGTTTTGAAAGTTGAAGTTGGAATCGACGACGGTATACCCGTAGGTGTAATCCTGCTCGAAGGGAGTACCCGGGCGGATTGGGTGAGTGGGAGAAGCGATGCCTGCCTGATTGAATGGAATCGGGATCACTTCATGTCGGCCCAGGTTCCCAACGTACCCGACCTCGATTGCGAGATCGTTCCGAGGTTGCCATTGCACGTCGAGCGTGTCGTTGATGGTGTAGGGAAGTTTATTGGCGCGGTTGTAGGTTGCAAAGGAAAACAGCTGCTGCCCTTGTGCGATTCCGGCCGCTACCCCGGTTCCCGCAACCCCGGTGTTCGGCAGATACTGCGTGATGTCGGCGGGATTCCCGCTCGGAGCAGGTCCTAAACTGGAGCCCCACGGGCTGGCGAGCGAGTATGCGGGAGACGGGCAGGTTGGAATGAAACCCTCGTAAAACGATTCTGAACTGGGGCTGCAACCTTGCGCGCTCACATAGGGCGGAGTCTGATTGACGCCGAATGGCCCGCCGTTAATCACTCCTTCGGCAAAACCCGGTGAGAGATAAGAATACAGTTCTCCGCGATCGTAGTAGAGCCCGGTTCCGGCGCGGACGACGACCTTGTCGTTGAATCTCTTCGGACTCCACGCAACTCCCAAGCGTGGCGCCAATCCCCACTGACGTCCCGTCAGTGTCGTATTGCTGACCCCTTTGGTGGGAAATAGTTTGTTATTGCCGGCAATGATGAAGCCGTTCGAGGCGAGGGCGTCGGAGGCCGCGTCATACGAGTAGAGCGACGGATCGAAATTGAAAATGCGGCCGTACTTCTCGGTGAGACCGCCATCCCAGTCGAAGCGCAGGCCAGCCGTCAAGCTGAGGTTCGACCGGAACTGAAATTTATCCTGCACATAGGCTCCCGCCTGGCCGGCGCGGTAATAGCGGTTGGCATTGCCTTGGAGAAACTTGGTCGTCGTGAAATCATCGTTCGTGTTCACGAGTCCCTGCAGGAACTGAGAGAAGTCCGCCGTGGAAATAATCCCCTGATTCGTTCTCTCATCGCGAGTGTTGAGCTGGGTGTAGGCGTAGCTGCCGCCGAATGTGACGGTGTGCTTGCCACGAGTCCAAATGGCATTCGCTGACGGCATGATGCGGTTTTGAAAAACTCCGGTAAAAGCGCCTTGAGAAGCCGACCCTTGCCCGATGGTCAAGAATTGCAGATTGGCGATACCGCCGACATTCGCCGGTCCACCCAGCCCAAGAGGATCCACAATGCTAATTCCGGGGAAGAACGGTGACCCGAATGTATTGATGGGAGTGGTCCCCGTTTGAGCGGCGAACGATGCCGGCGAAAATGGCTGTGCGATGGTGCTGTATGCCTTTTCCCGAAGGATTCCGAGAACTTCCGTGACGCTGAGATTGGGCCTTATCGATTGCGTATTGGTCAGCGACGCCACTTGACTGCCCGCGTCGAGATGTTGAGAAAAACCTGCCACGTTCGAGTAAGCGTAGGGAGCGACGGTGGGATCGTGCTGGTAATAGTATTTTGCCGAGACCGTGTCCTTGGCGCTCTTGTTCCAATCCACATCGGCTACGACCTGATCGGAGATGAAGTAAGCCGTGCCAGGGCTGATCGCATTCTCGGGAAATTCCGGCGTGGCAATCTGCCCGTCAGAGGAAGGAATCAAGAATTGCCCGTTGGGTAATTTGTACTGGAACAGCGCCAGGGCAATGGGATCGACTTGGCTCGCGGTCATCGGCGCGAGGCCATAGGAGTTTCCGGGATAATTGAAATTTGCGTTTGCGATGTTGGCCAATCCCTGAGCCGTGCGGTTTGTGTCGGTTAATCCCGCAGGCACCAGCATGCGGGATAGGCCGATCTCCTGGTCGGCGTCGTGTAAATGCTGGTAGCTGACAAAACCGAATAGCCTGTCCTTGATAAGTGCGCCACCCAGCGTGCCGCCCAGGGTGTAACGATGCAACTGCGGGACTTTGTCGTCCGCAGGAATATTGGGATCCTGCTTATTGAAGAAGGGCGCGGCATTCAGCCAATCCGTTCCTCGATGCAAGTAGCCACTGCCATGAATCGTATTCGTGCCGGAGGCGGTGCTCATGTCGATATGCGCTCCGCTCGTCGACCCTTGCTGCGCATCGTACATTGACGTGTTCACGCGCAGTTCCGTGATGGTTTCGGGCGCGGGTGTCGGCAAGGCTTGTCCGATGGCCAGGTAGACGGACGCGGTGCTTTGAATCGGAGCAGCGCTGGTACTGGCGGCATTCGCTACGCCAGTATTATTCACGATGCGAGCCGAGGCCACTTGACTCGTGCTCTTGCCGTTGAACAGATTGCTGGCATCGACTCCATTCAGCAGGAAGCTGTTGCTGGTGTCGCGCTGCCCATTCGCCCAGATTGGCTGGTTGCCCAGTCCGCTGTTGGCGCCCGTGCCGCCCGGCAATTCCGCACTCACTCCCGGAGAGAGAATAGCGAGGCCGGTAAAACTCCCCGTCGGCAGGGGCACAGCGTCGATCTGGTTCTTATCCAGAATGTAGCCGTTCGTCGTGTCCACGGAGTTTATTAAGGGAACCGCCTCCACCTCGACGACGGTCCCTACTTGGCCGACTGGCAGGACCGCATTGATGGTCACCGTCCGATCCGCCTGCACCGTAATGGAAGGTACTTTCTGGCTCTGGAAGCCTTCGTGCGTGAACGTCAGTGTGTAGGTTCCGATAGGCAGGTTAACGAAGTCGTAGGTGCCGTTCGCGTTGGTCTTCTGGGTACGCGTCAGTTTCGTGTCATCCGCGATAATCGTGACTACAGTTTCCGGCAGAACACCACCGGTTTTGTCCGTGACGGTGCCCGTGATTCCACCGAGCGTCTGCTGCGCCAAGCAGTGAATGTCAAAGGCAAAGAGTGTGAGCAGAGAGGAGACAGCCAGAAATGCAATCAGTCCGGTTCTCTTGAAAGTCGATAGCATCAATGACCTCGCGCAAGCAAGTACACTCGTGCCGGACCGCCTGCGCGCCGCCGAACCCCCTAAAATGTATGTTCAAAAAGTTCGCAGCCGAGACGGTTTATTTTTGCACGCCCGCAAAATAAGGGATGACTTTACACGAGTGTCCGACGGAACGAAAGCGTTCCTTTCAGTAAAAATTCCTTTGCCGCAGATTCGATATTTCTATGCTCTAGCCCTCGGCCAAAGCTTCGTCTTTACTTCGTCCACGAACCGCAAACCAAAGCAGGCCGGCAGTCAAATACGCGAGGTAGACGTAAGGGAGTTTGCCATAGGGACCCTCGGGCACAGGGTAGAAATTCCCCACCAGCGCGAGCAGCATGGCGATGCCTGCGAGCCAGGGAACGAGTTGATCGCCGGGGCGAAAGGCACCGTGCTCGCGCAAATAACGTGGCAGGGCGACGCAAACCAACGCATAGGCCACGATGAAGCCATAGGTCGCGAGCGAACCCAGCCAGCCATAGACATCCAAGCCGCTGGCGCCGCGGGCGGCCAGTACTGCCACGGGTAGCAGCGCAGCGATGCCGGTGATGATCACCGCGCGGCTTGGCGTTCGATTCCGCACATGCGCGTTTCCCAGGGAGAAGTGGGCAAGCCCGTTATGCGCCATCAGCATGAGCACGCGTGCCGCTGCCGTGATGCACGCCAGAGTTCCCGCAAACAGGCTTACAAGAGCACCGATGTCGATCAGGAGTCCCAACACTGGGACGCCGCCAACTCGAGCTAGCAGATACATCGGAGCCTGGCTCGTCCCTAAATTCTGGCCCGCGCTGTGGAACCCCAGCACTTCGGCATAAGCACAAATCGTGAAGAAAACTCCGGCAAGAACGGCGCTTTGGATAACTGCCCGCGGAATCGTTTTCAGCGGATTGCGCGCCTCGGATCCTAGCGTGGTCGCGCTCTCGAAGCCGACAAAACTGAAGAGGGCCAGCACCAGTCCCAGCCGGAGTCCGCTGCCGCTCATACCACGCAGATGCAGTTGTTCTGCGTCCAGGTGCCAGCCGTGGCGCAGCAACAATAGCGTTACCACAATCACGATCACCGTCACGGACGCAGCTTCGATCCACAACATGAGGCGCGCGGAGATCTTTACGTCGCGATAAGCAATAAAAATCGAAACGCCCGTGCAAAGCACAGCGAGCAACACGGCAGAGTACACATGGCCGGTGGCATCGCGCAGCAGCAAATTCGCGTAGTGATAGAAGCCGCCAATGACGCTGGAGCCCGTAGCCACATAAGCGAGCAACAGACTCCACGCGACGGTCGCACTCAGCCAGGGAGGGAGCGTCATCGAAGCATAGGCATAGAGCGATCCGGGCGACGAGGAATGACGAGCGTAGCGGCTGATGCACAAGGCGACGAGCAAGATGGCCACCGTTGCTAGCACATATGCGAGCCAGGTACCGTTGCCGGCCAGAGCGCAAACCAGCGGGATGGTTGCCGCGGGCGTAGTAGTGGGAGCCATGGTGGAAACAGACTGCGCCAGGGTTTCCATCGGAGAGAGTATCTCGCGACGCAACCCATAGTCTGTGTTCTCAGAAAGCTCGCTCACTTGTCCGCTCCATGTTGGCCGATATTTTGCTGGGTCAATTCTTCGGCGATTTCAGACTGGCGTCGGATTGTACAACACGCACTGGCGGACCACGCAGGGAGAACCGCGTTCAAACGGTGGTGTATCATCTTGCAAAGTTTCTCCTGCTTCGATGGACGCTGCATCGGCGGGAGGGGACCGCATCGCATGAAGCTCGATCGACAAGTATTGCAGAGCCTTCCCAAAGTCCTTTTGCACGAGCACCTGGACGGCGTGCTGCGGCCGCAAACCGTCATCGAGTTAGCGCGGGATGCGAGTTACAAAGATCTTCCAACCGATGACCCTCAGGCGCTCGCCCAGTGGTTTTTTCGTGGAGCTAATCAGGGAAGTCTCGGCAAATATCTGGAGGGCTTTGCGCACACGATCGCGGTCATGCAGACCGAAGAGGCTCTGCAACGGGTCGCGTATGAGCAAGCCGAGGATCTGAGCCGGGATGGGATTGTGTATTTCGAGACTCGCTTCGCGCCGGTCTTTCATACTCAGAAGGGACTGACGCACCAGCAGATCGTGGCGGCGGTATTGAAGGGACTGGAACGAGGGCGAAAGGATTTCGGGATTTCTTCCGGTCTGATCATTTGCGCGATGCGCAACATGAACACGTCTCTCGAAATGGCGGAGCTTGCGGTCGATTTTCGGGCGCGTGGCGTGGTTGGCTTCGATCTGGCAGGCGAAGAAGGCGGCTATCCTCCGAAAAAGCACGTAGACGCGTTTCACTACATCCAGCGTGAGAATTTCAACATCACGATTCACGCCGGTGAAGGTTATGGAAAGGAATCGATCTGGCAAGCGATTCAATATTGCGGGGCACATCGCATCGGGCACGGGACGCGGCTCATCGATGACATTGCAGTTGTCGACGGCAAGGCAGTGAAGTTAGGCGATCTCGCGCAGTATGTCCTGGACAAGCGCATCCCGCTGGAAATCTGCTTACTGAGTAATGTTCACACCGGTGCCACGCCGAGTCTCGCAGAGCATCCCTTCAGGATTCTCTATCAGGAAAAATTCCGGGTCACGTTGAACACTGATAATCGGCTAATGAGTAACACCACCATGACCAAGGAATTCGAAGCAGCCGCGGAGACATTTGGGCTAACACTGGACGATTTCGAGAGAATCACGATCAATGCCATGAAGAGCGCCTTCTTGCCCTATAAGGAGCGCATCGATTTCATCTACTCGACGATAAAGCCCGGATATGCCCGGGTCCGCGAATCGCTTAAGGTGAAGTGACCAGACATTCGCCATCGCGAACTAATGTTGTGACAAAGTCACTGGGATAAGGTTGCGAGAGTCTCGGCTAGCACAAGCGTTCCTCGAGCAATATCTTCTGGAGATGCGTACTCGTCGGGACGGTGGCTATATCCCTTGCGGCAAGGGATGAACAACATTGCGACCGAAGCAATGCGCGCCATGAAAAGCGAGTCGTGATAAGCACGGCTGACCATAGGAATAAATTTCAGGTCGTATTTTCGGCACGATCGAGAAAGAGCTTCGATGATTGCGGGAGCACAGTCCGCGGGCGCATCGGCATTCAGCAACTCGGTGTGAATCGGCACTTGTCGCTGGTCTGAAATCGTTTGGCATGTAGCTTCCATCGCTTGGATTACTTCATCGCGGCGGTGAAGATCCGTGTCGCGAATGTCCACGCTCAGGTGAACCCGGCTAGGAATGCTATTGACCGCGCCGGGAAATACTTCGCAGATTCCGACAGTTGCCACCGTATCGACGGCTCCGCTAGTCCGTGCCGCGTTCTCAATTGCCAGAATTAATTCCGCCGCGGCGCAAAGAGCATCGCGGCGGTCGGGCATCAAAACACCACCGGCGTGCCCGCCAGAACCCTCGATCAGAACCCTCAGACTCGCCGGGGCCGCGATTTTTGTGACGATGCCGAGAGGAATTTGCTGACGCTCCAGCAGCGGCCCTTGTTCGATATGCAATTCGATGAACGCTTTGTAATAACCACTCGGCAACTTAACTTGTTCAAGGCCGCCATTGAACCCCGCTCCACCACGAACCGCGTCGAGTGTAGCCCCGCTGTTGTCCCTGAGCTTGCGCGCAGCATCGACAGAAAGAGTGCCGGACAACAGCCTGCTTCCGAGACATCCGATTCCGAAGCGCGTCGGCTCTTCGGAAGTAAAGATGAGCAGTTCAATCGAGTGCCTGGGACGAAATCCGCCTTTCCGCAACGCCCGTATCGCTTCCAAGCCTCCTAGAACTCCGACGACGCCATCGTATTTTCCCGCGTTCGGAATGGCGTCGATGTGCGAGCCTGTGCCGACGGCGGGCGCGCTCGGCTCTGAACCATTCCAACGAGCGAATGTATTTCCCACTGCATCCGCGCGCACCGTGAGTCCAGCTTCTTCGCAGCGGGCTTTCATCCACGCGCGAGCCTTAAGATCGGAGGGACTAAAAACAATTCGAGTTACGACGGGAGGCTCGGCCTCGGAAATGCAGCCCAGAGCTTCGACCTCGGAAAGCAGCCGATCTCGGTCGATGGTAAGCGTCATCGTGGTGTGCTTGCCAGGGGATGCCGGTTCCAGTTCTTGTAGATGAGATATTTTGCGGCTACTTTGCCAATCGCCCCGAACCACTGCGGACACCACGGCCCCATCCATATGAAATCTCCGGCCGTCACGGGATACCAGGAATCGCCGAGCCGGTAAATTCCACCGCCTTCGAGCATGATGAGCCCGTGTTCCATCACATGCATCTCGACCATACTTAGTGAAGCTCCCGGTTCGTAGACCATGGTATTTACTGCGAAATCGAAACTCATTTCATCGGGAAGCAAACATTTGACTTGCAAGTCGGGATCATCATTGAGCGGATGCGAGGAGACGGCGTCTTCGTTCGAAACAATCAAACTTGGAGCTTTCACCGACTCGAGCCCTTGATAGTCCTTCTCGATCACGGCCACGCGGCTGGCCTTCTGAGCCACTACTCGATGCTGCAATCCTGCGGGGAGATAGGCATACCCCCGCGCTTCCAGTTGTTTCGATTTACCTTTGGCTTCCAACTTCACGCCGCCTTCAATCACAAAAATGAAACGTTGCGCGGATGTTTCGCCCAGTTCTCCCCCTACTTCAAACTCCGCGGTGTACTGCGTAAACTCGGCGCCCAGCACGGGGCCAATGTGCACGATTGCGGAGCATGCCTTCATGCCCGGCAGAGTGGTGCGCACGAAAGTGTCTGCCGTCAGCAACAAATGATTCGGTTGTTGGGAACTTCGTGTGCGGCCAAGATTATGCACGGTTCATCCTTTTGTGAAATTCCGGTGAAGCAGCGAGCTGATCGAGAAGATGCAATCCGCACTGGATCGCCCTTTCCACGTCCTCAGCCGCAACTGATTCCGCCGGATCATGGCTGATGCCACCCGGCGTACGCAAAAAAATCATCGCGGCAGGAACTTTTTCCGCGAGAATCATGGCGTCGTGCCCTGCGCCGCTCACCATTCGATGAGGCTTGCACCCGGTCTTGAGTATTGCCTTTTCTATTTCGCCCGTAAGGAACGGATCCATCGCCACTGCGGGCTGATTTAACAACGTATTCTCCCGTACGGATAATCCGCGGCGTTCAGCAATTCCCTTAGCTTGACGAATAATATCCTCGACGGCGCCAAGTCGAACATCATCGGAGCCGTGACGAACGTCCAGCGTGAGCCGCGCCTCGCCTGCGATCACGTTCGCCGCTCCCGGTTTTGCTTCGATCTTTCCGACAGTCGCGACTAAACCAGGAGGGGCTTGAGCGATTCGCTCCACAACGCCGATCCACTCCGCCGCGCCTGCAATGGCATCGCAGCGAAGCGACATCGGCGTCGTTCCGGCGTGATTGGCGCGGCCACAAAATGTGAACTGAAGCCGGCTCTGGCCGGCAATCGCCTCGACCGCCGCAAGTCGCTGATTTAAGCGCTCCAGCACAGGCCCCTGTTCGATGTGAAACTCAACGTAGCCGAGGGTATCACTGCCCAAGTTGGCATGAGATATCTCTTCGGGATTCAATCCAAAATTCTCGATCGCCTTCCGTACAGATATCCCTTGCACATCGCGAATGCTCAAGAGGTTCTCATCGAGTTTACTCACCAGCGCACGGCTGCCGATAAACGGAGTACCGAACCGTACTCCTTCCTCTTCGGAAAAGCCAACCACCTCGATGCTGAACGGAAGCTTTCGTCCGTGCAACTCTTCCAGCAATGCAATCGCGAGCACAACGCCGAGGACACCATCGTAAGCACCGGCGTTGGGAACGGTATCAAGGTGCGATCCAATCAGCAAGCTTGGAGCATTCGGCTGTGTGGCCGGATAAACTGCACGGAGATTTCCAGCGGCGTCGATTTTCGCGCTGGCTCCGAGCGGCTCCATCCAGCGAGCAATCTCCTGGTGGCAATCGCGCATTGGCGGCGACAAGAAGGTGCGGCGGGTGCTGTCCCGGTCTTCGCTGAAAGAAGCCAGCCTTAGGCATCGATCGATCACTACTTGCGCGCGATTTAGCGTCACAGGCGTTGGCACTGGATTCCGTTGCTCGATAAATAAACTTCCTGAATGCTTAGGCTTCGCGAATCATTTTCGCCGCCGCCCAGCCGAGAAGAACGAGGACGACGAGGATCTCCCAGCCGTAAGTGTTCCCGTAAGTTGCAACAGGAAAATGATTGCTGATCATGATGAAGACCACGGGGACAGCCATGAAGGTGTTGTGCTTGGAACGCAGCTTGGCTTGAGCGCCGAGTGAAGCATCAAAGGTTTCCCCGGCGGCCGCGGCCGCAACCATTTTGCGCTGCGACGGCAGAATTCGAAACCAAACGTTGGCGGTCATAATTGTCCCGAGCACTGCCCCGACATGGATGTAGGCTGCTCGCGCGCTGAACACATGCGACAATCCGTATGCGAGCAGCGCAATCATCAGCAATGAGAATACGGCAAATATAGTTGCCGACTTGCCGATAGATGATTGCACCGCCAAGTCGTACACGACCCAACCAGCAACCAATACAGCCAAACCAATCGCGATTCCACGCGCTTGCGAAATCTCAGCAATATCGGGATCAATGAGCCCGCTGCTGGAATAGTAGACGAGAACAAGCAGCACCATCCCACTCAGCCAGGTCATTAGCGCTTCCCAGCGAAACCATCGAACTTGGTCCGGCGCCACCTTTAAGGACTGCTGTTTGTCGACAGTATAGAAACCGCCGCTGTGGACCATCCATATCGACGGGGGTGTGCCATCTGTTGCCGCATTCTTCGCGAGCCTGGTAAATTGCCCGTCCAGACAGGTGAAATAGTACGTTTGGCCAACCCACATGATGGCCGCAAAAACATGAAACCAGCGCACCAGCAGGTTCAGCCATTCGCGGATTGACGAAGTCACTTTGTAAACTCCATCGCGGGAAAAACGCTCGAGCTCAGCTTCCTCGGTACGTCGTATACCCATTCGGACTCAGGAGCAGAGGAACGTGAAACGTCGATTCGCCTGCTCGAGCCTGAAACGTAACCTCCACCACTGGATACAACGTCTCGATATTCTGTGCGGCGTAATAACTCGCGACATCAAAAATCAAACGATAGATTCCGGCGCCGGGATCTTCGCCTTCCGGAAGCAACTGAACACATCTCCCGTCCTGATCGGTACGCGCCGAGTTCAGCAGGCGCCAATTTGCAGGGGCATCCTTCTTCTCCAGTCGCACCGGCACGTCCGTGGCTGGCTTTCCACAAACCATGTCCAGAATGTGGGTCGAAATGCGTTTCATTCCTGAAGCCATTTCTTTAGTCGGATCTGCGTGATCTGCCTCTGCTGCTCCGCCGCTTCGTGTAGTTCAGTGTCCGCGTCATTGCTCAGCCGTCGCTGCAAAATCTCCAGAATCTCCGCCGCCGATTTACCCGTTGCGCACACAATAAAGATACGATCAAAGCGACGCTCGTATTCTCGATTCGCCTCCGCCAGAGCAATCTTCACCGCATTTTTGGCATCGCCTACCTTCTGTTGCTCCTGCGCCGACCATTCTACAGACTGGGCAAGCGCCGACGGGGTCGAGAAAGGACTCGCCGGGCGCGACTCTCCGATTCGCGGATGACTCTGGAATGCTTCCATCCAGTCTGATCGCGATAAACTGCGCCAGACTTCGCTCGAAGCGACGAGCAGCGCTGCTTCGTCAGGGAACGGTCTTCGCGCCAACATTCCTTCAGCCCAGGCCTTCGATCCGCAACAAGGCAGGATGATTTTCACGGCCTCGTCGGGCGGAAGATGATTCCATCGCGTCAGCACATCTTTCGACCCGTTGCTTTCAGCGGATGTTGAACGCAGCCGATCCAAGAACTCAACCACAAGATTGCCCGAGACGGTTGCGCGATATCTGGCAGAGGATCGAATATCATCAATCGGCCGGATTTCGGCCGCTGCGGCCTTTCGCGCCAAGAGCAACAGATCGGAATCGATCGCCTTTCCCATCACGGCTTGTTCAGTTTCCGTGAGGCGGAGTGGAACCGGCGCGATACTTCCGAGAGCAATGCGGACATCTTCTACCACACCACCTCTAATGCGGCCCAGAGCTGCGATGCACACTTTGGAAATCGCCTGTGCGTTCCGGGCTCCCACTTTACGGGCATGACTGAAACATGCTGAGAATCTTCGCGGCAGACATATGGTTTGAATCAATTCGTCAGGCGCGAGCAGCGTTTTCTTGTAGCCGGTGTGAAAGCGTGTGTATGCCACTCGGCGCTCGCCTGGCGCGGACACTAAAATCAACTCCGCCTCGTAGACCAGCAGCGCAGGCAGCGAATCGGCGGCAGGCGATGCATTCACGATATTTCCACCAATCGTTCCCCGATTCTGGTTCGCGATTCCGCCCGTCCAACGCGCGGCATTCGACAAGAGAGCAAATTCGCGCCCAACAATCTCGTGCCTGCGAAGGTCAGTATAAGTGCATCCCGCGCCGATCCGAATCTCGTCGTCTGCTACTTCAATGCGACGCAATTCGGGAAGGTTCCAAATGCTGACCAGCTTTCGCGCGGCGAGTCTACCAGCCGCATATTGCACCATTACATCCGTGCCTCCGGCGATGGGAAGCCACATGCCCGGGTCCTGCGCCAGCAGCGAAACCACAGCCTGCAAGTTGTCTGGCGCGACCATTTCGTAGTCGGAGGGATTCGATCTCATGCATGCGTCCTGCGGCGGGCCGCGTCGGCCACGGCTTCAATGATCTGGCTGTAACCGGTACAGCGACAGAGATTGCCGGAGAGGCCCTCCCGGATTTCGTCGACCGTAGGTTCCGGCTTTCGATTTAGTAAATGCACAGCCGCCAGAATCATTCCTGGCGTGCAAATGCCGCACTGTGCGCCGCCGCATTCCAAGAATGCTTCCTGCAAGGCGTGCAAAGTCTCTCCCGTCGCCAGTCCTTCGATCGTAACAATGTTGGACCCTTGAGCCTGGAGAACTGGCACGAGACAGCTATTCACGAGTGCGCCATCCATCAGCACCGCGCACGAACCACACTCGCCTTCTCCGCAACCTTCTTTCGCGCCAGTCAATTGGAGCTGATGCCGCAACACGTCGAGCAGACGCTCCATCGGATAAGCCCGTGTCGTCTTCGACTCGCCGTTGACCACGAACGAAATCTCAGCTCTTGAGTGGCTCTCGCGAGAATCACTCATCGATCTCCGCCTCCGGCACTCACGCCGCTCATCTGGGGCGAAGAAGCGAGTCGATCCATGATGTCTTCCGGAAGAAGAGGAACGAAATCGAAGGGAATTCCGAGCGCATCCTCCACGGCGTTCACGATCGCCGGGGCTGGACCATCCATGGGGAGTTCGCCGATGCCCTTCGCGCCGTATGCTCCGTAAAGATTGCCCAATTCTTCGAAAAAGACGCGAATGGGCGGAAGGTCGGCGGAAGTCGGCATAATGTAGTTCGTCATCTGGCCGTTCTGCATGCGCCCTTTCTGCCAAACTACTTTTTCATAGAGGCTGAATCCGATCCCTTGCGCAACGCCACCGATGATTTGTCCTCGCGCCAGAAGCGGATGCAGCACTCTGCCAACCTCCTGGAGCGCGACGAAATCGTTCACCGACACACCATAGGTCGTCAGATCGACGGTGACTTCCGCGATGTAAACCGCCCACGCAAACGCCGCGTACGCTTCGCCGCGATATTTCTGATCGTCCCAGAAAATATCGGTCGGGGCTTCGTAACGTGACCAGGAGCGGAATTGACCATGCTCTGAGACGTATTGCTGGCAGGCAGCGCGAAACTCATCTGGGGCATAGGTTTCGGCGAGCAGATTCGACGAAATTAAGGTCTGCTTAATTCCCAGGGCCGCGGACTGTACCAGCTTTCCAACTACCATCACCGTCCGCGATGCGACGGTTGGACCGCTGTTCGGCACCTGCAGAGTGTCTGGCTGGGCCATGCTGACATTCTCGTAGGGCAAACCGAGCGCCTCTGCGGCAATCTGGCTGAGAACAGTGTTTGTCCCCTGGCCGAATTCTGTGCTCGAAACCAGCACGCGGACGCTGCCGTCGGCACAACCTTCTACGCCTACGACAGAACTCAGATAACGTTCGCCCGATCCCGTGAATCCCGCCCCATGCAGAAATGCGGCAATGCCCATGCCTTTCTTGGTGTTGCCGAGATGATTCTCGTTTGCGAAGCGCTGCCGCTTGGCGTGATAGTCGGAAACTTCCAGCGCGTGGTCCAGCAGCTTTCCGAGATCGATTGGCTCACGCACGACTTGTTCTGTTGTAGTTGTCTGTCCTGGCTGCAGAAAGTTTCGACGGCGGATTTCGACAGGAGAAAGACCTACTGTTTGCGCAATGCGATCCATGTGCCGCTCCATCGCAAACAGGCTCTGCGGGGCTCCAAATCCGCGAAAAGCTCCGTGAGGCGGCGCGTTGGTGGCAACCGCCTTCGCGCGGATCCGGACATTCGGCCAGTAGTAAGCTCCCCCCGCGTGAATTGCCCCGCGGGATAAGACTACGGAGGACAGCGTTGCATACGCTCCGCCGTCGATGGTGAAGTCGATCTCTCCGCCGAGAATCTTGCCGTCCCGGCTGACGGCTGTCCGATGACGTGTACGCGACGGATGCCGCTTGGTAGTGGCCGCCATATCCTCCATGCGGTCATAAATAATCTTCACCGGCTTTCCGGATTTGATCGCCAGCAGCGCAGCGTGCGCGGCGATCATCGACGGATATTCTTCCTTGCCGCCGAAAGCGCCCCCGGTCTCCATTTGCACGACGCGAACTTTTTCCGCCGGCAAGTTACAAAGCGCCATGAGCGCCTTGTGAATGTAGTAGGGACATTGCAGGGAGCCCCACACCGTGATTCCATGCGCGGCGTCAAAGCTTGCGATCATCCCGTTATTTTCGATGTAGAGCTGTTCCTGCGCGCCAGTCGTGTACTCGCCTTCTGCGATGTAATCTGCCTTCCCCCAAACCCTATCGACATCACCTTTTTCAATCAGGTAGGTTTTGAAGATATTGTCTTCACCCCACACAATTTCAGCGCGGCGCTCGCTTTCTTCGATTGTGAAGATAGCTGGCAACGGATCGTATTCAATCGATACCGCCTGAACCGCCTGGGGAAGAAGATGCCGATCCGGATGGGCCAGCAGCAGAATCGGTTCTTCGGGATGATTCACGAATTCGTCGGCCAGGCAAGGCTGATCGTCTCCGATCAAGGAAATGCAATTGATGCCCGGAATATCCTTCGAAGATACGATCACAAATTCATTCCAATCGATTCCCGGACCGAATGTGATTCTCTTGATCCGGCCGCGTGGAACCTGGCTGCGAACCGTCGCTCCGAAAAGCATGTTGGGCAGAACCATATCGTCGACGTAGCGGGACCGTCCGGTCACTTTGTCGCGTCCCTCTTTGCGCGGGACCGAGTTGCCGACGATGCGATTGCTGTTCATGTCCCTAACCCCGCGGAAGCCTGGGCCCGCGGATGGGATAGTGTAAGCCAGACGGGGTCTTATAGGGAGTAGAAGTGTTGTAGGTCAGGATCGAACTTTATATTCGGGTATATTCCCGCCCGCAAGGCTTGCCGAGAAACTCACCATCCGCAAAAACGGGATTCCCCCTGAGATAGGTGGCCTTCACCACGCCGCGCAGCGTTTCTCCTAGATACGGAGAAACCAGATGTCGGTAATGCAGTCTTTCTTCCGTCACAATAAATTCGCGATCCGGATGAAACACGACGAAATCCGCATCGTACCCTGCGGCAATCCGGCCCTTACGCGCTTCGCAGCCGGCCAGCCGAGCCGGTGCCTCTGACATCCAACGTGCGAGATCGAGCAACGTGAAGCCGCGCCTGCTGGCCTCTGTCCACACCAAAGGGAGGGCGAGGGAAAGACTTGCGATGCCACCCCACGCAGTCCGGAAGTTGCCTTCGTCCAGCCGCTTCATCGCGGGAGGACATGGCGAATGGTCGGTGACCACCATGTCAATCGTCCCGTCTTTCAGGCCTTCCCACAATTTCTCGCAATTTTCACGGCTACGAATCGGCGGAGCACATTTCGCCAGCGTCGCGCCATCTGCAATGGTTTCTGCGGACAGATGCAAATAGTGCGGACAGGTTTCCACGCTTACCGCGAGCCCTTCGGAGCGTGCAGCGCGCAGTCTCTGAAAAGCACGGCTGGTCGAGAGATGCACGATGTGCAAACGAAAACCATATTCGCGGCACAACGAGAGCATCATCTTGATTGCAGCCAATTCCGCTTCGTCTGGCCGCGAGCGGAGGTACGTTGAATAACAACTCCAATCGGCGTCAGCCAAGTCTTCGGTTGCCCGATCAATTGGTCCGGGAAGTTCGGCGTGCACCAACAGCGGTAAGCCAGTTCGGGCAACATCTGGCAGAGACGCTCGCAGTTGCTGCTCCGTGACCATGGTGAAGCCATCGATGCCAGGATTGATCAGAAAGCATTTGAACCCCGGCACTCCCGCAGCCGCGAGAGCTTCGATATCGTTTTGATTATCGTGGACTAGGCCGCCCCAGGGCCTCCAATCGACGCGGCACCTGCCCTTCGCCGCTGAACGCTTCGCCTCGAGCGCAGCGACGGTCGTTATCGCAGGAAGGCAGTTCAGCGGCATGTCGACCAGCAACGTATAGCCTCCGGCCGCGGCGGCGCGTGTCGCGCTTTCAAATCCTTCCCACTCCGTACGGCCTGGATCGTTGATATGCACGTGGGAATCTACCAGTCCTGGGAGAATGGCGGCGTCACCAAAGTCATGGACTTTATAGCCACTGTGAGTCAACTGATCGGAAGACACAATCGCCTGAATCTTCTCGTCTTCCACCAGGATGGCCGCTGGCCCGATTCCTTCGGGAGTGACCACGCGACGAGAGACGAAAGCTTGCAGATTCAAAGCGTCAGCTCCTGGGGGTTGATGGGGCGAGAGTGGTTACATTCTAACGGTTCAACCACGACCCGAACCTACAGCATTTTACGAAAATCTCAGTCCCAGCATATACTCGCTTCTCAGCGAAGCGGCTGCGAAGAGTCCATGTCGACTGGGTTGCGTTCGCGGGTTGCTGGCGCCGGCACTCCGTTAACGATTTACAAACGACGAGCGAATACATGGACAATCCTTTCATGGCCCGCGCCATTCAGCTCTCGATCGATAACGTCCACTCGGGATGCGGTGGCCCCTTCGGCGCGGTCGTTGTGAAAGACGGCACGATTATTGCCGAAGGCTCGAATCAGGTTACTTCCACCAACGATCCCACCGCGCATGCCGAAGTCTGCGCCATTCGCAATGCCTGCCAGAAACTTGGCGTCTTCGATCTTGAAGGCTGCGAGATCTACACTTCCTGCGAGCCTTGTCCCATGTGCCTGGGAGCCATCTACTGGGCCCGGCTCTCCCGCGTTTATTTCGCCAACGCCGATGCCGATGCCTCGAAGATCGGCTTTGACGACTCGCTGATCTACCGCGAAATTGCGCAGCCTCATTCGCAGCGCAAAATACCCATGATTCAGATGATGCGCGAGGAAGCGCTGGCGGCATTTCGTGCATGGGAGCACAAGCCGAACAAGATCGAATACTGAGTCGCTTCGAACATCCGCCAGTCTCAAGCAGGGGGAATATTGATCGACCGCTTTTTCAAACTCACCGAAAACCAGACCTCTGTGAAACAGGAGATGCTGGGCGGCCTCACCACATTCGTCACGATGGCTTACATCATCGTGGTGAATCCTCAAATCCTCGCGCAAGCCGGCATGCCGCCCGATGGCGTGGTCTTTGCGACTTGCGCCTCGGCTGCAGTCGCCACGCTCGTCATGGGACTCTACGCCAACTATCCCATCGCGTTGGCCCCCGGGATGTCGCTGAACGCCTATTTCACGTATTCGGTTTGCATCAGCATGCATGTTCCCTGGCGGACGGCGCTGGCCGTTGTCTTTTGTTCCGGCGTTCTCTTCCTGGTGCTCACTGTGACGCGGGTGCGCGAGCAGATCGTCAACGGCATGCCCGATTGCCTGAAGCACTCGACTGCCGCGGGGATTGGAATGTTTATTGCTTTTGTGGGACTACGGAATGCCAAGCTGGTCGTAGCGAACGCAGCCACGTATGTAGGCCTCGGCAGCTTTGCTGACAAAGAGGTGCAGACCGCATGTTTTGGCCTTATTTTGACGCTGATCCTGATGTCGCGAAAATTCCACGGCGCAATCTTGATTGGTATCTTTGGCACCGCAGTACTCGGGGTTCTCCGCGGGATTGCTCAATGGCCCACCGCAATCTTTTCCATACCCCACCCTTCGTCCACTTTTTTGCAGCTTGATTTTCGCGGCGCCAGCCATCTCGGATTACTCGAAATCCTGTTCGCGTTCTTGTTTGTGGATCTCTTCGATAATGTCGGCACTTTGGTGGGAGTTTGTGAACAAGGTGGCTTCGTCAAGGACGGCAAGATTCCCCGCGTGGGGCGCGTCCTAGTTGCAGATGCGGTGGGAACGATCTTCGGTTCCTTGACAGGAACCTCCACGGTGACCAGCTACATCGAAAGCGCTGCAGGCGTTGCGGCCGGGGCGCGCACTGGCCTCAGCAACGTCGCCGTCGCCGCTCTTTTTTTGCTAGCTACATTTTGCTCACCGCTGGCTACCGCGATTCCGGCCTACGCCACCGCCCCGGCGCTGATTCTAGTTGGCGTTCTGATGACGCAATCCATCGCGCAGATCGCCTGGCAGGACTTTAGCGAAGCCGTCCCGGCATTCATCACTATGCTGGCTACACCACTCACCTTCAGCATCGCCACTGGCCTCAGCCTCGGCTTAATTTCCTACACCGTGGTTAAAATCGCCGCAGGGAAACTCCGCGAAATCAACGCGCTGGTTTGGATCCTCACCATTCTTTTTATCCTGCGCTACGTGTATCTGGCCGCAGCCTAGCGACTCTCTTTGCTCATTTCTGCCTTCCCAAATAACGGATGCGGCCGGTGAACGCGCGCCCGTTACCGTCGATATAGGTCGGGGACGGGTGGGCGGAATCGATCACGCCGTTTGCCAAAATGTCGTTGGCATGGTTCGTGATGTTGTCGAAGCCGCCGCGCAGAGCCCAATAGCGTCCGAACAGGTGAAAACGTTTTTCGAACTGCACATTCACGGTGTAGTAGGCGGGAAGACGAAACTTTCCCGGAGGATCGCCGGGAGCGATTTCTCCCTGATCGGTGGTCGCGAGGAAAGGCAGCCCAGTGCGGGCTTCCGCGGAATAAACCATATCTACCTTGTGAATGATGGGAAGCTTGAAAAACGGCAAAACGCCCCATCCCACAAAGCGGTTGGGAGTGTCCCACGGATAGGGACCGGGCAACTGCGGGCTCAACAGCGGGATATCCAAACTGAAGTCGAACACCTGGTTGGTATGCGAGCGCGAACGCGTGTAAGCACCAAAGATTTCATAGTGCTGGTGAAAACGGTGGCGCAGGCTGATCTGAAAGGCGTCGTAGCGATCGTCGCGTCCATTCTCGAGGAAGAAGCTGCCGTTCACAGCACCATTGAGAGTGTTGTAAGCGAAGCCATGCACGCCGCGCTTTTCGAGGAATTCCAGTTTCAAGAAGACCGCGGCCGGAAGTTTTTTCTCCAGCCCCAGGCTCCAGTTCAAGTATCGCGGTGCGTCGAGCGAGTTCCGGTTTACAGAGAACGTGGTCCGCACGGGCACCGGCTGACTCGTCGGATTTCCATCGGCGTCCGTCGGCTGGTCGCTCGCATTGAAAAAGTAATCGACTCTCTGCCCTTCGAAGGGCTGGTGAAGCAAGCCCAGGTTCGTCGTGTCGTAGATGATTCCAATTCCAGCAGACAGTTTGGTATTGCCTTCGTCGTCGAGGATGTAAGTTCCGGCCAAACGCGGCGAGAGCAGCGGAGTGCGGACGATCTGATCCCAGTCCAGACGCAGGCCGGGCTCGACGAGCAAGCGATTCGTAATCAGCCAGCGGTCCTCGGCGTAAGCGCTGGCTTCAACGTTATAAATTGTCGAGTAATTGCCGCCAGAGAAGACCGAATAGCGCGCACACGTGTAAGGCGGGACAGGAACACCATTTGCACCAGTTGCGCAGGACTGCGGAAGTTGGTTCGGCGGCGGCTGGTTCGGCTGCAAGAACGAAATCGGCTGCCGCAGGAACTGTGCGTCGTATTTCAAACGATCCAGGTCCGTGCCGAGTTTAATGTCGTGCCGCCCGTGCCACTGTTGTGGCGGAATGTAGAGGTTCGCCAATCCCTGCACTCTGCGGGCCGACGTGTTCTCGTGCTCGAAATAGTTGCCCGCAGCCACACCGGTTGTCAGGATGTATGGACCGTTACCCTGCGGAGTGAGCGCGACGTTGTACTGGTCCGTTCCGAAGCCGGTTTCAAGAAGCGCACCACCGCGGAAATAATATTGGTCTTTGAGCGATCCTAGAAACGAAGTTTCCGAATTCGTTTGAGTGGTTGACTGAGGTTGAAGAACCGAAAGGCCGGCATATTGATCGTGATAGTAGTTCGACAAGAAGCTGAGGGTCACAATGTGTCGCGTGGTGAGGTTCGATTGCAACTTCGCCAGATTGTCCACCTGCCAGATGTGGTCGCGATCCGAACCAGATGGCAATTGCTGAACGATGTTGTTGTCGTACTCTCCGTTCAACGCGTCGATGAACCATACTTTCCCCTTGTGAATCGGGCCGGACATGGTGTAAACCGGCGTCCACTGGCCGATCGAAATCCCCTTGATGGTTTGAATCGCGGGCGTGAAGTCGGTGGAAGTGAAGTGGAAGTGATCATCGCCCATGCGAGTGTTCAAAGCGAGCACTCCGCCGGAACCCTTGCCAAACTCCGCCGGCTCGCGGCTCGGCGTCACCTCAATCGAGCGAAATGACTCTACGCTTGTCCGCACGACCAGCTGCCCATTGGTGGGCTGGGTGACGTTGAAACCGTCGAGCAGTAGCAGCGTTTGGTAAGTCTCGGCGCCCGCCACATGCGCCTGGCCAAAGGCGTCGGGCGTAACTCCTGGAATGAAAGTCAGCGCATTCCGGTAGTCGTGCGAACCCGGGTAGGGAATGTCGACGATCTGAGCGCCGGTGAGCTCTTCTTTGGTGGAAACCTGCGCCGGGTCGATGGCCGGTGCGGACTCCGCCACATCCACCACTTCGCGCGCCTCTTGCTGATGCGAGAGAGTTACATCCACATTGGCGATCACGCCGACCTGCACATCGCTTTGTGAAATCGCGTAGAAACCTATCTTCTCCACGCGGAGTTCGTAAGTCTCGGTAGAGAGGTTGGTGAATTCGCAGCGCCCTGCGAAATCGGTTTCGCAGTGCAACGGAAGAGCAGGCGGCGGTGGTTCCAACTCGACGCGCGCCAACCCCACGGCTACTCCGTTTTCATCGGTGACTGTGACCATTAGCCTTTGCGCTGACTCAGCATGTTCCGGGGAAGTGTGGCCAGAAGCGGAACGTTGTGGAGAAGCCGGTGGTGAAGATGAAGAGGAAGACGTCTGCGCCCAAGTCGACATCCCGCACCAAATCGCCAGTACCAACAAAAATACCGATCTCACGGATGCGCTCCGCCCGTGCATGCTTCGAGTATGGAGTCGTTCGGGGTGTGGAGTCCACTAAAACGACCCGCTTCCATGGGCAATTACGCTTTCATCTTTTTCTGCAAAAGCGTGAGTAGCGGGCGATCCAACTTGTGTCCTTGCCAGTCCTCGAATTTTGTCCCGGCGCGTTCCGTGTCGAGCACGCCAAACGGTCCGCGGAAATTCCACAGCGCCCAGCCGCAGTTCAATTCCCCAAGTACATCGAGAGTGTCGTTGAACCACGCCAGCACGACCTCGGGCGGAGTGTGTTTATAACATCCCATCTCGCCGAAGTGGATCGGCACTCCCTCCGCTGAAAGCTTTCCCCAAGGATTGAAATTCGTTTCCAGAGTTGCGCGGTCGCAGATGACTTTCCTCTGGTCGTCCTTCAGCGGCCAGGTAGGCATGGGTTCTGATCCGGTGAGGATGCCGCGCACCCACTCGCAATTGTGGTGCGTGAGTTGAATGGGATTGTAGGTATGACAACTCTGCATCATGCCCGTGCCGAAGAGATCCGGAATCGGCAGACCTGCTCCGGGATAGCCATCGGTCACTACCAGGCGCTCTGGGTCGCGTGTCCGAATCGCATCCGCGGAAGCCTTGGCCAAACGCGCGTAGTCCTTGGCGTGACGTTGCAAAAACGCGGCATTGAAGAGATCGGTGGTTTTTACCGGACCGCGCTTTGTGATCTCTGCCAGTTCGGCTTCAGTGGGCAGCGCGATGGGCTCGTTCACCAGGTTGAAGCTGAGCTTCTGGCTCGAGATGCCTTTGTAGCGATCGGCGAAGAAGGTCCACTGGTGGACGAAAGCATCGAACGTGTGCGCGTCGCTGAATACGTTGGTCTTCTCCTTCGTGACCGCAATGCCGGTGAGCTTTTCATCCATTGTGTCGAGAATGCACAGCCCCGGCGCACGGTGAAGACAAATATTCACGTGGATTCCGTGTTTCTCACCCAGCCGGATAGCCCGGTCGATCGGCTCGATCCGCTTCTCATCGATTGTGAACAGATCGGGTGCCGTCCAGAAACGATAGTCCATGGGCAAGCGCACCCAATTGAAACCCCAGTCGCGAATCCAGCGGAAATCATCTTCCAGAAACATCCCATCGTTCTTGTAGGGAAAATATTTCATCCAATCCGGATCGGTGGAGAAATACTCGAGCAGATTAAAGCCATACCAACGCGGGTTCTTCGCAGGGGATTTTGATTGCGAGGAGTCGGACTTCGTTCCCGAAATACTGTGATCCGAGAATGCATCTGCCGCAAGTCTAGATGGCACGATTGCCGAGGCTGCCGCTGTAACTCCGGCCTTCAGCAGACTGCGCCGCGTGAATCGTCGAAATCGCGGCATCGACGTTTCGATCTCGTGCATTGTTCCTCCTGATTTCGAACGTTCCGTCAGCGTCGAGTCAAAACGATCAGTTCCACAGTGTCCGGAGCGAGAGAATTGGACAAATGCAGGGCGCCGTCTTTCCCGGATCCCTCTTCCACCAAGTCGAGATTCTGGGTCTTGCTGATGCGGTAACGCTTGATGCTGAATGGCGCGGCGCCCCACGGCAAATTCTTAATCGCGAGGTTGTAGCCGGCGTTATCGCGATAAATAATGTCAGTGCGCAGTGGCAGGAATTTCACTTTCGACACGTCCGGCATGGGCGGAGAGGCTTTCTGCAATTCCGGCGGCATCGGCATGAGGTCCGGCTTGTAATTCGCGGGAATCGCGTAGTTGCTGAGCAGAATTTGAACCGTCTTGCCATCTGCGGATCGGCCAGCCAGCGCAGCGAAGCCGAAGGTGTCGGCCCCCTCAACCGCCAGCCGTTGCCGCGTGTCGAGCATTTTGCCCATCGCCTTGAAGGTATAGGCGGTCTTGAAGTATTTACCGTCAAGACCAAAGAGCCCCATCCAGGCCGCGTCTCCGCGATAGAAGTGGGCGTGATCAATCGAGGTGTCCTGGAAATAGCTGAGCACTGCGCCAATGTAGGCGGCGTTGTGTGCGCCTTGAAGCTCGGCCTTCTCAGGCTCGGTAAAATCGGCGCTCAGGTTCCATTCGGAAAGAATGCTCTCCGCGTGAGGGAAGCCATGCGTGTCCAGGATGCTGCGGATTTCCTTGGCGAGGCGCACCGCATCATACGGATCCGCCGAGCCGTTGGCATAGGTGTGCCAGGAATAAAAATCGAGCGGCACATGGTGCGAGGCGCAGTAATCGATGAATCCCTCGCGGTAGCCTCCATCGTCAGACGGAAAGGCTTTGCCGTCGCCGCCAACTTTGAGGGCGGGATCCACCGACTTCAGCGCATGTGCGGTTTTTTCGTACAGCGAGTAAAACTGCTCCGGAGTGCCAAGCCAGAATAATCCGTCGGGCTCATTCCAGAACTCCCAATAGCGAATGCCATCGTGAAAGCCGTTGGCCCAGCCCTGGTTGTAGTGCATGGCAATGTGTTTCACCACGCTGGCAAACTTGTCGAAATCATCGGGCGGGTTGACGTTCGCGCCCCAACTGCGTCCGATACGGTAATAAACTTCCGCGCCGCTGGCGCGAATGGCGGCGATCACCTTGTCGCTGGGAGCAAAATTGTAGCTCTCAGGTTTTTCGGGGTCTGCGCTCTCGTTCGGAAAAATGATGCTAGCATTCCCCGCCTTCACCACTCCGGCGCGCTGCGCTTCGTCGGGAATGAGCCAAGCAAGTTCTCCATTACCGAGAACGAATTTGGAGTCGATTTCCGTCGGACCCATGGCATCATGGGTTCGAACCTGATTCACGCGGAGATCCTTATATTGTTGAATGAGGTTCGGAAGTCCCGCCATCACGGGGCTCGGCAGACCGTTCAGCCCCTGGAACGAGCGGATCTCTCCGATCACTTTTCCCCCGTCAACATTTAAGGATCGAAATCCCGCCTGGGTTGTTTCTTGTGCAAATGAGGTAACAACGATGATCCAGAGGCAGACCGAATAACGCAAAAGGATTTTCATCAACAACGCTCCCATACCTGGCGCTGAATCTTATCTGGCTATAGCGATTTTTTCACCAGTCCAAAACTTCGTGATCTCTTCCAGCGACCGGCCTTTGGTTTCGGGGATCAACCAGCCAACCAGAATGATCGTCAGCAATGCTCCGCCGCTGAAACACCAGAAAGTGCCGTCTGACCCGAGATGCTTTTGCATGATCGGAAATAACTGATTTCCCAGATATCCCACGAGCCAGAGGGCGGTGGTAGCGATGGACATGCCGCGGCCGCGAACCTTGGTCGGATAAATTTCCGAGATGATGACCCAGCAGGCGACGCCGTTGCCAAAGGCATGCCCGGCAACAAAGCTCATCACAAAAATCAGAACGGCCAGCCCGCTCGCGTGGATGTGATAGAAGCAGCCGACCATCGCGAAAGAAACGAACTGCAGAGTAGTGCCGGCAAGAATCAGAGTCTTGCGTCCCGCGCGATCCACCAGCCAGAGGGCGAACAGCGTGAACAGAAGATTGATGAGGCTCACCAGCACCGACTGGAAGAATGCGTCACTGGTCGCGGTTCCCGCGGAGCGAAAAATTTCCGGCAAGAAGGAAAACAGCGGCGTGATGCCGCTGATCTGTTGCAGTCCCGCCAGCATGATGCCGAGCAGCAGCGGGCGCCGAAAGGTGGTGAAGAGTTCCGAGAGATGGCCTTCTTCACTCGCAAGCGCGTTCTCTATTTCAGCAGCTTCGCTCTTCGCAGCCTCTGGCCCATTGATCCTCGCGAGCACCTCGACCGCCTGCGCGCGCCGGCCCATTTTCATCAGCCAACGCGGGCTTTCGACCGCCGGCAGAATCATTAATCCAAAAAGAACCGCCGGCACAACTCCTGCGAGAAACATCCAGCGCCAGCCTGTGGATACATTCCATGCTTCGTCGCCCATCCGCTGGATGAGCATGTTGACAAAGACCGCGGCAAGAATTCCAACCACGATCCCCAGCTGATAAAGAGTCACACAGCGACCGCGAATCTGCGTTGGCGCGATCTCCGCAATGTAATTCGGGGAAATCACCGATGCCGCTCCGATGCCCAACCCTCCGATCAGTCGCCAGACAACAAACTGATGAAGGTTCGAGGCGAATATCATTCCAACCGAAGAAAGCGCGAAACACAAGGCGCACAGGGCAAGGCCTTTTTTCTTGCCGAGATAGTCGGCGACGGTTCCCGCCGCAGCGCAACCGGCAATGCATCCCACCAGGGCGCATCCCGCGGCCCAGCCGATTCCCGCGGCATCCAGATGGAACAACCGGCTCAAATATCCGATCGCGCCGCTGATCACAATGTTGTCGTAACCAAACAGCAATCCGCCCAGCGTGGAGACAGTGGCTGCAATGACGAGTGGACCGCGTGAATACGCCTCACCAGAAGGAGTTTTCAGGCTAGTCGCCTCCATGCGCGGTCGCCAGATCCGAACCGCACCGCCCGGAAGATTCGATCATCGCCTTCGCCGCGAGCATAAATCCGAGCGTGTGTGCCATGCCCGCGTGCCAGGGCGCGGAGCAAGTCATCTGCGGAGTGTGGTCTGGAATGAGAACGCCATCGAATCCATTGCGGTGAAGAATCGCGAGAATGCGAATCATGTTCACCTCGCCCTCATCAATAAATGTTTCGTGATAGTGTGGCACCTTGCCAACCACGTTGCGGAGATGAATGTAGGAAATCTTGCCTTGTTTGCTGTATTGATCAACCGCCTCGTAGATGTTGCCTTCCGTCATTTCGGCAAGAGTGCCCACGCACAGTTCGAGAGCATTGCTGCGGCTTGGAGCGAGGTCAATCAACCTCTGATACATGTGAGGCTGGTAAACCAACCGTGGCTGCTGCCGCATCATTGGCATCGGAGGATCGTCGGGATGGGCTGCGAGCCTGACTCCCGCTTCCTCGGCCACGGGAATCACGTCCTCAAGAAACCTTTGCAATCGCCGCCAAAGTTCTTCATGCGAAATCGATGGCAGGGTGCCAGCCTGCGCGTTGTGGTCATAAATCATGTTCCAGATCATTCCATTCGGAATAGGCACGTCTTCGGCAGGACCATCCATTCCCAATGTGATGGCGTGCCCGCGGCCGAGAGGAGCGGTCACACGTCCACATACGCCAGCCAGACTAAAGTTGTACCCGAGCACGGGAATGGCGGCTTCGCCCATGCGGCGAATGATGGTCTTCACTTTCTCGATCTGTTGCGTTCGCTGCGGACCGTCGAGCAAAATATCGTGCCAGTGCGCCGGGTCAAGATTCTCGATTGCAGCTAAGACCAAGCCTGCATCTTCGATCTCCTTGCGAAGCATCTTCAGTTCTTTTACCGTCCACAGCTGATTCGGATCCCCCGCAACTCCCCAAGCTTCGTACTTCGAGCCGGTGGGTTGATTGTTGCGCGGATTGGATGGACCCTGATTGAAATAGTCGACCAGGTGTACCACCACATGCGTACAGCCGGCCTGCCGCGCGAAGTCGTAATAGTCACGCGCAAGCATGTGACGGTACAGGCCCAGGCCAATCTTCATAAGCGATTCCCGATGCCCGCACCGTAATCGGGACTGAGAACTTGTCCGTTGATTTCCGCAGCGAGCGGCGAGCACAGAAAAACAAACGCGTCTGCAATCGACTGCGGGCTGTTTCTTCTGCCCAACGAAACGCGCAGCACAAATTCCCGGTACGCAGGATCCTCGTCGAAGACTTTCAACGAACTTCCCGCCGCAACGTTTCCCGGCGAAACCACATTCACGCGAATGCCGGTCAGCGCGTATTCGAGAGCCAGGCTGCGAGCAAAGTTTTCCAACGCCGCTTTGGCCGAAGAGTAAGCCGGGATTAGCGTGTGCGGCGTGCGCGCGACATAAGAAGATGTGAAGATCAGGTGGCCGGCCATCTTGCGCTGCATCCAGTACGCGAGCACGGCCCGCGCCAGATAAGTCTGGGCAAAATAATTGAAGCGGAAGATGCGTTCATAGTCAGCTTCCGAAGTAGTAGCGAACGGATGCAGCCCGCAGCCGCCGGCATGGCCAATGACCGTATCCATCCCCGGAAACTTCTGGAAGGCTGCGTTCACCACTCGATTCACTTGGCTTGAGTCGGTAATGTCAGCAGGAAAATAAAGATAAGACGAAGGTGGAATCTGCCATTCGTTGAGCTTCTCTTTGGCTTGCTCCTCCGTTTTAATATCCGTGAGCACCAGCTGGGCGCCGCTCTCCCCCAGCCTTCGCACCATGTGTTCCGCTATCGCGCCCAGAGCCCCGGTGATCAGAATCGCTTTGCCCGAGAGATCAATGCTGATCATGACCTTCTTATCCCTAGCTGCTTGCCCGTTTCCGGTCTGGAGAGCACTTCGTGACCCGATTCCGTGACCAGCACGTTATCTTCGATCCGTGCGCCCCCGCCACGTTCTGGAACATACGCTCCTGGCTCGAGCGTAATCACCATTCCGGGCTCGAGTTTCGCGCTTACGCCTGGAGCGATCAAGAATCCCGGATCATGGTAGCGGAAGCCAACGTGATGGCCGGTGTGGTGGGTGAAGAACGACGAGAGTCCCTGCGCTGCAATTTTGTCCCTCGCCAATGCATCGATGAATCCAGCGGATACACCGCCGCGTACGCCATCGATCGCGGCTTGTTGCGCATCTGTGACGAGGGAGAGAATTCCCGCGACTTCAGGCTTCGCGGAACCCACTGCAGCCGTGCGTGTGAGATCGCTCCAATACCCATGGACGCAGGTTGCCAATTCGATCAAGACCAAGTCGCCATTCTCCAGGCGCCTTCCAGTCGAACGATTGAAGCGACCGGCGAGGGCGCTATTGGGGCCGGATTGCACCATGGCCCATCCACGCGAATGAAATATTCCATCCTTCCCAATCTGCCGGTAAATCGCCGACTCCACCGCCGCAGCAACATCCGGTTCGGGAACTCCCGGTTGCAAATTCTCAAAGAACGCATCCAACCCGGCGTTCGCGACCTGGTTTGCCCAGCGGATGGCTTCGATCTCTTCCGCAGTTTTTCTTAGATAAAGATCTGCAAAAGCAGTCTGGCGCTGTCCGTCTGGCTTCGCGGTGAGAGCCGACAGTTGCTCCGCAAACCCTTCAGGGATGGGAATCTGCTCGGCAGCCTGAATCGGCAATGATGTTCTGGAAGCCGCGGGATTCACTCCAACGCTTTTGGGCTTCGCTCCTGCCTTGGCCAACACAGATCCGATCTCCGACACCAGCACAGCATAAGGATCGGAGCATTTGAGATCGCCCCAGGGATAATCCTGAACTCGCAGCCCAGCCGGAATGTGGTCTCGCGGCTCAATCTGCGGCACGAAGAGCACAGGCTCCGCGTCGGCAAAATAGATCAGGAACGACGCGCCCCAGAAAGGAAAATATCCAGAAAGCATGAGCAGTTCATCTGGCCGCCATGCAATCCAGGCCTGCAAATTATTTTGTTGGAGAAAGCTGCGCACCTGTTGCGCGCGAGGCGAACGGCTCCCGGTCAGAATCGGTGCATCCATAATCGCTTCACATGATTCCGTACTTCTCAAATGCTTCCACCGCGCTGCTACCTTCTTCAATGGCTCTTCGCACCAGCTTTTCGCCGCGAGCTTTTTCGAGTGCCCGCGTGAATACTTCAGTTTCCGCGTCGGCGGGAACTAAGAGAACTCCATCGATATCGCCAAACAAGATATCGCCGGGACGAACGCGCACTGCACCGATCTCAACCGGAATGCGAAAATCGACCACTTTGTAACGCGGAGCGGAGTCTTGTCCGTACGAACCGAAACCAAACGTCGGAAAACTCATATTCAGAATGGCTTTGGTATCCCTTACGTAACCATTCAGTACCGCTCCCCGGCTACCCAGTTTGCGGGCGCGCGTGCTCATCAGCTCTCCCCACAGAGCGTTTCGAGGCGAGGAGCCGGTGTTCACGTAGATCTCGCCAGCGTGGAGATCATCGAGCGCCTCCAACATCAGGCCAAAAGGCTTGTCCATCAGCTTGTTCGCAGTGCCGGAGATCTTTTCGACGAACACATCGACGGCTAGTACGGGCATGGCGCGTCCAATCACCACCATGTCCTGACGAAGAGACTGAATCTGTGGCGGGAGGAATTGGTGCTGCAGATCCAGCTTGTCCATCACATCGCCCACGACGCAGGTGAATAGTTCGCGCTCCACGAGGGCAAAGAGTTCGTCGTCGGACTTCCACAATGCCGTGCTCATCCTGCGCGTGCCTCTTTGATTTTCTCCACAAACTGCCGGGCAATGCGGGTAGTGGAAGCGAAATCGCCGCTCTTCGCACCGGCGGTTAGATTGCCCCCGACTCCGATGGCAACCGCTCCGGCATTGATCCACTGGGCGACATTCTCCAGGCTTACGCCGCCAGTGGGCATGAGCTGCGCCTGAGGCAGCGGTCCCTTCACCGCTTTAACGAATGCTGGGCCAAGAATTTCGCCGGGAAATACTTTCACGATATCGGCGCCGCATTCCATGGCTGCGATCACTTCGCCAATTGTTGCCGCGCCGGGCATGTAAGGTACCTGGTAGCGATTGCAGAGCCGTGCGGTCTCAGGGTTGAGCGCAGGGCTAACCACAAATTGTGCTCCCGCGAGAATTGCGATGCGCGCGGTTTCCGGATCGAGAACCGTGCCCGCTCCCAGCAAAATTTCCTTGGAGCATTTTTTGGCAAGATGCTCGATGACCCCCGCAGCGCCCGGAACCGTGAAGGTGACTTCGAGCGCAGTAATGCCGCCCAGAGCGCAGGCATCGGCGATGCGCGCGGCTTGCTCGGGATTCTCCGCGCGGATCACAGCGACCAGGCCAGACGAAACAATCTTGCTTAGTACTTCTATCTTGGACACTGACATAGACGCAAAGCTCTGCGGTTCAAGTGCAATCGACTACTCAAAAAACGGTTCGCCCTTGCGCGCATACTTCCGGGCGACATCTTCATTCAGCGTAACTCCGAGCCCCGGTTTCTCGGGCATAGAAATGAAGCCATTCTGAATGATCGGCTTCGGCAGCCCTTCAATCAGATCATTCCAGAAGGGCACGTCGGAAGCATGAAACTCGAGGGCGAGAAAGTTTGGGATCGCCGCACAAAAGTGGGCCGAAGCCAACGTGCCGACCGGACTGCTGATGTTGTGCGGTGCAATCGGCATCGTGTGCACGTCGGCAAACTGCGCAATGTTCTGCGCGACCGCCAAGCCTCCAACTTTCTGCAAGTCAGGAGTCACAATGCTTAATGCGTGCTGCGCGATGATTTCCTGAAAGCCTTCGAAGAGAAAAAGATTCTCCCCGGTTGCGATCGGCACTCGCACTTTGGAACTCACTTCCTTCAGCGCGGCCGTGTTGCTGGGTGGAACCGGATCCTCCAGCCACAACAGCCGGAATGGTTCGAGTTCGCGCGCCACTCTTACTACGTCGCTTGCGTTGTAGCGCCAATGGCAATCGACAGCGATATCAGTGTCCTTCCCCACCGCGTCGTAAACCGCGCCGATCAAGCTCACCATATGATCGATGGCGCGATTGCTCAGCGCTCGATTATGAGGATCAAAGCCTTCGGTGCCGGGCACATCCAGGTCAAATTTCAGAGCGGTAAATCTCTCCGCTCTTTTCTTGAGAGCCTGGCGGCGATAGTCGTCCGGCGAGGAAGGAGCCCCTTCGCCCGCCTCGCCAAAGTAGTCCCGTGCAGTGTGGCTTGAGGCTTTCGGTTCCCACGACGCTGGACGCGAACGCAGTACCTCATCCAGACTCTCGAGCGCTTCGCCTCCGTGGCAATCGGCATAGACGCGGACTCGATCCCGAAATTTGCCGCCCAGCAGGCGATAGATGGGCACGTCGAGCCACTGGCCGAGTACATCCCAAAGGGCAGCCTCGATGCCGCTGATCGCGTTGTAGATAATTCCAGCGACCGAACCCGCGCCTGAAGTTGCCAGCTGCAGCTTGCGAAATAAGCGATGAATGTCGCGCGCGTCTTCGCCAATCAGCAACGGTTCGAGCGACCGCAGAATCGATGTCAGCCCGGGAGCGAAAAAACATTCGCCGAGGCCTCGAATTCCTTCGTCCGTTTCAATGCGAACGAACGTCCAATCGAAGTTTCCTTCAACGACCGCAGTCTTTAACCTTAGGATCTTCACTCTCGATTTCTTTCGCCCGCGATTATACGCCGCACAGGTTTTCATTTGCCGCCCCGGCCTTGAAAATGAAAATACGAATTTCAGAAATTGACCGGCTCGCATTCGAAACAGCTAGAATGCTGGGCATGAACCAGATCGTCTTGAAAAAGGCCGAGAGCTGCAAGTGGGACTGCGTGAGTCTCGGCGAAGTAATGCTCCGGCTCGATCCCGGCGAGGAGCGAATCCATACCGCTCGAAATTTCCGCGCCTGGGAGGGCGGCGGAGAATACAACGTTGCTCGTGGACTGAGACGATGCTTCGGCATGCGCACCGCCGTGGTTACAGCCTTTGCAAGAAATCCCATCGGACAACTGCTCGAAGATCTGATTCTTCAGGGGGGTGTCGATACTTCGCTCGTCCGCTGGGTACCTTACGATGGCATTGGCAGGACGGTGCGCAACGGGTTGAACTTCACCGAGCGAGGATTCGGCGTGCGCGCCGCTGTCGGCTGCTCGGACCGTGGTAATACGGCGATCGCCAACAGCCAGCCCAGCGACTTCGATTGGCAGCACATTTTCTCCACGAACGGTTCGCGCTGGCTGCATACCGGCGGCATCTTCGCTGCGCTGTCAGGCACGTCGGCGTCGGTCGCAATGGCCGCCATTCAAGCGGCAAAGGCTTCCGGCACTGTGGTTTCCTACGATCTCAACTATCGGGACTCCTTGTGGAAAGCGATTGGCGGCAAGAGTAAAGCACAAGATTTGAATCGTGAATTGGTATCAACCGTGGATGTCCTCTTCGGCAACGAGGAGGATTTTTCTGCCGCTCTCGGAGTTGCGACCGAGGGCGTCAATGAAGACTTCAGTCACTTGGACGTTGCGAGCTACGAATCGCTTTTGCACCGAGTTGCTGAACTTTATCCGAACCTCAAGCTGATTGCATCCACGCTGCGCACCGCGCACACGGCGACTCAGAATGACTGGGGTGCAATCGCGCTGTATGAAGGAAAAATAATTCATGTCCCGCAGCGGCCGCTGGAAATTATGGACCGCGTCGGCGGCGGAGATTCCTTCGCTTCGGGCTTGATCTACGGCTTGCTCGCGGATAAAGGCCCCGAATGGGCGGTTCAGTGCGGGGTCGCACACGGTGCGCTGGCCATGACTACTCCGGGAGACACAAGCATGGCAACGTTTTCAGAAGTCCAATCCGTGATGCGCGGCGGCTCGGCGCGCATCGCGCGCTAAGGGGACGCGAAGGATACGATCAAGCCATGAAAGAGACCTGGCGATGGTTTGGACCGGATGATCCGATTCCTCTTGATCACATCAAGCAAGCGGGCGCCACGGGAATTGTCTCCGCCTTACATCATTTGTATCGCGGTGAAGCCTGGCCATTGGACGAAGTACTAAAGCGTCGGGACGAGATTCTTGCCGCCGGCTTGGTCTGGTCGGTGGTGGAGAGTATTCCGATTCACAATTCGATCAAGCTCCGATCCGGGCCTTGCGCACATTTCATTAGTGCGTGGAAGGACACTGTGGCCGCAGTCGCGAGGGCTCGTGTGCCCGTCATCTGCTACAACTTCATGCCAGTCGTCGATTGGACGCGGACAGACTTGCAATGGCGCCTGCCAAATACTGGCTACGCTCTCCGTTTTGATGCAGTCGATTTCGCCGCGTACGACCTGTTCATCCTCAGGCGCAAAGCCTCCGAGGCTGATTATTCCGATGATCGCGCCAGAGCTGCGCGCGCACGCTTCGATTCGATGTCCGAGGCACGCAGAGAAAATCTTGAACAGACGATCATTGCCGGCTTGCCCGGCGCCGAGGCCTCGTACAATCGTGAGACAATTCGCAGCCTGATCGCAGAGTACGAGGGCGTGACCGCCGATGATCTGCGAAATAATCTTGCCGCGTTCTTGCGAGAAGTTGTCCCAATCGCGCAGGAAGTTGGCGTTCGGCTCGCCATTCATCCCGACGATCCGCCGTGGTCGCTGTTCGGGCTCCCGCGCGTGGTCTCAACTGCCGACGATATCCGCACGATCTTCGCGGCCTGCGACACGCTCGTCAACGGGTTAACGCTTTGTGTCGGTTCGTTCGGAGCACGCGCCGACAATGATTTGCCGGCCATGGTGCGCGAATTCGGTGCTCGCGTTCATTTTGTTCACCTTCGCCAGGTAACCAGAGAATCGGATGGATCTTTTCACGAAGCTGAGCACCTCGCCGGTAGTTCCGACATGGTCGGCGTGATCCGAGTCATGCTGGAAGAAGAAGCGCATCGGCGGCACGCCGGTAGGCCGGATCATGAGATTCCCATGCGTCCCGACCATGGACATCTGCTCGCCGATGACATCGGCAGGAAAGTAAATCCGGGATATTCGCTGGTGGGACGATTAAAAGGCCTCGCCGAACTGCGCGGCGTCATGCATGGTTTGAAGTATGCGATCCCAGAATTGTCTGCTTAAGGTTTCGGTAGCGCCGATACTTTCTTGGTCCAGGAATCTCGCTATGTGTGAATCGAGGATTCAACTTCTATGAATGACTTTGCCGGGAGAGTGGCTGTGATCACGGGTACGACGGGAATTGGACGAGCGATTGCGCTGCGCTTTGCCGCGGGAGGGGCACATGTTGTTGCCTGCGGAATTGAACCGGCCGGCAATGAGGCCTTGGCTCGCGACTCGGCAAGACTTGGCCTAACCCTGCGGGTCGAACAATGCGACGTGACTGTTTTCGACCAGGTGCAGTCGGTCATCGCGAAGACGGTCAGGCAGTTCGGCGGCCTGGACATCATCGTCAACGCCGCCGCGATTCATCCCTTCGGCACCGTTTTGCAAACGGACCTCGCGACCTGGAATCGCTGCATGATGGTCAACGTCGGCAGCATCTATCTCATGGCGCATCTCGGCATCCCGGAGATAAAAAAGCGCGGGGGAGGCTCTGTCATTAATCTGGCGTCGGTGCAAGGCCACGCCTGCCAGCGGGGCGTCGCCGCCTATGCTGCATCCAAGGGCGCGATTCACAGCTTGACGCGCGCTCTCGCTCTTGACCATGCCGCCGACCATATCCGCGTAAATTCCATCAGTCCGGGTTCGATCCGTACGCCGATGCTGGCGCGTTCGGCGGCCAACTTCTCGCCGGATGTACCTGTCGAAGAAGCGTTCGTCCGTTTTGGCGCCGCCCATCCGCTTGGACGCATCGGCACACCCGAAGAAGTTGCGGAACTCGCAGCATTTCTGGCATCCGACAAAGCAGGATTCTGCACCGGCGGCGATTACCTCGTCGATGGCGGACTCCTCGCCGGCATCGGTGTCCAGTGATCTCGACTTCTTCCCTAATTCCGCGCAGACGATGGCGAATCGCGTTCCTGCTAGCGTTTGGAGTCCTGGTCAACTTCTTCGACCGGATCAACTTGTCCGTGTCACGCGACGCTCTTCATGACTCGTTCGGATTGTCGTTAGTCGCTTTCGGATATCTCTCCAGCGCCTTCAGTTGGACTTACGCCATAATGCAGATGCCTTGCGGCGTGCTGCTGGACCGCTGGGGCGTGCGCCGCGTGGGAAGAATCAGTGCTCTTCTGTGGAGTCTGTCGTCGTTCGCTGCCGCCATAGCCCCCGGCCTCGCCTGGTTCTTCGGGGCGCGATTGCTTTTGGGCGTCAGCGAATCGCCCACGTTTCCCGCGAATGCCAAAGCCTTGGGCTACTGGTTCACGCGGCAGGAAAGAGGTCTGGCGACCGCGTTCACCGATGCCGCGGCAAAATTCTCTACCGCCATTGGAGTGCCGTTGATCGGCTTGCTGCTCATCTATTTTGGCTGGCGCTGGAGCTTCGCCGCCACTGGTTTCATCAGCTTTCTTTATTTCGTACTGTTTTATTTCGTCTATCGCAATCCCAGCGAAGACTCGGGACTCTCGCCGCAAGAGCGCGATTTTATTCTGCAAGGCGGAGCGCAACTCGAAGACGAGACGAGAGTACGAAGCGGCAGTTTACTGGGTTATCTTCTGAAGCAGCGAAAGGTGTACGGCCTGGCATTGGGATGGGGCGCCTATAACTACACCTTCTTTCTTCTACTGGCATGGCTACCCAGCTATCTTTCCGTTTCTCTTCACGTGGATTTATTTCACTCCGTTTTCTATACGAGCGTGCCGTGGCTGTTCGCAACGGGGACGGATATTCTGGTCGGCGGATGGCTGGTGGATACCCTAATCCGGCGCGGCCACGATGCAAACTATGTTCGTCAAACGGTTCTGGTGGTAGGAATGGCCTTTGGCCTCGCGATTTTCGGCGCGGCGAAGGCTCACACTGCAACCGCTGCGCTGCTCTGGATCAGCCTCGCCCTGGGGGGATTGGCTGCCGCCGCGCCGGTGGCATGGACGGTTCCATCCCTAATTTCTCCGCGGGAAAGTGTCGGCACACTCGCTGGCGCGGTAAATCTTTGTGGCCAGATCGCTGCGATCTCCGCCCCGATCGTTACCGGCTACATCGTCTCTGCGTCACACTCTTTCGCCGCCGCGTTTGTGACTGCAACCGTAATCCTGCTGCTCGGAATTGTCGGCTACATTTTCTTGCTGGGACGGATCGAGCCGATCCCCGAACCATGATTCGATCGCAGCTCGGTTGTTCTCACTGCTTACCGGCTATCGGAGGCAGAACATCGTAGAGCGGCTGCGCGGGCTTCGCCTCCGGAGTCTCGTCTGCGACCGACATCGCCAGAATGCGAATCTTATCGTTATTGGGAAGCCTGATACTCTTCGCGCCCGCGGGTAAATCGATCGGATACGCGAACAGATACGAATAGCGGTAGGGCACATTCTCGCCCGCGGCACTGTGATGATGCGAGCAGTACCACGCTACATCGGCACGCTTGATGAAGCCGGGCTTGATGCCGGTCATCTCGCCGTAGTCGTCGTGCGAAGTGTCCTTCGAACTCCACTGCCGATCGTCCCACTGGCCAATGAATCCGCCCCAGTCCTCAACGTTTAGCTCGACGGCGGTGCCGCCTATCTTGAACGTCGCTTGCTGGTCGCCATCGGCCGAAGCCGCCAGCACGTACAACCTGTTATAGGACCCTGCCGGCAGATCGATCGTCTGTCCTTTCGCGACCACCGCATTGCGCGCGCCCGTTCTTGCCGGAGCGAGTTGAAATTCGACGTCATTGAATTGAATCTGCGCCGGCAGCTTCTCCGCGGGTAACGCGTCGCCCTTATCATCAAATCCACCCTCGGACTTGGTGCCGTCATTGCTGGCGGTTGCCAGATCATATTTCAGCGACACAGGAGCCGACCGCACGGCATCAAGCTTAGTGCGCGGGGTAGCTAATTGAATGGCGAACGTGCGCGGCTGATATGCTGAGAACGACGTGACCAGAACGCCGCCGTTCACCGTTGCCGCTCCCATCGGCTGCTCCTGGCCATTCACCTCGCGCGCGGCAGTGATCGGCGCATTGAATGTCACATTGACGTCGGGCTGGACTCTGCCATCGAGTTCCACCATGCGCACGACGATCTCATCGCTCAATTCCGCTTTTTTCAGCGCCAATACTCGTATGCGCGGGCTGCTGACCTTCAGCAAAGAAAATTCGCGGCCCAATGTCCCCGCATACTTCGAAGTTTGAAATGCGATCAGCGGATCGTTCAGCCGCTGCGCTTGCCAGTCGGTTTGCGCTTCGCGCCAGCCAGCTGCGTGACCGGCAATTCCGTAGACCAACTCGTGATGCCCGATATCCTGCGTCCCTTGGTCTGCATATCCCCCGTGCGTTCCGGGCGTGCGGATCAGTGTCAATCGAATCGTGTGATCGTCCGGCTTATCCGATCCGTTCTTGCAATCGGTCAAGATGGTTGCGCCGAACTCGCCACTCGCGTCGGTCAAATCAATCCACTGATGGGATGGCACTTCGAATTTTTTCGGTTGCGCGGTGGGCCGTTCGATCGTCCCGATATCCCAATTGTAGGTGGCCATCTCATTGGAAGCAGTCAGAGGAAAGGTCGCTTTCAGATTCGACTCTTTCGTGTTCCAGTCGATCACGTTGGCAAACTCCACGCGCTTCCCCGCATCCCCGGCCGATAAGCGGATGGTCTGTATGAATTTCGACCCTGCAGCCTCGCGTGAAACTTCCACGGCCACGCGCGCTGGACCGTTCTCCACCACTCGAATCTTCGCAGGACCGCCGACGTATGCTTTAGGCGCAGCTTGCTCCTGATCCCAGTCCATGTTCCAGCCCGGCCAGTGCTCCGGATTGTCATAGGAAATTGCCAGCCGCGCCGGTGCGGCGAGCAATTCTCTGCCCATCGACTTGTAGAAAATGCTGGCAACGTCTCCATCGGCGTTCACCTTCACGCGGTAGTACTGGTTCTCGAGCAAGTTCTCAGAAACCCGCAGCGTCGTGCTATCGACCGCCCCAGCGCCCGGTTGCACATCGTAAACGGCATAGCCAACGGATGGCGCCTTGGCTAGGAAAATCACTCTCCCGTTCGAAATCTGCGCGGGAACTTCTTTTCCATCGGACCCAGTCACATGCACCGATTGCGGCGTGCCACCGGGAAAATTCGCGCTCACCTCCACGAAATCTTTCCGCGCGATGTTCAACGGGTTGAAGACAACAACCGGCACGCCTTTCGTCTCGGTATCGAGCGCCGCGGAAACCCCTTCGGTCGCATTCGTCAGCACGCCGGCGAACTGATTCATCGCGATCACATCATCGTTCCAGGCAAACTCGTAAGCCTTGGGAGTCGCGGTTCCGGCGGCGATGTCGTGGAATTGGCCGCCCATCACCAGCGTCCATGCATCATTCAAGCGCTGCATCGGATACGTCCGCGCACCCAGCCATTCCGCGGCGATCGAAGCCTTCTCCGCCGCATCGGCCAGCAATTCTTCTTTCCGCAGCCAGCGCTTCTGATACGCCTGCGACGTCAGCGATCCGGCAGAATGATTGGTCAGCTCCATTTCACCGGTGTAGCGCGGCAGTCCGGTGGCTTCGGAGGGTGTGATATCGAGAAACATCTGCTCGGCGTTCGCGGAGATCACATGCACCGGGCCGTCGCCAACTTTCAGCGCCGGGCCCTGAGCATGCGAAAGCTCGGAGAAAAGGCGGCCTTCGATGAGTGGAAAACTTGCCGTGCCCTTGGTTACGATGGCTTCGAGCCGTTTCACCGATTCCTCATCCGGAGTTCCGCCTATGTCGCCGGTGCCGTAATAGTGATAGTCGGCGAACACGCCACTCACTTTGCCGTTCAATTCCACCCGAGCCGCCCAATCGCCCTGATGCCGGTTGAGTTCTCGATCCTGCTCGACCTTCGCCAAGGCCTTCTGCCGATTTTGCAGATCGAGATATTCCTCGATCTGTCCCGGCTCCAATGTTTGTTGACTCTGTTGCGCCTGCTCAACTTTATCCTTTAGCGGCTGCAACCTTTTATTAAGTTCTTCGAGCTCGGCATTTAGTGGCAGCGCGGGCAACCGCTCGCTCAGGTCCGCGTAAATGCCGCCGCTATAATCGCCTGGATTCAGTCCCGCCAGCACGCTCTCGCCATCCGGTCCCACCCACACGCCCACGTTGAACGGCGTGCCTTCCGGCGTTTTCTCGAGAGATTCCGGACCGCCTCCGGGCGCAGACGATCCCCACACCAGTTTCTGCGTCGAAAAGCCTTTCACCCCGGAGTGCGCCAGAATTGTCGGCAGCGACGCCGGGAATCCAAAACAATCCGGCAGCATGTATTCCGCACTGGCTCGGCCAAGTTCCTTGCGAAACCAATTATTGCCGTACAGCACTTGCCGGATGATGGTCTCGGCGCTGGGCGCATTCACGTCGCCCTCTTCCATGGACGACCCGGCCGGAAACCATCTTCCTTCGTCGACATACTTCTTCAGTCGGGCAAAATCGGCGGGAAAATATTCCTTCATCAAACGGTAGCGGTTGGCCCCGCTAAAATTAAAAATGTAGTGCGGATATTTATCGAAGAGCCTGAAATTCTCTTCCATCGTCTTGCGAATATATTCATCGATGACTTGCGGATACTCCCACCGCCATTCCGTATCCAGGTGCGCATAGCCAACCACATAAAGCGTAGGTTGCTTGGTCAAATCGGGCTTGTCGTTTGTCAGAGTATTGCCCGTCTGGGCATTGCCCGTGCAGAAAAATAAGAAGATGAAGCAGGCCAGTTGAAGCGTCGCCGAAGTTGCGTGAAATCTTCGCATCGTACTCTCCAGAATTTTTCCCTTTGCCAGGAAGCGGTTTTACAATATCAGGTTTTGACAAACGCGAAAGCCGCACTCGATGCGGTCACCATGAATGGTGTAGGTTAGACTTATGCAGCCCAAGCCGCACGCGCGCTCGCCCCGCTGGTATACGATCCCGCTGCGCGTTTTGCTCGTGACCTTCATCGGCACTCTGCTCTCCTTTGCCGTCAGCCTGTTTGTGGGAATTATCGGGACCGTCGCCATTTCAGCTGTGCGCCACACCGCTCATCCCGACATGACCCTCGCCTACCGCCATATCGCTTTGCCATTTGCGGTGGTCGCCGGAAGCATCATCTTTGTTCTCGCGCTCGCTATGGAAATCCGTCACTTTCGCCAAATGAAGACACTTGCGGCGATCGAAAGAGTCAGCTAGATATGCCAAGCAGCTCGCCACCTCGCATTGCCATTCCCATGCCGCATTCCGGTAATCGCGAATATGCGGAGCGTGCAATCCCGCAATACGAAAGCGCTGTCAAACTCGCCGGCGGCGAACCGGTGCGCATTCCGCTCGATCAGACGCCAGCCGAAGTAATGGAAATGATTGAGGGTTGCGACGCAGTACTCTTGCCCGGCAGCAACGCCGATGTCGATCCTGCCAGGTTCGGAGCATCGCGCTCTTCGCACACCGCGGCCGCCGATGTTCTCCGCGATGCCGTTGACGAACTTCTGCTGCAGGACGCCTTCAACCTGCGTAAACCTGTGCTTGGCATCTGCTATGGTCTGCAGAGCCTGAACGTATACCGCGCTGGATCGCTCGTCCAGCACATCCCGGACTTTCTGCCGGAAGAGTTGCGCACGCGCGTCAATCATGAAGCGGGAAAGACAGTCGAGGTGGCGCACACCGTCAAGATCGAGGGTGAATCCAGGCTCGCTCAAATCATAGGCGGAAAAAGCGAACGCGTAATCCCGGTAAACTCATCGCATCACCAATCGGCGGATACGATCGGTAAAGGCTTGCGCATCGTTGCCCGTTGCTCTGACGATGGCATTATCGAAGCGCTGGAAGGCACCGACCCCAATCACTTCGTGCTGGCGGTGCAATGGCATCCCGAGCGCTCCGTGGAGGATGACGAACATTCGCGCGCTATTTTTCATGCGCTCGTGAAGACCGCGGAGGCCCGGCGTGAGGAACTGAAGGGGATCGAAAACGTGAAGTGAATCTATTTCGTCTTCTTGCGCGGCTTCCTCGCTTTTCTCCGCGCCTCCAGCAGCACTACCACATGCGCAACCGCGGTGTTCTCCAGGTTCAGCCCTTCCGGAGTCTTCGCCTTTAGCCCGACGCAATCCGAGTCAACTCCCAACAACTGTGCTACGTGCGCTCGAATCGCCGCGGCATGCGGTCCAATCTTCGGAGCGGCCATAATAAGGCTGGCGTCTATGTTAGCCACGCCATATCCGGCGTTGTGTGCGCGTTTCAGCGCCTCACGCAGAAAGACGGCAGAATCTGCACCCTTCCACTTCGCGTCAGACGGAGAAAAAAGCGCTCCGATATCCGGGGCCGCAATGGCCCCAAGCAGGGCATCGGTGATGGCGTGCAGAAGCACATCGCCATCGGAGTGCCCACCCAGGCCTTTGTCATGCGCGAGCAGGATGCCGCCAATCTTCAGCGGAATCCCAGGACGGAATTCATGCGAATCAAAGCCATAGCCGATTCGCGTGGCAGGCTTGGTTGGAAATCGTTGGTCTTTCGTCTTAGCCATCCACCTCAATGACCGCCTGTCTGCGATGTTTTCAAGTAGAACTCTGCCAACTCCATATCCGCCGGGGCGGTGATCTTGATATTCCGCGGCGAACCCATCACGACGGCCACCTCGTGCCCCGATCTTTCCACCAAAGAACTTTCGTCAGTCCCCATGAATCCGTCCGCCGACGCCTCGTCGAATGCTTTCTTGATCACGCTGTAGCGAAAGCCCTGCGGCGTCTGCGCCATCACGATTCCTGCGCGAGGAATTGTCGCTTTGATCAGAGCGCCCTCGGACGTCCGCTCAACCTGCTTCACCGTATCGACGGCCGGAAGACCGGCGACAGCCGCGCCATACTTCCGCGCCCCCTCAATCACTTCCTGAATAATTTCCCGGGTCACAAACGGGCGCACCGCATCGTGCACCAGAACGATATCATCGGCTGCAGCCTCAACCGCATTCAACGCGCTCTCCACCGACTGCTGACGGTGCTCGCCGCCGACCACAAATTCGACCTTCTTTTTCAGGACGTCCGCCGCATCGGATTCGAGACGTGCGCGAAACCCGGCAATCTCGTTTTCTCGCAGCGCGATCCACATCTCGCTCACCGCATCGACGGCAGCAAACTTACGCAGCGTGTGGATGAGAATTGGCGTGCCGCCGAGTTCAGTAAATTGTTTCGAGGGCGGCGCCTTCTTTTGTTTGTCCTTGGCGCCGACGAGCATTGGCGCCATGCGGGTTCCCAAACCCGCCGCTGGAATTATGACAATCACCTTCATCGCGGGCTGTAAGTATACGAGCGCGGGGGTAGGAGTTCAAATGCAAGCCACACGCGAAGACTTAGTCAGATCGCAATTCGAACAACGGCTGGGAATCATGCGCGCGTCTCGTCTACAGGAAATACTGTAGACGCCTGATCGGTGAAGGAACTGTCACGCACTTTTTGCATGGCACGTTGCGCGCTCCATGGCGTAGGCAGTGCCCCGTCGCCACTCGGCATCTCTCACTCGGTCACGGAGTTAAAGAATTTCACTGAGACCGGCTCGGGCTGGCAGCCAACGTGCACCTCATGGCGGAAGTCGGAGTCGACGACCAGGCACCTTAGAACGAGCTAACCAGTCGACTGAAAGTGGCGCCAAAATAGCGAGGAACAAGACTAGCCATGAGAATGATTAAAGTCCGTTTCTGGATCGAGATGCTGGCGCTGGTAAGCGTGATGGCGTGCGCTCTCGCGCTCTTCCTTGCGACCCTTGGAGCCGCCGCAGGAGTTGCCAGCGCAGGGCCTGAATCCGGGCCGCCGCCACACGCGTCCACAGGGGCGCCACAGTCTTACGAGGGCATCATCACGGACACGCACTGTGGCGCAAAACACTCGGCCGCCGTGGGGATGGCTGCCGCCGATTGCACTCGGGTTTGCGTTCGCAGTGGAGAGAGCTTCGCTCTGGTGGACGGGGACAAAGCTTATACTCTCGCCGGCGAACCGGCGGCGCTGAAGCGGGTAGCTGGGCAGCGCGTCAAGATCGTCGGAACTCTCAACGGCGACACTATTTCGGTGGCAGCGGTTGGCGCGTCCTAAGGCTGAGCGGGTTTACTTTCCACCAGCGTATTCGGAACTGCGGCCGCAGGCGCCGATGCTCCGGGGATGACCGGCACTGCGGGCTGCGCCGGTGTGCCTGTTCGGGTAAACGCACGTTCATCCCATTTCCCGAAGATCATCTTTCCAGCGGTCGTCTGCAACACTGAAGTGACCGATACATCGATCGTCTTGCCGATCATCTTTCGCGCGTTGTCCACCACCACCATGGTGCCGTCGTCGAGATAGGCGACGCCTTGGTTGTACTCTTTGCCTTCCTTCAGGATGAACACCTTCATGATCTCGCCCGGCAGCACAATCGGTTTGAGCGAGTTCGCCAGTTCGTTGATGTTAAGCACCTCGACTCCCTGCAGCTGCGCCACTTTGTTCAGGTTGAAGTCGTTGGTGATGATCTTCCCCTCATAGACCTTCGCCAGTTCGATCAGCTTCAGATCCACCTCGCGAACAGCGGGGAAATCATCTTCAACAATCTGGATCTGAAGAGTGGCCATTTTTTGCAGGCGCTGCAAAACATCAAGCCCACGCCGCCCACGGTTTCGCTTCAGCGAATCCGCCGAATCGGCCACCAGTTGCAGCTCGCGCAGTACAAACTGCGGCGTGACGATGATGCCGTCCAGAAACCCGGTTTCGGCAATATCGGCAATTCGGCCATCAATGATCACGCTGGTGTCGAGAATCTTGTAGCTTTTCTTGCCTTGCTTCTCGCCGCCGAATATCCCGCCCAGGGCCGCCAGATTGAGCAAGTCGCCCTTGCTCGCACCCACGATCAGGCCCACGTAGGCCATCAGCAACATGACCAGGATTTGCAGGAAGCTTTGAGTGTTGCCGGCAGGCACACTGCTGCGAATGACCAGCGCAAACAGGTAGGCCCCGCAGATGCCGAGAATGCTTCCAATGGCCGCGCCGATCAGCCGCTTCAGGCTCACGGTTCGAAGCTTCCACTCGAACAGGACGATCCCTGCCCCGACCAGCGCGCCGACTCCCGCATCCTGAGGCCGGGACAATCGGAAAGGCTCAATAAAATAAGACGCAACCGAAACTACGATGACAAAAAGAAGCCGTACAAGAACTAGATCCACAGTATGACCTCCCCGGATGCAGCTCCGCTACACGTCCGGCGCAATGCACCCGTGCCTCTTCCTCTCCGCCCCCGGACGGGAATGGGCATTTCGACTATGCGGGGCGCGCAAGAATAGGGGATGAATGTACGCCCCGTTCCGGCCGATGGAGGCGTGGCCGGAAGCACTTTTAGTAAACCACGCCAAGAGTATATACCTGACGGCAAAGACCGGGCGAAGAAACTGGTAGACCCTGGTTCCATGCGTGGAGTCGTTCCGGGCGCCTGTTTCGGTTAACGGCTCGATGGCAAACGATAATCATCATGGAGAGGTCGCTTCGCTGCTAAACTTCCCTCCATGAAAGCGTTAATGATCACGAGCCTCTCCGGCCCCGACTCGCTCGCCCTCCAGGATGCTCCCGCACCGATTCCGCAACCTCCGCAAACCTTAGTACGCGTCGCTGCTGGTGGTCTAAACTTTGCCGACTTCATGACTACCAAGGGCGGCTACCCTGGGACTCCGCCGCCGCCGCTGATTGCCGGGCGTGAATTCGCCGGCGCCGAGGAGAACACGGGCCGCCGCGTCATGGGCTATATCCAGTGGGGAGCCTTCGCCGAGAGGGTCGCAGCGTATCCGAATATGCTCTGGACCATCCCCGAACCCTGGACCGACGAACAAGCGGCCGCCTTCCCCGTCAACTATTTCACCGCCTATCTCGCTTATTGGCAGGCCGGAATGACCTCTCAGCCGATGTGGGGACAGCCGCCCTCGGCTGTCCGGCGGCGCGAAGCTCGGCATCGCGTCCTCATCCACGCCGTTGCCGGAGGCGTGGGCACCGCAGCCGTTCAAATCGGGGTGCTTCTCGGCGTCGAGATGTATGGCACGTCCTCCTCCGACGAAAAGCTTGCGCGCGTCAAAGAACTTGGCCTGCAGCACGGCATCAACTACAAGCAGCACGACTACGAAGAAGTCGTGAAGAATCTTACTCACGGCGAGGGCGTCGACGCCGTCTTCGAAATGCTCGGTGGAGAGCACACCGCGAAAAGCCTGCGCTGTTTGCGCGACTTCGGCCGCGTCATCCAATACGGCACCGCTACCGGCAAGCAGCCCCAGCTCGACGTGCGTGCGCTCTATGCAAAATCCGCGAGCCTTCAGGGCCTGTGGCTCTCTTACCTGTCGCAAAAGTCCGAAATCATGGTGCCGGCATGGCGGCAGCTCTCCGAATGGATCGCGCAAGGCAAGTTGACTCCCGTGATCGGCCAAGTCTTCCCGCTCGATCGCGCCACGGAAGGCTACCAGCTCCTGCAAGAGGGAAAAAACTACGGCAAGGTCGTGCTGAAGATCTCTTAGCCTGAAGTGCCGCGTTGCAAGAGGTGTACACTTGTGCCGCGGCGCGGCCGAGCCACAAGTTTTTTGCGCCGCCATCCTCGTTCCAGGATGCATTTTTGCACTGATCCGAGGTCTTCCATGTCGAAGCTTTCTCGATTCCTGCTGTCCGCATTCCTTTTCACTCTCGCTTTTCTTCTTTCTCACACCGCATTCGCACAAGCCCCAGTTCCTTCGAATCCTGAGATCGAGCGCCGAGTCGACGCAATTCTCAAGAAGATGACGCTGGAACAGAAGATCGATTACATCGGAGGCACCGGCTTCGCCGTTCGTGCTAAGCCCGCTCTTGGCATTCCCGCTCTTGAAATGTCCGACGGCCCGCTCGGCGTGCGCAGCAACCAAAAGTTTCCCTCGACCACCTACGCGGCCGGTATCGGCCTCGCTGCCTCCTGGGATCCGCAACTGGCGGAGCGCGTCGGCGCCGGCATCGGCACGGATGCTCGTGCGCGCGGCATTCACTTCATGCTCGGACCCGGCGTCAACATCTATCGCGCTCCCATGAACGGCCGCAACTTCGAATACTTCGGCGAAGATCCCTTCCTCGCGGGCGCCGTCGCCACCGGTTACATCACTGGCATGCAAAAGCAGGGTGTCAGCTCTACCGTGAAGCATTTCCTCGGCAATAATTCTGAGTTCCTCCGGCATGACAGCGATTCCATCATCGACGAACGCACCGCGCGGGAGATTTATCTACCTGCCTTCGAATCCGCTGTGAAGAACGCACACGTCGGCGCGATCATGGACTCCTACAACTTTGTCAACGGCCAGCACTCCACGCAAAACGGATACTTCAATACCGACGTTGCCAGAAAGCAATGGAGATTTCAGGGCGTCATGATGTCCGATTGGGTTGCGACCTATGACGCAGTAGGCGCGGCCAATGGCGGCCTCGATCTCGAAATGCCGAAAGGCGACCACATGAACATCGAGAAACTCCTGCCAGCTATCCGCGAGGGACGCGTCAAGGAAGCGACGATCGACGAAAAAGTGCGCCGCATCCTCACCACTGCGGCCTGCTTCGCCTGGCTCGACCGCGGACAGGCCGAACTCTCGCTCTCTAAGTACAACGAACCGAATCACCTCGCCACTCTCGAGGCTGCGCGGGAAACCATCGTTCTGCTCAAGAACGAAGGTTCGCTTCTTCCTCTCGACAAGCAGAAGATCAAAACCATTCTCGTCGTCGGTCCGGACGCCTGGCCTGCGCAACCGGTCGCCGGCGGCAGCGGGAAAGCAATTCCATTTTCGGCGGTCAGCATTCTGGAAGGCATCGGCGCTTATGTTGGCGAGGGCACGAAGGTCGACTACGAGCGCGGCCTTCCCAAGATGATCGACCTCGCCACTTCCACGGAATTTTCCACCGCGGCTCAGAACGGCAAGCGCGGCCTTACTCTCGAAACCTTCCCGAACGGAGACTTGTCTGGCCCTCCCATTTCCACGCAAAAAGTGCACGATCTTAATTTCGTAGGAAAGTCATGGGATGACTTCGACGACTTGGACGAAGCCCTGGATTTGTTCGAAGCCGGCAAAAAACCATCGTCCCGCCGCTGGACCGGCTTCTATATTGCGCTACAAACTTCTTCCTACGAAGTCGCTGCCGAATACTCTGGAGAAGGCAACGGCTACCGCCTCCTCGTGGATGACAAGGTCATCTTCGATCAATGGAAGATCGCCGCCGCATTGCAGGACCACGCGACCTTGAATCTCTCCGCCGGACCCCACAAAATAGTTGCTGAGGCGTTCCAGGATTTCCCGGTCGGCGGGCGCTTGCGCATCGGCATCATCGACCAGCATAAAATCGTCTCGGCCGCTGCGAAAGCCCTCGCCGCCAAGGTTGATGCCGTTGTCATTGCCCCCGGCTTTGACGCAACCAGCGAATCGGAGGGCGCGGATCGCACCTTCAGCCTCCCCTTCGGTCAGGAAGAATTGATTCGCGAACTCTCCGCCGTCAATAAGAACACCATCGTCGCCGTCACCTCCGGCGGCAATGTCGACCCCGGCGACTGGCTCGAACGCGTTCCCGCCTATCTCGAACTGTGGTATCCCGGAGAGCGCGGTGGCACGGCACTGGCTGAAATTCTCTTCGGCGCCGTCAATCCCTCCGGACATCTTCCCGTCACCTTCGAGAGGCGCTGGGCCGACAATCCGGTTCACGACAGTTACTACCCAGAATCAGGCACGAACCGCGTGGTCTACAAAGAAGGTGTATTCGTCGGCTATCGCGGCTACGAGCACAATCACGTCAAGCCGCTTTATCCCTTTGGCTACGGTTTGTCCTACACCACTTTTCAGTACAGCCATATCGAGGTGAAGCAGGAGGGTGAATCATCCGGTGGCGCGCGCTACAACGTAACCTTTGATGTGACCAACACGGGACACGTGGCGGGCGCCGATGTGGCGCAAGTCTACGTCGCTGAAGCCGAGCCGAAGGTCCCGCGCCCACTCAAAGAACTGAAAGGCTTCTCCCGTGTGGATCTTGCTCCCGGTGAAACCAAGCACGTATCCATTCCGCTGAACTCGCGCGCCTTCACGTTCTACGACGTCAATGCGAAACACTGGCACGCCGATGCCGGCCAGTACACCGTAGAGGTGGGTCGCTCATCCGAAGAAGTTCCTCTGCACGCCGACATCACGCTGCCCAGCGCATTTGATGTTGAGAATGACAAGTAGCGCCGGTGCGCGGAGCGCCCGTTTGGAGCGGGCACTCCTGCCCGCTGCCTTTGACGTTGATTTCGATTTTGTGGCAAAGCGCTCCAGCATTCCCATCATGCCTCAAACACGTATTCGTTGCTCACCAGGAAATTTACCAGCGAGCACACAACGATCGCTGCGCCGTTTGCGGCTAGATAGTTCGCATGGCCGAACGAAACCATGATTTTCATCAAAACCAGATTGCCGCCAATGGAAACAGCTCCATTGGTTAGATTGAATCGCAGCAAGCGCCACACCGACTTACGCCACGACGGCTGTACCCGATCTGCCCATGTATAGCGCTCATGCCATAGGAAGTTGTGTACGACCGTCGCCTCTACCGCCAATCCCGTCGCCGTAAGATAGTTGAGACCAAGCACGCTCTTCAGCAGCAGCAACAACGCAAGTTGCAGCGCAACGCCAATTCCGCCGACGAGATTGAAGCGCAACCATCTCGCGAAACTGCCCAAGCGGGAAGTGCGCATTTTCCGCAGACCACCGACTGCGAGCCCTTCACCTCTCACTCGGACACTCTCTCATCGCGATAAAGCCTCTGTGTGTTCTGCAGCGTGAAACAGATCAACATCAGCGCCATCCCCGCCAGACCAATCGCACCTCCAACGTCAAACAACCGATACTCTCCGCCGAGAAAATGCACTCGCGGCTTCCACAACAGCGCCAGATTGCCGACCGCCAGCAGCAGGCGCAATTCGGTCGGACCAAATCGCCAGAACGACAGACGAAATTCTCCCAGCGCATGGGTCGCAAGATAGGACTGAATCGAAAGCATGAGGAAGCCGACCAGCAAGCCGGCGGCGATCCAGGGATGGATGTAGCCCGACAACGCCAGCCCTCCCATGAGTGCGAGCGCTCCGAAGCTATCGACCATGTGGTCGACATAGAATCCATAGCGGGGACGCTGCCGCTGCCGGACACGTGCCAGCGTGCCATCCAGAGAGTCGCCCAGCCAATTCAGGGCTAGAAGTAGGATCGCGCCCAGCAGTGCGTACCTGCTCCACCGCGCCAGCGCATAGCATGCGCCCGCCCCAACCTGTGCCGCTAAGCCCAGCGCGGTCAAATGGTCAGGTCCGATCCATGGCGGCGTGCGCGCAGCCAGCCACAGCAATGCCTTCTTCTCCGCGCCTGCCAGCCAGCTTTCCTGCACCCTCCTCGCCTCCAGCGCAGGTCGCGCGCGCCTTATCTCGAAACGAGCTTTCACATCCACTACCTCACAGAGTTCCGTCATCCTGCTTGCCATATCCCCTCCGCGATTGTGTGCTTCATACTTTCAGTACTTCCTGGGACGCCACTGTGAAACAAAGCGCTCGCGGCTTCAATGCTCTGCACCTCAAACCCTCCTCAATCGCAGATCTGCACGCAAGTGATTGCCAAACTGATAGTTACGATTGCAGGTCATCTGCCGGAAACCGCTGCTGGCAACCCTGGAGTATCAATAAAGGAACTGCTCGCGCGCAGATTCGCGATAAACGCTTCCGCGCATGCGCGCCTCTGGTAGGCTTTGAAAGAAATTTGCTCGCGTCAATCTACGCACCATGACCAGACTCTTGCGGTTCTTCCGTCCCTCCCACCAGCACACGGCTTTCTCGGCCACGCTCCTGCTGATGGGGACGGTGATGCTTTCGCGGATAATCGGCTACGTCCGCGAGGCCTATATTGCCTATGCCTTCGGCGCCGGGGCGCAAACCGACGCTTACGTCGCCGCCTTCACCCTCCCGGACTGGCTTAACTACATTGTGGCCGGGGGCGCGGCCTCGATTACCTTCATCTCGATTTACACCCGCTTTCTCGCCGAGCAGCGCGATGCCGACGCCAAGAAGACTTTCTCCGTCGTCATCACCGTCATGACCACAGTGATGATTGTGGGAACCATTCTTACCGAAATCTTCACCCCGCAATTCGTGCGCTGGATGTTTCGTGGCTTTTCCCCGGCGCAGGTGGAACTGACGGTCCATCTCACCCGCATTCTCCTGCCCGCGCAGATATTCTTCTACGTTGGCGGAGTAGTTTCCGCCGTCCTGCTGTCGCACCGGCTGTTTCTTTTTCCCGCGCTTGGTCCACTGCTCTACAACGTGTTCATTATTTTTGGCGGCGTCATTGCCGGCCGCCACTTTGGCATCGCCTCTCTGGCTTATGGCGCGCTGGTGGGAAGTATCGTGGGGCCATTTCTCGCCAGCGTGGTCGGCGCGGTGCGCATCGGGACGGGATACAAGCCGTCCTTCGATGTCATGAATCCTGCCTTCCGCGAGTGGGTGCGGCTGTCGGTTCCGTTGATGCTCGGCGTCTCGTTGGTTACGGCCGACGACTGGATCCTGCGTCACTACGCCGCCAGCGGCATTGGCGACATCGCCCGCCTCAACTACGCCAAGCGTCTGTTCGCCGTGCCAATCGCCGTGCTGGGACAGGCCACGGGACAAGCTTCTCTACCATTCTTCGCGCGCCTCTTCAACGAAAAGCGCTTTAAGGAATTCGCCACCACCGTCAATGATTCGGTTTACCGCGTCGCCGCTGCATCGTTCCTCGCCACGGGATGGATGATGGCCGCCGCCTTTCCCTTGATCGACCTGGTTTATCGCCGCGGACGCTTCCTCGTCTCCGACACACAAACCACCGCCGTATATTTTTTCTGGTTCTCTCTTTCGCTCGCTCTCTGGTCCGCCCAGGGACTCTACGCCCGCGCTTTCTACGCTGCCGGCGACACGCTCACGCCCATGGTTGCGGTCACCGTGATCACCAGCGCGTCCTTGCCAATTTATTCTTTGCTCTTCCATCATTACGGCGTGGTCGGCCTGGCCTTCGCCTCTGATACCGGCATCGGAGCGAATCTGCTGGCGCTTGCCTGGCTGCTGCATTACCGCAAGATGGTGTCACTGAGAACGCTGCGCTGGGATGAGTTAGGAAAATCTGCCTTGACTGCGATCGTCGCCGGCGGCATCAGTCTGGAAGTCGCGAGGATCGTGCCCCCGTCTGCCTACGGGCACGGCAGCCGCGTCGCCGACCTGCTGCAACTCGCTCTGATCACCGTAACCTGGGCAGCCGCAACTTTGCTCGGTCTGTGGCTGCTGAAATCCCAGTTGCCCAACGATCTCCGCCGCCGCAAGCAGATTGCCTATCCCGCCGTCGCACACAACGAGGGCAAAGAAATCCTGGGAGCGGGAACCGAGCCATAGTTACACCGGAATTCCAAGTTCGATTCGGCGAATCATATCAAGAGTCAACAAGGCATTGGCGAGTCGTTGTTTCTCTTCACTCCGGCCGGAACCAGACGAGGAACCGAGTTCCGCCAAACGTTGCTTGAGGATTACGCTTGCCGCATCGATCTTACTAATCAGCTTGCCCTGATCCGTCTCCAGCACCGCCTCTCGGTACACTTCTTCCCAAGGCTGAGGTATTTGCGCGTTCATATAGTAAGAGTCCCCTCCACGAACAAATCAACTTGCCTCCCCAAATAGAAACACGACTACTCTGCTGCTGAGGTAAAGAGTGCGTCAAAGAAGGTGAAGTTTTGTATTGGTGCCGCGCTCAATCAGTTATTGGAAGAACTGCTCCAGGCTTTCGTCCGGAACGATATCCAAGGCCTCGCGGACGGCGTGCTGTTGGCAACAAAAATGCTGAAACCCCGATCGATATTGGGGTTCCAGCGGCACGTGAGACTCTGTTGGGTTGTGGGTTGACTATGCTGACATCGCACGTCGCTGTGTGCGATTCTCGCGAATCGACGCGACGCCTCGTCGGATGTTCAGCCATCCGGCTTCTTGAAAGAGATGGAAGAGGTCATAGCTGTAGGGCACCTCGCCGGTGATGATCTCTTCTTTTCCTTGATCATCGGTCACGGCAAAGGCAACCTGTACGGGCTCATCCGGCGAGTTTTGTTTGGTGAAGTGGACCAGTTTCACATTGAGGGTTGATTGCTCTTGGGACTGCATCGGCATACGTTTCCTCCATTTATTTTTGTAATTGGTATTGAATGTACTCAGTAAGAAAGATCGAAGACGCAACTGATGCACAGAAGTTTTGTAAAACTTTGTGATTTCCAAGAAAGAATTGCCGAGATTTTCGCGGTGCCTACGAACAGCCGCACCTAAAATCACCCTGCTGTGGAATTTGCATACGTCTTGTCGTGAATACGTTGAAGCAGTTGCCACGTCTTGTTGCAGCCTCGGCCTTTCTGGCATAGGGTGGGACAGAATCGGACGGCCAACAGAAGTTTCCTCCGGTGCCGGAATTGCTCGCCGTCTCATGCCAGACAGTTCGATTTGTGCCCATTTAATTTCGATGAGCGCAAGCCATTTGCATCGTTTTCGGCAACTAACCTACATAGCGAAGTTGCGATCACGACGAAAGGTGGATTTTGATGAACGATTTGATTCGATCGATTTTGAAGACTGCCGTGTACTTTCTGGACCAAACCGACCGCTTTACCAGCAACGTGCGCGACCGGGTCGCTGAGGGTGCCGACCGTGCCTCCGACCGAGTGTCGGACCTCCGCGAACAGGCGGAGGACCTTTACTCAGGCGAAGATCACACGGTTCGCAATGTGCTCACCTTTGCGGCAGGAGTAGGCGTTGGCATTGGCGCTGCGCTGCTGTTTGCCCCGGCTAGCGGTGAGGAGATCCGGGGTCAAATCGGAGACAAGGTCCACGATATTGGCGACCGCGTGCGGCAGCGTTTCTCCTCGCGAACCTCAACCGGTACCGAAGGCCACTAGGCTTTCAAAAAAAATGACTTTCACCGCGGCAGGGGGCTTGATTCGCTCTTTGCAGGCCCCCGCTGCGTCCTCCGCAATAAATTCTAGGATCACAGTTCGACCGATTTTGCTCGTAAAGCCCGATTTTGCTTGCGAGGCCAAGATCAGTCGATCCGTCGGCCCCGCCGAGCCTTGTGCAATCTCACGGGAGCAGGCCGTAAACGTCGAGTTCGGTCGATGTCGCAACGAACACTCTTCCCCCAGCGATCGTCGGCACCGTGAACTTCAACGCGGCACCCGCCGTGTCGCGACTCCCGGCTTGCGCGCTGTTGTAAAGCTCTATCGCCACATTCGTAGCATTATAGGCATGCAGCACGGAAGGTCCGCTGCCGGTGCCCGTGTCAACGTAGGCCGAGTTGTCGATATCCCAGATAATGCCGTTGGCGGCGCCATTCGCGGAAAGTGAAGCAGTCGCGCCATGCGTGGTATAGGTCGTGGTGCCTATGGAAGTAGGCGTCGTCGATAGCAGGCCTGTGGTTGCGTTCCAGCTAAAGGCGCGCAGCACGTCGTGGCTGCAGTGAAAGTAGATGGAACCGCTCTCGTTCCAATAGACCGGCGTCGAGAAGATGTTGTTGTACTCCTGCGTGCCGGTCAGCACCGTCTGAATCACTTTGTTGAGGGGCGGATCAGGATTATACCCGCCCATGTTGTCGCGGTTGATTACGAAAATGTTCCCGTCCTTCCCTCCTCCGATGGTTTCGTGCGGGGTGGACGAGCTGTTGTTCAGCACCAGAATATTCGACCCGCTACCCAAATCCGCGTCATTCTCCGCCAGGGTAAAGTTGTCATCCGGCGTAAAGTAGTCCAGCACCGACAAGTTCATCGGATCCAGCCGCAGGAACGAATCGTTGTAACCATTCGTCACCGGGTCGCCAACGCCTGGCGACAACTCATCGACCCCGCTCATCAAATACAAGTCTCCGGTTATATCGTCGATCGCAGGCGCGCCACCGCTGGCCCACAGTCCGCCGCCATCGCCGTCCGGTGTGTCGTTGAAGATCGCCGTTTGCGCCAAGGTAGTTTTGTCGTAAGCCAGTACCCAACCATGGGTGCAACTTCCAAACGGAATGTAGATTGCATTCGTGATTGGATCCAGCGCCAGCGCCATCCGCTGATAGCAGGAAGTTTCGAGAGTGATGTTTCCACCAGAGCTATCTCCTCCAGTCCCCGCCACTGTGCCGGTGACGGCGACCGGGCCCCCGAATTTCTCCGCGCCGGTGGTCACATCCAGAGCATGTAAATAGAACGGACCGTCCGTCGACGAACTCTCCGCGAATACGTACATCGTGTTGGTGGTTGAATCGATCACCGGGGTCGACAAAATCCCAACAACCGGCGACACGCCGGAGTAGTCGTTCTTGGTGACGGGCGCTCCCAGGTTGATCTGCCAGAAGGGCGTGGTTTGTATCCCGGTTGCGTCGAAGGCGTAGACGCTGTTGTTCTGCGTCTCTACATAGACCACATCGTGCGTGCCACCTGCAATAATGATCTGCGGCAGATACAACGGCTGGGCGTAGATCTGCCCATCCACGGAATAAGAAAACAATTTGCCGAACTGTGTCGAATTCACGTTCGCAGGCGTGAGTGTGGTTTCCTGCGCGAACGCACCATCGCGAGCGTCGTCATTGTGGTACGTAAGGACCGCCCCCGTGCTCGCATTGACTACGGTCACCGCAACGTTGGCGCTGACCGTCGGAGCGGTGGTGGTGGTCGCGGTTACGGTGTGACCCCCCAGCGCGGCCGGAGCGGTGTACAACCCGGCAGCGCTCACGGTGCCAGTCGTGGCATTGCCACCCGCAACCCCATCCACCGACCAGGTAAAGGTGGCACCGCTTGATCCCTGAATTGCGGCGGTGAATTGCTGCGTCGCCGACGGATCAACGGTTGCTGTCGAAGGTGAAACGGTGAAATTAATAACCGTGACCGAAGCGCTGGTGGTGCCTGAAGCATTCGTAACGCTGGCCGCGATGGTATACGTTCCTGCCGTAACGGGTGCGGTATAAAGTCCCGCCGGGGTGATTGTGCCGATGGCGCTGTTTCCGCCGCTGACCTGATTGACTGACCAGGAAAATACCGGGCTGCTCAAACCTTGGGCTGTCGCCGTGAACTGTTCCGTTTCCGACAAAGCGATGGTCGCAGTCGACGGCGAAACCGAAAGCATGAACACCGCGACGGCAGCGCTGCCCGATGAAGCACCACTGCTGCTTGCCGTTACGGTATGTGCCCCCACAGTCGCCGGAGCCGTGTAGAGTCCCGTAGCGCTAATGGTGCCTACGCTCGCGTTGCCTCCAACCACTTGATCCACCGACCAGGTCACGGGCGCGTTCGGAAGTCCCGGAACTGCCGCAGTAAATTGTTCCGTCGTGCCAGCGGCAACATTGGCCGCACTCGGCGAGATCGTGATGGTAGTTGAAACCGTGACGGTTGCGCTGGCAGTCACCGAGGAATCAGCAGCGCTGGTGGCAACGATCGTATAAGTTCCCGTCTGAGCCGGAGCGGTGTACATGCCGGTTGAGCTGATTGTGCCGAGAGTCGAATTCCCGCCGCTGACCTTGTTCACCGACCAGTTGATCGCTCCGTTCGAAAATCCTTGAATCGTACCGGTGAATTGTTGCGTCCCCTCGGGAGCAACGGTTGAAGACGCAGGCGTGAGGGAAATGGCCCCCACTGCGACCGAGGCTTTCGCGCTCTTTGTGGTGTCAGCAACGCTGGTCGCGGTGACCGTGTGCGTTCCCGCTTGGGCGGGTGCGGTATACATGCCCGAGGCGCTAATGGTGCCCACCGAGGAATTTCCGCCCGCAACTCCATCGACGAACCAGGTCACTGCGGTGTTCGTGGTGTTCTGCACTGTAGCCGTAAATTGTGTAGTCGTGCCGACGGCGATGCTCACGGAAGTTTGATTCAGCGACACGCTGACTGCGGCGGACGTTGGCGGGGTAGAGGAGTTATTCATCCCCTGACAACCAACCAGAGCAAACGCAACAGCCAAACCCAGGCAGCAGCCAGAAAACGTCCTAGACGTGATGGCATTCATAGTTGGAGCTCAGAAAAATCAAGCTATAGATGGCATTTGCGCCGCTACAGTTGCCGCCTAGAGAGCAGTCGGGCCGGCAAGAGCTGCTCGGCATGAAAGTCGGAGCACGGGCTAGGGCGGAAAGACCTCAGGTAAGTGCTGTAGCCCGGGGTGAGCGAGCGGGTTGGTTAGGAATTTTCTGTCGGCGACTTAGAGGCTACGCCAGCAATCTGGCGGCCTCTTTGGCGTAGTAGGTAAGGATGATGCTCGCTCCGGCGCGCCGGATGCTCAGCAGAGACTCCATCATCACGCGGTCGCGCTCGATCCATCCGTTACGGGCCGCGGCTTCGATCATGGCATACTCACCGGAAACCTGATAAGCGGCCAAAGGCAAATCGAAGCGGTCGCGGGCGGCGGCGATGACGTCGAGATAAGGCATGGCCGGCTTGACCATGATCATGTCCGCGCCCTCCTCGACGTCGAGTTCGATTTCGCGCATGGCCTCACGCAGATTGGCTCCATCCATTTGATATGAACGGCGGTCGCCAAATTGCGGCGCTGAGTCAGCCGCTTCGCGGAACGGGCCGTAGAAGCCGGAAGCGAACTTCGCGGCATAGGAAAGGATCGGAGTGTTGATAAAGTCGGCTTCGTCGAGCGCGCGGCGGATAGCAGCGACGCGGCCGTCCATCATGTCGGACGGAGCAATAATGTCGATGCCGGCGCGAGTGAGCGAGACCGCCGTGCGAGCCAGCAGTTCGAGGCTCGAGTCATTGTCAATTTCAAATTTGGTATCAACCACGCTGGCCACGATTGCTGCGAGTTCTTCGATGACCTTTTCTTTTTTCTCGCAGCCCTTCACTACCCTCACGGTCGTCCCCTGCCGCGCGCTCAACGCCTCTCTCGCGGCCGCGCCGAGGGACTGGGGCGTGGACCCATCCTTTACCACCCCGCAGTGCCCGTGAGACATATATTCGCAAAGGCACACGTCGCCCATCAGGATCAGGTCAGGAACTTCGTGCTTCATCGCGCGCGCCGCTTGCTGCACAATGCCGTCGTCGGCCCAGGCTCCTGTGGCTACTTCATCCTTTTCATCAGGAAGGCCGAATAGAATGACCGAGGGCACGCCCAGCGACTGAACTTCACGAGCCTCTTTCACCGCCTCATCCACCGACAGGTTAAACACCCCAGGCATGGAGCGGACTTCCTTGCGCACTCCCTCGCCTGGGCAAACAAACATGGGGTAGACGAAGGCGTCGGGAGTGAGACGGGTTTCACGCACCAGGTTGCGAATCTGGTCCGTGCGGCGGAGGCGACGAAGACGCGTCACAGGGAAGGCCATAAGGCACCAGGGATTTCTGAGCGTGGCAGCCGATCCTAAATGTCGATGGACCAGTGACCGAGATCCCGTCGAGCGGGGAACGTCACTCCACTCTCAGACCAATTCTAGCAGGAGCGATAAGCCAGAAGGACTTACCGAACATCGGCATTTCGCCGCCATTTCGCCCGGAGAAACTAGCAGGTCTTCGCACTGAAGGAGTATGACGAAAGTAACGCCGCGGAGTTCGAAAGCAATCTGGATCGCCGTTTTCCTCCATAGAATGGAGGCGGATGAGTCTGTTCAGACGGAACCGCTGGTTTGTGCTGGCTGGCGTCGTCACGCTTGCCTTCACCGTGGTGTCTCTCATGATGCCACGAGGCCCAGCGCTGACCGCAATTATCGATTTTGGATATCTTCTGATCGCTCTGACGATCGCGGTGACCATGCTGTTGAATGCGTGGTCGGCTCAGGGTGCGGCCCGTCGCTTCTGGGCCCTGATGGGGTTCGGATACCTGCTGTGGGCTTTCAATCAGGCAGGATGGGCGTACTACGAAGTGCTTAGTCGCAAGACCGTTCCTGATCCCTGGTCGATGGATATATTTCTGTTTCTGCATCTGGTTCCGATGATCGCGGCGGTTGGTTTGCGCCCGCATCGCTCAGAAGGCGAACCGAAATTCCGCGTAGGTACCCTGGATTTCCTCCTGCTGATGGTCTGGTGGATCTTCCTCTATGCTTTCGTGGTGTTTCCTTCGCAATATGTTTCGGTGAACGTGCCGGTATATGACAGGAACTTCGGCGCACTCTATTTGGTGGAAAGCGGCGTGCTGGTATTGGTGCTGGGGGGCGTTGCACGCGGAGCTCCCCGAGGATGGAAAGAGATATACCTGAACCTGATGGCGGCCAGCGCTTTCTATGCCATTGCTTCGCAAGCGGTCAACGTGGCGGTCACCAGTGGCCGCTACTATTCCGGCTGTCTCTACGACGCTCCGCTCGTGGGAGCAGTGAGTTGGATGGCGGCGACCATCCTGAGCGCCCGCGAATGGCGGTTGGAAGTGGCGCAGCCGAACGGAGATGACACCTGGAGCATGATGTCGCTCCGCCTGTCGATGTTGGCCATTCTTTCGCTGCCAGTCTTGGGCCTGTGGGCGTTCCTCTGGGACACCTCGCCGCCAACGACTCGGATGTTTCGCATGTTCACCGTTTTGACGGCAATGCTGGTTCTGGGCGTCTTCGTTTTCATGCGTCAGTATCTTCAGGACCAGGCTCTCATCCATCTGCTGGAAGATTCGCGGCGTAGCTTTGAGAACGAACAGCGATTGCAGAGCCATTTGGTACAGCGAGAAAAGTTGGCCTCTCTCGGTCAGTTGGTCGCCGGGGCTGCGCATGAGATCGATCATCCCCTGAACGCGATCATGGGATACTCCGAGAAACTCTGGTCTAATCAGCGTTTGACCGGTGAGCAGGATACGTTGGTCCGCAAGATCGTCCACCATTCCCAACGGACTCGAGATCTGATCTCGAATCTTCTCAGCTTCGCGCAGCAAAGCTCCGGCGAGAAGATGATGGTGGATTTGACCGCGCTTCTGCAGCGGAGCGTGCATATGCAGGAACTGCAGCGGCACGATCAGAAAATACGTATCGAGACTTCGCTCGAACCGAACCTGCCAAGAGTGTGGGGGGACGGCCATCAACTGTTCCAGGTATTCGTTCAGATCGTCGAAAATGCCCTGGATGCCCTGGAGGAAGCCGGCGGAGGATTGCTTCGGGTCAGCGCCCACGCGCAAGGAGCAGACGTGGTGGTTCATTTTTCCGATAGCGGCCCGGGCATCAAAGAGCCGCATCGCGTCTTCGATCCTTTCTACACCACCAAGCCGATCGGCAAAGGCACTGGCTTGGGACTGAGCGCCGCCTACGGTGTCGTGCAGGATCATCGGGGACAGATTACCTGTCAGAATAATCCCGAAGGCGGCGCCACCTTTATGCTCCGCCTGCCTGTCTCGAGCCAGAGCGGTCCTCAGGCGCTGGCCGCGCACTCGTAGAACCACGCCGCTGTTCCTGTAACATAAATCTGCGATGTCTTCCCCACTCATCCACAACTCGGCGCGAGAGTTGGAGTTCGACGCTGTTCGTGAACTGCTCCGCGGCTACGCCTCCTCGCCTCTCGGGCAGGCGAGAATTGGCGCACTCGCGCCTTCCGTTGATTCCGAGTGGATTACCGAGCAACAAGAGCTGACCGAGGAGGTGCGCGAGTTCCGCCGCGTAAGCGGACGCTTTGATTTTTCCGGTTTGCTGGATATCTCTCAATTGGTAAAGAAATCCCGCATCGCAGGCGCCGTCCTGGAAACTACTGAGATTCGGGACATTGTACTGGTGATCGACCGCGCCGCAGAATGGCACGAGATCGCTTTGCATCCTCCAGCAACTATGCGGACGGATTGGCGGCGAACGCGACTGCTTTCCGAAAGCGTCCCCGACTTCACAGAATTCCTGAAGCTTTTCCGCAATAAGATTCAGCCGGATGGAACTCTGGAAGACCGCGCTTCTCCAGAACTGGCACGAATTCGCCGCGAAATCGAACGACAGCGGCGTGTGATTCAGGAATCTCTACGAGGATATTTGCGTAAGCTGTCCGAGGGCGGCACGGTGCAGGAAGGGCTGGTGACGATCCGCGGCGAGCGCTTTGTCATTCCGGTAAAAATTGAACAGAGGCGGCGTGTGCAAGGTGTGGTGCACGGGGCAAGTTCCAGTGGTCAAACCGTCTTCGTCGAACCGCTGGAAACCATTGAGCAGAACAATGACCTGGTGCGCTTGCTCGACGAAGAGCTGTCCGAGATTCATCGCATCCTGCTCGAAATGACGCGTCGTATCGGCGAGAATGCGGAAGATATTCTGGCGTCGGCCGATGTACTCGCCGAATTGGAATTGCAGTTCGCCAAGGCCCGCTTCGCCGAAGACTACAACTGCGTGGCCGTGAAGTTATGTGGGGACCGCCGCCCTCGGCTGCCTGCCCTGAGCGAAGTCGAAGGGTCCGAGGCGAGCGCAGCTCGCCTGCTTCTGCATAATGCGCGCCACCCGCTGCTGGAACGAAATCTAAAGCTCAAAGGCGCGGTCGTAGTTCCAATCACTGTGGAACTCGAAGGCGAGCGTCGCCAGCTAGTAATCACCGGTCCTAACACGGGCGGAAAAACCGTTACTCTCAAAACGATTGGCCTGCTGGCCCTAATGGCGCAGTCGGGAATTCCGGTTCCCGCCGATCGCGCGGAAATTCCCGTCTTCGATGCGGTCCTCGCCGACATCGGCGACTATCAATCGATCGAGCAGAACCTGTCGACGTTTTCCGCCCACGTCACCAACATCGATTTCATTTCACGGACCGCGACCGCCGAGTCGCTGGTGCTGCTGGATGAACTCGGATCCGCCACCGATCCCGAAGAAGGTGCGGCCTTGGCGGTAGCAATTGCCGGACACTTTGGCCGCATCGGTTGCATGACCGTGATCTCCACGCATCACACGTCATTGAAGGTTTATGGCGCCAATACCGCCGGTGTGATCAATGCGTCGGTGGGATTCGATGAACGGACGTTGCAGCCGACTTACGAATTGAAAATTGGCGTACCCGGAGCGTCGGCCGGAATCAACATCGCGCAACGCTTGGGACTGAATCCCTCGATCATCGAAGCGGCGCGCGCGAAGCTGGGAACGCAAGCCCGCGATGTGGGCGAATTTCTGGACCGGCTCCATGCCGCCTTGCGCGACGCCGAAAGCGAGCGCCTGCGCCTGAAAAGACGCGAACAGGAGTTGGAGCGAGAGAAAATATTTCTAGCGACGGAAGGCAGGAAAGAACAACAGACCAAGGTTCGCGAGATGGAGAAGAAACTGGAGAGCGTGCTGCGTGACTTCGAATACCATGCGCGCGAAGCAGTCAATGCTATCCAGGATAAAGCAGCGTCACAGAAAGTTTCGAAAGATGCCGAGCGCCGCGTTGCGAAATTGCGCCGCGAATTTCGCGAGCAATTCGATTCCACGCTGGTCGCGCACGCCAGCGGCGCCGATCAAGGCGACCCGCATGCCGAGCCGCAGGTGGTGAAATACGTTTCACAGGGCGATGCCGTAAAGCTGAAATCCACGGGCCGCGCCGCAACCGTCTTGCGCAAGCTGGATGATTCGCACTTTGAAGTGGCGGTCGGCGCCATGAAGATGAAGATCGCACGCGACGACATCGCTGCCGTGATCACCGCCGCGCGAGCGGCCGATTCTCCAGTAAAAGCCGCGCGGGCGCGCGGGATTTCTGTGTCCTTGGAGAACGAAGGCCAGAATGCGCCCTCGGAAATCAACGTCATCGGCTACAACGTCGACGACGCCACGCGCGAAGTGCAGAAGTTCGTCGACCGCGCCTTTCTCGCCGGCCTGCCGCGCGTTCGCGTGGTCCATGGAAGCGGCATGGGCATTCTCCGCAAAGCCCTGCGGCAAGCGCTGCAGCAGCATCCGCACGTGGAGTCGGTCGCCGAACCTCCGCAAAACGAAGGCGGCGGCGGGGCCACGGTGGTGGAGCTGCGAATATAGCTTGTCATGCTGAGCGGAGTCGAAACATCCCTACCCCAGTTCCCCCAGGTAAGGTTTGTTAATAACCTCTGCTTTTTCCTCTATCATCAACTGGGCAACTTAAGCATTCCACAGTTTTTCCGAAGGCGAACCAAGTGAACAGCACTAATTTAAGTTCCCTTGATCCGTTTTCTGGCTGACAATTCCAAGGGATAGTTGTGTCTTCCACCCATGCCCAGCATTGAAGATTTCAAAGAGACGGTGAAGCAGCAGGCGGACATCGTCCGCATCATCGGCGATTACATCAAGCTGAAGAAGGCTGGGGCGCAGAACTATTCGGGACTTTGTCCTTTTCACGGTGAGAAGACACCATCGTTTTCAGTGCACGCCACGCGGCAGTTTTATCACTGCTTCGGCTGTGGCGTGTCCGGGGACGTGTTCAGCTTCGTGCAGAAAATCGAGAACATCACCTTCCCCGAAGCTGTGCGTCTGGTAGCGCAGAAGCTTGGCATCCCGTTACCCAAAGCCACATACTCGAGTCCGGCTGAGGCTAAAGAAGCGAAGCTCCGGGCTCAGTTGTTTGATGTTCAAGAGCGAGCGGCCGCATTTTTCCAAGAATGTTTGAAGCGGCCCGAGGGCGCGCGGGCGCGGGAGTATTTGCAGGCCCGCGGACTCGATGATGAAACGATCAGGAGCTTTCGCATCGGCTATGCCCCGGATTCCGGCTTCCTGCTGCGCGATCGCCTCGCCGGCGAGTTCAGCGAAGAGGTGTTGCGCGAGAGCGGCTTGTTTTCGTGGAAACAAACTGAGGGTGCCCCGTCCTTGTCCGTCCGCCCTTTGGACGGACAGGGCGGGGATTTTGATTCGACTCCGACCGCTGAAGCCAAGGACCGGAAACCGGAAACTGGAAACCGGAAACTGCCCGCGGCGATGTACTCCAAATTCCGCAACCGCGTCATGTTTCCCATCACCAACGAAGCAGGGAAAATCATTGCCTTCACCGGACGCACCCTCGCCACCGACGAAAAAGCCGGACCGAAGTATCTGAACTCGCCCGAGACCGGGATCTATTCGAAAGGCCGGGTTCTGTTCAACCTCGACTACGCAAAAGAAGCGATCCGCAAGCTGGATTATGCCATCCTGGTCGAGGGTCAAATGGATTGCATTTCCGTCTACGCCGCCGGTTTTCACAACGTGATCGCCAGCTCCGGCACGGCATTCACCGAGATCCAGGCCAAGCTCCTAGGCCGCTTCAGCAAGAACGTTGTGGTCAACTTCGATCCTGATACCGCCGGAGCCAAAGCGACCGAACGCACGCTCGGATTGCTGGTGGAAGAAGATTTTCACATCAAGGTCCTGACGCTCGAGCAGGGTTTTGATCCCGATCTCTACATCCGGCGCAAGGGCAAAGAAGCCTATGGCGCGGCGCTGCGTGGCTCGCAGAAATACTTCGATTACTTGATCGACCGCGCGCGAACTCATTTTTCCGTGCGCAGTGCCGAAGGAAAAGTAAAAGCGGTGAACTATCTTTTGCCCCACATCCAGCGCGTGCCCAGCCGGATTGTGCGCGATGAGTTGGGCCAGGAAATTGCCCAGAAGTTAGGAATCGATTCGTCAGTCCTGCGCCAGGAGCTGAGGTATGTCGCCGCCGAGCGCTCGGCCACCGCGGTGAAGACCTCGGCGGAGGCGCAAGCCACCGACGCCGAGCGCATTCTCATTCGCGCGCTGGCCTCGGCGCGGCAGATGCAATCGAGCACTGAACATTTTTCGGCACGCAATGGCGCCCGCGACGTGACTAAAGACGAGGAGTTCGATCCCGCGCGCCAGGCCCAATACGCTTTCCAGAGCGAAGGGCTCCATCGTGGGATGGCGACCGAATCGCTGGTCGAGACACTCCTCAATGCCGGCGACGCAACTGCCGATGTAGATGTAATGGATGTGCCCCAGATTGAGTCCGATCGCCGCTTGCTCGCTTTGATTCTGTTCAAGGAGGACGAGGAACTCACGCCCGAACTGCTGGAACGCGCGGTCCGAGCGCTGCGGAAAATTCATTTCAAGCGGGATATGACGCGAGTTCTACGAGAGTTGCAGTCGGAGAAGGGCCAGGACTCCGTCCAGCGAAATCAGCTGCTTCGCGAACTCGAGCGCATCAAGCGTGCCTTGATGGACCCCAGTTTGCCGGCGGAGGGCGACGATGCCGCCTGAACTGCGGGACCGACGGAATAGATGAAACAAAAACGCTGTAAATGCCATCTAACTACATAGCGGAGTTAGAGATAGCGGCGGGCAAGAGAGTTTTCGGCGGGCAAGTGATAGACCGGGCGGCACTTATGTGCTAGTCTCTTAAGTTTGTGCTAGGTGCACAACTCCGCGCTACCCCAGATTCCCACCTGTGAGAACGCTACGATACGCTCCCTCGCGAGCGAATTGAAGAATTTGAGGAACACCTCTTGGCTCTTGAAGACAAGTACGACGACATAAAAAAGCTGGTCGATGCCGGGAAAGAGAAGGGATATCTCACTTACGACCAGGTCAATGACCTGATCCCGCACGATGTGCACAGTCCCGAAGACCTGGACGACCTGCTCACCACCATCGGCACGCAAGGCATCGACGTGCTGGAGGGCCCGAAACTGCCATCCGCCGCGCTCGATAAGAAGTTCGATGAAGGCGAAGAGGGCGAGGATGTTGAACTCGACCTCACGCCCGGCGCTCTCGAAAAAACCAACGACCCCGTCCGCATGTACCTGCGCGAGATGGGCACCGTTCCCCTGCTCACCCGCGAAGGCGAAGTGGAAATCGCCAAGCGCATCGAGCGGGGCCAGATCCGCGTGCTCAAGGCGCTCTCGCGATCTCCCATTGTGATTCACGAACTGCTGGCGATGGGCGAAGACCTCAAAAAAGGTGTGCGCTCCATCAAGGAAGTCGTGACCTTCGATGAGGAGGAGATCACCGACGAGATCCTGCAGAACCGGTTGAACGAATTTACCGGCAAGATCGACGCCATGGCGAAGCTTTACAAAAAAGTCGCCGTGGTGCAGGAAAAATACGCGGCCGTGTCGTTGAAGAAGCGTCCCAAGGACCATCGCCGCGCTCGCCGCAACTTCGCCCGCGCCATCGTGCGGGTATCCATCGCGGTGCGCAAACTCGGCTTCACCAACGCCGAACGCAAGCGGCTGATCGACCGGGTCAACAAAACCGTCGACAGCATGCGGTCGCTCGATCGGCAGGCTCAGAACCTGGAGCGTAAAGCCGACGCCACACGCAGCGAGGATCAAAAAAAAGAATACCGCCGGCAGTCGCGCGCGGTACGAAGCGAGATTGAAAAACTCGAGGTCGAAGCCGGCCTGTTGTTTCAGGAGATCAAGCGCACGCAGCGCGAGATCATCCAGGGCGACATGGACGCGGAGCAGGCCAAGCGCGAGCTGATCGAGGCCAACCTGCGTCTGGTGGTTTCGATCGCGAAAAAATACACCAACCGCGGCCTGCAGTTCCTCGACCTGATTCAGGAAGGCAACATCGGCCTGATGAAGGCCGTGGACAAATTCGAATACCGCCGTGGCTACAAGTTTTCCACGTACGCCACGTGGTGGATTCGGCAGGCGATCACCCGTGCCATTGCCGATCAGGCGCGTACGATTCGCATCCCGGTGCACATGATCGAGACGATCAACAAGCTGATCCGCACTTCGCGGCAGCTGGTGCAGGAGCTGGGACGCGAACCCACCAGCGAAGAAATCGCCAAGCGCATGGACATTCCGGTGGCGAAAGTGCGGAAAGTTCTCAAGATCGCGCAGGAGCCGATCTCCCTCGAAACGCCGATTGGCGAAGAGGAAGATTCGCATCTGGGCGACTTCATCGAAGACCGGGCCGTCGTCTCGCCGGCCGAAGCCGTGATCAACGTGAACCTCAAGGACCAGACAGGACAGGTTCTGCGCACGCTGACCCCGCGCGAAGAAAAAGTCATCAAGATGCGCTTCGGTCTCGAAGACGGCAGCGAGCACACTCTGGAAGAGGTCGGGCAATCGTTCGCGGTCACCCGCGAACGCATCCGCCAGATCGAAGCCAAAGCACTGCGCAAGTTACGCCATCCCTCGCGCTCGCGGAAGTTGCGGGCATTTATGGATGGAGTGAGAGACTAGGTCAGAAGTAGGAATGCAGGATTAGGGGCGCGAGTGATCGCGCCCTTTTTCTTCCCAAGCCTGTTTTGATTTTCAAGATTGTTTCTGTTCCCACGGGCTAAAGCCCAATTGTTTTTTTCTAGCCGATTACGCGGCGCTGAAGCGCCGCTCTTCCAATTTCTTGGTGCTTACCCCGGACTTACGTCCGGGGCTATTATCTGTCGCCCCTCCGGGGCTTGCGTCGTACCTCACACTTCGGGAATCGTTCCCGCGTTTTTTCTCTCAATTCTCTCGCCCCCGGCTTTCCATTCCTGTCGAATAAAAAGATAAGGCGGCATTTGCGAGTTTTTCCCCGGATGCTGCCTTTCTTCTCGATCGCATCCCGCACATTTTAGGCAAATCCCCGGTAATCTCCGCGCGGTCTGTATTGACCAGTTATCCGTGAGCAAGGGCCTGATACTGGAGATATCACTTTCGATTCGAAAGCGGAAATTCTGTGAGGATACCGAAATGTGGCAAGTCAAGAAGGTCGCCCCTTGGGCTCGCAAGCTTGCAATGCGCAGTCTGCTTCTGGCCGGTGCAACAACTTTTCTCGCGCCCTTGGTCTTGGTGCCAACGGCGAACGCGCAAGTTGTCATCGGCCTAACTCCGCCGGTGTGTTCCTACGGCTACTACGACTATTCACCGTACGGCTGCGCACCCATGGGCTTTTACGGCCCGGGCTATTTCTTTAACGGCATCTTTCTGGGCGTGGGCCCATGGGCGAACTGGGGCTATGGCCACGGCTGGGGTGATCATCGCTTCAGCGGTGGAGGCGGAGGACGCTATGTCGCCGGTCGTGGAAACGGCGGCGGACGTTCCTATGCAGCCAATCGTGGACGCGCCCCGTCGGGAGTGCGCTCTGGCCGCAGTAGCGGTGGCGTCCATGCCGCAGCAGTGCGTAGTGGCGCGTCGCATGGCACGTCCCATGCCGCAGCAGCGCGTGGTGGAACGTCGCATGGTACGTCCCATGCTGCAGTAGCGCGTGGCGGCGCGTCGCATGGCGCGTCCCATGCCGCAGCAGCGCGCGGTGGCGCGTCTCACGGTGGTGGTGGCGGATCGCATGGTGGCGGCGAACACCGTTAGTCCGAGCCTGCTCCGCGGCTTGGATCGCGTGGTTTCGCTGAGCGCAGCGCGGGAAGGGCTGCACCACACAAAGTCCGGCTGAGGCTGTCGAACTGCGCTCGACCGGACAGCCGAGGGCGGCTGTCCCCAGGTGGGCATCTCAGTTTTCCCATTTGGGGAATTGTTCCCGCTTGTTTCTCTCAATTTTCGTGCGTTCGGCTTTTCATTGCTGTCGAATAAAAAGATAAGGCAGCATTCGCGAGTTTTTCCCCGGATGCCGCCCTTTTTCTTTTCTGGGTAGGTGAATGGAAAAACGGAAGCCGAAGATTATTAGCAAGAAGCTTCGTGGCGAGTGGGCTGAGATGGTTTTTATGACACATGCTACCGAGTTTGGGCTGGAGGTCAGCAGGCCATGGGGAGACTCGAGGAGTTATGACTTTGTGGTGGGACGGCCGGGGCATTTTGTGGCAGTGCAAGTGAAGTCGACAATTCAGGAGATCAGCGAAGAGCTCGAGAAGGGGTATTCGTGCTCCGTACGCAGAGGGCGAACGACGTATCGGCGCGGATCCTTCGACTTTCTTGCAGCCTATGTCATCTACGAGAACGCGTGGTACATCATTCCAGAGGAGCTAATTCTGGGCATGCAATGGATTTCGTTGGCGACCAACTGCGAGAAATCGAGATATGAGGGCTATCGCGAGGCGTGGCAGTTGCTGGATCCCAATCGAGACTCCAGGGAAGACAACATCGAGATTCAGGCGTGCGTGGAAGAGTTCGCAGCGGACTGGACGGGATGAGATGAAGAGGGCTCCTGTTTGAGAGTGGCTCGCGGCGGTTATTCCTTCACAGCGTATAAATTATGGACTTTCATTGACTTACAAATTCGGCGTGAGGAATTCTTCGTGGTTTTCCTCAGGCTTCCACAAGGAAGTCCTATCGTCCACAGTTTCTGCACAAGGAAGAAATGTTTTTCGGTTGCGGCGCGCAACAATCTGCCGCACAGTGGGTTCACCGAAAACGTAGGACCTTCTGGGGCTTGCCACGATGATTGCGGCCAAGCTTGCGGCAGACCGGCGATTCTCGAGGGTGAATTGCCGGGGGAAAATCGGAAGCGCGCGAGCGCATGCCGGTTGCCCGGGCATTGCGGCCTCCTCCACTTCCCGCTCTGTGAGCTGGGTTGGGCTGCTGGCTAACCGCAGAAGTTGCTGGGTAGTGATTCCTGGAATCGCGGCTCGGCAACCGCACTGGTAAATGTGGCTCTCACACGGTGAGTGCTGTCGGATCGGTGCCGTCGTCCCGCTGCCGAAAGCGGCGGGAAGGCAGCTTCGAAGGTCCACGAACGATGCGGCTCGAGGGTGGCTGGCCCTCGGGCCGCATTTGTTTTCAGACCGTTTTTCTTGCCACTGCTTTTACCACTGTTTGCGCCACGGATTTCCACGGATCACAGCGAATCATTGAAATCTCTAACCCGGCAAATCTCTGAGCGCGGCGCAAGAGTCTTGTTAAGGACTGGTTTTCTCGGGACTTCCACAGGATATCGAGAGGGTTCACAGCTTCTGCACAATTCATTTTGCGTTTCGCTTTATATTCGCTTATCCTAGGCGGGGAAGTGCGGCAAAGTTCTCTACGGAAATATGGCGACCACGGACTACCACATCAGCACGCTTCCGGCGAATGTAGAAGCCGAGCGCTCGATTCTGGGCGCGATCCTGCTCGACAACTTTGCGTATAACCAGGCGGCGGAGCATTTGCGAATCGAGGATTTTTCGCTCGACTCGCACCGGCGGATTTACGGGCGGATGGTCGATCTGGCGGAATCGTCGCGTCCGATCGACATGATCACGCTGATTGATGAGCTCGATCGGCACAAGGATCTGCAGGCGATCGGCGATGTTGGATATGTTTCGAGCCTGCTGGATGGCGTGCCGGACCGGCCGAGCATTGAGCATTACGTCAAGATCGTCCGCGACAAGGCGCTGCTGCGCGGGCTGATTCATGCGGCGAATACGGCGATTGCGCGGGCGGCGGATCAATCCGATGCGGCGGAGGAAGTGCTCAGCGACGCCGAGGCTGCAATCTTTCAGCTCTCGGAAAAGCGCATCGGGCGCGGCTTCATGGGCGTGCAAGAGATTGTGCGCGAGTCGTTTGGGTCGGTCGATGCGCTGCTGCAACGCGGCCAGCGGATTACTGGACTGGCCACGCACTACACCGATCTCGACGAGATGACCAGCGGATTGCAGAGATCGGACCTGGTGATCATTGCGGCGCGGCCGTCGATGGGCAAGACGGCGTTTGCCATGAACATTGCGGAGAATGCGGCAGTGGAAGATCAGCAAGTGGTGGGAGTGTTCTCGCTGGAAATGTCGCGCGAGGCGCTGCTGATGCGCTTGCTTTGTTCGCAGGCAAAAGTGGACGCGCACAAAATGCGTACGGGGTCGCTGTGGCAGGATGACACGCGGAAGGTGGTGCGCGCCATGGAGCAGTTGGCGCATGCGCCGATTTTCATCGACGACACGCCCGGCATTTCGTTGAGCGAGATGCGGGCGAAGGCGCGGCGGTTGAAGCAATCACAGGGCAAACTGGATTTGCTGATCGTGGATTATCTGCAGCTCATGTCGGGCGGGAGCAAGCGTTATGAAAACCGCACGCAGGAAGTGTCGGCAATTTCGCGTGGGCTTAAGGCGCTGGCGAAGGAACTGAGCGTGCCGGTGATCGCGCTCTCGCAGTTGAGCCGCGCGCCGGAGAGCCGGGGCGGAGATCATCGTCCGCAACTGGCCGATCTGCGCGAGTCGGGATCGATTGAGCAGGACGCCGACCTGGTAATGTTCATTTTCCGCGAAGAAGTCTACAAGCAGGATGATCCTGATTTGCAAGGGAAAGCGGAGATCATTATTTCCAAACAACGCAACGGTCCCATCGGCCGGGTCAACCTCGCCTTCCTGAAGAGTTGCACCAGATTCGAGACAATGGTGGAAGGCGGCCTGCCTCCGGAGGAGTAACTCCCGAGGTACAGGAATCCCTGTAGTTTTCCGTGGTAAGTACCTTATGCGCCTTAACTTGCGTTCGGCCGGCGCCGCTGTGGAAAAGCTTGTGGAATTGCAGACAGCGCGAAAAATGCCTAGAGGCAAAGGCTGGTGAGGCAAATCACAGCACTCCGGTTTCGGGCTCCTAAGACCATGAATGATAACCAGTTAGACAATTCACTCGCTGTTAACATGGGCGGGGCCAACAAAACTGCAGGTCATTCCTATTTTGGCGTTTTGCACATTTAGCGGTTCCTGACCTTCCGGTTTCCAGCCTCGACGCGGCTAATCGCTGTCCTCCCCGACCTTCAAGACAGCCAGAAAGGCCTCCTGGGGTATATCGACGCGGCCGATGCGCTTCATTCGTTTCTTGCCTTCCTTCTGCTTTTCGAGCAGCTTCCGTTTTCGCGAAATATCGCCGCCGTAGCACTTGGCGATCACGTTCTTGCGAATGGCGGAAACGGTTTCGCGGGCAATGATCTTCGCCCCGATGGAGGCCTGGATTGCCACTTCGAACATTTGCCGTGGAATCAGCTGTCTCATTTTTGAGACCAGCGCTTTGCCGCGATCGTAGGCAAAATCGCGATGCACGATAATCGAGAGGGCATCGACCGGTTCGCCGGCCACCAGGATGTCGAGCTTGACCATGGGCGACTCCCAGTAGTCGGCGAGGTGGTAGTCGAGCGAAGCGTAGCCGCGGGAAACCGACTTCAGGCGATCGTAAAAATCGAGGACGATTTCGTTCAGCGGTAACTCATAGTGCAACATTACGCGCGAGGAACTGACGTATTCGAAGGTCTTCTGTTTGCCGCGCTTGTCCTCGACCAGCTTCAGAATTCCGCCAACGTATTCTTCGTTGCTGAGGATCGTGGCGAGAATGACCGGCTCCTGGATCTTGGCGATCTCGCTGGGATCGGGCCAGCGCGAAGGATTATCGACTTCGATAAGTTCGCCATCGGTCTTGGTGATTTTGTAGCGGACGCCCGGAGCCGTGGTGATGAGTTCGAGTGCGAATTCACGCTCGAGCCGCTCCTGGATGATTTCCATGTGGAGCAGGCCGAGGAAGCCGCAGCGGAAGCCGAAGCCTAGCGCGACGGAACTTTCCGGCTCGAAGAAAAACGAAGAATCGTTCAGCCGCAGTTTTTCCAGCGCCTCGCGCAGGCGAGTGTGCTCGTGCGCGTCCACGGTGTAGAGGCCGGCGAACACCATGGGCTTGATTTCTTCGAAGCCGGGAAGGGCGTCGAAAGCGGGGTTGGCGTCATCGGTGATGGTGTCCCCAATTTTCGTGTCGGCGACGTTCTTGATATTCGCGATCAGGAATCCGACTTCGCCCGCCTTGAGTTCGTCAATCTCCACCGGCTTGGGCGTGAGCACGCCAAGTGTTTCGGCGTCGAACGTCGTCCCGTTCGACCAAAGTCGAATTCTTTGGCCCTTGCGCAGCGTTCCCTGGAAGACGCGGGTGAGGACGATTACGCCGCGGTAGGCATCAAACCAGGAATCGAAGATGAGCGCCTGGAGGCGGTTGTCGGGATTTCCTTTCGGCGGAGGCACGCGCTTCACAATGGCTTCGAGCACGTCGGGCACGCCTTGGCCGGTCTTGGCGCTGATCAGCACGGCATCGGAAGCATCGAGGCCAACGGCGCTTTCGATCATCTCTTTCGTGCGGGGGATATCGGCGCTCTGCAGATCGATCTTGTTGATGACGGGAATAATTTCGAGACCATGATTGATCGCCAGATAGGAATTGGCCAGGGTTTGCGCTTCGACGCCTTGCGAGGCGTCGACGACGAGCAACGCACCTTCGCACGAGGCGAGCGCACGCGACACTTCATAAGAAAAATCCACGTGGCCGGGAGTGTCGATTAAGTTGAGCTGGTAAGTCTGGCCGTCGTGCGCCGTGTACATCATGCGGACGGCGTGGGCCTTGATGGTGATGCCGCGCTCGCGCTCCAAATCCATGGAGTCGAGCACCTGGGCTTGCATTTCGCGCGCGGTGAGGGAGCCGGTCAACTCCAGCAGGCGGTCGGCCAGCGTGGATTTACCGTGGTCGATATGCGCGATGATGGCAAAGTTGCGGAGGAAAGCGGCGTCCATAAATTCAGTTGCCAGTAGCCAGTTTCCAGTTGCCAGTTAAGACCGAATCAAAACTGGCGAACGGGGACTGGCAGCTGTTCTTGAGAGGCTGAAGGCTAAGCTTTGATTTTAGCAGGCGGGAAGCGGTTCTCAGTCATGCTGGCTCCTCAGTTACAATCTTTCGACCAAATCTCTCTCGATCGAGGTTCACCTATGCGGAAGCTGGCATTTTTGTTTGCTTGTTGTCTGACTGCAGCGGGCGTGAGCTTCGCTCAGACGCTTTCGCCACAGGTACGCGCCTTCGTGAAAGTTGACGCGCCAGTGGTCGCACTCACGCATGTACGCGTAATCGATGGGACGGGTGCAGCAGCACGCGAGAATCAGACCGTCATTTTCGCCAACGGGAAGATCACGGCGGTGGGCGATGATTCCGGGGTATATGCGCCGAAAGACGCGCTGGTGCTGGATCTTCACGGGTACACAGTGATTCCCGGTCTTGTCGGCATGCACGAGCACATGTTTTATCCGGCTGGGGACGCAATTTTCCACGAGATGCCGATCAGTTTTCCGCGACTCTACCTGGCCGGAGGAGTCACTACGGTTCGCACTGCAGGCAGCATTGAACCCTACATGGATCTGGCGCTGAAAAGAGAGATCGACGGTGGCGAAACGGCCGGACCTCACATGCACGTGACCGGGCCGTATTTGGAGGGTCCGGGCAGCTGGGCGCCGCAGATGACCTACTTGAAAACTCCGGAGGAGGCGGTGGCAACGGTTAATTTCTGGGCGGACCGCGGCGTGGATAATTTCAAGGCATATAACTTTCTCTCGCGAGCCGTACTCAAAGCCGCAATCGATGCAGCGCATAAGCGCGGCTTGAAAGTTACAGGACATCTTTGCTCGATTGGCTTTCGCGAAGCAGCGGAGCTTGGCATTGACGATCTGGAACACGGTATTACCGTGGATACCGAATTTTTCCCGGGCAAAAAGCCGGACCAATGCCCGAGCGGCTCGTTGGCCTCGATGGCCGAGGTGGTCAGGAGCCTGGGAAATATGCAAGTCGGCGATCCGGCAATTCAGCAGATGATTCAAGATCTGGTGGCGCATCACGTGGCAATCACGTCGACTCTGCCGGTGTTTGAACTTTTCGTGGCCGACAAGGCACCGCTGCAAGCGCGAGTTCTGAGCGCGATGTCAGAAGAGGCGCGAAACGATTATCTGGAGACGCGAGTGGAATTTGATCTTCCCTTCCGTGATCCGAAAACGGGGGAAGTGCAGGCGCGGCCATGGGGGCGGATGTTCGAGCAGGAGAAAGAATTTGAGCGAGCCTTTGTGAAAGCAGGAGGGTTACTGCTGGCGGGCGAAGACCCGACGGGGATCGGAGGAGATCTCGCGGGATTCGGCGATCAGCGGGAAGTGGAGTTGCTGGTCGAAGCGGGATTTACGCCGCTCGAAGCAGTTCACGTCGCAACCTACAACGGTGCCCAGTACCTGGGTGAATTGGATCGCATCGGCACAATAGCGGCTGGCAAACAGGCTGACCTGGTAGTGATTAAGGGCGATCCGTCGAAAAAAATTGAAGACATTGAGAACACTGAGATCGTATTCAAAGATGGAGTGGGATACGATTCGGCAAAACTGATTGAATCGGTACAGGGGCTGGTGGGAAGTAGATAGTACCGAGTACCGAGTATCTGGTACCGAGTATCGGAATATGAAGGCTTGCCGCGCGGGCAGGTTTTGCGTCTTGCTCGGTACTCGCAACTCGGGAAGCCGGAACTTCTTCGATTAGAATTCAGATCGCATGCTGATTCTCGCCTCCGCCTCGCCCCGCCGTCAGGAGTTGCTGCGCAACGCGGGTATTCCGTTCACGGTGCAGCCCGCTGATATCGATGAGAGCCCACGCGCGGGTGAGGCTGCTCAGGAATGTGCCGAGCGGCTGGCGCGAGAAAAAGCGCTGGCGGTTTTTCGAATCCATCCGCAGAGTTATGTTCTCGGCGCGGATACCATCGTGGTGGTCGATGACATTATTCTCGGCAAGCCGCATGACGCTGACGATGCGGCTCGCATGTTGCGACTGCTGTCGGGAAGGACGCATGCGGTGATCACCGGAGTGTGCCTGGTGGGACCGGGTGCCATAGGTGCAGTTGTCAGTCGCCAGTTGCCAGTTGGCAGTAGAACAGAAACTGCCTCCGAGACAACTCTGGTCACGTTCTGCGAACTTTCTGAGAGTGAGATTCGCGACTACGTCGCCACCGGCGAACCGATGGATAAGGCCGGGGCTTATGGGATTCAAGGGATTGCTTCGCGCTGGATCCCGCGGATTGAAGGCGACTACAGCAATGTGGTGGGGCTTCCGGTGGCGCGGGTGTATGCCATGCTGCGCGAACGAGGAGTGGTCTGAAATATTTCTTGGCGGGTTGGTGGTAAAGGTCAGGAAAAGCTGAGCCGGAGGCGACTAGGATTTTTTCTCTTCTTCTTTCTTCTCTGTCTTGTCGGCGTCGCCTTCTTTTTCGCCTTCCTTCATTGCGGCCTTGAAGTTACGGATGCCTTCGCCGATGCCTTTGCCGACGGCGGTGAATTTGCTGGTTCCGAAGAGCAGCAGGGCGATCGCGATCACTAACAGCCAATGAAACGGCGAAAATTCACCCATAACTCCTCCACCTCAGCACTCCGGGACATCACCGTGCATAAGCCAAGCGAAGTTGCTAACAAAATTCTAGGCTACGCTACCGACGGAGTCAAAGAAGCGCTAAATACTCTCGACCATTCCCGCGAGGAGCAGCGCGCGCCGAGGCAGTTCAGAAATGACGATGAACTCATGCAGGGCGTGTGCTCCTTCGCCCACGCCGCCCATGCCATCTAGAGTGGGAATCCCTATGCCGGCGGTGAAGTTGCCGTCAGAGCCGCCGCCGACCGCGGCTTCTTCCAGCTTCCAGCCCACCCGGCTGGCGATCTCCTGAGCTTTTTTATACAGCGCGGCAACTCCGGAGGTTCGCTCCATAGGAAGGCGGTTCATGCCACCTGAGATCTCGAGCTTGCAGTGCTTGTCGAAGGGCTTGAGAGAACGAAATTTGCGATCGATTCCTGCGGCTTGCTTGGCGCGCTTGATGCGAACATCGATGCCGGCGGATGCCTCGGCGGCAACCACATTGGTGCGCGTTCCACCCGCGATCACGCCCGCGTTTACCGACAGGCCTGCCCGCAGATTATTCAATTTGGAAATGACTGCAATCTGCCGCGCCAGTTCAAGAATCGCGCTGTGTCCTTTGCCGGGATCGAGGCCGGCATGCGCCGCGACACCTTTCACGCGCAGGGTATATTCGCCGACGCCCTTGCGCGCAGTCTTTACGGCGGCCCGGAGTCCAGCGGCGGGCTCGAGCACCAGCACTCCGGCGGACTCTCTGGCCAAAGCCTCAGTGATCTTACGGGAAGAGCGGCTGCCGATTTCTTCATCGGAAACCAGAAAAACCGTGACCGGCCGTGGAAGTGCGCCGTGCCAGGCTTGCAGCGCCGCAACGGCGTGGAGCATAAGCGCGATGCCCGACTTCATGTCGAGAACGCCTGGCCCGAGCAAACGCCCGTTCTCGAGCTTGCACGGCATATCTGCCAAAGTACCCAGTGGGTAGACGGTGTCGTAATGACCCAGGAGCAGGACTGGTTTGCTCTTTGCCGACGCCGGGCCGTCGAAGTCGATCTGCAAACTGTCGCCGAAGTCGTTACTGCGATGGAGGCGAGTACGTCCGCCGAGAGCTTCGAACTTCTGCGCCAGAACGGCGGCAATTCCATCGACTGCTGGCTTGCTGTCGCTGGGCGATTCGATTTCTACCAGCTCCCGGATGGTCTCGACAATCTGGTCCTGACGCTCTTCGAAATAGCGCAGCCGGTCCGGCCCCACGCTGGACGGGTCAACTGTCGGTCTAGTGTTCTTCTTACGCGCCACGATTCCTCTTTGCTGACTCAAGTCTACTGCGCTGCCGGGAACACAACGCGGTACAGTATAATCTTCAGGCTGTTTGAGAGAATCCATGATTGAGACCACTCCGCCCGAGGGCGATCGGCCAGGGGGCGCTCCCAAGGTCGCGCTCGATATTCACGACATCCTCAAGATTCTGCCCCACCGCTATCCGTTCCTGCTGATCGATCGTGTGCTGGAGTTGAAGCGCAAAGAAAGCATCGTGGCTATCAAGAACGTGACGATCAATGAGCCGTTTTTCAATGGCCATTTTCCCGGGCTGCCCATTATGCCGGGAGTGCTGATTGTGGAAGCGATTGCGCAGGCGGGTGGGGCGCTGCTACTCACGGAAGTGGAAGATCGCGACCATAAAGTGATGGTCTTCACCGGCATCGAGCGCGCCAAGTTTCGCCGTCCGGTAAGCCCGGGCGATCAACTGCGGATCGAGGTGGAAGTAAAGGGTTGGCGCGTCATCCCGCGCATGATTGCGGCCAAGATGCACGGGGTCGCGTTCGTCGCGGGCAAACGCGTGGCGGAAGCGACGGTGTCCTGTCAGCTCATCGACAGTTCGCGAGGGCGCGGCGACGGGTCTGACGGCGCGGCAGTGGAATGAAGCGGGCGGCCGGTGTAAGAGAGCTGCCGATTACGCAATGAATCAACCATGAACGTTCAGCCCACCGCGATCCATCCCACAGGAGCCATCCATCCCACGGCAATCATTGATCCGCGAGCGAAAGTCCCATCGTCTTGCCAGGTCGGTCCATATTGCGTGATTGGAGCCGATGTCGAACTGGGGGAGAGTTGCCGTCTGATATCGCACGTCGCGATCGACGGGCCGACAAAAATCGGGGCTGACAACGCATTCTTTCCTTTCGCCGCGATTGGCATGGCGCCGCAGGATATTTCTTACCGGGGCGAGCCGACGCGACTGGAGATCGGCGATCACAATGAGATTCGTGAGTGTGTGACCATCAGCCGCGGTACCGTGAAAGGCGGCGGACTCACTCGTGTCGGCAGCCATATTTTGATCATGGCCTACGCTCACATCGGACACGATAGTGTGATTGGCGACCACTGCATGCTGGTGAACGGCGCCACGCTAGGCGGGCATGTGACGGTGGAAGAATGGGCCGTGGTCGGAGCGCTTTGCCCGGTGCATCAGTTCGTACGCATTGGGGCTCACTCCTATATCGGAGGCGGCACTACCATCACGCAGGATGTCTTGCCGTTTTCCATGACCTCCGCCGCGCGCGACACGCAGGCCTATGGAATGAATAAAGTCGGACTGGAGCGCCGCGGGTTTTCGCCGGAGCGCATTCGCAAGATTCATCATGCGTATAAGACTTTGCTGGCGTCGAAAATGAATACGTCGCAGGCGCTGGAGAAGCTGAAAGCCGAGGTGGATCGCGGTGAAGATGTGGACATGCTGATCCGGTTCATCGAAACATCGGAGCGAGGAGTGATTAAATAACAGTTGCCGGTTGTCAGTTGCCAGTCGGACGCGAGATCATGGGCTTCTCATACCAAGATTTAATCGCCTGGCAAAAAGCGATGGACTTCGCGGAAGAAATCTACACGGCAACTCGTGGCTTTCCCAAAGATGAGCTATACGGTCTGACAAGCCAGCTTCGGACGGGCCGCAATATCCATACCAAGCAACATCGCGGAAGGGAGGGCCGGCTGACACCGGGAGAGTTCAGACAGTTTCTTGGCCACGCGCGAGGTTCTCTGTTGGAAACTGAAACGCAGATCCTGATGGCAGGCAGGCTCAGATATCTCTCAGAGGAGCAAGTGAGCCGGGTACTCAAACTGTCGGCAGAGCTAGGCCGTGTTTTAAATGGACTTATCGCATCGATTTAGGTTTTCGCATTGGACGGGTAACTGACAACCGGCTACTGGCAACTGCTCTACTATGCAGCGCATCGGCCTCATCGCGGGCAACGGCAAGTTTCCTTTTCTTGTGCTCGACGCGGCGCGTGCCTCGGGATACGAGGTGGTCGTCATCGCGATCAAGGAAGAGGCGTTTCCTGAGATCGAATCGCGCGGCGCAGCGTCGGTGCACTGGCTGTCGCTGGGAGAGCTTACGAAGCTGATCGAAACATTCCAGCGCGAAGGCGTGAAGCGCGCTGTGATGGCGGGGCAGGTGAAGCACAAACAGATTTTTTCTGCCATCCGGCCGGATTGGCGGCTGGCAAAGCTTCTACTCTCACTAACCACGCGCAATACCGATAGCTTGCTCGGGGCGGTGGCCAAGGTTCTGGCGGAGGAAGGCATCACGCTGGAGAATTCAACCTGGCTTCTCGAGCCGCTGCTGGCGAAATCGGGAGTGCTTACGAGCCGCGCGCCCAGCGAGCAGGAACGAAAGAATATCGACTACGGCCGCATCGTGGCGCGGCATATGGCGCAGCATGATGTTGGCCAGACCGTCGTGATCGCCGAGGCCGCTTGCGTCGCGGTCGAGGCGATGGAAGGGACCGACACCACCATTGAGCGTGCGGGACAGATTATGCGGTCGCTGCGCGGCGATGCCTCCACGCTCAGCCGGGACCTTACCGTGGTGAAGATCGCGAAGCCGAATCAGGATATGCGCTTCGACGTGCCGGTCATCGGAGTCAAGACTGTTGAAGTGATGCGGGCTGCCGGGGCGACTTGCCTGGCTTTAGATACCGGAAAATGTTTACTACTCGATGGCGAGAAAATTCTTGACGCGGCCAACGCGGCGGGAATTGCAATTGTGGCAGACTGAAGCCTAACTGCTATTGGAAAATACCGCATCGACACAACCTGAACTAGTCAGCTCCCATGGCACGACGAGTTCCCCGCGGTGCTACTGCCGGACGTTTGCGCATTTCATGCAAAGTTCGCGTGAGATCGTATGCGGTTTGCAAATTCATCCAAAACTCGGCGGAGTTTTTGAAATATGCGGCGAGAAGCAACGCGGTTTCTGGCGTAACGCCGCGTTTGCCGCGCACAAGCTCGTTGATCCGGTTCACGGGGATGGACAACGCCCTCGACAGCTCCGCCTGGCTCATGCCCAGTGGCTCGAGGAACTCCTGCAGCAGGATTTTCCCGGGATGCGTGGCGTTACGATGGGTAGGCAACATTGGCGTTTCTCCTCAGTGGTAGTCCGTGCAGCGCACTTCGGTGGCGATCCCGTTTGTGAAGCGGAAAACCACACGATACTGGTCGTTCACGCGCACGCTGTAAAACCCAGCCAAATCACCTTTCAGCTTCTCCAACCGATTTGACGGTGGAATACGGAGGTCTTCCAAAGAGACACCGGCGTTCAAAAGATCAAGTTTCTCCTGGATTCGCGTCCATAATTCTCGCGCGATTTTCCGGGCAGCTTTACTGTCATCCCCATGGAAAATATCTTTCATCGTTTTGTCTCCAAAGGAGACAATCATTTCAGCTAGTATACATAGATACCGTGTATGCATGAATTGCATTGACGGAATCTCATCAGAGGCGACGTTTAAGGTATGACTTCCCCGAGTTCTGAATCCGCTCTTATCTCCGACCAACTGCGACGCGCATTCGAAGGTGATGCCTGGCACGGTCCCGCGCTGCTTGAGCTGCTGCAGGATGTGGACGCCGCCACGGCTGCTGCTAAACCTTTGCCCGACGTTCACAGCATCTGGGAACTTGTGCTGCACATTGCTGCATGGGACGAAGCGGCTCGCCGCAGGATCGGCGGAGAAACTGTGCAACTCACGGGTACCGACAATTTTCCTCTTGTGCCCAAGCCAACAGAAGCCGCTTGGCGAAAGGCTGTGGCTCAGGCGAAGCGCACGCACGATGCCCTGGTTAAGACTGTTAAGGCGCTCTCGGAATCCCGCTTGCGCGAGCGCGTTCCCGGCAAGAAATACGACTTCTACTTCCTGCTGCACGGGGTGGCGCAGCACGAGCTGTATCACGCGGGTCAGATTGCCATTTTGAAGAAGGCCACGGGAATTGAGTGATTTTGTGATCGGGTCATTGGGCGATTTTCAGATCAACAGATGAACCGACCACCGATGGCAAAATTAGAAGATCCGTCCGACGCCTTTGCGTTTACAATTCCTTGTTCCACGTGGCAACCAGCCAGCCGAGAGTTCCCACCTGCAAGCTAACAATCCGATTTCCGTCGCGGTAGTGGGAGTGGGCGTCTTTGGACGCAACCATGCCCGCGTTTATAAAGAACTTGAACAGCAAGGGGAGCCGGTTCGGCTGGTGGGGGTGGTCGACCCCAATCTGGATCGCGCCGACGCGGTCGGGCGTGAGTTCGGATGCCGCGCCTTCGGATCGGTCGAGCAGATGCTGACGACGCACAGCGAAATTCGCGCAGCGTCGGTGGCAGCGCCTACGGTTCATCATCTTGATGTGGCTCGGGCTTTGATGAACGGGGGCGTGGATGCCCTGATCGAGAAGCCGCTGGCTGCGTCGCTGGGGGAGGCAGATGAGTTGGTCCAACTGGCAGCTGCTCGCAAGCGCATTGTGCAAGTGGGGCATCTCGAGCGCTTCAACCCGGCGGTCCGGGCCACGATTCCGCTGCTTACGCATCCCATGTTCTTCGAAGTGCACCGGCTCAGCGTCTTTACGCCGCGGTCGCTCGATGTGGACGTGGTGCTCGACCTGATGATTCACGATCTCGACATCGTGCTCTCGTTTGCGAACTCCCCGGTGAAAGAAGTGCGCGCGGTGGGGCTGCCGATTCTTTCGGGAAAAGTTGATATTGCGAACGTGCGGCTGGAATTCGAATCGGGATGCGTGGCCAACTTTACCGCCAGCCGGGTTTCGACCGAGCGCGTGCGCAAGTTGCGATTTTTTCAGCCTCGGCAATATGTGTCGGTGGATTATGGACGGCAGGAAGTTCTGGTTTTCACGGTGGGGGAAGATGGATCGGCTGCGAGCACGCCCACGGTGAATCCGCAGATCAAAGTGGGCAAGCCGCCGGTGACGTCGGAAGAGCCGCTGCATGCGGAGTTGAGATCGTTTCTGCATGCGGTGCGGGAACGGTCTACGCCAGTGGTGTCGCTGGAAGACGGACGGCGTGCGCTGGCGCTGGCGCTCGAGATTCTGGGCGCGATTCGGGAGCATGGGAAGAAAGTTGGGCTGGCGGGGCTGGCGAGGGCAAAAGGATAGGCGGAAGGCGTCTCGGGCGGTCGTTTTGGGTTAGTTGGTGTTATCTCCTGTTAGCTACAGTTACGGAGAAGACTCTGTAGTTCTGACCGCATTCTGGCGTAGAGTGAAAAGCTGATGTTTGCCCGCAGCCTCCTTACCGTGTTTGCGATTGTAGTGTGCCTAGTCGCTCTCATCGCGCCCGTGCTTGTGGATGCTCATCATTGGTGGCCCCGCAAATCAAAACAGAAAAAGACTTAGAGAATCCCAGGTCGCCTTATCACTCCTCATTTGACCGGGTTCTGAGTGCTATCGCCTGATAACAACAGTTGAGGTTCTGTCGGATAATTCTGAATCTCCGGATTGAGCAGACCTCGTTTTGCTGTAATGATTAGCCGGTTGCCTTCGAGACGAAACGGGCGCGGCTGGGTAGAACCGGCAAAGGACGGCGACCAGGCGACTTCGGGAAAGTGCGTCACGGTCGACGTCGCGCTGTCGAGCTTGAACGTGCCGCAATAAGCGAGGAAGGAGTCATAGTTTGCTATCTTCTCCGCGTCAGTGGCTTTGGCCGGGTCTTTCCAGACCGGGCGATCACTGTTCACGATGGTGGCGCACATATATCCGTCGGGCTGGTACATGATGGAGCCGTGCGGGTGCGGGCCGTATTGGGTGGGGGGCTGCACCTTGCCGTCGTTCATGGTGTCTTCGATGGAAACGAGCTTCCAGGTGCCAAGCAACTGCGCGACCGTGGGAGCGGGCGCGGCGGTCTGCGCCAGTGAAGCAGCGACGAGCAAGATTGGAATCAGGAGAGATTTCATTCGGAATTTCCTTTTTGATCTCGAAGTTGATCTTCAAAACTGAACCATAGTACGCCCCTCTTCCAGAACATCGCCCCTCAGTTGAGTCCGTAATTGGCGCAACATCCCTATTACACTCGTTGACGACGAAGCAGGACAGGCGCTCATCATTCGAGAGAACGGTCGGCGTCCTCAACCGCCATTGCACCGAAAATTCTTATCTACGGAATCGACTGCTTACTTCCATGAAAACTACGCGTGAGAGTTGTAGCATAATATTTCAATGGCATTTCCGATCCGAGTCTGCGCGGTTTGCTCAGAAGAGTTTGAGCTGAAGCCGGATAAACCCGGCTTTGCCAACCGCTGCCCTGCTTGCAGCGAGACCGAGGATGCGAAGCCCGTCACCAAGGCGAGCCGGGGCGCTGACGAACGCCAGAGTTTGAAGGAAGCGAACGAGGCTCGGAGACGAGCGATGCGCGAACTGCTCTATCGGAAGGATAGTTAGGGCTTTTCCCCGACTTTCTCTGGGGGTAGACAGTGGGGTGACGCGGTTGAAGAGCGTACCTCAGCGGCTAAAGCCGAACTCTTATTGGCGGCTTTGCGGCACGACTGAAGTCGTGCCCTTCCCGATCTGAGATGACACCTGAAGCACGGGACCCCCTATACCGCAAAGGTGGTTAGAGCTTGCCCTCTAGGGTAGACAGTCCGCTGAAGCGGCTGAAGCCGAACTCTTATTGGCCTTGCGGCACGACTGAAGTCGTGCCCTTCCCGATCCGAGATGGCGCAGCGCTGAAGCGGTGCCGATGCCCACGTCGGTCTGCGGCAAGCCGTCGTTGCCGCGCTCGCCAGCGCCATGAAGAGCAAGAATCACTGGCCAGTTTGGGTGAGGCGTCCAATCTTCCGGAACGAATACCTGGTATTTGTAATTTACCGTTTGGATGGTAGTAACTCAGCATGTAATTTTGCGTAAAGTCGCGTGAGCTTTTGTATCCGAGTGCGAATTCGAGTGACGGTTGGCTGTCGGATGGCGTCTAAGGGATATGAGCGCCGGACGCCGATTGGAACTGGATGCGATGCGAGGAGTGATGCTGGTATGGATCGATCTGACGCATTTGCCCACAGCTGCGAGTGCGTGGGTGAATCAACCCTTTGGTTTTGTGGGAGCGGCGGAGGGTTTCATTTTTCTATCGGCGCTGTTCACTGGGCGGATTTACTTCCGTATCGTAGAGCGCGACGGCTATCCAGCGATGACGCGGAAGTTGTGGGCGCGCACGGTCCGCTTGTATGGCTACCACGTTCTCTTGCTGGCTTTTGCGTTCTTAGTCGCGGTGCCCATTGCCTCCCACGGCGATCGGCCAGGGCTTCACAACCTCCTGGATTTCTACTTTGTGGCTGGGGCTAAGCAAGCGGTAACGGAAGCCGCTCTGCTGATTTATCGGCCTCCTTTGCTGGATATCCTGCCGATGTACATCATTTTCCTGATGTTGACGTCGATTGCCATTCCGCTGGCTAGGAGCATTGGATGGAAACCGATCTTGTGGACATCTTTCTCTTTCTGGGTGCTCGCTCAGTTCGGTTTTCGCAGCGCTGAACACACATTCATGATGCGATACATTCCTACCCGGATTCCCTTGAACGAGATGGGTTCATTCGACCTCTGGGCCTGGCAATTTCTATGGTTTGTAGGTGTGTGGCTCGGAGTGCGTTGGGCCCAGGAAAACCTGGCGATTGAAGCGCGGGCCAAGCGAGCGGTTGTTCCGGCCGCCCTGATCGCCGTTTTTTGCTTCATCCTGCGGCGAAAACTCGCGCACGGGTTAGAACTGGGTGCATTGGAGTTTCTCTTCGACAAGTGGCACCTCGGACCGATCAGGATGCTCGATTTCGCGGCGGTGGCGGCGTTGCTAATTCTTTCGCAACCGATCACGAAAACGGCAGCCATAAGGCCTCTGGTGCTGCTGGGACAATCTTCGCTGCAAGTCTTTTGCGTGCATCTTCTTTTTTGCTTCGCAGGCCTAACGCTGATGGGCAATGCGTCAATGCTGAATGGCTGGCGACAATTTGCACTGTTGAGCATCACGTTTACGGGAATGTTAATCACAGCGAGAATTTTCTCGAAGAGCGAGGCCAAGAACGAAGGGCAAGGAAAAACACAAATATCTTCCGGATCGAAAGTTCTTAGCTCGCGGAATCGCCTGCTTGCTTCCATGAAAATTGCGCGGGGGCTGTAGCATAATATTTGGATGGCATTTCCGATCCGAGTCTGCGCGGTTTGCTCGGAAGAGTATGAGCTGAAACCGGACAAGCCTGGCTTCTCCAACCGCTGCCTCGCGTGCAGCGGGACCGACGATGCTAAGCCCGCTGCCAAGGCGAGCCGTGACGCTGACGAGCGCAAGAGTCTGAAGGAAGCGAACGAGGCGCGGAGACGCGCGATGCGCGACCTGCTCTATCGCAAGGATAGCTAGCAATCGGACTTCCCCGGGCAGTTCCAGCCGGATTGAGTCGCATTTTACAAATGTTTACACCCGTAAGTCCTGCGACGTTTGTCAGAGCAAAATCGGTTGAAAGATGCGAAAATGAAGGGAGCTTGGCCGCGTTTGTTCGCTGGGGGTCATCCGAGGGAAGACCGGGTGCAACGTAGCGACGCGAATGTGTGTCTAACGGACAAGTCTGGTTCGGACAAGCGTAGCGCGGACAAACTGAGTTCATGCCCATCACACAAATCCCATTCCAGGATCCAGTTGCTCCCGAGAAGCCACAGCCGGAACAACTCGGGCTCTACGACGCGCAGGGATGGGAAACGGCCTACCGCGACCTGGATGACGATGCGCGCGTGCCGCATCTGCTCATACAGTTGCAGGATGATCTGGCGCGCTCGCGCCGGCGCGAGGCCGCGTGGATTTCCGTTATCGTTCACCTGGTTCTCATCATTCTGCTGGCAAAGGTCGAGTGGATTGAAAAATACCTTCCCTGGCACACTCCCGTCGCACGGCAAAATATGACGACGGGCAAGGATCTGACGTTCCTCGAACTTCCTCCCGACCTGCAGAAGGTGCCGCACAGGCCGAATACGAACATTGCCTCCGACAAGGATCGGATTGCGATGACGCGGCATCCGGAACTGGATCTGAAGGAGCTTCGCAAAAGTTTGGCGACTCCGCCGCCGGGAGCGCCGGGATCAAGCGCTCCGCAGATGCCACAGCCGCCCACGAAGTCCGCCGGCGGATTCCAGCAGAACCAAACTACGCCTCAGCCGCAGCAGGCGCCGAACCCGCAGATCGCGCAGCTGCAAACGCCGGCCACGCCTAACATCAGGAATGAGTTCGAAAAGTACGCCGGATCGATGTCCGCTGGTTCCGCAATTCAGGAGGCGGCCCGGGCGGCGGCCCGACCAGGGAGTGGAGGGCAGGGCAGCGGCGGCGACTTTGGGCTGGGGACGGGTGCACACGGCCGTCAGGTGGGCAACCTGGAGATTCTCAGCGACACGCAAGGCGTGGACTTTGGACCGTACCTGCAGCGCATTCTGCGAGACGTGCGGGTGAATTGGTATAACGCCATTCCGGAATCCGCGCAGATGAAACACGGAAACCTGATCATTGAATTTGCGATTACTAAGGATGGAAAAGTGGCGGGCATGAAGCGGGTCGCGACTTCGGGAGACATTCCTCTGGACCGCGCGGCCTGGGCGGGAATCACCGCGTCGGATCCGTTTCCCCCGCTTCCCAACGAATTTACCGGACCGTTTCTCGCGCTCCGCTTCCGCTTCTACTACAACCCCACCAAAGACGAGATGCAGTAATTTGATGGCACGGCTGAAGCCGTGCCCTACCCAAACCCATTTGTAAGATGGCTCGATAGCTTCTAGCGGCATTCTCTCACCAAACCCGGCAACGGTTCTGATTCACCATCGGCGATCCGGCTTTGCAGTGGAATGCCTCCTGAAATTCCGGCATGTTTGAGACCACTCCGTTGGTGCGGTATTTCTCCGGCGAGTGCGGATCCACCGTGGCGCGCAGGCGTTTAGTCTCGTCGCGCGTCTCTCCGCACCAGCTCTGTCCGTAGCCTACGAAGAATCTCTGGTCTGGAGTGAGGCCGTCGATCGGTTGCAGGTTCCGTCCTTTTGTATCTTCCTTCCACGCCACATAGGCGAGGATTAGCCCGCCGAGATCGGCAACATCCTCACCCAGCGTCAGCTTCCCGTTGATCTTGATGTCGTCAATGATCGTGTAAGTCGAATACTGGTCTGAAATGCAACTGGCCCGCTTCACGAATTCCTTGCCATCTTCGGCGGTCCACCAGTCGCGAAGATTTCCTTGGGCATCGAACTGGCGGCCTTCGTCGTCGAAGCCGTGGGTGAGCTCGTGGCCAATGGTGCCGCCGGTATCGCCGTAATTTGGAGCCGCATCCGAATCAGGATCGAACGCGGGCGGCTGCAGAACTCCCGCCGGAAAATTGATGTCGTTCATCTGCGGGTTGTAATAGGCGTTCACCGTGGGCGGAGTCATGTCCCACTCGCCGCGATCCACGGGTTTGCCGATCTTGGCGAGTTCGCGGTTCATTTCAAACTTCCGGGAACGCTCGACGTTACCCAGTTCATCGCCACGAATAATCTCCAGCTTGCTGTAGTCGCGCCACTTGTCGGGATAGCCGATTTTGTTGGCCATGGCGTGCAGTTTTACAAGCGCTTGTTGTTTCGTGGCTGCCGACATCCAGGGTAAGGAGTCGATGTCCTGCGCCATGGCGGAGTCGATTTCTTTCACCATCTTCAGCGCCTGCTGTTTGGCTTCAGGACTGAAATATTTTTCCACGTACACCTGGCCCAGCGCTTCTCCCAGATCCCTGTCGACATTTTCCGTGCAGCGCTTCCAGCGGGGTTGCAACTCCTGCTGGCCTCGCAGAGTCTTCCCGTAGAAGGCAAAATTTTCGTTCAAGAATGCCGACGATAAGAAGGGCGCATACGAGCGGACCAGGTGCCATCGCAAATAGATTTTCCAGTCCGCGAGGTTTTCTTTCGCGATTTCCTCGTCCATCCCCTTGAAAAAGCCGGGAGAAGTGACGTTCAGCGAGTTCAGCGCAGGAAGGCCGACCTTCGTAAAGTAGACTTCCCACTGAAAGTCAGGAGCAATCTTTCCCAGCGCACTGCTGGTCATCTTGTGATCCAGATTGTTGGGGTCGCGCCGCTCCACGCGCGTCATCGAGCCTTTGGCCAGAGCGGTTTCAATGCGCATCACGGTTTGCGCGTCAGCTGCCGCTATGTCTGGCGGATCTCCCAGCAATTCAAACATCTTCTGCACATGCGCAATATAGGCTTTACGCATGTCGACAGACTTGGCATCTTCCTTCAAATAGTAATCGCGGTCGGGTAATCCCAGTCCGCCCTGGTCGACTTCCGCAGTCACCTGGCTCGCGTCCCGGTAATCTTGCGTGGAATCGAAGACGAACAATGCGTTGTCATGACTCATGCTTGCGACCACGCCGGCCAGATCGGCTTTCGACTGGATTGCCGCGATGCGCTCCAACTCCGGCTTCAGCGGTTTCACTCCTTTTGCGTTGATCGCCTTCTCATCCATGCAGGAGGCGTAGTAATCGCCTATCTTCTGTGCCGCAGCGCCGCGCTTGGCATCCGAAGCGGACGCAGTCTCGAGGATTTCGCGTAGACGCACGCGGTTCTCATCCTGCATCTTCGAGTATGTATCCCACGAAGACTGGTCGGGCGGAATCGGATTGTTCTTGATCCAACCACCGCAGGAATATTTGAAAAAATCAACGCAGGGATCGACGGTTCGATCCATCGAAGTAACGTCCAGCGCCGGCTCATGCTTTGACGTTGCAGACGTTGACTGCTGCGCACTCGCCAAAGAAAGTAGAGACGCGCCCAGAAGCGCAGAGATACAGACACGCGAAATTGCCATAGAAGATCCTCTTAGTTTGCTTGCTGAAGGACGCTGATCCAGTAGTGTGGTCGGAGCCAACGAATCTGGAGCGACCAAAGAGTATACGGCTTGGGTCAATGTCGAGAACTTTCCCAGTGCGGCTAGTTCGTCCGGCAGTCGATCAACGCCATGGAAACAAACTCCCGCCCGCTGTCTTAGACGTGATCAGGCGTGATTCGTGAGTGAGTTCAAAAAGATTGGCCGCAGCTTCAAGGTCGATCGCCTCGTTTACCGTCTGACATAGGCCAAACGGATCAGGGTCCGTTCGGAGAACGGAACATAGAGCAGCGCGGCGCTCGCGGCGAAGGCCGCGCCCAAGCCGATCTTCTGCGTCAGCAAAAATGGAGCGACAGCCCAGAGCTCGTCCAGCGCCAGAACGAAAGGAAACATCCGGGGGAACTTCTCGCCTAAACGCTGATAATCGAATCCCACCGCGGAGAGCAGATAACAGCGCAGCGGAATCCCGACTCCCGCGGTCACGACGACCGCAGCCACCAGTACAATCGCTCTCCATCCTGGCAAGAAAGACTCTGCGATTGCTTGCACCGCGTGCAGGCGAAAAAGCGCAGCCAGGTAGAAAATCAGATACATCACTTGAGCGAGAGCGAAGAGACCGCGCGTGAGGCCACGACGCGGAATTGGGACCTCTAGCTCGGGATGCAGAGCCCTGGGGGAATCTTGAGCTGCCGCCGAGCTACGCTCAGCGGGACATCCGGGGGCGGCTGTCCCCACATTGCGATTCTCCGCACTTTTGGTCCGCTCTTCCGCTTGCACCGGCGCAATAAATCGATAGCCGCGCCGGGCCAGAGTTTCGACGTAGCGGGGACTCGACGCGGAATCGCCCAGAGTCTCCCGCAACTTGTTCACGGCGGTGTTCAGACTGTGGTCGAAATCGACAAAGGTGTCGACAGGCCAGAGTTTCTGGCGCATCTCCTCGCGCGTGACCACATCCCCGGCGCGCTCAAGGAGCAAGGTGAGCACTTGCAACGGCTGCTCTTGCAGGCGAAGCTTCCTGCCGTTCTTACGCAACTCGCCCGACCCGAGATCAAGCTCGAAAACGCCAAAGCGCGCAATTCCGCCCGGCCGATTGCCTGGGAAAACTGGCATAGGAAAAAGACTACGACCGACGACGCGTAGTGTAGCACCAAGCTACGCGCGGGGTTTCGTCGCGGCGTACAATTAAATTGTGGTTAAGGCTCATCAACGCGAGGGCGAGGACAGCTCCGCCCACAAGCGTCGTCACCACGCGATCTATGCCACGGAAACTTCCGGCCTGCTGCTGATCGCTTTTCTGCTACTTGTCCTCACCGTGATTCGCTACTGGCACGCCATTCATTGGAGTGTGCGCTGACAGTGGCTCCGGCGCAGCCCGAACCTTTGCTGCTGGTTGTGCTCGGCCCTACCGCCAGCGGCAAGACGGCATTGTCTTTGGCGCTGGCAGAGCGCTTTCGCGGGGAAATCGTGAATTGCGATTCCGTCGCCATGTACCGCGAGTTTGATATCGGCACGGCCAAGCCCACGTTCTCCGAACGAGCCCGCGCCTTGCATCACCTGCTGGATTGCGTTGCACCGCTGGATCACATCACAGCCGGGGAATATGCGCGGCAGGCGCGGCTGGTGCTGGAAGAGATTCAATCTCGCGGCCATTTGCCGATCGTCGTTGGCGGAACTGGACTGTACTTGCGCGCCCTGCTCGACGGACTCTTTCCTGGCCCACAGCGCTCCGACGAATTGCGCGAGCGATTGCGCGAACGCGTAGCCAGCCGCGGTTCGAGCTATCTTCATCGTATTCTGCGGCGCCTCGATTCCGCAGCAGCGGAGAAAATCCATGCCAACGACACGCCTAAGCTGATTCGCGCTATAGAGGTTTGCTTGACCTCGCGCGAGAAGATGACAGACCTATGGCAGGAGCACGGAGGCGATCCCCTGCGGGGCTTTCACATTCTGCGGCTTGGTCTCGATCCGGATCGTCAGGCTCTGTACGAGCGTATCAATCGCCGCGCGGAACAGATGTTCGAGGCCGGACTGGTGGAAGAGGCCAAACGTTTGCTGGAGAAATATGGCGATGCTGCCGGGCCGCTCACTTCGCTCGGCTATAAACAAGCAGTGCAATTCCTTCGAGGAGAAGTCAGCAATGAGCAGGCGCAGAAAGCCGCACAGCAAGCTCATCGCAACTACGCCAAACGCCAGGTGACCTGGTTTCGCCGCGAGCCGGAGGTGCACTGGCTGCGGGGGTTCGGAGACGAGATGCGGGTTCAGGAGGAAGCGGTGCGGCTGGTCTCGGGGCCCGTGTCTTCGGAGCCTGACACCTAAGACCTAAGACCTGCTCTTCTGCTATCGTTTCGTGCATGCGTCAAACGCTCGCTTTCTTACTTCTCGCTCTCGTCCTCACAACCACCGCATTTGCCAAGGAGAAATATCAGCACCCTGGACCGATCCACCTCGCTCCCAGCGGCGAGAAATGGGCGGAGAAGACGCTGCACAAGCTGACTCTGGAAGAGAAAGTCGGCCAGGTGTTCATGATCTGGTGTCGCGCCAGTTTTCTCAACGTGGAAAATCCGGAGTATCTGCAATTCCGCGAGGCCATCCAGAAGTATCACGTTGGCTCGTTCGCGATGACGGTGCATGTAGACGGGCCGTATCTTCTGCGCAGCGAACCGTACGAAGCGGCCGAACTGCTCAACCGGCTGCAAGGCGATTCGAAACTTCCGCTGCTGTTTGCCGCTGATTTTGAACGTGGCGTCCCCATGCGCCTGATGGGAGCAACGGTCTTCCCGCATGCCATGGCTTTCGGCGGAGACGGCAAGCTGGAAGATGCCGAGGCCTTTGGCCGCATTACAGCCGAAGAGTCGCGCGCCATTGGAATTCATTGGAATTTCTTTCCCGATGCCGACGTGAACTCGAACCCGGTGAATCCCATCATCAACACACGATCATTCGGCGAAGATCCGAAGCAGGTTGGCGACCTGGTGGCGGCCTATATCAAGGGCGCACACGAGGGCGGAATGCTGACCACGGCCAAACATTTTCCCGGTCACGGCGATACGGCGACCGATTCGCATCTCGGCGTCGCCAGCGTGAACGTGGATCGCGCACATCTCGATTCCATTGAGCTACCACCGTTCCAACGAGCGATCGCGGCTGGGGTTGATTCAGTGATGGTGGCGCATGTAACGGTGCCGGCGCTCGATTCCGATCCGAATCATGTGGCCACGATTTCCCCGGCGATTGTTTCCGATCTCCTTGAGAAACAACTCGGATTCAAGGGAATCATCGTCACCGACGCGCTCGATATGGCTGGTCTGACCCACCTTTTCGCCAACAGCATCGGCCGTGCGGCGGTTGAGGCATTCAAAGCGGGCAACGATCTTCTGCTGATTCCCGCCGACTTTCCGGCTTCGTACAATGCCATGCTCCAGGCTGTGCAGTCCGGCGAAATCTCCCGGGAACGGCTTGACTACTCCGTGCTTAAGATTCTCAAGACAAAGGCATCTCTGGATTTGCAGGAGGCCCGCACGATTGACGTGAGGGCCATCGCAAACCTCGTGGCGAAGCCAGAGAATCTCGCTTTTGGCCAGCAGGTGGCCAACGACGCGGTCACGCTGGTCCGCGACAATGGCAAGATTCTGCCACTGCAGTCGCCGGTCAAGAACCAGGGAACCGAGAAGGCGGTGCTTCCGTATACAACACAGGAGGAGACACACAACCAGGTGGTTGGGGTGATCTTCTCTGACGACATGCGGACCGAATCCGGCCGCGCCTTCGGACGCGAATTTCACGCTCGGATTCCGGATGCGCGCCTGATTTATGTGGATCCGCGCGTTGCGGCAGGAATGAGCGGTGACGTGCTGAAGGCGGTCGACGAAGCGACTACGGTGATTGCCGCCGTCTATGTGATCCCCACAGCGGGGAAGATGGGAAACGGGGTGGCGATGGCGGACGCGACTGGCGCGCTGCTGCAGCAGGTATTGGATCACGCGGCGGCCAAGACTGCGGTCGTCGCCATGGGGAATCCTTATCTTGCGGCGGATTTTCCGAAGATCGAGAATTACATGTGTACGTTTTCCAACGCGACAGTTTCAGAGATAGCGGCGGTCCGCGCCTTGTTCGGCGAAATCGCGATTCGCGGGCATCTTCCGGTCAGCATCCCCAATATCGCGGCGCGGGGCGCCGGCATAGAACGCCCGGTTCAAATTGCCAGTGGAGGAACTCAACATGCGCAAAAATGAGATCTCCGCGTTTGTTGTGTTTGCGGCCAGCCTCGGCACACTCGTGCTCTTGCCAGCTTGCAGCGTGAACGTGCAGAAAGAGAGCAACGGGCAAGACAAGCAAGTGGATATCAAGACGCTGCTCGGCGGCGTCCACGTGAGCAAACAGGCAGATGTCACCGAGACCGGGCTCGCGGTTTATCCCGGCGCTCGCCTGAAGGAAAAAGATTCGGGCGGTAGCGACAAAAGCGCCAACGTGAATATCTCAGGCTTTGGATACGGACTTAAAGTTGTCGCTGTATCGTATGAGTCCGACGACGCGTCAGCCAAAGTGCTTTCTTTCTATCGAGACCAGCTGAAAAAATATGGGAACGTTCTTGAGTGTCACACCTCCAGGGGAAACTGGAGCGTAAATATGGGATCGCACGGATCGAAGACCGGCTCGAACGAGTTGACCTGCGACGGCAGTGGTGGCAATGAAATTGAGCTCAAAGTGGGCAAGCAGGACGACCAGCACATTGTCGCGGTAGAGCCGGAAGGCAAAGGATCAAGTTTCTCGCTGGTGTATGTACGCACTCACGGCAAGGACACCGATATCTAGAGAACGCGTCAAAGGCAGGAATTCATGTTCCGATCAATTTTGCTTCGCTCGATACTCACAGCAGTGGTTGGCATTGCGCTGGCAATACCCGGCATGGCCGTGCCGCAGAAATCAGACGAGCAAGAGAAGCATCTCGATATCCAAAGCAACGCCGGTGACTTGCACGTGGGCAACGATGCCGATGCCCGAAAAGCCGGATTGCCTCTGTATCCCGGTGCGCGGCTGCGGCACGACGAAGAGAACGACAGTGCGGCGAATCTCAGCCTCTTCACCCAGGCATTTGGCGTGAAGCTGGTGGTAGCGAAATATGATTCGGACGATGCACCCGGCAAAGTCATCGACTACTACCGCGAGCGCTTAAAGAAATATGGCAAGGTAATCGAATGCCACACTCGCGAGCATGGCGGCAGCCACGCAGATTTTAACGATGACGATCATGCCGAGGATCAACCTGCCAAAGCTGTGAAATGTGAAGGCGACAACAGCGGTCCGGTCACCGAACTGAAGGTTGGGACGGAAGAGAATCAGCACGTGGTTTCCGTTGAACCGAATAAGAGCGGCAGCGGCACCAGCTTCGTGGTGCTGTATGTCCACGCTCGCGGCAAACAAGGGGACATCTAGCGCGAAGCAGTGCGTCACAAAAGCCAGGGCCTTTCTTGCGCCTGCGCCTCACCGTGCGATACTTTCAAGTTAGACCTGCTCTGAACCTCCATGGACCACCCTTGCTATAAGTGCGGGCATAGCGTCGAAGACGGCAGGCCGTTCTGCTCGCAGTGCGGAGCGCCGCAGATTCGGGTCGCGATGCCGGAGGGGGTAACGCCCGCGGCTGCAGGGACGGTTTTGTCGAGTCCTCTGCCGATTTTTTCTTCCGACTCGTCTTCAGTTCCAGTTCCGCGCGCGCCGTCGCTTTCGACCGAGATCGGGTGGCCGACGGCGATGCGGGCATGCGCGATTGCCGCTTTGATCGCGGCTCTGGTCATGACTCTTGGTCTGGTGATTCCGCTGGTGGCGGTATTGGGCGCAGGGTCTCTCGCAGTCACTCTCTACCGCCAGCGGAATCCTGCCTGGACGGTCAATGCGCGCTCGGGAGCAAAAGTCGGAGCGGTGTGCGGCGTTTTGTTTTTCGGAACCGCGGCGGTTTTTGAGACGGTGGCCGTGAGACTGCTACATACTGGCAGCCAGGTTCGTCAAAAGATGCTCGACGCTCTTCAGCAGGCCGCATCTCGCTCGAATGATCCGCAAGTGCAGGCGGCCTTCGACCAGCTGAAGACGCCGGAAGGCATCGCGCTCATGCTGGTCTTCGGAATGGTTTTTTTATTTCTGGTCTCGATTGCCGCGGGCAGCCTGGCGGGAGCCTTGACCGGATCTTTCCTTGGGCGGCGGAACCGGCCGTGAAAACGGGCTTCTCTTAGAGCGGTCTTGCAAGGGGCCGCGTTCGCCGCGTATTATTCACGGTTTGCCTTCTCACGCCATGAATAAACCGGCACGCGGTTCATTGCTCGGCATCGAGCATCTTGAGGAAAAGGAAATACTCGGCCTGCTGCGGCTGGCTCGCCGCATGAATCCGCTCAAGGCCCGGCCGTTGTTGCGCAACAAGCGTATCGCGCTGCTGTTTTACGAAGCTTCCACGCGGACGCGTTCTTCGTTCGAGGTTGCCGCCAAATCAATGGGCGCGATCACCGTCCTGGTCCTGTCTTCCGGATCGAGTATCGAGAAGGGCGAATCGCTGCTCGACACCGGCTACACGCTGCGTGCGGTGGGCGCGGATGCCATTGTCATTCGCCATCCTTCTGCCGGCGCGCCGCTGATGATGGCGAAGCATCTCGATATTCCCGTCATCAACGCCGGCGATGGGATGCACGAGCATCCCTCACAAGCTTTGCTCGATGCGTTCACCATTCTGAAGCACAAGAAGTCCTTCAAGGGTTTGCGGGTAGCGATCATTGGCGATATCTACCACAGCCGCGTGGCGCGTTCCGCGTGCCACCTGCTGAGCAAGGTGGGGGTGAAGGTAACTCTGTGCGGACCTCCCGAACTCATACCCGAATTCGCCACTACGCTCGCGCCCGGGCTGCGCATCACGCGCCACATTGAAGAAGCACTGCGTGGCGCGGACGTGATCATGTTGCTGCGCGTGCAGCAGGAGCGTCTCGCTGGCAAGAAGATCCACCTGCAGGATTATATGGCGCGCTACCAGATGACGATGGCGCGGCTAAAGTTGGCCAAGCGGGACGCCATCGTAATGCATCCGGGGCCGATCATCCGTGGCCTGGAGCTGACTTCGGAAGTGGTGGATGGCCCACAATCGGTCATTGTGGACGAAGTGCATAACGGTGTGCCCACGCGGATGGCGATTCTGGCGCGGGCCTTGGGGAAGGCGAGCTGAGCCACGGATTTTTCGCGGATGAACACGGATTGAAAGAATGACGAACGCGAAATCAAAACCGGGATCGATGCTTATCAAAGGCGGGCATGTTATCGATCCTGCGGCGAAAATCGATGGGCTGATGGATGTTCTCTTGCGCGACGGGTTGGTTGCCGAAATCGCTCTGCCCAATAAAATTCGGGGCGGAGCCGATGAGAAATTTGATGCGCGCGGTCTGATCGTTGCTCCGGGATTCATCGATCTGCATGTCCACTTGCGCGAGCCGGGACAGAGCTACAAGGAGACCATTGCGACGGGCACCGCGGCAGCGGCGGCGGGAGGCTTTACGTCGGTGTGCACCATGCCGAACACCGCGCCTGTGGTGGACAACGCCGAGTTAGTTGCGTGGTTGCGGAATCCGGAGCGCGGCGCGGTCGTGAATGTTTTTCCGATTGCCGCCGCTACTTTGAGTTCGCGCGGTACAGCACTCACCGACTTCGCCGCCTTGCAGCGGGCTGGCGCCGTTGCCGTGACCGACGACGGCAAGCCGATTCTCGAAGACGAAATCATGCGCGCGGCCTTGCGGCTTGGCGCCCAGCTCAATCTGCCGGTGGTGCAGCACGCCGAAGATACGCGGCTTACCGAAAATGCCCCGATGAACGAAGGCCCCACTAGCTTTCGTCTTGGACTGCGGGGCATGTCGACCGCAGCCGAAGCGGGCATTGTGGACCGCGACGTGACTCTGGCGCAGCAGATTCGCGAATCGCGGCTGCATGTCGCGCACCTTTCCACTTCGGATGCGCTCAAAGCCGTGCGGCGCGGCAAGCGAGCTAAGGCGCGTGTGACCTGCGAAGTAACGCCGCACCACTTCACGCTGCTCGACGAGGATGTAGGCGAGTACGACACAAATTTCAAGATGAATCCGCCGCTGCGCTCGGCGACCGACCGCGAAGCGATTCTGGTCGCGCTCGCCGACGGCACCGTGGATGCAATCGCGACCGACCACGCGCCTCACGCCACGCACGAAAAAGAAGTCGAGTTCGAGCGCGCTGCCTTTGGCATTACTGGACTCGAAACCGCGCTGGCCCTGGCCATCACGAAGCTGCACCGCGAGCACAAGATTCCGCTGACACGCATTGTCGAACTTTTCACTGCGGGCCCGGCGCGCGTCTTCGATCTGCGTGGCCGCGGAGCGCTGGCTCGTGGAAACCACGCCGATGTAACTATCTTCGATCCGAAGAAGCGGTGGACGTTTGAAGCTGCGAAATCGCGGTCGTTGTCGCACAACACTCCGTTTGACGGCTGGCAGTTTACGGGGAAAGTTGCGGCGACGATTGTGGGCGGGAACTTTGTGTACTGCGCCGAGTGAGAATCGAGTCGCGCAGCGACGTAATTCATTTAGCCCCGCACATAAGTGCGGGGAAGCAAAGCACAGGGAAAATCAAAGTCGCATTAGCGACGACACTCAGGCTGCAAATAACCGGGCCGCATCGTAGGCTGCGCCAGACTTCTTCAGGAGCGCCAAGAACTCCTCCTCGTAGTTCCTTTTCCTGTGATGTGCCGCCTGATTACGAATATAAGCCTGGACCGTTGGCAACAAAGATGGGCTCACGCTAATGCGAAATTCCTGAAAAGGGAATAGCTCGGCGGGCGAGCCGTAGGAACGAAGCTGCTAGGGAGTAAGCTTCATGAGCCTCCGGGGAACTTCTATCCCAGAATCCGCATCTTCTTTCCCACCCGCCCCAACACTTCCAGCGCCTGCTCCAATTCTTCTTTGGTGTGCGTGGCGGTCATGATGGTGCGGATGCGGGCTTTGCCTTCCGGGACTGTGGGGAAGGCGATGCCGGTGCCGAGAACGCCTTCTTTGAAGAGCTCGCGGGAGAAGTCCATGGTGAGCTTGCCGTCGCCGATGATGATGGGGGTGATGGGAGTTTCACTGGCCGGAGTGGCGCGGCCGCCGATGTCGAAGCCGAGCAGGCCGAGTTCTTTTTTCCAGAAGCGGGTGTTCTCCCAGAGTTTTTCAATGCGCTCGGGTTCGTTCTCCAGAACATCGAAGGCGGCGATGCAAGTGGCCGCGACCGACGGAGGATGCGAGGTAGAAAACAGGATCGGGCGGGCGCGGTGGTAGAGAAAATCAATCAGATCGCGGGTGCCACAGACATAGCCGCCAAGGGCTCCGATGGCCTTCGATAACGTTCCCACCTGAATATCCACGCGGCCATGCACGTTGAAGTGATCGATGGTGCCGCGGCCGTTGCGGCCGAGGACGCCGGAGGCGTGAGCGTCGTCGACCATCATGATGGCGCCGTATTTTTCTGCAATATCGCACAGTCCGGGCAGCGGGCCGATATCGCCATCCATGGAGAAGACGCCGTCAGAGATGAGCAGCTTCTTGCCGGGCTCGTCCTTTACGCTGGCGAGTTGTTCTTCGGCGTGAGTGACGTCTTTGTGGCGGAAGACCAGAATCTTCGCCTTCGACAAGCGCGCGCCATCGATGATCGAGGCATGATTCAGCGCGTCGGAGATGATGAAATCGTCCTTGCCCAGCACGGCCGACACCGTGCCTGCATTCGCGGCAAAGCCAGACTGGAAGACTACGCACGCTTCCACATTCTTGAAGCGCGCGATTTTTTCTTCGAGCTCGATGTGGATCTTCATGGTGCCGGCGATGGTGCGGACGGCGCCGGATCCGACGCCATACTTGCGCGTGGCTTCGAGCGCTGCCTCGCGCAGCTTGGGATGGGTGGTCAGGCCCAGGTAATTGTTGGATGCGAGGTTGATGACTTTCTTGCCGTCGAAGGTGCAGACCGGCGCCTGCTCGTCCTCGAGCACGCGGAGCTTGAAGTAAGTGCCTTTGGCTTTGAGCTCGTCGAGCTGGCCGATGAGATAGGAGAGCGGGTTGCTGCGGGTTGCTGTAGTCATGATTGCCTCAAACTTCTTTGCCGCGGATTCACGCGGATGAACACAAATCGCAAGCCGTAGCTAAAACATAATTGGATTGCCGGTCGCCACGCTAGCTTCCGACAGAAGCTTCATATTAGTGAAGAATTCCTTTTCGGAGTCGGCCAGAATGTCGCTGGAATGCAGCACGATATCGACTTCTTTCAATAGCCTTGCCGCGTCTTTGCTGGAGATCCAGTCGCCGGTGTGCGTACCGTCGTAGAGAACTTTCTCCAGCAGCATGGGAAACTTCGGGCCGGGAGTGCCTTGCAGGCCTCGTAGAAAGCTACGCAGATTGCCCACGCGGGTGATGTTGCCGAGAAACATGGAGAGAAGATATCCCCCGTGCTCGCAGGATTCGCCCATCCAATGGTCGTGAGCATCCCACTCTTCTTCCGTGGGATCGCCCGTCAGGGTGGGCTCGCCGGACTCATCGAAGGTGAGGCGGTCGGGGAACGGGTGCGGTTTTGCTTTGCCGTCGCGGATACAGGTGCAGCGCACGAACGCATCAAGGCTCATAATGCGGTTCCAATTCGCAAGTGAGTCGCACGCGAACGGCGAAACCTCAGCGGCTAAAAGCCGCATCGACTCCGTGCGACTAACGGCACGAGTAGAACTCGTGCCCTTCCCGATCTACTTCACTCCGTTGGGATATATCAAAATTTTACTCGCCTCGCCGGTCTTCAACCGCTCCATCGCTTTGGAAAAATCCTTCATGGGAAGGCGGTCGGTGATCACGGGATGGAGATCGAGCTTGCCGGCCTTGAGCAACGCCGTCATCTGGTACCAGGTCTGGTACATGCGTCGTCCGTTTATGCCCTGCACCGTGATGCCTTTGAAAATAATGTCTTCGGAAAAATTCAGCGAGATGGGTTTTGAGGTTAGCCCAAGAAGGGAAATTCTGCCGCCGCGCCGCACGATATCGAAGGCTGTTCGAATCGAATCGGGATGGCCGGCCATCTCGAGCACCACGTCCACACCCAAACCGCCGGTCTTTTCCATGACGGCGGCTTTCACATTTTCTTTCGACGGATCGAGGACGTAGTCGGCTTTCATCTCACGCGCGATCTTCCGCCTGTGCTCGTTCACTTCAATGGCAAAGACGCTGGTCGCGCCTACGGCCCGCGCCACGGCAATGGCAAACAGTCCAATGGGACCGCAACCTGTGATGGCGACGGTTTTCGCGGCGATCTCGCCGGCCATGACGGTATGGACGGCGTTGCCCAGTGGATCGAGAATCGAGGCGTACTCGTGCGGAATGGCGGGATCGAGCTTCCAGATATTCGATTCCGGAATGACGACATACTCGGCAAAGGCTCCGTTGGCGTCGACGCCGATGATTTTCACGTTCTGGCAGATGTGCGCCTCGCCGGTGCGGCACTGCAGGCACTTGCCACAGGCGACGTGCATTTCGGCGGAGACGAAGTCGCCTTCCTTCACGCTGGTGACTTCATCGCCGAAGGCGGCGACCTCGCCGCAGAACTCGTGGCCGGGAATCAGCGGGGGATGAATGCGGCCTTGCGCCCAACGATCCCAGTTGTAGATATGCAGGTCGGTGCCGCAGATGGAGGCCATCTTCACTTTGACCAGCACATCGTTCCGGCCAAAGGCGGGGACTTTTACTTCGCGAATTTCCGCGCCCGGCGCGGCCTCCGGCTTGACCACCGCCAGCATCGTGGATGGCATGAAATTATGACCTCAGCGCTACTCGAACGGACTCCGTAATTAGTTTCAGCTTGTAGCGCCTTTGAAGCAAACGGAAGATTGTAGCACCAAGCGTCTGACGCGTTCTTTGCGGCTTTGGTTGCGCATATGCCAGGTTCGAATCTCTAACTCATGGGTTTGTAGGTTTTGGGCGGAGCGTCCTTGTAACTTTCCGACTGACCACGGGGGATGCTTAGCGTCTTCCACTCGCTCGACCGCAGATGCTTGGCCAAGAATATGATCTGCCCGGTGTGGGAGGCGTAGTGAGCGATCTGACGGTTGATCGCCTGCAAGACGGTGTGCGGTTCACCACGAATCGTGATGGTACGCGTTACATCTTCGGGCTTGAGCGAATCGAGCGTGCTGAAAACCTGCGCCCAGCCTTCTTCCCACCAGCGCAGCACATCGGCCCGGGTAGTTGCGGGGCCTAGCTCGAATTCCCGGTCGCGAAAACGGTTGGGCTTCTCGCCATCGGTGGTGAGGAAGTCGGAGAAACGCGAACGCATGTTCCCCGCCAAATGCTTCACGACGACAGCGACGGAATTCGACTCGGGGTCGAGCGCGACGAATAGTTCTTCGTCTTTGAGTTGGGCAATGGCCGCCTCGGCCAGGCGTTTGTTTCCGCGCATCTGGCGGCGGGCTTCGTCAAGATAGTGAATTGCGAGATCGGTCATTAGACTTCCTGTGCTTGTCGGTTCGATGATAGGTCGGTTCAATGAAACGCTTGGCCCGCCTAGCGTCATTCTCCAGCGCTGAACAATTGCTCCGTCAATTCGCTCCCCAGCCACCACCGCCGGGGGACTCGATTCTGATGCGGTCGCCTGGGCGCAGGCGCGTGCTGAACTTTCCCGGCATTTTCTCGACCGATCCGCCGCTGCGGACAATACTCGTCCTGCCCGATGCGCCGTCACCGCCGCCGTTCAGTCCCCAAGGCGCGAGCACACGTCTTTCGGAAAGCAGCGTGACCTCGCAATCGGTCAGCACTTGGATCTCGCGGATAATTCCATCGCCGCCGCAATATTTTCCGCTACCGCCGCTGCCCGGCCGAAGCGAATATTGCCGCACCCGCAGCGGATAGGCATACTCCAAGGCCTCTGCGGGAGTATTTAGCGAATTCGTCATATGCGTGTGGACGCCGGAAACTCCGGGCCTGGTAGGCCGCGCGCCCATGCCGCCAGCGATAGTTTCATAGTAAGTGAAGGGATTGCCCGTCCGGGGATCGATGCCGCCGATGGTTAAATTGTTCATGGTTCCCGAAGCTCCGGCTGGAATGCGGTCCGGAATCGCGTGGGAAAGCGCGCGCAGCAACACGTCGACAATGCGCTGTGAAGTTTCGACGTTGCCACCCGCCACTGCCGCCGGTGGGCGCGCGTTGACAATCGTTCCCGCTGGGGCGATGACCTGGATGGGGCGCATCAGGCCGGCGGTGGCGGGAATGTCATCTGCCAACAGGCATCGAAAGACGTAGAAGCAGGCCGAGTAGGTGATGGCCTCGACGGCGTTCACACTGCCTTCGACCTGCGGATCGCTTCCGGTGAAATCGACGGTGACCGCGTGGCGCGTTTGTCCGCGTTTCTTCTGCTGCAATCCAATGGTCAACGTCACCGCTATTTTCACCGGCTGATCGCTGAGGCCGTCGTTATCCAGAAAATCTTCTGCGCGATAGGTTCCAGCCGGAACGCGCAACAAAAATGCGCGCATCAGTTCTTCGGAATACTCCAGCAGTTCCGCAGCCGCGCGCTTTGCGCGCTCGACTCCGTAACGCTGGCATATCTCGCGCAGGCGCTCGGTCCCGGTGTGGCAGGCGGCAATCTGTGCGCCCAGATCGCCTTCGCGTTCTTCGGGCGTGCGCACGTTGTTGAGCAGCAGCGCGAGCACATCGGACTGCATCACCCCTGCGCGCATGATTTTCACGGGAGGAATGCGGAATCCTTCCTGGTAGATCTCGCGGCATAGGCCCATCGATCCCGGGTGGGCTCCGCCTACATCGGCGTGATGGGCGCGCGATGCAACGTAGAAGTCAGGACGAGCCGCGGATCTTTGCGGGCGAGAGCCTGCTCTGCCGAAGGGTCGCCCGCGCCCTACATACACGGGCGCGACGAGAGTAATGTCCGGCAGATGCGTACCGCCGCGGAAGGGATCGTTCAGCATGACCACATCGCCGGGAGCCATTTCGGCTGCGTCAATCGCGGCTCGAACCGACATGGGCATGGAGCCCAGATGTACGGGCATGTGATCGCCCATGGCAATGACTTCGCCGGCGCCGTCAAACACGGCGCAGGAATAGTCTCGCCGCTCCTTGATATTCGGAGAAAATGCCGTGCGCCGCAGCGCTGCGCCCATCTCTTCGGCGATCGAGTGGTAAACGTTCTTGAAGATTTCCAGCTCGATGGGGTCGCGTCGCATGAGGCGAAGTTTACCGGAAGCGAGAGGAAGCGACCAGTCGAAGAGGATCGAAATGGGATGCACCTCAATAAGCATGACGGCTTCCGCCGCGTGAAAATTGTTCCGTGAAAATGCAAAATTGTGTTGACACTGCGTTCATACTGCCGCAATATCTTGTGTTAAGGACGCTGCCCGTACAACGAGTTGGGTGGCTTTTGGCATTCGGGTCCCCGAAGTCACAAGGGAAAATCGTTCACGGAGGAACCTTCATGGCAACGAAGAAGAAGGCAAAAAAGAAGAAACACTAACTAACCGTCTGCGAAACGATACTTCGCAAGGGCCAGAATTTCACTCGCCTCTCAGGAGAAGCACCTCTTGAGAGGCATTTCCGTTTTGCGCTGGGGAACGCCGGCCGCACGCCCTATCTCGCATGATCTCGAAATTCTTCGTATCGATCCCTGGCCTGTGTCACAATACGGAGACGGCCGGGGCCTCAAACCGCCGATGCGAGTATGAGTCCGAGAAAAAAAAGCGCGGGCAAGAATAAGAGCGACGAAGTATTCATCCCCGACAAGCTGTATTTCCGCATCGGCGAAGTGGCCAGTCTGTGCCGGCTTCCCGCCTACGTGCTGCGCTTCTGGGAGAGCGAGTTTCCACAACTGAAGCCCGTGAAAAGCAGCACAGGACAGCGGATGTACCGCAGGCGGGACGTGGAAAGCGTGCTGCACATCAAGCAACTGCTCTACGAGCAGGGCTTCACGATTGTGGGCGCGCGCCAGCAGCTGCGTTCCGAGACGAAAGCGGATAAAGGACAGGCGGCGATTCCGTTCCCCTCGCAATCCCCCACCGAGATCCAGCATATCCGCCAGGGGCTGCGCGAGATCCTGAAACTGCTCACAGCGCGGCGTACAGGATAATTCTGGTCGGGAGAATTTCGTCTCTAGGACGTTCCGTCTGGCGACGTGAATCTTGTGTTGGCCTCTGATCGATCTCGACTTAAAAACCCACCTCAAATCTAAGCGGAGGGGAAGCTGGTCCCGGGGGCCCCTGATGTAGAATGCCGTCTGCGCAAGGGGGGCCGATGGAGCTTCAGCCCAGGAAACGAAGAATTTATTTGGGGAATCCTGCCGGTACTTTCAAAAGCCGACTAAGGTTCGCGCTGTTATTGCTGGTTGCGATTGCAATTCCGGCTCTATCTTCAGCTCAGGAAGCGACCGGAAGAATTTTGGGAACGGTCTACGACCCGCAGGGAGCGGTCATCGCGGCAGCCCAAATCATTGTTACCAACCCGGCGACACAAGTCGCGCGCATGGCCGCTACAGACAACCAAGGATACTTCCAGGTACTCGCCCTGCCGATTGGGAGCTACACGGTGAGGGCCGAGCACGCCGGGTTTCGAACGGTGGTCAGTGCGGAACAGAAGCTTTCCATCAACCAGGCACTGCGCATCGACATCAAGATGGAAGTCGGAACGACTGGCGAGAAAGTAAATGTTGGCGCAGAAGCGGCGCCGGTCGAGACGGTGAACGCGACTCTCGGCCAATCCGTGACCGGCCGAGTGCTCACGAATATGCCGTTGAATGGCCGCGATGCACTCGACCTCGCCTTGCTTCAACCCGGAGTAACGGAAAGTAATGACGATAATAACGGCGCCGGCAATTACAGCATCGCCGGCGGACGCACCGATTCCGTCACGTTTCTTCTCGATGGCGGGCTGAACAATGATCTGTTCGACAACAGCAACCTGCTCGACCCTAACCCGGACGCGATTGCGGAATTCCGCCTGCTCACCAGCAACTACACGGCAGAATACGGCCGCAACGGCGGAGGCATCATCAGCGAGGTAATCAAGTCAGGTTCCAATCAGATTCATGGCAGTTTCTTCGATTTTTTCCGCAACCGGGTGCTCGACGCGAACGATTTTTTCAATGTTCCACTGGGTATTCCGCGGCTTGATCTCAAACGCAACCAGTTCGGCGCCACGCTGGGCGGGCCCATCCGCAAAGACAAAATCTTTTTCTTTCTGGCATACCAGGGACAACGCCAAATCCAGGCTGTGCCGGACGTCGATATCCCGGTTTATACGCCGCAGGAACTCCAGGGAAATTTTTCCCAAGCCATCCCGTACGACGGTGTTACGTGCACGGTCTCGGCCGGATGTCCAGATCCGAATGTCGCCGCGTTCCTGGCGAACAATCCCTACTTCGCAACGCCGAACGGCAGTGCCGCGCAGGCGATTATCGACCCCACCAAGATTGATCCTGTGACGCAGGCGTATATCAAGGCCGGGTTGATCGCGAGCTCCCCAACCAACCAGACCGTTTGCGATGCGAACGGCGTGTGCACCGGGCTGCTCTCTACTTCGCTGGAGCAAGTCAATAACGCGGATGAGTTGACCGCCAAGTTCGACTTCAACCTGAGCCCCAAAGACAAAATCGCCGCGACCATCGGCTTGAATCGCACGCCGTCGGTGAACCCGTTTCCGTACGCCACGGTGCCCGGCTTTCCCAGCCGCACCGTTGCCGACTACTACTTTACAAACATCGGTTATACCCGGATCTTTTCTCCGACCTTACTAAATGAGTTTCACTTTGTAACTCATCGCAGTAATTTCCTGCAGGACATTCCAACCACGCATTTGCCTACGGGACCGAGTCTCGGCATCGGCATTACACCGGATCTCGCAACCGGTCCGACAAATATCTTTTTCGATACTGGCTTTCAGATTGGTCCCAGTGAGAACGGCCCGACGCGCTTCGTGGAAAATACTTTTTCCTGGACGGATGCGGTTTCCTGGACCCGGGGAAAGCACAACTGGAAGTTCGGCGCCGGGTTCTCCCCCTATCAGGAAAATCTGCTCTTCGACTATTACACGAATGGAGAATTCGACTTCTATTCCGCGAGTGGTTCTACGGCCTCAGGGAATCCTTACGCCGATTTTCTGCTGGGAGGCGCATCGGCCTATTTCCAGGGGGCGTTGGCGCCATCCAATATCCGCAGCAAGAGCACGTATGTGTTTGGTCAGGATGAGTGGCACGCCACCAGGAATGTCGTGCTGACGCTTGGCCTGCGTTACGAATACAACACGCCGAAACTTGATACCGAAGGCCGGACGTTTTCGGTGATTCCAGGAGAACAGTCGCAACGATTTGTAAACGCTCCGCTCGGCATGGTGTTCCCGGGCGACCCAGGGGCTCCAAAAGGCACGAACTTCCCCGACAAGAAAAACTTCGCGCCCCGCGGCGGCTTTGCCTGGGATCCGACGGGAAAAGGCACGACCAGTCTGCGCGGCGGCTTTGGCCTGTTCTACGACATTCTCAAAGGCGAGGATAACTTTCAGTTTAACGGCCAACCACCCTTTGTCAGCAATGCAGGCTTTTTCTTCAACACTGTTCCTTCCGGCCAGACGGGAGCGCTGAACTATCTGAGTCAGCCCTTTGCGGCGGCGGGACAGACCAATACTTTTCCCTCTCAGCCGCCGCCGAGCAATTACAACTTTGGGCCAGTCGAGCCGATCAACAGCACTGGATTCGTTTTCTTGGTGGACCCGCACCTGCGCACACCCTACGTCTACCAATACAACCTGAGCCTGCAGCACAATCTTTTCGCCGACACCGTGCTGGAAACAAATTACGTGGGCAGTTCCGGACGTGGATTGACTTCGCTGAAGGACATCAATCCCATGGTGCTGGGAACCACCAACCGCGCGCTGGACAGCAGTTGCCTCGGTTGTTTCGGCCAGCTTCCGGAATTCCAGAACGTATCGTATGCGAATTACAATGCGCTCGAGGCGAGTCTGACCCGGCAGCCCAAGAGTTCCAAGCTGGGCACAGCTTATTTCACTCTCGCCTACACCTACGGTCACAATCTGGACAACGCTTCCGGGTTCGCCCAACGCAACAACACGGTGCCTGCTTATAGCCCGGACTTTCTTTACGCTTCCGGAGACAGCGATGTCCGCAACCGCATCAGCTTCAGCGGAGGCTGGGACCTGCCCTTTGATCGGATGTGGGCCACGGGGCCGAAGCGCTTGACCAGGGGATGGAGCGTCTATCCCATCGTGACCTGGCGCAGCGGCTTCCCCTTCGATATTCCGGCGGGGCTGGGAGGCAATGTTGATCCCACAAACCCCGGAACCTCAGGCGCCGGCGATCCTTATCTTTCCCACGTCGCCGTCGTGGCGCCGATCCGCTTGCTCGACCCCAGGCGCGTGACCACGATCTATCCGACCATTTACGGCACGAACCCAAACACGGGCCTTTGCCAGATTACGACTGGGAGCCCCATCACTGGCCATTTCATTTTCGATCCCAACAGTTTCTCCAACATTCCGCTGGCGAACGACGCCTACTACGGAGGCACCAACCCGTGTTTCCCGCAGCTCGATCCGGTGGATAACCCTGCGGACCGTACTTATGGTCTCGGGCGCAACGTCCTGCGCGGACCGCATCTGACGAACTTCGACGTCGCTTTGGCCAAGACAACTGCAATCACGGAGCGTGTCAGCCTGGAACTTCGTGTGGAATATTTCAACGCACTGAATCATCCTGAGTTCGCGCAGCCCACCGTTCTCGATGGGGCCACGAACATCAATGGCTCGACCTTTGGCCAGATTACGACGACCGGAAGCTTTCGAGGTCCCACTCCACGCATTGGACAGTTGGCCGCCCGGGTTACGTTCTAGGGTTCACGCGGCGGGCGAGGATGCGGCATCCCTCGGGACAGCCGGGCTGGATAACGTAGGGCGAAGGGATCGTCCGAGTACGCTAAGCCTAAGGTCTTCCTACGCGGCGCATTCCGGAGTCGGCTTCTTGACCTTGCCCGAGTTTGCGGCGTCCAGACGGATGCGGCTGACGCGAGCGGTTTCGTGAACCAGATCGTCCGTGGCCTTGGTTCCATCCCCCGCCATCACAGACCCTGCGGCTAAAGCAAAACGCAACGCGTCGGCTTGATCCTCGAAATACAAAATGACTTGCCCGGACATACGTATTCTCCCAGGTTAAGGTACTTTCCGTGCAGCCTAACAAAGACCTTCGACGAGTAGCGCGTCGGCGAGCGTGACGCGAATAGATCTTTCTACGATTGTTACGGAGCAAGCCCCCGGTCAGAAGTGCTTTTCTTGGTTCAGGGGAAGTAGGAAGTGCAGGTGAGCCTCTGCGTGGGATAATTCTCCAGCCGAATTGCGTTTCCAAGGCCGCGTTTATCACGGGCGAATCGCTGAATGTCAGCGGGGGATTCGTCATATAGGTGCGAGGGTAGGGTCGGCTCCGGATGGGCGATTGACGGAAAACGCCGCCCAGCCTAAGATTGCGTTCCGATGATCGGCAAGACCATCTCCCACTACCAGATTACGGCCAAACTTGGTGGCGGCGGCATGGGCGTGGTGTACAAAGCTGAAGACGTCCGCCTGCACCGCACGGTCGCGCTGAAATTTCTGGCGGATGATTCCGCCAAGGATCCCGCAGCCCTCGAGCGCTTCCGGCGCGAAGCTCAGGCTGCCTCGGGGCTGAACCACCCCAACATCTGCACCATCTACGACATCGGAGAAGAAGGTGGCGCTGCCTACATCGTCATGGAGTACATCGATGGGCAGACGCTGACGAATCGCATCGAAGGCAAGCCGATGCGGCTGAACGAGGTGTTGGAGCTCGCGGTGCAAATTGCCGACGCTTTGGACGCGGCGCACTCGCAGGGCATTGTCCATCGCGATATCAAGCCGGCGAATATTTTCATCACGCACAATGGCCAGGCGAAAGTTCTGGATTTTGGTTTGGCGAAATACACCGCCGAAGCGCATTCGGGTCGGGCCGCAACGGGCGTAACCAGTTCCATGCCGACGGCGGCGGACGCGCATCTGCTCACCAGTCCCGGGTCAACCATCGGAACAATTTCCTACATGTCGCCAGAACAGGCCATGGGCGAGGATATTGACCGCCGCACCGATCTGTTCTCCTTGGGTATTGTTCTTTACGAAATGGTCACGGGGCGGCAGGCTTTCTCAGGCAACACGAGCGCTGCGGTATTCGATGGGATTCTCAACCGCGCACCCACACCCGCGTTGCAGATCAATCCTCAACTTCCGCCAAGAATGGCGGAAATCATTGAGAAGGCCATGGAAAAGGATGTGAAGCTCCGTTACCAGACGGCCTCGGACTTGCGGGTAGACCTGCAGCGATTAAGGCGCGAGTCGGACACGCATGGGAGCACCAAGATTGCGAACCAGCCCGCGGCGATGGAAGCGGCGGCGGCTCCGGCGAGCGCCGGCTCCCGACGATGGCCGATGATCGCGGCGGCTTCGGCGGTCGTAGCGATTGCGTTGATCGTGGGAGCCTACATCGAGGGAAAACGCGAAGGCCAGGCTTCCAGCATTTCGCCGCCCACCTATCACCAGCTGACTTTTCGCGGCGGCACCATCCGGATGGCGCGCTTTGCTCCCGACGGAAAAAACATTGTATATAGCGCGGCCTGGGAGGGGAATCCAATCGATATTCTGGTGACCCGTCCCGACAGCCCTGAATCCCGCCCGTTTGGATTGTCGAAGGCCGAGGTGTTGTCGATCTCCTCGGAAGGCGAGATGGCGGTTCTGCTGAACAGCCACAATGTGGATCCTTACATTAACGTCGGCACGCTCGGTCGGGTGCCGCTGGGTGGCGGCGCGCCGCGTGAAGTGCTGGAGAACGTGCAGTGGGCAGACTGGTCGCCGGATGGCACCAACTTCGCGGTGGTGCGTGAGGTCGGCGGTTTGAGCCGCGTGGAATATCCCATCGGTAAAGTGCTGTATCAAACCGGAGGCTGGCTCAGCCATGTGCGAGTCAGTCCCCGTGGAGACATGGTGGCGTTCATCGAGCATCCGGTTCGGCGCGACGACGCGGGGACGATCGCGGTGGTCGATACTTTCGGAAAGAAGAAGACCTTGTCTACCGGGTGGGAGACGGCTTGGGGCTTGGGATGGTCGCCGAGCGGAAACGAGATCTGGTTTTCGAGCACCCGGCTGGGCTATGGACGATATCTCTCGGCTGTAAACCTTTCCGGGAAGGAACGCCTTTTGGCGCGGGAACCCGGCACGCTGACTCTGCAGGATGTCGCGAAAGACGGGCGCGTGCTGATTACGCGCGATGTGCCCCGCGTGGGCATGGTGGGGATGAGCGCCGGCTCCAGCAAGGAGCGCGATCTTTCGTGGCTGGATTGGTCGGCGCCCAAGGATTTGTCTCTCGATGGCAAGAAGCTTTTGTTCACCGAATCAGGCGAGGCGGGTGGAGAGAACTACTCCACTTATATCCGGGACACCGATGGCTCGCCTGCGGTTCGCCTGGGCGACGGGTTGAGCTTTGCGCTGTCGCCGGATGAGAAGTGGGTTTTGACGGGTCTGCCCAAGCCGCCGGTTCAGTTCAACCTGGCGCCAACCGGCGCGGGGGAAACGAAAGAACTGACCCATGACCAGATTAATCGGCTGTGGGCGCGCTGGTTTCCGGACGGCAAGCGAATTCTTTTCTCCGCGGATGAGGTTGGCAAGGGCGTGCGACTGTATGTACAAGACGTAAGCGGAAGTCCACCGAAGGCAATCACCAATGAGGGGGTGAACGGAAGTTTGCTTGCAATTTCACCCGATGGCAAGCAGGTCGCCATGGTTGGGAGCGATCAGAAACCCGTCATCCTCACAGTAGAGAGCGGCGAGACTCGGCCGATCCCTGGGCTCGTCCCGGGAGAAGCGCCGGTGGCATGGAGCAGCGACGGGCACTCTCTGTTTGTTTACAAGTTGGGCGAAGTTCCCACCACCATCTACAAGCTCGACTTGGCAACCGGCCACAAGCAATTCTGGAAGCAACTGGTGCCGCCCGATGTTTCCGGTGTTACCGACATCAGCTCGGTGCTTATCACTCCCGATGGGAATAATTACGTCTACGAATACGGGCGGACGCTTTCGGACTTGTATCTGGTAAACGACCTGAAGTAAGCGCAGTTGAGCCGGCCCACGCAGCGAAATTCCCCTAAGAAAATGTAGGACCACCATCGGTGAGGCGCAGCGATTTTAGGGCACTGCCAGCGTGTGTACGAATTTTAGTTTGACATGTTTCTGTATTTCTGCAATTATCTAAATATGGCAACGGTTCGACGAGGCTCTGACAACGTCGTCAAGTACGCAGACATGTTTTCAGCAATGGGCACGGAGGCACGCCTGCGGATCATGCAGTTGCTTCTGGCGGCGCATCCGGATGGCCTTGTTGTCGGCGAGATTCAGGAAGAGTTGAACATCCCCAATTCAACGCTGTCGCACCATCTCGACAAGTTGAAGTCCGAAGATCTCGTCAATGTCTCCCGAGAGAGCACGTTCCTGCGGTACACAGCGAACACAGATGCGCTGCAGGAGGTTCTCCAGTTCCTGTATGCCGAATGCTGCACAAGGAACAAAGCGTTGAAGCCCGAATGCATCGTTCAGACTTGCAAATAGGAGTGAACCGTGAACAGCGATATCAAAGATGTTGTGAAAGAGAAATATGGACAAGCGGCGCTGCGAGTAACGGCGGGCGGAAGCTCCTGTTGTGGGAGCAGTCCTGCGAGCGGGTGTTGCGATCCGATTACGTCCAATCTTTATGACGCGTTGCAAGCAGGCCAGATTCCGGAAGAGGCGCTACTCGCGTCGCTGGGATGCGGGAATCCGACGGCTCTGGCGAAACTCAATCCAGGAGACACCGTGCTCGATCTTGGCTCCGGCGGCGGAATTGACGTGTTGCTGTCCGCGAAGCGGGTTGGGCCGAGGGGTAAGGCCTACGGATTGGACATGACCGAAGAAATGCTGGCCCTTGCCAACGAGAACAAGCGGAGGGCGGGGATTGAAAATGTCGAATTTCTCAAAGGAGAAATTGAACACATCCCGCTGCCGGACGCATCGGTCGATGTCGTCATCTCGAACTGCGTGATCAACCTCTCCGCCGACAAAGACGCGGTTCTGCGGGAAGCCTTCCGGGTGCTGAAACCCAGCGGCCGTTTCGCAGTCTCCGATGTCGTGACGCGTGGTGAAATGCTTCCAGAGATTCGCAAGAGTGTTCTTTTGTGGGTCGGCTGTGTCGCTGGTGCCTTGGAAGAGAGCGAGTATCGCGCAAAGTTAGCGTCCGCCGGATTCGAGCAGGTAGAGGTCGAGCCGACGAGGGTCTACCGGATTGAAGATGCCCGGCAGTTTCTGGCTGACCAGGACATTGATGTCGATGCTCTTGCCCCGCAGGTGGACGGGAAGTTTATGAGCGCGTTTGTTCGCGCGGTGAAGCCCGCGAAGTCGAGCTGTGCGCCGACGTGCTGCAACTGAGATGACGGCGAATCACTACAACGTGCTGTTCCTTTGCACCGGCAACTCTGCCCGTTCGATCATGGCGGAAGGCATCATGAACGCGAGGGGCAAACCCCGGTTCACAGCGTACAGCGCCGGGAGCCGTCCCGCGGGTGCGGTAAGACCGGAAGCATTGAAGGAACTCGAAGCGGCTCACATCGAGACGGCTGGATTCAGGAGTAAGTCATGGGACGAGTTTGCTGGAGCGGATGCTCCGAGCATCGACTTCGTCTTTACCGTGTGTGACAGTGCCGCAAAAGAAGTCTGCCCAATATGGCCGGGACATCCGACAAGCGCACATTGGGGAATCCCAGATCCGGCTGCCGTTCAGGGAACCGACGAGGAAATTCAAAGAGCTTTCCGAGACGCATTCCTGCGGCTTGACCGCCGCATCCTCTTGTTCCTGGCTCGGCCCCACGCATCCATCGATGAACTTGCTCTCAAGAAAGAAATTGACGACATAGGGCATCAATGAAATTCACCCCCGGAGCTCGACTCACGGCGAAGTTCACGGGAACATGAATTCGTTGTTGAATGGTCGGGACGGGCAGATTTGAACTGCCGACCCCTCGCACCCCAAGCGAGTGCTCTACCAGGCTGAGCCACGTCCCGACGAGAAAGGAACCCGCTGCATCGCATCCGCAGCGGATGGGGTTAACTCAAGGATTTTAACACCTGCGGAGAAGTTTGGTTGGTCCGCGCTCGATTTTGTCGTTCGATCCTGTCTACGGATGGCAGGGCCACGGGAAAGGGTTCAAGTGGGGAGCAAACTGGAAATCCGGTGAGGTCGTGACCTCCACGCGCAGCTTGATGCGTGTGAGTGAACCCTTCGAATCCGTCTTGTAGGAAGAGACCGTAACCCGGAGCCATCCCTTGCTTGCGTCGTCTATTGCGTTCGTGTAGTCGGACAGCGCTTTATCCGGGTCCGAGGTCTGGTAAGACCGCAGAACATTGCCGATCAGGCCGAAAACCCGATCGTAGTCGGATCGGTTCAGCAGGAAATACATTTCATGCGGATGAGCTAAAGAGGACTTGACGGTTTCGCCGAATCCGGCGCCAAGGGTCTGGTTCCCGTTAAACCGCAACGGCAGGTTTACCGGGTAGATGTAGTCCTTGGTGTTCGCTTCTGCGGGAACAATGTCGAGGAACCAGCTTGAATCTTTCTGGCTCCTTACCCGAAACAGCAATCCCCCTCCCAGCTCGCGTTCGAAGCTGTCACCGGCATTGAGATGCACTTTGAAAGAGACGAATTGGCACGCGGGAGAAGATTGCGCCCGAACATCGCGGGCGCGAACATCGGTCGCCGCGATCAGGCACACCAGCAGCAAGGCGGCCAGCAACCTCTCGCGACCATTCTGTATCGACATAAATTCCTGTTCAACTCTTCTTTCGCTTGCGCTTGGGGAGCGGTTTCTCCTCCAGAATGGCGAACTGGATTTTCTTCTCCACGGGATCGATGCGGTCGACGAGCACGCGAATTCTCTGTCCCAGACTGTAGGTCTTGCGCGAGCGCTGGCCGATGATCTGACGCGTGTTCTCGTGGTAGGTGTAATAGTCGTCGGTGAGCGTATTCAATGGGACTAGGCCTTCGACAAACAAGTCAGTGAGTTCGACGAAGAAGCCGAACTTGGTGACGCTGGTGATCAGGCCGTCGAAGTCGTCGCCGACGCGGTCCTCCATGAATTTGACCTTCTTCCATTCCATGAGCTCGCGCTCGGCTTCGTCGGAGCGGCGCTCGGACTGGCTCGATTCTTCCGCGATGATATGGAGTTCGTCGAGCGGGATCGGGCCGCTGAGCGGTTCCAGCGCTTCGCGATGCGCGGCGTGGTCGCGGCGCTTCGACCATGGCGAAGGCGCTTCCTCGTCGTGCGCGCCCGCGCCGTCAAAGCTCTTCTTTTCTTTACTGCTGGAGTTGGCGGGGAACACTCCAACCGGAATTTCGCCGTCATGAGTCTCGGCCGAGTCGCGCAGGACTTCTTTCAGAATTCGATGAACGATGAGATCGGGATAGCGGCGTATCGGCGAGGTGAAGTGGGTGTAACTCGGCGCCGCCAGCGCGAAGTGACCAACGTTCTCTTCCGAATAGCGCGCCTGCTTGAGCGAGCGCAGCATCAGGTAACTGACGATGCGCTCCTCCGGCTTCCCTGCAATTTTGGCCGCTAGTTTCTGGTACATGCGAGGAGTGATGTGAACATCTTTCGGCACTTCGATGGTGCGTGCTTGTTTGCCGGTGCCGCGTACGGCGCGGCGGTCGCTCTTGAACTGCACGCGCTGAATGGGCAGCGCGCCCACGCCGAGGGAGTATCCGAAGGTGGCGGCGATCACCTCGAAATCGTAGACGCGCCTGGCGTCGGGCTTTTCGTGAATGCGATAGAGAGACGCGATGCGCTTCGATTCCAGATATTGCGCCACGCACTCGTTGGCCGAGAGCATGAATTCTTCGATCAGGCGATGCGCGATGTTGCGCTCGGAACGCGTGATGCTCTTCATCAGTCCGAATTCGTCGAACTCGATGACCGGCTCGGGCAGGTCGAAGTCGATCGATCCGCGGCGCTGGCGCTTGTGGTTGAGAATCAGCGCGAGATCGCGCATCAGTTCGAAGGTGGGAACGAGCGGTGCATAGCGCGTGCGCGCGGCGGCATCGCCTTCGAGCACGTCGTTGACGGCGGTGTAGGTCATGCGCTCGGCGGAGCGGATCACGCCTTCGCACAGCTCATAGCCGACGATTTCGCCGCGAGGGTCAATGTGCATCACGCAGGACAGCACAAGCCGGTCGAGATGCGGGCGCAGGCTGCAGATGTCGGTGGAGAGTTCGAGCGGCAGCATGGGCACGGCGCGGTCGGGAAAATAAACGCTGGTGCCGCGCAGCCGAGCTTCCTGGTCGAGCGCGGAATCTGGCGTGACGTATTGCGCCACATCAGCGATGTGGACCTGTAACTCGAAGTTGCCATTGGGAAGATGGCGGACGGTGACGGCGTCGTCGAAATCGCGGGCAGTTTCGCCGTCGATGGTGACGATGGGCAGCGCGCGGAAATCGCGGCGATGGCGAAGTTGCTGCGCCGGGATCACGGCGGGGATGGCCTGCGCCTCTTCGAGCGTCGCCGCGGGAAAGTGGTGAGGTAGGTGAAATTTGCGGATAGTGATTTCCACGTCGAGGCCGAAGTCATCCTGACGGCCCAGAATTTCGAAGACGCGGCCGCGCGGGTTCTGCGTGGGGGTGGGCCAGTCCGTGATTTCGACATCGACCACGACGCCTTCGAGATCATTCCAGTCCGCACGGCGCGCGGCCTCGTTTCCGAGCACCCGGTCTGGAGATTTCTCCTTGCCCGTCGCTGGTGACTCGCCGCCGCTGCGATCGGGCATTTCCATACCCGGCGGAATCACGATCTCCTGTGTGATTTTGCTGTCAATCGGTTTCACATAGTTGTAGCGGCTGCCGTAGTGAAAAATTCCCACTACCGTGGGATGGCTGCGTACCACGGAACGCACGATTCGGCCTTCGGCGCGGCCATCAGGGCGAGTGGCGACGATATCGACCAGCACCCGGTCACCGTGCATGGCGTTGCCGATAGCGTGGGGCGCAATAAAAATATCGCCCACCAGGCGCGACTTCATCGTCGGACTCAGCGAGCTCGCATCAGGAATGACGAAGCCAAAACCATCGCGGTGCATGGTGAGGCGTCCGGCGACAAGATTCTTGTCAGGTGCGGGTTGCGGCAAGGCGTAGCGGTCGGAGTTGATCTGAACCAGCTCTCCTGCGGCAACCAGTTTTTGCAGACGGGTATCGAGCTCTCCGCGGGCATCGCCATGCAGGCCGAGCTCGCGGATCAACTGCTTGAATCCTGCGGAACGCTTGGGCTGACGGGCAATGTGTTTCAGAATGGCGGAGTCGGAGAGCATCGGGTGTGAGCTATGAGCGATCAGCTCTCAGGATACCCCACTGGCAAAGACCTTCCCTCATTTCGGTGGTGGTGGCAGGGCAGAGATGTCCAAGTTGTGCATCACCACGATCTCCCAGTGCCCCGCAGTCTTTGCCATCACGAAGCTGAGCAGCCCCTCTCGCTCCGGGCGGGGATTGCCCTGCGCGTCGATAGCCCCTGTCATCTTCCACCGTACATCGACTGCGGCAACGTCAGGACGGATGAACCGCGTCTTTATGTCGGTATATTCCTGGTGGCTTTTGCTGAAGATGGTGGCAAACATAGGCGCGTGGAACTCCTCGATCTTCGCGCGGCCACTCGCGCCGGTGCCTCGCCAGTTGGTGAAATCCGCATCTTCGGAAAATACCGCGGCGAAGGCCTTGGCATCGTGATGATTCCAGGCGTCCATGAAGCGATCCATAACTGCCCGGATCGCATGCTCATCTGTTTCTGCGCCTGTCTGCGCCATAAGCAGAAGTGGAAACGACAGAAAGCAAATTGCGATTCTCATCATTTCTCCTCTTGAGCTCCTCTACCACGTATCTCCGCCGTCGCGGGGCGGCCAGGCTCCCAACACCTGTCGCAGCGTTGCGATCTGGCCCGTGTGGTAACTGTTGTGAGCCACCATTTGCCAGAGCACAGCCTCGAGTGTTGCCGCGACCTGCATATCTCCTGTGTGCGCACTTTCGATCGGCCGCTGCATTTCTTGCGGAGAAGAATTCGCCAGGACGGCGAAATCCGCCAGCAGGTCGGCAAAGCGTTTCCTCAGACGGTCCCATTCCTGTCCATCTGAGGGCGAAGCCGGCGGGAAGCTTTCGGAAGCGTGCTCGGGATAGGCCGGTCTCTCGCCGCGAATGCGGCGGAGTTCGTAATCCATCCAGTAATTCATATGGAAGACAAGTTGTGCGATGGAGTGGGGAAATCCTTTGACTTGGCGCGAGGCCAGTTCGGCAGAAAGATCTTCGACGCAGGCCACGGGATCGGCGTGTGCACCTTTGCCGCGGAACAGTTCCGTGAGTGCGCGTGAGGACATGGGAATCGGGTATTAGGTCTTGGGTGTTAGGTCTTAGGATATTGCCGCAACTTTCTGGCCAAGAGTACCCGAAGCCCAACACTTGAGACCTATGACCTATGATCTAAGACCTCTGAATCAAGAGCGGCTCACAAAGTATTTCTCCTCCAGAATCTTTCGATGATGCAACTCGTGGCCGGCGATGATGTAAGCGATGCCGCGCACGGTCACTTCATTCTTGTTCGCAGTTCCGCGCCGGATCCACGCCGCTTCATCGAGATTGCGCAGCAGCGAAAGCGTGGCGCGGCGCACGGCAATGAAGTCTTCGATCACCTCCGCCAGCGGATGGTGAGCGAAGGGACCATTGCGCACGTAGTCGTCCTGCTCAAAACCCTCCATCGGCGTGGCGTCGGCGCGCGAAATACGCAGAGTGCGATAGGCGAACACTCGCTCTGTATCGCAGACGTGGCCGAGCACTTCTTTGGCACTCCATTTCTCCGGCGCATAGCGAAAGTTCCCGTCTTCCTCGTCGCGGCAAGAGAGCAGCATCATGGTTTGCCGGCGTTGCTGGTCGAGCGTGGCGAGAATGTCCTCGCCCTGCACCAGGGCAATGTAGCGGCCATAATAAGGGGCGTACTCGTCGGGCTGAGGACGAGCGATGATCAAGGCTGGAGGAGGAATCACGGCTGGTTCCGACATCGCTTACTCCCTGGTGGATAGGTCCGTTTTCGATAATTCTTCGAGTCAAGAGCATACTCCGGCCCCCTGTGGAACCGCTAACAAGAAGGCCTCTTTCGGGAAATCCTTACACGGTGCGAGGGTGGAAAAGGAGGGTCCTCCAGCCGAATCGGGAGACCCCGATGGGTACGGAAATATGTACCATCCTAGGAAACTCTGTTGAAAATAAAGGCTTTTCCACAGCGCTCATTATGAGACGGCGGAGTACAATTCGATTTGGTCACGCAAGTGCGGCACGTGATCCCTAATCCCAACAAGGAAAGGAACTATGTAACCCATGTGGAAGCCGACGAATCAGCCTCAGACCCCAGGGCGCCCGGTGGAACCGGAGCGTCCAGTTACGCATACTCCGAGCGCGCCTGCCATGATGGCGAATGAGCCGGTTGCGCCGCGCCCGGCGGCAACCATCACTACCACCACCGCGGATCAGGCAACCATCGGCAAATCGCTGGTGATCAAGGGCGAGGTAACTGGGTCCGAATCGCTCTACATCGATGGCCGCGTGGAAGGTTCGATCAGCCTGGCGGGCAATCGCGTCACCATTGGGCGCAATGGAGTGGTTGCTGCCAACATCAATGCCCGCGAAATCGTGGTGCTCGGCAAAGTCCGCGGGAATCTCACCGCCAGCGACCGAGTCGATATCCGCAGCGATGGATCGCTCACCGGCGACGTGGTAGCAGCACGCATCTCCATTGAAGACGGAGCGTTCTTCAAAGGCGGCATCGACATTCGCAAGGGTGGCCAGCCCGGCCAGTTGAAGCCCAATGGCAAAGATGAGAGCGTTGTCGCGCCCGAGCCGGCGGCAGTTGGCGCGCGAGCCTAAGTTCGCGGCAGAGGTTTTCTACTAAAAAAGTCAGTGGCGGAGTTCGCGAATCATGCGAATGTCCGCCGCTTTGTTTTTGCACGTGGTTTGATCGAGAGTGCACTTCCGATCGGCCGTTCCGGTAAAGATGCGCGGCTCCTACGCTCGTCGCTTACGCTCCGGCTGCGCCTTTGCCCTGGAACGTAACCTCCACCAGCCGCCGGTCCTCCTCGGAAACCTGGAACATGGCGCGCGGCTTCAGGTTCATATAGCTAGCGACGAAAACCTCGGGGATCTGGCCGATACGGGTGTTGTAGGTGTTCACGTCGTCGTTGAAAAACTCGCGGCGATCCGCGATGCGCTCTTCGAGTTCGGTGATACGGTTCTGCAGCTTGAGAAAATTTTCGTTGGCCTTGAGCTGGGGATAATTTTCCGTCACGGCAAATAGCCCGCGCAGCGCATCCGTCATCTTCAAGTCGGCCTGCGCCTTCTGGCTGATGCTGGCGGCATTCATCGACGCCGCCCGTGCTTGCGTTACCGCCAACAGCGTCTGCTGCTCGTGCTGCATGTATCCCTTCACCGTCTCGACCAGGTTGGGGATCTCGTCGTGGCGCTGCTTGAGCAGGACATCGATGTTGGCCCAGGCGCGGTCGTTATCGTTGCGCAGGCGCACCAACTCGTTGTAGAGAATGACTACGTAGACCAGCACTCCGACTACAAACAGCAGAAACGCCGCGCTTTCAATCACGCTGCTGCCCATCGTTATCCCGACCTCCGCCTCGACTTTGCCACCGGAATGCTTCCAGTGAAACAGCAGGCGGGTCGGCAACGCAAGTAACTGACGGGGCAGCGCCCAAGGTCACAAATCCGGCCTCAGGGAGCCTTCCGCGAAGAAAAAAGGCTGAGCCCTCAGGCTCAGCCCTTCGCGCACAACAAGATCAGCTACGGCTTATGCGGCGTCAGATCGCAGGAGTGCTTCATCTCATCCAGATTCAAGCCGCCCGGCGAGAACTCGGCGATCGCATAGCCGGTCCTGGTCCTGACTTCCACGTTGAAGACCTGGGCTCCAATCATTCCCCGAATCGTGCCTTTGTCCATGGAAAGGAAACGTGCGCGAAGCCAGTTCCACCCTTTATGGTCGTGGCTGCCGTCGATGCGAACCATGACTTCCATCTTTGGCTGGCCCCAGAAGCCCGGATAGTCCGGCCTTCCCAACCTGGTACCGGGATCGAAATCGGCGTGCTCATATTTGCCGTCGGAGCATACAATTTCGACCCGGGGCTTGTAATCTGGATCTTCGCGGAAATAGTTATTGGCCAGCAGTTCGAAGCGAGCTTTCTTCGCTCCCGTCATTTTGTCTTCCGAGCGGAACGCCATCCAGTTGCCGCCGGCGCTGACGCCATCCTGTTCGCCCTGATACGGGCTCAGGGCGCCCTGCTGGGCAAAAGCCGAACCGGCCATCAGAATTAAGCTGCTAAGTACCACTGCCGCGGCCAACCCGCGACGCCTCTGTTTCTGCCATAATCGCAATACTTTCAAGGTCTCCTCCCACGAACAAAAACATCCTTACATATTGAACCCGAAAAACCCATAAGAGTTGCATGGCGGCGTGCTGCGCGAAGCAAGGCGAATAGGAAACGAAGGTATTCTATCGCAATGTAGATCTTCGAAGTTAGCGCGCGTCAATCCTGAGATCGATGTAGACCTGGGAGCGGTCGTCGAACTGGCTGACTGATTTGGTGTCGCTCTTATGGTTGTTGTACTGGGCGTAGACTTCATAATCCACGTTGGAAAGGCCCGGAAAACGGTAGGTCCCATCCTGCCCGACAATGTAGGTCTTTACCGCATGGGTGCGCGTGTTGGTGAGGTATACGATCGCGCTGACCACAGGATTATCCTGCGGATCAAGTACTTTGCCGGAGAGCAGCCGGCCTTGCTGGTCTTTCTTATCGAGAGCGGCGTTACCAGCCACTGAGATTACGAGCAGGATGGCACAAGCCAGGAGCGGGATGGGCCTAAGAGACAATCTTAGAATCATGCGAGTCTTTCTTCCTTTTCTGCTCCGGATGATTCTATCGGGCCAGATGCAAACCAATATCGATGCGTTCATCATACTCTACGTGGACCGGTACCTCTTCCACCAGATGCACCGGGAAGCCATCTTGAGTCTTTACGCCTTTGAGATCGGCGCCCACGATGTAGTCGTTCTTGCCGGCGGCCACGCGTAGAGCGAATTCGCCGTGATGGTCGGAATAGAGCTCCCAGCTGGGTTTCTTGTCGGAGGCGCGGCGGATCTTGACCTTGACGCCGTACGCGGGACGATCATCCGGTCCCCAGACCGTGCCGAAGATGAGCGCGTAAGGATCCGTCGGTTTCAACTTCTTGGGCCCGGAGGCGGCATGGGCTGCAGGCGAGAGTTGCGGGCCGAGGGCAGACAAGACGAGCAGAAGCACCACAGAAGAAGAGAACTGCCTTACAAATGGGCGAAGACGGCAAGCGCTATGCGTCGTCACCGTCTTCGGTCTCCACTTCCTCTTCTTCTTCCACATAGCCTTCTTCGACTGCCTTCAACTCCAGCGGGCTGGTCGTGATGACTTCGAAGTCTGTACCACACTCCGGACAGGAGACGATTTCACCTTCGTCGACTTCCTCTTCTTCCACATCCAGATCAGTTTCGCATTCAGGACAAAGAACCATAATTCCTCCACTCCCCCATTCCCCGTCTTTCTGGTTAGATACCACTGATAATATTTAGATTCTTCCCCTGCCGCAGGTCAAGGGGGCCAGTGCTGTAGAGCAGCGAATTAAAATTTGGGCGGAAAACGACCGATAACCTTGACATTTCGCTCGCCGGAGCTTACATGATTTCTCTCCTGAACAAAAGAAGGTGGTTGTTGACTGCCGTGCTAGTGGTCACGAGCACGGTTGCGGCGGCACAGAACCTGGAAAGTTCCCACGTGTCTGGAAGCGGTGCAGTTGAACCCATGGCCGTTGATAGCCGGATTGCGGCCGCTCTGCAGCAGGTTTCTGCGGAACGCATTCGGGCAAATATCGAGAAGCTGGTAAGTTTTGAGACGCGATCGACCATCTCGGCCCAGGATTCGGCTGCAATCGGCTCTGGACGCGGGGTTGGCGCTGCGCGGGAGTGGATCAAGTCGGAATTCGAGCGCTACGCCAAAGATTGCGCCGGCTGTCTGGAGGTGAAGACCGACAGTTTCACCGAGCCGGCCGCAGACCGCATTCCCCAACCCACCGAAATCACCAATGTTTATGCTGTCCTGAAAGGCACCGATGCGGAGACTGCGAAGCGCATCGTGCTGGTCACCGGGCACTACGATTCGCGCAACAGCGACATCCTCGATACGAGGGCTGATGCTCCGGGCGCGAATGACGATGGCAGCGGGACGGCCGTGAGCCTGGAATGCGCGCGGGTTTTGAGCAAGCTGAAATTTCCGGCGACGATTATCTTTCTCACCGTAGCCGGCGAAGAGCAAGGGTTAAATGGAAGCCACCATTTTGCCCAAATGGCGAAGGAGCAGGGCTGGAACCTTGAAGCCGTGTTGAACAACGACATCGTGGGCGCAGATAAGAGCGCGGAGCAGGACCACTCGGTGGTGCGCGTATTTTCCGAAGGCTTGCCGGCTGCCGCGACAGAGCAGGAAATTAAGCGGATTCGCGGGCTGGGCGGCGAGAACGATTCGGCGTCGCGGCAATTGGCGCGCTACATCGCCGACGTAGGGACAGTTTACGACGCGGGCGTGAAGCCGACGCTGGTCTTCCGCCTGGACCGGTACCTGCGCGGCGGCGACCATTATTCCTTCAACCAGCAAGGCTTTGCCGCGGTACGCTTCACGGAATTTCGCGAAGATTTTCATCATCAACACCAGAATGTGCGCACCGAGAATGGCATCGAAAATGGCGATCTGGTAAAGTTCGTCGATTTCGATTATGTCGCGCACGTGGCGCGGCTGAATGCAGCCACCCTGGCGTCATTGGCTTCGGCTCCCGCGCCTCCGGCGAATGTGCATTTGCTGACTAAAGACCTGGAGAATGACTCGACGCTCACGTGGGAAAGCTCTCCCGGAGGATTGGCTTCCGGCTATGAAGTTCTCTGGCGCGCTACGAGCAGCCCAGAATGGGAGCACGTGGAAAAAGTCGGGAACGTAACGCGCGCGACTTTGAAACTTTCGAAGGATAATGTCATCTTTGCAGTGAGGGCTGTGGACGCTCACGGACACCAGAGCCTGCCGGTTGTGCCGCTGCCCGAACGGTAGATTCGCAAGGCGGGCAACCTGATACCATGAGTCTGACGCCTTTTTGCCCTGGCGTATTTGAGACCCCACCGTGCCGATGAATCGCGGACGTACGATCTCGTTGAGCCTCCCTCCGTTCACACGCTGGGTGAAGCGGCTGATTCTGACCTACGCCGCGATTTACCTGCTGATGGCGGTGATGAGGCTGGCATCGCCCTTCGCCCGGGAGTGGGTGGTTGTCTACCTGGGACTGATCCCGAAGCTTGTGATGCAGGGGATGATCTGGCAGCTGATCACCTATTCGTTTCTGCACCTTGAATTGTTGCATTTCCTCTTTAATGCGCTGGCGCTCTGGATGTTCGGTTCGCAGTTGGAGAGCGACTGGGGATCGAAGCGGTTCTTGGAGTTCTATTTCTTTTGTACGGTTGCAGCCGCCGTTACTACGGTGGCCGTGAGTTATATGCACCTTCCCGGGCTCTCCCCGGGAACACCCACGATTGGGGCTTCGGGCGGGATTTACGGTCTGCTGGTCGCGTTCGGCGTGTTGTACGGCGAGAGCGAGATCATGATGTTCCCCCTGCCCTTCCTGATCAAAGCCAAGTACTTCGTCTGGGGCATCGTGTTCCTGACGCTGGTGGGAGCGATCCAGGAAACTGGCGGCGTGGCCAACTTTGCGCACCTTGGCGGATTGCTCTTCGGCTACCTGTATCTCAAATTCCTTCCGCGAAAAGGCCTGATGTTCGCCACTTCCGAACGCTATTTCAGCGCGCGCAACGAGTATTACCGCTGGAAGCGGAGGCGCGCGGCGAAGAAGTTTGAAGTCTACATGCAGAAGCACGACCGCAAGGTCGAGTTCGACGAGCACGGCAATTACATTCCACCCGATGACAGTCCGCGCAAAGGAAACGGTGGGTCGAAATCCGGGTGGGTGAACTGATCGCTGGGGAAGACTCCGCGGACGAAGTCTCTATGGTTGGCCAAAGAAGTTTTTGAATTCCAGTAGTATTCTCTCCGGCAGCTCTTCCCGCTTCGCTTTTCCCTTGAATCCTAGATCGTGACCGGCACCTTCCACCGTCATCAACTTCGTCTTCGCCGGAATCTGCTTCAGGGCTTGTCCGATTTCTTCGACGGAGCCGAAGGGGTCGCGCGTGCCACTCACGAACAGAGCCGGCGTTCGCAGGTTCGAAAAATGCTGGGTGCGCAGCTGTGTCGATTTGCGCGGAGGGTGCAGAGGATAAGACAGTAAGAGCAAGCCGGGCGCTAGCGCAGGTTCTCCTTCTGCCTGTTCGGCGCACAGCATGCTCGCTTGCCTTCCCCCGTAGGAGTGTCCTCCGAGAAAGATGGGACTAGTCGTCAGGTTCTTCAGCGCCATGATCGCGTCCTTGAGTCCGGCGCGATCGCGCTTGCCATCGTGCGGACTGGGCGGACCGTAGGGGCGATCCTGACGGAACGGCAGATCGCAGCGCAGCACGAGGAAACCCGCGCCGGCAAAGGCTTCCGCCAACGCGATCAGCAGAGGAGCCTGGCAGTTCGATCCCGCACCGTGCGTGAGAACGAATCCCTGGCCGTTGGGCTTGGCGGGATGATGCAGCAACCCGCGCACGAACGGGTCAACCGTTACATCGGTAAAAACCCGTGGGCTCGATTCAACGGACATACTTATACCCCAACCTCTTCCAACTTCTCGTAGACTTTCAGGATTTTGATTTCATTTCCCAGGCGAGCCCAGCAGCGCAGAAGCTCGGGATCTTCCAAAGCCTCGCTCCGAGCCTGTTCCGAATTCCAGTAACGCAGCAGCAGGTAATTCGCTTCGCCAGCGCGGTAGAGAAGATCGCGGCCGTATTGCTTCCTGGAGACGATGGCGTTGAGTTCGCGCATGGTTTCAAGGGCAGGGGCCTCCATGCCCGGCAGAGGCTCCCAGATTGCGATGGATAGATACTCCTGCGACATACCCCGCGATTATAGCTTCCGCGGCTTGTTGCTGCGCTGGGGTTTCGCGCGCGTGGCGGCTGTAACCTCTTCGGGCGTCACCGTGTGCAGGCGCATCAAGTTGGTGGAACCCGAGGCCTGGCGCGTGCCCGCGACCACTCCCAAGACGTCGCCGGGCTTGAGTTGCCGGAGGTCTAACAATTCCTTCTCGGCGACGCGGACCATTTGTTCGGCCGAGAGCGCCGGCGCGCACTTCATGGGATGAACTCCCCAGTAAAGGTTGGTACGCTGGGCAACCGTCGAGCTCGGCGTGAAGGCGTAGATGGGGGCCTGGGGCCGATACTTGGAAATCATGCGCGCCGTGTTGCCCGTCTCGGTAAAGACCGCGATCGCACCCATGGGAAGGTCCTCAGCCGCATGGGCGATGGATTCGCAAATGGTCTCGGCGACGGAAAGTCCGTGCCGGTCGCGGCGGCGGCGCTGGGTGAACTCGCCCATGTTGCTTTCGGCCTCGACCACGATGCGCGCCATCATCGCGACCGCCTCGCGAGGATAGCGGCCGCTGGCGGTTTCCGCGGAAAGCATGACGGAATCACTGCCATCGAAGATCGCGTTCGCAACATCGCTGGCCTCGGCCCGCGTGGGGCGCGGGTTCTCAATCATCGATTCCAGCATCTGCGTGGCCGTGATCACGGGCTTGCGCCACTGCGCCGCGCTGTGGATCACGTGCTTTTGAATCACCGGCACTTTTTCCGGCGCCATTTCCACGCCCAGATCACCGCGCGCGACCATCACGCCGTCGGAGGCTTGCAAAATTTCTTCCAGGTGATCGATGGCCTGTGGCTTCTCCAGCTTGGAGATCAACGGAACGTCACAGCCCAGGGCCGCGACAATTTGTCGGACCATGTTCACGTCGGCGGCGGTGCGCACAAACGAGAGCGCAACCGCGTCCACGCCGTGCTTGAGGCCGAACTCCAGATCTCGACGATCTTTCTCGGTCAGCGCGGGAATCGACAGGGCGGTACCAGGCAAGTTGATCCCCTGGTGCTCGCCCAACGCTCCGCCGTTCAAAACGTCGCAGACCACATCCTTGCCGCGCAAGGTGCGCACCCGTAATTCGATCAGACCGTCACGCAACAAAATGCGGGCGCCGGGGGACACTTCGCTGGCCAGATCGGGGAATGTGGTGGAAATTCGCGTGGCCGTGCCCACGATATCGCGCGGGGTGATCAGCACCGTGGAGCCGCTCTTCAGCAGAACGGGCTCATGGTTCTCCAGGCGTCCAGTGCGGATTTTGGGGCCTTGCAAATCCTGCAGGATGCAGACGGTCCGGTTTTCTTTCTCGGCAGCGCGGCGCAGGCGTTCGATATTGCGGGCATGATCCTCATGCGAACCATGGGAAAAATTCAACCGGCCAACGTCCATTCCAAGGCGAAGAAGGTCCCGCATCTCCGCTTCGGATTGGCACGCCGGACCAATCGTGCAGATGATCTTGGCGCGGCGCGCTCGGGCGACGCCCTGCAACTCAGAAGAAGCGCCTTGCGACATGAAAGAACTTTCCTTCGCCATTCCTGTCTTGCCTTGTTTCATAAGTTCGAGATCGGAATTTGCTCAACCGGGGAGAGACTATTGTAACCGTTCGAGAGTGTCTTTGATTTGAACGAGACGTGAATCCGCAGCAAATCCGCTGAACGAGACTCTACCCTCGAGGATGACTGATCGCTGTCAGTTCTTTGCCCAGCATGGCGCGAGGAAATATCATGGCGTTGAATTCCGCGCCCACCAGGACAACCAGCGAAACCATATACATCCAGACCAGCAGCGCAATAGCCGCGCCGAGCGATCCGTAGATGAGGCTGTAATCGGCGTAGTGCTGCAGATACCAGCCAAACAGCAGCGTTGACGAGAACCACATCGCGGTGGCGAGGGTGGCTCCCGGGATCACGCTATGCCAGGGCTGGGTGCGCGGGACCGCATTGTGATAGATGAGCGCGATGACCGCAATACTTGTAAGGGTTGCGATCAGCCAGCGAATGCACGCCCACATCAGCAGGATGTAAGCGCTGAATTCGTGTGCGGTGTAGAAGAGGATGGTGGTTTCGATCTTGCTGCCGAAGGCGACGAGGAGCGTGGAGAATGTCATCGGCACCAGGGCGAAGATCACGAGCAGGAATGAGATCAACCGCTCTTTCACCAGTCCCCAAACTTTCGGCAGCTCATAACAACGCCGGAAGCCTTCCATCCAGGAGATCATGACGCCGGAGGCAGTCCACAAGGTCAGCAGCGAAGTCGTAATCAGGAGGCTCACGGGACGCTGGGCTGCTCCGCGCAGGAAATTCATGGCCGTGTTGCTGCCTGCCGGCAAAATTCGAGACAAAGCGTATGAGATTTCCCGCAGGTACGGCGCGCCTTTGCGCGATGTAGCCAATACCGATCCCAGAACCAGCAGCGCCGGAAAGAAAGTCAGAATGGATGAGTAGGCGGATGCTTTGGCAATAGAAAAGGCGTCGTGCTGGAAAGCACGCCAGAAGGCCAACCGCAGAAGACGCAGAAAGCGAAGCATCGCTGGCCCTAGCTTAGGGCCGGCAGAGGCGGGAAGCAACGAAGGAAGCTGGGTAGGTTCCTCAAGTTGCAATCGCTGTGGGTTGGCGTGCATCGATGTTTAGTTGCCAAAAAGGGCTTCGGGGGCGAACGGATTCGCCCCCGATTGCTCCTGTTGATTTGGCTTACTCCGCCGCCAGTTCCTCGGTCTCGCCCTCGTGGCGCATCATTTCGAGAGCGCGCTCGGCCTCTTCGTACGCCGCCGAGACTTCCGCCTGTACCTTGGCCGCGGCCTCTTCCATCTCTGGCGAGAGGCGCACGTTGCGGTAGTACTCCATGCCGGTTCCGGCAGGGATGAGGCGGCCGACGATGACGTTCTCCTTCAGGCCGCGCAGGTGATCCACCGCTCCCTGAATGGAAGCTTCGGTGAGCACGCGCGTGGTCTCCTGGAACGACGCCGCCGAAATAAACGAGTCGGTCGAGAGCGAAGCCTTCGTGATGCCGAGGAGCAGCGGTCGTCCGGTTGCCGGCTTGCCGCCTTCCTTGATCACGCGCTCGTTCTCTTCGCGGAAGCGGAACTTATCCAGTTGCTGCTCCAGCAGAAACGAGGTGTCACCCACGTCCTCCACCTTCACCCAGCGCATCATCTGGCGGACGATCACTTCAATGTGCTTGTCCGAGATGTTCACGCCCTGCAACCGGTAGACTTCCTGGATTTCGTTCACCAGATAAGCCTGCAGTTCCTTTTCGCCGAGCACGGCCAGGATGTCGTGCGGGTTGAGCGGGCCATCCATCAACGGTTCGCCCGCCTTGACGCGCTCGCCTTCCTGCACGTTGATGTGAACGCCGCGCGGCACCGAGTATTCTTTTTCCGTGCCGTTGTCAGCCTGCACATACAGTTTGCGCTGGCCCTTCGAGACTTCACCGAACTTCACCGTGCCATCGATTTCGCTGATGACTGCGGTTTCATGCGGCTTGCGGGCTTCGAACAACTCGACGACGCGCGGCAGACCACCGGTGATGTCTTTGGTCTTGGTGGTTTCGCGCGGAATCTTCGCCAGCACGTCTCCCGGGAATACCGTGTCGCCGTCCTGCACCATGAGGTGAGCGCGGGAAGGCATGAGGTAGCGCTTGCTGCCCTTGCCCTTGACCACGATCGCCGGCTGGCGCTTCTCGTCGGGCGAATCGGCCACGACGTGCCGCGACAATCCGGTAACCTCGTCCACTTCTTCGTGCAGCGTGACGCCTTCCTGCAAGTCCTTGAACTGCGCGGTGCCGCCGATTTCGGTAAGGATGGCGAAGGTGTAAGGATCCCACTCAACCATCACTTTTCCCTGCTGCACCTGATCGCCGTCGTTGACTTTCAGCTTGGCGCCGTAGATCACGGAGTAGCGCTCACGTTCGCGGTTCTTTTCGTCGACCACCGCGATCGAGCCCTGGCGGTTCATCACCACCAGGTCTCCGGACTTCGACTTCACAGTCTGCAATCCGATGAAGCGCACCGTGCCGTTGTTCTTGGCATCGAGGCGCGACTGCTCGGAAACTCGAGACGCCGTGCCGCCGATGTGGAAGGTACGCATGGTGAGCTGCGTTCCGGGCTCGCCGATCGACTGTGCAGCGATGACTCCGGTTGCTTCGCCGAGTTCGACTAGCCGTCCTGAAGCCAGGTTGCGTCCGTAGCACATGACGCAAACGCCGCGCTTCGATTCGCAAGTGAGCACCGAACGAATCTTCACGCGCTCGATTCCGGCCGCCTGAATCGAAACCGCCAGTTCTTCGGTGATCTCGTTGTTGATGTCGACGATCACGTTGCCGTCGTAGTCCTTGATCTTCTCGAGCGAAACGCGGCCCACAATGCGGTCGCGCAACGGCTCGATAATTTCGCCGGCTTCGACGATACCCTGGACATAGATGCCGTCCACGGTGCCGCAATCGTATTCGCTGATGATGACGTCCTGCGCCACGTCGACCAGACGCCGCGTGAGGTAGCCGGAATCCGCCGTCTTCAGCGCGGTATCGGCCAGTCCCTTGCGGGCGCCGTGAGTGGACACGAAATATTCGAGCACCGTCAGTCCTTCACGGAAGTTCGCCGTGATGGGCGACTCGATGATTTCGCCGGAAGGTTTGGCCATCAATCCGCGCATGCCGGAGAGCTGACGGATCTGCTGTTTCGATCCGCGAGCGCCGGAATCCGCCATGACATAAATCGGATTGATGATGCCTTCCTTGTCGCGCTTCTGCATTTGACCGAACATCTCGTCGGCAACTTTTTCCGTGATGGCGGACCAGATTTCGATGACCTTGTTGTAGCGTTCGCCATTGGTGATCGCGCCGTCCAGGTACTGCTGCTGAACGCTGACCACTTGTTTCTCGGCATCCTTGACCAACGTCTTCTTGCTGTCGGGAATGACCATGTCGTCGATGCCGATGGAGAGGCCGGCTTTGGTCGCGTACTTGAAGCCGAAATCCTTTACCTCGTCGAGCATCTTGACCGTGGTTTCGAGTCCGAAGCGCAGGTAGCCGTAGTTCACCAGCGCGCCGATGCCCTTCTTCTTCAACAAGCCGTTGATAAACGGCATGCCTTCGGGCAAGTGATCGTTCAGGATGGCGCGGCCCACCGTCGTGTTGATGAAAGCGCGCTCCACGTGAACCGGCTCGGTGTGAATGATGTCCTGATCATCGTAAGCGGTGGTCAGGTCGATCAGTTCGCCCGTGTAGCGCAGGCGGATGGGAGATAGCGTTTCCACCGCTCCCGTTTCCAGCGCCAGCAGAACTTCTTCAATGTTGGCGAACACGCGGCCTTCGCCCTTCGCGCCCGGCTTGCCTTTGGTCAGGTAGTAAAGACCGAGCACCATGTCCTGCGTAGGCACGGTGATCGGCTGGCCGGAGGCCGGCGAGAGAATGTTGTGCGAGGCCAGCATCAACACGCTGGCTTCCACCTGCGCTTCCGGAGACAGCGGAATGTGCACAGCCATCTGATCGCCGTCGAAGTCTGCGTTGAACGCGGTGCAGACCAGCGGGTGAATTCGAATAGCCTTGCCTTCCACCAGCACCGGCTCAAACGCCTGAATGCCCAGGCGATGCAGCGTGGGAGCGCGGTTCAGCAGCACGGGATGGTCTTTGATGACCTCTTCCAGGATGTCCCAAACGATGGGCTCCTGCTGCTCGACCATTTCCTTTGCCTGCTTGATGGTGGTGACGTTTCCGGTCTGCTCCAGCCGGTGATAGATAAACGGCTTGAACAGTTCGAGCGCCATCTTCTTCGGTAGTCCGCACTGGTGCAGCTTGAGTTCGGGACCGACCACGATGACGGAACGTCCGGAATAATCCACGCGCTTGCCGAGCAGGTTTTGGCGGAAGCGCCCCTGCTTGCCCTTCAGCGTGTCGGAGAGCGACTTCAGCGGACGGTTGTTAGCTCCGCGCAGCACGCGGCCACGCCGGCCGTTGTCGAACAATGCGTCGACAGCTTCCTGCAACATGCGCTTTTCATTTCTGACGATGACTTCGGGCGCGTGCAGGTCCATCAGCTTCTTCAACCGGTTGTTGCGGTTGATGACGCGGCGGTAGAGATCGTTCAAATCGGAGGTAGCGAAGCGGCCGCCATCGAGTGGAACCAGGGGACGCAATTCCGGTGGAATGACCGGGATTACGTCGAGAATCATCCAGCTCGGCTTGTTGCCGCTCCTGCGGAAGGCCTCAACCACTTTCAGGCGCTTCGTATACTTGAGCCGCTTTTGCAGCGAACTCTCGTTCTTCATCTTCTCGCGCAGTTCGACCGACAAACCATCGGTGTCGATGCGCTTGAGGAGCTCCTTGATCGCTTCGGCGCCCATCATGGCCTTGAAGCCGGCAGGACGGTACTGCTGGTCGAGTTCGCGGAACTTGGCCTCGTCCTTGATGACCTCGCGCTCTTTCACGGGAGCGTCACCCGGTTCGACCACCACGTAAGCCTCGAAATAGAGAACGGACTCGAGGTCGCGCAGGGAAATATCGAGAAGGTGGCCGATGCGGCTGGGCAGTCCCTTGAAGAACCACACGTGCGAACAGGGCGATGCCAGCTCGATGTGTCCCAGACGCTCGCGGCGAACCTTCGAGAGCGTGACTTCCACGCCGCACTTGTCGCAGATCACTCCGCGATGCTTCATGCGCTTGTACTTGCCGCAGAGGCATTCCCAGTCGGTTACGGGACCAAAGATGCGGGCGCAGAACAGGCCGTCGCGCTCGGGCTTGAAGGTGCGGTAGTTGATGGTCTCGGGCTTGGTGACTTCGCCATGCGACCAGCTCCGGATTTTTTCCGGAGACGCGAGGCTGATCTTGATGGCATCGAAATCGGCGATCGTGTTTTGCATTTCGAACGGGCTCGAACGAAACAAGGTGTTCCTCCGCTTCCTGCTCTCAAAGGCAGTGGCCAGTTGTCGGTGGCCAGTGACCAGTTTTTGTGTTTCGCGGTAGCTGAGAGCCTTGTCTCCGCGAAACGTTCTTTCAAAATTCTTGAGCGCCGCCAGTGCAGCTGTCAGCGCCGTACTGGCAACTGACAACTGGCTACTAGCACCTGCTTTTCCTAGTCTGCTGCCGCGCTGGCCGCGGGCCGCTTCTCCCCGGTCTTGATCAACTCCACATCAAGACAGAGCGATTGCAACTCGCGGATCAGCACGTTGAACGATTCCGGCACGCCCGGCTCCATGGCAGCTTCGCCCTTGACGATGGCCTCGTAAATCTTGGTGCGGCCGTATACGTCGTCGGACTTCGCCGTCAGCAGCTCTTGCAGAATGAACGCTGCGCCGTAAGCTTCCAGCGCCCAGACTTCCATCTCTCCGAAGCGCTGGCCACCGAACTGCGCCTTGCCACCCAAGGGTTGTTGGGTGATCAGCGAGTACGGTCCGATGGAACGCGCGTGAATCTTGTCGTCCACCAGGTGCGAGAGCTTCAGCATGTAGATGTAGCCCACGCAAACCGGCTGTTCGAACTGGTCGCCGGTCATGCCGTCGTGCAGAGTGGTCTTGCCCGACGTGGGCAGGCCCGCATGCTCGAGCAGCGCCTTAATCTCGCCTTCTTTCGCGCCGTCGAACACGGGAGATCCCATGTAGACTCCGCGAGCCAGCGTAGGCGCTAGAGCTTCCAGTTCTTCGTCACCCATTTCGCCGATCGTGTCAGCCAGCTTCGAGTCCTTGAACAGGGCCTTCAGCTCGCGCCGGATGGCTTCCGTGCGCGTGTTTTCCTTGAGCAGGTTAGCAATCTTCCCGCCCAGCGTGTAGCCCGCCCATCCCAGGTGGGTTTCAAGAATCTGGCCCACATTCATACGGCTGGGTACGCCGAGAGGATTCAGAACGATCTCCACCGGCGTTCCGTCTTCGAGGTACGGCATATCCTCTTCCGGCAGGATGCGAGCGATGACGCCCTTGTTCCCGTGACGGCCGGCCATCTTGTCGCCAACGCTCAGCTTGCGCTTCATCGCGATGTAGACCTTGACCAGCTTGATCACCCCCGGCGGCAACTCGTCGCCCTTGGTGAGCTTTTCCTTCTTCTCGTTAACAATCTTCTTGAGCACGTCGATCTGGCGCGAGGTCATTTCCTCGATCTCGTCGATCTGCTCATTCACTCGGGGATCCTTGTCGGCGTACTTGATGCGCTTCAGGTTGCGAGTGGAGATGCGCTCGATCGCGTCGCGATCAAGAATGTTGCCCTTGGTCAGCAGACGCTTGTTGGTGCGCTCGTCGTGCAGGTCGGCCTGCACTTCCTTGCCGCCGAGAATGTTCTCCAGACGCTTGAGCCGCTCGTCGGTGAGAATGCGGATTTCGTCGGAGAGGTTCTTCTCCAGCTTGCCGATCTGCGCCGCTTCGATCGACTTCGCCCGCTCGTCCTTTTCCTGGCCCTTGCGGGAGAAGATCTTGACATCGACGATCACGCCCTCGATGCCCGGCGGGCAGTAGAGCGAGGCATCGCGCACGTCGCCGGCCTTTTCGCCGAAGATCGCACGCAGCAGCTTTTCTTCCGGCGTGAGCTGAGTTTCGCCCTTCGGCGTAACCTTGCCCACCAGGATGTCGCCCTGCTTGATGCTGGCTCCGATGCGGATCACGCCCGCTTCATCCAGATTGCGCAGCATCGACTCGCTGACGTTGGGAATGTCGCGCGTCACTTCTTCCGGTCCCAGCTTGGTGTCGCGCGCCTCGATCTCGTACTCCTCGATATGCAGCGAAGTGTAGTAGTCGTCCTTCACCATCTTCTCGGAGACGAGGATCGCGTCTTCAAAGTTGTAGCCACGCCAGGGCATGAAGGCCACCAGCACGTTGCGCCCGAGCGCCAGCTCGCCGTGATCCGTGCAAGGACCGTCGGCAATGACTTCGCCCTTCAGCACGCGCTGCCCCTTCTTCACCACCGGCTTCTGGTTGATGCAGGTGTTCTGGTTGGAGCGCTTGAACTTGGTGAGCTGATAAATGTCGCTGCCCACTTCACGCGAAAGCTGCGTGGGATGGTGCTCGCCTTCAACGCGCACGATGATGCGGTCGGAGTCGACAGAATCCACAATGCCGTTGCGCCGGGCCAGAACCACTGCGCCCGAGTCACGAGCCGTCACGCCTTCCATTCCAGTGCCGACGATCGGCGCTTGCGCGCGGAGCAGCGGCACAGACTGGCGTTGCATGTTCGCGCCCATCAGCGCGCGGTTCGCGTCGTCGTGCTCGAGGAACGGAACCAGCGACGCGGCGACGGAAACCAACTGCTTCGGGCTGACGTCGACATAATCGACTTCGTCCCGGCTGACCAGCACAAAGTTCCCGGCCTTGCGGGCATTGACCAGTTCGGCCACAATCTTGCCCTTGTCATCGAGCTCCACGTTCGCCTGCGCGATGGTGTGCCGATCCTCTTCCCATGCGGAAAGATAGAAGGAGAACGGATCGACCTGCGCCGGCTTTTTGCGCTTCTCTTTCAAATCGGCGTTGATCTTCTCGATCTCATGCTTCTCCATGTGATCGCCGACTTTGTAGTCGCTGTCGCCCGTGTTCACCACGGTGACGTAGTCGATTACGCGTCCGCCCTTGATCTTGCGATAGGGCGACTCGATGAAGCCGTAGTCGTTGATCCGCGCGTAGCAGCTCAACGACGAGATCAATCCGATGTTCGGACCTTCCGGCGTTTCAATCGGGCAGATACGGCCGTAGTGCGTAGGATGCACGTCGCGCACTTCGAATCCCGCGCGCTCGCGCGACAGACCACCCGGGCCAAGCGCCGAGAGACGCCGCTTGTGCGTAATCTCGGAGAGCGGATTGGTCTGATCCATGAACTGCGAGAGCTGTGACGATCCGAAGAATTCGCGGATCGCAGCCATTACTGGCTTGGCATTGACCAGGTCGTGCGGCATCGCCGTCGACATTTCCTGGTACACGGACATTTTTTCTTTAATCGCCCGTTCCATGCGGACCAGGCCGATGCGGAACTGATTCTCCATCAGTTCGCCGACCGCGCGGACGCGGCGGTTGCCGAGGTGATCGATGTCGTCCACCGACCCGATGTTCTTACGCAGCTTCAGCAGGTAGCCGATGGTGGCGTAGAAATCGTCGGGATCGAGGGTGCGCTTATCGAGGCTGGTGGCGTCCTGGTTCTCGAACAGCTTGATGTTGAACTTCAGCCGGCCGACCTTCGAGAAGTCGTACTTGCGCGGGTCGAAGAACATGCCGTGAAACAGCGCCGTAGCCGTATCCAGCGTCGGCGGATCGCCGGGACGCAGTTTGCGGTAGATTTCGATCAACGCTTCCTGCGGAGTCTTGACTGAATCGCGCTTCAGCGTCTGGCTGATGACCGTGCCCACGTCGTCGCGCTCGGGGAAGAACAGGCTCATCTCCACCACCCCGGAGTCGAGAATCTTCGAGACCTTGTCGGCACTCAGTTCGGTGTTGGCTTCGAGCAGCACTTCGCCGGTAGTCGTATCGACCACGTCGGCGGCAGCCCATGCGCCTTCTAGATCAGTCACATCCACTTCAATCTCAGTAATCTTCGCCTTCTGGATTTCCTTCAGGATCTGCGCATTCAGCTTGCGGCCGGAGTGCGCGATTTCATCGCCCGACTTGTTCTTGATGCTGTGCGCCAGCTTCATGCCCAGCAGGTTCGTAGGCTTCTCGCTGGTTGGGTCGAGCGTCCAGAGCAGCTTCTTGTGTTTAATCGCGATGCGATCGACGGTATAGAACGACCGCAGAATGTCTTCGCCCGAGCGCAGACCGAGCGCCCGCAGGAAGATCGTTCCCAGGAACTTGCGCTTGCGGTCGATGCGGACGTAGAGCACGTTCTTCTGGTCGTACTCAAATTCCACCCACGATCCGCGGTAGGGAATAATCTTGCCCAGGAAGTAAGTGCGGTTGTTGGCGGTTTCGAAGAACACGCCGGGTGAGCGGTGCAACTGGCTGACGATCACACGCTCGGTACCGTTAATAATGAAGGTGCCGTTCTGCGTCATCAGCGGAACGTCGCCGAAGAACACTTCCTGCTCTTTAATGTCGCGAATGGAGCGGTTGCCGGTTTCAACGTCCTTATCGAAAATCGTCAGACGCATCGTGACCTTGAGCGGCGCAGAGTAGGTCATGCCGCGCTCTTCGCACTCAGCCACGTCGTACTTCAGTTGCAATCCAACCGGGTCGCCGCACTTGTTGCAGAAGTCCGGCGTGTTCGAGTTGTAGGTGCCGCACTTCTGGCAGAGCACATCGCCGGGATGGAACGGATCCGTGATGACCGTGTTGCCGCAATTCTTACAAGTGGTACGCAGGTGGTGCAGTCCCTTGAGGTGACCACATTTGCACTCCCAGTTACCAATGGCGTAATCCACAAACTCAAGTTGTGATACGTTGCGGAAGTCGGTGATCGGAAAGACGGACTGGAACACCGCCTGCAATCCGCCGTCTTCGCGCTCGCTGGGCAGCTTGTCCATTTGCAGAAAACGGTCGTAGGAGCGCTTCTGCACCTCGATCAGATTCGGGATCTGGATAGTGGCTGGAATTTTTGAAAAATCAAAGCGTTTACGGAAGGCATTATTCTTCATCGTCAAGAACTCCCAATGTCAGGCGCAGCCGTACGCTGCGATTACCCGCGGAATGTGGGGCGCCGGATCGCGCCAAACTACTTAGCTGTTTTGAACCTGTATGAAATTGCAGCACACCCTGGAAAACACGACGGGGCGCCCGCAGGGACAAGCGTTCCCGCAGACGCCATGCAAGGCGTTTCGCCAATGTGAATTTGTAATCTTTCGCGCCAGTTTCCTTCGGCCGTTTCCGTTCCGCCTGCCCACGGAACAGTGCCCAAGCTTCCCTGCGAGTCTCGCTCGCCTGTTGAGT